>Ga0182741_1000101_pt1 | contig 139498 bp, 144 predicted proteins | sample eDN5th37CBELigOP_FD_128874 | JGI IMG/M metagenome (GOLD analysis project Ga0182741, IMG submission 128874) | Enriched Organic Plus compost microbial communities from Emeryville, California, USA - eDNA 5th pass 37_C BE-Lig OP (version 2) (version 2) ...
GAATGGCGGCATGGATCATTTCAGTCGTTGTCGAGACGATCGTCGGCGACACGGTCGCATCGCAACTCACGGTTCAGCCCCCGGTTTCCCGTTTGTTTCCTTCCTCCGATCATTGTCGACAATCCGAGTTGGGTCAAACCGGAATGGCACCTTCTGGCTTCTCTTATACACAATTGTCGACAGAACTTGCCGTACCGCACACCGTGGCGCCGCCCTCCTCTTGATAGAGTAGTTGCTTCGGCCGCCGGCACTTCCTTGCACCGATCCGCTCCGGCCCTTCCCGGAAAAGAAAAAGGGTCCAATGGCTCATGCCACCAGCCCTCGATCCGGCGCTCCGTGCCGCCAGCTCAGCCTGGTTCGGCCTCCAGGGGCACGACCCGGTCCACATCCACGGCAAGGCGCACCGTCTGTCCTGGAGTTATGTCCAGGTCGCCGGTGGCCGATGCGGTGAGCACCTGCCCGTCGGCAAGGCGCATCTGGTAGTCCGTATAGACGCCACGATAGGTCACTTGCTCGAGCACCGCCTCGAACCGGAGCTCGCCTTCCCGGGCCTCGCTGCTGTCGATCCGGATGTCCTCGGCGCGGATCGCCACAGCAGCCGGGTCGGCTGGCGTCCGTCCTTCGAACGAAACCGGCAGCGAGAACACCTCACATCGGAACAGCTGCTCGCCCTGTCTCTCGAGCCTGCCCGTCACCACATTGCAGCCGCGGAAGAACTGCGCCACAAACCTTGTCCGCGGCCGGCGGAACAGTACATGTGGCTCATCCACCTGCACAAGATGGCCGCGATTGAGCACGGCCACCCGGTCGCTCATGGTGAGCGCCTCCTCTTGGTCGTGAGTCACATAGATGAAGGCCGTGCCGGTCGCCCGCTGGATATCCTTGAGCTGGCTCTGCATGTCGCGGCGGATCTTTTCATCCAGCGCCGAAAGCGGTTCGTCCAGCAGCAGCAGCCGCGGTTTCGGCGCGAGCGCCCGGGCAATGGCCACCCGCTGCTGCTCGCCACCGGAGAGCCGCGTGACCGGCCGCTTCTCGTAGCCCCGGAGATTGACAAGTTCCAGCAGCTCCGCCACCCGCCGCGCAATCGCCGCCTTGTCCATCTTCTTCCGCCGCAGGCCATAGCCGACATTCTGCTCGACGGTCATGTGTGGGAAATTGGCGTATTGCTGGAATACCATGCCCAGATCCCGCTGCCATGGCGGCAGGTTGGTCACGTCCTGTCCGGCGATGACAATACGCCCCGAATCTGGAAGCTCGAGCCCGGCCACCATGCGCAGCACCGTCGACTTGCCCGAACCCGACGGCCCCAGCATGGTGAAGAACTCGCCTTCCGCAACCTTGATCGTCACGCCGGCGGCGGTTACCAGCTCGCCGAACCGCTTCTCCACGCGGTCGACATGAAGTAGCGTCTGCGCCGTCATCACGCCCATCCTCAGCGCCCACGTAGGGAGACGGCAATCACCTCGCGCACCGCCTCGATCATCATGCCGCGGCTCATCGAGGCGAGATCCGCACGCTGGTGCAACTCGAGCTTGGCTTCCCTCGCAAGATCATCTAGCAGGTGGGCCACCTGCTCCGGCAGATAGGGCAGATGCACAAAGCCGCAGCGGGATTTGAGCCCTAGCCGCTCGGCAATGCCCAACACCCGATAGAGTGTCGCGTTGCACAGGAAGGTGCCCGCCGTATCGGAAGGCCGCGCCGGAATACCGTTGTCACGCAGCGCCCGCAGGATCGCTGCCACCGGCAGGGTTGTCATGCGCGCCGCCGGGCCATCAGCCTCGATCGGCTCGTCAAGCGGCAGCGCCCCCTCGTTGTCGGCAATTTCAAAGGCCGCCCGGTTGACGCCGACCCGCTCGATCCTGATCGTTGCCTCGCCCGGCCACAGCCCCAACGAGATGACCACGTCCGGCTTGAGCCGTGCCATCTCCGCCTCGATCAGGGCGCCGGTGCGCGCGTAGGACACCGGCAGCAGGAGCCCTGTCACGGTGGCGGACTCGATCACTTGGCCGTCAAGCGCTCCGACCACCTCCGCTGCCGGATTGATGCCGCGGCCGCCATAGGGCTGAAAACCGGTGAGAAGAACGTTGGGCATTGGACTCACTCAGCGTTTCTGCTCGCGACCCAGCGCCAACAGGGCCAGGATCAGCAGCAAGGTTACAATGATAATGGTGCTCATGAGCGCATACATGTTCGGCGACAGTCCGACCTGCTGGTACTTGGACCAAATGTAGGTCTGCACCGTATTGTTGCCGCCCTGGACAACGGCGGTACGAATCGTCTCGTTGAACGAGATGATCACCGAGAAGATGGCTGCCCCCTGCAAGCCCTGCGACATCTGCGGCAGTTCCACATCGAGGAAGGCCTGCCACCGGTTGGAACCGCAGGTATACGCGGCCTCTAAGAAGATCGTGTCAAAGCTCGACATGATCGTGAGAATGATCAGGAAGGCGAAGGGCAGCGCCCATAGGGTCTGCACCGTTGCCATGGTCAGGAGCGAGGGCGAAATGCCGACGAGCTTGAAGAACAGTGCCGAGGACACGCCCATGCTCACGCCGGGGATGAATAGCGGCAGGAGCAGGATGGTGATGATCATCCGCTTGCTGCGGAAATGGCGCACCGCCAGGGCGGCGGCAAGGGCCAGCAGCGGAGCGGCGATGCCGACGATGATCGCCAGCAACACTGAGTTCCGCAGCGCGCCAAGCAATGTCCCATCGGTGGTGATCGCCACGAAATTGTCGAGGGTAAATGTCCCCGTTGTGGGGTTGCGGAAGGCTTCCCACAGCGGCGGTAACAGCGGCGCATAGAGGAAGACCATGACAGCCGCCAGGCAGGCCCAGATGGCCAGGCGGTAGAGAGAGCTCATCTATCGCCCCAACATCTTGCCGAGGAACAGCCGCAGGTCGAAGAAGCGCAGCCACAGCAGAAGCAGAAGCAGCATGCAGCCCACCACCACGCTCGACATGGCCGCAGCCATCGGATAGTGCAGCACGTCCAGTGCGCTGGTGATCGCGTTCCCCATCAGCTGATAGCCGACGCCGCCCAGAATCTGCGAAATCGCCACCTCGCCGAAGGCCCCGACGAAGCCGAAGATTGCCGCGGCGCACACGCCGGGCAGCGACAGGGGCAGGACCACCCGCAGGAAGGTCATCAGCGGCACCTCGCCCAGCATCCAGCTGGCCTCGATGAGCCGCCGGTCGATGCCAGCGAGCGACAACCAGATGGGATAGACCATGAACGGCATGTAGGCCGCCACCAGCCCGAGATATATGGCGAAATCGCTGAATAGCAGCCAATCGACCGGCGCATCGGCAATGCCCGTCCACTGCAGGAAGCTGTTGACTGCCCCCTGCCGCCCCAGGAGATCCGCCCAGGCGAAGGCGCGGATCACGTAATTGACCAGGAACGGTACCGACAGCAGGAACAGGAAAGCTCGCGTCTGGCTTGGCTTGATCTTGAAGGTGATCAGATAAGCCACGGGATAGGCAATCAGCAGCATGAGCGGCGTCGAGGTGAGCGCCACCCAGAAGCTGCGCAGGAGCACGTCGAACCGCGCTCCCTCGAAGAACTGCTGGTAGGAGACCAGCGTGAAGCCCGGTTTCATGCCCAGCATCTTCCGTTCCCAGAAGCTGATCATGAGCGTGAGCAGCAGCGGAACAATGATGGCGAGGGCACAAAGCAGGACTGGCCCTCCCAGAAGGAGAACCAGCCCCGCATCACGCCGGTTGACCGTCTTATTCATGCTTCAATGCTGCCGGGCGCTGGGGTCATGACGCTTTGAAGCGCTGCCACTCCTCTTCATAGGCCTCGACATTGGTCGGCCAGCGGGCCTGCCAGGTACCGCCCGGCGCCGTGAACTTCGCCTTCACCCCGGCGTCGATCTCAGCAATCTTCTTGGCCGTGGCCTCGTCGTATTTGCCTGACTTGGCGGCATATTCCGGCGCCCCCGGATTGGTCATGTAGCCGCGCAGGTTGGTAATGGCTGCACCATATTCCGGGCTCAACATGTAGTCGAGCAGCTGGTAGGATGCCTCGATCTGCTCGGGCGTGCGCTTTCCATTGACGATATTGGCGACCATTGCCCACAGCAGGTAGCCTTCCTTCGGCGCGGCATAAACCGCATCCACCCCCTTCGCGCGGGCGGCGAAAACCATCGGCTCCCAGCAGTCGATCACATAGACTTCCTTATTGGTAAGCAGGTTCACCGCCTGCTCGAAGCTCGACCAGATAACGCGGAACTGGCCTTCCTTCTTCTTCTCGATCAGGAAGTCGACGACGCGCGCAATCTCTTCCTTGGTCATGTCGGCCGGGTCATTGATGTCGGCCAGGCCTGCCGACTTGAGATAGAGCGCGGTTTTTTGGCCGGCGGTGGTGTAGTTGTCCTCGAGGGCCACGAACCCCTTGAACTTCGGATCGAACAGCGCGCCGTATGAATCGAGGGTGCCGCCGGTGTTTTCGGGCAGATAGGCAAAGCTGTCCCCCTGCAGCACGGTAGGCACGCCATAGATTTTGCCGTCGAAGGCGATCGTGTCGTAGCCCTTGCTGCCCGGCTTGAAATAATCCTGGATATACGCGTTGTTCGCCCAGTTCTTAAGCTTGCTGGTGTCGATCTCGACGACCAGATCGTTCTGGACCAGCGGCTTGATCATGCCACCGACGATATTGATGATGTCATATGTGTCGCGGCCACCGCCGGCGATCAGCTGGTTCAGGACAGCCGAAGGGCCATTGCCGATCGAGACGACATTGACCTTGTTGCCAGTCGCGTCGGTATAGCTGCTCCAGTTGCCATCGGGATCGCCAACGCCGATATCGGCCAGCGTTACCGTCACCCCCTCGGCAAGCGCAATGCCTGGCCGCAGCGCTACGGCGCCGAGGCCCAACGCCATCCCCTTGAGGAGATCGCGGCGATGGATGCTCTGCAGTCTGGAAATCATCAACCTCTCCCTCATCAGCACTGAACGGCTGATCAAAGGAATAATGGCGGTCTGGCGATGGATTGTCGAGAAGCTGGAGAAAATCTCCACACGTCACATTCATCTCGCCGCGGCACCGCGACGATAGCAGCCGGCCGGCAGGGCAGCAGGCAAAGCGCCGGAGGCTATTGCCGGCCGCACCTCAACTGCAGGACTGGCAGTCTCGCGGTGAGTTCGTCACACCCCATGCAGGCTGGATATGCCGGTCACTTTCCCCAGCTCCTCCAGCGCCTTGCGGTCGAGCACGCCGGTTTCCGGCAGGCCCCGGTCGCGCTGGAACTGCCTGATTGCCTGTCTTGTCTGCTCGCCGGCAATGCCATCCGCCGGCCCTGGCCTGTAGCCCAGTTCCGCGAGCCCGCGCTGGATGAGCATCATGCGCTCGCGCTCGGCCGAGGTCGCTGGCGCCGCCTTGGCGCTGAGGCTCGCCTGGGTGGGCTGCGCATTGGTCTCGGATGCAAGGCCGCTGGCGGCCATGAACAGGGCATCCGTCGAGATCATTTCCATGAGCTGCGGCGAGACCTTGCCCGTGGCGTCGAGGCCCTTCGCCTCCTGATAGGCGATGACCGCATCCCGTGTCGCCTCGTTTGCCTGCCCGTCGATCGCCCCGCGATAATGGCCGAGCACCGCCAGATGCTGCTGCAGCGTCTTCACCCGCTGATCGATGGCCGCAGCATTGCCGGGGCTCTTGCTGACTGCCGATGACGGCATCGCGGTCCGGGCGCGGGCATTCTGCCCTGCCGTGGAAGCGCCGCCATCCCTGCGCAGGGCATTGCTCCAGCCCTCGCCAAGTGGTGCCGGATGCAGCCTGCCGCTCTGCCCGGCCAGCGCGTTGTAGCCGATGGCGATGGCCGCGATTCCGATCAGTCCGAGCCCGACCATTCCCCTGAACGGCAGGACCGGCGGTTCGTCTTCCAGCAGATCCTTCACCGCCGCCCTCTTTCCGCTGCTGGCCCTGCCGGGCGGTCGACGGGGAGGGTTCGATCCTGTCGGCTTTTTCTGTCGAATGGGAGACTCATGGAACTGCATCACGACTCGCCGGGGACGGCCCCACGGGTTGATGAAAAGACTTGCATGACGCTCCTTAATGAAACTTGAACCTTAAACCCGCAAAAACCGGCGTCTGGAGGCGGCAAAAATCACTTTGGATAACTTAATTGAAATTGTCTCCGTTACTTTGGAGCCAAGGCATTGCCACATTGCTGCGCTTGCATCACCCGGACGTGATGGATGATCGGGCTGGATGAGGCGGAAGCAGTGGCGTCGTACCGTCTGCTGGATCTTTACGGGCCGACGCGGATGCACACGGGTGGGTGATCATGTCTCTGTTTCGTATCCTGCTTATTCTCGTCGTGGTGGTCATGCTGTGGCCGGTCGGCAATGACCATGCTGCAAGCCGGAGCGATGTGCCGCCCCAGCCGGGCGTCTCCACCGGCGAATTCGTCGATGCCGCCGTCTCCGCTGCCTATGACGTGTTCGGCATCTGCAGCCGCCAGCCGGTAGTCTGCACCATCGGCCACGAATTGTGGACCACGTTCCAGCGCAAGTCGGCCTATCTCGCCGGCCACATCTATGACTGGGCCATGGGGGCTGACGGCGCCCGCAGGACCATGCCAGCCCAGCCGGGCTATGTCCCGCAGGGCCCCGATGGCATGTCAGTCCGCAGTGGCCAGCCCTCTGCCCGCATCCCCTCCGATGAACCGGGCAACACCCTCACCGAGGGCGATCGCGCCCTGCCCTGGCGCGGCCCCGCCGGATAAGCCCTCCCGGCGAAATCTCGCGTCATCGAGCGGGAATTCGCTTGTCCCCCGTCGCCCGAACCACTATTTCCCGGGTCATGAACCAGACCAGCCCCACCTCATCCCGTCCGCAGCCCTCGATCGAGACCCTGATCGAGGATTTCGACCTGCTCGAGGACTGGGAGGACCGCTACCGCTATCTGATCGAACTGGGCCGCGCCCTTCCTGAGCTGCCGGCCGAGTTCCACACCGATGCCTACAAGGTGCGCGGCTGCGCCAGCCAGGTCTGGCTCGTCACTGACATTCACCCGCGCGAGGGCGCAAGCCCCATCCTCACCTTCCGCGGCGACAGCGACGCCCATATCGTCAAGGGCCTCATCGCGGTGCTCTTTGCCCTCTATTCGGGCCGCAATGCCGATGAGATCCTGGACGTCGACCCGCGCAAGGTCTTCGCCCGGCTCGGGCTCGACGAGCATCTGACGCCCCAGCGCGCCAATGGTTTTTCCTCCATGGTCCAGCGCATCCGCGCCGATGCTGCAGCCCTCACCGGCGGCAGCACCCCCTGAGTCCCTGGCACCCTCCCACCTGATCCTCATCGACCCTGAAGTCTCATCGGCACAGCCTGCCAGTCCCGCGCCGCGGGACCGGCAATCAGCTGGCCTGGCCCCGTCTTGCCGACTGCCTTGCGGTCAGAGCCGCGGCCGGTAGCCTTCAACCGCGCTATGCAGCACCGCTCCCCGCCTGGCTCCGGTCGTCTCCCCCTCGAGCCCGTAATGGCGAGCCAGCGCGCTGAGCGCGATCCTCAGCACCACCTTCGCTGACCTTGCCGGCCAGTTGAAGCGCTTCTCCATGGCCTCGAGCCCCTGCGCATGGCAGCATACTTCATCCAGCACCGCCGCAAGCTCGGGCCCCACCGCCGCCCGCGCTGCCGCCAGCCGCTGCCGCGCCGCCAGCGCTGCATCCAGCATCCTTGTCGGTCCGTCGCCATTCCCGCCTCCGCCCGAAACCCGCGTTCCAAGCGCAAGACTGCGCGTGAGCCCGGGCGTTGCCGAAGCGATCTGGAAGTCGCGGCTGAAGCGTTCGGCGGCTGCGATCTGCGCGGGATTGAGCATGCGCTGGCCATCCCCCGCTTTCCGCCTGATGAGCCAGGCAAGGGGATGTTCGGCGGCATTCACCCTTATCCGCGCCCCCGTCCCATCGTCATCAACGACCATGCTGCGCGGCGTCCTCCGCTCGCCCCTGTCCGGGGCCATGGCCTCGCTCTCTCCGCTGTCCGCCTGTTCCCGCAGCCAGGCCCGTCCCTGCTCGGTGATGACGATCTCCTGCGGCCGCCGCTCTGCCCGTCTCACCCAGCCGAGGCCGAGGAAGCTCGCCACATGCTCGCCGGCGACCTGGCCGACCTCGACCCCTGCCGCATCTTCCAGCCGGAACGGTCGCGCGTCCCTGGCACCGCCCCTGCTGCCGCGCGCAGCACCCAACGCGCGTAACCGGCCGTCCGCTGCCAGCACCGGCAGCACCCGCGCCGCCATCTGCACCATTGCCAGTCCCCCAGCCATGTCCGCCCCTCCCCGCCGGTCACGCCGCATCTTGGCTGCGGCAATCCTGGCGCCACCATCCGATCAGGGTCGCCGCAAGGATCTCGAGCACCAGATCGACCTTGGGATTGTCCCTTTCATCCTCGATGAGCCGGCAGGCATGGGAAGCCGTGGTCCGGTCGCGGCCGAACAGCAGGCCGACCGTGGTCATCGACAGTCCAGCCACCACATGCTCGAGATACATCGCCACCTGGCGCGCCCTTGCCACCGGCGCCCGGTTGCGGCTGGGAGACATGAGCTCGGCCCGTGAAATCCCATAAGCGGCGCAGACCATGGCGACGACGAAGCCATGCAGCGCCCCGAGTTCGGCCTGGTCATGGCGCGCCCTGCGGCCACCATCGTGACGAAAATGACTTCCCCCCAATACATCCACGCGATCGCCGCAAACTTGGTTACTTCTTAAGTCACTTCCGAGCGTCATCACATACCCCTCAACTCAAGCATGATGATCTCAGTCAACGGACAATCAATCTTTTTGTCATGATTGACGCGTAACCTTAACTATCCAATTATTACTGAATGAAATACATCCGGGGATAAGTTCAGCGAAGCATCTGCACCCGCAAATGATGACAGGGCTGAATTTCGCTGATGAAGACCCGGATTCGCGAGTTGCGCCGCCTCAACGGCTGGACACTGAAGGCCCTAGCCGATCGTCTCGGCACCACGCCCCAGACCATCCAGCGTCTCGAGACCGGCGCCATATCCGTATCGACCGAATGGCTTGCCCGCTTCGCCGAGGTCTTCGGCACGACGCCGGCAGCCCTCCTCGGCCCTGTTGCGACGGCCGGCCATCCGGCAGCGGAAATGCTGGGAGACCTTGGCCGCAGTGGCAGGCTCCGCGCCGGTCCGTCCGACGCGCGCTTCCATCTCGACCTTCCGGCAACCCGCCCGGTGGCCGTGCGGGTCGACGAGCCCACCGGGCCCTACGGCCGCGGCATCATCCTCATTGCCAACCGCCTCGGGCCGTCTGACCTCGCTGCCCTTGGCACCTGCGACGCCCTTGTGGCCCTCGATCCGGACACCGTCCTCCTCCGCCGCCTCATCCGCGCCGCCGATGGCAGCATCACCCTTGTCCCTTGGTCCACTGCCGATGATGTGCTCCACAACGTGCAGCCCCTGTGGGCCGCCCGCCTCGTCATGCGGATCGAATATCTCTAGGCGGCCCCACGGCCGGCCTGCCAGCGACGGCTCCGCGCAGCCATTACGTCGGATCCGGGCAAGACGGGTGCCCAACCTTGCGCCGGCTCCTCTCCGCAGGGCACCACATCAGACCGTTGCCTGTCTCCGCGGGCAACGGCACGCCCTGCGCTCACTGAGGCGACCAACCGTTTGCCCCGCGGGACGCATCCCGTGACGTGCCTGTCACGACGATCGTGGCCTGCGGGAACCCGATCCGATATCGCGCACGCCCCCCGCCCCTTTGAAGTCCGCGTGGCTCGTCGCCTGGCAGCGCGCGCTTCACGACAGCGCGGGCATGCCCGCCGCGCACAGCGCTTACCTACTGGCTCACCGTATTTCGGCTCAGACCAGCTTTACCGCCATCACCATACCCATGCCCCGGCCAGATCCATTGCCCGACCAGCCCTCCGGCAAACGGCCCGACAAGTTGAGCGAGAACATGAAGATGTGATCTGGGTCATGGCCTATGGGCACCGAGGCGCTCGGCGTCTTAACCTTCCATCATGATTTCCGCGCCTGGCCAGTGGAACGGCACGAGGTCAAGCTCGTGCCAGGGGGGAACCTTCCAGGCCAACGGTGCCGGCCGCTGGCATCCCTCGCCGGACAGGATCCCGCGGGCGGTGCACTGCCTGGAGACCTCCGCCATAGCTTGCCCCCTGCCGCGCCCAAATCCCCAGTCATGCAAAGCCGGCCTCAAGCTCGGCCCGCCCATGCTCGTGGAAGCAGGTGATGCCCGGGACGCGATGAGTCCGGCGGCTTGAGCAGGTAAATCCGCTGCGGGAGTCGGCCCGACTGCCTTTCCACCCGATGGCAGATCTCGTGGGTTGCAGTAGCGACAGCTTCCGCTCACCTTGCACCAGTCACTGGCCGACCCGCCCTCAAGCTCGGCCTCCAGGCCGCGCCGGGAAGGGCACAAACAGTCAGCCGCCCATCACTAGCGATGGCATGCGCTGGTCGATGGCGCCGTATTGGGTCGTGAGCTCGCCCGCCCCGACCGGCATGTCGAGCGCCGGCAGGAAGGCGTCATGGCAGAGGATCATGTTGACTCGCTGGCCGTCGCAGGACAGCGGCAGCCGCAGCCAGAACTGCACCAGATGTTCCTTGGAGGCGCGCGGTCCGCGCACCACGCCCTGGGCCGGTTTGCCGGTGCCGACCACCCGTTCGTAGGAGGACACCCAGTAGTCGCGCCGGTCGCCCCAGTCCATGTCATCGAGGAACATGCCGGTGATCTCGCGCTCATAGATCTCCCGCAGCCTTGTCCCCGCCAGCCGCACGCGGTAGCGGTTGTCCTCGTCGGTCACTTCGATCAGGCTTATCCCCGGCAGCAGACGGGGAAAATGGGCGGGGTGGATATCCTGGCGTCGGGGAAGGCCGCGGTCGCCTGCACGCTCGACCCAGTAGTCGTAGAGCTGCTGCTGCTCACGGACGATGAGCTGAGCTCTGAATGTGTCATGTGTCGGTCCCGAACCCAAGGCACTTCCCGCTCAACGAATCATTAGCAAATCCTCAAGAATCTTTATGAATCGTAACCTGACTCTGCACAAGCCCCTGTTACAGGGATCGCCCAGATATCGTGCAGAGCCATCCGCTGACGGACGATCCTCCAGAGCCGTCCGACAAAAAAGCCCGCGCGGATGATCCGCACGGGCTTCCGTCATTGATCTGCCGGCTGATGACAGCCGCGGGCCTTACTGGAAGGCCTGAATGCCAGTCTGGGCGCGGCCGAGGATGAGTGCATGGACGTCATGCGTACCCTCGTAGGTATTGACCGTCTCCAGATTGATCATGTGGCGGATCACATGGAACTCTTCCGAGATGCCGTTGCCGCCGTGCATGTCGCGGGCCATGCGGGCAATGTCGAGTGCCTTGCCGCAGTTGTTGCGCTTGAGCAGCGAAATCGCCGGCGCGGCAGCGCGGCCGGCCTCCAGGGCGCGGCCGAGCGACAGGGCGGCATGGAGGCCAAGGGTGATCTCGGTCTGCATGTCGGCCAGCTTCTTCTGCACCAGCTGGTTGGCGGCCAGCGGACGGCCGAACTGCTTGCGATCGAGCGTGTACTGGCGGGCAGCATGCCAGCAGAACTCGGCCGCCCCCATGGCGCCCCAGGCGATGCCGTAGCGAGCCTTGTTGAGGCATCCGAACGGACCGCTCAGGCCCTTGGCATTCGGCAGCATGTTCTCTTCCGGAATGAAGCAGTCCTCGAGAACGATTTCGCCGGTGATCGAGGCACGCAGCGAGAGCTTGCCCTCGATGACCGGGGTCGAGAAGCCCTTCGTGCCGCGCTCGACCACGAAGCCGCGGATCACATCATCGAGCTTCGCCCAGACGACGGCCACATCGGCAACCGGCGAATTGGAGATCCACATCTTCGTGCCATTGAGCACGAAGCCGCCATTCTCGCGGCGGGCGCGGGTTGACATGCTGGCCGGGTCGGAACCGGAATTGGGCTCGGTGAGGCCGAAGCAGCCGATGAATTCGCCGGTGGCGAGCTTGGGCAGGTACTTGCGGCGCTGTTCCTCGGAGCCATAGGCAAAGATCGGGTGCATCACCAGCGAGTTCTGCACGCTCATGGCCGAGCGATAGCCGGAGTCGACGCGTTCGATCTCGCGCGCGGCAAGGCCATAGGCCACGTAGCCGAGGCCCGCGCCGCCATATTCCTCGGGGACCATGATGCCGAGCAGGCCGAGCTCACCCAGCTCGTTCATGACCTCGCGATCGAAGCGCTCCTCACGGAAGGCCGACACCACCCGCGGCATCAGCTTGTCATCCGCATAGGCGCGGACGCTGTCGCGGATCATGCGCTCTTCTTCGGTGAGCAGGTAGTCGAGCCCCAGCGGGTCCTGCCAGTCAAAGGGGACCTTGTCCAGGTTGACTTCCTTGTGCTTATCGCCTGCATCGCCGCTGCGCAGGGCCTCGGTCATAATCTCTTCTCCACTCGCTCATCTATACGTTGCGCTGCAGCGTTATCTTGCATGCGAACGCATATATCAATGCCACTTCGTTCAAACGGTCGAAACGACCAGCCGCCCCTGCGTGTCCCGCATCCATATTTGTTCTGAACAGCAGAAGATTGCTGTCCGTTTTGAGCTCCCTCAGCCTTGCCACCCATTTGGCCGGTTCCCAGTAAGTCACTCTCGGATCCGCGAGGCCGGCAAGGGCCAGAATGTGAGGATAATGCTGCGCGCGCACATTATCATACGGGCTATACGACCGGATATAGTGGAAATCCGCCTCATTGGCGATGGGGTTTCCCCATTCAGGCCATTCCGGCGGCGTGAGCGGCAGGGAGGCATCCAGCATGGTGTTGAGAACATCCACGAAGGGCACTTCGGCGATGATCCCGCAGAACAGCTCCGGCGCCATGTTGGCGACCGCGCCCATCAGCATGCCGCCAGCGCTGCCGCCTTGGGCGACGATCCGCCCCTGACCGGTATAGCCAAGGTCGATCAGGTGCCGGGCAGCGGCGACAAAATCGGTGAAGGTATTCTTCTTTTGCTGCAGCTTGCCCTGCCGGTACCAACCATAGCCCTTGTCCTTGCCGCCCCTTACATGGGCGATGGCATAGACGAAGCCGCGATCGACCAGTGACAGGCAGTTGGTGTTGAACCGCGCCGGGATGGTGATGCCATAGGAGCCATAGCCATAGAGCAGGCAGGGCGCGCTGCCATCGAGCTTCGTGTCCTTCCGGTAGAGCAGCGTGACCGGCACCAGCTCCCCGTCTTCAGCCGGCGCCATGATGCGGCGGGTAACATAGGCTTCCGGATCATGGCCGCTTGGCACGATCTGCGTCTTGCGCAGCACCCGCGTCCGCTTGCCCATGTCATAATCAAAAACCTGCTCCGGCGTCGTCATAGACGAATAGGTAAACCGCAGCGTGGCTGTGTCGAACTCGAACATCTCGCCAAGGCCGAGCGAATAGGCTTCCTCGGCAAAGGCGATGGCATGTTCGGAGCCATCCGCCATGGCGCGGACCACGATCCGCGGCAGCCCCTCCGCCCGCTCGAGCCGCACGAGGTAATCCCTGAATGCCACGAGCGCGATGATCAGACGCCCGGGCTCATGTCCCACCAGATCCTGCCACTTCTCCCGCCCCGGCTGACCGAGCGGCGCAGTGACGATCTTGAAGTCCTCGGCCCCATCCGCATTGGTGAGGATGATCAGTCTGTCGCCGCTGTGCTCGACCGAATACTCGACCCCGACCTCCCGCTCGGCCACCAGCCTCGGGGCGCCGAAAGGCTCGTCCGCCCCGATCAGATAGACCTCCGACGTCTGATGGTCATGGGCATGGATGGTGATGAAGCGGCGGCTCTGGGTCTCGCCGATCCCGACGAAGAATCCCGCATCCTTCTCCTCGTAGACCAGCACGTCCTGGTCCTGCGGCGTACCGAGCACATGAGCATAGACCCGGCAGGGCTGATGTCGCTCGTTGTTCCACACGTAGAACAGCACGCGCCCGTCCGCCGACCAGCACGTGGCGCCCGTCGTATTGGTCAGGACGTCCTCGAGATCCTTGCCGGTCGCAACGTCCCGGATGCGGATCGTGTAGAACTCGCCGCCCGTATCGTCGAAACCATAGGCCAGCAGCCGGTGATCAGGGCTGTGCGACACTGACCCGAGCCGCCAGAAGGCGAGCCCTGCCGCCAGAGCCTGGCCATCGAGCAGCACCTCCGTCCTGCCGCCATCCCTCGCTTGCCTGCAGTAGCGCGGATGCTGGGCGCCGGCCTCGTAGCTGAAGAAATAGGCAAAGGGCCCATCTGGCGCCGGCACGCCGGAATCATCCTCTTTCACCCGCCCGCGCATCTCGCGATAGAGATCCGCCTGCAGCGCCGCCGTATCGGCAAGCCCTGCTTCGGCATGGGCATTCTCGGCCTCGAGATAGGCGCGGATGTCCGCCGGCAGGGTTGCGGGGTCGCGCATAACCTCCTGCCAGTTATCGGCCCTGAGCCAGTGATAGGGATCCTCGAGCGTCACCCCGTGATGGACGGAGACATGGACATGCTTGGGCGCGTGCGGCGGAACCACGTGGGTCATGGGCGTTCAGATCCGGGACAGTGAGGGCAGATGGTGCTGCGCTGCCCTGGCGGAAGCGGCATCGTCAGAAACACCGGACAATCCGGCCTCCGCGGGGGCAGGGCAATAATGGGCCGAGGCCCACAACCTCAGCCTTCCTTCGGTTCGAGCTTGAGTGCCGTGCCGTTCATGCAATAGCGCAAACCGGTCGGCCGCGGGCCGTCCGGGAAGACATGACCGAGATGAGCCCCGCAATTGGCGCAGGTCACTTCTGTGCGCACCATATTGTGCGAGAGGTCGATGGACTCGACCACCGCATTTTCGCTCACCGGCTGGAAGAAGCTCGGCCAGCCGGAGCCCGACTCGTACTTCGCCTCGGACGTGAACAACGGCTCGCCGCAGCAGCGGCAGTGATAGATCCCGTCGCGCTTCTCGAAATTGTAGGGGTGGCTGAACGGCGGTTCGGTCGCCGAGCACCGGGTGACCGCATATTCTTCCGGCGAAAGCTCGCGCCGCCAGTCTTCATCCGTCTTGGCGATCCGGCCCTTGTTCTCGTTCGACATGCGCAACCTCCGGACTGAGCAGCTGGTTCTCGCTCACTCGTAGAATATGGTGATGATTTCCGCTGTGGCTACCGGCTTTGCCGTACCTTCCCGCTCTACCTTGAACTCGGAGACCGTCCGCAGGGAAGATTGGCTGAGCACCGCCTTGCTGAGCGTCACCCGGGCGCGGATGCGCGAATTGACCGGCACGACACCAGAAAAGCGGATCTTGTTGGCGCCCAGGTTGATCAGCCGCTTGAGCGATTTGACCTCGAAGATCTGCGTGGTGAAATGGGGGATGAGCGACAGCGTCAGATAACCATGCGCGATGGTCTCCATGCCAAGTTCCGCCTTGGTCCTCTCGGGGTCGACATGGATCCACTGGTGGTCATCGGTCGCATCCGCGAACTGGTTGATCCGCTCCTGTGTCACCTGGAGCCAGTCACTGACGCCGATCTCCTTGCCCTGATCGGCTGCCAGGTCGGCAAGCGTCGCATAGATCTTCATTCTGCCCTGCTGGGTTTGGTGATGATGGTGATCGATACCCAAGGATCGCGCGCAATTCCAGTGCAATCCTGTCCCGACGCCGGCAGCTCCCCCACGTCTGCCGTCCCCTGTGGCATGGTGGCCTGCCCCGGCGCCGGTCGATTGCCATTTGCGCCTTCAGTTTCTAAACGTTATGACGCGGATCGTTGATCCGCTCCGAGTTTCCCCTGGGGATGGTTGAACGTCTTGTCGCCGCAGTATTCGAGGGCAGTACGCGGCGATGACAACGTGGGAATGTGGTAGGCCGAGCGCATGTTGTCCGCTGTACTCTCATGCTTCGTGCTGGCTGGCCTCGCGCCATTCCTGCACCAGCTCTTCAAGGGACTGACCGGCTGGGTAATGGCGCTTCTCCCTGCCGTGCTCTTCATTCTGTTTCTGCAATATGTCGCGCCAGTCGCAGCTGGCACGCCCCTCACTGAAACCCGTCCCTGGCTTGCTGCCCTCGATGCCGCGCTGACCTTCCGTCTCGACGGCCTGTCGCTTGTCTTCGCCCTGCTGATTACCGGCATTGGCGCGTTCATTATTATCTATGCCTGCGCCTATCTCGGTGAACATCCGCATCGCGGCCGATTCCTTGCCATCCTGTCGATGTTCATGGGCTCCATGCTCGGCCTCGTACTGGCCGACAATATCGTTGCCCTGTTCATCTTCTGGGAGCTGACCTCGCTCACCTCCTTTATGCTGATCGGCTTCGACTACGGACGCGGACCGTCTCGGCGGGCCGCCATCCAGGCCCTGGTCATCACCGGCGGCGGCGGTCTCGTGCTCATGGCCGGCCTGATCACCATGGCTGCCACCGGCGGCTCCTGGGATCTCTCCGGCATCATCGCTCAGGGCGATGCCCTGCGCGACAGCACTCTTTATACGGTGATCCTTGTCTTGGTGCTGGTCGGCACCTTCACCAAATCGGCGCAGGTTCCGTTCCATTTCTGGCTTCCCAATGCCATGGAGGCACCGACCCCAGTCAGCGCCTATCTCCACTCGGCCACCATGGTGAAGGCTGGCGTCTATCTTCTCATGCGCTTGTCTCCCGCTCTTGGCGGTACCGAAGCCTGGTATTACGCCCTCACCATCTTCGGCGGCGCGACGCTGCTCACGGGTGGCATCCTGAGCCTCGCCCATAACGATCTCAAGCGCATCCTCGCCTATACGACGCTGGCCTCGCTTGGCCTTCTGGTCATGCTAACCGGCATCGGCAGCGAAGCTGCCATCGTGGCGGCCGCCCTCTATCTCGTGGCCCATGCCCTGTTCAAGGGCGCGCTCTTCATGGTCGCGGGCGCGGTCGATCACGAAACCGGCACCCGGAATGTCACCCATCTTGGCGGTCTCCGTCATGCCATGCCGCTAACCTTCATCACCGCCCTCATCGCCGGGGCCTCAATGGCCGGCCTGCCGCCCCTCGTCGGTTTCCTCGCCAAGGAAGCCATCTATGGGACTGGCGCAACAACAGCCCTTCTCGCGGTAGCGCTTCTCGGCAACGCCATGCTTGCCGCCGCCACCCTTGCCGTTGTCTGGTCCCCCTTCACCGGCAAGCCCGGCACCTTCAGGCGCGCGCCCCATGAAGCACCCCTCGGCCTACTTGCCGGTCCTGTCGTTCTGTCCCTGGCCGGTCTCGCGGCTGGCCTGATTGCCGGACGCTTCGGCGTCATCCTCATCGCTCCGATCGCCTCGGCCATTCTGGCCCGTCCCGTCGAGCTAGACCTTGCCCTCTGGCACGGCCTGAACCTGCCGCTGCTCCTGAGCGCCGTCACGATCGTCCTCGGCATCGGTCTTTATGCGATGCTTCCCGGCCTTCGTATCCGCCTCGTCCATGGTCTCGACAACCTCGGCACCAGTAGTGACCGGATCTACGATCAGCTGCTGCATGCCCTCATCGCCCTGTGCCGCACACTCATGCGGCTGCTGCAGCCTGGCAGGCTCCGCTCCTATCTGACGGCAACCTTCGTCGTTTTTGCTGCGAGCCTGCTCATCCCGCTGGCTGTCCAGGGACTGCCCTTCACAGCGCCCGATCTCACGGCTGCCGAGATCATCGACAATGGCCCGGCGATTGCCGTCATGTTTATCGGTGTCATCGGCGCCGTGGCAGTAATCCTGGCCCGCACGCGCCTTGCCGCCATCGTGACCCTCGGCGTCCAGGGCGTCTGCGTTGCCCTGCTCTTTCTAATCTTTGGAGCGCCCGATCTCGCCTTTACCCAGTTCATGGTGGAGATCCTGTCGGTCGTCATCCTGACGCTGGTCATGACCCGCCTACGCCTCGATACCGGTGACCAGCGCCAGATCAGTGCGCGCCTTTTCCATGGCGTGATCGCCCTTGCCGTAAGCCTCGGCATCGGCGCCACCCTGATTTCCCTGACTCAGCAGCCTCTCGACCTGTCCCTGTCGGAATTCTTCGCGGCCAACAGCGTGCCCATCGCCCATGGCCACAACATCGTGAACGTCATCCTCGTCGACTTCCGCGGTCTCGACACCCTTGGCGAGATCACTGTGGTGTTGATGGCAGGCCTGTCCGCTCTGGCTCTCATCCGCATGCGCCAGACGAGGCAAAAGGGACGCGAGCACTCCGGGGCGGCTGACGTGGAGGAGGCACGATAGGTATGCAGACGATCATCCTCCGGACCTTCGTTCCTCTGTTGACGGCCCTTATGGTGCTGTTTTCGATCTTTATTCTGCTGCGCGGACACAACGCACCCGGTGGAGGCTTCATCGGCGGGCTGATCGCTGCATCTGCGTTGGCGCTTTATGGAATTGCCTGCGGCGTAGACCAGGCACGTCGCGCGCTCGTCGTTCATCCCATTGCCGTTGCAGGCACCGGCGCCTTTCTTGCCGGGCTGAGCGGCCTCCTTTCCTGGCCGGTCGCCATGCCTTATCTGACCGGCCTGTGGTGGGAAATTCCGATTGCGCCATCCACGACGGTCGAGCTTTCGACCCCCTTCATCTTCGACCTCGGCGTTTGGCTCGTGGTGGTCGGCGCCATCACCAGCATTGCCTTCGCGCTAGAGGAGAGGGACTTCGACTGACCATGAATTTCCTCCTCTCCATCGCCGTTGCCGCCCTGTTTGGCGTCTCGACCTATCTGCTCCTGTCGCGTTCCCTGATCCGGCTGCTGCTCGGCGTCGTGACTCTCGGCAATGCCACCAATCTGCTGATTTTCACCGCCGGCCGCATAATCAGTAGCAACCCGCCGCTCGTTCCGCCCGGGGAAAAGGTTCCTCTCGACACCATCGCCAATTCCCTGCCCCAGGCCCTGATCCTGACGGCGATCGTGATCTCCTTCGCGCTCTTTGCCTATGTCCTGGTGCTGTCCTACCGCGCGTATCAGGAACTCGGCACCGACAATGCCGACGAGATCCGTCTGTCGGAGTCGCCGGTCGAGCCCAGCATGCGGGAGGGGCGCCCATGAACCAGATCGCCCCGCCACTTTATCTCTGGCTCACCGTTCTCCCGGCTGTCCTACCGCTGATGGGCGGCGCACTCTGCGTTGCCCTTCGCCGCCATTGTGGCTTGCAGCGCTGGCTGGCTCTCATCATCCTTTTCGGTGAGCTCCTGCTCAATATTGCCCTGCTCAACCTGGTCGAGATCGATACGGTGGTCTCCCTGACCATGGGCAACTGGCTGCCGCCCTTCGGCATCAGCTTTACCGTCGACATGCTGAGTGCTGTTCTCGCCCTGACGGCCACCACGGTCGGCATCATTTGCTGCCTCTACGCCCTGCAGGATGTGGACGAGGGCAGTACCCGCTTCGGCTTCTATCCGATGCTTCTGGTGCTCATAGCCGGCATGAATGGCGCCTTCCTGACCGGCGACATCTTCAACCTCTATGTCTGGCTGGAGATCCTGCTGATCTCTTCCTTCGGGCTCATGATCCTTGGCGGGGCGCCGCTGCAGCTGGACGGTGCCGTCAAGTATGCCTTCCTCAACCTGATCGGTACGACCATCTTCCTGATCGCGACTGGCCTCCTCTATGGGGCCCTCGGCACGCTGAACTTCGCCGATCTTATCGCCAAGGCGCAGAGCTATCCCGAGCCGCGCCTGTTGGTGGTCATTGCCCTGCTCTATCTCACGGCCCTTGTCATGAAGGCGGCGGGCTTCCCGTTGTTTTTCTGGCTGCCGGCCTCCTATCACACCCCGCAATTCGTAGTCTCAGCCCTGTTTGCCGCCCTGCTCACCAAGGTCGGCGTCTACGGAATCTACCGCATCTTCTCGACCATCTTCGCCGGCAGCGATTTCGGCTTTCTCAACACCATCCTGGTCTGGATTGCCTGTCTGACAATGGTGCTCGGCGCCTGCGGTGCCCTGGCGCAGAACCGCCTGCGGCCCATGCTCGGCTATGTCGTCATCAGCGGCATCGGCTACATGCTGGCCGGCTATGCGCTTACCACCGATGCCGGTCGCTCGGCTGGCATCTTCTATATGCTGCAGTCAATGCTGGTGATGAGCGGGCTCTATCTCCTCGCGGGCCTCATCGGTGGACGGCATATGGTCGAAGGCGATGCCTCAACGGCCCTGTATGCCAGCCGCCCCATGCTTGCCACCTGCTTCCTGATCCTGGCGGCAGCAACCGCAGGCCTCCCCCCCTTCCCCGCATTCTGGTCGAAATTTGCCCTTGTCCGCGAGAGCCTTGGCCTCGACCTTCCGTGGCTGGCAGCCAGCCTGCTCCTGTCGGGCTTTCTCGTCACCATCGCTCTTGCCCGCAGCTTTGCCGGCCTGTTCTGGACCACTTCTGGCCCCGCACACGACCCGTCTGTCGCCCGCCCGACGCCCGCCGGATCAGCTGCTCTCATCCCTGCCTTCATCGTCGTTCTGATGATTGCGGGCTTGGGTCTGTTCCCTGACGGTTTTTATCGGTTGAGTGAGCAGGCCGCCTCTGGTCTGTCCGATTACCGCGCCTATATCGCCGCCGTGCTTGGAGGGGTGTCATGACCTCGACCTTTTCCCTCAACCTGATCCTGGCCCTGATCTGGGTTGCCATGACCGGCAGCGTCACCACGCTCAACTTCCTGTTCGGCTTCATGCTTGGTGCGGCCGCCCTCTGGCTGGTGCGCGACCGGTTGAAGTCCCGGCGCTATTTCGAGCGGCTGTCCTCATGGCTGGCCCTGATGTTCGTCTTTGTCACAGAGCTGATCAAGTCCACCTGGAGCGTGGTCAAGCTCGCCTGGACGCCCGGCCAGCCCTATTCGACCGGCTTCATCGCCATCCCCCTCCATGTGAAGACCGATGTCGAGATCACGCTGCTCGCCAACCTGATCACGCTTACCCCCGGCACTCTGTCGGTCGACGTGTCCAGCGACCGTTCGACCCTCTACATCCATGCGCTCGACGCTCCCGATATTGCCGCCCTCCGCAGCGACATCGCCAATGGCTTCGAAAGGCGCGTGCATGAGGCCGCCCAATGACTGAGCTCGGCGCAACCAGCCTGGCCTGGGCTGCAGACTTCGCCTACTGGGCGCTGATTGCCGCCTTCGCCCTGTCCTTTATTCGGCTGATCAGGGGGCCCAGTCTTCCGGATCGCATCGTGGCACTCGACCTCATGACGGTCCTAGCAGCAGCCTTCATTCTGGTGCTGGCTGTCGACGGCAGCCAGGATCGGTTCATCGACGTGGCCATCGCCCTCGGTCTGGTCTCCTTTCTGGCCACTGTCGGCTTTGCCAGTTATGTCATGCGGCGCGGCCTCAGCCGGAGAGACAAGGAGCACAATCCGGACCCTGCCGACAATTCCGAATCAACCAGCAACGGTCGGGAGGCTCCCGATGCATGATTTACTTGCTGCGTTCCTTTTGGCGGCCGGTGGCTTTCTCGGACTTAGTGCCGCCGTGGGGCTGATCCGCTTTCCCGACGTCTACGCCCGCATGCACGCGGCATCGAAGGCGGGCACGCTCGGAGTAAGCTGCCTGTTTGTCGCAGCAATTCTTCATTTTGCCACCTTCGAGGTTGCCATTCTCTGCGTCCTTGGCATCGGCTTCTTCATGTTGACGGCCCCCATCTCCGCACACCTTCTCGCTCGTGCCGCCTATCGCGCCGGTGCAAAGTCCTGGCCTGGAACGACCGTCGATCATCTTTCCGGCAGTTATGATGAATTTCGTGACCGCCTTGCCGGCTACTCATTTGAGTCCGAGAAAAGCTCGAAAGACTAGATAGAGCATAGCAACTCTGTCGCACCCACCGGTCTTCTGCTTGAAAGCTTCTACAAACGGTGCAATAAGCACCGTCGACACTGTAGACAGTTTCGCGACGCGAGTCGGGCCTCCCGGCTTCGTCGCAGCCATAAAAAAAGCCAAGAAAATCCGGTAAACACGGAATGACTGTTCCTGTTGGCTTCGCTGACAGGTCCAGTAATCTTGTTTAACGGCGGATTGCTTTCTGTGCCCAAGACCATTATCTCAATCCAAACGAGTTTTTGGGAAGAGGTAACGGCCTAACGGATAGTCTTGGCGATTTTGCTACATTGGCAAACAAGACGGTTTTTGACTAACGAACTGCGAACCGAGGAGATGGTTAGAGTTATGGATGTTTCCGCTAGCAACAGTCCGGCCGAGAATTCCGGCGAACTCGCCGAGCTGACCGCTGAGATCGTCGCTGCTTACGTGGCCAACAATGCTGTTCCCTCAGAGTCGCTGCCCGGTCTCATCAAGGACGTGTTCCGTGCTCTGACGGGTACGATGGAGGTTGAGGAGAAGGAAGTCCCTGAGCTTAAGCCGGCCGTTCCGGTTCGCCGCTCGGTGACCCCCGACTACATCGTCTGCTTGGAGGACGGCAAGAAGTTCAAGTCCCTGAAGCGCCACCTCCGTACACAGTACGATATGACGCCCGAGCAGTATCGTGAGAAGTGGGGCCTGCCGGCCGACTATCCGATGGTCGCCCCCAACTATGCCGCTGCTCGTTCGGCTCTGGCCAAGAAGATGGGTCTGGGCCAGAAGAAGCGCCGCCCCGGCCGCTCCGGCAAGTAATCGCTCCTCTCTACTCAAACCCGCCGACTTGCAGTCGGCGGGTTTTTTCTTGTCCGTTTCCCTGATGGCAGCTCCAGTGCTGCTGAACGATCGAACCACTACTCGCGGTGTCGTGCCGATCGGTGTCGCGAATTTGCTCGCGAATCGAAAAGGGGGCCATCGGCCCCCCTTTTTTATGGTCGCAGCCAGAACGGTGCAGCCATCTATTCTGCGGCAATCTTGTATCCCAGACGCTCGCTCAGGGAGCTGATAAGGCTGGCAGCCGCTTCCGCGATATTGGTGCCGGGCGGAAAGATGGCCGACGCCCCCGCAGCCCGCAGTTCGTCATAGTCCTGTGGGGGCACCACGCCACCGACCACGATCATGATGTCGGGGCGGCCAAGTGCAGCCAGCGCCTTGCGCAGCTCCGGGACCAGCGTAAGGTGCCCGCCGGCCAGCGACGAAATGCCGACAATATGCACGTCGTTCTCGACCGCTTGCTGAGCCACTTCATCCGGCGTGGCGAACAGCGGACCAATGTCCACGTCGAAACCAAGATCGGCAAAAGCCGAGGCGATCACCTTCTGACCGCGGTCGTGGCCGTCCTGTCCGACCTTTGCCACCAGAATGCGCGGCCGCCGGCCATCTGCTTCGGCAAAGGCATCAATGATTTTCCTTGCCTCGTCGATTGAGCCGCTCATGCTCTGCGCCTCCTTGCGGTAGACTCCCTGGATCGCCCGGATCTCGGCCACGTGACGGCCGAAAACCTTCTCGATCGCGCTCGAGATTTCGCCGACAGTGGCCTTGGCCCGGGCGGCATCGACTGCAGCCGCCAGGAGATTGCCGTCGGATGCGGCCGCCGCGGTCAGCCGCTCGAGGGCGGCCTGGGTCTCGGCCTCGTTACGCTCGGAGCGCAAGCGGGCAAGTTTCTCGATCTGCCGCGCCCGCACCGCCGAATTGTCAACCTTCAGGATTTCGACCGCAACATCATCGTCTGTCTTGTACTTGTTGACGCCGACCACCGTCTGGGCGCCGGTGTCGATGCGCGCCTGGGTGCGGGCAGCCGCTTCTTCGATACGCAGCTTCGGCACGCCAGCCTCGATCGCCTTGGCCATGCCACCGAGCGCCTCGACCTCCTCGATATGGGCCAGAGCCTTGGCAGCGAGCTCGTTGGTCAGCTTCTCGACGAAATAGCTGCCACCCCAGGGATCGATGAACTTGGTGGTACCGGCTTCCTGGATCAGGAACAGCTGCGTGTTACGGGCAATGCGCGCCGAGAAGTCGGTCGGCAGCGCCAGCGCCTCGTCCAGTGCATTGGTGTGCAGCGACTGGGTGCCGCCATGGGTTGCCGCCATGGCCTCGATGCAGGTACGGGTCACGTTGTTGAACACGTCCTGCGCCGTGAGCGACCAGCCCGATGTCTGACAGTGGGTGCGCAGGGCAAGGGAGCGCTCGTCCTTCGGGTCGAACTGCTTCATCAGCTTGGCCCAGATGACGCGGGCGGCGCGCATCTTGGCGACTTCCATGAAGAAGTTCATGCCGATCGCCCAGAAGAACGACAGGCGCGGCGCGAAGCTGTCGATGGACTGCCCGGCGGCGATACCGGCGCGCACATATTCAAGACCATCTGCCAGCGTATAGGCGAGCTCGAGATCTGCCGTCGCACCCGCTTCCTGCATGTGATAGCCGGAAATCGAGATTGAATTGAATTTCGGCATGTTCTGCGAGGTATACGCGAAGATGTCCGAAATGATCCGCATCGACGGCTTCGGCGGATAGATATAGGTGTTCCGGACCATGAACTCCTTGAGGATGTCGTTCTGGATGGTCCCGGAAAGCTTGTGCGTTGGCACGCCCTGCTCTTCCGCCGCCACGATATAGAGCGCGAGGATAGGCAGCACCGCACCATTCATGGTCATCGACACGCTCATCTCATCCAGCGGAATGCCGTCGAACAGCGTGCGCATGTCGAGAATGGAGTCGATTGCAACGCCGGCCATGCCAACGTCGCCGGCCACGCGCGGGTGATCTGAGTCATAGCCGCGATGGGTGGCAAGGTCGAAGGCGATGGAAAGGCCCTTCTGGCCTGCCGCCAGGTTGCGACGATAGAAGGCGTTGGAATCCTCGGCGGTCGAGAAGCCGGCATACTGGCGCACCGTCCATGGGCGCGTCGCATACATGGTCGGATAGGGCCCGCGCAGATACGGCGGAATGCCCGGCAGTCCGGCGATGAACTCAAAACCGGCCGTATCCTCCGAGCCGTAGGCAGACTTGAGCTCTATGCCTTCCGGTGTGGTGCCGACGGTCCGGGCAGCGCCTGCGGCTTCCGCCGCCGTGCCTCCGGTGAGAGCGATCTTGGAAAAATCAGGGATCATGCTCGTCATCTCTCCGGCCTCCCTTAAGCCGTCTTCGTCAGGATATCGTGTGCGGCGCGGAGGCTTGCAAGCACGTCCGCCCCTTCGAACAGGAAGCCATCGACCCCCGCTTCCCTGAGCCCCGCCTCGGCCTCACCTGGCCGCCCGGCCAGATACACAGCTCGGGCGCCGGCCTTCTTGAGCGCCGCAGCTGCCGGAGCTGCCAGCTCGCCATAAAGGTCGTCCGTGGAGCAGATGATGGCGATCTTCGCGCCCGATGCGACAAAGCCAGCGGCAAGGGCGTCGGCTGCCGCATATCCCGTATCGCCCACGGCCTCGATGCCACCCGCTTCGAACAGGTTCTTCGCCCAGGTCGCCCGGGTGTTGTAGTCGGTAAGCTTGCCGAGATTGGCCAGGAAGATGCGCGGGCGGGCGCCGGTTGCCGCGAGGATCTCGTCGCTGCGGTCGCGCAGGGCCTCGAAATCCTGGGCCAGCGGACGCGGCGCAAGGGCTTCCACTGTAGTCTCTCCGGCAAAGATCGGCGCAAGCTCGTGGACGGCATTGCCGCCCTCATCCTCGGCAGTCTGAGCCGTGGCCTCGTCGAGCTTCGGGAAGGCCGAAACGCCGGTGACCAGCCGCTTCCGGCGGCCATAATCCTTCGCTCGCTTGTCAGCAGCCGCGCCGATTTGCGCCTGCAGGGAACCGGACGCCAGCATCTTCTCGATGCCACCCTGCTCCTCGATCTGCTGGAAGATCGCCCAGGCCTTGGTGGCAAGGTCGTCCGTCAGGCGCTCGACAGCCCAGGCGCCACCAGCCGGATCTACCACCCGGCCGATACCACTCTCCTCCTGTAGCATGAGCTGGACATTGCGCGCGATGCGCCGGGCGAAATCGTCGGGCGTGCCAAGCGCCGCGTTATAGGGTGTCACCGCAATGACCTGCGCGCCGCCGACGGCAGCGGCAAAGGTGGCTGCCGTCACGCGCAGCATATTCACCCACGGATCACGCTTGGTGATCATGCGGCGCGCGCTCTCGGTGGCGATCCACGCCGGCTGGGGAACAATGCCGCAGGCTTCCGTCACCCGCGCCCACAGCCTCCGGAAGGCCCTAAGCTTGGCAATGCTGGGAAACACATCGGCGTCAGTGGTGAGAATGAACTCGATCGACCGCGCAGCTTCTGCCACCGAAGCACCATTGGCCTCAAGTCCGCGCAGATAGGCAACGGCGGTCGCGAGCGCTATGGCCATTTCCTGGGCCTCCGTGGCCCCGGCGGCATGATAGGCGCGGGTATCGACGCCCATGACATGGACGCGGTTGGAGCCGGACACCCGGCTGATGAGTCCTGCCGCCGTCTTCACATGATCGGCAACCGTGCCGCTGATCCGGCCGCGCCGCGCCAGTGTCCCGATCGGATCAACCGCGAAGGATCCGGCGCGATCGTGTTGAGCGATGCCTTTTCCGTCCCAAAGGGCAATCAGCCAGTCGGCAAGCTGGACAGCCCTCTCGCCGGCGTCGAGCCTCACCGGCACCGCCTCGAGGTACACACCCTCAAGAACAGCTTCCAGATCCTGCGCGCTCCACAGCCCGATGCCTTCGCCAGCCGGCTCCTCGGCAACCCGGAGATGCACCGCGGAAGCGCCCGCCGCGAGGCTCTTGCGAACGAGCTTGCCGGCGGTGGCCACGTTGCGGACTTCCGTGACCTCATCCACGATCCAGGGCGCATCCTTGTCGCTCACCGCGGCAGCGCCTCGGGTAAAGGGAGCGACACCCGGCCATTCCGGCGTGACCTTGACCCACGGCCCGCCCAGCGGATCCACCTCGATACCGTCGTCGGAAATGGACACAAGGCGCTTCTTGTAGTCGGCGCCCTTCAGCGTCGCCTCGACACGTTTCAGCCAGTCCTCGCGCTGCGGGATGGCGAAGTCGAGCGGATCGAATGCACTGGACATGTGTTCTACCGTAAGTTCTCAAGCTTTGAGCCGATCGAAGGAACGGCTGGGTTATACAACCGTGGGCGCATACGGCAAGCGATACCGCACAGAATTTGCCCAATACATGCCGAAAGATGCCGCAACGACTTCTGCTAATGCCACCTTTTTCCGCGACTGGCTGCATGATCTGCCCTGCCTCTGCAAGACCCTTCTGCGACATAGCCATCATCGGATCACCGGGCGATCACGCAGGCCGAACGAGCGTCAGGATCACCCCGCAGGGACACCGTCAGACATAGGCAGAGAGGCCGGGGATGGACTTGGCAACATCCTTCACCACGTCCTCGCCGCACTGTTCCTTGGCATAGGCGAGCAGGGTCTGCCCCAGGGTCTTGCTCTGCGCCGTATCGAGCCCAGCCGCCTTCAGCTTGGCCATGGCCGCCATCGGTCCAGCGAGCGACGCGAGCGCGCCAAAAAGACCGCCGCCACTTGGCTTGCCACCATGCTTTGCGGCGAGCTCAGCAGCGCCGGGGATGGCATCGAACATGAGCTGCACCTTGGCGGGATCACCGCTCTGCTTGACCAGCCCGAGCACGATTCCCACGGCCTTCTCGGTGGTCTCCCGGTCAAGGCCGATCTTGGCGGCAATAAGGTCGATTAGTTCGTCCATCTGGTCCTCTGCTAAACTGCACCGCTGGTGGCAACCGGCCCCCAGCACACGAGACGGGCGACATGCTCCGTAACCGCAATTGCCCGTCAGCCGGTTTTGTAGCACGCTTCCTATCCTTGACGGAATTAACGCCTCGACCCGGATGGAGCAAAGTTCAAATGGCTGAAAAAGATGCGGTTTTTCTAGGAGCGAGCAGCAAACCGGAAGAGCTGTTGCTTCGATTCGGCAACCGTCACGGTCTCATCACCGGCGCGACGGGCACGGGTAAGACCGTCACTCTCCAGATCATGGCCGAAGGCTTCTCGGCTGCTGGCGTTCCGGTCTTCGCCGCCGATGTCAAGGGCGACCTCTCCGGCATCTCCCAGCCCGGCACGCCCAAGGATGCGCTGCTTGAGCGCGCCAAGCAGGTGGGTCTAGAGGATTACGGCTTCCAGGGTTTTCCCACCATTTTCTGGGATCTGTTCGGCGAGCAGGGCCATCCTGTCCGTACCACCATCAGCGAGATGGGGCCGGTCCTGCTGTCGCGCCTCATGAGCCTGACCGAGGCGCAGGAAGGAGCGCTCAATATCGCCTTTCGCATCGCCGACGAGGAAGGCCTCGCCCTGCTCGACATGAAGGATCTGCGGGCCATGCTCGCCGACATTGCCTCCCGTGCCGGCGAGCTACGCACGGAATACGGCAACATTTCCTCGGCCACCATCGGCGCGATTCAGCGCCGCCTGCTGGTGCTCGAGGAGCAGGGCGCTGACAAGTATTTCGGAGAGCCAGCACTCTCGATCAGCGACCTGATGCGCACAACCCCCGATGGCCGGGGGTATGTGAACATCCTGGCCGCCGACAAGCTCATGCAGGCGCCCACGCTCTATGCCACCTTCCTTCTGGCCCTGATGTCGGAGCTGTTCGAGGAGCTGCCCGAGGTCGGCAACCCCGATAAGCCCAAGCTGGTCTTCATCTTCGATGAGGCTCACCTGCTGTTCGACAATGCGCCGCCCGCCCTGATCCAGAAGGTCGAGCAGGTCGTCCGCCTCATCCGCTCCAAGGGCGTTGGCATCTATTTCGTTACCCAGAACCCGCTCGACATTCCGGAGACCGTGCTCGCCCAGCTTGGCAACCGCATCCAGCATGCCCTGCGGGCCTATACTCCACGGGAGCAGAAGGCCGTGAAGGCTGCGGCCACCACGTTCCGTCAGAACCCTGATCTCGATACCGAGACGGCGATCACCCAGCTTGCTACCGGTCAGGCCCTGGTTTCGGTTCTTGAAGGCGCGGGCGTTCCCTCCGTGGTGCAGCAGACATGGATCCGCCCGCCCTCCTCGCGCATCGGCCCAATCACGCCAGAGGAGCGCCGTCTGCTGATCGCGGCCAGCCCGGTATACGGCCTTTATGACACCCCGCTCGATCGCGAGTCCGCCTACGAGATCCTCAATGCCCGCGCCCAGAAGAAGGCCGATGAGGCTGCGGCGGCAGCCGCCGAACTCGCTGCCACCAAGGAGAAGCAGGCAGCCGAGCGAGCCTCTGGTCGGCAGTCGAAGGCATCGTCGGCGGATTCCCTCCTTGAGGGGGTTGCCGGTCGGATCGTGCGTAACGTCGCCTCCCAGGTCGGTTCCCAGATCGGCCGCGCCCTCGTCCGCGGTATTCTGGGGAGTCTCACCAAGGGCCGCTGATCAAACGCAGGCGCTCGCGACGTGAACGGACACGCGGGCGCCCTTCCCTCTCCGGCAGGTGCCGAAAGTCACCCTGCCGCCGATCTGCTGGGCAAGCAGGCGCACCACCCGCATGCCCAGTCCCTTGCCCTGACCTGGCCGCAAATTCTTGGGGAAGCCTTCCCCATTGTCCTCGACGCTGAGGATGAAGCCATTCTCGCCGAAGGGCTCGAGCAGCACGTCCACCTCGCTGCCCCCATGCTTTGCGGCATTTGTGACCAGCTCGTTGACCATGAGTCCCACCGGCACGATGGTCTTGGCCGAGATCTCGAAATCGGAGCCTTGAACCCGCACGGTCTCGAGCTTCAGCATGTCTGAAAGACCGCCACAAAGCTGGCGCAGATAGTCGAGCCCTGACAGGCTGTCGATCGACGGATCGAGATAGAAGTGGCGGTGCACCCCGGCCACCGCCGCAACCCGGCTGGCTGCACTCTCCAGTTGACGGGCCGCCACCTCGTTTTCGACTGACCGGCTCTGCAGCATGAGGAGGCTCGAGACCAGCTGCAGGCTGTTCATGATGCGGTGATCGGTTTCCTGCTTGAGCAGCTCGGCCCGCTCCAGGGCGGCCGCTTTCTGTTTCAGCGCCTCGGCCATCCTGTCGACGGCGCGTCGGGCGGAATAGCGCAGCTCGATATGATCAACCGTCATGGCCGCAAGTTCGCGCAGGATCTTTACCTGATCGCTGTCGATCTGCCGCGGCCGATGGTCCATCACGCACAGCGCCCCGAACTTGAGCCCCTCTCCATTGACGAGGGGGGTACCCGCATAAAAACGCACCCTGTAAGGGTGCTCTGACAGGGCTGTGCCCCGGTATCGCTCATCCTGGAGGAGATCGGGAATGACCGTCGGGCAGGATCGTTCAAAGGTCAGTGCGCAGAGGCCAAGATCCCGCGGAACCTGGTCGACATCCAGCCCGAATTTCGACTTGAACCAGATCCGGTCACGGTCAACGATGCTCACCAGCGCGATGGGCACATCCAGGAGCCGCGAGGCCAGCGCGGTGATGCGATCGAACGAGGCTTCTGGCGGGGTGTCGAGAATGCCGTACCGCCTGAGGGCTGCCAGCCTCTCTTCCTCGGACGGCGCTTGGGACTGCGGATGGTCGTAGTCTATGCCGTGCTCACCCAACATGACCTCACCTGGCAGGAAGTGATCCACCCAGCCAATTCGTCGCGAAGTGACCTGTTAACCTTAGCGCGTCACACCCTGATTGTGCAGATGAAAATTGACCGGCAGCGGCCCGCTGCAAGCGGCTGGCCTGCCGGGCGCCGAAATGGAAAGGGGGCAGATGTCTGCCCCCGAACCTCAGTTGAATGGATAGGTCGATGGATGCGCTCGAGCAAAGGCCGGCAGACTACCGCAGACGTCGGCCACTTTGCAGACCCGCGGGAAACCGGAAAGGTCAATTCCCAGTCGGCGGGCCGTCACGACTTGTGGCACGAGGCAGACATCAGCAAGGGTAGTGATCCCTCCATAGCAGTGACCATCATCCTCGATCATCTGCTCCACAGCCCCGAAACCGGTCTGGATCCAATGGGCAATCCACCGCTGGACCGCTTCCGGATCGGCACCGAACTGGCTCTGCAGCTGCTTCGTGACGCGTATCGTGGTCAGTGGATGGAGGTCTCCCACCACCGCATTGGCAATCGCCCTGACCTGAGCGCGCGCAACCTGCGAACGGGGCAGCAGCGGCGGCTCCGGATAGCGCTCTTCAAGAAATTCCAAAACCGCCATGGAGCCCGCGAGCACGACCCCATCGGTCTCGAGTGCCGGCACCAGCTTTAGCGGGTTCTTGGCGGCATAGTCGGGGCTGTGCTGCTCGCCGCCATCGGCGCGGAACAGGTCGATCTCGACCTCCTCGTGCTCGATACCCTTGATATTGAGCGCGATCCGCAGGCGGTAGGCGGCCGAGCTTTTGAAATAGCTGAAGAGCTTCATCATCCGTGGTTCTGTTTCTTGGCAGATCAGTCTGCTTTTTCTCCGTCCGTGTTGAGGCGGACGCCGAGGAAGCGAGGTTCGCCCTGGGCATTGACGACCAGCAACAGCACGGACTTGCGACCGCTCTTCACGATATCGGCAATGCGCTTGGATACATCCTCGGGCGTGGAGACCTCGACGCGCCCCACCTCAACGATGACATCCCCCGGCTGAAGGCGCTTCTCGGCAGCAGGGCCACCGGGGGTCACCTCGGTGACGACAACGCCCTCGACGCTCTCCTTGATCTGGTACTGGCTGCGCAGCTCGTCCGTCAGCACGCTGAGCTTGAGCCCGAGGCTTGCCACCGTCTCGCTCGTGGCGCTTGGGGCTTCGTCTTCGGCCTCCGGCTCGTCCGTGGTCGCCTGTTGTTCGCCGTTGGTCAGGTCGCCCACCGTCGCTTCGACGATCTTTTCTTCGCCATTGCGCATCAGCTTGATCTTGACGCGCTTGTTGATCGGCGTGTTGGCGACGATGCGGGGCAGGTTGCGCATCGCGGTCACCTGCTTGCCGTCGAATTCCAGAATGACGTCGCCTGCCTCGATTCCCGCGGCCTCGGCCGGTCCCTTGGGAGTCACTTCCGCCACCAAGGCGCCCTGGCTGCTGGGAAGTCCAAGGCTTTCGGCGATCTCGTCGGTCACGTTCTGGATGCGCACGCCCAACCAGCCGCGCTTGACTTCGCCATGGTCGCGAAGCTGCTCGATGACCGCCTTGGCCGTGCTGGAGGGAATGGCGAAGCCGATGCCGATCGAACCGCCGCTGGGGGAGATGATGGCGCTGTTGATGCCGATGACCTTGCCATCCATGTCGAACAGCGGACCGCCGGAATTGCCGCGGTTGATAGCCGCATCGGTCTGGATGAAGTCATCATAGGGACCGGCATTGATATCGCGGTTGCGCGCTGAGACAATGCCGAGGGTCACCGTTCCGCCAAGGCCAAACGGATTACCGATGGCCATCACCCAATCGCCGACCCGCACCTTGTCCGAATCCCCGAGCTCGACCGCCTTCAGCGGCTGGCTCGACTTGACACGCAGCAGCGCGAGGTCGGTCTTGGCATCCCGCCCCACCACTTCCGCGTCAAGATTGCGACCATCATTGAAGGTGACCTGGATCTTCTCCGCGCCCGAGATGACGTGATTGTTCGTCACCACCAGGCCTGATGGGTCGATCACGAAGCCCGAGCCCAGGGAGCTCGCCTGACGCTCGCGCTCTTGCGGCAACTGCCGATTGAAGAATTCCTCAAAAAACTCCCGGAACGGCGAATTCGGCGGCAGATCGGGAACCTGTACGGAATCCCCGGCATCCATCTTCTGGGTGGTCGAGATATTGACCACCGCATCCGTCAGACGCTCGGCGAGATCCGCCACCGATGCCGGCCCCGAGGCTTCCGCCGGCGCGCCACCCACGGCCACAGCCAGGTACAGGGCTGCTGCAACTCGAACGGCATGCTTCGGTAGCAGGCTGATCGCAGCCAGGAATTTGGGCCTCGACGGCATATGTGCTCACCTCGTTCTAGGAAAGACCAGGCCTTGGGACTGGCTTTTGTTCTTCTGCGAATGACAACGCCAGCGCACAACAAACTTGTGCCCGAAATTGGGCGCGGAGTCCTACAGCCGCAAGCTCCGCTCCGAATACACAACAAGAATTCACACGCCGCGCAACGATTCTCCCCGAGAGGACGGGGCGGCTGGCGATCAATTGACCGGCATCAGGCACAAGCCGGTCATCATGATCGCCACCGTTTTCTCACTGCGCTGGAGCAGCCATCGGCGGAGCAGCCGGTGCGGTACCGGCGGCCGGCGGCACCGGACGTGCCGGAGCTGTCCCCGTCTGCGCCTGCCCACCCTGAAGCTGGCCGACCTGTCCCCCCTCGCCTTCCGCACTGTTGAAGAACGAGAAGAACTCGGAATCTGGCGTCAGCACCAGCGTGGTGTTGTTACCGTGGAGGCTCTTTCGGTAGGCCTCGAGCGAGCGCAGGAAGGCAAAGAACTCAGGCGACCGGTTATAGGCATCGGCAAAGATCCGGGCCCGCTCGGCATCGCCGTCACCGCGGGTGATGGCCCCGTCTCGCTCTGCCTCCGACACGAGGATGACTGCCGTGCGGTCGGCCTGGGCGCGGATCTGCAGGCTCCGCTCGGTACCGACAGCGCGGATCTGCTCGGCTTCCGCCAGGCGCTCGGCGCTCATGCGGTCATAGGTGCTCTGCAGCACTTCCGGCAGGAGATCGGTGCGGCGGATGCGGACGTCGACAATCTGGATGCCGATCTCGCGCGCGCTCGGAATGAGGGCATCCCGGATCTCCCGCATCATCTGCTCGCGTTCCTGACTGAGCGCCGCGTCGAACGAGCGCTTGCCGTAGGTGGCGCGCAGCGCGGCATCCAGCGACGTCTCGAGCCGCTCCTGGGCCAGCTGCTGGTTGGCCTCGACCGCCTCGCGATAGCGACGCGCATTGTCGATGCGATACATGGTGATCGTGTCCACCAGATAGCGGCGACCGTCCACCACCTGCACCCGCTTGTCGTTGCTCTCGAAGAATTGCAGAGGCCGCGGGATGTAGACGACGTTCTCGATTACCGGGATCTTGAAATAGAGCCCGGGATCGTTGATCTCGCGCTTGATCTCGCCGAACTGGATGACGAGGGCGCGATCACGCTCCGACACGATGAAGGTCGCGGAATAGGCCAGCAGCGCCAGCACCGCGACAACGATGATCAGTCCATTACGGATGGCCGAATTCATTGGGCAGCCCCCGTATTAGCACCAGCGGCAGGCGTTCGTCTGGCATTGACCTCGGGCAGTGGCAGATAGGGCACGACCCCCTGACCATTGGCCCCCTTCTCGATGATCACCTTGTTGGATCCTTCGAGCACGTCTTCCATGGTTTCGAGATAGAGGCGCAGCCGGGTCACGTCCTTGGCCTTGGCATATTCGTTGTAGACCTGGATGAACCGCTCGGACGCACCTTCCGCCTCGGCGACCACGCGGCCCTTGTAGGCCTCGGCCTCCTCGCGGATCTTTGCCGCCTCACCGCGAGCCTCACCCAGACGGCGGTTGGCGTATTTCTGCGCGTCCTCGATGAAGCGCTCCTGGTCCTGCTTGGCGCGCTGGACTTCCTCGAAGGCATCGGCAACCGCAGCTGGAGGATCGGCGCGCTCGATATTGACGCTCAAGAGCTGGATGCCGGCCCCGTAGCTGTTGAGGGTATTCTGCATGAGCTTGAGAACCTGCTCCTGCACCTCGCTGCGGCCGGTCGTGCGTACCACCTCGGCGGTCGTCTGACCGACGACATCGCGCATGGCGCTCTCCGCCACCACACGCACCAGCAGTTCCGGGCGGGAAATGTCGAACAGATATTCTCGCGGATTGCTGATGCGCCACTGAACCGTGAAGCCGATATCGACAATGTTCTGATCGCCCGTCAGCATCAGGCCGTCATCAGCGCTGCGACCGCCCTGGATCGAGCCGATGCGTAGCTGGTTGGTTCTGAGCGCTGGCACGGTCTCGACCGTTTCGAAGGGCCACAGGATGAAGTGCAGGCCCGGCAGGGTCTCGCCTGGCAGCGCCTTGCCGAAGAGCAGCTCGACGCCAACCTCATCTGGCTGGACCCGATAGGCGGCATTCCAGACATAGACGCCAGCCAGCGCCAGCACCGCGATCAGGGCGAGGAACTTGTTGGATCCACCGCTGGAGCCGCCACCGGGCAAGATGGTCTTCAGCCGGTCCTGGCTCTTCTTGAGAATGTCTTCCAGATCCGGTGGGGTGTTGCGAGGCCCGCCGCCCTGCGGGCCCTGCCCCCAGGGGCCGCGCCCGCCGCCTTGCCAACCACCGCCTTGATTGCTCCAAGGCATCCGTCTCAACCCTTCTTAGCTGAACGTCAAACGTCCTGAAAATTCATGCATGTGTGCGATTGTTGGTATAGGCGAACACTGGGGTCGAGTCTACGCTGGTCCCGCTTCTGCGCGTCCCACTGTCACGACACTTAAAGTTGAACACCGGCAGAATTTTCGGGTTCCCGGCGACTTAGGCTGTAACCGGAACCACTGCGCGAAACAAAAAAGGGAGCCCGAAGGCTCCCTTTGAGCAACGCGCGCCGCTGTGGCTTATTCAGCCGCTTCGGCGATGCTGATATCGGCAATATCGATGCCGAGGCGGCGGGCAACACCCTCGCCATAAGCCGGATCGGCCCGGTAGAAATGGACGATCTGCCGCTTCTGGATCTCGACCGGAACGCCCTGCATGGCGCCGGCAAGATTGTTCATCAGCCGTTCCTTCTCCTCCTCATTCATGAGGCGGAACAGGTCACCCGGCTGTTTGTAGTCGTCGTTCCCGATGCGGTGATTGTAGCGATCGGCGGCGCCGCTGAGCTTGAGCGGCGGCTCGGCGAAGCGCTTGTCCTCGACCGGACCGCCGAACGAGTTGGGCTCGTAATAGGCGTCCGCATTTGAGTTGTTGTCGAGGAAGAACCGCATCGAGCCATCCTTGTGATAGTGATGGACCGGGCACTTCGCCTGATTCACCGGCAGATGCTCGTAATGGGTGCCCAGGCGGTAGCGATGGGCGTCTGCATAGGCGAAGATGCGGGCCTGCAGCATCTTGTCGGGCGAGAAACCGATGCCCGGTACGATGTTCTTCGGCGCAAAGGCGGCCTGCTCGATCTCGGCGAAATAGTTCTCCGGATTGCGGTTGAGCTCCATCACGCCGACTTCGATCAGCGGATAGTCGCTATGCGGCCACACCTTGGTGAGGTCGAAGGGATTGTACCAGTGTTTGTCGGCCTCATCCTCCGGCATGATCTGCACATAGAGCTTCCACCGCGGGAAGTCGCCGCGCTCGATCGAGTAGAACAGATCCTCCTGATAGGATTCCCGGGTCTTGCCGATGATCGCCTCGGCTTCCTCGTTGGTGTGGTTGCGGATGCCCTGCTGGGTCTTGAAGTGGAACTTCACCCAGAAGCGCTCGTTCTGCGCATTGATGAAGGAATAGGTATGGCTGCCGAAGCCGTGCATGAACCGCGGGCTCTGCGGAATGCCGCGATCCGAGAACAGGATCGTGACCTGGTGCAGGCTCTCGGGCGACAGAGACCAGAAGTCCCACATGGCGGTCGCCGATCGCAGATTGGTCTTCGGATGCCGCTTCTGGGTATGGATGAAGTCGGGGAACTTCATCGGGTCGCGGACGAAGAACACCGGCGTATTGTTGCCCACCAGGTCCCAGTTGCCTTCATCCGTGTAGAACTTCAGGGCGAAACCGCGGACATCGCGCTCGTGGTCGGCTGCACCCTGCTCGCCGGCAACAGTCGAGAACCGGGCCAGCATCGGGGTCACCTTGCCGACCTGCGAGAAGATTGCGGCCTTGGTGTACTGGGTGATGTCATGGGTAACGGTGAAGGTGCCGTAGGCACCCCAACCCTTGGCATGCACGGTCCGCTCGGGGATGCGCTCGCGGTTCTGGTGGGCGAGCTTCTCGATCAGCTGATAGTCCTGCAGCAGCAGCGGACCGCGTTCGCCCGCGCTGATGGAGTTCTGGTTATCAGCGATCGGCGCGCCGGCCGTCGTTGTCAGTGTGGGACGCTCAGCCATATGCAATCTCCCTTTGTTTTTTCGGTTGCATTTGTTCTAGTTTGCGCAAACGATCAGGTCCAATCGCTATTTCTCCAGATTGTCATAAGAGAAACTGATCGTGGTAAGCCTTAAGCAGCTCCGCTATCTCGACGCCCTCGAAACCCATCGCCACTTCGGCAAGGCGGCGGCGAGCTGCCATGTCTCCCAACCGGCCCTCTCCATGCAGATCGCCGATCTCGAGGCCGAGCTCGGCCTGGCCCTGGTCGAACGCTTGCCCCGCGAGGTCATCTTCACCCCGCGCGGGCTTGAAATTGCCGGTCGCGCCCGCGAGATCATCGTCGCGGTGAACGATCTGATCGAGCATGCCCGCCAACAGGACGCATCCCTGACCGGTCCCGTGCGGCTTGGCATCATCCCGTCTGTTGCGCCTTATCTGCTGGCGCCGGTGCTGCCTCACTTGCGCGCGGCGCACCCGAATATTGAACTCTCGCTCCTCGAAACCCAGACCGCGATCCTGATTGACTCGATCCTCCAGGCACGGATCGACATCGCCATCATGGCCCTGCCGACCGACATCGACGGGCTGACAGAAATGCCTCTCCTGGATGATCCCTTCGTCCTTGCTGTGCCCTGCAGCCATCCTCTGGCCGGACGGTCGGAAGTGACCTCCAGCGATGTCCGGCATGAAACCGTACTGATGCTTGAGCCCGGCCATTGTCTGCGTGACCAGACCATCGCCTTCTGCCAGCTCGTCGACGCCCGGAACGTGGATTCTCTGGGCGCCACCAATCTCGCAACCCTCATCCAGCTGGTCGCGAGCGGTTTCGGCATCACGCTCCTTCCCGCCATCGCGGTTCCGCACGAGACAGCCGGTCTTGATAAGATAACACTCTGCCACTTCCGCGAGCCTGCGCCAATGCGCACGATTGGACTCGTCTGGCGCAGAACCTCGCCCCGGGCCTCCGAATTCGCCCTGTTGGGTCAGCTGATCCGCGACTGTCTTTCAGGAAACTTGGATCGCCCAGGCCAGGACGAACCTTCCGAGGCGGCGGAATAGGCCCTTTGAGCAACACCTCCACAAGTGGCCCAGGGGGACGCAAAGCAAAGGGGCAATCGGCTTTCGCCGATCGCCCCTTCCCCTCTGTTCGCAAGGTCTGCTTACCCGAGCTTGCAGAGCCTAGCTCAGCGCCTGTTCGAGGTCTCTCACCAGATCATCGACATCCTCAACCCCCACTGACAGCCGCACGAGGCCGTCAAGAATGCCGAGCTGCTGCCGGATCTCGGGGGGGATGGAGGCATGGGTCATGATCGCCGGATGCTCGATCAGGCTCTCGACCCCGCCAAGGCTTTCCGCCAGCGAAAACAGCTGCGTCCGCTCCAGGAAGCGCCGCGCGTCACTGAGATCACCCTTCAGCACCGCCGTCACCATGCCCCCATAGGCGCGCATCTGGTGCGTGGCGATGTCATGGCCCGGATGGCTCCTGAGCCCCGGATAATAGACTTTCTCGACCTTTGGATGCTGCGCCAGATAGCGGGCGATGATCATGGCATTCTCTGAATGCCGCTCCATCCGCAGGGGCAGCGTCTTGAGAGAGCGCAATACCATGAACGCATCGAACGGTCCCATCACCGAGCCCACCGCGTTGTGCAGATAGGCCAGCCGTTCCCTGAGACCCTCGTGCGGCGTGATCCCGGAAACGACCGCAACGCCGCCTACGACATCGGAATGCCCGTTGAGATATTTGGTGGCCGAATGCACCACGATGTCGAAGCCGTGGTCGAGCGGCCGCTGCAGATAGGGCGAGGCAAATGTGTTGTCCGCCACAGCAATCAGATTGTGCTTCCGAGCGATCTTGCCCACCGCGGTCAGATCGACGATGCGCAGCAACGGATTGGTGGGCGTCTCGACCCAGATCATCTTGGTCTTCGGGGTGATCGCCGCCTCGATTGCCTCCGCGTTGGAGACATCGACGAAGGTGGTCGCAAGTCCTGCCGAGCGCTTGCGCACATTCTCGAACAGGCGATAGCTGCCGCCATAGAGATCGTCGCCAGCAATGATGTGATCGCCGGCATCCAGCAGTTCGAGGATCGTGGCCGAAGCGGCCAGACCCGAGGCGAAGGCATAGCCCTGCACGCCGTTCTCGAGATCAGCCATGCAATCTTCCAGCGCCTTTCGGGTGGGATTGCCGGAGCGCGAATATTCGTAGCCCTTGTGCACGCCCGGGCTTTCCTGAACGAAAGTCGAACTGGCGAAAATGGGCGTCATGATGGCGCCAGTCGAGGGATCAGGCGCCTGGCCTGCATGAATGGCCCGCGTAGCGAACCCCTGACGATTGGACTTGCTCGACACTCGCTTGCCTTTCGGACCTGTCATCGCCGCGGAGCAGCGGCGGCATCACCTGTAGGGTCGACGCGGCGGCATTCCGTGCCGCATCGCCCCTTTTCCGATTTATTAGGCTGCTTGCCTCTCTTTGTCACCTCCCGCTCAGCTCTTGCGCTGGGCGTCGAGCCGGAGGTGATTGAGGATGTCGATCTTGGTGATCAGCCCCTGGAAGACGTCGCCGCGCATGACCGGCGCGACCATCCCCTTCTCGATCAGCCGCAGCACGTCATCGAGACTGTCGGTGGCCTGCACCTTCACCAGATCCCGTGTCATGGCATCGGCGACGGTGCCGTCGAACCGGCCGCTCTGGGCGAGCACCCGGGCGAGCAGATCTTCCTCGTCGAGAATGCCGACGAGCGCGCCGTCCTCGATCACCGGCAGCTGAGAAATGTCATGCAGCTTCATCTGCCGGTAGGCCTGCATCAGCGGCATGCTCGGCGAGATGGTGATCGTCTGCTTCTCTGTATGCTTGCGGACGATGAGATCGGTGAGATCGCCGCTCAGCGGCACATCGAGCAGCCCGTTATCAAGCATCCAGAAGTCGTTGAACATCTTGGACAGATACTTGTTGCCGCTGTCGCAGACGATGCTCACGATAACCTTGGGCTCGGCCTGTTCCCGGGCAAAGCGCAGGGCGGCCGCCAGCAGCGTGCCCGAGGACGATCCGGCAAGGATGCCCTCCTTGCGCAGCAGATTCCGCGCCGCCCGGAAGGATTCGCCGTCCGATATCGTATAGGCATGCTTCACGCGGCTGAGATCGGCGATATCAGGGATGAAGTCCTCGCCGATGCCCTCGACCAGCCACGAGCCGACCTCGGTGCTAACTTCACCCGTCTTCACGTAATGAGCAAGGATCGAGCCTTCCGGATCCGCCAGCACGAACTCGGTCTCCGGCCGCGCCTTGGCGAAATAGCGCGACAATCCGGTCACTGTGCCGCCCGACCCAACGCCACAGACGATCGCATCCGGCTCGACGCCTGCAGCCCGGCACTGGGCGAGGATTTCCGGGCCAGTGGTTGCCTCATGCGCCGCGGGATTGGCGGGATTGCCGAACTGGTTGACGTAGAACCATCCATTCTCGCGAGCCAGACGCTCCGCCATGTCCTGGTAATAGTCGGGATGTCCCTTGCCCACGTCCGAACGGGTGTTGATGACCTCGGCGCCCATGGCGCGCAGATGGAAGATCTTCTCCTGTGCCATCTTGTCGGGCACCACGATCACCAGCCGGTAGCCCTTCTGGGCGGCGACCAGCGCAAGCCCCAGACCGGTATTGCCAGCGGTTGCCTCGATGATGGTGCCACCCGGCTTGAGCTGGCCGGAACGCTCCGCGGCCTCGATCATGGAGCGGCCGATGCGGTCCTTGATCGACCCCCCCGGATTCTGATTCTCGAGCTTGAGGAACAGGCGGCACTTGCCCGTATCGAGGCGGGTTACCTCATGCATCGGCGTATTGCCAATTTGATCCAATACCGACCGATACACACCAGCTTCCGACATCGCGACTTCCTCTGATTTGGGCTCCATTATCCCCGGATGGCGGCTGGCTGCCGGCGCAACGGCGACCATCCGCAGCACGGAGTGGCCGGGGCTGTTGGCCTTCCTCGCATGATCGCCCGGGGCACGGTTACCCCTTTAGACACCTCGGCAGGCAACATGTCCAGTCACCGCAGCGCACGCTTCCGCTGCAGCACGATCAGAGTGGTATCCGCCGTATCGCCTTCCTGAGCCTCGAAGGCCTGCCGCTCGATCTCTTCCCATTCATCGCGCACAAGCTCCGGAAACAGCACGTCTCCGGCCGGCGCGGCATGCACGCGGGTGAGATAGATCCGCTCGGCCAGCGGCAGCATCTCCCGGAACACGCCGCCGCCGCCGATAACCGCGATCTCATCCACGCCCCGTTCGGTTGCCCGCGCCACCGCGAGCCTCAGCGCCGCATCGACCGAGCGCACGATGAACACGCCTTCCGGTGCAAACGCCTCCGACCGGGTGATGACGATATTGTCCCGCCCCGGCAACGGCCGCCCGATCGACTCATAGGTCTTCCGTCCCATGATGACAGGCTTGCCCATCGTCATCCGCTTGAATCGGGCGAGATCCGACGGCAGCCGCCAGGGCATGGCCCCCTGGGCCCCGATCACGCCATTCTCGGCCACGGCGACAACAAAACAGAGTCTCATGAGGCTTGCCTCCAGCTCCGCGCCATGCGGTAAAGGAATAAGACAGACCGAGATTTAAGGGTGTGAAGGAGCCATGTCCATGACGTCTACGCTTGTCTTCCTGCACGGGCTGGGAGGATCCGGCCGGATCTGGGAGAAGCAGCGCCGCCACTTCGAACCACTCATCGACGTCCTGGCCTGGACGGCGCCGGGCTATGGCGGCAGGCCCCTGCCCGACCCGCTGACCTTTGACACGCTCAGCGATGCGCTCCTTGCCGATCTGGATGAGCGTGGCACCGGCAAGGCCATTCTCGTCGGCCATTCCCTGGGCGGCATGCTGGCCCAGACGGTTGTGGCCCGCGCGCCTGACCGAGTCGCCGCCCTGGGCCTGATTTCCACAAGCCCGGCCTTCGGTGACCCCAAGGGCGAATTCCAGCAGAAATTCATCCGTGCCCGGCTTGATCCGCTGGATGAGGGCAAGTCGATGGCGGAGATCGCCGTGCCGGCAACTGCCGCCATGATCGGCGAAAATCCCGACCGTGAGGCTATTGCCCTCGCCGAGGAGGCCCTTGCCGCCACACCGGAGACGACCTACCGGGCCTATATCGACCTGCTGGGCACCTTCGATGCTCGGGCGACGCTCTCGTCCATTGCCTGCCCGACCTTCATTGCCGTCGGCGAGCACGACAAGGCGTCACCCCCGATCGTCTCCGAGAAGATGTCCCAGAAGGTCGCCGGCAGTCACTACGAGTTCTTCCCCACGGTTGGCCACATGCTGCCCTTCGAGCAGCCGGAAGCCTTCAACCGTGCGCTTGAGGCCTTCCTCACCAGGCACGGCCTCATCGCCTGAGGCCGCACTGCCGGACCCGTTACAGTGAGCTTGCGTTGAACGTGTCGCACTGTTTCGGGTCGCCGGTCTCCAGACCGCGCCGGAACCAGCGCACCCTCTGGGCAGAGCTGCCATGGGTGAATGACTCGGGCACCACATAGCCCTGGGCCTGCTTCTGCAGCCGGTCATCGCCGATGGCCGCCGCTGCGTTGAGCCCCTGCTCAACGTCGCCGTCTTCCAGCAGATTGGTGTTCAGGTTGGCGTTATAGGCCCACACGCCGGCGAGGCAGTCTGCCTGCAGCTCCGTCATCACCGAAATCTGGTTCTGCTGCTCGGGCGAGAGCCGGCCGCGCAGGGAGTTCACCTTCTGGGTGATGCCCAGCAGTGTCTGCACATGGTGACCGATCTCGTGGGCGATCACATAGGCCTGCGCGAACTCGCCGGGAGCACCGAGCTTGTTCTTGAGATCCCGATAGAAGGACAGGTCGATGTAAACCTTCTGGTCGGCGGGGCAGTAGAACGGTCCCATGGCCGCCTGGGCGAAGCCGCAGGCCGACTGCACGGCGCCGGAGAACAGCACCAGCGTGGGATCCTGATACTGGCGCCCGAGCTGCGGCATGATCTTTCGCCAGGTATCCTCCGTACTGCCGAGAACCGCTGCCACGAAATCCTTCATCTCATCATTGGTTGCCGTCTGCGAGCCGCGCGGCGAACGGGACGGTGCCTCCTGCTGCGTGACCACGCCACCGCCATTGCTGACCCCTTCGAGCAGGATCCTCGGATCGATTCCGAGGAAATAGGAAATCCCCAAGATCGCCAGCAGTCCGACGACTCCAACGCCGCCGCGCCCACCGATCGGCAGCCCGCCACCACCTCGGCCGAAGCCGCCAGGCATGCCGCGCCGGTCCTCGATATTGCTGCTCCGACGTTCATCTCTCCAGCGCATACTAAGTGCTCCTTGTGCGCCCGCCCTGATCATAATATCAGACCAGAGTAAAGCAGGATCTACGAAACTTGCAGCAGGCAAAGCATAGTGTCTCCGACACAATTGCGCCTTCCCCTCGCCATCGCTAAGAGACCGTTATGTCCGATACCCTTGCTATTGCCCTTGCTCAGTACAATCCGACCATGGGCGCAATCGGTGCCAATCTCGAGCTGGCGCGGCGCGTGCACAGTGATGCGGCCGGCCTCGGTGCCGATCTGGTTCTCTTCAGCGAGCTATTCATCTGCGGCTATCCGCCGGAGGATCTGGTGCAGAAGCCAGCCTTCGTCGCAGCCTGCAAGCGGGCGGTGGAGGATCTGGCGAAGGTTACCGCCCATGGCGCACCGGGCATCGTCATCGGTCTGCCCTGGGCCGAAAATGGCTTGGTTTACAATGCCGTAGCCCTACTTGATGAGGGAATGATTCAGACAGTTCGCCTGAAACATGACCTGCCCAATTATGGCGTCTTTGACGAGAAGCGCGTCTTTGCCTCTGGGCCCTTCCCCGGCCCGGTCAATTTCCGCGGCGTGCGCCTCGGCCTGCCGATCTGCGAGGACATTTGGACGGAAGCCGTCTGCGAATGCCTGCAGGAAGCCGGTGCCGAAATCCTTCTCGTGCCCAACGGTTCGCCCTTCGAGCTGGGCAAGCAGGAGGTCCGCATGCAGCAGGCCGTGGCCCGGGTTGTCGAGACCGGCCTGCCGCTCGCTTATCTCAATCAGGTTGGCGGTCAGGACGAGCTTGTTTTCGACGGTGCCTCCTTCGTCCTCAATGCTGACCGCAGCCTCGCCGTCCAGATGCCGGCCTGGGAATCGGCTGCCGTTGTCACCCGTTGGCACCGCACCGATGCCGGCTGGATCTGCGAGCCGGGAGAGAAGCATGTGGTGCCCGAAGGCAGCGAGTCGATCTATCGCGCGTGTGTGCTCGGCCTCTCCGACTATGTGCGCAAGAACGGCTTCCCCTCGGTGGTGCTCGGCATGTCCGGCGGCATCGACAGCGCGCTCTGCGCCACCATCGCCGTGGACGCCCTTGGGCCGGACCGTGTCCACTGCGTGATGCTGCCTTACCGCTATACCAGCAGCGAGAGTCTTGAGGATGCCGAGGCCTGCTCGCGCGCCCTGGGTGTGAAATACGACATCCTCCCCATAGGCTCACCCGTCGATGCGGCCAATGAGGCTCTGAAGCCCCTGTTCGATGGCCTGCCCCCCGACCTTACCGAGGAAAACATCCAGTCGCGTATGCGCGGCCTGCTGCTCATGGCCATCTCCAACAAGATGGGCTCAATGTTGGTCACCACCGGCAACAAGTCGGAAGTGTCGGTCGGCTATGCCACCCTCTACGGCGACATGAACGGCGGCTACAATCCCATTAAGGATCTTTATAAGACCGAGGTCTTCGCACTTGCCCGCTTCCGCAACCAGCAGCGCCCGTCAGGCTGCCTCGGGCCCGAAGGCACGGTCATCCCCGAGCGCATCATCGTGAAACCGCCGACCGCCGAGCTTCGGCCCGGCCAGAAGGACCAGGACAGCCTCCCGCCCTATGATGTGCTTGATGCTGTTCTCCAGGCGCTCATCGAGGAGGAAGCCTCCCTCGACGAGATCGTTGGTCGCGGTTATGACCGGGCGACCGTCGAGAAGGTCGAGCGTATGCTCTACATTGCGGAGTACAAGCGCCGCCAGGCGGCCCCGGGCGTGAAGATCACCCGCCGCAGTTTCGGCCGCGACCGGCGCTATCCCATCACCAACCATTTCCGCGATCGAGGCTGATCCATGTCCGTCAGGGTGCGCTTTGCGCCAAGCCCCACCGGCCGTCTTCATATCGGCAATGCCAGGACGGCTGTGCTGAACTGGCTGTTCGCGCGCAAGCACGGCGGCCTGTTCATCCTGCGCCTCGATGACACCGACACCGAGCGCTCCACAGAGGTGTTCGCTCAGGGCATCCAGGAAGACCTGGCTTGGCTTGGCCTTCATCACGATAGGCTTTTCCGCCAGTCCGAGCGCTTTGCCAGTTACGACGCCGCCGTCGACCGGCTCCGGGAGATGGGCCGCCTCTATCCCTGCTACGAGACCCCGGAGGAGCTCGAGCGCAAGCGCAAGCGCCAGCTCGCCCGCGGCCTCCCTCCAGTCTATGACCGCGCGGCCCTGAAGCTCACCCCCGAGGAACGCCAGCGCCTCGAAGAGGAAGGCCGCCGTCCGCACTGGCGCTTCCTGCTGGAAGATCGCCGGGTCGAATGGAATGATCTCATTCGCGGCCACCAGGCCTTCGATTTCTCGAGCCTGTCGGACCCGGTGCTGATCCGCGCCGACGGCACCTATCTCTACACCCTGCCGAGCGTCGTCGATGACATCGACGAGGGCATCACTCACGTGATCCGCGGCGAGGACCATGTCACCAATACCGCGGTGCAGATCCAAATCTTCGAAGCCCTGAGCGGCGCGGCGCCCGATTTTGCTCACCACAGCCTGTTATTGGGCGAGGATGGTCAGGGCCTGTCCAAGCGCACCGGCTCCCTGTCGCTCCAGAGCATGCGCGAGGCAGGCCTCGAGCCCATGGCGATCGTCGATCTGGTTGCCTCGCTTGGCACGTCTGACGATGTTGCCGCCCATGTTCATGTCGAGGAACTGCTGGCCGAATTTGACCTCGCCAAGCAATCGCGCGCCCCGGTGCGCTTTGCCGAGAAGGATCTGCGCCTGCTGAGCGCCCGGATCGTCCACCAGCTGCCCCTGGAAATGGTGCGCGACCGCCTTGCTGCCCTCGGCATCGACGCTGGAGACCGGCTTGAGGCCTTCTGGCTTGCCGTGCGCGGCAATCTTGCAACCGTCGCCGAGGCGGCCGACTGGTGGAAGATCGTGACCGGCCCTATCGCACCGGTCACCGATGATGCCGAGTTCCTCGCCATCGCCCGTGCTCTGCTTCCTGACGGCCCCTGGACCGGGGATACCTGGCGCGAGTGGACCAATGCAGTGAAGGAGAGAACCGGGCGCAAGGGCAAGGCCCTTTTCATGCCGCTCAGGCTGGCCCTGACGGGCCTTGATCACGGGCCTGAACTGGCTGCCCTGCTGCCGCTCATCGGCCGAGAGCAGGTGCTTGCGCGCCTCTCGGCCGCCTGACATTCCCCACTGCAACGTGAGGCGAAGGGCATCCGGCTTAGGCGGGATACCCCCTCGCGGGCACGGTGCTGATCGGCCCTGTGCCTAGTATCCTGAGGCGCAGCCATCCTTGCGCGGCTCTGACCCGCCACACAGCATCCCCGTCTCCTCGTCGATCCAGATCGCCTGGGCGCCACCGATCGGTTCCTCGATCATCGACAGCACATGACCCAGCCCCTCGAGATGACGTCGCAATGCATCATCGATCCCGCGCTCCATCTGCACCTTGCGCTCGACCGGATCAGGATAGAGGCGCGGCAGATCCATGGCTGTCTGCACGTCCAGTCCGTAATCCAGCATGTGCGACAGCAGCAGCGCATGTCCCACCGGCTGGAAATGGCCGCCCATGACGCCATAGGGCATCACCGCTCGGCCGCCTCGGGTCACCATGCCGGGAATGATCGTGTGCATCGGCCGCTTTCCCGGAGCGAGCACATTGGGATGCTTGGGATCGAGCGAGAAGGACATGCCCCGATTTTGGAACACGACGCCGGTATTGCGGTCCATGATTCCGGTGCCGAAGGAATCGAACACCGAATTGATCAGCGACACGGCGTTCCGCTCTTCGTCTACCACCGCCACATAGGTCGTATCCCTATGGGCAACCCACTCAAGCAGGGCATCGTCCGCTAGGCGCGCATCGGGCCGGATGGCTGCAGCCTCCCGCCGCAGCACTTCCGGCTGTAGCCAGTAGTCCCAGTCGAAGCCGGAATAAGCTGGATCCGCGAGATTCCTGTCCCGCAGGGCGAAGGCCCGCCGCCCCGCCTCGATCAGCGCATGCATCCGCCACGGCCCCAGCGGCCCTTCCGGATCGAGCGGCAGCTCGCTGATCAGCGCGAGAATGAGCAGTGCGATGACCCCCTGCCCGTTGGGCGGGCACTGATGCACCGTATAGTCGCGATAGGTATAGGAGACGGGTTTCACATATTCGCCGTGATGGGCGGCGAAGTCATCCAGCGTATGCGCGCCTCCGGCTGTCCTCAGCGTCTCTACCATCGAGCGAGCCACCTCGCCCTGATAAAACCCAGCAGCTCCCTGTTCGGCGATGATCTTCAGCGTATGGGCCAGCGCCGGAAAGGTCATGCGGTGCCCCGGCCGGTGGATCTGTCCCTCCCCATCGAGGAAGAGTTCTGCAAGGCCCGGCGAATTACGGATCTTGTCTCCACATAGCTGCCAGTCGAAGGCCGTGCGGTCGCCAACCGGTACCCCATGGGTGGCATAGGCAATGGCAGGCTCCAGCACCTCCTTCCAAGGCAGCTTGCCGTGATCGGCCGAAAGCGTGAACCAGGCATCGATCGCGCCGGGGATGGTCACGGCCTCGATGCAGGTCTCACCGATGCCGCCGAGGAGCCGCCTGCGGACATCCTCCACATTGACCCCAGCCGGTGCCCGGCCCGAGCCGTTATAGGCAATGACTTCATCGGTCCCGCGCGGCGCAAACAGCACGAAACAGTCGCCCCCTATGCCTGTCTGGTGCGGTTCGGTAATCGCCAGCACCGCGCAGGCAGCGATGGCCGCGTCGATGGCATTGCCGCCCTTGCGCAGGATGGCGAGCCCGGCTTCCGTCGCCAGAGGATTGGACGTGGCCACCATAGCGTGCGGTGCGCGGGCCGGCGAGCGGCCGGGCCGCTGGAAATCACGACTCTGATGAGGCGTGGTGTTCATGATCTCGTTCCCCATTGTCCGGCTCCCCATCAGGTTGCGGGCTGCTGCCCTTCCTGCCTGAACGGGCGCGGCAGTGCTTCTCCCTCCGTATCGGAAAACGTTCCATCCGTGCCGATACCCTGCTTCCATCCTTTCATATCGCTCGACACCCTCCGGTGCATCCGCTAATCCGTTATCCGGTTGGGGATGAGGGGCTGAATGATGTTGATGAGACTCGGGAAGGGTCTGTTCGCCGCGCTGGCTGTGGGCGTGACCGGACTGCTTGGCGCGCCGGAACTGCGTGCGGACGGGTTTGATCCCGCCTATGACGGCTTTCTCGCCCGTAAGGCCTATACGATCCCGCAGTCGCCCGGTGTCAATGTCACTGGCCTGACCATCTCCACCTTCAAGGATCGTCAGAACAATCCCGGCGCGCTGACCATCGGTTCGGTCGGCGTCATGCCGCCACCGCCCGATCTCGCCAATCCGCGCTTCAATTTCATTCCCCAGCGTGACTATGGCCAGGGTGCCGGCCTGAACCTGCGTTTCGGCTTCTGATCAGGCTCAGCGGACGTTCCCGCGTCCATGGAACCCATTGATGGAACCACCCGACCGGCTTGCGGCCGGCTGACGAGACGCGCCCGTCCTGCGCGCCATCTCAAGACGGCGACCTGATCCTCGATCCCACTAGAATAGTCCGAGTGAACACCAGTGCACTGCCTCCATGATGGCGGCTCTGCGTCGTCTTCTGGCGATCCCGCCCGTCAGTCAGCCGTTATCATGCACAACTGACTGATCCGGCTTCCGCCATCTTGCCTCGACGATCTTGCCCCTTTCTTCTGCAAGGTGCACTCTGGCAGAAACAAAATGCGGTAAGCGGGCATCTGTGCGTATTCTTTGTGTAAGGGGAAACGTCTGAGGCTCTCGAAATACTGAGTCAGCGCGCACTGATAACTGGAAGAACCATGGCGCCAATGATCGAGGTGAGGAACGTCAGCAAGCGGTTCTCACGCTTGCTTGCGGTGGATGACTGCAGTCTGGCAGTGGAGGCCGGCTCCATCACCGGCCTGATCGGGCCGAACGGGGCTGGCAAGTCGACATTGTTCAACATTATTGCCGGCCGCTATGCGCCGGATGAGGGCCACGTCCTGCTCGACGGCAAGGACGTCACCGGCTGGCAGCCGCATGAACTGTTCGCCGCCGGTCTCGTGCGCACCTTCCAGATCCCGCACGAATTTGCCCACATGACCACCATGGAGAACCTGATGATGGTTCCCGCCAACCAGTCGGGCGAGAACCTGCTCTCGGCCTGGTTTCGGCCATCCCTGGTGCGCAGCGAGGAACGGAAGGTGCAGAAGCGCGCCGAGGAGGTACTCGAGTTCCTCAAGCTCACCCATGTCCGCAATGAGCTTGCTGGCAATCTCTCCGGCGGCCAGAAGAAGCTGCTGGAACTCGGCCGCACCATGATGACCGAACCGCGGGTCGTCCTGCTGGATGAGATTGCTGCCGGCGTCAACCGTACCCTGCTGGTCGATCTCGCCGACAACATTCTCAGGCTCAACCGGGAGCTCGGCTACACCTTTTTCCTTATCGAGCACGACATGGATCTGATCGCCCAGCTCTGCGATCCGGTCATCGTGATGGCCCAGGGCACGGTCATGACCCAGGGCTCAATCGAGCAGATCCGCAGCGACGAACGGGTCGTCGAGGCCTATTTCGGCGGCGCTCCAAAATCGGAGACCGTCCACTGATGAGCATTCTCGAGGCCACGGAACTCCACGCCGGCTATGGCGGCATGAACATCCTCAACGGCGTATCGATCTCCATCGAGGCTCACGAGATCGGCGTCATTGTCGGCCCCAACGGAGCCGGCAAGTCCACCACCCTCAAGGCCCTCTTCGGCCTGCTCAACATCACCCACGGCACTGTAACCTTCAACGGCCGCGATATCACGAACATGCAGGCCAACCGCCTCGTGCCCCTGGGCATGTCCTATGTCCCGCAGGAGCAGAACGTCTTCGTCAATCTGACGGTTGAGGAAAATCTCGAAATGGGCGCCTTCATCCGGCGTGACAGCTATGATCACCTGATCGATCAGGTCTATCACATCTTCGAGCCGCTGAAGCACAAGCGCAACCAGCCGGCCGGCGAGCTCTCGGGCGGCCAGCGCCAGATGGTTGCCATCGGCCGCGCCCTGATGACCGAGCCGCGCCTCATCCTGCTGGACGAGCCTACCGCCGGCCTGTCGCCCCTCTACATGTCTGAGATCTTCGACCGCATCATTGAGATCAACCGGCAGGGGGTGGGCGTGCTGATGGTTGAGCAGAACGCCAAGCAGGCGCTGGCGATCGCCCATAAGGGCTTCGTGCTGGCCGCGGGCCAGAATCGCTATACCGGCACCGGTCAGGCATTGCTGTCTGACCCGGAAGTCGCCAAGAGTTTCCTGGGAGGCTGAGGTGGCCGAACTCGTCTTCTTCCTCAACAAGGTCGTGCTTGCCGGCCTGATCATCGGCTCGATCTATGCCCTTGGCGCGGTCGGCGTGACCCTGATCTATTCGATCCTGCGTTTCGCCCATTTCGCCCATGGCGACCTGATGACGACCGGCGCCGGTATCAGCCTGCTGATCTCCCTGCTGCTGGTGGGCGCCGGTCTCGATCAGTCGAGCCTGGCTGTTTATCTCGCCATTCCCCTGGCGGTGATCGTCACTGCCTTCCTTTCCGTGGTGCTTGACCGCATCTTCTATCGCCATCTCCGCGAGGCAGGCGTCAAGCCGGTGGTGCTGGTCATGGCCTCGATCGGCGTCATGCTGATGCTCCAGGGCCTGGTCCGCATGATCGGCGGCACCGCGGCCCGCGACATGTATGTGACCGGCGCCTCCAAGGCGATCTTCCGCATTCCTGTGCCCTTCGCCGACAACCGTCCGCTGGTACTGACCGAACCGCAGCTGATCCTGATCGTGCTGACCGTCGTGGTGGTGATCGCCCTGCACCTGTTTCTCACCCAGGCGAAACTCGGCAAGGCCATGCGCGCCATGTCCGACAATCCCATGCTGGCGCGGGTATCGGGCATCGACACCGAGCGCGTGGTGCGTGCGACCTGGATCATAGGTGGCGGGCTTGCCGCGCTTGCCGGCATCATGCTCGCCCTGGACGTAAGCTATAAGCCGGACCTTTCCTTCAATATCCTGCTGCCGATCTTCGCCGCAGCCATTCTCGGCGGCATCGGCCAGCCCTATGGCGCGATCCTCGGCGGCTTCGTGGTGGGCTTTGCCGAGACAATGGCCGTGTTCAACTGGGCCATCCTGCTCAGGCCGTTCAAGGACACCTGGATCGGCGAGCTTGGTCTTCCGGCGCAGATCGCTTTCGTGCCCACCGAGTACAAGCTGATCGTGCCCTTCATCATCCTGGTGGCCATCCTCCTGTCGCGCCCGACGGGCATTCTCAAGGGGCGGGTGCTATGAAATCGGTATCGACCGCAACCCGTGATCTGACGCTTGTCGGCCTGCTGGCCCTGATCCTGGTCGGCATCTGGTTCTGGCTCGGCCTTCCCTTCACGCTGCGGATGCTGGTGGAGGCGAGCGCCTATGCGATCCTTGCTCTCGGCCTCACCATCCAGTGGGGCTATGCCGGTCTGTTCAATGCCGGCGTCATGGGGTTCGTGGCCCTTGGCGCCTTCATGACCGTCTTCCTGTCCTATCCCCGCAACGAGGCCTTCTGGCAGTCGACCCTCCCCGGCGAGCTCGGCCACGTCCTGCTGATTGCGATTGCCGGCACCATTCTCGTTTTTGCCGCAACCCGCCTGACCCGTCTGGGCGCCTCCAACGGCTTCCGGACTTTCGTCGCCCTGATCGTGCTCGCTCTGGCCTATCTCGCGGTGATGCGCGGCCTCGATCCGGTGGCGGCAAGGATTGAGTCCGGTCCTGGTTGGATCGGCGGTCTCGGGCTGCCGGTCGGCGTGGCCTGGATCGGCGGCGGCATCCTTGCCGGCGCCGTCGGATACGCCATCGGCCGCATCTGTCTGGGCCTCCGCAGCGACTATCTTGCCATCGCCACCTTGGGCATTGCGGAGATCATCAAGACCCTGCTCAAGAATGCCGACTGGCTCACCCGCGGAACGCTGACCGTATCCCCCCTGCCCTGGCCCGTGCCCTCCGCCAATGAACTGGGCTTCGTGGCGGCACGCTCGGCCTTCCTCTGCGTGACGGCGGCCATTGTCGTGATCATCTATTTTCTGCTCCAGCGCGCCTATTACGCGCCCTGGGGTCGGATGATCCGGGCAATCCGCGACAACGAACTCGCCGCTGCCGCCATGGGCAAGGATGTGAACCGCAGGCGCCTGCAGATCTTCGCCCTTGGCTGCATCCTTATGGGGATCGGCGGCGCGGTCCTTGCCTCCTTCGTCACCATCTTCGATCCTGGGGCCTTCGTGCCCCTCAACCACACCTTCCTCATCTGGGTGATGGTCATCCTTGGTGGCGCGGGCAACAATCGCGGCGCGATCTTCGGCGCGCTCCTTGTCTATGTCATCTGGGTGATGTCGGAACCGGCCGCTCTCTTTGCCTTCGAGCGCCTGGCCCAGCTTGGCAACCAGCTGTTCGACTGGCCGATCCCGTCCGATCTCTCGGCCCGTGCGCTCCAGATGCGCGTCTTCGTGATCGGTCTCACCATCACGCTGGTGCTGCGCTTTGCCCCACGCGGCCTGATGCCGGAGCCGGTCCGCCACGTCGCCTGACCAGGGGCGCACCGGCGTCGTCCGTTTCGGCTTGAGGCTAACAAAGAAGGGCGCGGTGAAAACCACCGCGCCCTTTTCTCATTCGCTTCCGAGCGCCCGCTATTCGATCTGGCCGACCTCGACGAAACGGTTGTCCTTCACCGCCATCTCGACGATCACGCCCGGCACGTCGCCCTTCTCATCGAAGGTGAGCGTGCCGCCGGCGCCTTCGTAATGGATCTCTTTGCCCTCGGCGATGAGCTTCTTAGCCTTCTCCCATTCGCCCGGCATGATCGGCTCGCCCTTGCCGCTGGAAATCTCGCGCAGCGCCTTGTTGAGGCCCTCGCGATCGGCCTTGCCGTTCTTCTCGATCGCCAGCGCGATGAGGAAGGCCGCGTCATAGGCCTGCGGAGCATAGACCGCGGTCGGGTCGATATTGGCCTCCTTGGCGAGCTTTGAGAACACCTCGGCACCCGGGATCACCGGCTTGCCGGCCTTGGTACCGATCATGCCCTGGAGCTTGTCACCGCCGATCGCGGTGATGAGCTCGTCGGCAATCATGCCGTCGCCGCCCACGAATTTCTCGAAATCACCGCCCTCGATCGCCTGTCGGATGATCGTCTGGCCCGAACCCGAGGCATAGGCGAGCACCACCAGCGTATCAGCTCCCGACGAGGCTAGCTGTCCGATCTCGGCGCGATAATCGGCCTTGCCTTCTTCATGGGCTTCCTTCGCCGCTACCTTGCCGCCTGCCGCTGTGAAGGCGCCTTCCAGCGCATCGGCGAAGCCCTTGCCGTAGTCGTTGTTCACATAGGTGATGGCAATGTTGTCGAAGCCCTTGGAGCGCAGCAGCTTGGCCATCGCCTCGCCCTGATAGCTGTCGGACGGGGCCGTGCGGAACACCAGATCCTTGTCATCCAGCAGCGACACCGCGGGTGAAGTGGAGGCCGGCGAGATCATGAGCACGCCGCCGGGAATGGCAGCGCTGTTGGCAACGGCGATGGTTTCGCCCGAGCACAGCGCGCCGACGATCGCGATGACCTTCTCGGCATTCACCATGCGGTCACCGGCGGCAGCCGCCGCCGTGGCATCGACGCAGGTGGTATCGCCGCTCGGCATCTCGATCTTCTGCCCATCGAGTACGCCGCCCTGCTCATTGACATGCTTTACCGCCAGCTTCGCCCCCTCGAAGATCGGCGGGGTCAGCGCCTCGATCGGCCCGGTGAAGCCTCCGAGGAAGCCGACCTTGACATCAGCCCAGGCGGCGGGCGCGGTCAGCATTGTGACGCATGCCGCAGCCATCAGAGTATTTCTTAGTGTTTTGATCATCGACTATCCTCCCTTGTGGACAGCAGTTGCCTCGCATGGGCACTCTGTCGGATACTGGCCCTCGAACGATCGCCTTGTAAAGGTTCACTTTTCCGTCATGCCATGCGCATATGGAGCGGCATGTGCAAAATGGGCAAAGTCCCTTGTGAGCGGTGGATGATTCGCAACCGGCGGGGTGAAGTTGCCCAATGCCCTGACCGGCTCTTTGCCTGAGGATAGTTTCGATGAAGCCCTTCTTCGTCCAGATCAAATGCGCGCTCGGCAAGGCCTATTCCGTGGCGACGGCAATTGCCGACGCGGAAATCGCCTCCGAGATCTATTCGACCGCCGGCGGCTATGATCTGCTGGTGAAGTTCTACCTTCCCGATGGCGAGGATATCGGCCATTTCATCAACGAGAAGCTCCATTCCATTCCAGATATCAAGGACACCTACACCATTATCACCTTCCGCGCCTTCTGAGCCGGAACTGTTGATCTGAGCGCAAATAAAAAGGCGCTCCGTTTCCGGAGCGCCTCCGCTCGGATCAGGCTGACCGCCCGATCGAACAGAATGTTAGCGAGAGCCTTGCTGGGACTGTCCACCTGGCTTCTTCTGTCCGCCCTGGTGCTTGGACGGATTTGGGTTCATCGCTTCCTGTTGGCGCTCCGAACCACCTCTCTGGCCCTGCTGTCCCTGTTGGGGTTTCTGCTGGGCCTGATCGCGCCTCGTCCTGTCTTCAGCCATGGAAGTGCTCCTTCAAAAGCCGACAGTCCCTGGACTGTTCGACTGCACCAACAACTTCCTCAGCATGCGGACGTTCCCGGAACGGCAGCTGTGGCGGGATGACGCATCATCGCCACAACGCATGGAAGTGATGCACCGGACCGTGCCCGGAACCCACCTCAAGTTCGTCTGCCCGGCGGATCGCCTCGGCGAGATAGGCCTTGGCCTCCCGGATGGCATCATGGAGCGGCAGGCCACGCGCCAGCAGCGCCGCGATCGCTGAGGACAGGGTGCAGCCGGTCCCATGGGTGTTCTTGGTCTCGATGCGCTCGCCGGGGAACAGGGCGCTTCCCTCTTGGGTCATCAGCAGATCGGGTGAATGCACGCTTTGCAGGTGCCCGCCCTTGAGCAGGACGGCGCCCGCGCCATGGTTGAGGATGGTGCGGGCGATTTCCGGCATGCTCTCGAGCGTGACCTCGCCCTCCCAGCCGCCGAGCGCAATTGCTTCGGGCAGATTGGGCGTCACCACCGTTGCCAGTGGCAGAAGCTCGGAACTCAAGGCCGAGATGGCATCCGGCTGCAGCAGCACGTCGCCGCTCTTTGCCACCATCACCGGATCGAGCACCACATGTCGCGGCCGGTAGCGTCGCAGCGCGCTGGCGACTTCCGTGATCGTGTCGACCCGGCTCAGCATGCCGATCTTCACCGCATCGACCCGCAGATCATCGAAGACCGCATCGAGCTGGGCGCGGACCATGTCCGGCGGAATGTCGGCTACCCCAGTGACGCCGCGCGTGTTCTGCGCCGTCACTGCCGTTATCACCGAGGCACCATATACGCCGAGCGCCGAGAAGGCCTTGAGATCCGCCTGGATGCCGGCGCCGCCTCCCGAATCCGAGCCTGCAATGGTCAACGCGATTGCTACCGCCATGGCTGAATCCACCCCTGCTGTCCTGTCTGTTCCCCTGCCTTTAGAAGCAATCGCTGCAAGCGACAACCTCTGCATGGCCGCGACCCCAGGCTTTCATTGAGCCCGGGCCTGCCATTTGCTAAGGAGGCGGGCAGAAACCATCCCGATCTGCCCTGAAGCGAGTTTTGTCATGATCCCCCGTTATACGCGTCCCGAAATGGCCTCGATCTGGTCCCCGGAAAGCAAGTTCCGCATCTGGTTCGAGATTGAAGCCAATGCCCTTGACGCTATGGCGGAACTGGGGCTCGTGCCGAAGGAGGCCGCCGAGACCGTCTGGGCCAAGGCCCGCAATGCCACCTTCGATGTTGAGCGCATCGACGAGATCGAGCGCGAGGTGAAGCACGACGTCATCGCCTTCCTTACCCATCTCGCCGAGATCGTGGGCCCGGAGGCCCGTTTCGTCCACCAGGGCATGACCTCGTCGGATGTTCTCGATACCTGCCTGAACGTCCAGCTCGTCCGCGCCGCTGATCTGCTCCTTTCGGATATGGATGCCCTGCTGGCCGCCATCAAGCGTCGCGCCATGGAGCATAAATACACCCCCACCATGGGCCGCAGCCATGGCATCCATGCCGAGCCGACCACGTTCGGCATCAAGCTCGCGACCTACTATGCCGAGTTCAGCCGCTGCCGTAAGCGCCTGGAGCTTGCCCGCGAGGAAGTTGCCACCTGCGCCATTTCCGGAGCCGTCGGCACCTTCGCCAATATCGACCCGCGGGTTGAGGAGCACGTGGCCAAGGCCATGGGCCTTGCGGTCGAGCCGGTATCGACCCAGGTGATCCCGCGCGACCGTCACGCCATGTATTTCGCCGTGCTCGGCGTCATTGCCAGTTCGATCGAGCGTCTCGCCATCGAGATCCGTCACCTGCAGCGTACCGAGGTGCTCGAAGCCGAGGAATATTTCTCCCCCGGTCAGAAGGGCTCCTCCGCCATGCCGCACAAGCGCAATCCGGTCCTGACCGAGAACCTCACCGGTCTTGCCAGACTGGTGCGCTCGGCAGTCGTTCCGGCCCTGGAGAATGTTGCCCTCTGGCACGAGCGCGACATTTCCCACTCATCCGTCGAGCGCGGCATCGGCCCGGACGCCACCGTCCATCTCGACTTTGCCCTTGTCCGCCTCGCCAATGTGATCGACAAGCTGGTGGTCTACCCCGAGAACATGCAGAAGAATCTCGACCGCCTCGGTGGCCTGATCCATTCCCAGCGCGTGCTGCTCGCTCTGGTCGGCGCGGGCGCCCAGCGCGAGGACGCCTATCGCCTTGTCCAGCGCAATGCCATGCCGGTCTGGCGCGGTGAGGGCAACTTCCTCGAGCTCCTGAAGAAAGACCCGGACGTGAAGGCTCTGCTCGATGACGCAACCCTCGAGAGCCTGTTCGACATGGGCTATCACCTGAAGCACGTGGACACGATCTTCAACCGCGTCTTCGGCGCCTGAGCGCCGGGCTTCACTCCAGGATCGGGATGATCTCATGGCACATGAACTCAAGCGCCGCCCCACCGATGGACGCAAGCCCCTGCGGAACATCAACCTGGATGACGAAGCGATCTGGGAAGCGCGCCGCGACCTTGCGGCCTGCTTCCGCATGGCGGCCCGCCTGGGCCTCCAGGAAGGGATCTGCAACCACTTCTCGGCGGTGGTGCCTGGCCATGAGGATCTCTTCCTGGTCAACCCCTATGGCCTTGCCTTCGAGGAGATCACCGCAGGCAGCCTGCTGATCTGCGACTTCGAGGGCAATGTCGTCATGGGCGAAGGCATCCCGGAGGCGACTGCCTTCTATATTCATGCCCGCCTGCACATGCATCACCCGCGCGCCAAGGCCGCCTTCCACACCCACATGCCCTATGCCACTGCCCTCAGCATGGTGGAGGGCGACCCGCTGGTCTGGGCCGGCCAGACGGCGCTCAAGTTCTATGGCCGCACCGTGGTCGATTCTGACTACAATGGTCTGGCGCTGGACGAAAGCGAAGGTGACCGTATTGCTGCCGCCATGGGCAATGCCGATATCATCTTCATGCGCAACCATGGCGTCATGGTCCTCGGACCGACGATCGCCGAGGCCTGGGATGACCTTTACTATCTCGAGCGCGCCTGCGAGGTGCAGGTCAAGGCCATGAGCACCGGTCGCAGGCTCATTCCCGTAAGTCCCGACGTGGCGCAGCGGACCTATGAACAGATGCGTGAGGGCGACCCGTCCAGCGCCCGGCTGCATCTCGACAGTGTCCGCCGCATCCTGTCCCGCCAGGAACCGGACTACGCCGCCTGAGCTTCAACCCTTTTGGGGATCTCGACATGACGAGCCCGGCGACGTCCCAAGCCGGCACCCGCCGGGACAACAAGTTCGCCATGCTGGCCCTGCTGGCGGGCGGGCTGGCCATAGGGGCGTCGCCCATCTTCGTCCGCCTGTCGGAACTGGGGCCGCTCACCACCGCTGTCTGGCGCTTGGGCCTCGCCCTCATACCCTTTGCCATCTGGCTTGCCTGGAGCCACGGTGAGCAGCCCGGCAACTATCGCAAGCCGTCGGGCCTGCGGGACTATCTTGGCCTCGGACTGCCCGGCGTCATGTTGGCAGCCGATCTCGGTGCCTGGCACCTCGCCCTCAACGAGACCACGGTGGCCAATGCCACCCTGTTCTCGAACATGGCGCCCATATTCGTCACCCTGGGCTCATGGCTGATTTTCCGCTCTGCCATCACCCGCACCTTCCTGGCAGGGCTTGCCATTGCCATTGTCGGCGTGATCGTGCTGAAGGGCGGCCCCCAGATAGAGGTTGGCAACAGCCTGCTCGGCGATGCCCTCGCCATCGTCGCTGCCATCTTCTATGCCGGCTATATCCTCGGCGTCGGCCGCCTGCGCATGAGTTTCGATACCCTTACCATCATGATCTGGTCGACGGCTGTCGCCTGCATCACCCTGCTGCCGCTTGCCATCCTCATCGAGCCGGCCCTGTTCCCGTCGACTCTCTATGGCCTCGCGATACTGTTCGGCATCGCCTGGATCAGCCATGCCGGCGGCCAGGGCATGATCACCTTTGCCATGGCCTGGCTGTCGCCCGCCTTCTCCTCCCTCACCCTGTTGATCCAGCCGGTGGTCGCCGCCATCTTGGCCTGGATCATCCTGTCCGAGCCCGTGGGACTCTTGCAGGCAATTGGCGGCGTCATCATTCTCGCCGGCATCATGGTCGCCCGCCGCGGCTGAACCGCCTCCCGCAGCATCGAATTCCCGCGTGGGGCGACCGGGCACCATATGGTCGCCGCGCTCAAACAAAAAGCGGCCGCCTGCCGACGACCGCTCCATTGATGATCATGCCGCTAAGTCCGCGGCGCCACGGCCCCTGGATCAGTCTTCCAGGAGGAACTCGCGTCCGACCTTGACCCGCTTCACGCCGTCATAGGCGATGATATCGGCGGTGGCATAGGTCTCTTGAAGCCGCTCGGGCAGGAAGCTGCCGGTGCCGACCACATCCACCGGCACTTTGGCGCCGCCCATCACCAGGCATTTCTGGGTATCGAAACCGCTGGAAGCGACGATCTTCGCCTGCGGATAGCCTGCCTTGTCCAGCGCCCGGCGCACATGGATGATGTTGGCGGCCGATACCCCTTTTCCGAAGAGGATGCGGCGCACCTGGTCGGTGAGAATATTGGCGGCATCGAGCTGGAAGGCGCGCACGCCTAGCACCCGTTCGACGATATTGTACTCGCCCTCGACGCCCAGCCACTCGCCGACCGTCTCCACCGACTTCTCGTAGTCCAGCCCCTGGGCGAATCGACCGCCATGGGTGTCCAGCCGGACGCTGAAGCTGCGGCCCTGCTCGTGCAGTTTGGCCTCGTCATAGAACCACCGGGCGCAGCGGACGGAATCATCAACCTCTCGGCCGTTATAGTCGACCAGCGCGGTGATCATGACGGCGTCCTCGTTGACCCGGGCAAACAGCTTGGTCGCCTCGAGCACATCGCCATTGGCATAGCCCACCAGCGCATGCGGCATGGTGCCGGAGCCGGCCTTGGCGCCATAGAAGGGTGCGGTGATGTCCTGCGACGAGCCGATGAAGCCCCGCGTTTCCGGATGTTCGGCGCGCGCAGCCTCGCTGCCCACGGAAGCGCCATAGGCTGCAAGCAGATTCATCTCCGGGCCGGTCGCATGCCGCGCATGCATGTCGAGGAAGCCTGCATAAGGCAGGGCCCGGCACATGTCATAGGCATTGTTGGCGCAGACGCAGGGAAAGCCGATCTTCTGCAGGAGCAGGGTCTCGATTTCGGTCAGCTTGGCAAAGGGCCCGGTGATCTCGATCAGCTTGTTCTGGGCCGGTACGATCTCACCTTCCGCGAAGAAGCGCTTCACCCGCGCTTCCGGACAGTACCAAGCAAGCAGCCGCAGCGCCGGTTCGATCGCCGCAACGATACGCCGCCTCAGGAAGATCGCATAGGTCACTTCCTGATCGCCGTTGATCTCGGCGATCCGCCGCGTATGGCTGAAATACTTGTCCGTCAGATTCTCAAGCGGACCAGCCGCTGCCGAGAGCTCGACGATCTTGGCGAGCATGCTTTCCCTAAGGATGTCCCGCGCTGCGCTCTGATCCATCATGCTTCTCTAGCTCCGCCGCAACGCCTGCAGGGCCTGCGCGCTCGACGCGGCGATGAAGGACATGTCGCTTCCCACCGTCACGAACCGGAAGCCCCGCTCGATCCTTGCGGCCGCCTGCGCGGTATTGGGCGTGAAGATGCCAGGGCAGAGTCCGTTCTCGGACGCAATTGCCACCACCCGGTCCATCGCCTCCATCACCTCGGGCTCCCGGTCGGGCTCGAAGCCGCGGCCATTCGTCATGGATATGGTGAGCTCGCTCGGTCCGACAAAGAGGCCGGTCAATCCGGGCGTACGGGCAATGGCTTCGAGATTGTCTACCGCCTCCCGGGTTTCGACCATCGCGAACAGCGCCAGGCGGCCGTTCGCCTCATGCAGGTAGTCGAGCCGGTCATAGCCGCCGGAGGCGACGGCGCGGTATGCGCCCCAGCTGCGGCGCCCTCTCGGCGGGAATTGCATGGCGGCAACGAAGGCTTCGGCATCTTCCGCCGTATTGATCATTGGCGCGATGACGCCATTGACGCCCAGATCGAGCATCCTGGCGCCGATGCTTGCGCCGTCAAGCGGCAGGCGGACGATCACCGGCTTGCCCAGCGCGCTGATGGTCATGACGAGGCCGCGCGCCTCGGCATAGCCGATCATGCCATGCTGCAGATCGATGGTGCAGGCGTCCCATCCGTCGCGGGCGAGCGCCTCTGCGACAATTGGATCCGGGATTGTCGACCACGACGACAATACGAGATCGGGGCCCCGCAAACGTTCAGTGAAACCCATCACCCCCCCTTCGGGTGGCCCCGTTCTTGTGCTGACAAGTGTCAGGCCTTGGTTTCAAGCTCGGCGATCGCCTTCTGGAGCAGTTCGTCCATGGTGCGGCGAATCTGGTGGTCGGACTGCTCGACATTCTTCGCGTCGAAATCCGCGCGGATCTTGCGGAACACGTCCTCGTCACCGGCTTCCAGGAAGTCGGCGGCGATTACGCTCCGGGCATATTCCTCCGCCTCGGCGCCGGAAAGACCCAGCTTCTCAGCGGCCCAGAGGCCCAGAGCCTTGTTCCGGCGTGCAGTCGCCTTGAACAGCAGCTCCTGGTCATGCGCAAACTTGCGCTCGAAACCCTCTTCCCGACTATCGAACGTTGTCATTGAAACTCAATTCCTGACCAAGGTGGAAAGCAAATCCTGCCGTTAGCCATACCCGCGCGCGCGGACCAAATCAACCGGCCTCACCGCGATTGCCCCGCCTGCGCTGTCATGCGGGCTTGCCTTCTGGCTCGGATCGGCATAATTGCAGGCGCAGCGTGTTGAAATCAAGCGACTGGAAGCCCAGTTTCATTGTGCTTGCAGCCTAGGTGGGGTAGTTTTGAACCGCAGTGGCAAGCACTGCTTTAGTTCTTCCTGCTTCATATCGCGCACGGAATTTTCTCGGGACGCCACTTTCCGCCGTGCCTGAGTTCAGTCGAGGATGATCAGTCATGAACAAGAACCGTCGCCGGGTCTATGAGGGCAAGGCGAAGATTCTCTATGAAGGTCCGGAACCCGGAACGCTGGTGCAGCACTTCAAGGACGATACGACCGCCTTCGACAAGCTCAAGCACGAGATCATCGAGGGCAAGGGCGTTATCAACAACCGCATCTCCGAGTTCATCTTCACCAAGCTGAACGAGATCGGCGTCCCCACCCACTTCCTCCGTCGGCTCAACATGCGCGAGCAGCTGATCCGCGAAGTGGAGATCATCCCGCTGGAAGTGGTGGTCCGCAATGTTGCCGCGGGCTCCATCGCCAAGAAGCTCGGCCTTGAGGAAGGCACGCCCCTCCCGCGCTCGATCATCGAGTTCTACTACAAGTCCGACGAGTTACATGACCCGATGGTCTCCGAAGAGCACATCACGGCCTTCGGCTGGGCCACGCCCCAAGAACTCGACGATATCATGGCGCTGGCGCTGCGCGTCAACGACTTCCTCTCCGGCCTCTTCCTCGGCATCGGCATTCGCCTGGTCGACTTCAAGATCGAGTTCGGCCGTTACTACGAGGGCGAGATGATGCGGATCGTCGTGGCTGATGAGATCAGCCCGGATTCCTGCCGCTTGTGGGATACCCAGACCAACGAGAAGCTGGACAAGGACCGCTTCCGCCGCGATCTCGGCGGCCTGGTCGAGGCCTATCAGGAAGTGGCGCGCCGCCTTGGCATTTTGACCGAACAGGACCAGCGCGAGCGCAAGCGCCCGGTGCTGGTGAAATCAGATCGCGAAGCGTAAGGACTGGAGATGAAGGCAAAAGTGACGGTCACGCTGAAGAACGGCGTGCTCGACCCGCAGGGCAAGGCCATCGAGAAAGCCCTGCACACGCTGGGCTTCGCCGGCGTCGAGGGTGTCCGCCAGGGCAAGTTCATCGAGCTCGACGTTGCGGCCACCGATGAGGCCAAGGCCCGCGCCGAGGTTGAGGCCATGTGCGAGCGCCTCCTCGCCAATACCGTGATCGAGGATTACCAGATCGAACTCGTCAGATGACGATAGCGCAAGCGCCGGCGGCTCGGTTTCCGGCGCTTGTTGCGTTTCCCCGGTTAGTTCTGAACGTCAATTGCTAGCAATGCCCCGGCCCCTGCGCCGGGATCATTGATTACCTGGAAGCCGTCACGCCATGAAATCCGCTGTCGTTGTCTTCCCCGGCTCCAATCGCGAACGCGACATGGTTGCTGCCCTGGCCAAGATTCATGGCACCAAGCCGCAACTGGTCTGGCACGGGGATACGACCCTTCCCGATGTTGATCTCGTCGTTCTCCCCGGTGGCTTTTCCTATGGCGACTATCTGCGCTGCGGCGCTATCGCCGCCCGCTCGCCGATCATGGCCGATATTGTCGCCAAGGCGCAGAAGGGCCTTCATGTTCTCGGCGTCTGCAACGGCTTCCAGATCCTCACCGAGTGCGGCCTGCTGCCCGGCGCGCTGATGCGCAACGCTTCGTTGCGTTTCCACTGCAAGTTGGTGCATCTGCGGGTCGACAATACCGACACCCCCTTCACCCGCCGCTACCAGAAGCATGAGGTGATCCGCTGCCCCGTGGCCCATGGTGACGGCAACTACTTTGCCGATCCCGAGACCATCGCACGGCTGGAGGGCGAGGGGCGCGTCGTCTTCCGCTACTGCGACGCCATGGGCACCGTATCACCCGAGACCAATGCCAACGGCTCCATCAACAACATTGCCGGCATCATGAACGAGCGCGGCAATGTGCTGGGCCTGATGCCGCATCCGGAAAACTTCATTGAGCCTCTCCACGGCGGGAGCGACTGCCGCCCGTTCTTTGAAAGCCTGCTCGCCGCTGCTTGAAGCGGTCGGCACAGAAGCTTCGAGTTGTCATGACCGTCAATAATGTGAAGATCACCCCCGAGCTCGTCGCCGAACATGGCCTCAAGCCGGACGAATATGATCGTATCCTGCGGCTGATCGGACGGGAGCCCACGCTGACCGAGCTGGGCATCTTCTCGGCCATGTGGAACGAGCATTGCTCGTACAAGTCCTCCAAGCGCTGGCTGAAGACCCTGCCCACGAAGGGGCCGCGGGTCATCCAGGGCCCCGGCGAGAATGCTGGCGTGGTGGATATTGGCGAGGGCCTGGCCTGCATCTTCAAGATGGAGAGCCACAACCATCCCTCTTTCATCGAGCCTTATCAGGGCGCGGCGACCGGCGTCGGCGGCATTCTGCGCGACGTCTTCACGATGGGTGCAAGGCCCATCGCGGCGCTGAATGCCCTGCGCTTCGGTGAGCCTGACCACCCTCGCACCCGCCATCTCGTGGCCGGCGTGGTCAACGGCATCGGCCATTACGGCAATGCCTTCGGCGTGCCCACCGTCGGCGGAGAGGTCAATTTCCACGCACGCTACAATGGCAATATCCTGGTGAACGCCATGGCCGTGGGCATCGCCCCGGCTGACCGGATCTTCTATTCCAAGGCCTCGGGCGTCGGCATGCCGATCGTCTATCTCGGCTCCAAGACCGGCCGCGACGGTATTCACGGCGCTTCCATGGCCTCTGCCGAGTTCGACGACGAGGCCGAAGCCAAGCGTCCGACCGTCCAGGTGGGCGATCCCTTCTCCGAGAAGCTGCTGCTTGAGGCCTGCCTCGAGCTCATGGAGCGCGATGCCATCATCGCCATCCAGGACATGGGCGCCGCCGGTCTTACCTGCTCGGCCGTCGAGATGGGCGCCAAGGGCGACCTCGGCATCGAGCTCGATCTGGACAAGGTTCCCTGCCGCGAGACCGGCATGACCGCCTACGAGATGATGCTCTCGGAAAGCCAGGAGCGGATGCTCATGGTGCTCAAGCCCGAGAAGGAGGCTGAGGCCGAGGCGATCTTCCGCAAGTGGGGTCTCGACTTTGCCGTCATCGGCAAGACCACCGACGATCTCCGCTTCCGCATCTTCCATCAGGGCCAGCTCATGGCTGACCTGCCGATCAAGGAGCTCGGCGACGAGGCTCCCGAATATGATCGCCCCTGGGTCGAGCCGAACAAGCCGGAAGCCCTCTCCCCTGCCGACGTGCCTGCCCCCAACGATCTTGGCGAGGCACTGGTGAAGCTGGTCGGTTCCCCCGACATGGCCTCCCGCCGCTGGGTCTGGCAGCAGTATGATCACCTGATCCTCGGCAACACCCAGCAGAAGCCGGGCGGCGACGCGGCGGTTGTTCGCCTCGACGGCACCAATCGCGGCCTCGCCGTCTGTGTCGACGTCACCCCGCGCTATTGCGAGGCCGATCCTTACGAGGGCGGCAAGCAGGCTGTGGCCGAATGCTGGCGTAACCTGACCGCAGTCGGCGCCGAGCCGATCGCCGCTACCGACAATCTCAATTTCGGCAATCCCGAGCGTCCGGAAATCATGGGCCAGTTTGTCCGCGCCATTAACGGCATCGGCGATGCCTGCACGGCGCTGGCCTTTCCGATCGTTTCCGGCAACGTCTCGCTCTACAACGAGACCAACGGCCAGGCCATTCTGCCGACTCCGGCGATCGGCGGTGTCGGCCTGATCGAGGATCTCGACCGCACCGCTACCCTCTCCTTCAAGGCCGAGGGCGACGTTATTCTGCTGGTCGGCGGCCACGGGGCTCATCTCGGCCAGTCCATGTATCTTCGGGAGATCCATGGCCGCGAAGCCGGCACCGCCCCGACGGTTGACCTTGATCGCGAGCGCCGCCATGGCGACTTTGTTCGCGGTCTGATCCGCGCCGGCCGCGTCACTGCCTGCCACGACATCTCCGATGGTGGCCTTGGAGCAGCCCTTGCGGAAATGGCCATTGCCGGCGACCTCGGGGCCAGCGTCTCGGTACCGGGCGAGGCCCATGTCGCCCTTTTCGCCGAGGATCAGGCTCGCTATGTGATCACCTGCGCCGCCGACGCGGCTCAGCAGATCATTGCCGATGCCAGCGCAGCCAGTATTGCCATCGACCGCCTCGGCGTCGTGCAGGGCAAGGATCTGGTGATCGAGAACATTGCGACGGTTCCTGTGGACAGACTGCGCCGCAGCCACGAGGACTGGTTCCCCACCTACATGGACGGCACCGCCAAGTCATGACAGACTGACATTGTCCGGACTCTTTGGGTCTGGACAGGGGACTGTCTGGCATCTCAGCCGACAGCAGAAGAACAAGAGGTAGAGCTGAACATGGCGATGGATGCGAAACAGATTGAGCATCTGATTAGGGAAGCCCTGCCGGACGCGGAGATTGAGATTCGCGATCTGGCCGGCGACGGTGATCACTATGCTGCGACGGTCGTGTCTCGTGCCTTCGTGGGCAAGACTCGCGTCCAGCAGCACCAGCTCGTCTATCAGGCTCTGAAGGGCGCCATGGGCGGTGAACTGCACGCGCTTGCCCTCCAGACTTCGGCCCCGAAGGACTGACCCCTTTACAGCGGAACCCATCGTTCCAATCTAGAAGACCAATGTCGAATCGTCCGACGACTGAACACTGACAGCAGAGGATCGCGCCATGAGCGATGTCATGAATTGGATTGATGAACAGGTGAAGTCGAACGACATCATCCTGTTCATGAAGGGCACGCCCGACGCCCCCATGTGCGGCTTCTCGGGTCAGGTCGTTCAGATCCTGGACTATCTTAACGTCCCCTATGCCGGCGTGAACGTGCTGTCGTCGGACGAGCTGCGCAACGCCATCAAGGTCTATTCCGACTGGCCGACTATTCCGCAGCTCTACGTCAAGGGCGAATTCATCGGCGGCTGCGACATTGTCCGCGAGATGTTCCAGAAGGGCGAGCTGCAGGCACTGCTCGACGAGAAGGGCATCGTGGCCGGCGCCGAGCAGGACTGACGCGACTGCCACAGGTTTTCTTGAAGGGCCCGTTGTCGCGGGCCCTTTTTATTGGCTGCCGCGACCGCCATTCTGTTCAATGATTTTGATGTGTCCCGTTTAGGCGTCACATTTTCTCATCATTGCTACTGGAAATCCGCCAGGACTGCCTGTAATTCTAGGACAGGACGTCGCACCTGTGGCCCCGAGCGGCCCGTCATTGCTGCGCGTCAGTACGTTAGTGCCATGTGCCAGGAAATTCTCAGATGTCACTTCCCGATCTGAAGGCTACCCCGATCTGGCGGCGCGCCGGAGTCATCGTTGCAGCCGGTTGCATCATCTCGGCTTTCAGCTTCGGGATCCGCTCGACCTTTGGCCTGTTCACCCTGCCGATCATTGAGACCTATGGCTGGGATCGCGGCACCTTTGCGCTGGCCTTCGCCCTCCAGGCGCTCATCTGGGGCGCCGTGCAGCCGATTGCCGGAGGTTTTGCCGACAAGTTCGGCACCGCCCGCGTCCTGATTGCCGGCAGCGTCATCTATGGCGCCGGCGTGGCCGCCATGTCGATTTCCGACACCCCGGCCTTGTTCCTGCTGTCGGCCGGCGTGGTGGTCGGCATCGGCATCGCCACCGGTTCCTTCGCCATTGTCATGGCCGCTTTCTCGCGCAGTTTTGGTCCAGAACGCCGCTCCTGGGCCTTCGGCATCGCCACGGCGGCAAGCTCCATGGGCCAGTTCCTGTTCGCGCCGCTGGGTCAGGCCTTCATCAATGCCTATGGCTGGCAGATGGCCTCGATTCTGCTGGGCGCCTCCATGCTGATCTGTATTCCGCTGGCACTCGTGCTCGGCGAAGGTATTGCCCAGGGAGATTCGCCCAAGGCCAAGGCGGAAGCGGCAACCGAGACCACCCTGCCGCTATTTGCAGCCCTTGGCCGCGCGGTGTCCTACAAGAGCTATGTTCTTCTCACCACTGGCTACTTCGTCTGCGGTTTCCAGCTCGCCTTCCTGACCACCCATCTGCCGCCTTATCTGGTTGAAGCGGGCATTGACGCCACCACCGCCAGCACAGCGCTGGCGATGATCGGCCTGTTTAACGTGATCGGCTCCTACATCGCCGGCATTCTCGCCAATCGCTACCACAAGCCCTATCTGCTGGCCGTGATCTATGCCGCCCGTGGTGTTGCCGCCATTGCCTTCCTGATGGCGCCGGTGACGGCCCTGTCCTCCATCATTTTCGCCATCGCCATGGGTTTGCTCTGGCTGTCGACCGTGCCGCCCACTGCCGCTCTGGTTTCGACCATGTTCGGCACCCGTTACATGGGCATGCTCTATGGCGTGGTCTTCTTTAGCCACCAGGTCGGCTCCTTCTTCGGCGTCTGGCTGGGGGGCGTGTTCTATGACTGGTTTGGCTCCTATGACGCCATCTGGTGGACGAGCGTCGCCCTCTGCTTCATGGCGGCCCTGATCAACCTGCCGGTGCGCGAGGCGGCCGCGCCGAACTTTGGCCGCGCTCCGGCATCAGCGTGAGGCAGCCATGGTGACGGCGTCAGGGACAGAGCGAAGGAGCCATCCGCATTTGCTGGCGGCGGGCATCGCCTTGGCGCTGCTCGGCGTTTGGCTCGCGGCCATGACCGTGGCGATCAATCATGCTGCCCTTCCCCCCGACGCCACCGGCCGTATGATTGCCGTCTTCCCGCCGGGCCTCTCGAATGAGGCCATGGTGGAGAAGATCGCCGCCGCCGGAGGCAAGCCTCTGCGCCAGACCTGGGCATCATCCGTCTGGGTGATCGACGGCGACGAGCCGGGCCTTGCCGGCAGGCTGAAACAGCACGGCGCCCTGTCCACCTATGCCGAACTCCCGGTTGGCGTGCAGATGGCTGGCTGCTTCGCTTGGGCCGATACCCGCGTCGACCAGCTGCTGGCGCGCAACTGATCGGTTGCATCTGCCGGCAAGTGCTGGCAGCAGCAGCCGATGATTGCTGCTAACTTATTGTTTTCACTTGTATTTTACTGAAAGTCACGTTGACGAGCGACCGCACGGGGTCGATATTCTCTCTGTAGGCCAATTTTGCCGTGAGGCTGAGATGACCGAGAGACTGGTGACTTCGACAGGTCTGGTCCGTGCAGAGCTCGAACTGACGACGGCCGAGATCCTCTACTACCTGCCTGACTACCCGGATATTCTCCAGAGCTTCATCTGGCAGCACTATGACACGGCGCCCGGTTATCCGCGTCTGCGCCGTTTTCTGGATTTCTGGCGTAGCAATATCGAGGCAACGCTAGCCGAAGTGAAGGTCGCCCAACGCCGGTTTACGGCTTTGGGTCACGACGACTTCCGCAAGGTAGACCGGGAAATCCTCCTGCACTAGCGGCAGCGTACCGAGCACGCCGGCATCTGTCAGCGCCGGCCTTCCGGCGCCGATCTGCTGTGCGCGCCTTGCAGGGCAAGATGGGGCCTTCCGGATGGCTCCAGGGCAGACCGGGCGACCGAACCGGCTTGGCGGGACGGATCAGCTCAGCTTGATCTTGTTCTGCTTGCCACCGCGCGGGATTTCATAGCAGGCGGTCTCGGCCACCATCATGCCCTGGAATTCCCGGGGTTGCGGCCGGTTGACCAGGGTCTCGACGACGAGTTTGCACTGCTCGAGCGTCGCCGTGGCTGCGCCGCTGTCCCGGGCGGTGCGGCCGGTCCCGTCGGTGAACTCGACGACAGGAACATAGACCACATCATAGGCCTGGTTGACGACGTTGATTTGCGATCCATCTGCCACATCGCCGGATGTGCTGGTCGTCTGGCAGCCTGAGAGCGCGACGCCCGCAACCAGGAGTGACAAGGTCGGGATCAAGGCCTTCATCGAATAACTGCTCCTCGCGATGGATTACTGCATACATCGATCCATCTGGGCTGGAAGCCGACGCAAGCGAGTCGGCTTCAGCTAAACCCATGATGCGACAGTCTGTTCCCTGCCCGCAATGCATAACATAGCCGTAAACGTGAAAAGAGCGGTTTCCCCAGAAGTGACGCCGGAGAAACCGCTCTTTCCTAAACTCGGCTGATCAGGATCAGCGGGAGTAGAATTCGACCACCAGGTTCGGTTCCATCTGCACCGGATAGGGAACATCCGACAGGGAGGGAACGCGGGTCAGGCGGACGGCGAAGCCCTTCTGGTCGACCTCGTAGTAATCAGGCACGTCGCGCTCGCCGAGCTGCAGGGCCTCGAGGACGATGGCCAGCTCGCGGGACTTCTCCTTGACCTCGACCACATCGCCGACCTTGACCTGGTAGCTCGGGATGTTGACGCGGCGGCCATTGACCTTCACGTGGCCATGGCTCACGAACTGACGGGCAGCGAAGATCGTGGGCACGAACTTGGCGCGATAGACGATGGCGTCGAGACGGCGCTCGAGCAGGCCGACCAGGTTCTCCGAGGTGTCACCCTTCATGCGGGAGGCTTCCTGGTAGATGGCCTTGAACTGGCGCTCGTTGATCGAGCCGTAATAGCCCTTCAGCTTCTGCTTGGCGCGCAGCTGGAGGCCGTAGTCGGAAATCTTGCCCTTGCGGCGCTGGCCATGCTGGCCGGGGCCATATTCGCGCTTGTTGACAGGGCTCTTGGGGCGACCCCAGATGTTCTCGCCCATGCGGCGATCGATCTTGTACTTCGCCTGGATGCGCTTGGTCATTAGTGTCTCCAAAACAACAAAGTTGACGGCGGGCTGCCCCACCGTCAGGGAAAATTCTCGTCCTCCTCCACTGGCTTCGCCGGTCGACAGGCACGGCACCCCAAGCAAGAGCGCCTGCCACGGACAAGAAATCGAGCCGCCGGAAAGCTGGCTCGATTGCGGCCGTAGATACAGAAGCGCAGGGCCCCTGTCAAATGACCAGTGCCCTTGCACCTGCCCCTAGGCCGCTGAATCGGCCATTTCCACCGGATGAACCAGCGCCGGCCCGAAGCCAGCCCGTTCATAGGCGGCAAGCACCACATCCGTTGCCGGTCCTGTCAGCAGCAGGCTGCCGGCTGCAATGGGCGATTGGGGCGGGCTCTGCCCGCTATCTGTCCGCTCCCTGAGCACCTGCACCACCCGCCGAGCGATCGCCGGCGCCGGATCGATGAAGGCCACCGGCCACGGGGCGACCTCGGTAAGCTCTTCGAGCAATAGCGGATAATGGGTACAGCCCAGCACCACCACATCGGTGCGCAGCCCCCCTCGACGCTTGAACACGGGCCGGATCTCCCGCAGGAGCGCCCGGCGATCAGGCGCGATACCGTAGAGCTTGCGCTCGGCAAGGCTTGCCAGTTCCTGCGCCCCGTGAAGGAAGACCTGGCAGTGGCTCGCAAAGGTATCGATCAACGCCCTTGTGTAGTCACGCCGGACGGTGCCGGGCGTGGCGAGAACGCCGATGATCCCGCTGCGGGTCTGTGTCGCCGCTGGCTTGACCGCCGGCACCGTGCCGACGAAGGGAATGGTGGGATAGGCCGTCCGCAGGGCCTGCATGGCAAGGGTGCTGGCGGTATTGCAGGCGATCACCACCACATCGGGCCGGGCCTGTTCGATCAGCTGGCCGATGACGCGGACGACCCGCGCGATGAGTTCGGCTTCCGGCCAGTTGCCGTAGGGGAACCAGGCATTGTCGGCCGCATAGATCAGCGCCGCCGCCGGCAGCCGTTCGGCCACGTGCCTGGCAACGGTGAGCCCGCCCGTTCCACTGTCAAACACGAGGATACGGTCGGGCCGCTGTTCCATGATCTCACTCCTCCTTGGGCATGAACCGGTGCACGGTGAAGGCCGAGATGATTCCGTGAAGCATCCTGAGCTCCCGCTCGGTGAGCTCCATGCGGGAGAAGATGTTACGCAGGTTTCGCCGCATCGAGGGAGCTTTTTCCGGCGGGTAGAAATAGCTTGTCTTGTCGAGCTCGCGTTCCAGCCGGTCGAAAAAGATTGTGAGCTCCTGCTTGGTGGCAGGCCGCGTGTCGATCAGCTGCAGCCCCTCCTGCCCCGCCGGCTCCTTCTGGGTGCTGCGCCCGAGCCCCTGGGCCTCCGGCAGCTGCTTGTACCACTCATAGCCGACCAGAAGCACGGCTTGGGCGAGATTGATGGAAGCAAATGCCGGATTGACCGGCGCCATCACCACGGCGTCGGCAAGCGAGATGTGATCGCTCTCCAGCCCCGTGCGCTCCGGCCCGAACAGCAGCGCGACGCGCTTGCCCTCCGCGATCTTGGCGCGGCACTCCTTGGCGGCGGTTTCAGGTGTCAGCACCGGCTTGATCATGCCGCGGCGCCGCGCCGTGGTCGCGAGCACGACATGGACATCAGCGATAGCCTCTTCCAGCGTCTCGTATAGCTTCGCATTCTCGACGATCGACACCGCGCCCGATGCCGCTGCGATAGCCCGACCGCTGGGCCAGCCGTCCCGGGGCTTCACCAGCCGCAATTCGCTGAGCGAGAAATTGGCCATGGCCCGCGCACAGGCGCCGATATTCTCCCCCAGCTGCGGATGAACCAGGATGACGACGGGAGTTTCGGACTGCGCCACGACAGGCTTACCTTCGGCTGAAAATGACCACGGGGCGCTCATTAGGGCATCCGGCAGGATTGATCAATCCGGCGAGGATGCTATGAAGACGGCCAGCTTCTACGCGATCACCCACATGAGGCCCGAACAAGATGGCGAAAATCAAGGTCGAAAACCCGGTCGTCGAACTCGACGGCGATGAGATGACCCGCATCATCTGGCATTTCATCAAGGACAAGCTGATCCTCCCCTATCTCGACATCGATCTGAAGTACTACGATCTGGGGATCGAGCACCGGGACGAGACGAACGATCAGGTGACCATCGACGCCGCCGAGGCCATCAAGAAGTACGGCGTCGGCGTGAAGTGCGCCACCATCACCCCGGACGAGGCCCGCGTCGAGGAATTCAAGCTCAAGAAGATGTGGAAGTCGCCCAACGGCACGATCCGCAACATCCTGGGCGGCGTTGTCTTCCGTGAGCCGATCATCTGCTCGAATATCCCGCGCCTGGTCCCGGGCTGGACCCAGCCGATCGTCATCGGCCGTCATGCCTTCGGCGACCAGTATCGCGCCACCGACTTCGTGGTGCCCGGCAAGGGCAAGCTGTCGATCAAGTTCGTCGGTGACGACGGCCAGGTGATCGAGCACGAGGTGTTCAGCTATCCAGGCGGTGGCGTGGCCATGGCCATGTACAATCTGGACGAGTCGATCCGCGAATTTGCCCGCGCCTCGTTCAACTATGGCCTGCAGCGCAAGTATCCGGTCTATCTGTCGACCAAGAACACCATCCTCAAGGCCTATGACGGCCGCTTCAAGGATCTTTTCCAGGAAGTCTACGACGCAGAGTTCCGGGCGAAGTTCGAGGAGCTGGGCCTCACTTACGAGCATCGCCTGATCGACGACATGGTGGCGTCCGCCATGAAGTGGTCCGGCGGCTATGTCTGGGCCTGCAAGAACTATGATGGCGACGTGCAGTCCGACACCGTGGCTCAGGGCTTCGGCTCGCTCGGCCTGATGAGCTCCGTGCTGATGACGCCCGATGGCAAGACCGTCGAAGCCGAAGCCGCCCACGGCACCGTTACCCGTCACTATCGCCTGCACCAGCAGGGCAAGGAGACCTCCACCAACTCCACTGCCTCGATCTTTGCCTGGACCCGCGGCCTTGCTCACCGCGCCAAGCTCGACGGCAACGAGAAGCTCAAGGCCTTCGCCGACACGCTGGAGAAGGTCACCGTCGGCACCATCGAGGCCGGTTACATGACGAAGGATCTGGCGATCCTCGTCGGGCCTGAGCAGAAGTGGCTCTCGACCACCGGCTTCCTCGACAAGGTTCGCGAGAACCTCGAGATCGCCATGTCCAAGGCCTGATCGGCCGCCGCCGCACAGACGGATTGATCAGAGGGGCGTCTCGCGAAGGGCGCCCCTCTTTCTTTTGGCCGTCGCGCGACACCTTCGCCTTGCCATCACCATAATCGGTCGCTAGCTAGAAAGAACAAAACACGCACAATCTGGACGGCCGGCCCAATGGTACAACTTGATATCAGCCGCAAGCTGAACATTCTCGCCGATGCCGCGAAATATGACGCCTCCTGCGCCTCTAGCGGCACCAGTCGCCGTGACAGCCTCTCGTCCGGCGGTCTGGGCTCCACCGAGGGCAGCGGTATCTGCCATTCCTATGCGCCCGACGGCCGCTGCATCTCTCTGCTCAAGGTTCTGCTGACCAATTTCTGCATCTACGACTGCGCCTATTGCATCAATCGCTCGTCATCGAACGTCGCGCGGGCCCGTTTCTCGGTGGACGAGGTGGTGGACCTCACCCTCAACTTCTACCGCCGCAACTACATCGAGGGCCTGTTCCTGTCCTCCGGTATCATCCGCTCCCCGGACTACACCATGGAGCAGCTGATGCTTGTCGCCCGCAGGCTGCGTGTAGATCATGGCTTCAGGGGTTACATTCACCTCAAGGTCATTCCCAATGCCGACCCGGACCTTCTCGCCGCGGCGGGTCGCTGGGCCGATCGGCTCTCCACCAATATCGAACTGCCGACAGATACCGGCCTTGCGGCCTTTGCCCCGGAGAAGCGCCCGAGCGAGATCCGCAGCGCCATGGCCCATGTCCGCCGACAGGTTGAGTCGGCGCAGCCTGAGCCGAAGCCTTTGGGCAAGGCGAAGCCGCCACGCTTCGCCCCCGCCGGCCAGTCCACCCAGATGATCATCGGTGCCGATGGCGCCAGCGACCATGCCATTCTCCGCCGCTCCATCGGCCTCTATTCCGGCTATCGCCTGAAGCGGGTCTATTACTCGGCCTTCTCCCCCATTCCCGACGCGAGTTCCCGTCTGCCGCTGCAACCGCCGCCCCTGCTGCGTGAACATCGCCTCTATCAGGCCGACTGGCTCCTGCGCTTCTATGGCTTCGAGGTAGACGAGATCATGGCCGGCGGCATTGACGGGCAACTTGATCTGGCAGTGGATCCGAAACTTGCCTGGGCGCTGAAACACCGGCACGTGTTTCCGGTCGACGTGAATACCGCCCCCCGTGAGATGTTGCTGCGGGTGCCGGGGCTCGGCACAAGAGCGGTGAAGAGGATCATCGAGACACGCCCACATCACGGCCTGCGCCTAGAGGATGTGAAGCGCCTGTGCTCGTCGATCGCCAAAGTGCGCCCTTTCATCACCGCCCTGGACTGGACGCCCGGCAATCTCCTGGACGACAGGAATCTTGCGACACGCCTGCAACCGGCACCCAGGCAGCTGTCTTTGTTCTGAGATGTACAGCCTCGCCCTCGACAGCCTCAACGATCTTTCCGAATGGCGCGACAAGGCGCGTCGGGCGCTCCTGGCCGGCATTCTGCCTGCCGACATCCGTTGGCTGGAGCCGGGAAACAGCCTGCTGGCCTTCGAGACCGCCCCCCTGCCCTCGCCCTCTGAAGACGAGCGTTTCACTGTAAACCGCGCCTTTCTGGAACTCGCAGATAAGGCCATCTGCCATCGCGACCCGTCCCGCTTCGATCTTCTCTACCGCTGCCTTTGGCGGCTCAGGCGCGATCCGCAGCTCATGTCCGTCCAGTCGGATCCTGACCTGCACCGCCTATCGCGCCTGGCCTCGGCCGTGCGCCGCGACAGCCACAAAATGAAGGCCTTCGTACGCTTTCGTGAACTTGCCGACGGGGAGCGGAAGGCGCATCGCTTCATCGCCTGGTTCGAGCCGGAGCATTACGTACTTGAACGCACCGCTCCCTTCTTCAGCCGCCGCTTTGCCGCCATGGACTGGGCCATTGTCACCCCCTACCGCTCGGTGCGCTGGGATGGCGCAGCTCTTACCTTTGGGCCCGGTGGCACCCGGGCCGATGTCCCGGCGGATGACGCCATGGAGCAGGCCTGGCGGACCTATTACGCGTCGATCTTCAACCCGGCCCGCCTGAAGGTCGCGATGATGAAATCGGAAATGCCGGTGAAATACTGGCGCAACCTCCCGGAAGCCGAACTGATTCCGGAACTGGTGCGCGGTGCCAGGGCCGCTGAACAGGATATGCTCGCCCGCCAAGCCAGCCAGCCGCCTTCCCGCCACATCATCATGACGAGCCGCCAGCAGCACGACCGAGCAGATGATGACCCCGGCGAGGCGATGGCGATTGCGAGCCTTGACGTTCTCAGCGCGAGGCTTGAGGAGTGCCGTCGTTGCCCTCTCTTCGAGCATGCAACCCAGGCGGTGCCCGGTGAAGGGCCGAAACGGTCAGCCCTCATGCTGGTGGGCGAGCAGCCCGGCGATCACGAGGATCTGACGGGTCGTCCCTTCGTCGGGCCGGCAGACACGGTGCTTGACGAGGCGCTCGCCGGCGCCGGCATTGATCGCGATCACGTCTATGTCACCAATGCGGTGAAGCACTTCAAGTTTCGGCCCCAGGGCAAGCGCCGCCTGCATGAAAAGCCGGATCGCCTTGAGACCATGGCGTGCAAATTCTGGCTCGACCACGAGATTGCACTGGTAAAGCCGCAGGTTATCGTGGCTCTTGGCGCAACCGCCGCCATGAGCCTTCTCGGACATGCCGTCAAGATCGGCGAAGCCCGCGGCAAGGTGCTCGATCTGCCCGGCAGCCAAGTCCGCCTGGTCGTCACCAATCACCCTTCCTACATCCTGCGCATTCCCGACCGGACCCGCGCTGCCGAGGAACGGGAGAAGTTCCGCGCCGATCTCGCCTTTGCCGCCGGACTGATCGCCGCCGCCTGAACGCGACCGCACCGCCCCCAAAGGCCATGAACCTGGCCACAAAGGCAAAGAGCGGCGACCCTGGGCCACCGCTCTTCCGTCCACTGTCTTCAGCTCGGCGCTCAGGCCGCGACCGTCGCCTCAAGATGGCTCCGGATGGCGGCGAGCGCCTCTTCCGCCTTGGCCCCCTCGGGGCCGCCGGCCTGGGCCATGTCTGGCCGTCCGCCGCCGCCCTTGCCGCCGAGCGCCGCAGCGCCGATACGCACGAGATCGACCGCGCTCAGCCGCGACGTGAGATCGCTGGTCACGCCCACCGCAATGGCAGCCTTCCCCTCGTCGCTCACGCCCACCAGGGCCACGACGCCTGAGCCCATTTCCTTCTTGGCCTCGTCGATGATGCCCCGCAGATCCTTGGGATCGAGGCCTTCCATCTTGCGGGTGCGCACCTTGACGCCGCCGATCTCGATATCGCCACCGGCTGCAGCAGCGCTGCCTGCGCCCCCAGCCGATGCGGCGCCGACGCCGGCCACGGCAATCTTCTTCTTCGCGTCGCTCAGCTCTCGCTCGAGCTTGCGGTTCTGCTCGATCAGCGCCTTGACCCGGTCGATGAGCTCGTGCGGCCGCACCTTGAGCAGCGCCGACAGTTCTTCAACCCGCTGATCCTGCTCGGCGAGATAGGCCCGTGCCGCATCCCCCGCCAGCGCCTCGATGCGCCGGACCCCCGCAGCCGAGCCTTGCTCGGCCACGATCTTCACGAGCCCGATATCGCCGGTGCGCTGCACATGGGTGCCACCGCACAGCTCCATCGAGAAGATGGAATTGCCATTCGCGCCCTGCGGATTGTGCCCCATGGCCACGACGCGCACCTCATCGCCGTATTTCTCGCCGAACAGCGCGCGCGCACCCATCTCGATCGCGTCATCGATGCTCATGAGCCGCGTCGTCACGGGGTCGTTCTGCAGCACGACACGATTGACGATGCCCTCGACCTCCGCGAGTTCCGAGGCAGACATTGGCTTCTGATGTGCGAAGTCGAAGCGCAGGCGGCCCGGCTCGACCAGCGATCCCTTCTGGGCCACGTGGTCGCCCAGCACCTGGCGCAAGGCCTCGTGCAGCAGATGGGTCGCGGAGTGATGGATCCGGGTTGCCGAGCGGCGGGCATGATCGACCTCGAGCTCGACAGCTGCACCCACCCTGAGGGTGCCGGCCTTCATCACGCCGCGATGGATGAACAGGTCGCCCACCCGCTTTTCTGTGCCGGTCACCTGGAAAATGGCGCCATCGGCCGTGCGGATCTCGCCCTGGTCGCCCACTTGGCCACCGGATTCACCATAGAACGGCGTCTGGTTGACGATGACCACCGCCTCGCCGCCGGCAGAAACCGCATCCGCCTCAGCCCCCTCGACGATGATCGCCTGCACCACGCCTTCGGCCGTTTCGGTGTCGTAGCCAAGGAACTCGGTCGCCCCGTGCTTGTCGCGCAGCGTGAACCAGATGGCGTCCGTCTTGGCCTCGCCCGAGCCGGTCCAGGCCTTGCGTGCTTCCGCCCGCTGCCGCTCCATCGCCGCCTCGAAGCCCGCCGTATCGACACCGATGCCGCGCGAGCGCAGGGCATCCTGCGTGAGGTCGAGCGGGAAGCCATAGGTGTCGTAGAGCTTGAACGCCGTCTCGCCGCCCAGCTGGTCGCCGGCGCCGAGCGTTGCGGTCTCTTCCTCGAGGATCCGCAGGCCGCGGGCCAGCGTGGTACGGAAGCGGCTCTCCTCGAGCTTGAGGGTTTCGGTGATGAGCGCTTCGCCGCGCACCAGTTCCGGATAGGCCTGCCCCATCTCCCGGATGAGCGCCGGCACCAACCGCCACATGAGCGGATCCTCCGCGCCAAGCAGATGCGCGTGACGCATGGCGCGCCGCATGATGCGCCGCAGAACGTAGCCACGGCCCTCGTTCGAGGGCAGCACGCCATCGGCAATGAGGAAGCTCGAGGCCCGCAGATGGTCGGCGATCACCCGGAAGCTCGGGCTTGCAGCCCCTTCCGCCTTGCGTCCGACCAGCTCCTCGACCGTGCCGATCAGCGCCCGGAACAGGTCGATCTCGTAATTGTCATGGGTGCCCTGGAGCACGGCGGCAATGCGCTCGAGGCCCATGCCCGTGTCGATCGACGGGCGCGGCAGGTTGAGGCGGCGGCCGTCGTCCGTCTCCTCATATTGCATGAAGACCAGGTTCCAGATCTCCACGAACCGGTCGCCGTCTTCCTCTGGCGATCCGGGAGGGCCGCCCCAGATATGGGGACCATGATCGTAGAAGATCTCGGAGCACGGACCGCAGGGGCCGGTATCGCCCATGCGCCAGAAATTGTCCGAGGTGGCGATCCGGATGATGCGCTCGTCCGGCAGCCCGGCGATCTTCTTCCACAGGCCGAACGCCTCCTCGTCCTCGGCATAGACGGTGACCGTCAGCCGGTCCTTGGGCAGGCCGAATTCCTTGGTGACCAGCGTCCAGGCGAGCTCGATGGCGACATCCTTGAAGTAGTCACCGAAGGAGAAATTGCCCAGCATCTCGAAGAAGGTGTGATGCCGGGCGGTATAGCCCACATTGTCGAGGTCGTTGTGTTTGCCGCCGGCGCGAACGCTTTTCTGCGCGGTGGTGGCGCGGCTGTAGGGCCGCTTGTCGACGCCGGTGAAGACGTTCTTGAACTGCACCATCCCCGAATTGGTGAACATCAGGGTGGGGTCATTGCGCGGCACGAGCGGGCTCGATGGCACGACCTCATGACCGTTCTTGCGGAAAAAGTCCAGAAATCGCGATCGGATCTCATTGACGCCGGTCATCTCGCCGTCCCGTCCTGCCATTGGCCCTCGGGCCAGGTTGCTTCAACTTTTGGAGGGAATGCGTATAGCCCCGCCGGGCGAAGAGGGAAAGTGCTGTTTGGCTCACTTTCCCTCCAACTGTGCCGGATCAGCTGGCGGCCAGGATCTGCGGCTTGGCGGCCTTGCGGGCCAGCAGCTTGTTCAGGGCGCCAACATAGGCGCGGGCGGCGGCCACCAGCGTGTCGGTGTCGGTGCCGCGTGCCGTGAACGAGCGACCGTCCTCCTCGAGCCGGACGCTCACGTCAGCCTGGGCGTCGGTGCCTTCGGTCACGGCCTTCACCTGGAACAGCTGCAGGCTGGCCGTATGGTCCACCGCGGCCTTGATGGCGTTGAAGGTGGCATCCACCGGACCATCGCCCGTGGCTTCCTTGGTCACGTGAGTACCATCCACGCTCAGCGTGATCGTGGCCTTCTGCGGACCGCCGGTGCCGGCGATCACCGTGAGCGCCTCGACGCGGATCTTGTCCTGGGCGCGCGACACCTGGTCGTCGATCAGGGCCTCGATATCCTCGTCGTAGACGTTCTTCTTCTTGTCGGCCAGCGCCTTGAAGCGTTCAAAGGCGTCCTGGAACGCGTTCGGCGACAGCTGATAGCCCAGCTCGTCCAGCTTGTTGCGGAAGGCGGCGCGGCCCGAATGCTTGCCCATCACCAGCGCGGTCGACTTCACGCCCACATCTGCCGGACGCATGATCTCGTAGGTCTCGACATTCTTGAGCATGCCGTCCTGGTGGATGCCGCTCTCGTGGGCGAAGGCGTTCTTGCCGACGATGGCCTTGTTGTACTGCACCGGGAAGGAGGATGCAGCCGAGACCAGCTTGGACACCCGGGTCAGCATGGTGGTGTCGATATTGTGCGTGTAGGGCAGCACGTCCTGGCGCACCTTCACGGCCATGACGATCTCTTCCAGCGCCGCATTGCCGGCGCGCTCGCCGATGCCGTTGATGGTGCACTCGATCTGCCGCGCGCCGCCGGCAACGCCGGCCAGCGAATTGGCAACCGCCAGACCCAGGTCGTCATGGCAGTGCACCGAGAAGATGGCCTTGTCCGAATCCGGCACCAGCTCGCGCACCCGCTTGAACATGTTGCAATATTCTTCGGGCGTTGCGTAGCCGACCGTGTCTGGCAGGTTGATGGTGCGTGCGCCGGCCTTGATGGCAACTTCCACGCAGCGCGCCAGATACTCGATCGGCGTGCGGGTGGCGTCCATGCCGGACCATTCCACATCGTCGCACAGATTGCGCGCCTGGGTCACCGTCTTCTCGATGATCTCCAGCACCTCTTCCTGCGACTTGTTCATCTGGTACTTCAGATGGATCGGCGAGGTGGAAACGAAGGTGTGGATGCGCGGCTTCTTCGCGAAGCGCACCGCCTCGCCGCAGCGGGCGATATCGGCGGGAATCGCGCGGGCCAGACCGGCGATCGTGGCGTTCTGGGCCTGACGGGCGATCTCGGCGACCGCCTGGAAATCGCCTTCCGAGGCGATCGGGAAGCCGGCCTCGATCACGTCGACACCCATCTGGTCGAGCAGGCTGGCGACTTCCAGCTTCTCCTCGAAGGTCATCGTGGCGCCGGGAGACTGTTCGCCGTCGCGCAGGGTGGTGTCAAAGATGATGACGCGATCTTTTTCGCTCGTGCTGGCGGTGCTCTGAGTAGACATGACTGGTGTTCCCAAGCTGTGACCCGTCGCTGTAAGGGCCAAGAAAAATCTAAGGGCTTAGATCATTTCATCCCCTGAATACCCGCCTCGTGTCGAAGCTGTCGGCACTCAGGGGCAGCTAAGGAGGAGGGTAGCGAGCGATCCGCCTGCGGCCGCGCGAGCGGCGGCGGCCGGAAGAGCCGGAGTGTCAGCCAGGGCGGGAATGTCCTGGAACGGCGATCCAGCGCACACCGATGCAATGGCGATGCGGCAACGGCCAAGGGACCGACGCATCTTCATGCCGGTCGCCCGTTGTCCTTCGCTGGTGGCAATGATTGCCATTCGAGCCGTCTCGATCCCTCATCAAAGAAGCGCCGAAACCTGTTCGGCGCTTCGGCTATTTAAGCGCATCACCTGAGACAATGCAATGCTGCACCTTATTCGACCGTGACCGACTTGGCGAGATTACGCGGCTGGTCGACATCGGTGCCGCGCAGCACGGCAGCGTGATAGGCAAGGAGTTGCACGGGTATCGCATAGAGCAGCGGATTGATGAAGGGATCCGCCTGCGGCACCGTGACCGTATGGAATGCCGCCTGACCATTGCTGCGATGGCCGTCGGCATCGGTAAGCAGGATGATCTGCCCGCCACGAGCGGCGACCTCTTCCATGTTGGAGATCGTCTTCGGGTACAGATCATCGTTCGGCGCGATAACGATCACCGGCACCGATTCGTCGATCAGCGCGATCGGACCGTGCTTGAGTTCGCCGGCGGCATAGCCCTCGGCATGGATGTAGGAGATTTCCTTGAGCTTCAGCGCGCCCTCAAGGGCGATCGGATAGTTGATGCCGCGTCCGAGGAACAGCACGTCGCGGGCGGTGACGATATGCTTCGCAGCCTCTTCGAGGGCTGCCTCCTCATGCAGGATCGCGGCGATATGGCGCGGCACCTCGATCATCGCCTTGACCAGCTGCTGCTCCCGTTCGGCGCTGATCGTGCCGCGGGCGCGGCCGGCGGCGATGGCCAGACAGGCCAGCACCGTGAGCTGACAGGTGAAGGCCTTGGTGGAGGCGACACCGATCTCGGGGCCGGCATAGGTCGGTAGCACATGCTGCGCCTCGCGGGCAATGGTTGATTCGGGCACATTGACCACGGCCGCCGTCACCTGGCCCTGCTCCTTGCAGTAGCGCAGCGCCGCCAGCGTATCGGCCGTCTCGCCCGACTGGGAGATGACGATGGCGAGCCCGTTCTTCGGCAGCGGTGCCTCGCGATAGCGGAATTCAGAAGCGATATCGACCTCGACCGGCAGCCGGGCATAGCGCTCGAACCAGTACTTGGCCACGAGCCCGGCATAGAAGGCGGTGCCGCAAGCGGTGATCGTCACCCGGTCGATACCGGCAAAATCGAGCTCGACACCCTTGGGCAGCACGGTCGCGAGATTGGCGAGGTCGACATACTCGGCGAGCGTATGGCCGATCACCTCCGGCTGCTCGGCGATTTCCTTGGCCATGTAGTGCCGGTGATTGCCCTTGTCCACCAGCAGACCGGTGCTCTGGGTGGTCTTGATCTCGCGCGAAACTTCGGCGCCCGATTCGTCGTAGATCGTCACCGACTTGCGCGTGAGCACCACCCAGTCGCCATCCTCTAGAAACGTCACCCGGTTGGTGAAGGGAGCGAGCGCAATGGCATCCGACCCGAGGAACATCTCGCCATCGCCATAGCCCACCGCCAGCGGACTGCCTCGGCGCGCGCCAATCATGAGGTCATCCTCGCCCGCGAACATGATCACGAAGGCGAAGGCGCCGCGCAGCCGCCTGAGGGTCTCGAACACGGCATCCTTCGGCGTCAGCCCCTGCTCGACATAGCGCGAAATGAGATGGGCGACGACTTCCGTGTCCGTCTGGGTGGCGAAGGTCACGCCATCGGCCGCCAGCTCGTCCTTGAGCTCGCGGTAGTTCTCGATGATGCCGTTATGGACGATCGCCACGCGCCCCACACTATGCGGATGGGCATTGGTCTCGTTCGGTGCGCCATGGGTCGCCCAGCGGGTGTGCCCCATGCCGGCGGTTCCGAACAACGGGGCTTCCGTGACCTTGGCATGCAGGTTGCGGAGCTTGCCCTCGGCGCGGCGTCGCTCGATATGCCCATTCTCCAGGACCGCGATACCGGCGGAATCATAGCCGCGATATTCCAGGCGCCGGAGAGCATCCACGAGCATCTGGTCGACCGGCTCGTTACCAAGGATACCAACGATTCCACACATACAGCAGTCCCCTTCCGGTCAATGCTTGCCGTTACACATTACTTGGCCGTCTTGGATGCCTTGGCGGCCTGCTTCATTGCCCGGAACCTGGCGGCCCAGCCGGCCTTGTTGACCTGCTCGCCGCGAGCCAGGGCGAGAGCATCCGCCTCCACATCCCGCACCACGACGCTACCTGAACCAACAAAGGCCCCGTCGGCAATGTTTACTGGCGCCACGAGTGCAGAATTTGAGCCAATGAAGGCCCCAGCGCCAATTCGTGTGACGTATTTGTCGAAGCCGTCATAGTTGCAGGTAATGGTTCCGGCCCCGATATTCGCCTTGGCTCCGACAATGGCATCGCCCACATAACTCAGGTGATTGATCTTCGCCCCCTCGGCGACTTGTGCATTCTTCGTTTCGACGAAGTTCCCGACCTTGGATCTGGCGGCAAGGGCTGTGCCGGGACGCAGGCGCGCGAACGGGCCGACCTGGGCGCCGGCGCCGATCGTCGCGCCCTCGATATGACTGAAGCCGTGGATGACCACGCCGCTTTCGACCTTCACCCCCGGTCCGAACACCACATGGGGCTCGATGACCACATCCGGCTCAATCACCGTGTCCATGGAAAAATAGACCGTCTCCGGCGCGATCAGCGTGACGCCCGAGAGCATCATCTGCTCGCGCAGCATCTGCTGCATCCGCGCTTCCGCACGCGACAGCTCGAGCCGGTTGTTGATGCCCATGACCTCTTCCTCGGCGCAGGTCTCGACCGCCACCCGGAGGCCACGTCCGGCGGCAAGCCCGACCACGTCGGTGAGGTAATATTCGCCTTTGGCATTATCGGCCCGAACCTGAGGCAACAGCTCAGACAGCACCTTAGAATTGAATGCCATAACGCCAGAATTACAAAGAGTTATCTTCTTTTCTTCATCTGACGCGTCATTCTCTTCGCGAATACCCGTCACCTGCCCTGTGTCATTCACCAGCAGTCGTCCATAGCCCGTGGGCACGGCCGCATTGAAGCCCAGGATCGCCACCGCTGCTCCGTCCTCGACCTGTTGCGCTAGCCGCCAGATCGTCTCGGACCGTATGAGCGGCGTATCCCCGAACAGCACGATAACGATGCTGTCCGCGGCGACCGCTTCGGATCCCAGCGCCTCCAGCCCGATCCGTGCCGCATGGCCGGTGCCGAGCCTGTCCTGCTGCAGGGCGACGCGATAGGACGAAAGCCCGGCCTTCGTCGCCTGGTCGGCGACCATTTCCATGTCGGGCCCGACCACGAGGGCAACCTGGGCTGGATTGACCGCGGCAACGCTGGTGAGCACATGGCCCACGAGCGGCCTTCCGGCAACCTTGTGCATGACCTTCGGGCGGTCGGACTTCATCCGCGTGCCCTTGCCGGCGGCGAGTACAATACAGTTGATCGGCTTCATGTTTTCCTATGCCCGGCGGGGAACTTCGTCGAACCTATACCATCACTATACAGGCCGGCGAAAGCGCCACGGCCCGAGCGCAGCGCCCTGCTTCACATCGACTTAAAGTTGCATTAAATTCATAGACGTCTACTTATGGGCGTAGCGATTACAATGGGCGGCAGGTCGCTGATAGCCAGACATTTCAGGACGATGGGGGCGCGACGGAAGGCCGGTGAAAGGGAGCTTCCGTCCTTGGCCGGCCGCGCTCTCTCGCCTCAGGCAAGAAGTTGGGGCCTGTCGCTTGTTGTCGCGCTCGCCATGATCGCAATCCCCCATCAGACCGCGCCACGGATTGGCCAGGCGACGCCGAGGAACCCGGAACGCGAGACGGTCATCCTGCGTCAGGCGCCCCATGACTATCCCATGGTCGCATCAAATGTCGCTCGCAAGCAGTCCTCCCTCCTGGGCCGCGGTACCTCCCCCGGCGCCTCCCCAAAATCCGATCTCCTGATTCCCTCGTTCGGCATCCTGCTCGGTCTCGTTCTCTCCGTCGAGGACGGGCAGGACTGGTGGACTGAACTCGCTCGCCTGCATGAGGATCTCCTCGGATCGCTCCGCCCGCGGCTTTACGAGGCAGCCCGCAGCTCCGGTCAGATCATCTATGGCGTCGTCGGCGGACCCTTTGATTCCAGGGCAGGCGCTGCAGCCGCCTGCGCCGAACTCGCCGAACGGCAGGTCGATTGTTCGGTCGTCATCTACCGGGGCATGTCGCCTTCCGCCCTGGAAGCCCTTTCTCTTGCATCCGACCAGAATGGATCCGCGGAGCACGGAAATCCTTCTCCTCCTTGAGCCTTGGCCCTGTGGGCAACGTCCGGCCGCGCTTGTTTATGCTTGACAGTCGGCCCCTGATGATGGTGCAAGGGCGCCAATTCGCCCATGCGCGGAGCCCGTAGCTCAGCCGGTAGAGCAACTGACTTTTAATCAGTAGGTCCAGGGTTCGAATCCCTGCGGGCTCACCATTTCCCTCGAAGAATAGTGGTAGTGCATACCGGTGGATGGTCGCTCTGGGCCATCAAAGGACAGTAGCACGCATCCCTACCCCTTCCCGCAACGCCCCTACTGCAGCACCTGGATGGCCTTCACCGCCGCCGAGGCGCGGTTCTCGACCCCGAGCTTCACGTAGATCTGCTCGAGATGCTTGTTCACCGTGCGCGGACTGAGCCCCATGATCTCGCCGATATCGCGGTTCGACTTGCCACGGCCGATCCACAGCAGCACCTCGCTTTCGCGCGCGGTTAGCCCGAAATGCTGCCGCAGCAGCTCCTCCTGGTTCGCCTCGCTCTCGACGATCAACCGGAAGAGGATTTCATCCGCCGCAATCGCGCCGAGACAGACAAGCTGGATACGCCCCCAGCCGAGATCAAGCCCGATGCTCTGGCCGCTCACGGCCCCCTCGCCGCCCGCAAGCCAGTCGCGCACGCCGGCGGCGAGCTGCGCCATCGCCCTCTCGAGATCATGCGCCGCATCCAGCAGCCGCGTCGCCTGGGGCGTGCTCCACAGCACCTCGCCGGCAGCCGAAAAGGCCATGAGATGACGTCCGGCCGCATCCAGTGCAACCCGGGCGCTGTGGGTGCGGCGGGCATTCGCGAGATGGACGCGCATCCGCGCCCGAAGCTCGTCCAGATTGATCGGCTTGGTGAGGAAGTCGACGCCACCGCATTCGAGCGCATGCACCACATGCTCGGTCTCGGTCAGCGCCGTCATGAAGATGACCGGCACATGGGCGACCCGCGCTGTGGCCTTGAGCCGCCGGCAGGTTTCGAACCCGTCGAGCCCTGGCATCACCGCATCCATCAGCACCACATCGGGTGCGACCTGCTCGACGATGGCCAGCGCCGCCTCGCCGCTGGTGGCAACGAGAACCGTCACCCCCGCTTCCTCCAGCGCATGGGTAAGGAACCCCAGTGCCTCCGGTGAATCATCCACCACCAGCACGATGTCGCCTTCCGGCACCATCTCACTCATCGTCGCTCACGCTCTCCAGAAGCTTCCTGTATCCGGCGAAGTCATAGACCGCCATGCGCGCCCGCAGCCGCTCTACCAGCACCCGGTTTTCCGGGGCTTCGGCAAGTGCACTGAGCTTGCGGTCGATGCCGCGCACATGCCCGATCCGGCCGAGGCTAAGCAGTTCTGCCACATGCTCGGCGCCGGGCGAGCGCAGCGCGTCGTCGCCATCTCTCACCTCCCCCGCCGCTGCCGGCTTGGGCTCATCCTGCTCACCAATCCATTCAAGCTTGAGATGCATGCCGATCCGGTCCAGCAGATGGCTGAGATTGACCGGCTTGGCGATGGCATCGTCATGGCCGGCGTCACGGTTGGTGCGGGCGATGGCGTCGCCGATATTGGCCGACAGCATGATGATCGGTCCCCGGACCTCGCGCTCGCGCAGACGCTCCACCAGTGTCCAGCCATCCATGCCCGGCATCTGGATGTCGATGAGGAACAGATCGGGCGTTGCGCATTCGACCTGCGCAAGGCAATCCGCCCCGTCCACGGCGGCAAGGATGACAAAGCCCAGCGGCTCGAGCATCTGCCGCATCATCTCGCGGTGCTCCGGATTGTCGTCCACCACCATGATGCGTCGACGCTGCCCTCGGTAGCCCACGATCTGCATCCGGTCCGGCGCGCCTTGGGCCGGACTGCGTTCGACCCTCGCCAGCATGAGCCGCACCTGGAAGCTCGATCCGCGCCCGGGCTCGCTCGCAACCCTGATCTCCCCGCCCAGCGTCTCGGTGAGCAGCTTGGTGATGGTAAGCCCCAGGCCAAGCCCCGGCGAATGGCGATTCCGCTCCGCCTGCCCCCGCACGAAGGGCTCGAAGATATGCGCAAGATCCTCCGGCCCGATGCCGATGCCGCTGTCCGAGACCCGGAAGGTTGCAACCTCTGCCCTGTAGTGGACGGCGAACGCCACATGGCCCTGGTCGGTGAACTTGATGGCGTTGGACAGGAGATTGACCAGGATCTGCCGCAGGCGCTTTTCGTCGGTGCGCACATGGCGCGGCAGGCCGGGATCGCGCTCATGGCGGAAGGCAAGTCCCTTGGCCTCCGCTTGCAACCGGAACATGCCGACGATCTGGTCAAGGAAGTCGCCCAGATTGATCTCGTTGGAATAGACCTGCAACCGCCCGGCCTCGATCTTGGAAATGTCGAGCAGACCGTCTATGAGCCCGGAGAGATGTTCGGCGCTGCGGCGGATGACATTGACGGACGACCGGAAGCTGGCGGGAGCGTCGGCCTGGCGCTCGAGGATCTGGGCATAGCCGAGCACCGCATTGAGCGGCGTCCTGAGTTCGTGGGAGAGCCCAACCAGATACCGGCTCTTGGCCTGATTGGCGGCTTCGGCCTTTTCCTTCGCCTTCTGCAGCTCGGCATCGGTGCGGCGATGGGCCGAAATTTCCCTGAGCAGCAATATGTTCTGCCGCGCGCTTTCCTCCTCGGCAATCCGCCGGCTGTCCTGCGCCAGCACCAGGAACCAGGTAACGATCCCGGCGACCACGCTGAACACGAAGAACACCACCAGCACCGTGCCGGCAACCACCTCCCGGGTCTGGGGCGCGGCCTCGACGGCGAAGGAATAGACCAGCGCGAGGATTGCGCCGATGAGCGCCACCGCAAAGCCCATCGCCAGCGCGAAGCGGCCGAGCCTTGTGCCAAGCTTCCCGGCGACGGCAGGCGGCAGCACCGCGCCAGCAAGCGCCATGGCCTGTGCGCCGGCATTGGCCTTCGGCCGGCACAGGTCATGGCAGCGGGCATCGAGCGAGCAGCACAGCGAGCAGATCGGCGCGGCATAGGCCGGACACCAGGCCATGTCCTCGGGCTCGAAAGGATGTTCGCACACCGAGCAGGTGAGTGTCGTCTGCCGGCTCCAGTTCCGCCGCGGCTTGCGCGCGAGATAGAAGCGCCCCCCGGTTCCCCAGGCGATGGCAGGAGCAGCGATGAAGGCGACTGTGAGGGCGATGTAGGGAGCAAGCGCCGCCATCGTTCCCCCGAAGGCGCCGAAATGGGCCGCCAGCGCCAGCCCGCCGGAAAGGGCCATGGCGCCCACCCCCACCGGGTTGATGTCATAGAGATGGGCGCGCTTGAATTCGATGCCCTTCGGCGAGAGCCCCAGTGGCTTGTTGATGAAGAGATCGGCCGAGACCGTGCATAGCCAGGCCATGGCGACGATTGAGAAGACGGCAAGCGTCTCCTCCAGCAGGCTGTAGATCCCGATCTCCATGAGGAGGAGCGCGATCGCTACATTGAACACCAGCCACACCACGCGCCCCGGATGCCCATGGGTGAGCCGCGAGAAGAAGTTCGACCAGGCGAGCGACCCGGCATAGGCGTTCATCACATTGATCTTGAGTTGGCTCACCACCACGAAGACCGCCATCAGCAGGAGTGCCGCGGTCTCGTTCGGGATCATGTAGCCGAAGGCGATGGCATACATCTGCGCGGGCTCTGCGGCATGGTCCGCCGGAACGCCTGACGACAGCGCCAGGACCGCCAGGAACGAGCCGCCGATGAGTTTCGGCGCTCCCAGCACCACCCAGCCGGGACCGGCGAGGAACACGCCGAGGCGACTTCGCCTGTGCGCCTCGCCATCGGCCGGCAGGAAGCGCAGGAAGTCCACCTGCTCGCCGATCTGGGTCGTGAGCGCGAGAATGACCGCCGAGGCGGCGCCGAACTTGGCGATCTCAAGCACCGAGACGCTGCCCTCCTGCGCATTTACCCCCGGAAAGGCTTGCCACAGGGCGAACTTGTCCCAGTCGAGGAAGGCGATGAACAGGAAGGGCAGGATGTTGAGGATGATCCAGACCGGCTGGGTGACGATCTGGAAGCGGCTGATCAGCCTGACGCCATAGGTCACCAGCGGAATGACCGCAACTGCGCTCACGATGTAGCCGATCCACAGCGGCAGGCCGAAGGCGAGCTCCAGCGCGCTCGACATGATCGAGGCTTCGATGGCGAACAGGATGAAGGTGAAGCTCGCATAGATGAGCGAGGTGACGGTCGAGCCGATATAGCCGAAGCCTGCGCCACGGGTGAGCAGGTCGATGTCGAGGCCGTAGCGGCTGGCATAGCGCGCGATCGGCACGCCGACGGCGAGGATGACGAGCGACGCGACGATGATCGCCGCCACCGCATTCACCGTGCCATAGGATAGGGTGATGGCTCCGCCGATCGCTTCCAGCGCCAGGAAGGAGATGGCGCCGATGGCCGTCTGCGAGATTCGCCTGGTCGAAAAGCGCCGGGCGCTCTTGGCCGTGAAGCGTAGCGCATAGTCTTCCAGCGTCTCGTCTGCGACCCACCGGTTATAGTTTCGCCTGATCGGAAGGATACGCTGCCGCGCCACGCTTGCCTGTCCCTGCTCTCGCCCGGCAGTAGACGACTACATTTTCAGCAGAATCGCAAGTTGATCAAATTTTAGACTGCACTGCAGCCGCGGCGGTCCGGCACGTCTGCCCACGGGCGCCTCCCACACCCAGCCACCTACGTCAATCGACGTATACGCCCCGGAATGCTGCAATGCAAAACTCATCCCCAGGAAGCCGCCCACGGTTTCAGGACAGAATTGCAGGGGGAACCATCATGAGCATCAAACTCAGCCGTCGCCACGTTCTCGCCGCTGCCTTGGCGGGCTCGCTGTGCCTGTCGGCCGGTCTTTCACATGCCTCGGACGACACCATCAAGGTCGGCGTACTCCACTCGCTCTCCGGCACCATGGCCATTTCGGAGACGACACTGAAGGACACGATGCTCTTCCTCATCGACGAGCAGAACAAGAAGGGCGGCCTCCTCGGCAAGAAGCTTGAGGCCGTGGTCGTCGATCCCGCCTCCGACTGGCCGCTCTTTGCCGAAAAGGCTCGCGAGCTGATCGCCGGCCACAAGGTCGCCGCTGTCTTCGGCTGCTGGACCTCGGTCAGCCGCAAGTCCGTGCTGCCGGTCTTCGAGGAACTGAACTCGATCCTGTTCTACCCGGTGCAATACGAAGGCGAGGAAAGCCAGCGCAATGTCTTCTACACCGGAGCCGCCCCCAACCAGCAGGCCATTCCGGCGGTCGACTACCTCATGAAGGAGGAAGGCGTGGAGCGCTGGGTGCTGGCCGGCACCGACTATGTCTATCCCCGGACCACCAACAAGATCCTTGAGCAGTACCTCAAGGACAAGGGCGTGGCGGCCGAGGACATCATGATCAGCTATACGCCTTTCGGTCATTCCGACTGGCAGACGATCGTCTCGGACATCAAGGCCTTCGGCTCGGCCGGCAAGAAGACGGCGGTGGTTTCGACCATCAATGGCGACGCCAATGTCCCCTTCTACAAGGAGCTTGCCAACCAGGGCATTACTGCCGAGGAAATCCCGGTCGTTGCTTTCTCTGTGGGTGAGGAGGAACTTGCCGGCATCGACACCGCGCCGCTCGTGGGCCATCTCGCCGCCTGGAACTACTTCCAGTCCGTCGACACCCCGGAGAATGCCGAATTCATCGCGAAGTGGCACGAATTCATCGGCGACAAGAAGCGCGTGACCAATGACCCCATGGAGGCCCACCTGATCGGCTTCAATCTCTGGGTCAAGGCGGTGGAGAAGGCTGGCACGACCGACCCGGATGCGGTGATCGAGGCGATCGTCGGTCTCGAGACGCCGAACCTCACCGGCGGCATGGCCAAGATGCTCCCCAACCATCACATCACCAAGCCGGTGCTGATCGGCGAGATCCAGGACAACGGCCAGTTCGATGTGGTCTGGAAGACCGAAGGCCTCGTTCCGGGCGATGCCTGGTCCGACTATCTGCCCGAATCCAGGGTGATCGAGGCCGACTGGACCAAGCCGATCAACTGCGGGAACTACAACACCGAGACCAAGACCTGCGGCGGCTCGAGCTGAGACAGAACCATCGCGTCCTCGCCGGCAGCCCGCGTAATGCCTCACCCCTTGGCGGGTGAGGCTCTCGCGCAAGAGCCGGCGGCAGTCCTCGAGAGCATCAACCACGCGGTCACGCCATGTTCCAGATGCGCCTGTTCCTGCAGCTTTTCATCGCCCTGGCGCTGTCGATCGGCGCCATGGCGGGCGCCTTCGCACAGGATGTCGAAGCCCTGGTCGGCGCCCTGCCGGAAGGTGGCTATGCCGAACGCGAAAAGGTCATCCTCGATCTTGCGGCAACCGGCGATCCCCGCCTGGTCGGACTGCTCAATGCCATGGCGGATGGCGACCTTTACGCGCTGAGGACCGACGGTCGCGTGGTCATCGCCCGCAAGGCCAGTAAGATGCTCAACGTCACCGATGCCCTGACCGGCGAGGCCATCGGCCCCGCGGCTGACAGCGAGCTCGAGAAGATCCGCATCAACAACCGCCTGCGGCGAGCCCTGCGCACCGCCTTGGGCCAGCTCACCCTGATGAGTCCCGATCCGTCATCCCGGCTTGCCGCCGCAGGCAGCATGCTGAAATCGGCGGACCCTGAGGCCCTGGAAGTGCTGGAGCAGGCCATAGCCGCCGAGAAGGATGGCCGGGTGCTCGCCGCCATGGAGCTCGCCCGCGCCGCCATCCTTCTCAAGACCGATGCATCGCTTGCAGCCAAGACAGCCGCCATCGACCGCCTCAGCGAGCGCGGCACCCGTGAGGCCAGGGCCGTGCTTACCGCCGCCCTCCCCGGCGCTTCTCCCGAGCTCGCCCCCGTGATCGAGCGCGGCATTGCGGCAATTGACGGAAAGCTCGCACTCTGGGGCGCCCTGCAGAATGTTTGGTACGGCCTCTCGCTCGGTTCGGTGCTGCTGCTCGCCGCCATTGGCCTTGCCATCACCTTTGGCGTCATGGGCGTGATCAACATGGCCCATGGTGAGATCGTCATGCTCGGCGCCTATACCACCTTCGCCGTGCAGCAGGTGATCCGCACCTCCTTCCCGGGTCTTTTCGACTGGTCGCTCGCCTTTGCCCTGCCGCTGGCCTTCATCGTCGCAGCCGCTGCGGGCATTGCCATCGAGCGCGGCATCATCCGCTGGCTCTATGGCCGGCCGCTCGAGACCCTGCTCGCCACCTGGGGCCTGAGCCTCATCCTGCAGCAGGCGGTCCGCACCATCTTCGGTCCCAACAACCGCGAGGTCGGCAATCCGTCCTGGATGTCCGGCGCCTTCGAGCTCGGTGGCCTGTCGATCACCTGGAACCGCCTGTGGATCGTGGTCTTCGCCCTTGTGGTCTTCGCGATCCTGCTGGCGATCCTCAAATACACGCCGCTCGGCCTCAGGATGCGCGCCGTCACCCAGAACCGCCGCATGGCCTCCTCCATGGGCATCCGCACCCCCTTCATTGACGCCATGACCTTCGGCCTCGGCTCCGGCATTGCCGGCATGGCCGGCGTGGCCTTGAGCCAGATCGACAATGTCTCGCCCAATCTTGGCCAGAGCTACATCATCGACTCCTTCATGGTGGTGGTCTTCGGCGGGGTCGGCAATCTCTGGGGCACGCTCGTTGGCGCACTTACCCTGGGCGTCGTGAACAAGTTCCTCGAGCCCTATGCCGGCGCGGTGCTCGGCAAGATCCTGATCCTCGTCTTCATCATCCTCTTCATCCAGAGGCGTCCCCGCGGGCTGTTCGCCCTCAGGGGTCGGGCGGTGGAAGCATGATCCTGAGAACTCTTCTCCGCGGTCTCGACGGCAAGGCCATCTGGGTGGTGGCGATCCTTCTCGCGATTGCCGTCGCCGTGCCGGCCTCGAACCTGATCCTGCCGGCGGGCCATCCGCTGCGCGTGCCAGATCATTTCGTGCCGCTCTTCGGCAAGTATCTTACCTATGCCATGCTGGCCCTGGCCCTCGACGTGGTCTGGGGCTATTGCGGCATCCTCTCCCTGGGGCACGGCGCCTTCTTCGCTCTCGGCGGCTACGCCATGGGCATGTATCTCATGCGCCAGATCGGCCCGCGCGGTGTCTACGCCCACCCGGTGCTGCCGGATTTCATGGTCTTCCTCAACTGGAAGGAGCTTCCCTGGTTCTGGCACGGCTTCGACATGTTCTGGTTCGCCGCCCTGATGATCGTGGCCGTTCCCGGCGTGCTGGCCTTCGTCTTTGGCTGGTTCGCCTTCCGCTCGCGCGTGACCGGCGTCTATCTCTCGATCATCACCCAAGCCATGACCTATGCGCTGATGCTCGCCTTTTTCCGCAATGACATGGGCTTCGGCGGCAATAATGGGCTCACCGACTTCAAGGACATTCTCGGCGCCCCCATCCAGGCAGGCGCAACCCGCGCCGCCCTCTTTGCCGCCTCGGCCATTGGCCTTGCCCTTGCCTTCATCCTCTGTTCGGCCATCGTGAATTCCAAGCTCGGCAAGGTGCTCGTCGCCGTCCGCGATGCCGAAAGCCGCACCCGCTTCCTCGGCTACCGGGTGGAGAATTACAAGCTCTTCACCTTCACCGCCTCTGCCATCATCGCCGGCATTGCCGGAGCCCTTTATGTGCCGCAGGTTGGCATCATCAATCCCGGTGAATTTGCCCCGGCCAACTCCATCGAGGTGGTGATCTGGACCGCAGTCGGCGGCCGCGGCACCCTTGTCGGGCCGATCATCGGCGCCCTCATGGTGAATGCCGGCAAGTCCTGGTTCACCGGCATCTTCCCGGAATTCTGGCTCTTTGCCCTCGGCGCCCTGTTCGTCGCCGTCACCCTGTTCCTGCCCCGCGGCATCGTTGGCACCATCGGCCACGGCTGGACGGCGCTCAGGGCACGGCGGGCCGCTGCCCGCGCCGAGGATGGTGGGCCGGCACTCACCCCGGCAAGCGTCGCCTCGCCCGGCGCAGGCCTTGATCCCACGCCCGCGGAGTAGCTCCATGAGCGCAACCGATGCTCTTCTCTATCTCGATGGCGTGGCGGTCTCCTTTGACGGTTTCAGAGCGATCAACAACCTGTCCCTGATCGTCGGCCACCGGGAGCTCCAGGCCATCATCGGCCCCAATGGCGCCGGTAAGACCACCATGATGGACATCATCACCGGCAAGACCCGGCCTGATACCGGAGAGGTTCTGTTTGAAGGCCGGGATCTGACCCGGATGGACGAGGCGACGATCGCCGAGCTTGGCATCGGCCGCAAGTTCCAGAAGCCCACCGTCTTCGAGAGCCACACGGTCTGGGACAATCTGGCGCTCGCCCTCAAAAAGCCGCGTGGCGTCTTCGCCGCCTGGTTTCATGAGCCCTCGCCAGCCGACATTGAGCGTCTCGAGGACATTCTCGAGACCATCCGCCTCGGCCATCGCCGCGACGAGCTTGCCGCCAATCTAAGCCATGGCCAGAAACAGTGGCTGGAGATTGGCATGCTGCTCGCCCAGGAGCCGAAGCTTCTGCTGGTGGACGAGCCGGTTGCCGGCATGACCGATGCGGAGACGGTGGAGACGGCGCGCCTCCTGCGCGAGATAGCCATGACCCGCTCGGTGATCGTGGTCGAGCACGACATGAGCTTCATCCGCGACCTCGCCGCCCAGGTGACGGTGCTGGCCGAGGGCTCGGTCCTCGCCCAGGGCAGCCTCGACCATGTGAGCGCCGATCCGCGCGTCATTGAGAGCTATCTGGGGAGGTGACGACGATGGCCGTGGCTCTGGACGTGAGGTCCATCGATCTCTATTACGGCGCCGCCCGCGCCCTGCGCTCGGTGAGCATCGAGGCGAAACCGGCCGCCATTACCGCCGTGCTTGGCCGCAACGGCGTCGGCAAGTCGTCCCTGCTTAGGGCGATCGCCGGCACCCATGGGGTGGCGAGCGGCGAGATCCGCATCGATGGCCAGCCCCTCGGCAGCACCCCGCCCTATCGCCGCGCCCGCCTCGGCCTCGGCTATGTGCCGCAGGGGCGCGAGATCTTCCCGCTGCTCACCGTGAAGGAGAACCTGCAGACCGGCTTTGCCGCCCTCAAGCCTCGCGACCGCACCATTCCGGAAACGGTCTTCGACTTGTTCCCGGTACTGAAGGACATGCTTTCCCGCCGGGGCGGCGACCTGTCGGGCGGCCAGCAGCAGCAGCTCGCCATCGGCCGCGCCCTGGTGATGCGCCCGCGCATCCTGATCCTGGACGAGCCCACCGAGGGCATCCAGCCCTCGATCATCAAGGACATCGGCCGTGCCCTGCGCTTCCTGCGCGATGACATGGGGATGACCATCCTGATCGTCGAGCAATATCTCGACTTCTGCCGCGAACTGGCAGACAACATCTACATCATGGATCGGGGTGAAATTCGCCACGCCGGTCCGGCATCCGACCTCGATGATCCCGGGGTCCGGCGGTATCTCACGGTGTAGGCGGCATGAGGACCTTGCAGTCGGCAGTCCACGGCACGACAGGCGTGCCGGCCGTCAGTGCGACGGGCATCATGCAGCGTGCCCGCGGCGAAGGCCGCCTGCGCACCAAGGAGCGCGACGGACGTACCTGCCTTGATGTCTTCTTCCAGGAAGGCGCAGCCAAGATCCGCCTGCCGCGCCCCCATGGCTCGGCCCTCGAGGCGGTGCTGATCAATACCGCCGGGGGCCTGACCGGTGGTGATCACATCCAGTGGACCGTCGAGGCCGCACCGCGCACGACACTTGTTGCCACCACCCAGGCCTGCGAGCGCGTCTATCGCACGACCGGCGATGATGCCCGTGTGTTGACCCGCATCCGGATTGGCGCCGGTGCCCATGTCGACTGGCTTCCCCAGGAAACCATCCTGTTCGAGAACAGCCGCCTCGATCGCAGCCTCGAGGTTCACCTGGCAGAGGGCGCAACCTTCACGGCCGTCGAGGCAATCCTGCTCGGTCGCGAGGCCATGGGCGAGGATGCCCTGAATGCCTGTCTCAGCGACCGTTGGCGCATCTATCGCCATGGCCGGCTGCTCCATGCCGAGGCGACCCGCCTCACGGGCTGCGAAGGCGAGCGTTTCGGCCCAGCCCTGCTCGCCGGCAATCGCGCCTTCGCCACCATCGTCGCCATTGCGCCGGATGCCGAACACAAGGTGGATGCCCTGCGCGCGCTCATCGCGCCTGATGCCTTTGCCGCCGCCAGCGCCATCGGCGAGCGGCTGACCTTGCGGGCCCTTGCCCCATCCGGTCTTGCCCTGCGCCGCATCCTGGCGCCGGCCATTGCCCTGCTTTCCGGCGCGGGCACCCTGCCCCGCCTTTGGACCATCTGAGGACGACGCATGAATCTGACACCCCGGGAGAAGGACAAGCTGCTGATTGCCATGGCCGCCATGGTGGCACGCCGCCGTCTTGAGCGTGGCGTGAAGCTCAACCATCCCGAAGCCGTGGCGCTCATCACCGATTTCGTGGTTGAGGGCGCGCGCGACGGCCGTTCTGTCGCCGAGCTGATGGAAGCGGGCGCCCATGTGATCACCCGCGACCAGGTGATGGAAGGCGTGGCCGAGATGATCCACGACATCCAGGTCGAGGCGACCTTCCCGGACGGCACCAAGCTCGTCACCGTCCATCAGCCGATCCGCTAGTTCCACAGAGGTATGCACGCATGAAGCCCGCAATCCCCACTACCGCCGCCGCCATGCTGGCGCTCAGCGCCGGTCCTGCCTTTGCCCATCTCGATCCGCTCGCCCACGGCTCCTTCATGGCAGGCATCTCCCATCCCCTGTTCGGCATGGATCACGTCCTTGCCATGGTCGCCGTCGGCCTCTGGGCGGCAACCCTGGGCGGACGGGCTCTCTGGGCGGTGCCGGCAGCATTCATAGGCTTCATGCTGGCCGGCTTCTTCGCGGCCCTGACTGGAGTACCCCTTCCCTTCGTGGAGCCCACCATCCTCGCCTCGGTGGTCGCTGTCGGCCTCCTCGTGGCCCTGGCTGTCCCGGTTCCGGTTGCCGCCGGCATGGCGATCGTCGGTTTCCTCGCGATCTTTCACGGGCACGCCCATGGCGGCGAGATCGGCGATGCCGCAGCCCTGCGCTACGCCGCGGGCTTTGCCCTGTCCACTGCCCTGCTCCATGGCCTGGGCCTCGCCATCGGTCTCGGCTTCGGCGCCCTGTCCAGAAATGACCTGCGCCGCCTCGCCCCCCGCATCGCCGGCGGCATGACCGCCCTTGCCGGCGCCTGGATGATGGCCGCGGGCTGATACCGGAGAGATGGCGATGATACCGGGTGAAATCATTCCGAAGGCTGGCGACATCGAGCTCAATGTCGGAGCGCAGGCCATCGTGCTCGAGATTGCCAATACCGGCGACCGGCCGGTCCAGGTGGGCTCGCACTACCATTTCTTCGAGGTGAACGAGGCGCTTGCCTTCGACCGCGAGAAGGCCCGTGGCATGCGCCTGGACATCGCCGCCGGCACCGCCGTGCGCTTCGAGCCGGGCCAGACCAGGGAGGTCCGCCTCATTCCCCTTGCCGGCGCCCGCAGGGTATACGGCTTTCAGCAGAAGATCATGGGAGACCTCTGATGCCCACCAAGATCTCCCGCGCCGCTTATGCGGAAATGTACGGGCCGACCACCGGTGACCGGGTGCGCCTCGCCGATACCGAACTGTTCATCGAGGTGGAGAAGGATCTCACCATCTATGGCGAGGAGGTGAAGTTCGGCGGCGGCAAGGTGATCCGCGACGGCATGGGCCAGAGCCAGACAAGCCGCGCCGAAGGGGCTGTCGACACCGTCATCACCAATGCGCTGATCGTGGACGTGACCGGCATCTACAAGGCCGATGTCGGCCTCAAGGACGGCCGCATCGCCGCCATCGGCAAGGCCGGCAATCCGGACACCCAGCCCGGCGTCAACATCGTCATCGGCCCCGGCACCGAGGCGATAGCTGCCGAGGGCAGGATCCTTACCGCCGGCGGCTTCGACTCCCACATCCACTTCATCTGCCCGCAGCAGATCGAGGAAGCGCTCATGTCTGGCCTCACCACCATGCTCGGCGGCGGCACCGGCCCTGCCCATGGCACGCTGGCCACCACCTGCACCCCCGGGCCCTGGCATATTGGCCGCATGATCCAGGCCTTCGATGCCTTCCCTATGAATATCGGCCTCGCTGGCAAGGGAAATGCCTCGCTGCCTGGCGCCCTCATCGAGATGGTCAATGGCGGTGCTTGCGCCCTCAAGCTGCACGAAGACTGGGGCACGACTCCGGCGGCGATCGATACCTGCCTGTCGGTGGCCGACGAGTATGACGTGCAGGTGATGATCCACACCGACACCCTCAACGAGAGCGGCTTCGTCGAGAACACCATCGCCGCCCTCAAGGGCCGCACCATTCACGCCTTCCATACCGAGGGCGCGGGAGGTGGTCATGCCCCTGACATCATCAAAGTGGCGGGCCTGCCTAATGTCATTCCCTCCTCCACCAATCCGACGCGGCCCTATACGGTGAACACCATTGCCGAGCATCTCGACATGCTCATGGTCTGCCACCATCTGGACGCCTCGATCCCCGAGGATGTCGCCTTCGCCGAAAGCCGCATCCGCAAGGAGACCATCGCCGCCGAGGACATCCTGCACGATCTTGGTGCCTTTTCGATCATTTCCTCCGACAGCCAGGCCATGGGCCGCGTCGGCGAGGTGATCATCCGCACCTGGCAGACCGCGGACAAGATGAAGCGCCAGCGCGGTCGCCTGCCAGAAGAGACCGGCGACAACGACAATTTCCGGGTGAAGCGGTATATCGCCAAGTACACCATCAACCCGGCAATTGCCCATGGCGTCTCCCGCCATATCGGCTCGATCGAGGTAGGCAAGCGCGCCGATCTCGTACTCTGGCATCCGGCCTTCTTCGGTGTGAAGCCGGAAATTGTCCTGCTCGGCGGCACCATCACCGCAGCCGCAATGGGCGACCCGAATGCCTCCATCCCGACGCCGCAGCCCTTGCATTATCGGCCCATGTTCGGCTCTTACGGCAGGGCGGTGACGGCCTCCTCCGTCACCTTCGTCTCCCAGGCGGCGATCGAAGGCTCGCTCCGGGAGAAGCTTGGCGTTGAGAAGGCCATGCTGCCGGTGGAGAATACCCGCGGTGGTATCGGCAAGAAGGCCATGATCTTCAACGACGCCATGCCCCATATCGAGGTTGACCCGGAGACCTATGAGGTGCGCGCCGACGGCGAGCTGTTAACCTGCGAGCCGGCAACCGTGCTGCCCATGGCGCAGCGTTACTTCCTGTTCTGACCGGGAGACATGATGATCCGCGCCACCCGCATAGTCAGCGACTTCACCGCTCCCGCCGACACCATCACCCTGGACGAGACGGGGCGGCACCGCCGCCGCATCGCGCTCAGGTCCGACCACGGCATCGCCTTCCTGCTCGACCTGCCGGAAGCTCGACTGCTCCGCCACGGCGAGGGCATCCTGCTTGATGATGGCCGCATCATCGAGGTCCATGCCGAACCGGAACCGCTTTACGAGGTGCGCGGGCGCGATGTCCGCCATCTCACCGCCCTGGCCTGGCAGCTCGGCAACCGTCATCTCGCCGCAGAAATCCTTGAGGACTGCCTCCGCATCCGCCGCGATCATGTCATCCGCGACATGCTGATCGGACTGGGCGCGACGGTCACCGACATTGTTGCCCCCTTCTCGCCCGAAGGCGGAGCCTATGCCGGACATGACCATGGCCTTCATGATCACGACCACGACCCCGGGCACCAGCACCCCCACGGCCACGATCATGACCACGGACACGACCATTCCCATGGTCATGATCACAGCCATGACCATCATGGGCACAGCCACCACCATGGCCACCACCATGACTAGCGCCTTAAGCCTGCAGCGGCTCCTTGCCTGGGCATCGCCTGCCTTTCCCATCGGTTCCTTCGGCTATTCCGGCGGGCTGGAGACGGCGATCGTCCGCGGGGCAGTGAGGAATGCGGCCGACACGCAGGCCTGGATTGCCGGCAGTCTCGCTTGCGGCGCCCTGCGCAACGACGCCATTCTGGCGGTCGCGGCGCACGGTAAATGCGGCGATGGAGCAGCCCTTGCCGACCTTTCGGATCTCTGTCTCGCCCTGACACCCGCCCGCGAGCGTCATGCCGAGTTGCAGGTCATGGGCTCGGCCTTCATTGCCGCTGCCCGGGCCTGGCCCGACCCGGTGCTCGACCGTCTGCCGGCTGCCTGCCCCTATCCCATAGCCTTCGGCGCCCTGGCAGGTGCTGCCCGGATCGCACCGGAGGACATGTTGATCGCCTTCCTCACGGCCACCGTCCAGGCGCAGATATCGGTCGCCATCCGGCTTGTGCCGATCGGCCAGTCCGAGGGCCTTGTTACCCTCGCAGCCCTTGAGCCGCTGGTTGCGGGGCTCGCCAGGGACTATGCCGCTGCCGGGCTCGATGACCTGGGCTCCATCGGCCTTGCCGCAGACATCGCCGCCATGGCGCACGAAACGCTGGAAACAAGGATCTTCCGCTCATGATCGAGAAATCGGCACACGGCCCCCTGCGCATCGGTATTGGCGGTCCGGTGGGCTCGGGCAAGACGACCCTCTGCGAAAAGCTGCTGAAGGCCATGCGCGACCGCTATTCCATGGCGGTCGTCACCAATGACATCTACACCAAGGAAGATGCGCTGATTCTCGCGCGCCTCCAGGCCATCGCCGAGGACCGCATCGTCGGCGTCGAGACCGGCGGCTGTCCGCATACGGCCATCCGCGAGGATGCTTCCCTCAACCTTGCCGCCATTGCTGATCTCAACCGCCGCATCCCGGACCTCGACATCGTCCTCATCGAAAGCGGTGGCGACAATCTCGCGGCAACCTTCTCGCCCGACCTGGCCGACATCACCATCTACGTGATCTCCGTCTGCCAGGGCGAGAAGATTCCGCGCAAGGGTGGCCCGGCCATTACCCGGTCTGACCTCCTGGTGGTGAACAAGACCGATCTCGCCCCCCATGTCGGCGCCGACCTCGATGTGATGCGCGCCGACACCGAGAAGGTGCGCCAGGGCCGGCCCTATGTGATGTCGGATCTGTCCCGCGGCGTGGGGCTCGACGAGATCGTCCGCTATGTCGAGACCGCCGGCGGCTTCGCCTGACAGCTCCAAGAGTAGCCCCGTCCATAGCCGGAACCATGACCCCACGGCGTGAGCGACGCCGCGGGGTCTTGTCATTCCGGCGCAGGATCTTTCGGCCATTTCAGGCCTTGGGCTGTGTCATGAACACTGTTTCCTGCGGCAGGCCTTCCACATCCTCCGCCGCAAGACCGAGATTGGCGGCGAGTATGTCCTTCGGATTCGAGGCGATCCAGGTGCTGATGTCGTTCTGCTCGTAGATGCCATTGTTGAAGCCGATCAGCACCCTGAGCACGTCCCCACCCGTATTGCGGATATAGTTGCCTGGCGCCCATGGGCGCATAGCCCACATCCCCCTGCTCGAACTGCTCGGTGACCACCGTACCCTCGGCGAGATCCACCCCCATCTCCGCCGTACCGGCGAGATGGTACTGCCACTCATCCCCGTTGGGATGCCGGTGCAGCTCCCGCATCGCCCCCGGCTCGATCTCCAGCACCGAACCAGCCATGGTGACCGCGCGGGAAATGCCACACGCCCCCCGGTCCGAATTCGTCATTCTCGCAGGTTCCGTCCGGGTCGAGCAACGTCGTGCGGCAACGGCCTGAAGACAGTGGCCTCACCCTGCCCGGCATCGACTGCACTGGGGCGGTAATGGTCGTCAGAGACTTGCCGGGGCAGCGGCGGCGCATTCGCTGAAGTCGCAAGCACTGCACGGGGCAAGCGAGTACAGCTTTGCCCATTCCCGTGGTGCCTGACCATCATATCTTTGGATGATACATGGATGATCTTCGGATGCGCAGGCCGCGCGCCTTGCGTTGTTGTTGCCGTGCTGCGATCATCATGAAATCCGCACTCGGATCATTTTTCTACCCGATCGCGCAACTAAAACCAAAGTGTGGATTGGTTGCCGCCGCATCCGGCGGTACACTGAACAGCATTCGCGTGGCATGCCGCCACCGAGCCGCCAAGGAGACCCGACCATGACCAATGTCGTCCCCAATGCCTTCGGGCGCCACCACCTGGCCACACCGACCGATCTCGGTGAGGACGCCACGCGCGACATTTCTGCAGCATTGGCAGGCCTTCTGGCCGATGTCTTCGCTCTCTACATCAAGACGAAGAATTTCCACTGGCACATGAGCGGTCCCCATTTCCGCGACTATCACCTGCTGCTTGACGAACAGGGCGACCAGATCTTCGCCATGACCGATGCCATTGCTGAACGCGCCCGCAAGATCGGCGGCACCACGATCCGCTCGATTTCGGATATCGCCTCCCGCCAGCGCATCCTCGACAACAATGCGGACTTCGTGGACCCGAAGGACATGCTCGCCGAGCTTCACGGTGACAACAAGCAGCTTGTCGCCGAGATGCGGCGTGTCCACGAGGTCTGCGACAGTTACAGCGATGTGGCAACCGCGAGTCTCATCGAGAACTGGATTGACGAATCCGAGCGTCGGGCCTGGTTCCTTTACGAGGCCTGCCGCAGCCATGCGTGATGGGTAAGACCGCGTTTACCCTTCCGCGAATACCCGATGACATCCATCTGCAACTGGCCAGGGCCCCTGCCCTGGCCTTTTTCGCAGGCTCATTAGCAGGCGGCAGCGCTTGTCAGTCCGATGGCGGCATGAATGGCCAGGCGACGGTGGCCGCAAGGGTCGAAAGCAGCTCATCCGGGTCAATCGGCTTGGTGAAATAGGCAAGCGCGCCGGCCGCCATCGCCTGCGCCCGAGTTTCCGCGGTAGGATAGGCCGTCATCACGATGACCGGCAGGTCATCATCGAGGCGTCGCATCACGCGCAGGTCCGCGGCGTCATCGCGCATGGTCCACCCCCTGTCCTGAGGGACGGACCGTACAATGGACCAGCACCCGGCCCTCCGCAACCGTGGTAGAGCGGGGGAACCACGTCTGCGGGGGCCGGGATGGCCGCTCGGGCCGTGGGGCTAGCGCAGCGGCACGAGCTTGGCGAGGCGCGGCGCGAGCGGCCGGACGATGGCGGCATGGGCGGCCCCCTGTGCACGGATCCTGCCAAGCTGCACCGCCTGATTGTCGATCTCGGCAAGCAGATACTGCCGCTGTTCGGCATTTACCGCCGATGACTTGCCGACCCGCTGGCGCAGGGCCTCGAAAGCCGCGAGGATCTGGTCATCCGGCAGTGTCGCCAGATAGCCGGCAATGGTTTCATCGAAAGCCGTCTTCCAGCGCTGCTGGTCGAATCCGGCCTTGCCGATCAGTCCCTGCTCATCGGCATCGCTCTCGAACCAGCGGTCGGCCTCCTCCTCGTCGAAGGCGACGGGGCCAAAATCCTCGTTGAGCCTCTCGATGATGCCGACCACCGCTTCCGCGCTCTTGGCATCGAGCGAGGCCGCCGACCCCGCGCCTGCGAACAAGGCGAGGACGAATGCCAGCGTCAGGGGCATCAGTCGCGCGATCCCCATGATCAGCACCCCTCGGCCATTGAGGCATCCGCCTCGGCCTGGGCATGGGCCTGCACCGCCGAGCTGCCGATATTGGCCGCATGCGCGGCAACCATCCCGCCCTCGCCGGCATAGCCACCGAGTCCGCCGACCATGGCGAGCGCGCCGCCGACCAGCGCTGCATTGGTGCGCGCCGTTCCAGCCTTGCGGATGGCCTCTGCGCAGCGCGCCCGCTCGTTCGCCACCTTCTGCGCCTCGGCCCTGGCCATTGGCCTTCCGCGCCCGGCATCCTGACTTGCGGCTGGCGCAGAACCCGCTGCAACCTTCGGCCCCCTGTCCAGAGAGCCGGCCGTCTGTCCGCAGGCGGCAACCATTGTCGCCAGCGCGACGATGACCATTATCCTCATGTCTGATCGTTCTCCCTTTTGCCGCAGGCAGCCAGTGTGCCCTGCGGTCGGTCTGCCGCCGACGCCTTGGCGTCCCGCGGTTGCGGCGGACGAAGCCGCTCGGGGAGCAGTGTTTAGAGAGGCAGGTGCCGATCCGTCTTGGCACGGAATGCACAGATGCGGCGGGGAGTGAACAGCTGATCTAGTCCTGCGCCATGGCGCTCGCCCGCACCATGGAAGGCGTCACGCCGAAACGCCGCCGGAAGGCGCGGTTGAAGTGGGACAGGTCGCTGAACCCGGCATCGAAGGCAATCGCCGCGATGGCAAGCTCCGCGGCGGCCCCGCTCCGCAGCTGTCGGTGGACCAGCTCAAGCCGGGCATCCCGCAGGAATTCGCTGAAGGTGATTCCCTCCTGCTCGAACAGCCGGTGGACATAGCGCGGGCTGATGCCCTGGGCCCGCGCCACCTTGTCGACCGAAAGCTCGGGATCGGTCAGATGCTTCAGAACGAAGGCCTTGACCAGCCTCAGTCGCGCAGCCCTCACGCTCGGACCGCTTGCCTCGCGATCGCCGGCGGTCCGGCTGCCGAGCGCCAGCGCGGCAAGATCGAGGATATGGCGGGCGGCCAGCGCCGAGGCCTCCCCCTTAGCCGGTGGCAGCCGGTGCAAGAGATCCGCATACCCGCCCAGCAGCGCCACCGACTGCTCGCTGCGCTTCACATGTCGGAACGGCCGCCGTTCAAGGTCCGGCACGAACCGTGTGAGTTCGCCGCGGGAAAGCGAGATGGCCGTAAGTGTCGCCGACTCGAGGCGGAAGCACGAGGGTGCGCTCTGGTCGATCATCATGATGTCGCCGGCCTCGACGCGCAGGGTGCCCTGTCCGGGGACATCCACCTCATGGGCTCGATCGTGGATCGTGAGCAGGAACCCGTCCCTGCCGTCGCGCATCGCCAGCCGGGTACGCGCCCCGCGTACCGGATCGTATCTGGCCTTGCCGACCACCACGCCATCGGCAAGGGCGTTGGTCTCGATGGCAAAGGTGAAATGCTCTGGCTCGACCGGGGCGAATTCGAGCCCCACCACATGCCGGCCGACAAAATCATGCAGCAATGGAATGCGCTGGCGCGGCGGCACGCTGTCTGTGGAGATTCGCTGCATCATGCTTCATCCGGGTCGAGGTCCCGGCAAGCATCTGACGAGACACGGTCGCAATGGATGGCACAACTTGCCGCCCCAGACAATCAGGAAGAGATTAGATCTTCTTCCCTGCCTTCTGCCAATACTGGTCGCGCAGGAACCGCTTGTTGAGTTTACCTGTCGGCGTGCGCGGCAGTTCGCTCACGAAGTCGACGCTGCGCGGGCAGGCGATCGAGGCCAGATGGTCGCGGCAATAGGTGATCAGCGCCGCCTCAAGTTCGGCCGAGGGCGCAAATCCGGGCGCCAGCTGCACCACCGCCTTCACCACCTCGCCCATGTCCTCGTCCGGCACCCCGAACACGGCCGCATCCAGAACGGCCTCATGCGCCGTGAGCAGGTCCTCGCATTGCTGCGGATAGACATTCACGCCGCCGCTGTTGATCACATAGGCCTTGCGGTCGGTAAGGTAGAGATAGCCTTCCTCGTCCACATAGCCGACATCGCCCACCGTCGCCCAGCCCTGTGCGTTGAAGGCCTGCGCCGTCTTCTCGGGCTCGCCGTGATAAGAGAATTTCGGCCCGTTGGCGAAATAGAGCGTGCCCACTTCCCGGGGTCCGAGCACCCGGCCGTCCTCCCCCACGATCCGCACCTCGCCCACCACCGCCCGGCCGACTGTGCCGGGATGGTCGAGCCAGTCGCGGCTGTCGACCATGGTCACGCCATAGGCTTCCGACGCCCCGTAATATTCGACCAGGATCGGCCCCCACCAATCGATCATCGCCCGCTTCACATGTTCAGGGCATGGTGCAGCCGCATGGACGGCGCAGCGCAGGGAGGAGAGGTCGTAGCGCGAGCGCACTTCCGGCGTCAGCTTCAGCATCCGCACGAACATCGTCGGCACAAGCTGCGAATGGGTGATCCGGTATTGCTCCACATGCCGCAGGAAGCTTTCCGCGTCGAACTTGCGCTCGATCACCGCTTCCCCGCCCAACGCCGCCGCCATCATCACGAACAGCAGCGGGGCCGCATGATAGAGCGGCGCAGGCGACAGATAGACCGCATCCGGCCCAAGCCCGGTGACATCGCGGCAGAGCTTCAGCTGCAGCGGCCCGATCGTGGTGATGTCGGCGCCAGTGAACGGCGGCTTGATGCCCTTGGGTCGCCCGGTCGTGCCGGATGAATAGAACATGTTGTAGCCCGTCACCTGATCGGTGATCGGCGTCTCGGGCATCGCCGCCATCTCGAGATCGAAGCGGCGGAATCCGGGAATGGGATCGCCCACGCAGAACAGGACGACCCGCCCGGTAAGATCCTCTGGCAGACGGGCGATGAGCTCCTCGAACATCGCCTCGGTGATGAGCGCCTTCGCGCCGGAATTGTCCACGATATAGGCCACTTCCGCCGCCGGCAGGTGGGTGCTGATCGGCGTGAAATAGAGGCCCGAGCGCTGCGCCGCCCAGGCAATCACCAGCATGTCGAGCCGGTTTGACAGGAGCCCCGCGAAATGATCGCCCGCCTTGAGGCCAAGCTGCCGGAGCAGATGCGCCGCCTGGTTCGACCGGGCCTCGAGCTCCCCATAAGTCATCATCTCATCGGAATCGGCGATCCGGTAGACGATCTTGTCCGGATGGCGTGCGGCGTGAAGCGACGGATGGGTCATGAGGGCTCTTCGGCAGAAACGCCGGCCCCGCAGGGGACCGGCGACATTTTCGCACTGATGGACGGGGCTGCGCTTACGGCGCGGGATCGAGATGCTGGCAGCCGCCCTTGTCGATCGGCCGCACGATGTCCTCGCCCTTGACCGTCTGGCGGATGGTGAGGAAGTCCCAGTCGCCCTTGACGTCCTTGGGGGCCTTGACCTCGGCCAGCATCATGTCGTTGAGCAGCCTTCCATCCGCTCTGATCTTGGCGCCGCGACCGATGAAATCGTCGACCGGCAACTCCTTCATCTTGCGCATGACGGTCAGGCCGTCATCGCTCTTTGCGGCCTCTACCGCCTTAAGGTAATGCCGCACCGCGCTGTAGACGCCAGCCTGGTTCTGGTTCGGCATGCGGCCGTCGCGCAGCTTGGCGAACTTTTCGGCAAAGGCGCGGCTCTCGTCGTCATGATCCCAGTAATAGGCCGTGAGGAACTGGAGTCCCTGAGCATTCTCCGGGCCCACGGCCTTGACCGACGTGAGGTAGAAGATGAGCACGGCAAGCTTCTGGCCTGCTTCCGTCAGCCCGAATTCCTTGGCCTGCTTGATGGTATTGGGCGTATCGAGCCCGGCATTGGCAAGCCCGATGATCTTGGCACCCGACGACTGGGCCTGCAGCACGTAGGAAGCGAAATCGGTGGAATTGGTGGGATGCACCACCGAGCCGATGACCTTGCCTCCCAGTCCCTCGAGGATGCGGGTCACTTCCGCCTGCACGCCCTTGCCGAAGGCATAGTCAGCCGTAATGAAGAACCAGGTATCGCCGCCGTCCTCATAGACCGCCTTGGTCAGGCCCTCGGCCAGCGAATGGGTGTCGTAGATCCAGAGCACCGAGGTCGGCGCGCAGTTCTTGCCATAGAGGTCGGCATGGGCGCTGCCCACATGCAGCACCGCCTTGTTACGCTCACGGGCGAGTTCCTGCACAGCCAGAGAAATGGCCGAGTTGGCAAGATCCGCGATCACGTCCACGCCCTGCTCGTCATAGAGCTGGCGGGCGAGCGTCGAGCCGAGATCGGCCTTGCCCTGGTGATCCACCGCGATCAGTTCGATCTTGGCGCCAGCCACTTCCCCGCCGAACTCGTCGATGGCGATCTGGGCGGCTGCCACCGAGCCAGGGCCTGCGCCATCGGCATAAGGGCCGGACTGGTCGTTCATGACCGCGATGCGAACCACATTGTCGGAAATTTCGGCCTGCGCGGCGCTCATCATGGAGCTGACCGCAACGCTGACGAGCAGGGCCTTAAGCGTCTTGAACATGCTACCTCCCGTTGTCCAGCATTGGCGCGCTGGCTTCCGTTTGTTGGCTATTTGAACGCAAGCCCGGCCCGCGCGCAAGCGTCAATCTGAATGGAGCACATCATTCTGAATGGAGAATAATGACCGCCATTCTGTCCCACCCTGCGGAAAAAGAATGCTCGCAGGAGAATAAAGGAACGAAATAGTTCTTTTATTGCCAGGCAAAAATGCGTATATCCGCCCCCGCTCCGCAATTCTGCAGCACCGGGGGCATGCTTCGCTGCCAATTGCGGTTCCTTCACGACAACGACTTGCGGAATTGACGCCGCGGTGGACAGGTAAGTTATGCAGGCAAAGACAAAGCTTTTCGGGGCAATTGCGGCGGCGTTGATGTCCGCATCGCTCCTGGCCGGATGCAATCTGGAAGCTGCCTCGCAGAAGGAGGCTTCGACGCCGGCAACACCGCCACCGCCTGCCGTCTCGGTGGTGACTGTGGTGCCTGAGACCCTGCCCATCGTCAATGAACTGCCGGGCCGCATCGCGCCGACTCGCGTGGCGGAAGTCCGTCCGCGCGTCTCCGGCATCGTGATCGAGCGGGTCTTCACCCAGGGCAGCACGGTCAAGGAAGGCGACATCCTCTATCGCATCGACCCGGAACCCTTCCGGGTGAAGGTGGCAGCGGCCGAAGCGGCCCTGCAGCGCGCCGAGGCATCCCGCCTCCAGGCGAAGCAGACGGCCGACCGAATCAACCGCCTCGAAGGCCAGAACGTGGCCAGCGGCCAGCAGCGCGACAATGCCGTAGCCGCCCTTGCCCAGGCCGAAGCCGATGTGGCCGCAGCCAAAGCCCAGCTTGCGGCAGCGAAGCTCGATCTCGAATATGCCGAAGTGAAGGCGCCAATCAGCGGCGTTACTGGCCGCGCCCTCATCACCGAGGGGGCGCTGGTCAGCTCCTCCGACGTGCTGACCACCATCCATCAGCTGGATCCGGTCTATGCCGACTTCACCCAGTCGGTGAGCGAGCTGCGTGAGCTGCGCAACTCGGCCGCAAATGGCAGCGTGAAGCAGCGCGACGAGGCCCCCGTCACCTTGTTCTTCGATGACGGCACCGCCTACCGGCATCAGGGTGTGGTCCTGTTCTCGGAAGCAACCGTCGACCAGACCACCGGCCAGGTCACCCTCCGCGGCCAGTTTCCGAATCCTGAAGGAGACTTGCTGCCGGGTCTTTATGTCCGGGTTCAGGTCGAGCAAGGCATCCAGCCCGACGCTGTTGCCATTCCCCAGCAGGCGGTCCAGCGCGATCCGGGTGGCGCCGCCGTCGTCTATGTGATCGCCGAGGACGGCACGCCCCAGCGACGCCCTGTCAAGCTTGGACGCATTCTCGGCACCCGCTGGGTGGTCGAGGATGGCCTCAAGCCCGGCGAGAAGGTCATGGTCGAAGGCTTCCAGAAGCTGCGTCCCGGCATGAAGGTCCAGCCCCAGGAATGGGCGCCTGTCAGCGCGGGCGCCACGCCCGGCAAGCAGGCCGCCGCCAATTCGGGCGACACCCAGATCAAGTAAGCGCAGGACCCGAATCCCATGCCCAGTTTCTTCATAGACAGGCCGGTATTTGCCTGGGTCGTCGCGCTCTTCATCATGATCGCGGGCCTCATCGCCCTGCCGCAGATGCCGATCTCGCAATATCCGTCGGTGGCCCCCCCGCAGATCTCGATCTCGACCTCCTATCCCGGCGCCTCGCCTGAGGAGATCTATCAGGGCGTGACCCGGCTGATCGAGGAAGAGCTTAACGGCGCGGAAGGCCTGCTCTATTTCGAGTCCACCTCCGACAGCGCCGGCCGCGTCGAGATCACCGCCACTTTCGCCCCCGGCACCGATCCGACCTTCGCCCAGGTTGACGTCCAGAACCGCATCGCCCGTGTCGAGCCGCGCCTGCCTCAGGAAGTGGCCCAGCAGGGCCTGCGCGTCGAGCGCGCTGGTTCGGGCTTCCTCATGGTGGTGGCGCTGACCTCCACCGACGGCGCAATGGATGCCGTCGGCCTCGGCGACTATCTGAGCCGCAACGTGCTGAGCGAGATCCGTCGTCTCCCTGGCGTCGGCAAGGCCCAGCTGTTTGCCACCGAACGCGCCATGCGCATCTGGATCGATCCGGACAAGCTGGTGGGCCTCAATCTCACCCCGGCTGATATCAGCAATGCCATCCGCGCCCAGAACGCCCAGGTGGCCGCAGGCAGCATCGGCGCCCTGCCCAATGACGGCGAGCAGCAGATCGCGGCCACCGTTCTGGTTAAGGGCCAGCTCAAGTCGCCAGAGGAATTCGGGGCGATCGTCCTGCGCGCCAATCCGGATGGCTCCTCCGTCCGGCTGCGGGACGTGGCAACCGTCGAGATCGGCGGCCAGGACTACAATTTCTCGACTCGCCTGAACGGCCACCCGACGGCGGCCATTGCCGTCCAGCTCTCGCCCACCGGCAATGCGCTGGCCACCGCGTCCGCCGTTGAGCAGCGCATGGAAGAGCTGAAGGAATTCTTCCCAGAAGGCGTTGAATATACGATCCCCTACAACACCACGCCCTTCGTGAAGGTGTCGATCGAGAAGGTTCTGCACACCCTGCTCGAGGCCGTTGCCCTCGTCTTCGTGGTGATGTTCCTCTTCCTGCAGAACTTCCGCTACACGATCATCCCGACCCTGGTCGTGCCGGTCGCCCTCCTGGGCACCGTGGCGGTCATGCTCGCCCTCGGCTTCTCCATCAACGTGCTCACCATGTTCGGCATGGTGCTCGCCATTGGCATCCTCGTCGATGACGCCATCGTGGTGGTGGAGAATGTTGAGCGCATCATGGCCGAGGAAGGTCTCCCGCCGAAGGAAGCGACCCGCAAGGCCATGCGGCAGATCACCGGGGCCGTCATCGGCATCACCCTTGTGCTCACTGCCGTCTTCATTCCCATGGCTTTCTTCCCCGGCGCCGTGGGCGTGATCTACCAGCAGTTCAGCCTGACCATGGTCGTCTCGATCCTGTTCTCGGCCCTGCTGGCGCTGTCGCTCACTCCCGCCCTGTGCGCGTCCTTCCTCAAGCCGGTAAGCGGCCATCACGAGCGCCGCGGCTTCTTCGGCCTGTTCAACCGCGCTCTCGACCGAGTGTCCCGCGCTTATGGCAATACGGTCGCGGCCCTGCTCAAGCGTACCGGCCGGGTGATGATCGTCTATCTCGCGGTGGTCATCGGCTTGGGCTACATGTTCGTGCGCATCCCGACGTCCTTCCTGCCGAACGAGGACCAGGGCTACATCCTGGTCAATGTCGTGCTGCCGCCGGAGGCCAGCGCCAACCGCACCCAGCAGGTCGTCGAGCAGATCGAGAAGCACTTCATGTCCGAACCTGCGGTCACCCGCGTGGTGATGGTGAAGGGTTTCAGCTTCCTCGGCGCCGGCCAGAACGCTGCCCTCTCCTTCGTCACCCTGAAGGACTGGTCGGAGCGTGGCCCGCAGGACTCCGCCGAGGCGATCGCCATGCGCGGCAACATCGCCCTTTCGCAGATCAAGGACGCCATCGCCTTCTCGCTGTCGCCGCCCGCCATCCAGGGCCTCGGCACCTCGAACGGCTTCTCGCTCCGTCTGCAGGACCGCAGCAGCCGCGGCCAGCAGGCCCTGGCCGAGGCGCGCGACATGGTGCTGGCCAAGGCGGCCCAGAGCGACATCGTCACCGGCGTCTATGTGGAGGGTCTGCCCGAGGCCGCCCAGGTCAACCTTGTCATCGATCGCGAAAAGGCCAACACCTTCGGCGTGGCCTTCGCCGATATCAACCAGGCCCTCTCGACGGCGCTGGGCTCGTCCTACATCAACGACTTCCCCAATGCCGGCCGCATGCAGCGCGTGACCGTGCAGGCGGAAGCCAGACAGCGAATGGATACGGACGACCTCCTCCGTCTCAACGTGCGCAACGTCCATGGCGGCATGGTCCCCCTGTCGGCCTTTGCCCATGTGGAATGGAGCAAGGGTCCGTCCCAGATCGTCGGCTATAATGGCTATCCCTCGATCCGCCTGAGCGGTCAGGCCAAGCCCGGCCATTCCTCTGGCGAGGCCATTGCCGAGATGGAGCGGATCATCTCCGAACTGCCCCCGGGCTTCGGCTATGAGTGGAGTGGACAGTCCCTGCAGGAGATCCAGTCGGGCAACCAGACGCCTCTGCTGCTGACCCTCTCCTGCATCTTCGTCTTCCTCTGCCTTGCCGCCCTTTATGAGAGCTGGTCGATCCCGATCGCCGTTATCCTGGTGGTGCCGCTTGGCGTGATCGGCGCGGTGATCGCGGTGATGCTGCGCGACATGCCGAACGACGTCTATTTCAAGGTCGGCCTCATCGCCATCATCGGCCTGTCGGCGAAGAACGCGATCCTGATCGTGGAATTTGCCAAGGATCTGATGAAGGAGGGCAAGCCCCTGATCGAAGCCACCATTGAGGCCGCAAGGCTACGCTTCCGTCCGATCCTGATGACCTCCCTTGCCTTCACGCTGGGTGTTCTGCCGCTGGCCATTGCCACCGGCGCCAGCGCCGGCAGCCAGCGGGCCATCGGCACCGGCGTCATGGGCGGCATGATCTCGGCGACGGTGCTGGCCGTCCTGTTCGTGCCGGTCTTCTTCGTGGTGGTCACGCGTCTGTTCACGCGGCGCGGCAGGCAGCAGCCGGACACAGTCCAGAAAGGCGGGCATGACCTCGCGGAAACGACACGCTAACGATCGGCCGGGAGCGGACTGCGTCGCCCCGGCGGATCCGCCCAAGGCTGATCGCCATGCGGAGCATCCAGCCTGCTCGCTGCCACGGCGCGGCCGCGGGCGCCCTCGCCTGGACGAAGCGAGCGCGCTGACCCACACCATTGTCGAGCGGGCGCTGCTGCTGTTCCGCCAGCAGGGCTTTGCCGCCACCACCATGGACGAGGTGGCCGGCGCCTGCGGATCGGCGAAGCACAGCATCTACCGGCGCTTTTCCTCCAAGGAGGAGCTGTTTAGCGCCGCCATCGCCCTGGAACGCCAGCGCCGGCTCGATGCCATTGCCGGCATCGAGATCTGTGCCCTCGATTCGCTGGTGGCGCTGCGCGAACTTGCCCTTTCGGTGCTCCGCATTGCCCTTACCCCGGGCAATTCCGATCTTCTGCGCATCTGCGTCTCCGAGACGCCGCGCTTTCCGGTGATTGCCAGCGAGTTCATCGAGACTGGGCGTCAGATCCACGGCCTCTTTGTCCCCCTGATCAAGCGCGCCCAGGCGGAAGGTCTCATCATTGACGGCTGCCCTGACCGGATTGCCCGCCTGCTGCATCACGCGACTGTCTCAGAAGCACTGCTCGCCTCCCTGCTCGGCAATCCGCAGATCGAGGATGTCGAATACTGGGAAGAGACTTTCGCCGCCAACTGGGACGTCCTGATGCGCGGCCTGACGGTCAGGCCGGAGCGGTCCGACGGCTGATCGGGGCTTCTCTCTGCGTTTGCCCCTCCCGCGGCACTTGGCCTCGTTTGGATGGGGCGAACCACGCCCTGTCCTACCGCCCGTCTTAGCAGGAATGGCCGTCGGCCCACCGTACTGTCAGAGGAGGGAGCCGTCACCATGGGCCGACGCGCCGGATGGTGCTCAACTCTTCTTGAGCACCATGTTGCGGATGATTCCGGCCAGTATGGTAAGCAGCGCACCGCCGGCGCCGCCCCCGCCGATCGAGGCAATGATCGAGGCGAGGTCGAGGCCACCCGACGCGGACGAACCGGTGATCAGCGCCTGCATGATCTGCCCGAGCACGCCGCCGCCGATCAGCCCGCTGAGAGAATTGCCGACGGCGCCCATATTCGCGGTCTTCACCGCGGCCCCCGCCGCATGTCCGCCAACGAGGCCCGCCACCAGCTGGATGATCAGGGGTAAGATCTGGTCCATGTCTGCATCCTGATATTGCGCTGCGGCCCAACGCTCCTGGTGGGAACGCGCCCGCAGCCGAGGCTCCAAGCTTCACGCAGAAGACTTGCCCGCTACAGACGTGAACAGGTTCAAGCAGAGGAAGGCGATGGCCCGAAAATACGCCTTGGGCCTTGGAAGATCGTAACCGACAGATGACCGCGCTCGGCAGGGCATTGTCGGACGACTGAGGCGTGCCCAGGAGGCAGTCGCGTTGCGAGCGCCTGTTGCACAAACGCCTGACGCCATTCACCGCACGCAGCGCGCCTTGAGGATCGGTCGACCTCGGAAGGAAACTGGACAATCCACAGCGTCACGGTTTTGCCCGAGCAAGGGCTCACAGCCCGACGTTCCCCTGCGGTATCAACTGATGCCTACGCGACCATGCGTGACAGCCACAGCCGTGAACCGGGCACAGCTACCGTTCTGCTGTCACACCTCAGCCGCGTACGGGCAGTCCTCCGGCCCCTGGCGCAAACTGTGCTGCACCAGACACTGGCTTTATAACGCAGTAGCCCTTGGTCGGGCAGAACCGTCAGGGATCCACCCTCTTCAACTGGTAAGCTCTAAGCCCGCGATTCCGCAGGCGAGGCCGATCACGCACACGCTAACCGCCCGACTGGGCGCACCGACCGGGAGGAGAGCCTGACCGATCGCGGGAGCGGGTTGCCCCTATTCCTTGCTGGCCACCGTCTCGTCGACGACCTCGGCCTCAGGCCCATACTTCCGGATGGAATCGATCGCATTCTGTGCCGACGACTTGGACTTGTAGCCTTCGGTCCAGAAGATTGTCTCGGCATTGTACTTGAACTTGACCCGGAACTCGCCAGCCTTGTCCTTGGAAATGACGAACTTGTGAGCCATCTGCTTTCCCCCGACGCGATCTGTCCCGCTCGTGATGCCAGGCCGCACGGTGTGCGTGCCTAGCGGCAAATATCAATTCATGTTTGCATGGTCGGGCCAAAAAATCCAGCCCGATCGACACTATACTTGTCGGATCTCTACAGATCAGTTGCCGATGCGATACGGCGCCTCGTAATAGTCATCGGCAGTCATCGAATAGATGTAGAAGTCGGTCCTAAGGCCATTGCCCACATACTGGTCCTGAGCGAAGCGTTCGCGCCGCATGCCGACCTTTTCCATCACCCGGATGGAGGCTTCGTTCTCGGCGAAGGATTTGGCCCAGACCCGCGAACAGCCGAGCCGTTCGAAGGCGATGGCCACCAGCGCCTCGGCGATCTCCGTGGCGAGCCCCCGCCGCCATAGATCCGGATGCACTCCCCAGCCTACCTCTGCCGACTGTGACCGGTTGAGCTGGATGAAGCCGTCGCCCACCACATGGGATGTGGCCTTGAGCTCGGCGGCAAGATGGAAAAGCGTACGGTTCGGGCTCATCTGTCGGCGCAGGGAGCGGGCGACGAAGCCCTGCACGTCCGCCGCAGTGCTGTAGCGCACCGCAATATATTGCTGGAAATTCTTGCGCAGCATATAGGCCGAGAAGGCCCGTGCATCCCTTGCACGGATCTCCCGCAAGGTCAGCGCCTTGGTCTCAATACGCGCGATCTGCAGTGCTGCACGCATGCGGCCTCTCCTGCATCATCCGCGGAAGATTGGACCGTGACCGCGGCGAGCCAAGACTATTAAGCCACCAAGCCGCAGCCCTGTCGAGTATTACGTGAGCGACGGGAAGACGCTCAATTCAACCCGTTGCCCCGAAGTCACGACGCAACTTGCCACATCTTCATCGCCCTAACCCTCTGTCTGTCCAATGTTTTCAAAACCGCATCGCAGGACTTGGCCAAAGCTCTCTCATTCCAGCACAACATCGGGACCACATCCCCCCGCAAAGAACTGTCAGGCGCCCGCGACGATATTTCATCACCCGGACTAACCAGAACATTTGACTTTCCGCCAAGTTTAATTATGTATCGCGCGACGGTCGCAGCTTTCAGGCGCCATGCCCGACGGTCGTGAATTGTACCGTCCGCCTATAATCGGATTGAGCCACAACACAGTATGAGCTTTGATGCACTTGGACTAAGCCCCAAGGTCTTGGATGCCGTAAGGGCAGCTGGCTACTCGCAACCGACCGCTATTCAGGCCCAGGCGATCCCGCCGGCCCTCAAGCATCAGGACGTGTTGGGTCTCGCTCAGACTGGCTCTGGCAAGACAGCCGCCTTTACCCTCCCCATGCTCACGCTGCTTGAGCGCGGCCGGGCCAGAGCGCGCATGCCCCGGGCACTGATCCTCGAGCCCACCCGCGAATTGGCGGCTCAGGTCTATGAAGCCTTCGAGACCTTCGGCAAGAACCATAAGATGACCGTCGCTCTGCTGATCGGCGGCATCTCGTTTGCCGAACAGGATCGTCGGATCGACCGGGGCGCCGATGTGGTGATCGCCACGCCTGGCCGGCTGATGGATCACTTCAAGAACGGCAAGCTCATGCTCAACGGCATCCAGATCTTTGTGGTCGACGAGGCCGACCGCATGCTGGACATGGGCTTCATCCCCGACATCGAGGAAATCTGCCGGATGCTTCCGGCCACCCGCCAGACCCTGTTCTTCTCGGCTACCATGCCCCCGGAGATCCAGCGTCTGACCTCGACCTTCCTGAACAATCCGGTGCGCCTCGAGGCGCAGCCGCCTTCCTCCACCGCCGCCACCATCGACCAGAAATTGGTCCATGCCCCGTCGGATCCCGGCATGAAGCGCGAGTTCCTGCGCCAGCTCCTGCGCGGTCAGGCGGAGAAGATCAACAACGCCATCATTTTCGCCAATCGCAAGGACACTGTGAAGGTTCTCGAGAAGTCCATGCGCAAGCATGGCTTCAACGCCGTCTCCCTGCATGGCGACATGGATCAGCACAGCCGGCTCCAGGCTCTTGATGCCTTCCGCGCAGGCGAGGTCACCTTCCTCATCGCTTCCGACGTGGCGGCCCGCGGTCTCGACATTCCGGCCGTGAGCCACGTTTTCAACTTTGACGTGCCAACCCATGCCGAGGACTACGTGCACCGCATCGGTCGCACGGGCCGTGCGGGTCGCGAGGGTTTTGCCTTCACGTTGGTGACACGGCATGAGACGAAGCAGCTTGCGGCAATCCAAAAGCTGATCCGCAAGGAAATTGACTGGGAAGGCACACCGATGACCGACGCGACTGAACCGGCCGGAATCGAGGAACTGGCCGAGCGGCGCTCGCGCGGTCGCGGTGATCGCGCTGAACGCGGACGCAATGCCCCGCGCGACCGGCGCGGCCGGCAGTCGGAGCCGGAAAAGCGCATTGATGTGCCCGTCGAGGCGGCGCAGCCTCAGGCTCCCGCTCCCGCAGCCGAGCCGGCAGCTCCCGCCCGTTCCCGGGAAGAGCAGGGCCAGCGACCGCCCCGCGGCGAGGAGCGCCAGCGTCGCAATGGAAACAGCCGCCACAACCGCGATCACGAGATTGGCACGATCGAGGGCGCGCTGAACTTCCAGGAGCAGGAAATTCCTGCCTTCCTCGCCCGTTCGGTGCGTTGACGGTCAATTTGCTGGATCGCTTTTCTGGGCAGGCGCGTTTCCTTACGGAAGCGCGCTTTTGCTTTGTCAGCGACCGTGAGGCACCTGCGGCAGGCGTCGCAGCCTGGCAGGCTGCGATCCTTTCGGGCTATGCCGTTGCAAAGGCTGGCACAACCGTTCAGATGCAACCGCCCCCGCGAGGAGTTTGAGACATGCGTCCTCCCTTCATCCTGGCCCTGGCAATGGGCATCGCCGTCCTGGCTGCAATGCCAGCATCCGCCGAAGGCATGTTCAACCGCGATCCGATGGACGAGACTCGCCAGACTGAGGCCGATCGCGAGCGTATCAGGCGCCTTGAGCAGCGCCAGCCCATCGTGCGAGAACAGCCCGCCGCCAAGGCCAACAGGAAGAAGAGCGGCTCGAAGCCCAGAAAGCCGCGCTGCCATGTCAACAATGCCGGCAAGCGCGTCTGCCGCTGATGGCACAATGGGGAGCATTGCCTTCTGGCGCTCCCCTCTTGCCCCTGCCCTCTCCCCAAAAGAAAAAGCCCCGCCTGAAGCGGGGCTCCTTCTCGTCTCGCCACTGGTGATCAGAGCGGGATGTTGTCGTGCTTCTTCCACGGATTGCTCTGCACCTTGTTGCGCAGCATGTTGAGCGCGCGGCAGATGCGGCGGCGTGTCGAATGCGGCATGATCACTTCGTCGATATAGCCACGCTCGGCCGCGACGAACGGATTGGCGAACCGCTTCTCGTACTCCTTGATGCGCGCCGCGATCTTCTCCGGATCGCCCAGTTCCGAGCGATAGATGATCTCGGCGGCGCCCTTCGACCCCATGACCGCGATTTCCGCCGACGGCCAGGCGTAGTTCACATCGCCACGGATATGCTTGGACGACATCACGTCATAGGCCCCGCCATAGGCCTTGCGGGTGATCACCGTGACCTTCGGCACCGTGGCCTCGGCATAGGCGAACAGCAGCTTGGCGCCGTTCTTGATCAGGCCGCCATATTCCTGCGCTGTGCCTGGCAGGAAGCCCGGCACATCCACCAGGGTGACGATCGGGATCTCGAAGCAGTCGCAGAAACGCACGAAGCGGGCGGCCTTGCGCGAGGCATCGCTGTCCAGCACGCCGGCAAGCACCATGGGCTGGTTGGCGACGATGCCCACCGTGCGACCTTCCATGCGGCCGAAACCGGTGATGATGTTGCGGGCGAACGATTCCTGGATCTCGAAGAAATCGCCTTCGTCGACGATCTTGTCGATCAGCTCGCGCATGTCATAGGGCTGGTTCGGATTTTCCGGCACCAGCGTATCGAGCGACATCTCGATCCGGTCCGGATCATCGAAGCTCGGCAGCTCCGGCACGCCATCAGTATTGTTTGCGGGCAGGAAATCGATGAAGCGGCGCATCTGCAGCAGCGCTTCCACGTCATCCGTATAGGCGCCATCGGCCACCGACGACTTCGTGGTGTGAACGGAAGCGCCGCCCAGCTGTTCGGCCGTGACCGTCTCGTTGGTCACCGTCTTCACCACGTCCGGGCCGGTCACGAACATGTAGGACGTGTCGCGCACCATGAAGATGAAGTCGGTCATGGCCGGCGAATAGACGTCGCCGCCGGCGCAGGGGCCCATGATCAGCGAGATCTGCGGGATGACGCCCGAGGCCATCACATTGCGCAGGAAGACCTCGCCATAGCCGCCAAGCGCTGCCACGCCTTCCTGGATTCGGGCGCCGCCCGCATCGAACAGGCCAATCACCGGCGCCCGGTTCTGCAGGGCCATGTCCTGGATCTTGGTGATCTTGCGCGCATGGGCTTCGGAGAGCGAGCCGCCGAAGACCGTGAAGTCCTTGGCGAAGATATAGACCTTGCGGCCATTGACCGTGCCCCAGCCGGTGACGACGCCGTCGCCGGGGAACTTCTGCTTCTCCATGCCGAAGTCGGAGCAGCGATGCTCGACGAACATGTCGAATTCTTCGAACGAGCCTTCGTCGAGCAGGAGCTCAATTCGCTCGCGCGCCGTAAGTTTGCCGCGATTGTGCTGAGCTTCGATACGTTTCGCACCACCTCCGGCGCGAGCAACTGCCCTGCGCTCCTGAAGCTCGCTCAAGACGTCGGTCATCCCTATACGCTCCCGTAAAAATTCTTTGCGCGCTACATATCACCGGTCACGACAAACGCAACTTTTATGCTGCGCGCGACAGCTGCAAAAACTCGAAAGCCGAGAGGAATTCGGCCCGACGCATCTCCTGGCGGCGCCGGGCGGCCTCGTCATGGCCCCACTGCTCCGCCTGCCAATCCTCGTCCACATGGGCGGCGATCCAGCCCTGCTCCGAGGAAATGTGTCCGCCCGCCACCGCGATCGCTACCACGGCCGAGCCCGACAGCGTTGTCATGTTGTGAACGGCCGTGAGCCCGTTGGCATCCATGCTCTGGAGATGCCGGCGCACCGCCGCGATGGCCTCTTCAGGCTGCGGGCGGTGGATGATTCCGACCGCCGTCACCAGCCGCGCTCCCAGTGTATCGGCAGCCCAGTCCAGGATGGGGTTCCAGTGGGAATCCTGCCGTTCGACCAGAGGCTCCGGGCCATCGGCGCGATAGCAGAGGAGATCCGACTGCGCATAGGCGACAATCTCCTCAACAATCCTTTCAGGATCAGGCAGCACCCGATCGATCGCGGTATTGGTGAGCCGCGTGAGCGGCATGGCGGCCGGATCGATATGGGTTTCCTGCGCCTCCCATTCGGCGGCCAGGGCCTCGGCCAGCGCCCGGCTCCTGACCGAAAGCGGGCTCTTCAGCGGCGTCTTGACCGTGCGCCCGTCCAGCGTGATGGCATAGCCGCCCTCGACCGGCGAAAAGGCCGCCATCTTGTAGAAGCGCTTCGGCAACGGCCGATCCTGCACGTGCTTGCGGATCATCTCGGCGAAATCGATCTTCGCCTTACCGTTCAGTTCCTCGCGTTGTGTCATCTCAAGCCCTTGTTCGACCTATTTCCTAGCGGCCATCAGCTCGGCAAATGCCTCGAAGGGATCGCCCGCCGGCTCATCAAAGCCGAGATAGCGCAAGCTGTCCCGCATGTGTTTCGGCACCTCGGCCACAAGCCTGAGCCTGCCGCCGGCAGGATGCGGCAGGCTGAGTGCGCGCGCATGGAGATGGAGCACGGGCGCGATCTCCTCGACGAACTGGGCTTCCTCGCCACCATACTTGAAATCACCCAGAATGGGATGCCCAATCGCCGCCATATGGGCGCGCAGCTGATGCGTCCGCCCGGTGCGCGGGCTGAGCGCCACGAAGGCCGCCCGCTGTCCGGCGTGAGCCAGAACCGCATAGTCGGTCACCGCATGCTGACCTTCCTCGTCATCCGGATCGGCCGGCACCACCCGCTGGTCTCCGGCGTGCCCCGTCTTCTTGAGCGGCAGATCGATGGTCGCGCGCCATGGCTTCGGCACACCCCGCACGATTGCCCAATAGACCTTCATTGCATCGCGCGACTTGAACACCTTGGCCAGCCGGTTGGCAGCATCCCGGGTCCGCCCGAGCACCAGCACGCCGGACGTGTCCCGGTCGAGCCGGTGTACCAGACGCGGCCGCTCCGCTGCCTCGAAAGTGAGCGCATCCAGCATTCCGTCGAGATGCCGCTCGGTCTTGGTGCCGCCCTGCACCGCGAGCCCTGCCGGCTTGTTGAGGGCCAGCACAAGTTCATCCCGGTGGATGACGATGCCCTTCAGCATCGCTTCATCCGCGGCGCTCATCCTCACCCGGTCGCGTTCGCGCTTCTCGGTCACCGCCGCCGGGATGGGCGGCACGCGCACCGACTGCCCCGACACGACCCGGTCGGCCGACTTGGCCCGCGCCCCGTCGAGCCTGATCTGCCCGGTCCGCAGGAGCTTCTGCAGGGCGCCATGGGTCAGCTGCGGGAAATGCACCTTGAACCAGCGATCGAGGCGCATGCCGTCTTCGTCACGCGCCACGGTTCTGATCTGCACACCACTCATTTCACTCGCCCTGCCCTTGCCGCGCGACCCGCAGGCGCGCCCAGTAGTCCAGCCGTTTGCGGATCTCGCGCTCGAAGCCGCGGTCCGGCGGCTCGTAATAGCGCTCGCGCTTCATCTCGTCCGGGAAATAGTTCTGGCCCGAGAAGGCATCCGGCGCGTCATGATCATAGATATAGCCCTTCCCATAGCCCTGGGCGCCCATGAGCTTGGTGGGCGCATTGAGGATATGCATGGGCGGGGTGAGCGAGCCCGTCTCCTTGGCCCGCCGCATGGCGGCCTTGTAGGCGACATAGGCCGCATTGGACTTCGGCGCCGTTGCCACATAGATCACCGCCTGGGCAATCGCCAGCTCGCCCTCCGGCGACCCGAGAAACTCGTAGGCCTCCTTGGCGGCAATGGTCTGCGCCAGCGCTTCGGGATCGGCCAGCCCGATATCCTCGACCGCCATGCGCACCACCCGCCGCGCGATGAACAGGGGATCTTCGCCGGCGGCCAGCATGCGCGCCAGGTAGTAAAGTGCCGCATCTGGGTCGGAGCCGCGCACTGACTTGTGCAGTGCCGAGATGAGATTGTAGTGGCCGTCGCGTCCCTTGTCATAGACTGGCAGGCGCCGCTGTACGATATCGGCGAGCCCCGCCGCATCGATCACCTCTCCCCTGGTGCTCACCGCGGCAAAGATCTCTTCGGCCAGATTGAGCAGATAGCGCCCGTCGCCGTCGGCAAGCTGCACGAGAGCCTCACGCGCCTGTGCATCCAGCGGCAGCGCACGCTCTTCGTGCGTCTCGGCGCGCTGCAGCAACTGGTCGAGCGCCGTATTGTCCAGCCGTCTCAGGGTTAGCACCTGTGCCCTGGACAGAACTGCGGCATTCAGTTCGAAGGACGGGTTCTCGGTCGTGGCCCCGACAAGGGTAATGGTGCCATCCTCCATTACCGGCAGGAAACTATCCTGCTGGCTGCGGTTGAAGCGATGGATCTCGTCGATGAACAGGAGCGTGCCTCGGCCCTGCTCCCGGTTCGCCCGTGCCGTATCGAACGACTTCTTGAGGTCCTGCACGCCCGAAAAGATCGCTGACAGCTGTACGAAGGCAAGCCCGGCCTCCCGTGCCAGCAGGCGGGCAATTGTCGTCTTGCCGGTGCCAGGCGGCCCCCAGAGGATGATTGACGGCAGGCGCCCGGCCCGGAGCATGCGGGTCAGCACGCCATCCTCGCCCACCAGGTGGTCCTGACCGACCACCTCGGCGAGCTGTTCCGGGCGCAATCGGTCTGCCAGAGGGCGCGGAGCGCCCCGGTCAAGCCCGGCTGCCTCGAACAGACTGCTCATGCGCCCCTAACTCCTGGAACCCGCTCAGCCGCCGAAACGGGAGCTGATCACCCGGCCGTCCCGATCCACAACCACTTCCCAGCCGCGCGCCCTCTTCGACGTTGCGGCAACTGCATCCTTCACCGTGGCGATCTTGCGGCCATTGATCTCGAGCAGGATGTCGCCGGGCCGGAACCCGAGCCTCGCCGCCGGACCATCCTGCAGGTCGGTGACGATTACCCCATTGCGCACCCGCTTGAGGCCGATTTCCTCGCTCAAAGCCGGAGACAGATTGGCGATGACCAGACCCGAGAGCGGCGTGCGCCCTCTCAGCGTCGTCGTATCCCGCGCCGGCACTTCCGGCGCGGCGATGGCCTTGACCTTCACCGTCCGCTTTTCGCCGTCACGCAGCACGGTAATGTCTGCCGCATCACCCACCTTGAGCATGGAGAACCGGTAGGCGGCCGCTGCCGGGTTGTCGACCGGCTTGCCATTGATGGCAACGATCACATCGCCCGTGACAATGCCAGCCTTGAGCAGCGGCGACAGTGGATTGCCATCGAGCACCACGGCCCCCTTCGGCGCCTCGAGCCCAAGCGAATCGGCGATATCGGCCGAGACCTCCTGGAGATTGACGCCCAGCCACGGCCGTACCAACTTGCCGCCAGCCTTGGCGCTCTCGACCACCATCCGCACCGTATTGGCCGGAATGGCAAAGCCGATGCCGATCGAGCCACCCGAGCGCGAATAGATTGCCGTGTTGATGCCCACCAGCTGCCCGTTCATATCCACGAGCGCGCCGCCGGAATTGCCCGGATTGATGGCCGCATCGGTCTGGATGAAGAACTGGTAATCACTGATGCCCACATTGGTGCGCGCCACCGCGGAGACGATGCCGCTCGTCACAGTCTGCCCCACACCGAACGGATTGCCGATGGCGAGCACCATGTCGCCCACCTCGAGCTCGTCGCTGTCGCGGAACTCGATCACCGGCAGATCGCGCCCACCGGTATCGATCTTGAGGATGGCAAGATCGGTGCGCTCATCCGCCAGCAGAACTTTCGCCTCATATTCCCGCTTGTCCGAAAGCACCACGAGGATTTCAGCGCCCTCGCCCACGACGTGGTTGTTGGTAACGACGATGCCGTCCCGGCTGACAATCACCCCCGAGCCCAGCGAACGCTCGACCCGGTCCCGTGGCACGCCGAAACCGTTATTGCCGAAGAACCGTTGGAAGAACGGATCCTGGAAGAAGGGAATGGCCTGGGTCTTGACCAGCCGCTTGGTGTAGATGTTGACCACGGCGGGCGCCGACTTGCGCACGACCGGTGCGAAGGACAGCTGGACCTGCGCCTGACTTTGCGGAACCTGTCTTGTCTGCGCCTCGGCCTTGCCGCCGAACCATGCCCCCGAAACGGCCATGGCCACGGCCGTGAAAATCGTGCAGAGCCCTCTCATTCCCAATCCACGTCCTCTCGAGCTGAAACCTGACCTCGAACAGGTAAGGTGCGAGACTTGTCCTGCAAGGCCCGGGCGAACCGCTTCCAGCGGAATAGACAGCCAAGCCCAGGATCTGCCGTAGATACCATGCCGCGGCCGCCCTGTCCTATCCGGGGATCTGCCGCATGGGTCTGTCTCGGCCTCCCCTGCACCATTTTGCCTGCACCATCTTTTTGACGCGACGATGGGCGCAGATTGGGGCATCCGCAGCCGAGGTACCTACAGGCTTAACCGACCCAACCGACCGATCCGCCGCCCCCGCCCGCTCAAGAGCGCAAGCACCGCTCGGCACGCGTCTGTCCTGCCGGACCGGCAGTCTGATGCGCAAAAGAAAAGGGACGCACCGAGGAGCGTCCCTTGCACTTGCTCGCGGCGATGGCCTTGGGCCGATCAGGCCGCCTCAGCCTCGTCATTGACCATGACCGGGCCGGAATCCTTGCCCTTCTCGGTCACGTCGCGATCGACCAGCTCAATCACGGCCAGCGGCGCATTGTCGCCGTAGCGGAAGCCGGCCTTCAGCACGCGGGTATATCCACCCGGACGAGCCTCGTAACGCTTGCCCAGGGTATCGAACAGCTTGCCGACCTGCTCGACATCGCGGATCTGAGCAATGGCCTGACGGCGGCGATGCAGGCCGCCCTTCTTGGCCAGGGTGATCAGGCGCTCGACGATCGGGCGCAGTTCCTTTGCCTTGGGCAGAGTCGTGACGATCTGCTCGTGCTTGATCAAGGCCGCTGCCATGTTGGCAAACATCGCCTTGCGATGGCTGGCCGTCCTGTTGAGCTTCCGCCCGCTCTTACCGTGGCGCATTGCGCACTCTCCTCATCACGTCTTGGACGCAGCACCCTGAAGGTGCGCGCGAACTCAGTACTGGCTCTCGTATTTCTTCGCGAGCTCTTCGATATTCTCCGGCGGCCAGTTGGGAGCCTCCATGCCGAGATGCAGTCCCATCTGGGCCAGAACTTCCTTGATCTCGTTCAGAGACTTGCGACCGAAGTTCGGCGTGCGAAGCATTTCTGCCTCGGTCTTCTGAATGAGGTCGCCGATATAGACGATATTGTCGTTCTTCAGGCAGTTCGCCGAACGGACCGACAGCTCGAGCTCGTCCACCTTCTTCAGCAGCGCGGCGTTGAACGGCAGCTCGGACGGCTGACGCTCTTCCTCGACAACCTTGCTCGGCTCGTCGAAGTTGATGAACACCTGCAGCTGGTCCTGGAGGATGCGGGCGGCATAGGCCACGGCGTCGTCCGGGGTGACCGAGCCGTCCGTTTCGATGGTCATGGTCAGCTTGTCATAGTCGAGGATCTGCCCCTCGCGGGTATTCTCGACCTTGTAGGAGACCTTCTTGACCGGGCTGTAGAGGCTGTCGACGGGGATGAGGCCGATCGGCGCATCCTCCGGACGGTTGCGATCCGCCGGAACATAGCCCTTGCCAACATTCACCGTGAACTCCATCCGGACTTCCGCGCCCTCGTCGAGGGTGCAGATGACCTGCTCGGGGTTCAGGACCTGGATGTCGGCAGTTTCCTCAATATCGCCCGCGCGGACCACGCCAGGCCCCTGCTTCTTGAGAACCAGGCGCTTGGGGCCCTCGACATGCATCTTCAGGGCGATCTCCTTGATGTTCAGGACGATGTCGGTGACATCCTCCCGCACACCGGCGATCGACGAAAACTCGTGCAAGACGCCGTCGATATGCACCGAGGTGATCGCCGCGCCCTGCAGCGATGACAGGAGCACGCGACGGAGCGCATTGCCCAGCGTCAGGCCAAAGCCCCTCTCGAGGGGCTCGGCGACGATGGTAGCGACACGCTTCGGATGACGGCCGGGCGTGACCTCGAGTTTGGTCGGCTTGATCAGATCCTGCCAGTTCTTCTGGATCACTTCGAACCCTCGTTCGTCCATTGTTCGCGCCGGATCAGGGATGATCCAGATGGCGCATCACACGATTGGCGCCCGTTTCACCGGGCGCGATCGTCAACTGCAGCGATCACACGCGCCGGCGCTTGGGCGGGCGGCAGCCGTTGTGGGCAATCGGCGTAACGTCGCGGATGGTCGTGATCTGCAGACCGGCGGCCTGCAGGGCGCGCAGCGCCGACTCACGGCCCGAACCAGGACCCTTCACCTCGACCTCAAGCGTCTTCATGCCATGTTCCATGGCGCGGCGCGCAGCCTCTTCGGCGGCCATCTGGGCCGCGAACGGGGTGGACTTGCGCGAACCCTTGAAGCCCATCTTGCCAGCCGAAGCCCAGGAGATCGCATTGCCCTGGACATCGGTGATGGTGATCATCGTGTTGTTGAAGGAAGCGTTCACGTGAGCGACGCCCGACGTGATGTTCTTCCGCTCTTTGCGGCGAACGCGCGAGGTATCCTTAGCCATTGGTCAGCCTGTCCTTACTTCTTCTTGCCGGCGATTGCCTTTGCAGGCCCCTTGCGCGTGCGCGCATTGGTGTGGGTACGCTGGCCACGCACCGGCAGGCCGCGGCGATGGCGAAGGCCGCGATAGCAGCCGAGGTCCATCAGGCGCTTGATATTCATCGCGACTTCGCGACGGAGATCGCCTTCAACCAGGTAGTCCCGGTCGATCGTCTCGCGGATCTGCAGCACATCAGCATCCGAAAGCTCGTTGACACGCCGCTCGCGCGAAATGCCGACCTTTTCGCAGATCTCGCGGGCCTTAACGGGGCCGATGCCGTGAATATAGGTCAGCGCGATTTCAACGCGCTTGTTGGTCGGAATATTGACGCCAGCAATACGGGCCACGTCGCCTTCTCCTGCAATAGCGCGGCATCATCTGCCGTGCTCGTTCTGCCAAGCTCACACTTCCCCTATGGGAAGCACTAACAACACAAGGCTGCGCCCCCGGTCAACCCAAATCGGATTGCCACAGGCCAGCCTGCTCTCGCACCACAAAGTCCGCGTTATGTATGACGAGTCTTGAATTTCGTCAACACGCAGCCTTGCCGGCGCTTCAAGCAGTCCCTTCGAGGACCTGCACGATCTGACGATGAACTTCCTCAACGTCAGCCATGCCATCGACCGAGCGGAGCACGCCCCGCTCTTTGTAATAGTTTGCCACCGGAGCCGTCTGCTCGCGATAGACCGCCAGCCGCTTCTTCAGGCTCTCGGCATTGTCGTCGGCACGCGGGCCGCCGACCGTCTCGCTTGCGCGCTTCTCGATTCGGCTGATCAGGATGCCCTCGTCCACGCTCAGCTCGATCACCGCATCAAGCTTGATGCCGTAATTGGCGAGCATGGAATCAAGGGCTTCCGCCTGCGCGACGTTACGCGGAAAACCGTCCAGGATGAAGCCGTTGGCACAATCCTCTGAACGGATACGTTCGGAGATGATGCCCACCACGTCAGCGTCAGGCACCAGATCACCCTTCGCCATCAGGGCTTCGACCTTCTTGCCGAGCTCAGTGCCCGCAGCGATCGCCGCCCGCAGCATGTCGCCGGTGGACAGCTGCTTCAGACCGCGACGGTCCTCGAGCATCTTGGCCTGGGTACCTTTACCGGCGCCAGGCGGGCCGAGCAGGATAATATTCATCGACGCCCCCCTCTGAGCTTGGCCTTCTTCACGAGTCCCTCATACTGATGGGCAAGAAGGTGGCTCTGCACTTGCGACACTGTGTCCATGGTTACGCTGACAACGATCAGCAGCGAGGTACCGCCAAAGTAGAATGGCAGTGCCCAGTAGCCCCGGAGCACTTCCGGGAGCAGACACACTGCGGCGATGTAGATCGCACCGACCAGCGTGATCCGCGTAAGCACGTAATCGATATACTCCGCCGTCCGCTCGCCCGGTCGGATGCCCGGCACGAAGCCGCCGTGCTTCTTCAGGTTCTCTGCCGTGTCCTTTGGATTGAACACGATCGCCGTGTAGAAGAAGGCAAAGAAGATGATCAGCGCCACATAGAGCAGCATGAACAGCGGCTGGCCGGGGCCGAGCATGGCCGTCAGCGTCGTCATCCAGCTCGGACCGCTGCCGGCGGTGAAGTTGGCAACCGTGATCGGCAGCAGGAGCAGCGACGAGGCGAAGATCGGCGGAATGACGCCGGCCGTGTTCAGCTTGAGCGGCAGATGCGAGGTATCGCCCTGGAAGATCTTGTTGCCGACCTGGCGTTTTGGGTACTGCACCAGGATGCGCCGCTGGGCCCGCTCCATGAAGACGATGAACATCACCACCGCGATCGCCATGATCACGATACCAATGATCAGGTAGGTCGATAGCACGCCCTGGCGACCGAGCTCCAGCGTACCGGCAATGGCCCGTGGAAGCTCCGCGACGATGCCCGCGAAGATGATCAGCGAGATCCCGTTGCCGATGCCACGCGCCGTGATCTGCTCGCCGAGCCACATCAGGAACACCGTGCCGCCCACCAGCGTGATCACTGTGGAGGCCCGGAAGAACCAGCCGGGATCCAGCACCGTGTTGCCTGATCCCTCAAGCCCCACCGCAATGGCATAGGCCTGCACCGTCGCCAGGATCACCGTGCCGTAACGGGTATACTGGTTGAGCGTCTTCCGCCCCTGTTCGCCTTCTTTCTTGAGGGACTCAAGATGCGGCGACACCGAAGTCAGCAGCTGGACGATGATCGAGGCCGAGATATACGGCATGATGTTGAGGGCGAAGATCGCCATGCGCCCGAGCGCACCGCCGGCCATGCCGTTGATCCAGCCCAGGATGCCTGAGGAATTCTGCTGGACGAGGCGAGCCAGCTCGACCGGATCGACACCCGGCACCGGAATATAGGTGCCGAGACGATAGACAATGAGGGCACCCAGCGTGAACCAGATCCGCTTCTTGAGTTCGGTCGCCTTGCCGAAAGCCGCGAAATTGAGATTTGCGGCGAGCTGCTCTGCTGCTGATGCCATGTTCTTCCTCGAAGCGAGTATCGCATCCGGCCGAGGCTGAAGAGATTCGATTCTTCACCCTCAAGCTGACGTCTGGTCTTCTAGCGGTTTCACCCTTTTGGGGCAAAGGAAACTCGCGTCTCCTCTCAGGCAGGATCTGCCCCGCGACCGCGTCAGCTCAACTCTTCATAAAAGAATGAGCGGCTTCCCAACTACATTTGTCATCGGAAAGCCGCTCATTCAATTAACAACATCCTGTTCGCACACTCGACGCGTCAGGACGCCGCGCTCTGCTCCGCGCTGGCCTTCGGCGCGATGATCGACACCGAGCCACCGAGTTTCTCGATGGCGGCCTGGGCCGACTTGGTGGCGTGGTTAACGACCACCGACACCTTCGTGGTCAGCTCGCCGCTGCCCAGCAGACGCACGCCGTCCAGCTTGCGGGACAGCACACCGGCTTCGACGAGGGTCTCGACCGTGATAGGCTGGGCGGCATCGATGCGCTTGGCATCAATCGCCTGCTGCAGCCGGCCGAGCGTGACCTCGTTATAGGTCTTGGCAAGCACGTTGTTGAACCCGCGCTTGGGCAGACGGCGGTAGATCGGCATCTGACCGCCTTCGAAGCCGTTGATCGCCACGCCCGAACGCGCCTTCTGGCCCTTCACGCCGTGGCCCGACGTCTTGCCGAGGCCCGAGCCGATGCCGCGACCGCGGCGCTTCGCAGCATGCCGCGCGCCTGGATTGTCCTTCAGTTCATTCAGTTTCATCGTTCCAGACCCTTCGGGGTATCGTCTCAACGACCGGCAGAGCCGATCACTCGACCACGCGAACCAGGTGGCTGACCTTGCGGATCATGCCGCGGACTTCCGGCGTATCCTTCAGGATAGACCGCTGATGCATGCGCTTAAGGCCGAGGCCGAGAAGCGTGTCCTGCTGATCCTTGGTCTTGCGGATGGCGCTGCCAATCTGCTCGACGGTCACCATCTTATCGCTGTCTGTCTTAGCCATGGCAATGACGCCCTATTCTCTATGAGCCCTCACGGGCTGATTACTCGACGAGAGCGGAAGCATCCCGGCGGCGGGCGACGATGTCGCTCACCTTCTTGCCGCGGCGCGAGGCCACCTGGCGCGGGCTCTTCTCGTTCTTCAGGGCGTCAAACGTCGCACGAACCATGTTGTAGGGGTTCGAGGTACCAACCGACTTTGCGACCACGTCCTGGACGCCCAGCGTCTCGAACACGGCGCGCATCGGGCCGCCCGCAATGATGCCGGTACCGGGAGGTGCCGCGCGGAGAACCACGCGACCGGCGCCGTGGTGACCGAGCACGTCGTGATGGAGCGTGCGGCCTTCACGCAGCGGCACGCGGATCATTGTGCGCTTCGCGGTTTCAGTTGCCTTGCGGATCGCTTCCGGAACCTCGCGGGCCTTGCCATGGCCGAAGCCGACACGTCCCTTCTGGTCACCAACGACGACGAGAGCTGCGAAGCCGAAGCGACGTCCGCCCTTCACAACCTTGGCCACACGGTTGATGTGGACAAGCTTGTCGACGAATTCGCTGTCGCGCTCGTCACGATCCTTGCGGTCATCCCGCTGAGTTTCTCTGGCCATGGCCTTCGCCCTGCTTTCGATATTCGATGTCAGAAGTTCAGGCCGCCTTCGCGCGCAGCTTCCGCCAGCGCTTTGACCCGACCGTGATAGAGATAGCTTCCGCGGTCAAAGACCACATCAGTAATCCCGGCTGCCCTGGCGCGTTCGGCAATCAGCTTGCCGATGGCGCTGGCAGCACCGATGTCGCCGCCCGTCTTCAGCTCGCCGCGGATCTGCGGGTCCAGGCTCGATGCGGAGGCAACGGTTACGCCACGAGTATCATCAATGATCTGGGCGTAAATATTCTTGTGGGAGCGGAACACGCTCAGCCGCGGGCGGCCATACGCACGCGCTTTCAGCGCCTTGCGCACCCGCGCCGAACGGCGCTCCTGAGGCGAAAGCTTGCCGACCATCCTCAAAACTCCCGATTACTTCTTCTTGCCTTCCTTGCGGAAGATGACCTCATTCGCATAGCGAATACCCTTGCCCTTATAGGGCTCCGGCGGACGGAAGCGACGGATTTCTGCGGCAACCTGGCCGACCCGCTGCTTGTCGATGCCCGAGATGGTGATTTCCACCGGACGCGGCGTCTCGATGACGATACCCTCGGGCGCCTCGTACTTCACGTCGTGGCTGTAGCCGAGCTGCAGCTGCAGGGTCTTGCCCTGCGCGGCGGCGCGATAGCCGACGCCGTTGATCTCGAGCGTCTTCTTGAAGCCAGCCGACACGCCTTCGACCATGTTGGCCACGAGCGTACGGCTCAGGCCCCACATGCTGCGCGCCCGCTTGGAATCGTCGCGGGGAGTGATCTTGACAGCGCCGTCCTCGAGCTCAGCGACAACGTCGTCGACGAGCACCATCGACAACTGACCCTTGGGGCCCTTGGCTGCCAAGGTCTGGCCATCGATGGTAACGGTGACCCCCTGCGGCACAGAGACTGGCTTTTTACCGGTCCTGGACATGGATTTGTTCCTACTTCCTCATCGCCGCCGTTATCCGGTCTCCCGGAACCCGCGGCAGATAAACCAATCGCAGCAACGCCGCAACCGCCTTAGAAGACGGTGCAGAGGACCTCGCCGCCAACATTCCGGTCACGTGCATCGCTATCCGACATCACGCCCTTGGACGTGGACAGGATGGAGATGCCCAGGCCGTTATAGACCGTTGGCATGGTAGCCACCGAAGCATACACCCGGCGGCCCGGGGTCGAAACGCGACGGATCTCGTGGATCACCGGCTCGCCATCGAAATACTTCAGCTCGATCTCGATTTCGGCCTTGCCGCTCTCGGAAACGACTTCCTTGTAGCCGCGGATGAAACCTTCCTGCTCCAGCACGTCGAGGACGCGCATACGCAGCTTTGATGCCGGCGTCGATACCTTTGACTTCCCGCGCAGCTGTGCGTTGCGGATGCGGGTCAGCATATCGCCGAGCGGATCATTCACACTCATCTAGCTTCTCCTCGAGTCCCGCTTACCAGCTCGACTTGACCATGCCGGGGATAGCCCCGTTCAAGGCCAGCTCACGCAAAGCAATACGCGACACCTTCAACTTGCGATAGAAAGCGCGCGGACGGCCGCTCACCTCACACCGATTGCGAACCCGGCTCGGCGCCGAATTGCGCGGCAGCTCCGCAAGCTTCAGCTGAGCAGCAAAGCGTTCTTCGATCGGCAACTCGCGGTTCTTCACGATCGCCTTCAGGCGAGCGCGCTTGGCTGCGTTCTTCTTCACCAGCTGACGGCGGTGATTGTTCGTCTCGATAGAGCTCTTCTTGGCCATGTTTCTTTCGTCCTCGCTCTACGATGCCGTCACGCAGCCTGGCGCTTTGCGGGCGCCTGACGGAACGGGAAATCGAAGCCGTCCAGCAGGGCCTTCGCTTCGGCGTCGGTCTTCGCGCTGGTGCAGATGATCACGTCAAGGCCCCAGATGCGCTCTGCCCGGTCATAGTCGATTTCCGGGAAGATGATATGTTCCTTGATGCCCAGGGCGTAGTTGCCATTGCCATCGAAGCTGGTGGCGGGCAGGCCGCGGAAATCGCGGACGCGCGGCAGCGCGATCGTGACGAGGCGGTCGAGGAATTCATACATGCGGGCCCGGCGCAGGGTGACCTTCGCGCCGATCGCCATGCCTTCGCGGACCTTGAAGGTCGCGATCGACTTGCGAGCGCGGGTGGTCACCGGCTTCTGGCCGGCGATGAGCGTAAGATCGTTGACCGCAGCCTTGATCAGCTTGCTGTCGCCCACGGCCTCGCCGACACCCATGTTCAGGACGATCTTCTCGAGTTCCGGAACCTGGTGCGGGTTGGTGTACCCGAACTTCTCGATCAGCTGCTGCCGCACCGTGTTCTCATAGTGCAGCTGCAGGCGCGGGATGTATTTCTCAGCCATCGATCATCTCTCCCGAGCGGCGTGCAACACGCACCTTCTTGCCGTCCTCAAGGACCTTGAATCCGACGCGGGTGGCCTTGCCATCCTTCGGATCAACGATTGCCAGGTTGGAAAGGTGGATCGGCATCTCCTTGGTGATGATGCCGCCTTCCTGCGTACCGGTCTGCTTCTGGTGGCGCTGCGCGCGGTTGATGCCCTGCACCACGGCGCGCTGCTCGGACGGGATGACGCGGAGCACTTCGCCCTGCTTGCCCTTGTCCTTGCCGGCGAGAACGACGACGGTATCGCCCTTTTTGATCTTAGCCGCCATCAAAGCACCTCCGGCGCCAGCGAAATGATCTTCATGTGATTCCGGGCGCGCAGCTCGCGCGGCACCGGACCAAAGATACGGGTGCCGATCGGCTCGCCCTGGTTGTTGATCAGGACGGCAGCATTGCCGTCGAACCGGATCACCGATCCGTCAGGGCGATGGATGTCCTTCGCCGTACGCACGACGACGGCCTTCATCACACTACCCTTCTTCACGCGACCGCGCGGAATAGCCTCTTTCACGGAGACGACGATCACGTCGCCAACATGGGCATACTTCCGGTGCGAACCGCCGAGAACTTTGATGCACTGCACCCGGCGCGCGCCGGAATTATCGGCTACGTCCAGATTGGTTTGCATCTGTATCATGGCACCACCTTCATTCAATCAACGCTGGAACCGCAATGCGGCAGCGTTACTCCTGGGTCCCGGCGTCCGTGCTAACGGTCTTGCCTTCGGAGACATTCTCGATGAGCGTCCACGTCTTCAGCTTGGAGATGGGACGGCACTCTTGGATGCGCACGACATCACCGACCTTGGCGTCGCGATTGGCGTCATGCGCATGGTACTTCTTCGAACGGCGAACCGTCTTCTTGAACAGCGGGTGCGTGAAACGACGTTCGACCTGGACCACGATGGTCTGTTCGTTCTTGTCGCTGACGACAACGCCCTGCAGGATGCGCTTCGGCATCTCTAGTCTCCCGTCTTCAGCGCGCAGCAGCGCTCAGAGCGCGCTGCCGCTGCACAGTCATGATACGCGCGACACTCCGCCGTACTTCGCGAATGCGCGCAGTGTTTTCGACCTGGCCGACCGCCCTCTGGAAGCGCAGGTTGAACTGCTCCTTCTTGAGCTTCAGCAATTCCTCCTTGAGCTGGTCATCGCTCAGGAGCTTCACGTCAGAGGCCTTCATAGCGGTCATCCCATCAATCGTCGTCGTCTATCCGCTGCATGTACGCTTATTCGCCGAAGCGAGCAACAAAACGTGTGCAGATCGGAAGCTTTGCCGCGCCCAGGCGCAGCGCTTCCTCGGCCGTCTCGCGATCGACGCCGTCGATCTCGAACATGATCCGGCCAGGCTTAACTTTGGCGGCCCAGAACTCCGGCGAGCCCTTGCCCTTACCCATACGCACTTCGGTCGGCTTCTTCGAGACCGGCACATCCGGGAAAATCCGGATCCAGACGCGGCCAGCACGCTTCATGTGACGCGTGATGGCGCGACGGGCCGCTTCGATCTGCCGCGCCGTGACGCGTTCCGGCTCGATCGCCTTGAGGCCGAATGCACCGAAGTTGAGCTCGGTGCCGCCCTTGGCCTTACCATGTATCCGCCCTTTGTGCTGCTTGCGGAACTTGGTGCGTTTTGGCTGCAGCATTGTCTTAAATCCTCAACTCGTCCTTCGCCCTGGGCTCAGTCAGGCATCAGGCCTGCGCGCGCCGGGGACGCTCACGATCGCGCTCACCGCCGCTGCGGGGACCGCTTTCCTGGAATTCCTGAACGCGCTTCTCGGAGGCAAACGGATCATGCTCAAGGATCTCGCCCTTGAAGATCCACACCTTGATTCCGATCGTGCCATAGGCCGTATGGGCCGTGGCGACGCCGTAATCAATATCCGCACGCAGGGTGTGGAGCGGCACGCGGCCTTCGCGATACCATTCGGTACGGGCGATTTCCGCGCCACCGAGACGGCCGCCGCAGGTGATCTTGATGCCCTGGGCGCCAAGACGCATGGCCGACTGCACGGCCCGCTTCATGGCGCGGCGGAATGCCACTCGACGCTCGAGCTGCTGGGCGATGTTCTCTGCCAGCAGCGTGCTGTCCATTTCCGGCTTGCGGACTTCGACGATGTTCAGGTGAACTTCGGACGAAGTGTACTCGCCGATCTTGCGACGGAGCTTCTCGATGTCGGCGCCCTTCTTGCCGATCACCACGCCCGGACGGGCGGTGTGGATCGTCACGCGGCACTTCTTGTGCGGACGCTCGATGATGATCTTGGCTACGCCGGCCTGCTTGAGGGCGCCGCGCAGATATTCCTTGATCTTGAGGTCTTCGTGCAGAAGCTTCGCATATTCGGCGCGATCCGCGAACCAGCGGGAATCCCAGGTGCGGTTGATGCCGAGCCGGAAGCCGGTCGGATTAATCTTCTGCCCCATTAGGCGGCCTCCTCGACACTGCGCACCACGATGGTGAGCTGGCTGAACGGCTTCGAGATACGGCCCGCACGGCCACGGGCGCGGGGGCTGAAACGCTTCATCACCAGCCCCTTGCCCACGAAGGCCTCGGCAACCACCAGCGTGTCCACGTCAAGCGAGTGATTGTTCTCGGCATTGGCAATCGCCGACTGCAGGGTCTTCTTCACGTCATGCGAAATCCGCTTCCGCGAGAAGGTCAGCTCCGCCAGCGCCCGATCGACCTTCTTGCCACGGATCATGGCAGCAACGTCATTCAGCTTCTGGGGCGAAACACGCAGCGAGCGGAGTACCGCCTTCGCTTCGTTGTCCTTCAGGACTCGCTCTCTCGAACGCTTGCCCATTGTTACTTCCTCTTCGCCTTGCGATCCGCGGCATGGCCGTAGAACGTCCGGGTGGGTGCGAATTCACCGAACTTGTGGCCAACCATCTCTTCGGTCACGCTGACCGGGATATGCTTCTGCCCGTTGTGAACGGCGAAAGTCAGACCCACGAACTGCGGCACGATGGTCGACCGCCGGCTCCAGATCTTGATGGCCTGATTACGACCAGACGCCCGCGCTTCTTCCGCCTTCTTCAAGACGTAACCGTCGATAAACGGGCCTTTCCAAACCGAACGTGCCACGGCGTTCTACCTCTATTTCTTCAGATGACGGCTGCGGACGATAAACTTCTGCGAGCCCTTGTTACGGCGAGTGCGCTTACCCTTGGTCGGCTTGCCCCACGGCGTGACCGGATGACGGCCACCGGAGGTCCGGCCTTCACCACCACCATGCGGGTGGTCGATCGGGTTCATCGCGACGCCGCGGACGGCAGGGCGCTTGCCCAGCCAGCGGTTGCGGCCGGCCTTGCCGAGCGAAACGTTGGCGTGATCGGGGTTGGAAACCGCCCCGATGGTTGCCAGGCATTCGCCGCGGACGATGCGGGTCTCACCCGAGCGCAGCCGGAGCTGCGCATAGCCCTGATCGCGACCGACCAGCTGGGCATAGGCGCCAGCCGAGCGGGCGATCTGACCGCCCTTGCCTTCCTTCATCTCCACATTGTGGACGATGGTGCCAACGGGCATGTTGGCGAGCGGCATCGCATTGCCGGGCTTCACGTCGACCTTCTGCCCGGAAACGACCACATCGCCTTCCTTCAGGCGCTGCGGTGCCAGGATGTAGGACTGCTCACCGTCAGCATACTGGATGAGAGCGATGAACGCCGACCGGTTCGGGTCATACTCGATTCGCTGCACCGTCGCCTCAACATCGAACTTGCGACGACGAAAATCGATGATGCGATAGGCGCGCTTGTGACCGCCACCGACATTCCAGTTGGTGACGCGGCCGAGATTGTTGCGGCCGCCAGACTTGCGCAGGCCTTCGGTCAGAGCCTTGACCGGCTTGCCCTTCCACAGACCGCTGCGGTCGACCAGCACCAGCTGACGCTGCCCTGGGGTCGTAGGCTTGAAGTGTTTCAGTGCCATAGCAGATAAGCCTTTCGTCCTCAGATGCCGGTCGTCACGTCGATGGTCTGACCGTCTTCGAGGGTGACGATCGCCTTCTTGACGTCGCTCTGGCGTCCGATCGTGCTGCGGAAGCGCTTCACCTTGCCCTTGCGGACCAGGGTGTTGACCGCCTTGACCTTGACCGAGAAGAGGGCCTCGACAGCCTTCTTGATCTCGGGCTTGGTCGCATCACGCGCCACGTTGAACACCACCTGATTGTTCTCGGAGACCAGCGTCGATTTCTCGGTGATCACCGGGCTGACGATTACGTCATAGAGCTTGGGATTCATTTGAACCGCTCCTCAAGCGCCTCGATGGCCGCCTTGGTCAACACCAGCTGCTTGCACCGCAGCACGTCGTACACATTGATACCCTGGACAGGGAGGACATCGATCCCGGGCACGCCGCGGGCGGCGAGGCCGAAATTGGTGTCGATTTCCTTGCCACCGATGATCAGAGCCTGGTCGAGACCGAGCTTGTCGAACGACTGACGCAGAGTCTTTGTCTTGGGTGCCTCGGCAACCGCCTGATCGAGCACGATCAGTTCGGAGGCCTTCGCCTTTGCAGACAGGGCATGCTTCAGGGCCAGCGCACGCACCTTCTTGGGCAGGTCGATCGCGTGATCGCGCGAGACCGGACCGAAGGCCTTGCCGCCGCCACGGAACACGCCGGACTTGCGGCTGCCGTGACGAGCACTACCCGTGCCCTTCTGCTTGTAAAGCTTCCGGGTCGAGTAGGACACGTCCGCGCGGCCCTTCGCCTGATGGGTGCCAGCCCGGCGCTTGGCCAGCTGCCACACCACCATGCGATGCAGGATGTCGGCGCGCGGCTCGAGCCCGAAAATGTGATCGGGGAGCTCGACCGAGCCGGCATTGCCGGCGTCCAAGGTTTTGACATCAATCTTCATCTCGGACACCTTCACCCTTGAGCTTCGGTCGCAGCTTCAGCAGCAGGGGCTTCCGCATCCGCGTTGCGCTTCCGGAACGAGCCCGGGAACGGAACGTTGTCGGGAAGCTTCCGCTTGACCGCATCCGAAAGATAGATCCAGCCGCCCTTGGAACCCGGCACCGAGCCCTTCACCATGATCAGGCCCCGCTCCACGTCGGTCTTGACGACCTGCAGGTTCTGAGTGGTGACGCGCACGGCGCCCATGTGGCCGGCCATCTTCTTGTTCTTGAACACCTTGCCCGGGTCCTGCCGCTGACCGGTCGAACCATGGCTGCGATGCGAGATCGACACGCCGTGCGAGGCACGAAGACCGCCGAAGTTGTGGCGCTTCATGACACCGGCAAAGCCCTTACCGATCGACGTGCCGCAAGCGTCGACATACTGGCCTTCGACGAAATGATCAGCCGTGAGTTCCGAACCGATCTCGATGAGATTGTCCGGGCTCACGCGGAACTCTGCGAGTTTCCGCTTCGGCTCGACCTGAACGGCCGCAAAAAATCCGCGCTCTGCTTTGCTAACCCGCTTCACCTTAGCAGTTCCAACGCCGAGTTGGACTGCGGTGTAACCGTCCTTTTCTTCCGTACGGTGAGCTACGACCTGGCAGTTGTCGAGCTTCAAAACCGTCACCGGGACGTTACGACCGTCTTCGGTGTAGATCCGGGTCATACCGAGCTTCTGCGCGATGACACCTGACCGCATCGCTTTGGTCCTTTCGCTTAAGGCCTTACAGCTTAATCTCGACATCGACACCCGCCGCCAGGTCGAGCTTCATAAGAGCATCAACCGTCTGGGGCGTGGGATCGACGATATCCAGCAGCCGCTTGTGAGTGCGAATCTCGAACTGCTCGCGGCTCTTCTTGTCGACATGCGGTGACCGGTTGACGGTGAACCGCTCGATCCGGGTCGGCAGCGGAACCGGGCCGTGAACCTGGGCGCCAGTGCGCTTGGCAGTGTTCACGATCTCCCGGGTCGACGCATCCAGGATTCGATGGTCGAACGCCTTCAGCCGAATGCGGATATTTTGTCTTTGCATAATTCCTGACCCGCGATGCAGCGCGTTTCCGTCTGGGACGGAAACGCGAGACTGACTTTGATCCAATTACTCTTCGATGGCGGCGACGACGCCGGCACCGACGGTGCGGCCACCTTCACGGATAGCGAAGCGCAGCTTCTCTTCCATGGCGATCGGCGTGATCAGCTCGACATCCATCGAGACATTGTCGCCCGGCATCACCATCTCGACACCTTCCGGCAGCGTCACTACACCCGTCACGTCGGTCGTGCGGAAGTAGAACTGCGGACGGTAGTTGGTAAAGAACGGCGTGTGACGGCCACCCTCTTCCTTCGTCAGAATGTAGGCCTCAGCCTTGAACTTCTTGTGCGGC
>Ga0182741_1000102_pt1 | contig 137941 bp, 96 predicted proteins | sample eDN5th37CBELigOP_FD_128874 | JGI IMG/M metagenome (GOLD analysis project Ga0182741, IMG submission 128874) | Enriched Organic Plus compost microbial communities from Emeryville, California, USA - eDNA 5th pass 37_C BE-Lig OP (version 2) (version 2) ...
ATTCTTATTTAAAAAATACGCCGCAAAAGCGCTACGAAGAATTGCTGCAACAATATCCGCATATCGTACAGCGCGTTCCGCAACACTACATCGCTTCTTACCTGGGCATTACCTCCGTTTCGCTCAGCCGCATACGCAACAGGCGATAGTCATTTATTAACAATTGTTATCGTTGGAAGGGTGGTCTCCGGCTCATTTTTGCACTGTACTTAAAACAGTAAGCAAATGAGAACAATGATCGTGTTTAATCATCCTTTCGAAGGTAGTTATTGCAATGCACTCCTGCAGGCCGTCACCAAAGGATTGCAAATGGCTGGTCATGAAGTTGACCTGGTGCACCTGGACAAAGACAATTTCAATCCCAGGATGTCGCAGGAAGATCTGAAAGCCTTCATCGCCCATAAGCCGGTCGATCCGCGGGTGATCAACTACATTGAACGGTTACAAAAAGCCGACCACCTGGTATTCATCTTCCCCATCTGGTGGGACATCATGCCGGCAGCCACCAAAGGTTTCATAGACCGGGTACTGTTCCCGGGCGTTGCGTACGACCATCATCCGAGAGGTTTTGGTTTGGTGCCGCTCCTGAAAAATCTGAAAAGCGTAACCATCATTACTACCATGAACAAGCCTAAAATTCTGTATTCCTTATTCATCGGCAATCTTATCAGGAAGGTGATGCTGCGAAGCGTTTTCAGAACCATGGGCTACAAGAAACTTAAATGGATAAGTTTTACATCGGTAAAATCGGTAAGCCACCAAAAACGCGTAAAATGGCTGATTGATATTGAAAACAGGTTTGCCGGGCAATCCTGATTCTAACACTCCATATTACCCCAATAACTTCAATTTGGATTGTTTTTTTCTTTGCCCTACTTTTGCGTTTCATGAAAGGGCTACTCCGGTTTTTGCTGCTGCTGTGTTTACTCCAGGGAGGCAACCAGTCTGTTTTGGCAGGCCGGCAATTTGTCACTTCAATTAATGTAGGGAAGCCCACCACGCCGGCAGCGCCACTCATACAGGAGCAACAAAACGATTTATTGAAGCCTGCCCCCAATGGCAGCAACGGCCAGGCCCCTGTTGAAATTGGCCCCATGGAGACTGCAACCAATGAAAAAGATGAGGATGAGCATCGGGAAATAGAGGGAAACGTTCCGGTAAAATTTCTTTCACAAACTTATCATGTTGCTATTTTGCTGAGTGATCACATCCATAGCTTTTTCAATAGCTACATCAAAAATTGTTTATCATTCTCCCGGCATTTTTCCTATCCATCCACTCCTGCTATAGTGGTATTCGGTATTCTCCGGATTTGATAGTGTTTATTTTATCCTTCCGCATATTAGCCTCTTGTTGGAATTGACTTGTCCTCCTGCTCAGGATTACAGGCAACACCGACTTTATTTATTCTCATCAAGCCAATAAATCGAATGAAATCAATTTTCATAATGGCAGGCTTGTGTGCTGTAGTGTGCTACACAAGCTGCAAATCAACCGAAGAAGCCAAAGAAGAAAAAACGAAATTCCACGTATCCAGCCCTCTCAAAACCGATACCACCATCACCCGTGAGTATGTGTGCCGGATCAACGCCATAAGGAATATTGAAGTGAGGGCCCAGGAGAGAGGGTATTTGCAAAACATATACATAGACGAAGGTCAGTTGGTAAAAAAAGGGCAGTTGCTGTTCCGTATCATGCCTGCCTTATACGAAGCAGAATTACAAAAGGCACAGGCAGAAGTGAATGCAGCAACCATTGAAGTGCAGAATGTTCGTCCGCTTGCAGAAAAGGGCGTGGTGTCGCAAAATGAACTGGCGCTCGCCCAGGCAAGGTTGGCCAAAGCAGAAGCGGAACTGAAACTGGCCAGGGTACATCTCAGTTTAACTGAAATCAGGGCGCCGTTTGACGGCCTGGTAGACCGTCTGCACCTTAAACTGGGCAGCCTTGTGGAAGAAGGTGAATTGCTCACTACGCTCTCCGACAACAGCGAATTATGGGTGTATTTCAATGTTTCCGAACCGGAATATCTTAACTACCAGGCTCAGGCGAAAGCCAAAGGAAAAATAAAAGTGAAGCTGCGCATGGCCAATCACCAGTTGTTCAAATATGAAGGGGTAGTAGAAACAATGGAAAGTGAGTTCAACAGCGAAACGGGAAACATCGCTTTCAGGGCTACCTTCCCGAATCCAGAAGGGTTGTTGAGACACGGAGAAACAGGCAACATACTCGTATCGGAAACTTTGAAAGACGCTTTGATCATTCCCCAGAAAGCAACACTTGAAATTCTCGACAAAAAGTATGTTTATGTGGTAGACAATAACGATGTAGTGCATTTGAGACCCATTACGATTGCCGCTGAAGTGCCGGACCTGTACATTATTCAGGAAGGGCTCCGCGAAAATGAAAAAATACTCATAGAAGGATTGCGAAAAGTTTCCGACAATGACCGGATTTCCTATACATACGAGGAGCCGGCATCGGTGATTGCTCACCTGGAACTGGAAACCGAATAATTCAGCACCTCAAAATGACATAACATGTTCAACATATTTATGAAACGGCCGGTATTCGCCATCGTGATATCGCTGTTCATACTGCTATTGGGAATGCTGGCTATTGCCATGCTGCCCGTATCCCAATTCCCTTCCATTGCCCCACCTCGTGTGATGGTGAGTGTGGCCTATCCCGGTGCCAGCGCGGATGTGCTGGTGCAATCGGTGCTCATCCCCATGGAAAAGGCGGTGAATGGCGTGCCAGGCATGAAGTACATGACGTCTGACGCTACCAGCGCGGGGGAAGCCAATATCCAGGTGGTGTTTGACCTGGACACAGACCCCAACCAGGCAGTGGTAAATGTTAAGAACCGTATTGAGCAGGTAGTGAACCGGCTGCCGCCACTGGTACAACGGGAAGGGATAATTGTAAACGTTCTTCAGCCCAATATGCTGATGTATGTAAATGTGTACAGTAAGGACCCCCAGGCTGATGAAAAATTCCTGTACAATTTTGCCAATGTAAATATTCTCCAGGAACTGAGGCGCGTTACCGGTGTGGGCAACGTGCAAATACTGGGCAGCAGGCAATATGCCATGCGCATATGGCTCAAGCCGGACCGGATGCGGGCGTATAATGTTTCCGCTGAAGAAGTAATGAAGGCGCTGGAAAGCCAGAGTATTATCGGCTCTCCCGGCCGGTTGGGGCGGGCAGACGGCAAGCGTTCACAGTCGCTGGAATATGTGCTTACCTACCAGGGCAGGTACAACAAACCGGAACAGTATGAAAATGTAATTATCCGCGCCAATGCCGATGGGGAAATGCTGCACCTGAAAGATATTGCGGAGGTGGAATTGGGCAGCGAGTTTTACGATATCTATTCCAACATCAATCACCATCCCAGCGCGGCTATCGTGTTGAAGCAAACCTATGGCAGTAATGCCAGCGAAGTGATCAGGAACATAAAAGCAAAGCTGGAACAAATCAAGGCTTCTACTTTCCCGCCCGGTATGGAATATGAGATCAGTTATGACGTTTCCGCTTTTCTGGATGCATCCATCGAAAAAGTGGTCCATACACTGGGCGAAGCCTTTTTGCTCGTAGCGCTGGTGGTATACCTGTTCCTGGGCGACTGGCGTTCAACCCTCATCCCTGCCCTGGCTGTGCCCGTTTCCCTGGTAGGAACGTTTTTCTTCATGCAACTGTTCGGGCTCAGCATCAACCTGATTACGCTGTTTGCGTTGGTGCTGGCCATTGGAATAGTAGTGGACAATGCCATTGTAGTGATTGAAGCGGTTCATGCAAAAATGGAAGAAAAACGTTTGTCGGCCTACATGGCCACCAGGATGGTGCTGCATGAAATCAGCGGGGCTATCATAGCCATCACGTTCGTAATGGCGGCCGTATTCATTCCGGTGGCTTTTATGTCGGGACCTGTGGGAATTTTTTACCGGCAGTTTTCCATAACCATGGCTACGGCTATCATCCTTTCCGGTATTGTGGCGCTTACACTTACGCCCGTTTTGTGCGCCATTTTCCTGAAGTCTGTACATGGAAAGAAACCGAAAAAAACGCCTATTGATAAATTGCTGTACCGTTTCAACAAAGGATTCGAAAAACTTACCGGAAGGTACACTGCATTACTAAAGCGTATCATTAACCGAAGGGTTGTTACTTTTGGCCTTTTAGTGGCTTTCGGTATTGGCGTATTGGAAGTGAGCCGCGAACTTCCTTCGGGCTTTATTCCCAATGAAGACCAGGGCATGATCTACGCCATTCTCCAGACGCCGCCGGGTTCTACGCTTGAAAGGACCAATGACCTTGCCCGCAAACTGCAGGAAGTAGCGCTTGAGGTAGAAGGCGTGCAATCTGTTTCTTCTTTGGCAGGGTATGAAGTGCTGACGGAAGGCAGAGGCTCCAATGCCGGCACCTGTCTGATCAACCTCAAAGATTGGTCGGAGCGCAAACATTCCGTAACTGAAATCATTCATGAACTGGAGGAAAAAGCCGCAGATATTCCCGGGGCCACCATCGAGTTTTTCGGACCTCCTGCCGTGCCGGGATATGGAGCGGCCGGTGGCTTTGCCTTGCGCCTGCTTGATAAAACCAACAGCGACGATTATAAAGACCTGGAAAAAGTGAATGACGAATTCATGCAAGCCCTGCGCAAGCGTAAAGAGTTAACAGGTTTGTTTACTTTCTTCAGTGCCAACTATCCGCAATATGAACTGGAAATTGACAACAAGCTGGCCATGCAGAAAGGTGTTTCTATCGGGAAGGCGATGGACAACCTGTCGATCCTGATAGGAAGTACCTATGAATTGGGCTTTATCCGCTTCGGCACTTTTTTTAAAGTGTTTGTGCAGGCTTCACCGGAATATAGGAGTTTGCCCGAAGACCTGGAAAAGCTGTACGTGAAAAACGATCGCGATGAAATGGTGCCATATTCAGCCTTCATGAAAATTAAAAAGTCGCACGGACTGAATGAGATAACCCGGTACAACATGTACAATTCCTCTGCCATCAGGGGCGAGCCTGCCAAAGGTTACAGCAGTGGCGAAGCCATACAGGCTATCCGGGAAGTGGCGGCGCAGGTATTGCCAAGAGGGTATGACATTGACTGGGAAGGCCTGTCGAAAGACGAAGTAGAAAGAGGTAATGAGGCCCTCTACATTTTTCTCGTGGTGCTGGCATTTGTATACCTGATCCTTGCTGCGCAATATGAAAGTTTCATACTGCCATTGGCTGTCATCCTTTCACTGCCTGCAGGCGTGTTCGGATCGTTTTTGCTGGTGAAGTTGATGGGACTGGCAAACGATATCTATGCCCAGGTAGGTTTGATTATGCTGGTAGGATTGCTGGGTAAAAATGCTGTATTGATTGTTGAATTTGCGGTGCAGCAACACCGCTCCGGCGCATCCGTTTTCAGGGCAGCCCTGGAAGGGGCCCGCGTGCGATTCCGGCCCATCCTGATGACATCACTCGCCTTTATTGCGGGCCTCATACCCTTACTGTTTGCTACAGGCCCCGGCGCCATCGGTAACCGTACTATCGGTGCGGCCTCTGCAGGAGGAATGTTGCTGGGAACAGTCTTCGGCGTCATCCTCATACCGGGCCTGTATTATGTGTTCGGCGGAATAGCGGGAAAAACAAAGCTTATTAAATACGAAGAAGAAAATCCATTAACAGAAGAAATTGACCACAATGTTGAAATGCAAAAGATATAAGTACCTGCTGGCCTGCTGTATGGTTGTTTTATTCGGGGCTTGTAAGGTGCCGTCAATAACAGAAGGAAATCCCGGCAATAAACTTCCTGCGCAGTATGGCGCAGAAAGCGATTCAACAAATACCGCAAAGGTATCCTGGCGCTCGTATTTCAATGATCCATACCTCGTGGCATTGATTGATACTGCTTTAAAAAACAACCAGGAACTGAACATTACCCTGCAGGAAATCGAAATTGCCCGCAATGAAATAAAGGCCCGAAAGGGAGAATACCTGCCATTTGTTGGCGTGAAAGCAGGGGCCGGTTTTGAAAAAGTAGGCCGGTATACCAGCAGGGGAGCCAGTGAAGCCACCACCGATATCAAGCCCGGCAAAGAAATGCCGGAACCACTCCCGGATTTTATGGCAGGAATAGCAGCCACCTGGGAGGTAGACATATGGCATAAGTTGCGCAATGCCAAAAAAGCGGCAGTCATGAGGTATCTGTCTACCATTGAAGGGAAAAATTTTATGCTCACCAACCTGGTAGCAGAAATTGCCAACAGCTACTACGAACTGATGGCGCTGGACAGCCAACTGGAAATTGTGCGCCGCAATATCGCCATTCAGCGCGATGCACTGGAAATTGTGAAGCTGCAGAAGGCCGCAAGCCGTGCAACGGAACTGGCCGTACGAAAATTTGAGGCGGAAGTACTGAATACCCAAAGTATCCAGTATGATATTTTGCAGCAGATTACGGAAACAGAAAACAGGATCAACTTCCTGTTGGGCCGGTATCCCCAGCCTGTACTTCGGAGTAAAACGCCTCTGGAGCAAATAACGCCGGACCTTATACGGACCGGATTACCGGTGCAGTTGCTCCACAACCGTCCGGACATTAAACAGGCACAACTGGAATTGGAAGCGGCCCGGTTTGACCTGCGGTCCGCACGGGCTGCGTTTTATCCTACTGTGGGTATTACAGCCACGTTGGGATACCAGGCATTCGATCCCGCTTACCTGTTACGAACACCGGCTTCACTGCTGTATGGACTGGCAGGCGACCTGGCAGCACCGTTGGTAAACAGGAATGCCCTGAAAGCTGCTTTTGCTTCGGCCAATGCCAGGCAGTTGCAGGCCGTTTATCATTTCGGGCAAACAGTATTGAACGCCTATATGGAAGTGGTGAATCAACTGGCCAGGATCCGCAATCTTGAACAAAGCTACGCCCTTAAGGAAAAGCAGGTGCAGGCGCTTACCGAATCAATCAGCCTATCCAATGATCTGTTCAAATCTGCGCGCGCCGACTACATGGAAGTGCTGCTTACCCAACGGGATGCACTGGAAGCGAAATTTGAACTTATCGAAACAAAAAAGAAGCAGTTAAACGCTGCAGTTGACATATACCGTGCCCTGGGTGGGGGATGGAATTAAGGTTGGTAAGTACTCGCAAACAAAGCCTGTAACGCGTTATGCGTACAGGCTTTGTTCGTTGTAGAAACTTTGCAGTTCCTGTTATAGTTTGTACGAGAGGGAGATACCTCCGTAATAAACCGGTTTGTCAGGTGCAGCAATATAGGCGTCCGGCAACTGATTAATGAAGATCATCCAGGCATACTGTGTACCTGCAAGATTATCGGCTCCCACAAAAGCCTCCAACATAAAATGTTTTTGGATGGCGCGCCTGATGCCCATTTTTGCATTGATCAGGCTGTAGCTGGTAGCATATACAGTGCCCAATGAGGTAACTGGCATGCGGTCTTTGTACATATAATTGACGGTTGCGTATACGCCCGGTCGGGTTTCCACATCAACGCCCAGATTGCCAGTAATTTTGGGTACGCCTGCAACGGCTTTACCGCTGTAATCTTCTGTTTCGGTTACGGATTTTTGAAACGTAAAATCTTCATATTTGAAATCAGACCAGGTAATATTACCGTACGGCCGTATTGCCCGCACAAAATGCTGTTGCGATTCATAGGCTGTAACTTTGACCAGCGCTTCGATTCCCTTGTGGTTTTGTTTGCCGCCGTTTACCACGTAAGCATACAAGGTAGTATTCGGATCAACAGGCGAGGGAACGGCAACTGCAGTCATTTTATCAGCGTAAATTACGTTGAATGCCGCCACCTGGTAGGTCAACCGGTCGTGTAGCAAAGCACCCTTGGTGCCAATTTCAAGCTGGTTGCCGGTTTCAGGTTTCAAAACACCATTTACCCTGCCTGATGCCGGCGCTGAGCCCACAGCCGGTACGGTTACGAAGAAATAGGAACTAACAGGCGCTTTATAGGCGCGGCTGTACGATGCATATACCGAAAACTGCCGGTTGAACACTTTGTTGATGGCAACATGCGGTGAAACCATGTTGGTATAAGTGGTATCATACCGGGAAGGCCTTTCAGGGGTGGCTGCGGTAAAGCGGTCATTCAGTTCTATGTGCATCCTGCTCCAGCCAATGCCTGCAGTAATCGAAAAATCTTTTGGAAGGGAAATGGTCCATTCGGTAAACAGCGATGTGGTGCCCGTAAGCGTAGCGGTATTGGAAGAGGCGCTTCCGATGATCCAGTAAGGGCTTACGCCCAATGTCCAGGTGGTGGTAGTATCAGACGGGTCTTTCATCATTTTATATCCCATTGATTGCGCATGCTGGCGCTGGGTTTCAATGCCTGTAAGGCCGCTGATACTAACGGATCTGCCTATACTGAATTGTGTGGTAAAGGAAGACCGCAAACCGTAGTTCAATGCGTCCCGGTCTGTCCACCCCGCTGCAGAGCTGGAATGGCTGTTAGTTCCGGAACCAAAGACAGTGGTGGTGTTGGCAATGGCATCATTGAATTGCCAGAAATAGCTTAAACCCGCCCGGTAACTGATCACTGCGCTGTGTGCATTTTGTTTGATATAATTGGGATTGCCCGAATAATCCCTGTTGGTGAATTGTTCAATCGTTAGTTCACCGCCTCTTTCATCATAACTGTTGGTGTACGAAAAGTACGTGGTGATCTTCTGGCGTTGCGAAGCATGAAAGCTGGCAATCAGGTTCATAAAATCTTTTTTTGAAGCCGTGTGCGTCATAAAGCCGTCAGACTTTTGCCGTCCATAGTTTACCAGCAGCGAAGCATTTTCATTTCCCATGCGGAAATGGGTAGTATAACGTTGTAATCCATAACTGCCAACCAGCGCATCCTGCTGTATGCCCGTTTCTCCTTTTTCCGGGCGAATGGTTTGAAGTGCTACTACGCCGGCAATAGCCATGCCGTACAATGTGCCGGAAGGACCTTTGGTTATTTCCACATTGCCGATGGAGCCAAAATCAATATCGTCCATAATAGTAATGCCTTCCGCATCGGTAACAGGAATATCGTTCAGGTATATTTTATATCCCTGCCCGTCAAAATTACTGCTGACACCCCTTGTGCCCCGCGTGCCGTTGCCATAACCACGCAGATTGAACTGCTGGCCAGAAGAAACAGCGCGGCGCTGCATGATCACGCCGGGAACATTCCCGTTCACCGCATCGTCCAGGAACAAGCCTGTACCGCGTTTCAATTCAGTGTGGGTTAGTTTGGTTATAGACTGTGGCATATATAGGGTTGACTTGTTCTGCATCGATGAAGCGGTAATTTCCACCTGGTCGAGCGGGTGGAGGGAAGGGGACAATTCAATCAGTAATTGCAGATTGCAATTGCGTATGGTCAGCTTTTTGGTCTGGTACCCTACATGCGAAACAGTAATGATGCTATTGGGAACGCAGGCAACAGTAAATGTGCCGTCCTCATTGGTTTTTGTGCCACTGCCGTCGGCCAGCACTATGGTAACGCCGCCAAGTGGTTGTTTGTTGCCGGCATCCAGTACCGTTCCTGTTAACGCGTTTTGTGCATAAAGCGAAAAAGATCCATACAAGAGTATAAATATCAGGTATATGACAGGTTTCATAAATGACAAAAGGATTTTGGGACAAATGCCTGGCAGACATTTGCCTGGTTAATACATCAGGTGTTTATTGCTATAATGAATAAACGAAATGGTAAACCGGTTTGCAGGCAACCACAGAGTGACTGCCGCAACGGCCAACAAAAAGGATAATAATCAGCCTGCAGTATTGATCTGAGGTGGTGGGGTAATAATTTCAGGGTATACGGAGAGAAGACGCATGGAATGGTAAGAGGGATATGCTGTCAGCACTTCAGTAGCCCAAAATGTAAAAGTCAGGCAATCAGTTATATTAAATTGGAGCAAAAACTGCATCAAACTGACAGCGGCCCTGCTTTTTGAAGGATGATGGTGGGAGCGTTTGATGATTTCAAGATAATGGTTCACCAGGGCAGATTCTTTTTCGTCCATTACAGCATAAATTGTGAGCGTGTCGCCTGAAATTTCCTTTTCTATAACGTCGTACATTGCTGCCTCGTAGCGGAATTCGTGGTCATTTTCCCAAACAAACTGGTTGCTTTCCGGTGTGCCATTGTGTAATGCCACACGGAAGGTTACAAGACTGAATTCGCGCCGGTGTGTGCGCACATAGGCCTTCATTTCCTTTTTTACCAGTTGGCGGTATACCTGGAAAAACAAATGGTAACCCGACATGCTGAGCGCAAGGCAAAAAGTCAGTAATATGGCCGATAACTTTTTCAAAGCGGTGGAAAGTAATCACTAAACGAATAAATGAATAAAAAATTTTGCTTTTGCAGAGTAACAATGTATTGAACTTGCATGGAATGGATTTTGCCTGTATCAATATTGTAAAGGAACGATATGATCAATCAATTTTCACGGCTAACACCCCAGGAGCAGGAGCTGCTGCTGAAAGCGCCCGCTTTGGTTTCTGTGCTTACTGCCTGTTCCTACAATGAGGTGAACAAGGCACAGAAAGCAGATGCAGTTAAACTTTCGCACCTGAAAACCTACACTGCCGACCCGCTGCTCCGCGATTACTATAAGGAAGTAGAAAAAGAATTTAAAAATCAGTTCGAGGCGATTGCCGGGGAGTATTATCCATTCGATACGCAAAAAAGAAATGAGCTGCGGCATCAGATTGACCTGGTAAACCAGGTAATAGCTAAACTGGGCAGTCCCTATGCAAATTTGCTGCACAAAAGTCTTGAAAAATATGCCAATCATGTGCGGAAGTCGGCGCACAGCGTATTCCAGGATTTCATCTTTCCCGTTGCGATACCCGGGCTGTCAGGATAATTAGGAGGCTGACGAACAAGATAAGTTTGTCAATATTTTCTATGCTATTCCGCTTCATGTGTACGATGTCGCTGCAGGCCACTTATATAGCCTCACTTTCCAGCTGGCAAAACCATTCCTCGGCTGCTGGGGAACTGTAACCATCACCTGCAGAAGCTTGTAATCGCATAACCCACCTGTATATGTAAAATTTATATATGTTAAACACGAATTGAATTGTGTAAAGTTCCATAAATTAGCTCTAAAACGATTTAGCTTTATAGTCAGGTGGTTTTTTGTGTAAGGCACAATCAACACATCGCTACCTCTAAAACCTTTTCTGCATGGCAAAAATTATTCTTGAACGGCTCCAACGAATTGATACGCTGATCAGGCAACAGTCAACCGGATCACCCCGGGAACTGGGCCAGAAACTGGGCATTTCAGAACGCAGCGCGCGCAAGTATGTAAATACATTGAGAGAAATGGGCGCGCCCATTTCGTTTTCGCGTAGTCATAATAGTTATTGCTACCTGGAAGCAGGTGGTTTTAGTTTTCGATTCTCGAATCTCGTGGCAGACGTAAAGGCCTATGGTGAGTCGTAACGCTGTGGATGATGCCTCCTGTCACCAGGAGGATATACCGGATGCTGACCGGTTTGTTACTGGTAGCTATCATTGGTGTATTTGATCGCGTGAACCTGGCATATATCCATGCCTCCCTGGCACCGGCACTTTATAAAGCTTTCCTGCTTTTTGTGGTTGCTGCCTTTTATCAATGTACGCATTACCAGCGAAACATCGTCCATGCTGTTCTTTTTGCTGGCTGATTACTAATTGGAGGGAGCGGTTCATAAAACAGTCCTTCTGCAGGTACTGTGCGCAGTTGCAATGCCCGCCTCCAACATGATCTGGTATTTCCCAAAAGCGACTCAATTTTTTTCTATCCACAAAAAAAAGCCCTGCCTTGATCAGGCAGGGCTTTTCAAAACCAATCTTGTTTATCAATAGTAATCCAGCATCCGCAGCTCTGTAATCTGTGTCAGGCTCGCGCCGTTGATAGCGGTGATGTTAAACCGGTAATAAGAATATTCAACTTCCTGGTCCAATTCAAATGTCCTGGTCAGCCTCCGGTCGAGGAATAACTCATCGGACCGGGTGTCGATGGTTGTCCAGTTTACGCCATCATTAGAGCCTTCCACGTACCAATCTTTGGGATCGCGCTCCTGCGCATCGTTTCCGGAAGTAATTGAGTAAGCGTCTATTTTCACCGGGTTGGGAAATTTCAATTGTATCCACAAATCCGGGGTGTAATCGAATGCCAGGTATTTTGTGTTGAAATTGCTGTCCACCAGTCTGGGCAGGTCCTCACCGGGTGGTGAATTGGTATGGCTGGCAGTCACCAAAGCATTTCGGGTGATATCCCGTTTTCTAATCTGGAGCTCGTCAATACGGAAATAGGCAATAGTCAGATCGGTGTTGATCGTTCCGTCTGATACGCTCACCAGTTTGATAGGGAGCATATACCTTGTGTTCCGGTCGAGCGTATTGGGATTAATAGCCAGTGCGAGCGGCTCCGAAGTGGTTTTACCGGCTTTCAATACCGTGGTAGTACCGGAAATGGTATACACGCTGTCGGGCAGCACCTTGTATACAATGCCGGTGTAGGCATTTGCTTCGTTATATTGGGCCACCAGCGAAGTATCTATTTCAAAGGTAGCCTCAATGTCATGAGGCGCTCCTGTCCAGGAGGTATAATAAAACCCGAATGTTATTTCCTGTACGGAATCGGTTTTAATCAGGTTTTCAATTTTGCTTTTATCCTGGTAAGCCTGGGGCATATAAATCACGCCTTCCTGGGGAGTATACAGGGCTGTTTCCTTAAGGCAGCCGGTAAATAATATGGTCACAAACAATGCTGCCAGTGATAGTGCAATTGGCTTTGCTTGTTTATTTATAGAGAATCGAAACATAGAAGCTGTTTTTTTATTAAACCAAGGGTTAACTGATGATTACCAGCCTGGGTTTTGCACCAGGTATTTGTCTTTGAGGGTTTCGGTGTGGGGAATGGGCCACAAATAGTCTCTGGGCAGGAACCTTCTTTTCTGCACCAGTGTTCTTTCATAGAAGGCATCACCGTCTGCATACACGTTCATGCCATAAACATCAGCTCCCATTGTTTGCTCGGCAATTCTCCACCGGCGAACATCAAAGTAGCGCACATTTTCAAATGCCAGTTCTACCTGGCGTTCGTGCCTGATGGCATTGCGAACAGCTACCTGGCCGGTGGGTACCGGCAGCGGGTCAGTACCGGCGCCGTATTGGCGCAGACCGGCACGCTCCCTGATCAGGTTTACAAACTCCAGGATTTTCGGATCACCGGGGTTCGATTCATTCAATGCTTCGGCATAGTCGAGGTACATCTGGGCGAGGCGCACGTATACCCATCCGCGTGCGTCCCGGCTGTTGGAAAGTTGCTTCCGTACAATATAACCGGTTGAAGTAACGTCCCAGGAGCTTTGCTTTTTGCCGGAGTTGCCGCTCAGCTCAAATACGGGAATCACTTCGGTGGGGCTGCTACTCTGGTTTTGCCAGTAGCTGCGGTTATAGGTAACGCCTACATAAAATCTTGCTTCGCGGTCTACATACATGTTGTAGGTAGGACGTGCTTTCACGTCATAGGGGGCGCGAAAATCGGAAAAGCCGGTTTCTACGTAGCCGGAAGCCGGATCAGTGATCGGCAGGCCGTTTTTCATTTCATAAGCATCTACCATGCTTTGGTTAACAGAAAGGAAGCCGGCGCCTTTGTACACAGAACTGTGATAACCTACCAGTTTGGGGGTGATGTCGTATTGGTAAGTACCGGCTGCGCCACACATGGCCTTACCCCAGATCCACTCCGAATTCCAGTCGTTGATCATTACGTTCTTGCACGATTTGTAAGCGGCAATCCAGGGATCGGGATCGCTTTCCCTGTAGAGCTGGTACACACTGGGCACAAATTCATCAAAGAAATCCTCGTAAGCATCGGCAGCCAGTTTCCATTTATTGGGATCATAGGTCTGGCTGATCAGTTGCGTGCCGTCAGGATTCTTTAAGGATGCCAGTTCCTGGTTACCGTTAAACAACGGGCTGGCGGCCAGCAACAATACCTGTGCTTTATAGGCTTTGCAAACACCGGTGGTGATGCGACCCCATTCGTCGTTTACCGGAATGTGGGCAGGAGGAGGGTTCTGCCCCAGGGTCTCAGACAACTTCAGCTCATCGTAAGCCTGGTCCAGTTCCCTTACCACATAGGCTACGCAGGTATCAAAATGCGTCCGGGGAAAGTGTATTTCATCGCCGGTACCGTTTACAGGTACTACGTCGGGCAGGATAATAACGGGGCCGTATAAGCGCATCATCCAGAAATAGAAGATTGCCCTCAATGCCCTTGCTTCTGCCTTGAAACGCATTTTCTGGTTGGGCGTAATATCGGGAGCGGGTGCATCGTCGATCTTGGCGATGAAATCGGTAGCTGTTCTTACCGGTTTGTAAAAGTTCGTCCAGTAAGTGCCGCCCACGTTGTTGTCCCAGGTGCTTTGGTTGAGCCTGTTGGACATAACCCAGTCGAGCGACCAGTAATTGGCTTCATCAGAAGCTCCTGTCCACGGACCTGCATAGGAGCCGCCTGGTGCAAAACGGCTATCAAATTCGTCGGGAATATTGGCATATACCTGGGCCAGGTAACCGTTGATATTCTTGTAGGAAGCGAAAATGTCCTCTTCCTTCATCAGGTTGTCCGGCACCTGGTCGAGGAACTTTTTACAGCTCCCCAGACTCAGCAGAGCAACAAATACAATTATGATTCTGGATATATTGGTTGTCATTGTTACGTGATTTTTAAATTAAAAATTAGCCTGTATACCGATAGACATATTCCGGGTATTGGGATAGGTATTACCGTTGGCGGTATTCAGTTCAGGATCCCACAGTTTAAACTTGCTCCAGTAGAGTAAGTTCACCCCTGCGAAATATATTCTGGCACTGGAGAGGCCAATTTTTTTGAAGGGCGCTTTAGGAACGTTCCAGCCAATATCAACTGTTTTCAAACGAATGAAGTCGATGTCTTTCACCCACCAGGTGCTGGGCACGGTGTTGTTAGCTGTGTAAGGAGCACCCCAGCCAAGACGCGGGAACCAGGGGCGTTCCGCCCTGTTCTCTTCTGTCCAGCGGTCGGTTGAAATCATGAACACGTTTCCATCGTCTCCGCCACCGCTGAAAGGCATGGCTGCATTACCTCCCATCAGTCTGGATGCACCGGAAATGCCCTGGAAGAATACGCTCACATAGAAGCTGCCGATGTTGATGTTGGCGCCAAAACCATATACGAAGTTCGGCACATCCCAGCGGCTGATTTTCGTTTGATCATATGGGTCAATAACACCATCACCGTTCAGGTCTTTATATTTCAGGTCGCCTACACGGGTAACGCCGCCGAGTGCATCCTGTGAAGGACTGTTGTCGATCTCTTTCTGGCTCTGGAAGATACCTTCAGCTATATAGCCATAGCGGGCCAGCAGGTTTTGTCCTCTTCTTTCCTGGTAAGGATCGGCAAAAGGAGCCTGCCTGTTTTCACGCAACACGTCGGTGTTATAGGTGAAGTTGCCTCTGAAAGAGACGCTTACTTTCTTGGAAAGTGAAACGGGATGCAATTCCACGGTTCCGTCAAAACCGGCCACGTCCAGTATACCGTAGTTACCTACGGGGTTGTATTGCAAACCGGCATAGTCGGGGAAGTCAGCGCGGGTGAGGAACACACCGGTACGATGTGACCGGAAGTAGTCAACCACAAACGACAGCTTATCTCTCAGCACATTGAATTCAATGCCCAGATTCTGCGTGTGAGCAGTAGCCCAGCGTACGTCAGCACCGTATTGTGATATGTTTACGCCGGAATAACCATAACTGGTGCCTGGTCTGCCGAATGTAATACCGCGGGCATTGGCGGTAACCAGCGTGAGGAAACCGAAGCGGGCGCCGGTACCCGGTGCACCGGCTATACCGTTGGAGTAACGTATTTTGAAATACGAGAAGATGTTTGCCAGCGGATCAAAAAACTTTTCCTTGGAAAGTACCCAACCCACACCAATGGACGGGAAGAAACCAAAACGGTTTTCAGGGGCAAAGTTTTCAGAACCGTTATAACCGGCAGTGACTTCTGCAAAGTATTTATCGTTGTAGCCGTAAGTGATTTTACCAGCAAAGTTTTGTTGGCGGAACGGGATATAATCGCTCAGCGAACCGGTAAAGGGATTCAAAAAGCTACGCTGGTTGTAAGCGATGGTCGCATACACGTGGTGATCATCAAAATACCGGTCGTAAGATACCTGTGCCTCGGCAGTGAACTGACGGTTGCCGGCATTGGAAGTGCTGAAGCTCAGTTCGTCAGATCCAGACAGTGTTTGCGTCAGGTTCAGGCTGCCATCGGGCAGATAGGGATTGGCCTGGTCCAGGTAATAAAGGCTTCTTCTGCGGAGCCTGCGTTCCCATGATTCATTGAACACGTCATAGGAATACATACCTCTCACCGTAAGGCCTTTGGTAATGAAATCCAGGTCCTGTGTGAGATAAATGGTGCTGTTAATCTTGGAGTTGAAGCGCTTCACATAACCTGTCTGGGTTACGGCTGCCCAGGGGTTAGGCGAAGGCGTAGAACCATAAGCCACACCTGCTACCAGGTCGCCGGGATACATGGCCGGGTAGAAAACCGGGCTGGCATTCATTGCCTGCGAAAAAGCCTGTACGGCGCCATCGCCGGGTTCTACAAAATTGGTGATATACCCGTTAATGTATAAGCCCAGTTTGGTCGTTTTGGTGAGGCTCAGGTCGATGTTCGACGTATAGTTGAACCTTCTGAAGAGGGTAGTGGCGTCGTAATCCACTTTGGGGTCTGTTGCCAGCAGCGAAGTTTCATCGTAGTACGCGATGGAAGTATAATATTTGGCATTTTCAGAACCACCTGTAGCGCTCAGGTTCAGGCGTTTGTTCCAGGAATAATCCCTGAACAATAAATCGAGCCAGTCAACATTCGGGAACCTGTACGGATTGGCAGTTCCGGAAAGCGTGCTGTCAATATATTCCTGGGTAAACTGCGGCGCCTGGTTCGAAGCGATCAATGCTTCATTTTTCAATTCCATGTAAGTTTTGGCGTCGGCCATTTCAGGCACCTTGGTAAAAGAAGTGATGCCGTGGTTGTAATTCAGCATCAACTTTACCTTGCCTGCTTTACCTTTTTTGGTGTTGATGAGAATTACACCATTTGCGCCCAGAGAACCATATACTGCGGTGGAAGAAGCGTCTTTCAGAATGGTGAACGACTCGATGTCTTCAGGGTCGATACTGTTCAGGTCGCGGCCCTGCACACCGTCGATGATCACCAGCGGACCGGAGGGGTTGCCACCGAAAGTCTGGATACCTCTGATCCAGATATCGGCAGAGTTGCTGCCGGGCAAGCCAGACCGTTGTACGCCAATTACACCAGCTACACGGCCTGCGAGCATGGTGCTGAGATTGGCTACGGGGTGTTGAAGATCCTTGGCGCTCACGGTAGCCTGTGAGCCCACCACGCTGATCTTTTTTTGCTTGCCACCATAGCTGGTTACAATTACGTCTTCAAGACTACCGGCTTTGGCTTCCATAATTATCTCCATGACCAGCGTATTATTAATAGGTCTGATCACTTCGATATAGCCGGTGTGCGAAAACACAAGCACATCGTTACTGTTTGCCTGCAGTTTGAATTCACCTTTGACATCGGTAGTAGTACCCGCGTTTTCTTTACCCTGTATTACTACAGATACGCCGGGAATGGGTACGTCCAATTTGTCCTTTACTACACCCGATACGGTGATTACTGTTTGTGAAAAAGCACTGTTAAGGCAGGGAATGATTAGTAACAATGCAGTACAAACTCTAAGCAGAAAGTTTTTCGGCATAGCTTCGTTTAAGTTTTGGTTTGAGGAACCAATATAGATTGTTAAAATTGGTTAAATAGTTAACGGATGTGAAATAGATTGTTAATGAATTTTAAACGTGAAAATATTGATAAAAGTCGAAAATATACTCATATTCCAGATTTGTATTTTGCTGTACGATAATCAATTATGTCCGAGCTGAAAAATGAATTTTTGATTTTGGCATTTTTGTTAAATCGATTTAAGTCCGCTGCTGTAGCTGATGACAGCCCAAAAATGGCATTTCAGGCACATTTTTGGGCCCTGAATCGGCGCCTGTGCGCCCTTTTTTTGTTAAAAATTCTGCCTTAAATGACGAAAAAAGGCGGGTTAATTAAAACGATTTACTACCCGAATTGGCCAACGCTTTGCATGAGGGAGGGCCTTATTGCCAGCGCACATGCAGGTATGCCGAATGCCGTCCACGAGGTTCATAAAACGAGTTGAAGAATACCCCCGTCGGAATTGCCCACCCCTTTGCCTCAGGGTTTACTTTATCGCAAGCGCACATGCGGGTATGCCGAATGCCGGCCACGAGGATCAAAAAATGAGTTGAAGAGTACCCCCGTCAGAATTGCCCAACCATTTGCTTCAGGGTTTACTTTATTGCAAGCGCACATGCGGATATACCGAATGCCGGCTGGCGAGGTTCAAAGAATGAGTTGAAGAATACCCCCGCCAGAATTGCCCACCCCTTTGCCTCAGGGTTTACTTTATCGCAAGCGCACATCCAGGTATACTGAATGCCGTCCGTATGTTTCATAAAATGGTTTGAACAGTACCCCGTCGATGGTGAATTGCAATGATTGCGGATTGCTCTGGATAGACCGGCTGATGTCTGCAGCGTCCAGCGCTATGGTGCGCCACGTGGTTCGCGCTTCCGGCTCCTGCGCCCCGAGTAAAACCGGTCCGTAAAACAGGCTGGCAATATTCTGTTGGTCCATGACCGGTTCCAGGCGAAAAGAGAAAGGCATTTTCAGTTCTATGGTATCACCATCGTTCCAATGGCGGGAAATTTTTACGTAACTGCCGGGTTGGGCGGCAAGCCGTTGAGGCTGGCCGTTGATCTTTACGAAGAAACCATTGGTGGCCCAGCCCGGCACCCGCACATGTAAGTTGAATTTTCCACTACCCGTAATCGTTAGTCGGGTGGCATCTTCGTATGGAAAACCGGTAGTCTGCTCCACGGTGATATTCCGTTCCGTCCATGTTAGTATGGAGGGTATGAACAAGTTGACATACAGCGCCTGGTGATCGGCGCTCCTGTAATAAATAGCGGCTTGCAGTTTGGTATTGCTCTCCAGGGCAGTCCCGTTGCAGCAGGTAAAGCCGTTCATATGGGAATTGCTAAATTGTTTTAATGACCCTGGCCGGAGAGGTACGTGATAGGTATTGGCCGGACTGTCTTCCGCCACCGACGCCAGTATATGATTGTACAGGGCGCGCTCGTAATAGTCCATCAGTTCCGCACGTGGGTCAAAGAGAAAGAGGTGACTGGTAAGTTTGAGCAGGTTGTACGTGGCGCAGGTTTCGTTTTGTCCTCCTGCCGCAAACCCGTTTTCATACAAGGTGCCCGGCTGTATGGGAAAGCATTCCGGGTTGTCGGGATGGCGGGCGCCGGCAACGCCGCCGATACAGTACAGGTAATCGTGCACGATTTTATACCAGAAATTGTCCGCTATCCGGTAATAGTCAGGATTGCCGGACACGCGGTACATTTCAATGCAGCCTACGATCTGTGGTATGTGCTGATTGGCATGTAGCCCCCGGAAAAGGTCTACATTCCTGGCCAGTCCATGTGTATGTAAACTATCGCCATAGAACACACGAATATTGTCAAACAGGCGGGCCGTTTCCAGGTGAGCAGGATTGCCGGTAATGCGGTACAGGCGGGCCATGACTTCATTCATACCGCCATATTCGCCGGCAATATAGGTATTCCACATGCGGATGAGCGTATCGGTGGGCAGTTTGCTCAGGCGTGCATATACCCAGTTGCCCATGCCGGCGGCTATGGACAAGGCTTTTGTATTGCCGCTCACTTCATATACGTCCAGCAGGCCGGCCAGCATTTTGTGTAACGTATAGTAGGGCGCCCATATATGGTGTTTTTGAGTGCCGTATTGCGCGCCTTTTTCGAGCATGATAAACTGATCGGGCGGATAGGCGCTGATGAAGCCTTCGCCCCAGTTCCAGTAATCGGTGCGAATGCCGGCGTCGGTTAAATCAGAATCATAGGTGGTTTTACCGGGACCCGGCGGCACCAGGGCCGGGTCGGATACATGGGCGCCGCCCGGTGTTGGCGGCTTGCCGGACAATTGAGATAGTTTGTACAATACGTCCACCATGTATTGGATCTTGTGTGCAAATGTTGCCTGCAGGTCTTTGTCGTACCCGGTACCTGCATAGGCCTGTGCAATGGCAGAGAGATAGTGGCCGGTGGCATGTCCGCGCAGCTTTGTTTCCTGGCTGTCCCAGCCGCCCAATGGCCGGGCGTCTTCAGGCTGCGGCTGACCAAAAGCATGACGGAACATGTACAGAAAAGCATCGGGATCGGTAGCGGCCAGTGTGTGGAGAAATTTATCGCGATTGGCCATGAACTGGTTTTTATGTCCCTGTGCACCGGGTAGCAAAGCAACCTGTTCCAAACCAAATGTGGCCAGTTTCAAAGCGGGCGTTTTGTTGTTTCGTTTGTTTTTTACCGTTATATGCGCTTTGGGTTGCAGGTCGGTGCCGGCCACCCGGCCGATAATGGTATAATGCCCGGGTTGCCGCACCATGGTATTGTCGATATCGGCAGGCCATAGCACGCGTACTTTCGGCCCTTTACCTTTGAGCGCTTTGTTGTAGACGCCTTTTACATAGCGCGGCAGGCGTGGCAGATGGTTTAGCTCCGTTTCCACTTCCACATCTTCCACCTCCAGCAGATAGCTGTTGTACAACTGTGGCGTGGACGCATCGAAATGAGGAAGCGTATCCTTAGCGCGTTGTGCCCACGCCGTGTGGGCGCGCGGCAGCAGCACAGCACTGATTAGAACAACCCGTAGCAGAAGGTATTGCATTTTCATAAGCCTGGGCTTTCGGTGATAATGGATGCCGGCTCAAACTAGGAAGATTCGGGGTGTTTTAGCATATCTATATTAGTGAATTTTCAATCAATTTTAACCATAATGGCCTGAACGCCTTGCCGCACCACTGCCTGTTTGGGTGTAAAATCCACCACTGATGCATTTTAGAAGACGAAATTTGCCAGTAATCGTTATAATTGTATAAATTACACTTAATATTCCGAACGATGCTTGTTATATTGATTACAACGTACAGGTAAAAGGAAAGGATCAAACGATTATTCATTGACTCTTCAAAAGAACTTTTATGAGATGCTTAACTGTACTGTTGTTTATTGCCGCTTGCACTGCGTTAACCGTAAATGCGCAGGAAATGCATTTGCAGGCGCCACCCGGTTTCGATTCCCCGCGTGCTGATATCCCGCATGGCCGCATTGATACCGTGACCTATTTTTCTTCAACGGTGGGCAACAACCGGAGAGCCATCATCTATACGCCTCCGGCATTTTCCAAAAAAGTACAATACCCCGTGTTGTATTTATTGCACGGTATAGGTGGTGATGAGAAGGAATGGCTTAACGGCGCCGGTCCGCAGCATATTCTCGACAACCTGTATGCGGCGGGGCGGCTTGAACCCATGATTGTAGTAATGCCAAACGGCAGGGCCATGAAAGACGACCGGGCCATTGGCAATATTTTCGATAGCGCCAAAGTACAGGCCTTTGCCACTTTTGAAAAGGATTTGCTGAACGACCTGATTCCATTCATCGAGAAGAAGTACCCGGTGAAAAAAGACCGGGCCTTTCGTGCCATTGCCGGGCTGTCGATGGGAGGGGGGCAGTCGCTCAATTTTGGTCTCGGCAACCTCGACAAATTTGCCTGGGTAGGCGGCTTTTCATCTGCGCCCAATACTAAAAATCCGGAAGCGCTGCTGCCCGACCCCGAAATGGCAAAAAGCCAACTGCAATTACTGTGGATATCCTGCGGAGACAATGACGGACTGATCAGGATCAGTCAACGCGTGCATGATTACCTGTTTGAAAAGCAGGTACCACATGTTTATTATGTTGAGCCGGGTGGACATGATTTCAAGGTGTGGAAGAATGACCTGTATATGTTCTCGCAATTGTTGTTCAAACCGGTGGATGTGTCCAGACTTTCCAAAATTACGGTGCTGGGTACGCCGGCGGCCACCAACGTCCGGTCTGCAAAGTACCCGCAAATACTGCCCGATAACCGTGTACTGTTTCGTATTAAAGCACCTGATGCGCAGCGTGTGCAGATTGATCTGGGAAGAAAGTACGACCTGGCGAAAGACACCGGTGGCTACTGGCAGGTGATCACCGATTCCATCGGCGAAGGTTTTCATTATTATTCCCTGCTGATTGATGGCGTTGCATTGGCCGATCCGGCCAGTGAAACTTTTTATGGTATGGGCAGAATGGCCAGTGGCATTGAAATCCCGTTTGCAGGAGGAGGCTATTATGCCGTTAAGGATGTACTGCATGGCGATGTAAGGATCAAAAGATATTATTCACCGGTTACCAACTCGTGGCGGCGATTTTTTATTTACACGCCACCGGGTTATGACCAGGACCTGAATACAAGCTATCCGGTACTGTATATACAGCATGGTGGCGGAGAAGATGAAAGAGGGTGGGCGATGCAGGGACTTACAGACCTCATCCTGGACAACCTTATTGCAGAAAAAAAGGCTGTACCCATGCTGGTGGTGATGGCAGACGGCAATTTTGGCACCGGCGGCATCGCCGGATTTGGTGAACCGGTGCTGCGCATGTTCGAAAATGAACTGAAACAGGTGGTTATTCCTTTTGTAGAAAAAAATTACCGTGTAAAGAAGGATGCTGCAAACCGGGCACTTGCCGGTTTGTCGATGGGCGGATTACAAACTTTGTATGCCGGCATAAAAAATACAGACCTTTTCAGCTACCTGGGTGTGTTCAGTTCGGGCTGGTTTGCCAACCGGACTGAAATATCCGGTCCGCAGTATGAGTTTATGAAGAACAATGCGGCCACCATTAACAAAAACCTGAAATCGTTGTGGATATCCATGGGCGGAAAGGAGGATATTGCTTACAACAATTGTAAAATAATGCTTGCCAAATTTGATGAGTTGGGTATCCGGTATACCTACAGCGAATACCCGGGCGGTCATACCTGGCCGGTATGGCGCAACAACCTGTACAATTTTGCGCAGCTGTTGTTCAAATAGATGGGACTGGTTTGCAATTGCCGGGAGTTGAGTATATTCACGCAGTTGAAACTTCTTTAACTGCATTCAGCCAATGAAATCTTTACTTGCTCTGGCAATTGCCTGCGGCTTATTGCTTTCCTGCGGCAACGATGCGCCGCCTGCTGCTGCACGGTTACAGGAAAAATTCAGCGATTCGACAACAGCTAAGTATGATAACATACTGGAAGGATTAAAGAACAATTATGTGCTCAATTTCCGCCTGGTGGACCCTGCCTTCCGCAACGACCTCCTGGAAGCTTATGGAAAAACGGAAGGGCAACTCTATGCAGACAGTGTCCGTTATTTTGAAGCTGTCGATTCGTTTTTTTCCTGTGATGCCGGTATACTGCATTACCTCACTGTGTTCAACGGTGATGACCAGCCTTGCCGCTGGGTGTATACGCCTTACGTTTTTTCATCCACCTTGCGTCCGTGGCAGGTAAGGTTTAACAATGAGTTGGGGGCGCTGGTGTTGATACGCGATTACCTGTGTTACGATGGGCAATCAACACAAAAGCGCATTACCACCGACCCCGCAGTGATAGAAGACATCATCACCCTCTACTCCATGCCGGGCATGATGCAGTGGCTGCAAAATAATGCCGGGACGAAGGAGGAATTGAGGGCGTTTTTCAAGAGACATTTTCAATAAGCTGCGTACGTACGCCGTTCACGAAAGCAATTTTGGGAAGCGTTGCCTGCTGCAGACGCTGCAATGCTGCCGCCACTTCTGCTTCGCCGGGCCATATATGCATATCGTTGTATACCCGGAGAAAAGTGGAGCGGTCTTTCCATTGCAGATGCATTACGTAGCGGTTGTTTTCACCACTCAGGTCAATTTGTTTCCTGATCTGTTCCGGCGTAAGAACGTCTGCGAGGTCAACATTCAGCGTTTTGGAATATTGATCGGCCAGTTCTTTCAGGCTCTTGCCTTCGTGGCGTCTGCCGGCCGCTTCTGTTACAGGTACGGAATCGTAGTACATTACATTGTCGAGGATGATGTTGTCCTTGAAGCGGAGGTAGGGTTCCCAGCGCGCTTTGTAGGAGTTGAAAGAACGCGGGTTGCCGAGATAAAAATATCTGTCAAGCAGGTTGGCATAGGCCGTCACCTTCAGCGGTTCATCGCCCAGGTTTTTCACAATTTGCTGCACGCGGGGCGTAAGGGTATTCGTTTGGTGGTAGGTAGTGTCCCAATAACCAACAGCGCCTGGTATGGACGAGCAATAACCCAGCAACAAGGCAGACGCAACAATTGCCAGATAGCGTGTAGCCTTTACCGTTACCGGTTTTGACTCCATACCTGATTTCAGTTTATAGATACTTAATCCAAGGAAGATGTAGACAATCATTAAGAAGTATGTCACATCGGCGCTGGAGATCAGCCCTGCCAGCATTTTTTGCGCACGTCCGCGTATGGATAGATAATAGGTCAGCTCCCGCACGAAACCGATATCCTGCCATACAGTGCCGATGTAGCTGAGTATGCCGATCATAACAAAGGTGCTGATCGCCGCCACTACCTGGTAGCTTGTCAGGCAGCTCATGAATAAACCGATAGCGCAATAGGCGCAAAGCAGCAGGTAAAAACCCAACAATGCGGAAAGCATCATACCGGTCTCTGCCTGTTGTATTCCTGTACCGCCTGCTATCACAAACACACTCACGATCAGCACCAGCACCAGGCTGTACACCATCATGGCGATGTATTTTCCAAACACGATCTCGTAAATACGTACCGGAGATGAATACAACAACTTAATGGTGCCGCTGTTGAGTTCGCGACTGATCAGGCTCATGGTAAGCAGGGGAACATACAGGTAGAGATTGCTCATCACATTATGGAATACACCTCTCAAACCCAGGAATACCCAATTGGTGATGCTGGTGAAAAACTCCTGTCTGGCGCCGGAGATAGCCACATTGCGCGCCACCGCTTCCATTTCGGCAAAATAGTTGATGCCACACTGGATCAGGAAAACAATCATCAGGAACCAGGCTATGGGCGAATAGAACAGGGTACGAAGTTCTGTTCTGGCAATTTTCAAAATCAGTTTCATTGTATATCTGGTTAAGGTAGCAAGGGAAGAAAGCATGGCGCCTGCTTCCCTTGCCGGCAACTAAAACTGCATTTAGTTTTTTTGTGAAGACAATTGTTTGAATATCTCGTCGAGGGCGGTTTTTTCAAGACTGATCTCGCGCAACCGCCAGCCATGCTGCACGCTGGCCACCACCAGTCGTTCAGTAATCTCCTGGTCGCCGCTGAAGAATATGCGCAACTGCCGCTCTGAGAGGAAATCCACTTTGGTGACGCCCTGTACGTTCATCAGTTCCGCTACGGCAGGCGGGTTTTCCAGGTGAACGAGCATGCTGTGCGGTTCTACATAGTTATTAAAGGCATCAATGCTGTCTGCAAAAACAATGCGTCCGTTTTCAATCATCTTGATTTCTTTGCACAGCAATTGTACTTCTGAAAGAATGTGAGAAGAAAAGATCACTGCTCTTTCCGCTGCAATCTCCCTGATGAGGGAGCGTACTTCAATGATCTGGTTGGGATCGAGCCCATTGGTAGGTTCATCCAACACCACCAGTTTAGGCCGGTGCACAATGGCCTGTGCAATGCCTACCCGCTGGCGATAGCCGCCGGAGAGATTTTTCAATAAACGGCTTCCGAAATGGTCTACGCCACAACGCACCTTTGCTTCTTTAACGGCCTTATCAATCGTATGGCGCGGCATGCGACGCAGTGCGGCACAGTAATAGAGATATTCATCCACTGTCAGGTCAAGGTACAGGGGAGGGTTCTGAGGCAGAAACCCGATCTCTTTCTTGGCCTGTTGCGGATGATCGCGCATATTGATGCCGTTTATATACACGGTGCCTTCTGTCTGGTTCAGGGCCCCGCAGAGGATATTCATGGTGGTGGACTTGCCCGCACCGTTGGAGCCAAGCAGTCCCACGATGCCGCTGCGCGGTATTTCCATGTTGATGTCGCGGATAGCCCAGGACCTGGAATACCGGTGCGATAGTTTTTCAATCTTTACAATAGGTTCCGACATTATTTTGTTGAATTAGGTGCAAAAGAAATCCTGTATGCCGCGCAAGCGCAGCATTGCCAGTACTGTTATGCAACAGGTTGGGTTGAATCAGGGATTCTGGTCCATATCCGGATTATAGATCAGCGCATTGACCGGTATCTGCAGCGTATAGCGTACACTGTGAGGAGGCAGTGTGGCCAGCACGTTCCCTTCCCGGTCGTATCGTTTGATCTCCGGCATGCGGTTTTCCGAATCCAGTCTCCGCATATCAAACCAGCGCAGTCCATTGAAAGGCATTTCGTGCCGCCGTTCGCGGATCACCCATTCAAATACTTCTTCCGGATCGGTGGAAGACAATGGCTGGTAATCGGCAGGAGCAAAACGTTTGATGCGGATTTCGTTGAGATGCTGCAACGCAGTTTCCACATCATCATTACGAACAGCATATTCTGCCAGGATGAGTTTCATTTCCGCCACCGTAGTGCCCACCTGCACATCGTAACTCAGTGCGCCAGAACGTACGCCGGCGCTGGGTTTTATGGTATTATAGTTGAACGGATAGTAAGGGCCGTCATAATAATACAATGCAGGGCGCAGGTCGGTAGACGGATAGGATTTGATAAATGCAGAATCGCCAATCGCCACAGAGGTTCCTGAATTGGGATCGCTGCCGCGGGCAAAGATCATTTCATTGATACGGGTATCGCGGGGAAAGAAATTCTTCACGAGGCCATTATAGTCGGTGACTTCGGCGCCGCCGGGACGTTGCAGCGCCAGTTCAGCGTACGCAGCTGCTTCGCTGTAATTGCGCATGTAAAAATAAATACGGGCCAGCACGCTGTAAGCCGCATGCTTTGAACCGCGAAAACGATTGTCGCTGTTGTCTTCCGGCAGGTGCGGCAATGCATCATTGATGTCTGCAATAATCTGGTCGTATACGCCCTGTACCGACATTCGCGGTGGTGTAGCAACGTGAATATCAGATGCGGTAACAAAAGGCACGGCCGGGTCTGTAGCCGCTGTGGCGGCATCGTAAGGTTTGCCATACAGGTTCACCAGGTAAAAGTATTCATTCGCGCGGGCCAGTAAAGCTTCTGCTTTGAGCGAGGCTTTCTGTTCGGGTGTACCGCCCGCTGCCGCATCTATATTGTTGATGACGGTATTGTACAGGTATATATGCCGGTAGGCACCAGCCAGCATCTGGGGCGGATAGTTCGGCTCGGTGAATTGTTCGGCCCAGAGATAGGCGCGTTCATTTTCCCCGATGAATGCCGGGTCCCAGGGCAGTTTCTGTGCATGGTCCGTCATCCAGCAGATCTGCGGTATGCCGCTGATTTCGTACGTAACCTTCGAATTCATCCACAGTTCAAAATCGCTGACATTGGTCAGCAACGTTTTTCCCTTGGGAACAACATCGAGGTATTTATCGCAGGAGGCCAGCAGCAGACAAAACAGCAAAGCGGGCCAGGTTAAATAGTTGCTTTTATATTTCATAATGCAGTGTGTTAAGAATTAGAAATTGGTAAAGATGCCAATGGTGTACGTGGGCGTCATATAGCGCTTCAGATAATTGCCGGTAGCCACACTATAGTTTTCGTCGTTGAATGCTTTGGTATACAGGTTCGATACCTGCAGCTTCACTTCAAAACTGGTGAAGCCGGCCTTCTGCAAAAAGTCAAGGTTCCGCAGGTTATAGGAAGCGGTGATATCATTGATGGTGAAATAGGTGCCGTTCATAATGAAGCGGTCTGAATTGTCCAGCAGGAATGGACTGCTGGTCCCTATGTAATCGCGGGATGGCAACACACCGGGAATGGCTTCATCGCCCGCTTTTTTCCAGAAATTACCCGCGCCGGCAATGGGACGTACGGCATTAGGGTCGGGGCGGGGAGCTTTTACTACAAAGCCTCCATAGAAATTGATCATGCAATAGAAATAGAAGTTGCCAATATCAAGGCGGTTGCTGAGCCCGATAATGGTGGAAGGAATGGAAGGTCCCCGGTTGTCAAGAGAGGCAATTCCTTCATCATACGATGGATGCATCACCGTTATGTTGCCTTTGCTGTCGTACATTAATGCTCTTCCCGTTTCATCTATGCCGGCATACCGGTAGCTATACACAACGCCTACAGGTTCTCCTTTTATGTACCCTGCCTGGGCTGCTGTTACGATGGCCTGGGAACTTACGAAAGGAGTGTAGGCGCCCAGTGCAGGTTTCAGCACGTAGGCTTCCAGTACTTTGCTTTTGTTGTGGGAGAATGCCAGACCGGTATTCCAGTTCACTTTGCGGGTGCTGATCCAGTCGCTGTTCAGGGTAATTTCCCATCCGCGGTTGTTGATGCTGGCCTGGTTCACCAATGTTGGTGAAAAACCTCTGAACGGATCAATGTCCAGCGAACCCAGTACATCGGTGCTCCGCTTGTTGTAATAATCTATCGTACCGGAAATGTTTTTCAGCACGGTGAAGTCGAGTCCCACGTTGAAATTATCGGTCTGCTCCCAGCGCAACCCGCTGTTGGCAGGCGATAAGATGTCCAGTGCAGCAACGGGAGTGGCAAAAATATTATTGGTGGCATACTGCGCAATCACCTGCGGCAGGCTGTTCTTGGACACGTTTCCGTTAAAGCCTTTTGATACACGGAGTTTGAGATTATTAATCCAGTATGCACTGCGTAAAAATTCTTCCCGGTGTGCATTCCACGCCAATCCTACCGACCATAGCGGTTTGTATTTGTATTTAGGATCGGTGCCAAAGAGATTCGATTGGTCCATGCGAATGCTACCTGTAAAGGAGTATTTGTCATCATAGAAATATACGGCGTTCATATAACCGGATATGAAGCGGTCGTCGCTGAAGGTTTGCTGGAACAGTTCATCAACATTCAGCAGTGCGCTCCGGTACAATACGCCGGTGGTGCTGGTGGTTTTGAGCCTGGCATAATCTACCGGCTGTTGCAGCAGCGTCTGGTCATTGTAACCAAAGTAGGCAGCTTTGGAAGATTCGGTAACCGATCCTCTTACTTCGGCGCCTGCAATGGCGTTGAGCGAGTGCACGGAAGCGAAACGTTTGTTGAAACTCAACTGCGCACGGGCTGTGAAATTGCGCATGGCTGAGTGCATCAGCATCAGGTGTCCGCCCTTCGGCACAAGATAGGTCATTGGTGTGGTGGCCGTGGGCACCAGGGTGAACCGGTTTACAATCTGCCTGGCTGCGGCGGACAATTCTGTGGCATACCGCCGTTCCTGCATATTGGATGTTTCGTATATGCCACCCAGTGATACATCAAGTCCGGTGCGGATCTTGTATTTCAGATTGGCAGTGACCCTGTAATCGGCAATGCGTTGCGTAGTGGTCACTTCATTCATTTCCACCAGCGGATACATCCGGTGGTCATAGCCATTATACTTACTCCGGATGCTGTCTGTGATACGGCCTACGCCACCGGAACCGGACATGACGGGCAGGGGATTGCCGTGCTCGTCTGCAAAACGTTCATCGGTATACAGTGTGTTGATATCCGGAATGGGCGCAATTTCATTTTTGGTATTATTATAGTCGGTGAGCAATTCGAACGACAGGCGCGGACTCAACTCCAGGTTCAGGCGGCCTGAAAGCTGTACTTTGCGGCCGTCGTTGTTTTGCTGGTTCAGCCGGTTGCCAAGGTAATTGCCGGTGAGATAAAAAAGGGTTTTGTTGTTGCCACCGTATATATTCAGGTTGTATTGCCGGGTGAGCGCGGTGCGCAGAAAATATTTTTCGTAGTCATCGGAGTTGTTGTAGGCCGACAATTTGGCGAATTCTTCCTCCATTTGTTCCTGCGTGAGTTGTCCCCAGGATTTGCGGATCAGCAGCATCCTGGTATTGTCTGAACCGTTTATGGTATTATCGTACTGCCCGATGTCTAAATAGATCAGGTTCCTGTAGAACTCAAAATTCGGATGATTGGCATCCTCGTAGTAATCTCTCGAAATATCAGTCGCTTCTTTAGTGCTCGCATAGCGATAACGGTTATAATCCTCAGGCGGGCGGAATCCCAGCGTGCTGCGGAAAGCAAAGCGTGTTTTGCCGGCTACGCCTTTTTTCCGGTCTATGATGATTACACCGTTGGAAGCGCGCACGTCATAGATGGCTGCGGCGGCGGCATCTTTCAGTATGGTGACGGTTTCAATTTCATTGGTATTGATATCATTCAAAGAAAGTTCAGTAGGGTAGCCGTCTACCACGATCAGCGGGTTGGGATTGCCGGTCATGGTGGATATCCCTCTTATCTGGAAAAGATTGTTGCCATGGAGCTTAGTTTTGGTTGTATTTTTTCATGGCTATTTATTTCGATACAATCATTTTTCTTCCTTCGAGCCGGCACTTCACCCTGATCTTGTCCAGCAACACCAGCAAATCGTTTAATGTTACGTCTTTGGTCATTTCGCCTACCAGCTGTACATCGGGTATATCGCCTTCATACAGCACTTCTATATCGTACCAGCGTTCGAGCTGGCGCATGGCTTCTTTCAGCGGCACATCCTGGAAATTGAACAGGCCGTTTTTCCAGGCCATCACTTTATCTATGTTGGCATTGTTGTGTATGGTGACCAAATCGCCCTGTTTGACTACAGCCTGTTGACCCGGTTTCAATACAGCCGGCTGACCATCTGCTGTGGATACTTTCACACTTCCTTCGAGCAGGGTAGTGTGGATGGCAGGCTCGTTGTCGTAGGCATTTACGTTGAAATGCGTACCCAATACTTCTATTGCTGCTTTATTGTTCACATTTACCCGGAAGGGCAATTTTTTGTCGGGCGCTACTTCGAAATAGGCTTCGCCGGTAATGGTTACTTTGCGTTCATTCCCCACAAAAGCAGTGGGATAGCGAATGGAACTGGCGGCATTGAGCCATACATTGGTGCCATCAGGAAGCATTATGCGAAAAGTGCGCCCGTTGGGTGTGGTGAGTGTGTTGTATGCAATTTCACTCACATTGGCCGTTGCGGCTTCATATGCCAGATGGCCATCCATCAGCTTTACCTGTGTGCCGTTTTGTGCGGCAATGACGCCGTTGCCGAGGCTGTCTAGCACCAGTTGTGCGCCATCGGCCAGTGTGAGCACGGCGCCTTCTTTTCCGGGCAGGATTTCGTTGGAAGCCATTTGCACTGTATCCGGTCTGGCAGGATGGCTGTTCCTGGTCAGTAGGAATGTTGCCAGGCCAATGATCAGTATGGCCGATGCGGCTGCCCACCAGCGGCCCATATGCCGTACTTTCCGGGGAGGCGCTGCATGGTGCAGGGGAACAACGCCTGTTGCGCGTGCGGCTATGGCGGCCATTTGTTCATCGCTTAGTTCTATGAGTTCATGCAAACCGTTCCAGCCATCCTCCAGGATGCTGTCCAGTTGCGCTTCATTTTCGGCTTTTCCCAGTAATTGCAGCAGTTCGGCCTCTTCTTCTTTGGTGGCCTGACCGTTGATCCATTTGCGGAAAAGCAGTTCGACAGGAGATGGTTGATTTTTCATTTGATTAGTACAGGCGGTAGTGGTTGGGTTGCAGGAGGTTGCACAGGCTTTTTGCAGTGGGGGATAAGGAATCAATTACAGAGCGGGACAAGGCACCAGGTGCGGACACTTCCTTTGTAAGCACTACCTGTTTACTGGTAATGACAACAGGGAAAAGAAAAAAGGTAGTTGGGGAGAAAAAAAAATCAGGAGGTGCTCAACATTTACAATGTTCCAAAGTAAAATAGCAATAGCACATCCAGGTGCTGCACCACATATTGTGTTATGTTTTTGCCCGCCGCCTGCAACGCCTTGTTCACCGCATCTTTCGTAATACCCAGTGCAGCCGCAATTTCTGCATACTTCATACGCTGTATCCTGCTCATCTGCCAGATATTCTTTTGTTGCGGAGGTAATTGTTCAACCGCCTTGTCGAGCAGGTTCAGTTTGTCTGCTGCATCGTCATTGTCTTCCCGCAACCATGGCTGCATCTGCCATTCATGCAATGCATGCTTTTGCCTGATCAGTCGCTTCAACGCATTGTAAGCGCGGTTCCTGGATAATATGTACAGATAGGCGCCGGGATTGTGAACAGCTCCCAATGTTTCGCGGGTTTGCCAGAGTTGAATGAAGATATCCTGCACCAGTTCTTCCGATTCTCCCTGGTCCTGTGTGATCCGGTACATGTACGTGTACAACTTCGACGAATACAGGCGCACAAAATCGCCAAAGGCCTTTTCATCTCCGTTGGCAATGCGCAGCAGCAGCTCTTTTTCCGGGTATGGTTGATTTTCAGACAATGGGTTGGGTGGGTAATGCCACAGACCGCAATACTATAATAAATATTTCATAGAAAAATAACGCTGTGTGCGGCAGGTTGGTTAATTTTCCGATAGAAAAATTGTCGATTTGACAATCTACCATGGTAAAAATCAATGTAAAATGATTGTTTATTTGTGGTAGCGCCGCCCTGCTGTTACACGGGGTATCATTATTTGGGAAAGTAACTAAATGATACGTTATGAACGACACCAGTCACCACGATGACCGCATAGCAAAAATGACGTTCGCCTCGGTATATCCGCACTATGTAACCAAGGTGGAGAAAAAAGGCAGAACGAAAGAAGAGTTGCACCAGGTTATTGAGTGGCTCACGGGTTATGATGAAAAGCAATTGAAAAAAAAGATTGACGACAAAGTGACGTTTGAACAATTCTTTCAAAAAGCCACATTGAACCCGAATGCGCACCTCATTACCGGTGTTATCTGCGGCTATCGTGTAGAAGAGATTAAAAATCCGTTAACGCAACAGGTGCGCTATCTCGATAAATTGGTAGATGAGCTGGCAAAGGGAAAGAAAATGGAAAAAATTTTACGCAGCGCATAGGATAAATTCCATAACATGTTACATCAAATACTCGCAGGTTTTTACGAAAGAGACCTTCGTAGTGTTATACAGGAACTACAATTATTTAAAGACGAAAAAAATCTCTGGAAAACCACCGGCACCATCCGCAATAGCAGCGGCAACCTTGCACTGCATCTCATTGGCGGGCTCAACTACCTCATTGGCACGCAACTGGCCCATACCGGTTACAAACGCAACAGGGATATGGAGTTCATCCAGAAAGATGTCCCGCGGGAAGAACTGGTGAAGCAACTGGAAGCAGTGATACAACTCATCACGCAAACGCTCAAAGGATTTGACAGCAGCCGGATGGAAGCTGATTATCCCATTCCTTTCGATGATGACACGCGCAGCAACAGTTATGTGCTGGTGCAGCTGCTGGCGCATATCAATTATCATCTCGGGCAGATTAACTATCTGCGGCGTACATTGGAGTAAGTAGCCTGATGAATGGAGGCTGCTTACTTTTTATGCATGGTGCTATTGTTTTACCTCCTCTACCAGTGCTGCCTCCGTGGCAACTGGTTTCGGAGCAGGCTGTTTTTTCTTCTCCTTCCGCAACACCTGCCAGATAATCAAGGTGCTCACCATTATGCAGGCTGCTCCCATGATGAAGTGTACGCCCGGAAAATAGAAGGGTGCCTTCTTACTGGTAAAATAAGTAAATGCATGGTTCAGGATCAACGGGCCAAAGATTGTAGTAATGCTCATCAACCCGGTTAGCGCACCCTGCAGTTCGCCCTGCTGGCTGGAAGGCACACGCATTGAAATAACCGACTGCAGAGAAGGGCCGCAGAGGCCACCCAGGCAATAGGGCACCAGGAAAACAAACATCATCCAGCCCTGTGTGGCAAAGGCAAACAACACCAGTCCCAGGGTATACAGGCTCAATCCCAGATAAATACTTTTTTCATTACCCAGTTTGGGCACCACTACCCGTGTAAGTCCGCCCTGAACGGCGCCCACCAGCACACCTACCAAAATGAGGGAAAGGCCCACCATTTTTTCGCTCCAGTTGAACCGGTACATGGTATAAAAATTCCAGTTACCCTGTACGGCCTGCGCGCCGAAATAAATCAGGAAAAAACTGACAGCGAGGCTGCGAATCCCGGTATGTCTATAAAGAAATTTCAGGGAACCCAAAGGATTGGCCCTTTTCCACTCGAACCGGCGGCGGTTTTCTTTGGGCAATGATTCCGGCAACAGGAAATACCCGTACAGACAGTTGAGCAAACACAATGTTGCTGCTCCGTAAAATGGCGCCCTGATACCCCAGGTAGATAACAGTGTGCCGAGTGCAGGTCCCAATATAAAGCCCAGGCCAAAGGCTGCACCGATCAATCCGAAATTCTTAGCCCTGGTAGTTTCATCCGCACTGATATCTGCAATATAGGCGGTGGCAGCGGTAAAACTGGCGCCTGTCATGCCGGCAATAACACGTCCTGCAAACAACCATTCATAGGTAGGGGCCAGTGCCAGAATGATGTAATCAATGCCAAACCCCAGCAGCGCCGATAGTAACACCGGGCGTCGGCCATAACGGTCGCTGAGGTTGCCCATGATAGGCGCAAACAAAAACTGTGTGCCCGCAAAAGCTGCCAGCAGGTAAGAACCGTAAGCACTGGCTTCGTTCACCGGTATGCCTTTCAGTTGCGATATGAGGTCACCCATTACAGGAATGATCAATCCCCATCCCATTACGTCGATCAGCAACGTAACAAAAATAAATCCCATCGCAGATTTCCTGGACGTATGCATAAAGTTGATAAGATTTAAGAAGCTGCAAACTTAATGCGTTCTGGTGAATTGAAGAGGAGGTATTTGCGTCCTGTTTAGGGGGCGCCTGCGACGGTAACTAGCAGTTGTTATCCGGGGGCATGTGGCGGGTAAGAATCGTTCAGTAGCATATTGCCATATTGAGGAAGAGACTGATGATGAGGAATTGGATGATTATTTGAACGAACCATCCGGTGGCCACGCAACGCTTGCGTATGGTTCTCACTAAACCATCAGCGTTACGTGGGCCGGTCCTTTGTTAATACCGGTAGTCCGCACTCCCTTCGTTTCAGAAGGCATTACCGCGGTGCCGGATGGCTGTGTAAACACATCAGAGCATGTGTAACCCAAACCTGTAAACGAGCAAAAAATCATTAATACCCTGCTGCAAACAGTCTGCCACCAGGTTAGAATATCTGGAATTCAGCCAGGTGCACATAGTTGGCACCATAGCTGCTTTCAATCACCAGCCTTACATAACGGGCATCTACAAATGCTGGCAGGAATGTCCACTGCTGACTGGTAGTGTTTGCTGCAGTAAAACTGCCGGCGTCTGTCCAGGTAACATTGTCCTCACTCACCTGTATCAACACTTCCCGCGGCTTTCCGTTGTGACCGCTTTGCCGCGCCAGTAAGCCAACACCGTGCACGGTTTTGGTTTCGCCCATATCCACCGTAAGATGATGGGGCGGACCGGGAGAAGCTCCCTGCCATTGCGAATGCCAGAAAGAATAAGGGTTGTTGTCGAAGGCGTGGATGGCGTGCCCGTTGTTGGGGCCTTCTCCATTGGCTTCCTCCGAGGAGAAATCAATGATCGTCATCGTGCTCCGGTCGTAGGGCGGATAGTCAGCTAATTCCGGCTGTGCCCGCACCACAAAAAATACCGTGCGCAATTCTTCATTCACATTCGCGCCGGCCTTGGTGATGCTGATGGGCAACAGGAAATCTCTCAATATTGGCATGGCGTCCGGGCCATTGGTTTTCACCGCTATTTTCAAAGGCCCGGTAGACAAACCACCGGCAGGAATGGTGGCGGTAAGATGGCTCAGTTCATAGCTGTTGTCCGGTAAGGGGAGATAGTTGGTGCCATTGGCCGTATTGAAACTGTCGATCAGTGCATTGTTTACACTGAAGGTGACGTCGATATCTGCGGCAGGATAATCCTGTCCACCAAAATTGGCTGAATAAATGATGTATTGTGGCGTATCAGCTATTTTCAAAGTGGCTGCCACCGGGTTGTTTACTGCCTGTGGCATATACACTTTTTCGTACTGTTCGAGGGGTTGTTCCGGAAGATAATAGTCGGGCTGGCAGGCAACACAAGCCAGCAGCAGCAAAACGGAACTGTATAGTTTTATTCTGTTGTTCAACATACAATCTGATTTTGAAGGTGCGAATAACATGCTTATTACCATCCCGGGTTTTGTACAAATAACCGGGAGCGGTCCATTTCATACTGGCTGATCGGGAACCAGTAGTAGGCCGGCCTGAACAGATGGGTGGAGGCAACCACGCGTTTGTAAAAATCATTGCCGTCTCTGTTCACGTCCATGCCATGCATCTGGCCCATCACCTGCGGCGCAATTTTCCACCGGCGGATATCAAACCAACGGTGACCTTCATATGCCAATTCTATCCTGCGTTCAGCACGGATTTTTTCGCGCATTTCTTCCTGAGAAGCAGGTACCGGTAAGGCATCAGGTCCCGTGCCATACTGCGGAATACCGGCTCTTTCCCTGATCAGGTTGAGATAAGTAAGAATGTCGGGATTACCGGGATCATATTCGTTCAATGCCTCTGCATAATTGAGATAGATTTCTGCCAGGCGGAACAGGATGATGGGTCTTTCCTGGCGGCGTCCGTTGCCACCGCTGCCGGAGTTGGTCTGGGTACCTACATTTTTGCGGATGAGATAACCGGTACGCGTATAATCTGTGGGATGACCGTTCTTTCCATTGGGGCCCGACACAAAGAAGGAAATGGTTGCCGGCGCAGACATATTACCGCCCTGGAAAGTGCTGTTCTGGTAGGTAACGTCTGTATAGAAACGCGGTTCGCGGTTTATGTACATGTTAAATACCTGTACGCCATTTACGTCGGTAAAACCGGTTTCGGAATACAGGGGCGACTCGTTGATGGGCAAGCCATCTTTCATGAAATAAGCATCCACCTGTTCCTGCGTAGGCCCGATGCCGCACCAGCCGCCTGCCTGCCGTGGCATGCAATGCGTGTCCCATTCATACAGGCGATTGGCTTTGCGAACAAAAATCTGTTCACTGTTCCATGCGTTCAGGAAAACGCCCTGCAACGATTTGATTACATCACCACCGGGGTCTTTATATAAGGAATACAGGTTGAGGTCTATCACTGCTTTTGCTGCATCTGCGGCGCGCTTCCATTTTTGTGCATCATAGGTTTGACTGATCATCTGTGCACCGTCAATGTTTTTGAACGTTGCCATTTCAGTGTTGCCATTGTACAGCGGACTGGCTGCATACAACAACAACCTGCTTTTGATAGCGAGGGCAATGCCTTTGGTCATGCGGCCATATTCAAGATCGCTTACCTGGCCATTGGCCGTGGGCAGCAGGGGCAGTTCGGCGGCAGCTTTGTCCAGTTCACTCACCACATAATCTACGCAAACATCAAACGGGCTGCGGGGAAACTGGATGTCTTGTGCCGGCGCTCCCGGATCAATCAGGGTATCGCCCAGTATGGCCACCGGTCCGTACTGGCGCATGAGCAGAAAGTAGAAATAAGCGCGCAGGCATCTGGCTTCGGCTTTGTATTGATCAATGCGTTGCTGTCCGTCGAGCGCTCTTATTTCAACGTTATTGTCAATATGTTGCATGAAATAAGTGGCCGACCGGATGCCGTTGTAAAAATGTCCCCATTTATCAAAGAGCACACTCCCCGCGGCCATATTGCCGATATTGAGGTCGTAAATGGGATATTTGGACCAGGTAATATCAGCTTCATCGGCATTGCCAACCCATGGCCAGTCGCCCCAAACATTTGCTTCATCGTTTACATAACTGTAGATATTCGCCAGGTATTCTTCAGAAGGTCTCTTTTTGCGAAACACTTCTTCAATCGTGATGCGGTCCTCGGGCACCTGGTCAAGGAATTTCTTACAACCAGTGCCTGGCACCAGGCTGCAGATGATGACTATATAGATGAAATTGCTTCTTTTCATAATTCGCTTTTTATATCATTACCGGAAAGAGAACTTTGCACCAAAATTGTAGGTTTTTGTCAGCGGATATTGTGCACCGCGGCCGTCGCCCAATTCAACATCCCACAATTTGAACTCGCTGAAGGTTATTAGGTTGTTGCCTATGAAATACAGGTTGAGGTTGGAAAGGCCCATTTTCTTCAGCCAGCGTTTGTCTGAGAAGGTGTATCCAAACTGTAATGTCTGCAGTCGCAGGAAGGCGCCGTTGCGTACCCACCAGCTGCTGCCCACATAGTTCATATTATCATTACCGTAAGTAAGTCTCGGATAGAAGGGGCGGGGATTGGGATTGCCCGGGTACCAGCGGTCGGTGATTTCTGCCAGCAGGTTGCCGCGCTCACCGCCCTGGCTGAAGGGTTGCAGGCCGTCACCATTGAGATGGATGTCCACATTACTGATGCCTTTGAACCAGGCAGCCAGCGACCAGCCCTTGTAGTTGAAGGTGGGACCAAAACCGTATACCACTTCCGGAATGCTGCCATAGCCGATGGGCGCCTGGTCGTACACATCTATTTTACCATCACCGTTCAGGTCTTTGTAACGGATATCGCCAACGGTGTTGGTGCCTGCCTGGTAGGGGCTGCTCAACACTTCATCTTTCGATTGGAATAATCCGAGAGCAATATAACCGAAGCGCTGACCATATTTGCGTCCGATACGTTGTTGCCAGGGATAGGGCCAGGGCGCATTGGCATCGTTGAGAATGATCGCACGGTTCCAGGTGAAATTGCCGCGGAAGCCAACATACACTTTTCCGATTTTGGTATTCACTTCACCTGTTGCGTCGATACCCTTGTTGTATATTTCGCCCAGGTTGGCCCATGGGCGGTTGCGTATACCGGTATAGTTGGGCACATCGCCACGCGTACGGAAAATACCGGTACGATGTTCGCTGAACACGTCAACAGTGAGCGATACCTGGTCTTTCAGCGTTCTTAACTCTAAACCCAGATTGGCTTTTTTGGCTTTTTCCCAGTTAACGTCCACAGCGTATTGATCTATGTCTACACCATTGAAATTGTTGTTGGCGCCGTTGGCACCGAAGGAGTAGCCGCCATTACCGCCACCTACCGTTGATATATAAGCGAAACGCCTGCCGCCAATATTTCCGTTGCCTACCAGGCCATAAGAGAATCGCACTTTCAAAAACTGTATGGCGTCGGCCAATGGATCAAAAAAGCGTTCACGGGAGGCTACCCATCCTACACCAAATGAGGGGAAGAAACCAAATCGCTTACTGGGCGCAAAGGTTTCGGAACCGTTGTAGCCAAAATTGGCTTCTGCCAGGTATTTGTCGTTGTAGGCATAGGTAACCCTGCCGGCCAGTCCCATATAACGGAATGGTATAGACGAAACAAAATCACCGGCAAATGCGTCCTGCCTGTCAGACTGGTTGTACAGCAGCAGGCCGGTAACCTCATGATCGCCAAAGGTGCGACGGTAGTTGATGGCCGCTTCGGCGTAGAACTGTCTGGTGCCGCCGTTGCTGCGACTGTAACCGAGGAAGTTGGTGCCTACCTGGGTTTGTTCCAGGATCAGCTCGCCATTGGCGTCGCGGCCGCTCGCCAGGTAACCGTCAACCGATTTGGTGCGGCTGATGGTGTGGGTATTGTAATTGTCGAAAGAGAACATGCCTGTGATAGACAATCCTTTTACCCAGAAGTCGAGGTCCTGTGTTAAGCGGATATTGCTCCATAACTGGCTCCTGAATTCCGTTACATAACCGCTCTGGGTCAGGAGGGTATAGGGATTGTTGATGTCGCCGGTGCGCAATTTGGAAAACAATCCGTTGGAATATTTTACCGGTAATACCACCGGGGGCAGTTTATATGCTGCGTCCCAGATCGATCCGGCAGAAGCGCCGGGGAAATTGCCGTTGCTGATCCAGCCGGAAGCGCCGAAATCAATTTTGGTGGTTTTGGTGAGGCGCAGGTTCAGGTTGGCGGTAAAGTTATAGCGCGTAAATTTCACTTGTGCATTGATGGCTTCCGTGATATGCCGGGAGAGTTGGGTAAAAAAATGAAATGGCTTAACGAATGGCAACACCAGTTGCCCGACCTGTTCCATGGTGCGGAACGGCTGGACGCCATTACGTTTCATATGAGTATGGAGTATATGAAGATCAAAAAGCCACGTGTGCTGTTCATTGGTTTGGGCGATACTGATGAATTTGCACACATGGGCATGTACGATTATTACCTCGACGCCGCACAAAAGTCCGACGCATATATCAGGCAGTTATGGGAATATATTCAATCCGATCCTTTTTACGCCAATAAGACCACCCTCATTATTATCACGGATCACGGAAGAGGACTGGCGCAGGGTGGCAACTGGCGGCATCACGGTAAACAAACGCCGCATTCAAACGAAATGTGGGCGGCCGCTATCGGGCCTTCTGTGCCGCCCGTGGGAGAAAGCCGTACCAAAACAGTTTATTACCAGGGACAGCTTGCTGCTACCATCGCCGAAATACTGGGTTTCACCTTCGATCCACCTCATCGGCCATTGCCGCCGCTCTCGCCGGATAAATTGTAATTATACATCAAAGAAAGAGGAATCAAACAAAACAATCCTGGAAACCATAGCGCCGCAAAAATTAACAGGAATAACTGCATTATACCTGGCTGCACAGTGCCGGCAAGGACCAGTTCCGGGCCATTGCGCAGCAAGGTGCGCAGTTATTCGTACGTTACGGGAAAGCAGGTACCGACGGACTTTCCCAGGTGAAAACATTCCTGGGAAGAAGAAGCAACGGAAGCGAAGAAGCAATTGATCAGTGAACAGGTGCAGAAGGGGTACAGGCAAGAGGAGTAACATGAAACGTGGTGCACTTTGCCAGGCATTGAACACAGGTTTCCTTATTTTGTGCCCCGAAACGGCCATCTTGTTATGCAGCCGGGCACATCGTGTAAACTTCTCCCGACCAAACAAAAGTACACAACATGAATTGGCATTTGTCTGTCCGCAAACGAATTCTATGGACCGCATTTTTGTGCTGCACATTTTCTTTATTCTGCCGTGCTCAATATGGTTCCTATGATCTCCGCTGTGAGCATCTTCCCTTGCCACTTGGTATAGACAATCCGCAGCCGCGCCTTTCATGGAAAATGAAAGACGACCGTCAGGGTGCCCGGCAAACGGCGTATGAAGTATTGGTGTGTATGGATTCCGTTATAAAAGCAGATGGTAAAAACATTCACTGGCGTTCCGGCAAAATATCATCATCAAAAAATCTCATCACTTACAACGGTAAAAAACTGCAGCCTTTTACAAGATACTATTGGCAAGTACGCCTATGGGACAGCAATGGCAAAATGTTACCCGAAGCGCCCGTCAGCTGGTTCGAAACCGGTATGATGGGCATCCATAACTGGAGGGGAAACTGGATCAGCGATGGTGGCGATGTCAACACCCTGCCTGCTCCTTATTTCAGAAAACAATTTACTGTTACGAAAACTATAAAACAGGCCAGGGCTTATATAGCAGTAGCAGGCTTGTATGAATTCTATATCAATGGCGCCAAAAGCGGCGACCATCGCCTTGATCCCATGTACACCCGGTTCGACCGGCGCAACCTGTACGTCACCTACGATGTAACGGCGCAACTGCAACAAGGGGAAAATGCCATCGGTGTGGTGCTCGGCAACGGCTGGTATAACCATCAGTCATTGGCCGTATGGAACTTTGAAAAAGCGCCGTGGCGGCAGCGTCCGGCGTTTTGTCTCGACCTGCGCATTACCTACACCGACGGGAGCACCCGGATCATCAGTACTGATCCTTCCTGGAAAACAGCGCACGGGCCCATCATCTTTAACAGCATTTACACAGGAGAGCATTACGATAGCCGGCTGGAAATGCCGGGCTGGAATACTGCCAATTTCGATGACAGCAAATGGCGCAGGTCTGCTTTGCGTGCCGCTCCTTCGAAGCAGATTGTGAGCCAGACCATGGTGCCAGTGAGAAATGTGGAAGCCATTACACCGCGCTCGCTGGTGCGCTTCAGCGATACCAATTATTTGTTTGATATGGGCAGGAACATGTCCGGTGTGGTGAAAATAAAATTACAGGGAGATAGCGGCACTGTGGTACGGCTCATCCACGGCGAACGATTGTACAAGGAAAACCATCCGCAGGCGGGCCATGTGGATCTGTCCAACATTGATGTATACCACCGGCCGAAAGACAACAGCGATCCTTTCCAGACAGACATCGTGGTCCTGAACGGGAAAAACGCCGTGGAGTTTATGCCGCGTTTCAACTACAAAGGCTTTCAGTATGTGGAAGTGAAGAGCAGTCGCCCGATACAATTGCAGCAAAGCGATTGCATTGGCTATTTTATGCACAGCGATGTGCAACCGGCCGGCACGATCGATTGTTCCAATCCTTTACTGGTAAACATCTGGAAGGCTACCAATAATTCCTACCTGTCTAACCTCTTCGGATACCCTACGGATTGTCCGCAGCGCGAAAAGAACGGCTGGACCGGTGACGGCCATTTTGCCATCGAAAGCGGTTTGTTCAATTACGATGCCATTACCGTATATGAAAAATGGCTGGCAGACCACCGCGACGAACAGCAGCCCAACGGCGTACTGCCCGATATCATTCCCACCGGTGGCTGGGGCTATGGCACGGCCAATGGTACCGACTGGACCAGCACCATCGCCATCATTCCCTGGAATCTGTACCTGTTTTATGGGGATATGAAACCGCTGGCAGACAACTATGAAAACATCAAAGCATATGTAAACTATATCGATCACATCAGTCCTTCGGGGCTTACCACTTTTGGCCGCGGCGACTGGGTGCCGGTGAAATCAACCTCTTCCCTGGAATTTACTTCTTCCATTTATTTCTATGTGGATGCGCAGATACTGGCAAAAGCAGCCAGGCTGTTGGAGAAATCGGATGATCATAATCGTTATACTGCATTGGCCGAAAAAATAAAAAAGGCCATCAATGATAAATATTTTGACAAAGAAAAATGTTTGTATGCCAGCGGTGTGCAAACCGAACTCAGTATGGCACTGCACTGGAAAATCGTTCCGCCAGGATACGAAGCACGGGTAGCGGCCAATCTTGCCAAACGTGTAGCGGCGGATGGCATGCACCTCGATGTAGGCGTGCTTGGCGCCAAAGCCATTCTGAATGCATTAAGCGATAATGGTCAGGCGGAAATTGCTTATCAACTGGCTGTACAGGATACTTATCCCAGCTGGGGCTGGTGGATTGTGAATGGCGCTACCACGCTGTATGAGAACTGGGACATCAATGCATCGCGGGATATTTCGTTAAACCATATGATGTTCGGTGAAATCGGCGCCTGGGTGTACAAGGGACTGGGAGGCATCAAGCCAGACGAGGCAGCGCCGGGGTTCAAGAATGTGTTGTTGCAACCCAATTTTGTAAATGGTGCTGATTATTTCGAGGCTACATATGAAGGGCCGTATGGAACCATACGATCGTCCTGGAAGCGTTCGGGCAATAAAGTAATATATGAAGTAAGTATACCCGCTAATAGTACGGGCACTATTCGTTTTCCTGCTGGCGTCAATAGGGTGAGCGAAAAAGGGAAGGGCGTCAATCCTGTGCAGCCTTATGGGGTTACTGCGGGGAAATATCGTTTTGAAATTGAAGTGGAGGAGGAACATAAATAAATCCTGCGCAATAGCTATAGAAGTCTATTCCGCCGGTTTAGCTATCGTGTGGATACAAATACGCTGCTGGTACTTTGGCGCATCCAGTTGGCTGTCCATCCCTTAGACAGCTGGCACAGTCCATGACCCTACCTTGATGGCCCTATCTGCAGTAAGTCGGAAAAACGCAAACAGCTATTGGTAAGACATCCGGTACGGTTCATGACCATAGCTTTTTAGCCCCATCTGCCATAAGTCGCAAAGCCCCTATAACTGCGTTGCCAGGCTCCAAAATGCCCATACAACTAATGTTCTGCCGATTAACCCTTTCCCTCTTTTAACTGAATTTTTCCCCCGCTTCATAGGAATAATGCGCCCCATTTATTAACTTTGAAGAGCAAAGTACTTTTTGTTAACTTGTGTGCTATGGGGACCAATCCTAACCAACCATATTTCGTCCATCCGGACAGCGTTGTCAGAAAAATCTGGGGCAAAAGCGATACTATTTTGTTCATCTTCGCCGGCGCTGCTGCCGAGTTTGCACTCAACAAAGCAGTGCACTGGTTGTACTTTACCGGCAAACTCCCGAAAGATCCGCTCGGTCGCCTGTTTTCAACAGTAGCCTACGCAAAGAAAATTGTATTTGCGCCCACAGCAGCAGCGCTCAAAGCCATCGATACCATTCGCCAGATTCACACCGCAGTAGAAAAAGCGCGCGGCGCAACCATTCCCGACTGGGCCTACCGCGATGTATTGTTCATGCTCATTCACTATTCCATTGCTTCCTACGAACTGCTGGAACACCGCATGAGTGATGAAGAAAAAGAAGAACTATACAATGTTTTTTACCGCATGGGCACAAGAATGGGGTTGATAGAACTACCCGAAAACTACCAGGCATGGCTGCCGGTGAGAACAGCGCATTTGCAGGAACACTATGAAAAGAGCGCGTATACTGTGGATTTATTCAAACAGTATAAAAAACATCTCGGTGCCTTTCATTATAACATTTTAATAGAAGGCCAGAAACTGATTGTTCCGCAGCGCGTAAAAGCATTGTTGTCTTTCAGCAATGGTAAACTGCTGAAACCAGTCATCCCACTATATAAATTAAGCCGGGCCATGAAAATGGACGCCATGCTGAAAAATTTGCTTCTGCCCAAAGAATACAAAGAACAGATCAGGGCGCTGGATGTACATGACAGGTACTAACGAAAAGGGCCACCCGAACGTATCGGGCAGCCTCTTTTCTATCGTCGTTATTATACCTATTGCTTCTTTATTGAAGGTCGAATCTGTCCAGGTTCATCACCTTGTTCCAGGCAGCTACAAAATCCTTCACAAATTTTTCTTCATTACCTGCACAGGCATATACTTCAGCCAATGCTCGCAGTTCTGAATTGGCCCCGAATACCAGGTCGGCGCGGGTAGCGGTCCATTTCGGCTGACCGGTGGCGCGGTCGGTGCCAATGAACATTTCCTGGTCGTCGGAAGTGGCTTTCCAACTGGTGCGCATGTCGAGCAGGTTCACAAAGAAATCGTTGGTGAGCTGGCCGGGGCGTGTGGTAAACACGCCGTGCTTGCTGCCATCGTAGTTGGTGTCCAGTACGCGCATACCGCCTATCAGAACAGTCAACTCAGGCGGCGTAAGTGTAAGCAGGTGTGCTTTGTCAACCAGCAATTCTTCGGTAGACACACGGGGATTCGGTTTGCGATAGTTTCGGAAACCATCTGCCAGGGGCTCCAGATAACCAATAGATTCCACATCGGTTTGTTCCTGTGAAGCGTCCATGCGGCCGGGCGTAAACGGCACCGTTACCGGGAAGCCTGCATCTTTGGCTGCTTTTTCCACTGCAGCGCAACCGCCTAACACTATGAGGTCGGCCAAAGAAATTTTCTTGCCGTCTTTTTGTTCGCTGTTGAAAGTTTTCTGAATGCCTTCCAGTATTGTCAATACTTTTTTCAGGCGGGGAGGATTGTTCACTTCCCAGTCTTTCATCGGAGCCAGTCGAATGCGTGCACCGTTGGCGCCGCCGCGTTTGTCGGTTCCGCGGAAAGTGGAAGCAGAAGCCCATGCTGTAATCACCAGGTCTGAAATGCTCAATCCGGATTCCAGCAGTTTTGCTTTCAATGCTGCTATATCCTTTTCATCAACCAGTTTGTGGTCAACAGCCGGGATCGGGTCCTGCCACAGCAGTTCTTCCTGCGGCACTTCGGGGCCAAGGTAGCGAGAACGTGGTCCCATATCGCGGTGTGTCAGTTTAAACCAGGCGCGCGCAAAGGCATCTGCAAAGGCATCGGGGTTTTCGAGGAAGCGTCTTGATATTTTTTCATAAATGGGATCAAAGCGCAGCGACAGGTCGGTCGTCAGCATGGTAGGCTTATGCTTTTTGTTGGGATCATAAGGATCGGGGATGATCGCTTCCGCATTTTTAGCCACCCATTGGTGCGCACCGGCCGGACTCTTGGTCAGTTCCCATTCATAGCCAAAAAGTATTTCGAAGAAATTGTTGCTCCATTTCGTCGGCGTTTTGGTCCAGGTTACTTCCAGTCCGCTGGTGATCGTGTCCGGACCTTTACCGGAACCATAACTGTTGCTCCAGCCCAGTCCCATCATTTCCATGGGAGCGGCTTCGGGCTCTCTGCCTACATGCGTGGCAGGCGCAGCGCCATGCGTTTTGCCAAAGCTGTGTCCACCCGCAATCAGCGCTACCGTTTCTTCATCATTCATCGCCATTCGGGCAAATGTATCACGGATATCCTTAGCCGCAGCGATCGGGTCAGGGTTGCCATCAGGACCTTCGGGATTCACATAAATCAATCCCATCTGCACCGCTGCCAGCGGTTTTTCCAGGTCGCGGGAATGTGTTTTACCATCGGCATTGTCTTCCGACACCAGCACAGCACCATCTTTCTGCACACCGTGACTGCCGTGCGCATAGCGCAGGTCGCCGCCCAGCCATTTCTCTTCAGAACCCCAGTATACATCTTCATCGGGTTCCCACACATCAGGACGACCGCCGGCAAAACCAAATGTTTTAAAGCCCATGGATTCCAGCGCCACGTTACCGGCCAGGATCATCAGGTCGGCCCAGCTGATCTTGTTGCCATATTTCTGTTTGATGGGCCAGAGCAGTCGGCGGGCTTTATCGAGGTTGGCATTGTCGGGCCAGCTGTTTAGCGGTGCAAAGCGTTGTTGCCCGGTACCGCCGCCACCGCGACCGTCGAATACGCGGTATGTACCGGCACTGTGCCAGGCCATACGGATGAAGAGCGGACCATAATGGCCGAAGTCTGCGGGCCACCAATCCTGCGAATCGGTCATCAGTGCATGCAGGTCTTTCTTTACTGCCTGCAGGTCGAGGCTTTTAAATGCTTCGGCATAATTGAAATCCTCGCCCATGGGGTTGGATTTGTTGGAATGTTGCCGAAGGATGTTCAATTTTAAATAATTGGGCCACCAATCGCGGTTCCTTGTACCGCCTCCGCCCACATTCGGCTTCAGGCTGCCGTTGTGAAACGGGCACTTGCTAATGTCGTTCATTTCTTTTCCCATGGTAAATACAATTTGTGCTATAGATTTTTGCTATTGAATGGGTGATTGCATAGTGTATACTAAGTACTTGCCACACGGGCCAAAAATAGTATTTTGGGAAAATAGATGTTATTGATTGATTCTATGTTCTGATAAATAGCGTCTATGAGGAAGCAAAGGAAGTGGTCATAACCGCTATTGTTTCATATACGTTGCCTTGAATCGCGCCAGCGGCGCCATACGCGCCCTGTTCAATATGAGCGTATCGCCCATGATGAGGAAATGATCTGCTTGTTGCAGCGCGTCCAGCAGTTGCCGTTCCAGCACTGTATTGGCGCAGGCCATTTGTGTGGTAATCATTTTTGACATTGCGATGCGGTTTCTGCCGCGCACTTCATAATAACCGCCAATAGTGTTGCAGCCGGTATTGCCGTGGACGCGGTTATCGGTTTCTTTAAAAATAATATATGGTTCCCGCGTAAAGCTGCTGTCCGGCACCACAGGTTGACCATTCAGTTCAACCAGTTTCCAGTATCTTTCAAGTATGGCGTAATTGGACTTGGTGAGCAGGTAATCACCATCCGGACCGCTGTTTCGTTTGCCTTGCGCATCTACCGGTATCAATGTATTTTCTCCCACAAAATACCGGACGGTATCCCTATCACTGGCCGCCAGCGCAATGGTGTTGCCCGCTTCATTCCAGGTAAAGCTGCCGGTGTGCGCGTAGGTGGAATCCGTTTTTGCAAGATACTTTCGCTGAAAAGTGTAGGTCTGGTTCCGGTTAAGATGTATGGTAGTTTGTATACCGGGGCAATCGGCGCAGGGCAGCACGCCGTAATAAATGCCGTCCCAATCCAGCGAATTGCGGCTGTTGTGTTGATCATCTGCCTGGCCGATGGTGCTGGTGGCCGATGGTTCCTTGCAGCCGGACAATATGAACAGGCATATAGCGATCAGGCAGATTGGCAAATTCCATTGCATACAAAACTGTTTTGCTGTTAAACGAACGCCGGCAATGACCAGGAGAAAGCAGGTAACAGGTTATAAAAAAAGAGGCTGTCTTTAAAGTTACTGATTTTATGCTTCTCAAAATGCCTTGTGCAAAAAATGCAGATGGAGCCATACCAGCGTGTACGGACTAATTGTATTTAAAGTTTTATTGAAACTTGTTATTCCAACTTTGCTGCTTAATTTAACAGCCATTATTTCGTCCGGAGCGCCGGCGGCTGATGCATACAAGTACAATAGTGGCACGCAGGGGCAAGGGACAGGGCATAACTATTGCGATATTTCCTTTCATTATACATTATTAAGGATCTGACACAAAGCCTGTAAAACCAATTGAAATGTTTAAAAATTCTTTTCTTACCAGTTGCGCTGCAGTGATCTTGATGGCCTGCGGCGGCAACAACAGCGTTAACTCCGCCAGTATGGATGATGCAGGCGTATCAGCCGATACCACTGCACAGCCTGTTGAAACAGACAAACCGAATTCAAATTACAAGCCGGCATTTGAAGGACAAACACGCGTAAAGGGCGTTACAACGAAAACGCCGTATGAAGCCAAAGTACTGACATCCGATCTGAAGAAGCCCTGGGGCATTGCTATATTGCCCGATGGCCGGCTGCTGATTACTGAAAAAGAAGGCACCATGCGCATTGCTACAACTGACGGACAACTGAGCGCGCCCATCACCGGCCTGCCTGCTGTGAATGCGAAAGGACAGGGAGGGTTGCTGGGACTTACGATTGATCCGCAGTTCAGCAGCAACCGGATGGTGTACTGGGTATTTTCTGAAAACAGGCCCGGTGGCACTTTAACAGCAGTAGCAAAAGGAAGACTGTCGGATGATGAAAAGAAAATCGAGAACGCAACGGTAATCTATCGCGCTACGCCTGCGCACGCAAGTAACCTGCACTATGGTGGCCGCATTTTGTTCGACAAGGAAGGAAATCTTGTGGTGAGCACCGGCGAACGTTCCGACCGTGTTACAAGACCACAGGCGCAGGATTTACAATCTGGCCTTGGCAAAATTGTACGTATTACCACCGATGGCCAACCTGCAGCCGGTAATCCTTTTGCAGGCAATGCCAATGCACGACCGGAGATTTATTCCTATGGACATCGGAACGTGCAGGGGCTGGCCTGGCATCCTGAAACCGGCGATCTCTGGGAAAGTGAATTCGGTCCGCGTGGTGGCGACGAAATCAACCGCGTGCAACCCGGCAAAAACTATGGCTGGCCAGTGATTACTTACGGTATAGAATACAGCGGCGAACAAATAGGAGAGGCCATCCAGCAGAAGGAAGGCATGGAACAACCCGTGTACTATTGGGACCCCGTAGTGTCGCCCAGCGGCATTGAGTTTTACAAAGGAGATAACATGCCGGAGTGGAAAAACAGTTTGTTCGTGGCTGCCCTGAACAAACCGCACCTGGTAAGACTGGTAATAGAAAATAACAAAGTAACCGGCGAAGAAAGGCTGCTGATGGAAGAACGTCAGCGGTTCAGGGATGTAACGGTAACCAATGATGGGATAGTGTATGCCGTTACCGATGCCGGCAGGTTGTACCGCATTGCCAAAAAATAATAAACGGACAGTTAATGTGGCCCACTGCAGCATATAGCAGCATGGCTGCAATATGCTGCTGTGGTTTATTTTTAATACCGGCGGTAATGTGTGGCGGAATATGGTGAAAAGACTTTGCACCGGTATTTGCATGAAGACCCTGCAGTTTTTTTATACGATTACATACAGTTAACAAAGCAAAAGCCGGCGCAATACCCGTTTCGTTTTGCGGCAGCATTTTGAAGATGTAGTAACTAAACTGGCAAAAAAAGTGAGCAATTAATGCTTGCTCTGTTTCCCAATATTGGACTGTTGTTCTTCTGCTACCAGCACTTTTTGCTGTTGCTGCTGAAAAAATACTACTGCACACAGGTGTGCCGTTCTCCATTTGCTTTAAAGCAAAAAATTTTTTCTTGCTGCTACATGTATTGATTTTTTTCGTTCTTAGCGCTTGTACTTAAACAGGCCTGATCAGTTATGATAAAAATCAAATTGCTTGTTGCGTGCCTGGTTATTACACCGGTACTGCTTGCGCAACCGTACACCTTACGCAAATCCATCGTTTTTGAGAATGGGAACATTACTTCTTATGGAGACGCCAACAAACAGGAACTGCTCCTGTTGAAGAACAGTTACCGGGAGTTTGCACTAACCGATGAGGGACTGATGATCTCGGCATTTCAGAATTTAAATCATCAACACCTCGGATTTCTGAAAAGTGGAAGGGTGGCGTTTGACCTGAGGGGACTGGAAGACCGTGTGCACAATGTAACCCTTCGCCCGGTGAAAATAGACAAGAAACAATGGTATGGCATCCATATGCGGGTGGATGGGCCGTCCAACAAAATAAAGTTTTATTTACTGCTGGTGAATAAGAACCGCGACTGTCAATTGCTCGTATCGGAACTTTTAAGTCACAACGATGCGCGGGTGCTGTATTTATCCAAACAAAATGATTGGGTAAGAGATGACGAGAATAAGTTTGCTGTGGAAAAATTTGGTAACCATTGGAAGTTTTTGTTGAATGGCAAACTGATTTATGAAACAACAGAAACTGTAGCGTACAGATTTTTTGATCATGCGCCTGAAGCCTATCTGCAAGGTGCCGGCCAGTTATTGCTCCGTGCTTTCCGCTTCGAATTTCACGGTTTGCCGGCCTGGGCTAAGGCGGAAGGTGCGTCTTCACCGCTTTTTTTCGTAAAGCAGCCTGACCCGGATATGCCTGCTTTTACCAGTTTGCAGGAAGCACTTGATTTTATTAAGCAACAGGTGCAATGTGGCAACGCCGTGCTGGATTCCAAAATCAGCCAGGGAAAGCGTGAAACAAACAAAGTATACAATGCCACCCTGGATTACAGTTTCACAGAGAAAGATGTCAACTTCCGGTACAGTTACCATACCCTGATGGAAATCAGGTCTGCGGACAAACCTGGACCCGGCGATACGCTGCAGGCTGTGGGTAACGTCATGCATACTGGGGTGGAATTCCCGCTGTTAAAGGTAGGAGCGGCGCAGCCAATGGTTGATGAAGAAAATAACATGGCCGGCCTCCAAATGAGAACGTGGTTGAATGTAAAAGCTACTGTGCAAAGCGAGCAGTTCAGGGAACGCATTGACGGCAAACGATTCATTGCCGGTGTTGAACAGGATCAGCGGCAGACCGACCAGTTTGTGGTCCATTGTTATGATAAGAAGGTGTCCAAACACCTGTCCTATGCATTCTGGTTTGCCAATCAGAAAATGCAGGAAAAGATCAAAAATTAACTACCAGTAAATTGAAAACCCTACATCACTTCCATTTATATGATCAAATACAATCTGCTTGTTATTTACCTGTTTGTTGCTCCCGTACTCTTTGCGCAAAAAAGCCCGCTGCAAAAATCTGTTGTTTTTGCCGACGGAAAAATCGTCACCAACGGTGATCCCGCCATTCAACAGCTTCACCAGCCAGCGAATACCGTTACAGGAACCTATACCCTTACGGAAGAAGGCGTTGTGATGAACTTGAATAATCCGTTTGCGCAACGCGTGCTGATGCAGGTGCTTAAAGACCGGTCGGCTTCGATGAAACTTAAAGGGATTGATGATTTTGTATACCGGTTGCATATCCGGCCGCTGCAACTGGACAACAACGTGTTTTACGGCATACACCTGCTGGTGCCGGGCCCTATCGCCAAAGACACCAAAATGTACCTGCTGCTGGTGAACAAAAACGGCGATTGCAAGGTGGTGGTGACAGATGACTTTACGTTGAACAGGCTCACCCCGGTGTATTCATCGCAGCAAAATGACTGGGTGAAACCCGAAGGAAATGAATTGGTGATTGAGAAGTTCGGCAACCAATGGAAATTGATGGTGAACGAAAAAGTAGTTTATGAAAAAACGGAAACAGTGACGTACAAGTTGGAAGGACTGGTGCCGGACGTGTTCCTGGAGAAATCCGGAAAATTATTGTTGCACTCTTTCCGCTTCGACTTTCATGGGGAAACTGTTACCGAAAAGCCGGCCCCTGTTGTGCCCAAACTTCCGCCAACGCCGCCTGTGACCATGCAAACCACTACCGATACCGGCACCTTTAATTCCATCATGGATGCGCTGGCATTCATTAAAAAGAATGTGCGTTGCGGCGAAGAGGTGCAGATATTGAAACAAGACGATAGTATGAAGGTCTATACCCAGGTGTTCTATGCAAAATTTGATTACCGTTTTACGGCAAAGGACACAATTCTGCGTTACAGTTATTTTAAACTTTATGGAGCCAGGCTGCGGGGATTGCCTGCCAACAGCGATTCGATCATGGCTGAAGGCAAGGTCCGTTACACCCAGGTGGAGTTTTCGCTCCGGCAAATGAGAGTGGCCAAATTACTGATAGATGATGTTACCAAAGAGGAAGGCTGTACCGTTGAACTCTGGTCTTCGGTACCGTGGAAAAGGGAAATAGAAGATTTTGTAGAGTATACAACAGGTGAAAGAGTGTATGGCAATAAACAGCAGGAAGAAACCAGGATGTACCCCATTGTCGATATTTATTGTTATGATAAGCGGGTAAGAAATCAAATAATCAATGCGTTCAACTATATCATCGAACAATTGAGTAAAACGCGAAAATAATTTCCCGGCACAGACGGACGCAGGTACCATTTGGTAAAGGGCTGACCATTGCGTCAGCCCTTTTCTTACTGATAAACTTCGCGCTGAATGCTATTATTCCCGCCAGCCGGTTTGCATTCACCATTGAATGCTGTTTTTTCTTTTGAAAGCAGTATAAATAAAGTAACTTGACCCGTTTGAAAACCATTACGGAGATTTCAACCAAACATGAAAAAGTTAGTTTACCTGTTTTTCGTACCGGCCATTCTTAGCGGCTGTTCACCAAAAACCGCAACACAGACTTCCCCAAAACAAACCTCCGGCAACCCGGTGTTTCCCGGCTGGTATGCCGACCCGGAAGGAGTTATTTTTGATAAACAATACTGGATATATCCTACCTATTCTGCACCCTACGCCCAACAGGTGTTCATGGACGCGTTTTCATCGAAAGATCTGGTCAACTGGACCAAACACGAACGGATTGTAGATACCGCCGCCATCAAATGGGCAAAACGCGCCATGTGGGCGCCGGCCATTGTGCAGAAAGACGGCCGCTATTTCCTGTTCTTTGCCGCCAACGATATCCAGAACGAACAGGAAGTGGGCGGTATCGGGGTAGCCGTTGCCGATAGGCCCGAAGGACCTTTTCACGATTACCTCGGTAAACCGTTGCTGAACAAAATTGTGAACGGCGCACAACCCATCGACCAGTTTGTATTCCGTGATAAAGACGGTCAGTATTACATGATCTACGGCGGTTGGGGACATTGCAACATCACCCGGCTGAAAGACGACTTTACCGGTTTCCTGCCGTTTGAAGACGGTACTATTTTCCGCGAAATCACGCCCAAAGGATATGTGGAAGGTCCCATTATGTTTATCCGCAACAACAAATACTATTTTATGTGGAGCGAAGGGGGCTGGGGCGGCCCGGATTACCGTGTAGCCTATGCCATAGGCGATTCGCCCTTTGGTCCCTTTGAACGCATCGGCACTATATTGCAACAGGACGCTGCTGTGGCCACGGGCGCCGGACATCATTCCGTATTGCAAATTCCCAATAGCAACGACTGGTACATTGTATACCATCGCCGTCCGTTGGGAGAAACCGATCGCAATCACCGCGTAACCTGTATCGACAAAATGGAGTTTGATGAGAAGGGGTTCATTAAACCGGTGAAGATTACTTTTGAAGGGGTGCCTCGCAGAACCTTAAAGTAAACCTCTTAATACAGTTATACCCCAATAAGCCGCGGTGTAAAAAGTCTGTGCCGGCCTCGCCCAAAAGATTGGCGGCATTATGACTTCGTAACAATCTGCCTTGAAAAAATATGTGCCAGTATGTGGCCCGGCAATAAGGTTTACTGCCGGCAGTGCTACTCTTTTTTTCCTGAGGGGCCGGGCAAACTCCAGTTGTATTTCACGGCGATCAATCGCACAGCCACTGTAGTTGCAATGCAAATAGCATCGATGGCTACCGGCGGTATGGAGGTTTGTTGCAGTACAAAAAACAGGATGCCGCCGGCGATGCAGGCGGTGGCGTATATTTCCTTGTGCAGAATCTGTGGTATCTGGTTCAGCAATACATCTCTCAACAATCCTCCAAAACAGGCAGTGATGGTCCCGAGGGCTATGCACAACCCCATGGAAAAATCAAGCGCCAGGCCTTTGCGAATGCCCAGCACGGTGAAAAAGCCGATGCCTATGGAATCGAACAACAGCAATACTTTCTGATAATTTTTCAGCTTGTTGAAGAACAGTGCAATGGATGCGCTGATGAAAATAGTGATGGGGTAATAACCGGTACGCATCCACGTAACGGGGAAATCGCCTATGAGCACATCACGGATGGTGCCACCGCCAATAGCGGTGATGAATGCAATCACGTAGATGCCGAATACGTCCAGCTTTTTCTCCATGGCCGCAAACACACCTGAAATGGCAAAGGCGGCAGTACCGAGGAGATCGATTAATGTAAAGATGTTGTTGCTCATATAAAAGTGAGGCTATGGTGGCTGCGTGATTCAAAAATAAGTGAAATGGGGGTGGTCAGTAAATACACCCGCACAAAAAATACCCCCAAAATTTGTGTAGTTAAATGACTACGCATATATTTGTAGTCAAATGACTACATAATATGCATCTACGGCGCGATGTTTTTCAGGCAATAGCAGACCCCACCCGACGGGCAATTCTTACGCTGGTGGCCTCGCATGCTATGACGGCAGGGGCCATAGCCGCTCATTTCAACACTGCCCGGCCAACCGTTTCAAAACATTTGCAGATACTTACCGAATGCCAGTTGCTGACACAGCAGCCGAACGGTCGGGAGATCTATTACCATTTAAACCCGGGCAAGATGAAAGAGATTGCAGACTTCCTGGAGCCGTTTCGCAAACTGTGGGACGACCGGTTCAACAAGCTGGAAGCAGTAATGAAAAAATACAAATCAAAAAAATAATACCTGATGGAACAAAAAACCAAAATCCACGCTGAACCCGGCAGACACGATCTCTTGATTACCAGGGAATTTGACCTGCCATTGGAATTGCTTTTCAAAGCGCATGCAGAACCGGAACTGATCGAGCAGTGGATGGAAAGCAGTGTGGTGAAATTTGAAGGAAGAAAACACGGCTACTACGCACTGGAAAAAAAAGACCCTGCGGGAAATATCCTGTTTGCCGCCGACGGCACTTTTCATGAGTTTACAGCGAACAAGAAGATCACCCGCACTTTTCAGATGGCTAACGCGCCATTTGACGTGCAACTGGAGTTTCTCGAATTTGAAAAACTCACCGATGACACCAGCAAACTCAACATACAAATTGTTTTCAGAACTGTTGACTTGCGCGACCAGATGCTGAAGCTGCCATTTGCCTTTGGCCTGAACATGGCGCATAACCGTCTTGAAGAAGTGATCAAATCTATAAGGAAATAAAAAAACTTTTTTATGAAAAAAAGAAACAACATCATTTACTGGATCGCCACTGTATGGCTTTCGCTGGGTATGTTGTCAACCGGTGTTGTGCAGCTATTGCGTCTTGAAGAAGAAAATGCATACATCATGCAGTTAGGGTACCCGGTATATTTGCTTACCATTATTGGCACCTGGAAAATACTTGGCGTAATAGCTGTGCTGGCGCCTAAATTTGCATTGTTGAAAGAATGGGCCTATGCGGGATTCTTTTTTGTCTGTACCGGGGCCATTGTTTCGCATATTGTACAGGGTGAAGCGAAGGATATTTTCGGGCCGCTGCTGTTGTTGGTGCTGACCGTGGTTTCATGGTATTTCCGTCCGCCTGCCCGGAAGGTATTGCAACCCGTACTGCAATAAATACGACTGGCTATTTACTGAAAATTCAAACGCATTGTATGAAGAAGAATAACAAAAAACTGTCTGCTGAGCAAACCCAGGCGCTTTTAAAAACACTGAAGGCCCGGTTTGAAAAATTCAGTAATCGTCATAAAGGGATTAAATGGGAGGATGTGCAGTCGAGGCTGGAAGCGCATCCTGACAAGCTGTGGTCGCTCCATGAAATGGAAGCCACCGGCGGCGAACCCGATGTGGTGGGGTATGACAAGAAGACCGGTGAATACATTTTTTTTGATTGCGCTGAGGAGAGTCCCAGGGGCAGGAGAAGTGTTTGCTATGATCCGGAGGCATTGGCTTCGCGGAAGGAACACAAGCCCAAACACAGTGCGGTGGGCATGGCAGAAGAAATGGGCATTGAGCTGCTGACAGAGCAGGAATACCGGGAATTGCAAAAGCTCGGCGAATTTGATTTAAAGACTTCAAGTTGGGTTAAAACAACGCCTGAAATCCGCAAGCTAGGCGGGGCGCTTTTTTGCGATCGTCGCTACAACACTGTATTTCTCTATCACAACGGCGCGGAGTCTTATTATGCTTCGCGTGGGTTCAGGGGGATGTTGCGGGTGTAGTGCACACGCTAAAATTTTGTAGCGCATCCAGCTGTATGTTCATCCCCCGCTGGCGCTATTGTGTGGACACCAACACGCTGCTGGTACCCTGGCACATCCTGCAACCTGTCCGTCCCCCGCTGGTGGGGGATGAACAGGCACCAGGATGTGCCAAAGCACTGCAGCATATTGAGGAAGGATAGGGGTTAGGGGTTAAAAAGCCGTTCCTTCTTTTGCCAGTTCAATCATGGCTTCCAGTTCATTGATCAGTTCAGCATCGGAGGAGAAACCCTCGGTAAGAAAACGTTGCCGGCCTTTGGCATCAATGACCACTTTTGCCGGAATGCCTTTTGGTTTATATGCAGACACTACTTCATAACTGCCTGGCTTACCCGATACCGGCTTATCCATCAGCACCTGAAAATTGTATTTGTTCTTCTTAACAAAGTCCTTCACTCTTTTCAAAGCGCCTTCTTCTTTTTCCTGTGTGGCAATAAACAGGAACACCACTTCAGGATGTTTGTCCACCATTTTCTGCATCGCCGGAAAAGATGCAATGCAGGGCGCGCACCAGGTGGCCCAGAAATCAATCACTACCACCTTGCCACGAAAATCGGACAGGGAAACCTTTTTACCGTTCAGGTCCACCAGCGTAAACCCGGGCGCTTCCACATCCTGCATTTTTGCCTTCAATGATGTTTTCACCGTAGATTGAACGCCTTGCTGCAGTTTGTTGAAATACTCGTCAAAACCATTGTCGCCGCCGTGTTTGCCCGCATAAAGTTTTTTCAGCAACGCATCCATGGTAGCGGTTGATTTGCCTTTGGAAGCCATGGTATGCAACAATGCATACGCCTTGTCTTCCTGTCCGTTGTACACCAGCAAACGTGCATAGCGTTCCACCGAAGCGGGCAAGCCTTCCTCAGGACTATCATGGAAAGCTTTTTCCTGGTACTGCAGCGCTGCTTTCAATTTGCTTTCTGCATGGGCGGTGAGCGCCTGGGCATAGGTATCGTAATAAGGATATTGTGCAAAATTCATGAACCGTTTCCAGTCTGCTTCCGGCATAGCTTCCGGCCGTGCCTTCGGATCATCTTTGAAAGAAAGATACAGATTGATGGTTGCCTTGGACAGTTGTTCTGCTTTTTGCACATCGATGTTATCGTTTACCAGCATACTGGCGCCCATGTTCATATAGGATGTCTGGTTGAATTTGTTTTTCATGCGGGCTATATACTGGTCAAATGCGTCATAATTGCGCTGGCGCAGGTAGGCAAGCGCAACGCTGCCGTATAGCATATCCATCGTTTCTGCATCCTTTGCTGTATCCAGTTTATGATCGGCTATAATCTGCTTCATCAGCGACACGCTTTTTTCCGGGTCCTGTTCCTTACCCAATGCTTTCAATTGTTCCAGTAATGTTGGTTGCTGTTGCGCGAAAGTCAGCAGGCAGCAACAGTGCAATATCAGTAACAGTAATAACCTTGTTTTGCTGGTCATCATTAATCATTTAAAAATGTCAATCGTTTTTGCACGCACACCAGGGACACGAAGGAACACAAAATTTTCCTGGCGTTACTTTTGTTTTCGTTGATCGCCTATGGATTGTCTTTCATCCCCGGATTGGCAAGTAACATTCTCGGCGGAATTCTCAAAACTAAACGCTCCGGCTCGAGGGTATACACGGTAGTAGTACCGTCTTCATGATGCAGGGTATGCGTATAGGTGGTGTTGCCGAACAGCGGGTCAACAGACAATCTCCTCATATCAAACCAGCGTACGCCGAGACCGGCAAATTCGCGCAGGCGTTCTTCCATAATGAATTGCAGTAACTGCATTTTATCACCTGCTACAGGCGCCGGCACCGCAGCATCGGCCACCGGCATACGATGCGCACGGAATGTTTCCAGGATATCCACTGCGCCGGGAAGATCTTCTCCACGCGCCCGGCATTCTGCAATCAGCAGGTAAATCTCCGGCACTACCACACCAAACGGCACAATGCTGGGTGCTGTACGGCGGAATGAACCTGCCGGGAAATCAGGTCCGGCCGGAAAAGGGGTGCTGGCATACAACAGTAAACGCAAATCCGATGGTTCGTACAATGCCATGGTTGCTCCGTTTACCTGCAGGGTATTGAACAATACGTGAAAATTGGAGAACTGCCTGAGATACACCACTTCCTCGTTTTCATGGGTAAGCGGGTAATTCGGACCAAACGGATCGATGGGCATAAACAAGCCATCGGGTGCAAATGTTTCATTGTAATCGTACAAACCAACAGGCGTCTGCGAACCGCTCAACCCCTGCAAGGCAGCTTCCAGCAGCGGCAGCGCTTCATCATGGCGATGCATATACATGAGCACCTTGCCCAGCAATGCCTGTGCAGCGGGCTTGCTCATGCGCAGGCGGTGAACTACTTTTTCTGGCAGCGCAGGTATGGCCTGCTGCAGATCGCTGATGATAAATTCATACACTTGCTGCACCGATGCCCTGGTGAATTGATTTACCGTAATATCAGCCGTGGTGATGATAGGAAAACCCGGATCATCGGCGGCCGTGGCAGCATTATATGGTTTGCCATAGTAATTGATGAGCAGAAAATACGTCCATGCGCGTCCGGCAAGCGCTTCAGCCTGCACCATTTTTTTCTGCTGTTCGGTGCCGTCCGGCACTTCCATCACTTCGTTGATGATCTTGTTATAGGTATATATGCTGGTAAGCGGACCGGAAGTTTCGGGACTGTTTTCATCCGGCTGGTAAATATCGGCGGCCCAGGTAAACAAGCGCTGTTCGCGCAAGGTAAGCCCGGAATAGTAAGGGTCGGCGGCGGTTACTTCATCGCCCAGCAACAGTTGTGCATCTGTGCCTGTATTTTGCAGGTTGGAGTTGTTTAGCAGCAATTCGTAATCTTTATATTCCGTTGCAATTACCTTACCCTTGGGGAGCACTTCCACAAAACTTTTTTTACACGCTGTGCCGGCCGAAAGCAACAGGAGGCAAAAAGCCGGAGCAACTATATATTTCTTTGCATTCATGTTAATCAGTGTTTTTTTCAGAAAGTCTGCTATCAGAATTGGATATTGAGGCCCAGCGTCAAAGCGCCCTGGTTGGACCGCAGGTAGCGAATACCGCCACCCACCTGTCCGGAGGTGCTGCCGCCGGTAGCATCGTGAAATTCAGGGTCTATACCAAACTTGTTTGCTTTCCACAACATCACGTTGCTAACCTGTACGCGTAACCGTATACTTTCCATGCCTGCACGTTTGATCAATGTGCGCGGCAACTGGTACGAAAGCGAGGCGTCACGCAGTTTTACAAAGGCGGCGCTTATCACATTGATATCGCCCTGCGTATAGTAGCGGGTATCGCGCCGGCTGTCGTTCACGCTTTTTACCGGTTCCCACGAAGGAACATTGGTAGTCAGTTCATCGCCGGGTTGGCGCCAGCGCTGCGCAAATTCTGCGTGCACATTGCCACTCCTGAAGCGCAGGTCGCCGCTTTGCAACGCATTGTTGGAATGCATGGGCACCAGCCCGTTGCCTGCATAAAATTCCAGTACATCGCGGCGCATCACATTGCCAAAGTTGTATACCATGTTTACAGCCAGTTCAAAATTGCCGTATAGGAAAACATTGCTCAGTCCGCCATTCCATACCGGCTGGTACGTGCCCATATACACCACGTCTTCGGGCAGGGCTTCATTTCTGGCTTTGGTCACTTTACCCGATTGCAGCCTGATGAGCGGATCGCCCATATCGTCGAGGCCCACAAAGTCATAGGCAAAAACAGCATAGGCCGGATGACCTTTGAGGTATGCGGCGCTTGCCTTTTGCGCACCGGTAGTGATGGGGGCAGGTTGATTGAGTTTGGTGATCTTATTCTTGTTATAGGCCAGCACCAGTTGACTTACCCAGCGGAATTTTCCGGTGGTAAGATTCAGGGAGCGCAAGGACAGTTCAATGCCTGTATTGCGCATATTACCAAAATTGCCAATCACCGCATTGTATCCCGAAAACGGATTCACTTCCATCTGCCCGATGAGGTTCTCGGTGAGTTTGCTGTAAAAATCAATAGCACCGCTGAGCCGGTTGCCTTTCAGTACACCAAAGTCTACACCGATATTGAAGGTGCGGGTGCTTTCCCAGGTAAGCGCCGCATTGGCCGGCGTGGTGATGACCATACCGGTATTGCCGGGCAGCGCAGAGCCGGTGCGTGCTTCGAGAATATCATAAGAAGCGGCCGTACCCGGAACAGGGGAGTTACCGGTAAGACCATAAGACACGCGCAGCGACAGGTCATTGAACGCTTGCTGCTCCATAAACTTTTCCTCACTGATATCCCACCGTCCGCCGATGCTCCATACCGGTTTGTTCTGGGCGGAACGGTCTTTGCCAAACAGGTTGCTCTGGTCAAGCCGTATACTTCCGCTGATCGTATATTTATTACCGTAAGTATAGGCGGCAGTGCCATAGTAGGATATGAAACGCACGAAGGCTTCTGTTTCAGTAAACGGTTGCGCATTGGGCAGCAGGCTGCGCGAGCCATTGTTGGGCATTACGGGATTAGACACGCCCGTTGTGCTCAGTGTTTTGTAGTCGAGGGCGGGGTAGGTTTGCAATAATTCATTGTAGCCGCGAATCAGGTGCTGGTTGCTTACCAACAGTTGCTCCTGTGCTTCCTGTCCGGCAAGCAGGGAAATCTGGTGTTCCTGGTCATTCCAGGCGCGTTGGTAAGCAAGCTGGTTACGCACCGTCCAGTTGCGCTGGGTGGCCTGTGATAAAGCATACCTGCCGCCGGTAACCGGCAAATGATAAGTGGGTAACTGTCCGGGTACAGCAGCAGGAACGGCAAACTGCGCCGCCTCACTGCGCACGATGTAGCTGCGGCTGTCATCGAAGGAACGGGTTTTTTCTGCAGTCCTGAAAAAACCATATACACCGGAGAATGACAATCCGTCCACAATGCGTGCAGTAATGCCCGCGGTTATTCTTGCCGCAATCAGGTCAGTTTTCGTATAACCATAATCGTATTCTCTGAGCGGATTGTAGTCGAGACTGATGCCGCTTTTTTGTTCAAAGGCCAGCCGGGTGGAGTCGGATAGTTGTCTTACATAGGGAATGGAAAGCGGGTTGCCATTCGCATCTTTGAACAACTGGTAGGGGAGAAAGCGGTTATCCACTTCAATATTCCTGGGGCTGCCGGCATTTACATGGGTGAGGTCGGTGATGAGAAATACATCAAGCCTTTTACTGAGCTGGTAATCCTGCCGCACGTTCACCTTGTAGGTGTGATGGGTTTCGCCGGGACGGTTGCTCTGGTTGCCGGTATACGCTACCGATCCGTAAATGCCGTACGATTTTCCACCGCCGCGTACCGATACGGTATGGTTGGTGAGCAATCCGGGCCGGTACCATATATCACGTATCTGGTTCACATTGTTGATGGCTGCCAGGCTGTCCAGCGCAGCGGCGGCCTGTGCATCAGAAAGCAGTCCGCGGCTATGGTTGTACAAAATAACATTGTGTGGCGGTACACCCATGGAACCCATGCCGGTAAAGGCGCTTACCGTAGCCCATGGATACAGATCGGGACGGAAAATATCTTTGGCTGCCTGTATGAATTGCCCGCTGCTCAGTACGGGATAATAATCAATATCGGGCTTTCCCTGGAAGGTAACAAAGCCATCATACTCTACGGCGAGTTGTTCATTTCTTCCTCCTTTGCGTGTAGCAATTACAATCACGCCGTTCGATGCCCTGGCGCCCCAGATGGAAGCAGCGGCCGCATCTTTCAGTACCGTAATGTCTTCCACATCCTGCGGGTTGAGCGTGGATACATTATCGAGGGGCACACCATCTACTACTACCAGCGGCGATTTGTTACTATTGATCGAAGTAAGTCCACGGATCAGCACGGGCGTATTGCTGGCGGAAGGGGCGTTGTTCACGGTAAGGCCTGCCACCAGTCCGTCCAGCCGTTGCAGCACATTCATGGAGGTAGTCCTGTTCTTCAGTTTATCCATGTCCGGCTTGGCATAAGCACCGGCGCTCTGCTTAACAGAAAAGGTCTGGTAACCGCTGCTTACGACAATTTCTTTCAGTTCGCTGGAAGCGGCAGACAATACAAATTCAATGTACAATGTTCTTCCTTTGGTTACATACACATTGCGCGCATCAGGACTATAACCTATGCACGAAACGCGCAGGGTATAGAAACCTTCCGGAATGTTTTTGATTTCATATTCACCACGTTCATTGGTAACAGCGCCACGCTCCAGCGGCTCCAGCATAATGGTGGCCGGCGTAATGGCGCCACCAGATTCATTCTTTACAGCACCTTTGATGATACCGGGTTCATCAGAACGCTCATCGGGCGCTTTGGGCGGCTTTGCTTTCAGGAAAATGGTTTTGTTGGTGATCTCGTAAGAGAGATTTTGATTTTGCAGCACCAGGTCAAGAAATTCCCTGAGTGGCAGCTCCCTTACGGCACAGGTAACTGGTTGCGCTTCCTTCAGCAGGTTCTTTGCCGCAAATACACTGTAACCTGTTTGCTCCTTAATGACCTGGAAAATTACTTCCAGTTTCACTTCTTTACCTACGTAGGTAATGAGCGGAGGGTCTGTCTGGGCTTTTGATGGTGTAACAGCCGCCAGTAATATAACGGATATGCACATCCTTTTTAGTAAAGCAACAGCATGTTTTGGTGTAGCAGTCATTAACTATCCTTTTGGTTGACAATAAATCGGTCCATACCCGGCCACCCGTGTACTGTGAATAATGTTTCTAAGCAATTATGAGGGAGAACCGGTAGCTTCATGGCAACACCACCAGTCGTTTTCCTTCTTCCAGCCGGAAATGAACGCCCGACATTTTCAATCCTTTCAGCACTTCAGACAATGGCAGCGATCTTTCTATTTCCCCGAAAAACTCCAGGTCGGGAACGCCTTTTTCGTATAGCACTTCCACATCGTACCAGCGTGCTAACTGGCGCATGATCTCCTGCAGGTTGGCATCCTGAAAATTGAAGCGGCCATCTTTCCAGGCAATGGCTTTGGTAATCTCCATTTGTTTGAGCGACGTAACAGACACATCGCCGCCAATGGCCGCAGCCTGCTGACCGGGTTGCAACAGCGTAGTTTTTCCATTGGCTTTTATAGCAACCTTTCCTTCTATCAGTGTTGTTTTGATGGATGCTTCATCAGCATAGCTGTTGATGTTGAAATGAGTGCCCAGTACTTCAACAGCTATTTTTCCATCTACATCTACAATAAAGGGTTGTTGTTCTTTTTTAGCCACTTCCATATAAACTTCGCCCTGCACCGTAACTTTTCTTTCTTTTCCTGCGAAAGCAGTAGGGAATGTAATGGAGGAAGCTGCGTTGAGCCATACCTGCGTGCCATCCGGTAAGGCAAGCCGGTATTGACCGCCGCGCGGCGTGCTCATGGTATTGTATTGCACTTCGCTGATGGCGGCGCCATCGGTTGTGTAGGCAATTTTGCCATCCGGCAGTTTTACGATCGTAGCATTGCCCTGCACTGCCAGCGAGCCGTTGGCCGCGCTGTCAAGTACAATCGTTCTGCCATCGGCCAGGCGAAGGATGGCTTTGTTGCCACCCGGCGCAATATCGTATTCGATGCCGGGCCTGGCGGTTATGGCGTCGTCTGCCTGTTTTTCCTGCTGGTTAAAGAGAAAGTAAGCACCTGCACTGAGCAGTATGATGGCGGCCGCAGCATAGCGCCAGAGCTTCCACTTTCTTATGGGGATGATTCTTTGCGGTGGTGATTGCTGTTGCCGCACTTCTTCCATAATACGTGAGAAAATCTCCTGCGACTGTGTTGCCGCCGGTGGAAAATGTACCGGCAGACTGTCGAATGCCGTTTCCACCAATTGTTCTTTCACGTTTTCAAGGGCGGGATCATTCCACGCAGTCCACAGCGCATGTTCTTCTTCAGGCGTTGTTTGCTGCTGCAGGTACCGGTGAAACAATTCAGTTAAGCGCTGCGCTGTCATAGTATTTCTTTAGACAATAAAAAAAGCGGGGTGGGGGACATGCCGGAAAAAAAATTTTTTACAATGAATGCATGCGTGTGGAAGCGCACCTTTCACCTGGCTACAGAAAAAGGGTCATAGCGGCCGTGACCACCAGTTCAATATGGCCATCCAGGCGGGCGCGAATGGTGTTCATGGCGCGTGAAAGATGTTCTTTGGCAGTATGGCGGGTGATGCCCATTTCCTGTGCCGCCTGCGCAAGCGTCATACCCGATTCCCTGGTGAGTTGCCATACTTTTTTTTGCTGGGGTGGAAGGTCGTCAATTACCTGGCGGAAGAGGCGCGCGTATTCGCGGTCCAATACAGCGCCCGCCGTTTCGTTGCTGTGATCAGGCTGTACGCCCTGGTATTGCAGCAATGCCAGTTGTTCACGCGCTTTTACTTTCAGGTAATTGATGATGGTATTGCGCGCGATGGTCCTGATCCAGGAGGAAAAATAGTTTACCGTTGCAAGCTGCCCGCGACTGTTCCACAGCTTCACAAATACTTCCTGCGTAATTTCTTCGCTCATGAAGGCCGATCGTGTGAGGTACATCGAAAGCGAATACACCTTTGCATGCCAGGCATCATACACCTGGCGGAAAGCGGTTTCATCGCCTTCCGATACGCGCTGCAGCAATACCTGCTCCTGGTATGAATTTGAATTGGCCAATCAGCAATATTTACATGAATGACGCTATAAATGTAAGGCAAATGATCTGCAGGACAGGCCGGAATGGCAGTGGAATGAACAAAGCTACAGCATTCTTTCAGTAAGTTTTCATATCCATCCCTCGCTGATACTTTTGGCCGACAATTCAGCCATATTGGCACAGCCTGATTTTTCCAGCAGATGTTTGCGGTGCGCCTTTACCGTATCAACAGTAATGCATAATTTTTCTGCAATGGTCTTTGTTTTGTATCCTGCCGCAATCATACGCAGCACTTCCAGCTCCCGTTTCGAGAACAGCATGGCGGGTGTATTGTTTTCGTCCCATACCTCCATGTTCAGGTAACTCGGTTCACCCATTAATCCGATGGCAGACCATTTGTAGTTGTTCTTTTGCGTGAGGTGACCGATGTCGGTATGAATGTTGATAGACCGGATCAGGTTATTGTGTTCGTCCACCGACAATATGAGCGATTGATGATTGAACAGCCTGTAACTACCGTCGCCGGTTTTGAAGCGGAAATTGTACGACACCTTATAGCGGGTTACTTTTTCAACACCTTGCTGGTATACAAACAGATGCGCTTTTTCTTCGGCCTTGCTTACAAATTCCATATCCTCCGGATGAATGAGCGCAAGAATATCCTGCACATTTTTGATGCGTTCTGCCGGCACGCCGTGTATGTCAGCAAAACTGCTGCTGAGTTTGGAGATGCCCATATCAGCAAAATCAATGAGGTAAAAATAAAAAGGGCCTGCAGCGAAAACAGAACTGATGATCTCATCAAAACTGATCGTGGGGAGCGCGGCCGGTTTCCCGATTTCAGACTGCAACCTGTCCCATACCTGCAGCATTTTATTGATTTCCGGTTTCATAAGGGTAATTGTGTAGAAGGTGAATATTGAAAGGGCAAATAACCCAAAACAAATAACAAATATCAAAAAAAGCTGCGCCTTCTTCGCGCGAAAATGCCCCTAAAGGGTAATTGACAGAAAGTTTTCCTCCTTTTACATTTGCCGCATCTGCAGCACGATTATCCTATTTCCTTATCCCCGCTGTTTATTTACCACCTCTATAACCGCAACAGATGAAAAAATTGCTCCTTGGTTGTTCGCTTTTGTGTGCGTATACCCTCAATGCCCAGCAATTCTTCCTGGATGACAATGAAAAGTATGGTGTGAAAGATGAGTATGGCACTGTAATAGTGCCCGGCCGGTTCGATGACAAGCGTAATTTCAAAGAAGGAATGGCTGCTGTAAGCATCAACGGAAAATGGGGATACATTGATTCCACCGGGAAGGTGGTGTTGCGGATTGATTATGATAAATGTTTGGACTTTTATGAAGGCGCCGGCATTGTTGAGTTCGACGGTAAGCAGACTTTTGTTGATAAAAGAGGCAGGGCGCTTTTCAGCGAAGCCTTTACCAGGGTGCGTCCCTATTCCGAAGGAATTGCAGCTGTGTATAGCTATTCTGCCTACCTGAGAACAACGATGAGCCTTGATGCCTACAAATGGGGCTTCATCAACAAAAAAGGCCAATCTATCACGCACCTTGAATACGACGAGGTGGAATCGTTTCGCAACGGCATGGCGCCGGTGAAAAAAGACGGGAAATGGGGATATGTGAATGCTGCGGGACGCAAGGTGATTCCTGTCAAATATGATGCAGCCCGCAGTTTCAATGAAGATGGCCTGGCCATGGTAAAACTGAATGGCAAGTACGGCTACGTTGATAAAACGGGCAGGATTGTGATACCCATCAAATACGAAAGTATACAGGGGATGCGGGAAGGGGTTACTGCGGTAAGATCGGTTACAGGATGGGGATATGTTGACAAAAACGGAAAACAGATTGTTGATTGCCAGTACGCCCGGGTATTTCCCTTTCAATACGGTTTTGCAGCGGTTATACCTATTCAGAAGTGTGGCATCATTGATATGTCAGGGAAAACAATTGTTTCGTGTAAATACGATCTGTGCGGTGTGATTACTGAAAAACTGGCGTGGGTATTAATCAAGAAAGGGAATGCCACCAAATATGGTTTTGCAGACCTGGAAACGGGAAAGGAAATTGTTCCGCCACGATACGATGTCATAGGTAACCGTCATATTGACGGTATGCTGCCATTGGTGCTTAATGGCAAATATGGTCTTTTCAATATTTACACCAGGAAAGAAATTCTTGCGCCGGAGTATGACGAATTCCTGGAATTCAGCGAAGGTTTGTGCGCTGCGAAAAAGAACGGCTACTGGGGGTATGTGAACGAGAACGGGAAGGTGGTGATCCCCTTTATTTATGATCAGGCAGAGTCATTTTTTGAAAGCGCCGCCAATGTGGTGAAAAACGGAAAGAAATTAAGAATAAGCATGCAGGGAAAAATATTGCAAACCCCCTGATCCCTGAACCTCAAACCCGGAACCGCGGAGGGAAGCCGGTCGTGAAAGTTCACCTTCCGGCTTTCCCACTTCCGCTTTTGCAGATTGGCAGCCATCCCAACTCCCCTTGCTGCGGTTTATCCTTACCGGAATATTTGCTACCTTTGCAGTATGGCACGGAATACAGCAAATAATATCTTTTTTGCCGGCAGCTATTTGCTGCTGCCCCGGTATGGCTGCCGTCCATCTTCCTTCCAGGAATTTGTTCCGTTCACACACGGATTGTTCTACTATTCCAGTTTTAAAGACTTTGGCACGATAAGCCAGGGCTAAGCAGGCTTCAATGCCCTGGAACCAATTTCCCGCGTAATTGCCGGTTTGCATTGCATACTATAGTACGCAGATTTCCGGAATGCTGTCATGCATCTCCGGACAAAACTGTTTGCCTGCCGGTGCAGCAACTATGCATGCGCGGGAATACCATCATACAATATTCACATCTGTCTGACAGCGCCGTAGTGGCTGCTGATAATTCATTAATTGTCTAAAACTTGCAGATCATGACGCACACAGTAATGATTGAGGAAATCCCTGTGTATATACAAATACAGGGAACTGAAATGAACGATTACCTTGACAGGAAGATTCACAAGATGATCAGTAACCTTAAGGGACATGCGAAAGATATCAAAGAGATCAGGCTGTACATTTCAGATACGCTGGAGCCTGTGAAGAGTCCGAGAAAATTCATTGCCGAAGTAAAAATACCCGGCCTTGATTTCGTGGCTTCAGACAGTGGTCGTTTGTGGAAAGGATTGCTGAGTCACGTGGAAAAACGGCTCATCCGCCAGTTGCAAAGGAGAACGGAGTTACTGAAACGGCAGGCTATTATTAATGCGGCGGCTTTGGCTGCACAGGGCATAAGGGCTTAAGGAAACGCTACACGAATGCGCTCCGGCGCATGGCTTCCAGGTATACGATAAAAACAGAGGCTGCTTCAATAAATATTGAGGCAGCCTCTGTTATTGCATATTCGTTATGACGGCTACTTCACTAAAATGGATTTGGTGCTGAGACTAAACCCGCTGAAGCAACCTACTACATTGCTGCCTTCTACCGTACTGGCCAGCTTTACAGGTGTAGCAAATGGCCCGGAATTGTCACGCGCCTTGTTATAGCTGTCCCAGAAATTATACACTTTGCGCTCTACACTTACGAGGTGAAAATGCACTGTATCGCCAACAGGAAATCCGTTGTTGGGCGTTAGCTGGAGGTATTCTCCGTTTACCAGATCATCTGTTCCGGGTAAGTAGCGGTTATTGCCAAAGGCGCCCCAGCCAAAACTGTTACCGTGATGGTAATTGATGCGCCAGTAGTACAATTGAGTATTACCAATGGTATCAGGGTCTTTGAAGTAAATGGTAAGCCTGGCTTTTTCGTAAATGCTGTCCATAAAATGATGTCCGCTGGTTACGCTGTCAAGCTCAACAGGCGGCGGTAAAAAAGTAGTGGCCGTGTAGCGGTTGCCTTTGGTTTCAATTTCCAGTAAGTAATGTTTGCCCACCCGGCCATTCAGCGCCTGTGCAGGATTATTGAACACGGTAGTATCCATATACAAACCGGGTATGCGGCCACCCGGGATCTGCGGTGATTCTGCTTCGGTAAGGTGTTTCCGCGTGGACGCGTCCCACTGGTAACTGCCATCGCCCAGCATAATGCCTTCAGTAATGGTTACAATGGCGCCGGCTACCGGAATGTTGGTAAAGCTGGTGTCAAAATATTCCTGTCCATGGGTAAGTATTACATAGTTATAGAGCGGCAATTCATTATTGATATAGGCTTCCACTACCAATTGCTCGGGCCCTTTTTTCAGTGCTATGTTAAAATCACGCTCGCACGACAGGCAACCGATGACCCACGCGGAAAACAAAATGCTCCTTATCAGCAATCTTCCATTCATACTTCAGAATTTAAAATTCCACGTAACCGATGGCGTTATAGGAAACAAAAACACTTTCTTACCCTGGATGATCCGTTCGTCTTCTTCCACTTTGATATAAATGAAATAAGGATTAAAACGGCTGTACAGATTATATATACTGAAGTTCCAGTTGCTTTTGAATCGTTTGGTACTGTTAGGTTGAGGCGTATAGGTAAAGGCGATATCCAGCCGGTGATAGGCCGGCATGCGGTAATCGTTTACCTTATCGTATTGGTTGATGCTGGTGAACACCGGCTTTTCTGCCAAACCATCATACCCGACGCGGTAAACAAAGCGTCCGGTAGGCATGGTCACCGCATTACCGGTACCGTATACAAACACGCCTGAGAACTGCCATTTCGGGCTGATGTAATAATTGCCCACCACGCTGAGATCATGCGTACGATCGTAGCGATAGGGGAAAGGTTTACCTTCATTCATATCGGGAAATGTCCGCTCCGTGCGACTTAGTGTGTAACCAATCCACCCGGTAAGGCGGCCTGTTTTCTTTTGTAAGAACAATTCAACGCCGTATGCTTTTCCCGTGCCGAAGATCATTTCTCCTTCAAGGTTCTGGTTGAGCAGCAGCCGCGCGCCGGGCTTGAATTCCAGTTGCCGCGACATTGTTTTGTAATACGCTTCAATGCTCACTTCATACTGTCCGTTGGCAATATTTCTGAAATAGCCTGCCGCCACCTGGTGCGCAATGGCGGGTTCTACCAGTTTACTGGAAGGTATCCACAGATCGCCCGGAAAAGTAGCGGCGCTGGTAGTGGCAAGATGCAGGTATTGCGCCGTGCGCGTATAGGACAGTTTGATGCTTGCCTGCTGCTTCAGTTTGTACAACAGGCTGAAGCGCGGTTCAGGATAATGATAGCGGGCAATGCTTTCCCCCCGCTTGTAGCTGATCACTTCACCGGTAGGCACGCCGGCTTCATCATACACCACCTGTTCTGTAGGCCCTACCTGGTTAAAATAGCTGTAGCGCAAACCGGCAATCATGTTCAGCTCCGGCAAAAGATTGATATCAGTACTGACGTATGCAGCAGCTTCGTGTGCATGCTGATCCTGGATGACTGATTTGAACTCCTGCACGCCGGAGTTGCTGCTGCCTGCGCCGGGACGGAAGGTGTGCCAGGTATAATGCAGGCCCCATTTCCATTTCAGCCAATTGCTGGCAGTATAGGTCCAGTCGTTGTGCACATGGTAATCGGTGAGTCCCGATGAGAACTGGAAACCATTGGTGCCATATACAATCCTGCTGTCGAGGTTGAAAAAATTATATACGGCAGATAATTCCTGTTTTAGTTTTTTATTGATCTGCTGCTTCCAGGTAAGTCCGGTCAGCGTATTGCCCCAGGTAGCGCCGAAGCGGCGGTCGCGGCCATCGTTGTCGTCATCATCTACAAAACTGAAATCATCCTGTCCGGTGTAAAAAGTGAAATCAAGTTTGTTGTTTTTATTGATTACGAAATCAAGCCGTGCATTGATATCGCCAAAAAAATAGCCGTTGTTGCCCACCCTGTCATGGGCCACCAGTCGCGCTACCTGGTCAATATAGGTTCTGCGGGCGCTGATGATAAAAGAGGATTTTCCTTTGATAAGCGGGCCTTCCAGCGAAAGGCGCGAAGAAATGATGCCGATGCCGCCGCTGCCTTTCAGCGAATCTTTGTTACCATCGCGGGTAGTAACGGCAATCACGCTGCTTAGGCGTCCGCCATATTCGGCTGGTATACCGCCTTTGAGCACTTCAATGTCCCGGATGGCTTCGCCGTTGAATATGCTGAAGAAACCCAGCAGGTGATTGGGATTGTATACGGGTATGCCATCGAGCAACACCAGGTTCTGGTCGGGACCTCCACCACGGACATATATACCCGCACTTGCTTCGCCGCCGTTTTTAATGCCGGGCAGTAAGGTAATGGATTTGAGCGGGTCTACTTCGCCGAGCACAACGGGTAATTTTTGCAACTGTCCCACATCAATCTTGTGAATACTCATCTGGTTCCGGTTCACATTTCTGCTGGCGGTAACGATCACGTTTCCCAGCAAACTTTCGCGGGAGCGCAGCATCACATGCAGCAGGGAATCGGCAGTGAGATCAAAACTTACCCGGTAGGGATAATAGTTTACAGAACTTACAACGAGTTCCGTCTCACCCCGTATAAGGCGAACAGTAATTTTTCCGGTTGAATCTGCCAGGCTTTCTTTTTTGTTGATCCTTACAGTGGCGTTGCTTACCGGGTTACTGAGGCTATCTGTAATAAGCAGGGTTAGTGTATGATGCTGGGCAAAACAGGCCGGGCAAACCAGAACGAGCAAAATCCAAAACGCGTATCTCATATCCACACAGTAGTTTTCAGGCTTACGTTGACTATTCTAATATACTTTATTGCCTTCAAATGTCTAAACTTCACGCCTTAAAAATTATGCCATTGCATTTCAATAGTTCCGAAGGATAAATGTGCGCATTGCCGGGTTTGTACCGGCAGGTAATTGATGAGACAATACTATCCGGTCAAACCGGCTTTAAAGGCAGTGAACAGGCAGGCCGTACCGGAACTTTCCCTGAAAGTGTTTGTTTACCGGCTTCTTGTTGAATGACTTACACGCAAACAATAAACAAAATCGTTTTTTCCTTGTCCGGTTTTTTGGTGCTTCCTTGCAGCAATTAAAAAATAAATTCCTGCGTACATCACCTTACCGGGAATAATTTTTATAGCTTACGAATGGACCAAAATGCTTGTTATATGACTACTGTTAATGCTTACATCACTTTTAACGGTAACTGCGAAGAAGCGTTCAATTTTTATAAATCGGTCTTCGGGGGAGAATTTACCTATATGGGAAGGTTTAAGGACATGCCTTCAGGCGAGGGCAAACCGATGGACGAAAAAGACGCCAACAGGATCATGCACGTTGCGCTGCCTATTAGCAAAGAGACCATGCTGATGGGTAGTGATACTGCAGGTGAATGGGCTGCCGGTTATAAAGAAGGCAACAATTTGTCTATTTCCATCAGCACCGGTTCCAATGCGGAAGCAGACCGTTTGTTCAACGGGCTTTCCGCTGGTGGGAGGGTAACCATGCCTATGCAGCAAACCTTCTGGGGGGATTATTTCGGGATGTTTACAGACAAGTTCGGGATTAACTGGATGGTGAGTGCTTCGCAGCACCAGGGGTAAATGGAAGTGTTGGGTGATACTGCTCAGTGTCAACATACCATAGCAGCAGAGAGAAGCACCAAAGCTATATACCCCCTGGTAAACAAGCCTGTACAATTGGCCGGTTAACTCTTTTTTGATACTTTCAATCATCAAAATCAAAAAGAGGAAACCTTTACGTTGCATATGAGCATTACTTTCCGGATTACTGTGCTGGTTGTTTTCATTATCAGTCTTTCTTTTACCCGTAAACAGGAGGAACAGTCATGGATACGCGTAAATCTGCTCGGCTATCAGCCGGCTGGTATCAAAGTGGCTGTGTGGTGTTCAAAAGGATATACTAATCCCACTTCATTTGAACTGGTGGACGCCGCTACGCACAAGGTGGTCTTTACCGGTAAGGCAGGCAAAGGGTTTGGCGCCTATGGCCCCTTCAGGCTCACCTACCGGTTCAACTTCTCTTCGTTTAAAAAGCCGGGACGTTATTACCTGCAGGCAGGCGCCACCAAATCGCCTGTATTTACCATTGGCAAAGACGTGTACAAGGGAGCCGCTGATTTTTGCCTGCGCTATATGCGCCAGCAGCGCACCGGCTTTAACCCGTTTTTGAAAGACAGTTGTCATACCCACGACGGCTATGTGTTGTATGGAGAAAAAGCAGGCATCAAAGACAGTACCTACATTGATGTGGTAGGCGGCTGGCACGATGCGTCTGACTACCTGCAATACGTTACCACCAGCGCCAACGCCACCTACCATCTGCTGATTGCTTACCGCGATTTCCCGGACGTATTTACTGATGAAAAACAAGCCAACGGCCTGGACGGCGCCAACGGTTTACCCGATGTGCTGGACGAAGCAAAATGGGGCCTCGACTGGCTGGTGAAAATGCATCCGCGCGCCGATTGGATGTTTAACCAGATTGCCGACGACCGGGACCATATATCCATGCGCATTCCCAAACTGGATAGCCAGTATGGACGCGGCTACCAGCGGCCCGTGTACTTTGTCAGCGGCGAACCGCAGCAACGCGGTAAGTTCCTGAACAATACCACCGGCACTTCTTCCACTGCCGCCAAATTTGCCAGTGCATTTGCGGTTGGCAGTGATATCTTTCAGTCCGATACGGAATATTCCCGGCTGCTGCGCGAAAAGTCATTTACAGCAAGAGCTTTTGCCAACAGGAAGCATGGCGTTACGCAAACTGCCTCGGTGAAATCGCCTTATATCTATGCAGAAGAAAACTGGGTAGATGATATGGAACTGATGTATGCGGTTGCCCATGACAGTTATAATAATGAAACAACACGGCTTACCGATAGCAGTTTCTACTATGCACAGCAGGAACCCATCACTCCCTGGCTGGGCGGCGATACGGCGGCCCATTACCAATGGTATCCGTTCATCAATCCCGGCCACTATGAATTGGCGCAACGGGTGAAGGGGAAGCAGCGCCGTACAGTGGTGGATTATTATAAAGCGGGCATTCAGCGGGTTTGGCGCAAGGCCCGTTCCAATGCCTTTTACCGCGGCATTCCTTTTATCTGGTGCAGCAATAACCTTACCACCGCCTTTGCTATCCAGTGTTACTGGTACAGGAAGCTCTCCGGCGATCAACAATTTGAAGAACTGGAGCAGGCAAATTTTGACTGGCTATTTGGCTGCAACCCCTGGGGCACTTCCATGGTGTATGGTCTGCCTGCCGGTGGCGATACGCCCGGGGACCCCCATTCAGCGTTTACGCATTTAGGTAAGTATCCTATTGACGGCGGACTGGTAGACGGACCGGTGTATGGCAGTATTTACAAGAACCTGATCGGTATTACGCTCTATGCACCGGATGAATACGCACCCTTCCAAAGCGACCTGGCCGTATACCACGATGATTATGGCGATTACAGCACCAATGAGCCTACTATGGATGGCACGGCAGTATTAATTTACCTGTTGGCGGCGAAGGAGGCAGCAAACAGATAATGGAAAAGAAAGTACTGGTAAACGGTTTGGTATTTGATGGAAGCAAATTTGTTTCCGGCCAGGCTGTTATTATTGAAGGAACGCGGATTACAGGGCTGGTTCCTGCAGAAGCTACACCTCCGGATGTGCTCACTATCAATTGCAACGGTTATTTTATAGTGCCCGGTTTCGTTGATCTGCAGGTGTATGGCGCAGGTGGTTGCCTGTTCAGCAATGATCCTTCACCGGCATCATTACAAACCGTAGTTGACGCGCTGATTGCTTCCGGCGCCACAGCCTTTATGCTTACGCTGGCCACCAATTCCATGGAAGTATTCCGGCAAGCCATACAGGTGGTAAAAGAAAATCCGCATCCTGCTTTATTGGGATTGCACCTGGAAGGACCGTATATCAACCCGGTGAAGCGTGGCGCGCATATTCAGCAATACATCAAAACAGCAACGGTGGAAGAAGTGCAGGCATTGCTGCAGGAAGCTGGCGGCGTGGTGAAAATGATAACCCTCGCACCTGAACTGACCGATGCGGCTGTGATTGAACTGTTGCTGCAACACAACGTGCTTATTTCCGCCGGTCATAGCAATGCCAGCTTCCGCGAAGCAATGGATGGTTTTCAACGTGGCATACAGGCAGTAACGCATTTGTACAATGCCATGTCGCCTTTGCATCATCGTGACATGGGGTTGCCCGGCGCCGCATTTGCTTCCAATGCCTATGCCAGCATTATTGCAGATGGTATACATGTGGATTATGAAGCCATCAAAATTGCCAAAAAACTGATGGGCGAGCGGTTGTTCCTGATCACCGATGCAGTGGAAGAAGTGCTGGAAGGCCCCTATATACACGTGCGTCGCAGTGACCGGTTTACATTGCCGGACGGTACGTTGTCGGGTAGCTGCTTAACCATGCTGAAAGCGGTGGAAAACTGCGTGCGTCATGCCCATATTCCGCTGGAAGAAGCGGTGCGCATGGCATCGTTGTATCCTGCACGACTCATCGGCGCAGCTGAACACATGGGCAGTATACAGGCAGGAAGCATAGCCAATCTGGTAGTTTTCGATGCAGCTTTTCAATTGCAGCGTGTCTTTTTCAAAGGTGAAGAAGTAAACCAGGACAACCTGTAAGATTTTGCCGCATAGTATCGCTGCCTTGCAGACCTTGTAGTTGCTGCTCTCAGCGCTTCAGGCAGTAATGCATAAAATAGTCCATGTTTTTCCAAGAAATATCCATTTCCCTGCCTTGCTGCACGTGCTAAAATTGTTTCAAAATTGAAGGTTTGCGTATGAAAAGAAATACTGTTACCGGTGGTATCCTGTTTTTATTGATAGCGTGTATTCCTCATGGTTTGATCGCTCAGCAAAAGCACAAACTTCGCCGCGACCCTGCATTGCTGCAAACTATCGAATCAAGTCTTAGGGAATCTGTAAACCAGTATAAAGCGCTGGCCCGGCAATTGCCTCCCGGACAAATGCCCCGCACCTGGGAAAACGGGCGGTTGATGACAGTTGCCAACAATTCCTGGATCAGCGGCTTTTATCCCGGCGCACTGATGTACTTATTTGAATTTTCCAAAGACACGGCTATTCAGCGCGAAGCTTTTGAACGCGTAGCGCTCATGGAACCGATGAAGAACCTTACTTCGCATCATGATCTGGGTTTCATGATGTATTGCAGTTATGGAAACGCTTACCGGCTTACCGGCAATGAGGAGTATAAAAAAATATTGGTGCGCGCTGCCCAATCGCTGGCTACACGTTTTGATCCGCGCGTGGGTTGTATCAAATCATGGAACGGCATCAAATCGCTGGACGGTAAACAGTATTTTACTTTCCCGGTGATCATCGATAATATGATGAACCTGGAACTGCTATTCTTTGCATCGAAGGTTACCGGTGATGCCTATTTCAGGGATATAGCCATCAAGCATTCCGAAACCACCCTGCAACATCACCTGCGCCCTGATTTCAGCAGCTATCATGTGTTGAATTATGATGTGGAAACCGGTTTGCCGGTAAACAAGGAAACGCACCAGGGATTTTCCAATAACTCCACCTGGTCACGCGGACAAGCCTGGGGCATTTACGGGTTTACGATGGTATTCAGGGAAACGAAAGACAAGCGATTCCTGGAAGCCGCCTGCAAATTGGCAGATCATTTCATCGATCATCCCAATCTTCCTGCCGATAAAATTCCTTACTGGGATTTCAATGTGAACCAGCCCGGTTTTGTTCCGCAATGGAATTACGATCCTGCCAAATATCCCGAAGTGCCGCGGGATGCATCAGCTGCGGCCATCACCGCGTCTGCGCTGATTGAACTGGCTGGTTATGTTGACAAAAAATTAGCGCAGAAATATTTTGGCGCTGCAGAAGCCATGCTGAAAAGTTTATCGTCTCCACCATACCGTACATCCGGTACTGAAGCCGGCGGCATGCTGTTAAAACACGGTTGTGGTGGCGTGCCCGGCAATGTAGAAGTGGACGTGCCGCTCACTTATGCTGATTATTATTATGTGGAAGCGATGATGCGGTACAGGAACGGGAAATGAGGTGGGCTGCATAATGCCAACTTAAAATGATAATGAATATTACTGGTACATATATGCGAAAATGGTTGCTGCCATTGTGTTTATTGCTGTGCTGTGCTGATACTTCCGCATCCGCACAAATGGATACCATTCTCAACAGGTATACCGAATACCTTTTTCGCACTTCCACCGTACCTGACGGAAAGGTGGAAGCGTGGATGCAGGCAGTAACGCCTGCCGGTCAATGGCCGGACATTCTGTACAACGACAACGAACTGGCAGGCTGGAAAGTCAGCCATCACCTGATGCGCATAAGGGAAATGTCGCTGGCCTGGTGTTATCCCGGTTCCCAATGGTATGGCAACCGGCAATTGTGGGAGAAGATCAACCTGGCACTGGACCATTGGACTAAATATCGATACCAGAGTGCCAACTGGTGGCACAATGAAATCGGCGTGCCACGGTATATGCGCGACATCATAATACTGCTGCGCCACCACCTGGAGCCGCAGCGGTTACAACAGGCCCTGGCGGTAATGGCGCAGTTGCGTGTTCACGACAATTATGTGGGCGGCAACCTCGTATGGTGTGCCGATCTGGGTTTGCATTACGGCGCGCTTACCAATGATGCAGCTTTGGTAAAGCGTTGCCGCGATCTCATCCTGAAGGAAATCACCATTACCACCGGTGAAGGCGTGCAGCCCGACTACAGTTTTCACCAGCACAGCAAACGGTTGCAGATGTACCAGTACGGTAAGGCCTTCCTGGAAGAAAGCATGCGGATTGCCTGGCAGTTGCGTGGTGGACCACTGGCCTTTCCCCAGGAAAAAGTAACCATTCTCACTGATTTTGTTTTAAAGGGCTGGCAATGGATGGCAAGAGGTATCCATACCGTGCCCGGCACCATGGACCGGTCCGCTTCCCGCAAAAATGAACTGCGAAGCGCCGACCTGCGGCCGCTGCTTCCTTTGATGATGGAACTGGAACCACAGCGTAAGGCGGAACTGGAACAAACATTCCGCATACAGAATGGCAATGGTTCGCTTGTGGGACACCGTTATTATCCATATTCCGATTTTGCGGTGTATCACCGGCCGGGGTTCAGTTTTTTCCTGAAAACCATTTCTGCGCGTACTTACGCTACGGAACACATCAACCGGGAAAACCTGAAAGGAAAATTATTGCACAGCGGCGATGCCTATCTTATCCGGAACGGCGAAGAGTATTATAACCTGCTGCCGTTGTGGGACTGGACGGCCTTGCCCGGTGTTACCCTTTTTGCCAATGCGCATGTAGCTGAAAGGCGGCAGTATGCAGGAGGGGTGAGTAATGGCAGCATTGGTTTTTCTGCAATGGACTATGCGTTGAAAGATTCGGTTGGTGCTGCGGGCATTTCTGCACGTAAATTCTGGGCCTGTTATGGTGATGTAGTGGTATGTCTCGTGGCCAATTTGCAGGCAAAAAATCTGCATGAACCGGTATATACGGCGCTGGACCAATGCAGGTTGCAGGGGCCTGTTTGGGTGAATCATGAAATGCAGGAGTTACCGATGGGCGATCACCACCTGCAAAATGTACAATGGATTTATCATGCTGGGTTTGCTTATATACCGGCACAGCCATCAACCATTGATCTGCAGTTGAAATCCGTTTCGGGCAGTTGGACAACCATCAATGCATCGGAAATCACTACACCATTGCAAGACAAAATATTGCTCCCGGTGCTGCGGCACGGTTCCCTACCTGCTTCTTTCGCCTATGCTTTGGCTTATGCAAAATCTGCAAAAGACGCCAAAAAGCTGTCGGCAAAACCAACCTGGCAGATCCTGCAAAATGATTCGGTTTGCCAGGCGGTATCTTTTCCGGATGGCACCGTGATGGCGGCATTTTATGCGGCGGGAAAAATAGAAGCCGGTAAAAAAACGCAGGTGCAGGTCAATCAGCCTTGTCTGATCTTGTTGCAAAAAGATAAGTTGTATGTGAGCGATCCGAAGCATAGTGGAAGCAGCGTCACGATTACCATCAATGATACATCATTAGTGCTGACACTGCCCGCTGATGGAACAACGGTTGAAAAACAAGTGCAACAGGAAAAGTAACAGCCTGATCCTTTTCACACTTATTGTATGCCGGCAGAACACTAAAGAAAAATATTTGAACAGCCATTAACGCTTCTTGTGTTGCATATGACCATCTTGAATGCCCGGTTAAATTTGCTTGTAGCCTGTTTGGTATACTTGCTTCCAACGCTATCGTATGCGGGATGGGCACCATCACCCCGGCAGAAAATTGATTTGTCGGGCAAATGGCGCTTCCATGCCGATCCTGCTAACAATGGTATTAACAGCAATGGGCAGCAAATACATTTTGAAGAAGAAGTCACACTGCCCGGATCGATGGCAGAAAATAAAAAAGGAGAACCGTTACAGCAACACAGCTCGCATGCGTTGAATCCCCTGTACAAGTATGTGGGCGCTGCATGGTATCAAAAGGAAATTACCATTCCTGCTTCATGGAAAGACAAACAGGTGCAACTGTTCCTCGAGCGCACTAAAGTAACCCGCGTTTATGTTGACGGCAATTTTGTCGGTGGTAGTTCGATACTATCCGCTCCGCAGGTCTTTGATCTTACCGGTATACTTACGCCCGGCAGGCATACGATTACCATCATGGTGAGCAACGATCCCAAACTGGTGCGGGTGGGCAGCTCACACGCAGTCAGCGACGATACGCAAACCAACTGGAACGGCATCATTGGCCAGCTGTACCTGGAAGCCGCCAATGCCATCATGATCGACAAGGTGCGGATTCACCCTGATGTACCCAATAAGCAGGTGCAGGTACAGGTCAGTATCCGCAACCAAAAGAAAACCCCGCAACGGGTAACTATTGTTGTACAGGCAAAATCCTGGAACAGTGCAGCGGCGCATGTGGTAAAGCCTTTACAGTGGACTGTTGACCTGAAAAAAGACGACACCGTCATTCATGTTGCTTACCCGATGGGCAACAATGTGCAACTATGGAGCGAATACCATCCTGCTTTGTATCAACTCATCCTTCAAATGCGCAGTGGCAAAGAACTGCTGGATGAACAAACCTATCATTTCGGGATGCGCCGGTTTGTGGCTGCCGGTACACAATTCCGTATCAATGATGTTGTCACTTTCCTGCGCGGCAAAAACGATGGCTGTATTTTTCCTTTGACCGGCTATCCTGCCATGGACACGGCTGCCTGGCGCCGGTTGTACCGCATTGCCAAATCCTATGGCATCAATCATTATCGTTTTCATTCCTACACACCGCCGGCCGCTGCATTCCTGGCTGCAGATGTAGAAGGCATCTATATTCAATCCGAATTGCCGTTATGGGCCAACCTGTATGCAACAGATACCATTACGCGAAATTATCAATACGAAGAAGGCAAAGCCATTTTCGATGCTTATGGCAATCATGCCTCTTTTGTAATGTTTACGCTTGGCAATGAACTTACCGGTGAACCGGCAGTGCACAACCAATTGGTCCGCGACCTGCGCGCCTACGACGGCAACCGCAGACTATACGCCTATGGCACCAATGCTTTCTACGCCGATCCCCGACCGGGCGATGCAGATGATTTCTGGGTAACCATGCGAACGGGCAAAGAATCACCGGCAAGAGAGTGTGATGTGCGTGGTTCTTTCGCTACTACTGAGGATGTAAGCAATGGCATCATCAACACTTATCCGCCTTCCACCCGCCGCAATTTTGCCGGCGCCATTGCAGGAATTAGGTTACCGGTAATCGGTCACGAAACAGGGCAATACCAGGTGTATCCTGATTACCGTGAGTTGCCATTGTATACAGGCGTACTGAAACCTCATAACCTGGAAATGTTTAAAAAGCGGTTATTTGACGCCGGTATGGGCGATCAGGCCGCAGCTTTTTTTGAAGCGTCAGGCAAACTGTCGGCGCTATTATACCGGGAAGAAATTGAAATGGCTTTTCGTACGCCAGGATTGGCGGGGTTTCAATTGCTCGATTTGCAGGACTACCCGGGACAAGGCACGGCACTGGTTGGTTTGCTGAATGCGTTTATGGACAGCAAAGGATTGATATCGCCCGAAACATTCAGGACTTTTAATAATGATGCTGTGTTGCAACTGCTGATGGACCGCTATACATATACCAACAGCGATACTTTTACGGCAGCAATTCAACTGGTGAATTATCGTCCTCGTAACATTCATAACAAAATATTGGAGTGGCGCATGGTGAAAGCGGGCAGCGATGCAATCATTGCATCCGGTAAATTGCCCGTGCAGCATGCTGCATGCGGAAAGATCAATTACCTGGGCCAAATTGTAGTGCCATTGCAAAAAGTAACAGCTGCGGCAAAACTGGAGATCCGCTTGCAGGTACCAGGAGCAGGTTTGCAAACGGAATATCCTGTATGGGTATATCCGTCAGATATTGCTATAAAGGTTCCTTCCTCGATAACGGTCGCTACGCAATTGTCAGAAGCAGTGGTACAAACCTTAACAGCAGGGGGGAAGGTGCTTTTATTTCCTGACCACCAACAATTGATAAACAAAACCGTTCCTCCTCAATTTATCAGCGAGTTCTGGAACTGGCGCATTTTTAAAGGCGGCGCTGAAAGAAACAAACGCCCGGTTTCGGCAGGCACACTGGGCATACTCACCGATCCGAAGCATCCGTTATTCAACGCCTTCCCCACCGAATTTCATACCAACTGGCAATGGTGGAGCATTACCACGCAGGCACGTCCGCTGATACTGGACAGTACGAACCGGAAGTTTCGTCCGCTGGTGCAGGTGATTGACAACATCGACCGCAATCATAAGCTGGGCATCATTTTCGAAAGCGCAGTGGGCAAAGGAAAACTGCTGGTATGTATGGCCGACCTGCCCGCCCTGCAAGACAAACCTGAAGCAAGGCAATTGTATTATAGCATATTGCAGTATATGACTTCCCGGGCATTCGAACCTCCCTATAAAATGGAGTTAAGCGAACTAAATAAATTGTTATCCGGCACAGCACCATGAGCGTTCTGTAACTATTGCCTTGCTGCCATCGGCCACGTATGAGCCCCCGCCCGCCACTATCGTATGGTCTACTGCTTCTTTGATGCATTCAGATGCTTTTCCATCCCCCGCTGGCGGGGGGACAGCACCATTACAGCGGACTTAAAAAAAACCGGCCTGCTAAAAAAAGAAAATAGAAAATGCATTGCACGAATCAGGTAGGGAACTGATGGCATTTGAATTGAGATTTACAAAAGCCCACCGCTTTCCTGCGTGTTGTCTTCCGGTCTTTCTAACTTTATCCCTATATTCGGGCCGTTGACCCCAAAAGCGTTACATAATGAACACATTTTGCTGCAACGCGTAGCGGAAGGCGATCAACAGGCATTTGCAGCACTCTACCATCATTACCTGCCCATGTTGTATCGCTACGTTTTTCCTTTTGTCCGCCAATCACACCAGGAAACAGAAGAAATTCTCCAGGATATTTTTCTCAAATTATGGATGCGCAAAGAAACACTGCCCGCCCTGCAATCGTTCGGGCCTTACCTGTTGCGCATGGCAAGAAACCGCGTGCTGGACGGATTGCGCCGGCAAAAATTGCATGCTGCCTACCTGCAGGATGCTGCCACCATGGCCGATGCCATAACCCCTGACCCGGAATGGGAAATTCGTTATAAAGAATACAACCGGGCAGCGCAACTCGCCCTGCAGCAAATGACCGACAAAAGACGGCAGATTTTTTTGTGGCATACACAACTCGATATGACCCTGGAAGAAATTGCGCGCGCCATGGGCATTTCCCGCTCTACGGTAAAGAAGCAATTATACGCCGCCACAGCCCTCATCAAATTGTCGCTCCTGAAAAATGGTGAATGGATGACGCTGCTCATTCTCTGGCTGGTAAAAAAAATTTGAGAAGGAGTGGGCCATTACGCCGTTTCGTACGTGTACATAATGTAGCGCCTTGTTATGGACCAGGAACAACTGCTTAGAAAATTCGCTGCGGGCATTACTACGCCCGAAGACCATCAACAGTTCAATGAATGGTTTTATTCACTGAGCAGCGATGCGCAGCAGCAGGTGCTGTTACAGTATGAAGCGCTGCTGCAGGAACAAGCGCACTTCGATCCCGTTTCCCCTTCTCTTACTGAACATATCCGGCAACTGGTGCAGGCCCATGAACAAAGGCAGCATCGCCGGACGCGCATTATCCGCCTCCGCCGTTTCGTGGCAGCGGCTGCCGCCGTTGTGTTACTGGTGATGGCAGGATGGTGGCTTACCACCGGCGTTCAACAAGATACGGTCCCCATGGCACAAACACCTCTGATGCACGATGCCCTCCCTGCTTCCAATGGTGCCATACTTACGCTGGCCGATGGCACCCGCATAGTGCTGGACAGTGCCGCCAACGGGGTGATTGCACAACAGGGTGCCGTGGCTGTTTCCAAAGAAGCAGGTATGATTACCTATAATGGCGCCGCTACTGCTCCCGCTGCCGAAGTACTTACCAACCTGCTTTCAACGCCACGCGGCCGCCAGTTTCAACTGGTGTTGCCAGACGGCAGCAAAGTATGGCTGAACGCCGCTTCTTCCATTCAATACCCGGTAGTATTTGCCGCTGATAAACGAAAAGTTACCATTACCGGAGAAGTGTATTTTGAAGTGGCAACAGATCCTGCCAAACCTTTTGAAGTGGTGTTTCCCGCAAGCGCTACCACGCAGGCTGTAGTGGAAGTACTGGGTACCAACTTCAACATCAATTGTTATAGCGATGAACCCTACAGCACTACATCGCTGCTGGAAGGAAAAGTGCGACTGAAAGCAATCCATTCGTCAGGTGAGCAGGCAAAGGATGTACTGACTATGACGCCTGGTCAGCAGATGGCCCTGATGCCTGCAGCCAATGGATCGGATATCAAGCCGGTTCAGTTGGAGCCTTACATCGATCCTATTGCCTGGATGAAAGGCCGTTTTCAGTTCCATGAAACACCTTTTGCCGATATCATGCGACAGGTATCGCGCTGGTACGATGTGGAGGTGCAATACGATATACCGGTTCCGCAAAAAAAATTCACTGCCGATCTGTCCAGAAATACCAGATTAACCGAATTCCTGAAAGTGCTCGAGCTCAGTGGTTTTCAATTTACCATCGAAGGAAAAACACTGAGGGTAAAAGCGTGAGCACGATTGCTTGTTTGTATTTACTTAACCTTTAAAACTTTATTGTTGCAGGCGCCTAAACAAAAACCGCCCCGGGTGCCACCGGAACGGTTGTGTGTTCAGGTTGCCGCTGATCCCGGAAAAGCGTCCGGATTATCAGCACATGAATTACCGCTATTGCGGAAACTGACATTCAAAAACCCAAACTAATCGAAGTTATGCATTTACACGCAACCATAGTTCTGCGTGCAAAAGAACTATTCACCAAACCGCTGCTTATTATGAAGTTGACAGCAATTTTACTGCTTGCAGGCACCATGCAGCTCAGCGCCGCAGGTTTTTCGCAAACAGTATCGCTCTCAGCCAAAAATGCTTCCCTGGAAAAAGTTTTCCGGGAGATCAGGAAACAAACCGGTTACGACTGCTGGTACGAAAGTGATCTGGCCAGGAAGTCGGGGCCGATTACTGTACAGGTAAAAGAGGTGCCGCTCGAACAGGCGCTCAATGCCTGTTTCAGCAACACGCAACTTACCTGGCGCATCATAGGAAAAATTATTGTAGTGAAAGAACGCGAACTGCCGCGTATTGCCATGCAGGAAACAGTGGAAGAAGCCATTCCTCTGATTACCGTGAAAGGCCGTGTTACAGACAGCAAATCTGGCGAACCCATTGTAGGCGCCAGCGTCATGCTGAAGGGCAGTAAAAAAGGGGTATCTACCGGCAAGGACGGTGAATTCCTGGTTACTGCAGAAAAAGGCAGCGTGCTGGTGATTTCTTCCGTGGGGTACGAGTCGCAGGAAATTGCAGTAAAGGATGGCGACGAAGTGCTGGTGCGTCTTGTGGCCACCCCGGTATCCATGAAAGAAATGGTGGTAACGGGGATATTTAGACGAAATAAGGCGAATTTTACAGGCGCATCCACTTCATTCACTGCAGAAGATCTGTCAAAAGTCACCAATGGCAACCTGATAAACGCCTTGCAGACCCTGGACCCCGCCTTCCAGATCCCTGAAAATATCAACATCGGTTCTGATCCCAATAAACTGCCTGAAGTGGTGTTGCGTGGCGGCAACAGCCTCGTAGACGCCAGCCAGGCAGCGCAGCCCAATCCTTTCAATTATACTACTTCTCCCAACGCACCGCTGTTTATACTCGACGGTTTTGAAGTGCCCTTGCAACGCATCAACGACCTCGATATGAACCGCGTGATCAAAGTAGATATCCTGAAAGATGCGGCCGCTACATCTATTTATGGTTCCCGTGCCGCCAACGGCGTTATTGTTATTGAAACCCTGCGGCCGCAAAGTGGAAAACTGCGGCTCACCTATAATGGCAATCTCGAAATAGAGGCGCCCGATCTTACGGGTTATCATTTGCTCAACGCTGCTGAAAAACTGGAGCTTGAACGCAAGACCGGCGTGTATGAACACAGCTTCAATCAAATCCGCGAAAACCTGGCGTACTATTACAGCGCACGCATGGCCGCCGTGCAGCGTGGTGTCAATACCGACTGGCTGGCGCAGCCCCTGCGTACCGGTATCGGGCAAAAACATAACCTCTATCTCGAAGGAGGCGCCGGCGATGTGCAATACGGGCTCAGCGGCACCTTCAGCGATCGTGCCGGTGTAATGAAAGGTTCAGGCAGGCAGAACATCATGGCGAATACTTTCCTGTCGTACCGGGTGAAAAATTTCATCTTCCGCAACGACTTTACCATGAACTTCAACAAGGCCACCAATTCTCCCTATGGCACCTTCACGCAATACACCCGGTTGAATCCGTACTGGTCGCCGTACGATGAAGATGGCAACCTGAAAGTGTACCTGGAAGATGTGCGCAACAATGCCGGCGATCGGTTGACCAACTTTGACCAGTATGATAACCTCGACGGACGCGGTCCCGGCCGACCGGTGAACCCGTTGTACAATGCACAACTGAACATCATAGACCAGACAACTTACCAGAATTTTGTCAACAATTTTTTTGTGCAATGGCAGGCCCTGCAGTGGTTGCGCGTTACCGGACGACTGGCTTACAGCAACCAGCGCGATGAACAGGATTTGTTCCTGCCGGCGCAACACAGCTCCTTTGTGTCTGTGCCCACTTTTGAAAAAGGTTCCTATACCAAAGGATATGGAAAACGCATCAGCACAGAAGGCATGCTCACGGCCGATATGAACAAACAAATCGACCGTCATCTCTTCTTTGGTACCCTGGGCATTAATTTCCAGGAATCGAAATTCAATACCGAAACGTTCACTGTACAGGGTTTTCCCAATCCCCGTCTCGATCAGCTCACGCTCGGCAACCAGTTTCCGCTCAACAGCAAACCTACCGGCACAGAAAGCATTGCGCGACTGATCGGTTATCTCGCCAACCTCAGCTATGCCTACGACAATCGCTACCTGGTAGATTTATCAGGAAGGCTCGATGGCAGCAGCCAGTTCGGTACTGAAAAAAGGATGGCGCCTTTCTGGAGCGCAGGTATAGGCTGGAACCTGCACAATGAAAGCTGGTTCAAATATACCGATGTGGTGAACCGTTTGAAATTGCGTTATTCTTTCGGCTATACCGGTTCGCAGAATTTTGAAAGTTTTCTCGGTCTGCCTACCAGCCGCTATTACACCAACCAGGAATATCGCGGGGTGATCGGTACCTACCTGATGGGCTTTGGCAACCGCTCACTGGCCTGGCAGAAAACAGCCAAATCCAATTTTGGTGCAGATTTCACTTTGTGGAAGCGGTTAGATATGACCGTTAACTACTTTGTTGAAACTACCAAAGGCAGTATTGGTTCGGTAGCTACGGCGCCTTCCACCGGTTTCAGTTCCTATAGCGAAAATATCGGCGACCTGAGTTCGAAAGGATGGGAACTGGCAGCACGCCTGAATCTTATTGCAAAGCCAACAGGCCGTGATATATGGGCTGTGTTTGTAAATGCGTTCAGCGTAAAAACGAAAATCAAACAGGTTTCCAATACGCTGGAAGAAATGAACAAGGCGGCCAACAACTCATACAGCAGCAAACCGCTTACCCGGTATGCAGTAGGACAAAGCACTACCGCCATCTGGGCTGTTCCTTCACTGGGTATAGATCCTTCCACCGGGCTGGAAATTTTTGTGAACCGCGAAGGAAAACTTACCACTGTATGGAACCCGCTGGACCAGGTCATTACCGGCGATGCGCGTCCGGATGTAGAAGGGACCTTCGGCTCCAATGTGGAGATCAAAGGCATCGGTATGAACGTGTATTTCCGTTTCCGCATCGGCGGCCAGGCGTATAACCAGACACTGGTAGACCGCGTGGAAAATGTAGCGTTCCAGTATTACAATGTTGACCGTCGTGTGAATGATGAACGCTGGCTGCAACCGGGCGATCATACTTTCTTCCGTGGCCTGGTGAACCAGGGTGGCGTGAGCAATGTGGTTACCTATGCCACTTCCCGCTTTGTGCAGAACGATAACCTGCTTAGTTGCGAAAGTTTGTCGGTATACTACCGCTTCCCCGATCAATTGAACAAAAGGCTGGGCGTACAGCAAACGAAGATTACCTTCTTTACCGGTAACCTCTTCCGTATCTCCAGTATTGACCGCGAACGCGGACTGGACTATCCTTTTAGTCACACCTATACGCTTCAGTTACAAACCACCTTTTAACGGCATTGAACATGAATACAAATACAATAGCAAAATACCTGCTCCTGTTGCTGCTGCCAGCCTTTGCTGGCTGTAAGAAATGGCTCGACGTAACGCCGCAGACACAGGTGAAAGAAGAAGAACAGTTTTCCACGCAGCAGGGCTTTACCGATGCCTTGTTCGGCATTTATACAAAAGCTGCCAGCCAGCAACTCTATGGTAATAACCTGAGTTTCGGGATGCTGGATGTGCTGGCGCAGTATTACGAAAACAAATCCAACACCAGTACGCATTATGGCCAGTTGGCCCGTTATAATTACACTTATAACGGCACTATTGGCGTGAACGTACAGCAAATGATCAGCGATGTCTGGACCAACATGTATGCTGCCATAGCGCAGGCAAACTATATTCTCAAAAATGTTGACAGTCGAAAGGATGTGTTGAAAGGTAATATCTACAACCTGGTAAAAGGAGAGGCTTTAGGTTTGCGGGCGTTCATGCACTTCGATCTGCTGCGCATGTTTGCGCCTGCCTGGCTGGACGGCGCCAATGCACAGCAACCAGCCATTCCATATATGGAGCAATTCACCGTATCGCCGGGACAACGGCTGACGGTGGAAGGCGTACTGAATAAATGTGAACAGGATTTGCTTGCTGCCGAAAACCTGCTGGCGGCTTTGCCGGAAATTGATCAGATAGCCGATAACCAGGGCATAACCTCACTGGACCTGGTAACGATGTACCGGCAGAATCACCTCAACTACTGGGCAGTAAAAGCCATGCTGGCCAGGCTGTACCTGTACAAAGGCGAAAAGGAAAAAGCCTTTGCCTATGCCAATGAAGTGATCAACAGTGAAAAATTCCGTTTTATGCAGCCGGGCGAATTCAGCGGCGATGCCACCCTGGTTACGTCTGACCTTACGCTGAGCCGCGAACATGTGTTTTCTTTGTATGTGTCCGATTTGAAAGCCACCGCCGACCTGCTGTTCAAACAAAGCAGCAACGCCACAGAAACCACTGATCTCTTCAGCACCCGCGCCAAACTCGACGCGATGCATGAAGCATCGGTGCCGGGTTATGGTTCAGATATACGCCGTGTTGACCAGCAGTTGTTCTGGACACAGATTACCACCAGTGTAGTATACTCGAAAAAATATCACAGCGATATGCCCACCAATGTAAAGCAACGACTGGTGCCGGTCATTCGCCTGCCCGAGCTGTATTTCATTGCGGCAGAAACGGCGCCTGCCACCGCAGAAGGTGTTGCCTACCTGAATGCCGTCCGTACCGCACGTCTCCTGCCGGAGCTTGCTACCAGCCTTACTGCAGTAGAGTTGATGGCAGAAATTCAAAAAGAATACCGGAAAGAAATGTATGGAGAAGGACAACTCTTTTATTTCTATAAACGCAACAATGTGGTGACCATACCTGACGGCGTTGGCAATCCCATGTCGGAAGCAAAATATGTATTCCCGCTTCCGCTGGCTGAACTGGAATTTGGTAAATAAAAAACAATCAGAACAATGAAAACCCTTTCAATACATATACTGTACAGTACGCTGTTGTTGCTGGCATTCGCAGGTTGTAAAAAAAGTGAAAAGCTGATGTACAGGGAAGACCCGAGAGTGTACTTCAGTAAATATGCCACCAACCCCGACAGTGTTATTTACTCCTTCGCCATTCAACCCGACAACAGGATGAGTGACACTGTATACCTCACCATGCGCATCATGGGAACGGCCACAGACTACGACCGGGAAATTGGGCTGGCCATTGCAGATACTTCAACAGCGGTTCGCGGTTATCATTTTGACCTCGGTGACCTGGTGATGCCGGCCAACCAGTATGAAACCAGAATTCCGGTTGTCCTGTACCGTAAGCCGGGTCTGAAAGACAGCCTGGTGACCATCGATTTTACGGTGGTGGAATCAAAAGATTTCAAACCGGGATACGACGATATTCCCAGCACCATTTACAAAAAAACACGCCTGCAATATAAGGTGGTGTTGAACGATTATTTGTTGAAACCCACGCGCTGGGATTGTTGCCTCGCGAGTTACCTGGGCACTTATTCAGAAGTGAAGTTCCGCTTTGTGATCCAGACCACCGGTAAAACCGACTGGGACGACGCACTGGGCACCACGCCAGGCATTATGTCGTATGTAAGCCAGGCGGTGCGGCTCGCCCTGTATGAATACGAGCAGGTCAACGGTCCGCTGATAGATGAAAACGGGGAACAGGTGACATTTCCTTAATGCATTAAATCATTGTATATGAAAAGAATTGTTTTACGATATATATCTCTGCCGGTACTGCTGATAGCGCTGCTGACCGGTTGTTATAAAGACAAAGGCAATTACACTTACCACGACATCAACGAAATTACGGTCATCCTGCCTGGTTTGAAACATCACCAGGATACCATACTGAATCATGGCGATACCCTGCGCCTCACTCCTGAAATTATTCAGACCATGGCGCAACACGAAAACGCCCTGAAATTTGAGTGGGGCATTTTTGAAAACAGCGGCGCCAATCTGGCCGCGCCGCCCGCAGTGATTGCCAACACGAGAAACCTGGAAGTTCCCCTTACGGAACCCAATTTTTCACTGGGAGGGGAATACCGTCTTACGCTGAAAGTAACGGATACCATTACGCGCGTCAGCGCTTTTGCCATGATCAACCTGAAGGTGCTGAACCGTTTTTCGCAAGGCTGGATTTTCCTGGAAGACTTACCGGGCGGCGGTGATTTTTCCATGCTCTTGCCTAATGGCACGCTGGTGCACAATGTGTACTCCAGTCTCAATCCCGGTATTCCCATGGGCAATGGTAAACCCGTTAAAATAGATCTTACCACTTTCAACGTAGATGACGGTATGGGTCCCTATACGCAGAAAATATTCCTGTGCAACGAGAACAGCGGCGTGGAACTGGACTTCCAGAAAATGACGCGTATGTGGAATTTCGACATGTTGTTCTTTAACCCGCCTGCAACGATCCAGCCGCTTACGTTAAACTGGTTTTCTGCGGCCGGCACTACCTGGGGTAGCCTGGGCGTGTTCATCGATAAGAACGGAAAAGTATACAGCGCCATGGCAGGCGGCTTTCCGGGACAAAAGAAGTTTGGCGCCATACTGCTTACGCCCGAGGGGACGCCTGACTATACAGCCACCCGTTATGTGTTGCATGCGCGCAATTATCCCTTCATCTACGATAACCAGCAGCAACGTTTCTATATTGTAGGCAATGCTGCGCTCACCGGGTTTCCCGCCAATGCCAGCACGGTGGCAGACCTGAACAATGTGGGCATGGAACTAATGTACATGGACAAAGCCAATGTTGAATATACATTCAACGCAGTGTTAAAAGACAATACCAATACGCCACATCTGCTGCGGCTGCAAAGCGTTACTTCTTCGCCGGAAGTGACGGTGTTTATTCAGCCGATGAATGCGCCTGATATCATTCATCACACTGCCATGGTATCAAGTGCCGTGAGCCCGCATATATTTTACGGGGTTGGCAACCAGCTCTACCGCCACGAAACAACTTCCAATACCACGGTGCCTGTGTTTACCTTTCCGGCAGGAGAGGAGCTGATCTTTCTGAAGTTTGGCCCCGGCAATACCATGGCTGCCGCTACCTGGAATGGTACCGAAAGTAAAGTGTATCTCTTCAAAATCAGCCTGATGGGTGAAATGGAAAATGGTACCTATTCCGAAGTACATGGCGGCTTTGGAAGAATTGTAGATATAGCCTATAAGCAATAAAAAAACTGTAAGTAATGAGTATGAACAATAAGAGATTCCTTGGTCTGTTGGCTATAGCGGTGATGATGCTGCTTGCCGTTGCACCGGCTGCCGCGCAAAAGGGATTTACCATTACAGGCAAGGTGACAGGCGCTGCCGACGGCAAAGTATATTTCAGCTACACGATAAACGAAACCAGGGTGCAGGATTCTGTGATGATGAAGAATGGCAGCTTCACCATCAAAGGAAAAGTTCCAGGTCCGGTGTATAGCACTTTGCGGATGCAGGGCATACGGGGAGCTATCGGAATATTTGTAGAAAATACAATTATTACTGTTGAAACGGACACTGCAAGGTCTTTCACAAGGATAAGCGGTTCTGCATCGCACAAGGTATATGAGGAATTCGCGCAAACTTTTCAATACGTGCATGAGAAGGCAGGGCCCATCTACCGCCGCATTGATGCTGCACACAAGGCAAAAGATACTGTTGCCTATGAAGCGGCTGCTAAGGAATTGAAAGCCCTGGGAGGAGAAGCCGATTCCCTGTTTGCCGCTTTTGTGATGAAGCATGCTGCCAGTCCTGTAGCCCCATTTGTGATCATCGATCGTTTTGTGAACTATGCAAACCCGCAAATGGTAGAGCTGCTCTATCCAAAGCTGAAGCCGTCGGCTTTGAAAAGCGTATATGGGAAACAGTTAACGCAATATCGCACCATTGCTGCCCGCACCGCCATAGGGGCCAGGCCGGCATTTGCACAGGCCGATACGAGCGGCAAACCCATATCCCTGCAATCGTTCAGGGGGAAATATGTACTGGTTGATTTCTGGGCCAGTTGGTGCGCACCTTGCAGAAAAGAAAATCCCTTCCTGGTGGCCGCATACAACAAGTACCACGAAAAAGGGTTTGAGGTGCTGGGTGTTTCCCTCGATGATAAAAAAGACCGCTGGCTGAAAGCCATTGCTGCCGATGGTTTGCCCTGGCAACAGGTTAGCGATTTGAAAGGATGGAAAAATGAACTGGCCGTGCGTTATGGCATCCGTTCTATTCCCGCCAATTTCCTGTTAGACCGCGAAGGACGTATCATTGCCAAAAACCTGCGCGGCAAAGAACTGGAAGAAAAGCTGGCGGAATTGCTGCCTTGATAATGACCAAAATACAAGTCCGGAAGTCAGAAGTGAAAAAAACTTTCATCTTCCGGGCTTTTTATTTCACATTAAACATAAACCCAACTCCATAGATGTTCGTTATACTGATCTGCTCATTATTCCCCAGATGTTTCCGCAAACGCGATATAAACACATCGAGGCTTCTTCCGAGGAAATAATCATTCTTACCCCACAACTGCATCAGTATCTCTTCCCGCTTGATCACGCGGTTGGCATTCTTGAATAAATATTCCAGCAGTTCTGCTTCGCGTGGTGTGAGTTGCACTTCTTTTTCATCGCCAATGACCAGCTTCAGCGAATCGCGGTGTAACCTGATTTTGCCCAGTTCAATTTCATTCTGCGAAACCTGTTGTGGCTGACGACGGCGGATGATGTTCCGGATACGCAGCACCAGTTCATCTATGTCGAATGGTTTGGTGATATAGTCATCGGCACCGATCTTGAGCCCGTAGAGACGATCAGCTTTTTCGTTGCGTGCAGTCAGGAACAGGAAGGGCGTATTGATATTGGTTTGAAGGATGGTATGCGCCAGTTCAAAGCCGTCTTTTACAGGCAGGTTTACATCGATCAGCACCAGGCCATACTGCGATGGTGACTGCGTATATTTTTCAGCGGCCGCCTGACCATCGCAGCACCAGTCAACCTCGAAGTCCATTACTTCCAGGTACTGCTTCATTACATTACCGAGGTCGGCTTCATCTTCGACAAGCAATATCTTCGTTTTCATGCCGGATTGTCTTGAAAAGGAATATGAATATCAAATCGACTGCCTACGCCTGGCTTACTGTCAACATATATTTTCCAGTTGTGCGCAAGCACCGCCTGCTTCACATAATACAAGCCCAGGCCAAGGCCTTTCGTTTGACTGAACAAATTATTGGTATGGCGGTAGAATTTATCAAATATGTGGCGAATGGTTTCTTTGGTCATCCCAATACCGTTGTCTTTGATTACAATCTGCAACTCGTGACTATCGCTCTGCGTGGCAACGGTAATTTCCTTTCGCTCGCTGTTGTTGTACTTGACGGCATTGTCCAGTATGTTCAGCAGCATGGTAGTGAAATAAAACGAATCGAGTGGTACCGTGTCCTTCTCTGCATTTTTGATATAGGTCAGCACAAAGTTTTCTGCCGACTGCAGCCGGTAATCCAGCAGGATTTCGTCGAGCAGGTGATGTACAGACTGTTCCTTCTTGCGCAGCTGCACACGCTGCATGGACACAATGTCCAACACCTGTCCGATGAGTGTCTTTAACCGTTCAGATTGCCGCTGAATAATTTCTGCCAGCGGCCGTATGTTGTCTTTATTGGCAATGATGCGTTCATTCTGCAGGCTCTTGTTAGCCACAATAATGGCCGATAAAGGCGTATGAAACTCGTGGGTAATATTGTTGATGAAATCCGATTTCATTTCCGACAACTTCTTTTGACGAAGCCAGTTGCGGAAAGTGATAAAGAACAACGACACTACTACCAGAAATGAAAACAGGCACAAGCCATAGATCAGGGCCATTTTGGAGAACAATTGTCCGGCCCGGCTCAACGGTTCTACGTACAATTCGAAGCGGATAAGGGAACTGTGCGTCCTGGCACTGCTTACCGTAAGCGCAGTTACTACGTTCTGCGGGATCAGGTTTTGCAGCTGTCCGCCTATGCGTATGCCTTTTTCTTCGGAAATGACAGCACCGGTTGCGGCGTTATTGTTCTTTTTGTTTTCAAACAAGGGAACATACTCCTGGTTGCTGCTCAACATTTCAAGCGAAGAAAGCATGAGCGCATATTCCAAAGAGTCTTTGATACCTTTTTCCTGCTGCACCGTATGTAAAAAAGCACGCACACACTCTTTGCTGCGTAATGCCTGAATAATGCTGTCGATGATGGTAGCACTGGCTTGTTCAAAAGCCGCCTTATCCGTAAGGTATAACTGGTCGAGGCGGGGGATATGCTTTACGAGGATGCTGTCAATAATGGCCTGCCCGCCCGGAAATAGTTTATCATTCCTGATCCACTCACTATACTCCTTGTTCAGTACAGATTTCTCTGCATAATAATACCGTTCATTCTCTAACTGGTAGGTGTTTTGTACCAGTTTGAACTGAACCACAGACAAGATCACAAAGCTGATCACAGCAATGACCAGATATGCGATAATCGGTCTCCGCATGCAGTTGGTTTTGGATGATGGCGAATTGTTGGGCCGCCCGCGAGATTCCCTGCGAACGGTTTTATTCGCTGGTTTCTAAGCACGTAGTTACAAAAACTTGCGAAAAAAAAGAAATGTGTTTAGTTTCTGTTAACATTCTGTTTGCTCTCTGTTGACAACAACAACGCTGGATTGAAAATAAATTAGACCTTCTGTTACGAAGCAATGGCATTCGGGATGAGCGGCTTCCTCCGCATTCATTGATAGCATTTCGGAAAATAATTGACCATGAAAATGATACCAACCTTTATCCGGCTGGCAATAGCCGGGGCTGGCATTTTTTTGATGACACATTGCAATAAGAAGCCCTATTCTTCAGCCCCTGCCGAGCCCGAGGAGCCGAACAACGAAACATCGGCCAATGAACCGCCCCTAACCTGGAAAGAGCACTGGTTTGAACACGACCAACTGCTCACCCGCGTGTATTTTGACGATGATGTGGTAGTGTATTACGATAAGGATGTAAATCGCTCAATTACATGGCCCTTCAAGTTCATTGGCGATGTATGGCGCTATACCAAGCAAACCTATGGGGGCTATGGCAGCGACCCCAGGCTATATGCCATTTTCCATACGGGCCGCTACTCCGGCGGACATCCGGCCTATTATTTTGATGCAGGCCACGATTATCGCAACGTGATCGATTGTGGCCCGGGGCCCTGGCTCACCCAACAGGGCAATATCGACCTGCCTACCCATGAAGTGTTTCATATCGTAGAATCCACCTCTTTCAATATGAAAGGCTCACCGGGTTTTGGCAATCCACCCAATGGCATCTGGGGCGACAGCAAGTTTGCCGAAATCTACCAGTATGATGTGTACAAAGGACTGGGCATGATCGATGAAGCCAACCGCTGGTACAGCAACGTGATTAACCAGAAAAACGACAATCCGCGACCAAACACTTATTGGTTCAGGGACTGGTTTTATCCCATTTACAGCAACTATGGTGAAACACAGGTGCTGGTAAATTTCTTCAAACTGCTTTCCCAGCATTTTCCCAGAGATATGAACAACCGGTATACCCGCTCCATGAACTGGGGTGAATTTGTACACTTCTTCAGCGGTGCGGCCGGCACCAATTTGAAAGCACTGGCTACCACTGCCTTTGGCTGGCCCATTGAATGGGAAGCGCAGTTTGTAAAAGCGCAGGCTGATTTCCCCGGAATTACTTATTAAAAACAAATAAAAATCCAACAAGCACCTGATAGCAGGGATTTGTGTAGCATAAAATCAAACAACACGCATGAAACTAACCCTTACCCTGCCGGTCCTTTCCCTATTGTTATGGACAACTGCTGCAGCACAAACCAGCGTTGCCGGGACCAGCGCATCTTACGAAACACGCGATTCCATAACCCGCGGCCCCTATACCCTGATTGTGATCAACAAGCAGGAAGGATTTGATACGGCAGTGATCAACAGAATGGTAGAAACTTACTTTACCGTATATCCGAAACTGGCGGAGACTTTTAACCGGGAAGCTGCAAAGAAGGTTACATTTTTGATTGATCCTTCTTATGAAGGAGTGGCGGCTACTGCGAGGGATGTCATTATGTACAACCCCGAATGGTTTGTGAAACATCCCGGCGATATCGACGTGGTAACGCACGAGGCCATGCACGTGGTACAAGCCTATAAAAGGCATGTTCCCGGCTGGGTTACGGAAGGCATTGCTGATTATGTGCGGTACAAATTTGGTGTAGACAATGAAGGCGCAGGCTGGAAACTACCCGCTTTTTCACCCGAACATAGCTACAGGGACAGCTACCGCATTACTGCCCGTTTCTTCAACTGGATAGAGGAAAACATCAAAAAAGGTTTTGTGGTAGCGCTCGACAGCCGTGCGCGTGCCGGTCAATATAATGCAGCGGTATGGAAAGAAATCACCGGCAAAACACTCGACGAGCTGTGGCAGGAATATGCTGCATCGCACCAGCAATAAATCATTCTCCGGGTAACTATACTTACCACACACGCATGAAGAGAAGCCCGAAGGCGCACCTGTGTGCTGCCTTCGGCAGCTCTTTGTTCTCTTGACTACAAACAATAAATTCGCTGCGCCCCAGGTTTCTCCCGTAGTCAACAACACATATTTTTCTTCCAGCAAAACTGCCACAAACGAAATGCATTCGTTTGTGCATCAGGATTTTCACTTTCCCAACTCATTGGTTACAGCATGCACGTTGCTGCCTGTATATGACCAAAATCAAGGTCATCGCTTTGTAGTGAGTGGTTTTTATATTTTTAAAATATGTAATTTGAATGCCAAGATATTAATGCCTGATGGAAGAAAGTATTGTTGAGGTGCAGGATTTGAGTGCTTCCTTTTGGTCAAAATACCGCGTGTTTGATGAAGTGCCCTTCGCTGTAATGGTCCTGAAAGGTCCGGGATTCACCATTGAATATATTAATCGTTACGTGCTCGAACTCTGGCAACTCAAGTTGTCTGATGTTTCGGGTAAATCATTTGCAGAGGTGGTGCCTGCCATTTTCAGGCAGGTAGCACATATACACCAGGGTGTGTGGCGCACCGGCAAACGGTTTGCAGTAAACGAATTTCCGCTCTTTGTACCTGGCAGCGGCAGTACGGACATGCATTATTTTAACGCGTCCATCGATCCCATTTACGGTGAGGGTACGAATAACCTGGTAGCGCAGTTGGCTACTTTTGTAGATGTTACGGAACAGGTAACGGCGCGGCAGAAAGCAGAGATCAGCGAAAGTTATTTCCGGAAGATGGCGGACACCATGCCGGCAACCGTGTGGATCACCGATAAGGTGGGCAACTGCCTGTACGTGAACAAGCGCTGGCAGGAGATGACGGGAGAGCGGGAAGAAGACACGCTGAACACGGATGGTTACGGACCTGTTCATCCCGAAGACCGTGATCGCGTGGCAACTGCTTTTCAATACGCAGCAGAAAATGCTGTCAGCGTGAGTATCCTGTACCGCCTGCATAAAAAAGGACAGGGTTATCGCTGGGTAATTGACAGCGGTGAGCCCCGGTTTGATGCCAACGGAAATTTTGATGGCCATATCGGCACTGTAATGGACGTGCAAGAGCAGATCATGGCTTCCAAAAAAGTGCAGGACACACAGGAAATATTCAGGCTTGCCGTAGAAGCGGCCGAACTGGGTACCTATGACTATTACCCGCAGTCGGGCAAACTTTTTTGGAATAAAAAAACCAGGGAACTGTTTGGCCTTGCGCCTGATGTGGTACCGGATATACGGACAAGTATAGAGGCTGTTCATCCGGATGACAGGTGGATAGCCAATTCTGTGGTGGAACGGGCTTTGCTGTCCGGAAATTGTTATTATGAAAATGAATGCCGCATCATTCGCTATAACGATCGCCAGACACGATGGATACGCTCTAAAGGAAAAATCACTTTCGACAGTCTGAACCGCCCGCTTCGGCTCACCGGCGTATTGCAGGACGTTACAGAACGAAAACATGCAGAAGACGCGCTGAAAGCGTCTGAAGAAAGATACCAGAATTACATCCGGCAAAGTACTGAAGGTATATTTCGTATGGAAGGTATGCAACCGGTGCCGATTGATCTTCCTGAAGACGAACAGGTAGCCCTCATCATGGAAAAAACTTTCCTGGCAGAATGCAACGATGCACTGGCCAGAATGTATGGTTTTACACGATCGGAGGATCTCATCGGTCAATCCCTGCAGGAACTGTACCATGCCGTTAATGTGCGTGATGCCGAGAAATTGCTGCAACAGTTTATCAGGGGAGGGTACCGGCTGCAGGATGCGCAAACGGTGGAAATAGATCAGGAAGGCAATGAAAAATATTTCCTCAACAACCTGGTGGGTGTAGTGGAAAATGGCCGGCTGGTCAGAATCTGGGGCTTACAGCGTGATGTTACGCTCCGTAGAAGAGCGGAACAGGCACTGCACAAGGCGCGACTGGAATCGGATAGTCGCAAACGGCTGTACGAAACCATCACGTCCTCCACACCTGACCTCATTTGCGTGCTGGACCTTCGCTATCACTTTACCTATGCCAATGAAGCGTTACTGATTTTGCTGAACAAATCATGGGAAGAGATCGTAGGGAAATCATTGCGGGAAGTAGGGTATAGTGAAAGGCAGGCCGCCATGCATGAGCGTGAAATTGACGAAGTAATAGCCACGCGTAAACCTTATCGCGGCGAAGTGACCATTTTGTCCGGCAAATCCGGTCAGCGCACCTACGATTATATTTTTGCGCCGGTCATCAATGATAATGGCAAAGTGGAAGCGATTGCCGCCACTGTAAGAGATATAACAGAATTGAAAGCGGCGCAGGAAGTGCTTACGCAAAGCAGGGAAAGGTTGGAAGCGCTGGTGGTGGAGCGCACGCGCGAATTGCAACGTTCCAACGAAGACCTGCAACAATTTGCCCATGTGGCTTCTCACGACCTGAAAGAACCGGTGCGCAAGGTGATGACTTTCAGCAACCGTCTGCAGGATGAACTGGGGCCCAATCTTTCCGAGAAAGCTGTGCTGTACCTTACTAAAATTGAAAGGGCTGCCATACGCATGTACAGCATGATCGACGGCGTATTGCTGTATTCTTCACTGAATGCGCTGGAACAAACCATGGAGCATATTCAGCTCGAAGAACTGATCAACAGCATCGCTTCAGATCTGGAAGTTCTCATCACCCAAAAAAATGCCTCGATCAGTTATGGCAACCTGTCGGCTATAACGGGATCGGCTATCCTGATTTACCAGTTGTTTTATAATCTCATCAATAATTCACTGAAGTTTTCCAGGAACGATGTGCCGCCTGTTATTCACATTGTGGAAGAGGTGGCCAGTGCTGCCGATTTGCAACAGCATCAGTTGGACGGCACCAGGAAGTATAAAAAAATAGTGGTTACCGATAATGGCATCGGTTTTACGCCCGGTGAGGCGCGCATCATATTCAGTGCCTTTACACGCCTCCATTCACGCGACCGGTACGAAGGCACCGGCCTGGGGCTGGCCTTGTGTAAAAAAATTGCCGAGCGTCATGGCGGCGCTATCAGTGCTACGGGCAAGGAAAACCAGGGAGCGGTGTTTACTATTTTGTTGCCGGTGTAACAACAGCGATTTCATCGTATGTGGCGAAGAAAAGCAGGTTGACGTCCGTCAACCTGCCGGCAGTATTTTATTTCAAATGTGCGCGCAACATCCACTATTTCAAATGCGCCCTAAGCATCCACGCCATCTTCTCATGAAATTTCAATAGGTCCGTTATAAAATCACTGCTGCCCTGGTCGTGCCATTCGTTGGCATAACGGTCGATGTTTTCGCGGATATGCAGGATGATCGTTTCGTGATCGGCCAGCAGATCGCGGATAAAACCACGGCTGTCGTTTTTTTCCCTGCTTTGTTCCATCAGGTGGGAGAGTTCGAGAATTTTTTGCATGGTGCCTACTGCATAATGGCCCAGTGCGCGGATGCGTTCAGCCACTTCATCGATAATGGCTTCCAGTTTTTTGTATTGCTCTTCCAGGAATTTGTGCTGGGCATGGAAATCCGGACCTTCAATATTCCAGTGCGCGTTCCTTGTTTTCATATACAGGACATGTTCATCTGCCAATAACCTGTTGAGCGATTGCGCTACTGCTGCCAGATCGGCTGAACTTACACCAATAGTTCTGTCCATAATTGCAATTTTTTATTGTGAAGAATCAGTGTGGATAGTGCAGTAAAAAAGTATACCAGCGTAGCTTCAAATCAGGAAGGAAAGGGCGGCCAATGATCATCATGCCTGCAAAGCAGGTCCAAGGGGTACGGAATGATGGCGCAGGCAGCCTATGTTCTGTGTACCACCGCTTCGGGTTTGCGCGGAATCCGGATATAGATTTTGCATCCTTTGCCGGTCGCTGCGTCAATATTGACCTCTCCGTTAAACAGTTCTACCCGGTTAATCACATTGGAAATGCCAATACCTTTTCTTTTTTGCTGCGGATCAAACCCCCTGCCATTGTCAGCCACCACGAGGTAGAGTAATTGTTCGTCGGCGGTGATGGTAATGTTGACCTGTGTGGCCTGCGCATGCTTGATGATATTGTTCAGTTGTTCCTGCACAATGCGGTATAAATTCAGTTTGAGTTCGTCGTGCAGGTAAATGCCCAGCAGGTCGCAGGTAAATGAAATCTGCATGTGGGAATTGTGGCGCATTTTGTCCAGCAGCACTTCCACCAGTTCCTTCAGGTTGATATCTTTCAGCGGGGCTACATACCCGCTGGTCAGGTTCCTGATCTCCTGGATGGTGGTCTGGATCAGGTCCATGGCATGATTGATCAGTTCCTTGTAATCGGGCGCATCGGCGGCGGCCATGCCCAGGTACATTTTGGCCGAAGCAAGGATCTGGTTCACATTGTCGTGCAATTCTTTGCCAATATGATTTCTCTCTTTTTCCTGGCCTTCAATGATCGCACGCGTTACTTTTTTCTGTGCTTCTACTTTCTGGTCGGCCAGTTCTTTTTCCATGGTGCGCAGTTCTTCTTCTGCTTTCTTGCGTTGGGTGATATCGCGCGAAAAACAGGCGGTGCCTATCACCTGGTTGCCCTGGCGGATAGGATAAAAAGACACTTCCGCATAATAGGAGATCGGTTCATCAAACCGTTCGATAATGGTAAACTGTTCTCCCAGGAAAGCGCGTTCATAGAACTCTTTATACCTCGACAATTGTGCCCTGCCGAATTGCGGGGCCAGTACATTTTCACCATGCTTAAGGCGCTTGCCCAGCCTTTCCACCATCCGGTTGAAAGCTTCATTGGAAGTGATCAACCTGAAATCCGTATCCACACTCCACATGAGATCTTCCGTATTGTTGATCAGCGCCGAGAGATTGTTGCTGGCAAAAGCTTTTTCCTGCGCGGTTTTTACCTGTTCGGTTACATCATGTACGGTTACCATCCGCGCATTTCGTCCCTTGTATGGAATACCGTGTGCAGTAATTTCTACAATAATGATCTCGCCGTTCTTCCTGACATGTCTCCAGTTACCGCGACGAACATCGGGATCAGTTTGGATTTTTTTCAGATCTTCAATCAACTTGTCGCGATCTTCCGGCGGCCGTATATCCAGCACCGACATGGAAAGAAATTCTTCCTCACTGTACCCGTAATGACGGATGGCAGCCTCATTCACTTCAAGGAATTCCAGGGTATCGCAATCAAAAATCCAGTTGGGCAGCGGGCTCTTGGTAAAAATGCTGCGATATTTCTTTTCGCTGTCGATCAGGTTTTGCACGGCTTCCCTTCGCTGACGTTCAATTTCCCGTTGTTTTACAGCGGCTTCGATGGCGGCAGGCAAACGGGTTAACCGGTCTTTCAGCACATAATCATCAGCCCCCAGTTTGATAATATTTGCTGCAAATTCATCGCTTACGGCACCTGTTACCAGTATGAAAGGAATGAACAGATTTCTTTCCTGTATCACGCGCAATGCATCTGTCCCGGCAAATTGCGGCAAATTGTTATCGCTCAGGATTACATCGGGCGTATAACTGTCCAATGCCTCCAGGTAACTTTGTTTGTTGGTGGCATGCCTGCACTGCCAGTCGGGATGCGATTTCTGCAGTAACCGTTGTACCATCAGCGCGTCATCCGGATTGTCTTCGAGCAACAGTATTTTTAACGACGACTTCATCATAACTCGTTTGCTGGAGGTTGGTTTAACAATAGCCAGTAAAACCCCAGGTGCCTGATCGCCTCTGCAAACCTTTCGAAGTTTACCGGCTTGACGATATAACTGTTGGCGCCAAGCTTGTAACATTTTTGGATGTCCGGGTCTTCCTTGCTGGAAGTAAGAATCACCACCGGTATGGACTGTGTGCGCGGATCGCTCTTCAGTCTTTGCAGCACTTCTATGCCGTTGACCTTCGGCATCTGGATGTCGAGCAGTATGATTTTTGGCCGCTGGCTCAATACGTTCTTGCCGGCGTATCTTCCGGTGCAATAAATAAACTCCAGCGCCTCTTCACCATCCTTCACGTGAAAGAGGTTGTTGGCCATATTGTTCTTTTTCAGGTGCCGGATCGTGAGTTCCGCATCGTTCGGGTTGTCTTCCACCAGCAACAAATCTACCTTATATTGCTCCATAGGTAAAAGGTTTGGTTATAGGTTATATGGTTACAGGTTATAAAATGCTTAAACAGGTAAACTGAAATAGAAGGCTGCCCCTTTGTTTTCTTCCGCTTCTGCCCACACCTCGCCGCCATGGCGGGCCACAATCTTGTGCACCAGCGCCAGTCCCACGCCGGTACCTTCAAATTCTTCCATACTGTGCAGGCGCTGAAAGATCTTGAACAGCTTATGGCCGTATTGCTGGTTGAATCCTACACCATTGTCCTTCACAAAGTATACCAGCTTTCCTTCCTGCTGATAACCACCAATTTGTATAAATGCTTTTTCTTTTTTAGAGGAATACTTCAGCGCGTTGGCAATCAGATTCATCCATACCTGCTGAATCAATCTCCGGTTGGCCTGCGCCGGTCGCAGTGGCATGATCTGCCATTCCACTTTGCCATAATCGTATTGGCAGGCCAGGCTGTTCTTCACTTCCTGTACCAGGGCGCTCATATCTACCGGTTCCCGGGTCACCTCCTGGCGGGTCATACGGGAGAAGGCCAGCAGGTCATCAATCAGCTGCCCCATTTTCAGGGTGTTGTTTTTGATCACCGAAGTAATGCGTTTGCCTTCATCATCCAGATTGTGCGAATAATCTTCTTCCAGTATGGCCGTGTATCCTATGATAGCACGTAGGGGTGCCCGTAAGTCGTGAGAAACGGAATAAGTAAAACTTTCCAGTTCTTTGTTGGCATATTGCAGTTCCGCGGTGCGTTGCTGTACTTTCTGTTCCAGCGTGCGTGCAAATTGCCGCAAGGTGCGGTTTTGAGTCTGGATGGTATCGAGCATGTGATTGAAAGCGTCTGTGAGGCCACCCATTTCATCATCGCCCAATTTGTTGGCGCGCACAGAATAATCGTGTTGCTGTGAAATAATCGATGCGGTTTTTGAAAGCGATAATATCGAATCGCTGATGCTCCTGGTCAGGAGCCTTACCAACGCCAGCGACAGCACAAATGAAAGCGCCATCACTACAATAACGATCGAAGCATATAACTGGAAGCGTTCATGCATGGCGCCCATGTTGGAACGCAGGTACAATGTGCCCAGTCGATGGTTGCTCAGCATAACGGGAGTTGCCAGTTCAAGAATGGACCCCTTGAACAGATGTCCTGCAGGCAAAGGGGCAAGGGCAGGCAGCGGGAGGGTGCTATCCCGGCGATAGAGGCAAAACAATTTTCCCTCCTCGTTGAACAAAACGGCCATTTCCACATGCGGTTCTGCCTTCAGGGCCATCAGTATTTCCGTGGCATCCTCCTTGTTATCGAAGGCCAGCGCGGCCGTACTGTTGGTGGCAATGATCTGGCCGATAGCCGCCACTTTATTCAGCGTATTCTTGCGCGAATTATAATACTCGTAGATAAAGAAAGCCGTACAGGCAACAGTCAGCACTACGCCATTGATCACCAGGATCACGCGCAACAACCTCTTTCGTATCGGCAGGTTTCTGAACGGCATCAGTTATTATTTTCGGGTGGTCCAACAATTTCTGCCAGTCGCAAAAGTTTTGAACTCACCACCAGTTCACTTTTTTTACAAGCTTCTATGTTTACCTGAATTTTTATTTTGTTGTCCCTCATAAAGAGGTAAATCATCCCTCCCTGCCTGGCAAAATCCGGGCGATCGCTGACCGTAAGGATATGTTTTCCGCTGAGCGACCGGAGAATGCCCGGAATTTTATCCCGCTCCACATTAAGAAACAGGATATGACAACCTGCTGTTTCTGCCTGGCTCTTGTAATACTTCACCACCACGGGCCGGGTATCCACTTTTTCATCCGCCACCGCCTGCTCGAGAAAATCACCAAATGGGTTCTTGCCCAGAACACCTATGATCAGGGGCGATGTGTCGGATGCAAAAGACGTTTCCGGCCACTCCACAAACTGTGTAAAATGAAAAAGAAAAACAGATTTCAATTGATACCCACGGGCAGGCAACTGCGAAAACAGTGAATGGCCGCATATCAGCAGCCAAACTGTCAGCAATGCAGTATACCGGAGCCGCGACCCGATACTGCACCCACGTGATATCGTTGTTACAGCCGGCATACGATCTTGCCATAGATTCCGCGTTCTATGCGCCGCCTGTCTGGCATTTCGGGGATAAATTCATAGTGGTATTTGTTCAGCAGATGCTGCCCTACCACGTTCAGTTCAATCACCCGGTTCACCTGCCATGCCAGGCGCATATCTGCTTCGAAGTACCCGCGTACATACGGTTGCTTCAATTTGCCTACATATCTTGTTACCACGCACCACGACAAATTTTTTGTAATGGAGAGGTCCGACTGCAGCAGTGCCTGGTGCGCAGGATCGTTGCTCTCTGCGCTGGCCCGGTTCAGGTCGGCGCTGGAAGGACGTTCATGCAGGTTCTTCCTGAAAAAAGTGTAGCCACCCCGCAGCGACCAGTTGTTATTTACCTGCGCCCGCATTGATAACTCCGCTCCATAGCTATGTCCCTTCACACCATTGCCGAAAGTAATGGGAATGTAGAGTGGGGGAGGACCGGGTTCTGCACTGCGAACGTAGTTGTAGTGATTATAGAAGGTGGATACCGATAAAGAAATGGCAGTAGTGGGTTGTGAACGCCAACCCAGCTCATAGGCCAGTACTCGTTCGGAATGAAAGAGCGGGTTGCCACTGATCAGGTTGATGCCTGGCGCAAGCGCCAAAAAGAAATCGCGGTCAATGCGCGAAGGAGTTCTCACCGCCCGGGAACCTGCCACCCAGAGGGTCTGGTTCCTGATGCCCGTCCAGGACAGCCGCAGGTTGGGCTGGTATTCAATGCCGGTAAAATTGTTATGCTCTGCCTTGGTGCCAACGGTGATCAATAAGCGATTGTTGAGCAGTGACATTTCATCCTGTACAAATACTGCATAACGTTTCAGCAAACTATGTTCAGGCTTAAATCCAAATAACTCCAGGTTGGTAACATCATGGTCGGCATGCCGGAGATTGATGCCATAGGTAAGCGTATGCCGTCCGAGCTGATTCCGGTGTTGCCAGTCGATATCGAAGGTAGTGAGCCCTTCCGTGAACCCGTTTCTGAAATCCCGGAATGTATGGTCGTAATAAAACTGGAGCAGGAAGCTGCTTCTGTCATTGATTTTCCGCCGCCAGGAAGCAACTATGTTGTCGCCACGTGCTCTTACTGCGGTGTCTGTACCATCAGGATTGGGCAGGCCCGAATAAACATGCTGCTGAATGCTGAATGAATTGTCCGCAGTTGGTTGCCAGTCTACACGTACGCCGCCCTGCACCATGTGCCAGTCGTCGTTGGATACCACTTTATTGGTATCGAGCGTGCCACCCAGTTTAAAGCCGGTGGCATAGGCGCGGAAAGTAAGTTTGTCGGTAATGCGTCCTCCATAACGCAGGCTGCCCAGTCCGGGCATGTGCGTGCCAGTGGCGGCTTCTGCAAAAAATCCCTGTGTGTCCCTGGAGTTTTTGGTGATGATATTGATCACCGCGTTCACGGCATTGGCGCCCCAGATGGTGCCGCCCGGACCGCTGATCACTTCTATGCGTTCTATATCTTCCAGTACCAGGTTTTGTACATCCCAGAACACACCGGCGTAGAGTGGGGTATAGACGCGCCGCCCGTCAATCAAAACCAGCAGTTTGTTGGCCAGCACGTTGTTGAAACCTCTTGCGCTGATGGCCCACTGTGAACTGTTCACCTGTGCCACCTGCAGGTTGGTAGCCAGCCGCAATGCTTCCGGCAAAGTGCGTGCGCCGGAATTGCGTATGTCCTCATACGTTATAATTTGTACGGCAGAAGGTACCTGCGACAGCTTTTGCGGATGCCGGCTTACGGAGGTTACCTCGAGGTTCATCAGGTCTTCGAGGCTCATTTTTTTCAAAGCATGGAGAGAAAATACTGTATCCGGCGCCTGGCCCAGGGTGGTGAGTGACAATATCGCCAGGCTGAATGTAATAGATAAGGCCGGACTCAATCTTGTTTTCCTTTTGTTATTTGTTCCAGTGCAATCCATCATTACAGTCAGGCGATCAGCCATCCTTCCTTACACCCGGTAACGAACATTTACCAGTGCTGCTCATACCTTCCAATGCCGCTTGGCCGAAATCCAGAGAAGGGGTTATTAACAGGTGAATATTTATTGTAGATATACGTTAGTATACCATAAACGTTACGCTTGAAAGTAATGAGTTTGAACACAACTTCGTTTACAGGTACAATTCTTATATAAATTTTCTACCTTTTTACGTAAATGCCGCTAAGAGTTTTCTACTAATTTTTTAGAAGCGATGTTATTGGTGGTTACTAACTGTTAAATATACCCCAAATACGATCCCATCCCCGTCGGCGCTATTGTATGAATGCCAATACGCTGCTGGTTCTCTGGTACATCCACATACCGCTCCATCCCCCGCTGGGGGCGCCAGCACGATACAACACCTGCAACAATATTGCCTGGACGGAGGCCTCCACCAAAAAACACCTCCCTGCCAGGCACCCGGTTATTTTTCCAAAAAATACCCAACCTCCAGCACCCCCACCTCCCACAAACCTACCTATTTGATAAAAAATCTCTTACGCCCTCCGACCGCTTTGAATAGAAACCCCTTACACCCTCCAACCTCCTCCAACCCTTATTTTTCCTTATCATTCAAAAAATAAAAAAATTTTTATATTTTAATATTTTCCTATATTAGCCGCTCGTCTAAACTTTTTCCCGATCCTGTTCCCACACGCTCTGATTAGGTCACCAGCATAATGCCATCTTTTTCACCAGAAAAAACTTTTCTATGACCTATCCACACCGGGTACTTCTCATTGATGACGACGATGACGATCGTTATCTGTTTGGGCTGGGTTTGAATGAATTTGACAGTTCCATAGAACTGCACTGCGAACGGGACTGCGAGGTGGCTATCCAAAAACTGGCTGCAAATGACATTGCTGCGCCTGATTGTTTCTTTCTCGACTGGAACATGCCCAAAATGTCGGGCCGGGAATGCCTCATTGCCATCCGTGCCATGCCACAGTACAATGATGTGCCGATTATTGTACAAACCACCTGCACATGCCCCGAAGTAAAGCAGGAAGCAGAATTGTTTGGCGCTGCATATTTCTACAACAAGCCCTCCAACCTGAAAGAACTGGCCCAGCGATTTGAGCAGATTTTCCACAACGCAAGCATTGGCTTCAAGTAAGTACAATAACAGGGAAGGCAGATCAGGCATTGGTAATGACTACAGTAACGCTACCGCTGCTTCCTTCCCTGTTTTTTGATTTTCTTCCTCTGGCAGTGTATTTGAATGATTGGGAGTAAGTACTACATTGCTTTAAAATCTTTGTTATGAGTACAAGGGTTCCGCCATCCCAATCACCACAAAAGGAAAACCAGTCTTCCAGGCCATCATCACCAGATAAGCCCCGCTTTCCGCTGGGCAATATCTGGCTGGTGTTCCTGGGTTTGTTAGTGCTCAATTATCTGGTGTCCACCTTTTTCTTTCCTTCACAGCAACCGGACAAGGTGCCATATACCTTGTTCAGGGAGCAGGTGCAAAACAACAATGTAAAAGCTATTTATACCAAAGGCGAGGTGATCAGCGGGCAGTTCATTGCTCCGGTCAGTTATCAACCACCAATAACAGACAGTGCGCGTCCGCCGCTTACAAAATCTGTTGAACATTTTACTACGGTGGTGCCTTCTTTTGTTGATCCCGGGCTCGAATCGCTGCTTATAGAACATGGCGTGGAAATCCGCGCCGATCCCATACAGGAAGAAGCCGGGCCGCTGGTGACCTTCCTGCGCCTGTTCGGACCTGCGCTCATCCTCATCCTGTTTTACGTGTGGTTTTTCCGTCGCATGCAGAAACAGGGCGGCATGGGTGGTTTCGGAAATGTATTCGGTTTGGGCAAAAGCAAGGCGCGCCAGTTCAATAAAGACGATGACAAGAAGGTCACCTTTGACGATGTGGCCGGTATTGACGAAGCAGAGAAAGAACTGGTGGAAATTGTAGACTTTCTGCAGCGTCCCGATAAATATGCCAAACTGGGTGCTGCTGCGCCCAAAGGCGTGTTGCTGATCGGTGCGCCGGGTACTGGTAAAACGCTGCTGGCGCGCGCTGTTGCCGGCGAAGCAGGCGTACCGTTCTTCAGCATGAGCGGATCTGAATTCGTGGAAATGATTGTAGGGGTGGGCGCTGCACGCGTGCGCGATCTTTTCAAACAGGCCCGCGAGCATGCGCCTGCCATTATTTTTATTGACGAGCTGGATTCCATTGGCCGCGCCAGGGGCAATTTCATTTACGGCGGCGCCAACAGTGAGCAGGAACAAACACTGAACCAGATTCTTACGGAAATGGATGGCTTCAGCAGCCGCGAAGGCATTATTGTGCTGGCTGCTACCAACCAGCCCGATGTATTGGACAAAGCGCTGTTGCGTCCCGGCCGCTTCGACCGGCGCATTGTGATTAATCTTCCTGACAAGATCGGGCGCGAAGCTATCCTTAAAGTACATACGAGAAAAACACCGCTGGCGCCGGATGTGGATCTTGAAGAAATTGCTTCCATCACACCCGGTTTTTCCGGCGCCGATCTGCGCAACCTGGTGAATGAAGCAGCATTGAGCGCTGCGCGTGAACAGCAGGAGGTAGTACGCCAGAAAGATTTTATGAATGCCCTTGAAAGAATTGTACTGGGGGTGGCGCGTCCTTTACTGCTCAGCCCTCACGACAGGGAACGTATTGCCTATCACGAAGGTGGTCATGCTATACTGGGACTGGTAGTGCCGGGCGCCGATCCGGTGAACCGCGTGTCTATTGTGCCGCGCGGACAGGCGCTGGGCGTTACCTATCAGCGTCCTGAGAGCGACCGGTACAACTATGAGGAAGACTATATTCGTGGAAGGATTATCGGTATACTGGGCGGTCGTTCGGCAGAAGAAATCGTATATGGAACGCGCACCACCGGTGCAGAGAATGATATTGAACAGGCCACCCGGCTGGCGCGTGGCATGGTAACGCGATGGGGCATGAGCGACAAATTAGGTATGGTGGAACTGGCGCCGCGACAGAATCCCTATCTCGGTAACGGTATGGACACTTATCCCGGCAGTAAACCTTTCAGCGAAGCAACGGCCCAGGCTATCGACGAGGAAGTGCTGCGCATCATCCATGAAGCGCATGATGAGGCCAAACGGCTTCTCACCAAATACCGCAGGGAACTCGATGCGCTGGCAAAGGCATTGCTGGAAAAGGAAACGCTGGACGAAGAAGAAATTCTGAAAGTAACCGGTCTTACACCTGCGCCGGCGCTCCCGGTGAAGAAGATGCTGGCACAGGAATAGTGGTAAACAGCAAAAGGACCCATAACAAACATCAGGCGCGAAGACAACCGCCATCATGTACTATCACCATACTGGTTGGTATCTTTCGGCCCTTGTTTGTTGATCGTTGAAATCTTCCACGCATGGCTGCACCCGCCGCAATCAGGTATGCTGCACAATACAATGCGCTCCAGGAACTGGCGCTCGACCTGCATTGGTCGTGGAGCCATGATACCGATATCATATGGCGCAAGCTGGACCCGGTGTTGTGGGAACTCACGCACAATCCCTACGTGGTGCTGCAAACCGTTTCGGCAGAGCGGATCAACGAAGTGCTGGACCAGGCGGAGCTGCGTCAGCTTGTACAGGAATTGCTGCAGCAAAAGCAGCAACACGATGTGGCGCCTGCCTGGTTTCAACAAACGTATGGCAGCGCGCCGCTCACCGCGGTAGCCTACTTCAGTATGGAGTTTATGCTCAGTGAAGCATTGCCCATCTATTCCGGTGGTCTGGGCAATGTGGCCGGCGATCACCTCAAAGCCGCCAGCGACCTCGGCGTGCCGGTGATCGGGGTAGGGCTGCTATATCAACAGGGATATAGCAGGCAGGTGATTGATGAACACGGTATGCAGCAATACCTGTTTCCCTATAATGATCCTGGCCAGTTGCCTGTTACGGCATTGCGCAATGAAAAAGGAGAGTGGCTGCGCGTTGAACTGGCATTGCCCGGATACCCGTTGTGGCTGCGTGCGTGGAAAGTACAGGTAGGACGCGTAATGCTGTTGTTGCTCGACAGCAATGATGCTGCCAACCTGCCACGCTATCGGACCATTACCAGTGAATTGTATGGCGGCGGACCGGAACTGCGATTGGCGCAAGAAATGGTATTGGGCATCGGGGGTTGGCAATTATTGGAAGCGCTTGGTTTGCAACCAGAAGTGATGCATTTGAACGAAGGCCATTCTGCTTTTGCTATCCTGGAGCGCGCCAGCCAGTTCATGAAAAAACACAATGTTCCCTTCCATGTTGCGTTAGCGGCTACGCGTGCAGGTAATATATTTACTTCACACACGGCCATCGGCGCCGGCTTTGATTGTTTTGCGCCCGGGCTGATTGAAGCCTTTTTGGGTGGCTATGCCCGCGAAAATCTGAAGATCAGTGTGGATGAACTGCTGGCATTGGGCAGGGTAAACCCCCGCGACGAAAAAGAATGTTTTAATGTAGCCTGGCTGGCGGCGCGTGGCTCGGCGCACATCAATGGCGTTAGCAAAATACACGGGCAGGTATGCAAACGCGTATTCGCTCCGTTGTTCCCTCGCTGGCCATTGCAGGAAATTCCTGTTGGCGCGGTGACCAACGGCGTGCATATGTCAACCTGGGATTCACCGGAAGCCGATGCCTTGTGGACAGCAGCCTGCGGCAAGGAACGCTGGCTGGGCAATGTGACGGAACTGGAACAGCAAATGCGCGCCATCCCGCTGGAGAAAATCTGGCACATGCGTAGGTTATCGAAGAAAAGGCTGGTGAATACCATACGCGTGCGGTATACCCGGCAACTCATGATGGGAACAGGTACAGAGGCGGATATCGAAAAGGCATCGCATATCTTCAATCCTGAAACGCTCACGCTCGGATTTGCACGGCGCTTCATCGAATACAAACGCAACAACCTGCTGCTCCGCGATCCCGACCGCCTGCAGCGCCTGCTTACCAATCCCGAAAGGCCAGTGCAACTGGTGATTGCGGGCAAACCGCATTCCCGCGATAAATACGGCCAGCAAATGGTGTATCAATGGATTCAATTCATCCGGGAGCGTCAGTTGCAACAACATGTTATCTTCCTGAGTGACTACGATATGGGCATTACCGACGACCTGGTGCAGGGCGTAGACGTATGGATCAACACGCCGCGCCGCCCCTGGGAAGCCTGCGGCACCAGCGGGATGAAAGTATTGGTGAACGGGGGATTGAACCTGTCTGTGCGCGACGGCTGGTGGGATGAAGCCTATCATCCTGATCTTGGCTGGGCCATCACCGCAGGCAACCAGAAAGATAACATTGCGGAAAAAGATGCAGCGGATGCAGCGGAGTTGTACGAAATGCTCGAAAACGAAGTGGTGCCCGAATATTATACGCGCAACGCACAGGGCATACCCGAACGATGGGTTTACCGCATACGCGAAAGCATGGCAAGATTGACGCCTGCTTTTTCTGCCAACCGTTGCCTGCGCGAATACCTGGAAAAATATTACCTGCCGGCAGCCAGTGAATACGCGGCACGCACAGCACATGATGCGCAAAAAGCCAGGGACATTGCCGCCCTGCAAGAGGAACTAACAAAAGAATGGCCGCATATTCGTTTTATAAATACGCATGTGGATCAGCGTGATAATGATTATTTGTTTTCAGTAGAAATTGAAACGGGAAAGCTGGGGCCAGCTATGTTACGGGTGGAAATCTATGCCGAACCAGCTACACCTCAGAGCGGTCCGTTCTGTTATGCAATAGAACAATGTGCGGCAACGGGAGAAAACAAATTCCGGTATACCGCTTGCATCAGAGCCGAGCGGCCTGTTGATCATTATACCGTTCGAGTCATTCCCCGTAATGATAAGTTTGCAGTTCCTTTTGAATGTCCCCTAATTTTATGGGAGCGATAAACCTGCTTTTTTCCAGTTTATCCCACAGGGCTCCACAACCGCTTATACACCTGCTTCATCAAATCAATACAAACAATACTCAGCACCGTCACCGTTACAATGATCGCAATAGCATAGCTGTCCAGGCTGGTTGTTTTAAATATCGGCTGAAGGACCGGCGTATACACCAGCGCCAGTTGCAGCGCCACCGTAGCCGTAATCGTTAACAACATGCCTTTATTGGCAAATAACCACCGCGAGAAAATAGTACGGTACATGCTCCGCACCGATAACGCATTGCCCAACTGCACAAAACACAACGTAGTAAACACCATCGTCTGCTGCACGGTAATATCATAACCGTTATTAATGGCCCACAACTGCACAAATACAGAGGCGCCCGTCATCACCAATGCGGCAAGAATAATTCTCGGTATCAATCCCTCCGCCAGCAAACTTTCATTGGGCGCACGCGGCGGCCGGTTCATAATATTTTCCTCCGCCGGTTCCGCTACCAGCGCCAAACCCGGCAACCCGTCCGTTACCAGGTTGATCCAGAGAATATGAATCGGTTGCAGGGGAATGGGAAAACCAATCAGTCCTGCCACAAGTATGGTAAGAATTTCACTGGAATTGCACGACATCACATACAACACGAATTTTTTGATGTTGTCGTAAATACGACGCCCTTCCTTCACTGCCTTTACAATAGTGGCAAAATTGTCGTCGAGCAATACCATATCGGCCGCTTCTTTGGACACATCCGTGCCCGTGATGCCCATGGCAACGCCAATATTCGATTGTTTCAAAGATGGCGCATCGTTCACGCCATCGCCGGTCATGGCTACAAACGCTCCGTCCTGTTGCAGGGCTTTTACAATCTTTAGTTTTTGTTCAGGAGATACACGGGCATATACATAGGTATTGCGTACAGTTTCGCGGAACTGTTCTTCATTCATTTTATCCAGTTCTGCGCCGGTTTTCACTGCATGGGATGATGATTCATCAATCATTTCCAGTCTTTCCGCAATGGCTTGTGCCGTGAGCGGCTGGTCGCCGGTAATCATCACACTGCGGATGCCCGCGCTTTTGCATTCGCGGATGGCTGCAATCACTTCATCACGCGGCGGGTCGATCATGGCGGCCATACCCAGATATTCCAGGTCTTTTTCATCTTCGGCAGTAATGTCGCCCGGGTACTGGTCGAATTCCTTGTAGGCAAAGAACAGCACGCGCAAACCTTCTGCGGCCCATGCACGGTTCTTTTGCAGCAATTGTTCGCGCTGGTCATGGTAAGCACCCGACAGCACTTCCAGAATACGCCTGGGAGCGCCCTTCACAAACAATATCCATTTGTCTTTATGCCGGTGCAGCGTGCTCATGCGCATTCTTTCCGAGTCGAACGGAATTTTCTTTTCCAGGGGAAAATCCTTATCAGCTTGTTTTTTGGTGATTCCCTTTCTTTCGGCATAGTCTACCAGCGCGGTTTCGGTTGAATCTCCAAAATGCCCGCTATCTTGTGAAAAACGCACTTCGTTGTTCAGCATCATAGCGTGCAGTAACAGTTTTTCTTTTCCCGGTGCGCATTCCACCTTTTCTACCGTCATTACATTTTGCGTAAGCGTACCTGTTTTGTCGCTGCAGATATAGGTTACCGAACCCAATGTTTCCACGGCGGGCAGGTTGCGCATCAGTGCTTTTTGTGTGACCATACGCCGTGCACCCTGCGCCAATGCAATAGTGATGAGCGCCGGCAAGGCTTCCGGTAAAGCTGCCACTGCCAGCGACAGTGCCGTGAGGAACATGGTAAAGGCCGGTTGTCCCTGCGCCATACCCAGCGCAAACACTACTGCGCAGATCAGCACCACCACTACAGCCAGTTGTTTGCTGAAGCGGGCCATGCGTTTTTGCAAAGGTGTTTTCTGATCAGGCACTTCCAGCATTTCAGCAATCCTGCCCAGTTCGGTTTGCATACCCGTGGCCGTCACTACTGCTTTGGCGCTGCCATTGCTTACAATGGTGCCTTTGAAAACCATGTTGAGCTGATCGCCGGGTACAAGATCGACTTCTGTAACGGGCGCTGTATGTTTTTCTATGGAATGGCTTTCGCCGGTAAGGGACGCTTCATTGGTTTTAAGCCCATGAGCTTCCAGTAGGCGGGCATCGGCGGGCACAATATCGCCGGCTTCGAGCAGGATCACATCACCCGGCACCAGTTCCTGCGCATCTATTTTTACCGGGTTATTGTTGCGCAGTACTGATGCATGCTGTGCCGCCATTTGCCTGAGCATGCGCACCGATTCTTCTGCCTTGTATTCCTGGTTAAAACCTATCCAGGCGTTCAACAGCACAATGGCGATGATTACCCAGGCATCTGTTATTTCACCTACGGTAAAGGAAATTCCTGCAGCAACCAGGAGTATGATGATCATGATATCTTTGAACTGCGCCAGCAGGATGCCGAGCTTGCTTTTGCGTTTTGCCTCCTGTAAAGTATTGGGACCATATTGCTGCTGAAGCGGCGCCACAGCATCGTTTGATAAGCCCCCCGGTGAGGAATTGAGCTGCCTGAGTGCTTCTTCCGTACTGAGTTTGTAGAAGGGTGTCATTCCGTAAATGGGCTTTAGTCCAGGATGCCTGATTATACATACCCGCCAACAGTTATGCGACAAATTCCAAGCCACTGGCCCGGCGAATATAGTTAATGGGCCCTCCGGATGCCATGAGCTACGTCAGCCTTTCTGGGGAATTTATTCTACGGGACCGGTAGCAGCCATCAGTTTTTCCCTCCAATATTTTATTATCTTTCCAATAAAGCATCCCTGCATGCATTGGCTCCACTTTGTTCAAATTGCTTATGTAATCATCCTGGTACTGGTATGTCTGCGCATTATTTATGATACCCGCAATACCGCCAAGGCATTGGGGTATTTAATGATTGTTATCTTTCTCCCGGTCATCGGTATACTCATTTATTTTTCCTTCGGTGTCAATTACCGCAAACGGAAGATGTACAGCAAAAAGTTAATGCTGGACGAAGCCCTGGCCGAGCAACTGCGTGCCGAAATATTACAATACAGTCGCAATACCTTTCACCAGCACCGCGAAATTGTGGAGAGCAATGCGGAACTTGCCCGGTTACTGGTGCGCGACAGTCTGAGCCCGCTTACTACCGGCAATTCCGTGAAACTGCTGATAAATGGCGAAAACAAATTTCCCGAGGTGTTCAAGGCCATTGCCTCGGCCAAACATCATGTGCATATCGAGTATTACATTTATGAAGATGATGATATTGGCCGTTCACTGGCTGCGTTGCTGATTCAAAAAGCCAGGGAAGGCGTGGCCGTCCGTTTCATTTACGATGATTTTGGCAGCCGCTCCATCCGCCGCCGGCTGGTGCAGGAAATGCGCGAGGCGGGCGTGCAGGCATACCCGTTCTATGAACTTACCTTCATTGCTTTTGCCAACCGTGCCAATTACCGCAATCACCGAAAGATTATTGTCATAGACGGCAATACCGGTTTTGTAGGGGGCATCAATGTGAGCGACCGCTATATCAACCATCGACCGGGACAGCAACTGTACTGGCGCGATACACACCTGCGCATCGACGGTCCCGGCGTATTGTACCTGCAATATCTTTTTTTGTGCGACTGGAACTTTTGTGCCGGCGCTACTTTGCAACCAGACCAGCATTACTTCCCCTCACCATCATACGAAGCAACAAAACACGGAAAAGTAGTACAAATTGCCGCCAGCGGTCCCGACAGCGACCGGCCAACGATCCTGTTCTCCTTATTGCAGGCCATTAACCTGGCCACCACAGAATTACTGATTGCCACGCCGTATTTTATTCCCGACGACAGCCTGCTCAATTCCTTGCTGGTGGCTGCGCTCGGCGGCGTGCAGGTAAAACTGCTGGTGCCCGGCGTATCAGATTCCATATTTGTAAATGCGGCGGCCCATTCCTATTACACCGATCTACTGCGTGCCGGGGCAGAAGTGTATTTTTACAAGAAAGGATTCTTACACGCCAAAACCCTCGTGGCGGATAAAAAGATCACCATCGTAGGAACGGCCAATATGGACCATCGCAGTTTTGATCTCAATTTTGAAGTGAACGCCATTGTGTATGACGAAGAATTTGCGCAGGCATCTGCCGCCATTTTTTATGAAGATTTGCGCGATGCCGAGAAGCTGGATTACCGCACCTGGATCAGGCGTCCCTTCCTGAAAAAATTCGGGGAAAGGACAGCAAGGCTGCTGTCGCCGTTGTTATAACAGCAGCGGCGCTGCCACGTCCATTTGCAAAAGCAACACCACGTTGTTATAAACAGCGGCAGCTATGAAACGTTCAACTGCAAAAAACAACACCATGTTGATATAACAGCCGGGGAATTGTGGCGCCCAGCTGTAAAAGCAACGCCATTTACGTTCCCAACGACAAACTAAACGCTATCCTCGATCCATCCGGCGCAATGCCCAGTAACTGTAGTCGGCCCGAGCGTGCCTGCGACAGCGCCGCGTCCACATCTTCCGTACCTGACACTGCTTTTCCATTGATGTGCGTGATGATGGTACCCCGTGGTATGCCAATGCGGTCGAAGAAACCGCCTTCCGTCACTTCTGCCACCACTACACCGGAACTGATACCGTAGCGTTCTTTCATTTCATTGCTCAATGGGGCAAAGCGTACGCCCAGTTTATTATAGGCTTCCCGCAAAGACTGATTGTTCTGGGCAATAGCCGGTTGCGATTCCTCGCCTTTAAGAATAACCGAAACGGTGCGTTTGCTGCCCTTGCGCAGATAAGTAAGCGTTACCTTGTCGCCGGGACGGTGCCGGGCAATTCTTTCAGAAAATTCGGCAGAGGAATTGAGCGGCGTGCCATCGATCTCGGTGATGATATCGCCTTCCTGCAAACCAGCCTCTGCTGCTGCGCTGCCTTTTTGCACACCAATGATGTATACGCCTGAAACACTGGCCGGATCAATTCCCTGTTGTCGCAAATACTGTTCTTCTACAGCAGGCATCGGAAAGGAAACACCCAGCAAACCACGTCGTACCTTGCCATAGGCTTTCAGGTCTTCCAGTATTTTGCGGGCAAGGTTTACGGGCACTGCAAACGCATAGCCTGCATAACTGCCCGTGAGCGAGGCGATGGCGGTATTGATGCCTATCAGTTCGCCATGGAGGTTCACCAGGGCGCCGCCACTGTTGCCGGGATTGATGGCCGCATCGGTTTGAATAAATGATTCAATGGCGGTGCTGAACTGCTGTCCCTGCGCATTGGCAGAAGGCAACGAGCGATCGATAATCCCGATGCTTCTTCCTTTGGCGCTGATAATGCCGGCAGTAACCGTGGTATTTAACGAAAAAGGGTAACCTACCGCCAGCACCCATTCGCCAACCTGCGCATTATCGGAATTACCAAAGGTGATGGCAGGCAGGTTGGTGGCGTCTACTTTCAGCAATGCGAGATCGGTATCCGGGTCGCGGCCCACCAGTTTGGCAGTAAAGCTTCGCCGGTCGGGATAGACCACCTGAATGCGGGAAGCATTTTCAACAACATGGTTATTGGTGGCAATATAGCCGTCGGTACTGATGGTAACGCCCGATCCGGAACCGGCCACCGGCATCCGCCTGAAAAATACATCAGGGCTTCCGTTGTCCGCATATACTGTGCGTACATGTACCACACCGGCCGTTACTCTTTTGGCAGCGTAGGTGAAATCCACCATATTGCCGGGTGGGGGAGGTGGATCGGTGGATGTGGAAGCCTGTTGAAAACCAGTAGGTACTTCTGCAGGGAGCGCGTTTTGTGAATTACCGTTTTTACAGGCATACAGATAGCCCGATGCTATCAGTATGAGGATGACAACGGGGGAGAATGTGCTTTGTTTCATACCCGGTATATTTCAGCTGACTCATACCGGATAAAATACTATGCCATTGCGCACAAACTTTTCAGCATTTGGCTTCTGCTGTGGATAAAACTTTACAACCACATTGCACAAAAAAGCCACCCTTTGCAGAGTGGCCTTTGCCTTTTCCTTACGCCAAAAATCTTCTTTTTTATTTATGCGCCGCATCACCTTTACCGGAACCGCGTTGCAGCATGGAACTGATCATTAGTTCCATCATACGTTCCGTTTTGGGATCATGTGCGCGGAAATTGGTAAATACAATATTGCCTTCCTGGTCGATCAGGAAATTGGTGGGAGCGCCCCGCACATTGTAGGTATCGCGCGCCCATTCATTGGTGCCTTTCAGCGGCGTGAACGTAAAGCCTGAACTGCGCATGAAATGGGGCACATATTCGTCCTGCTCGGGATAAATGTTGATAGCCAGGTAGGCTACGTCTTTCCTGTCGAATTTATTCAGCACATTTTCGAAGTGCGGAAATTCTCCGCGACAGGGACCGCAACCCGGGAACCAGAAGGTGAGAAGTATCACCTTGCCGCGGTAATCTTCCAGCCTGGCTTTTTTATTATCCGTATACAAACCCAGCTCGAAGGAAGGCGCCGGTTTCATTTTTGCTGTGCGAAGGTCCCAGATGTCCTTGTCTATTGCGGCGGCATTTTTACCCAGCGCAGCGCCATATTTTGTAATGGCTGCTAATATTTCATCACCGGGTGTAGTGGCAAACAACTGCACCAGGTCATTGTACGCTTTTGCCGTGTTGCCGGCAGCAGCATCAGTTTCAGCTTTTAGCAATGCGATCAGGTCTGCCGCAGTGGAGTAGCGTGGCGTTTTCATGGTTGCCGCCAATGCCTGCGCTTCGGCGTACTGTTTGTTTTGCAGCAGCTGTTTCACTTCCACAAACTGCCGGGCCAGCGTGTCGTTGGCTGGCCAGCCGCGGGCATCACCCATTTCTTTTGCCAGTTGCACTGCTTTGGCAGGATCGGTTTGCAGATAAGCATCAAACAATCCCGACATGCCGCTGGCAGACCAGCTGAACTTTTTGGGCGGATAGGACGCTTTCAGCAATTCATACACACGAATTTTTTCTTCCATATCGGGCGACCGCGTAGCCAGCCAGTACAAACCCTGCGCGCCGCGTTCATGATCGGGAAAGCGTTTGGCCAGTTTGTATATCTCTTCGCGCCAGCGTTTCAGGTCGGTATCTTCAAAATTCATGGCATGATAAAACGCATAGCCGGGATCATCCGGCGCTGTTTCCGTTGCCTTGCGCATATACTCGCGTGCGGCAGGTTCATCGCCCCAGCGACTGGCGTCGAAGGAAAGCATTTGCCATACCTGCGCCAGTTTCGGATCGCGCTCCACTGCTTTCAGCAAATAAGGTTTTGCAGAAGGATATTCTTTTCTGTACAGGGCGGAACCGATGGCCAAGGGAACAGTGGCCGACTTTGGAAATTTTTTCACCCATTGATCGTACTGCTTCAGCAAAGCCGGATTGTCAACCGTAACTGCTTTGATATAGGCTTCGTGCAGTTGCAGGCTGTCCGGGTACTTTTCAATGGCTTTCCGCATGGTCGCCAGCTCTTTCTTGTCCACCTTCGGTGGTTCGGTTTTGGATAGCTGGGCGGTGAGGAAAGCGGGGAAAAGGAACATTATTCCCAATAAAAAACCATATGTTTTTAAGTTTCGGGTATTCATAATAGTTGGTTTTATAACAGCCACCGGTTGCCGCGATGGCTATTGTAACAATTCGTCGAGTTTTTTATGTAAGGTTTCTCCACGAAGGTTCTTGGCCACAATTTTTCCGGAAGGATCGATCAGCAGGTTGGCCGGTATAGCATTGATGTCGTATTGCTTTGCAACGGCATTGTTCCAGTACTTCAGGTCAGACACATGTGTCCACTCCAGGCCATCTTTTTCAATAGCTTCCAGCCATTTTGCTTTGTTGTTGTCGAGCGATACGCCCAGCACCGTAAAATTTTTGCTTTCAAACTTCTTGTAGGCTGCAACTACATTCGGGTTTTCCGCGCGACAGGGACCGCACCAACTGGCCCAGAAATCCACCAGCACATATTTTCCGCGGAAGTCTTTCAGGCTGACCGGTTTGCCGTTGGGATCGTTTTGGGTGAAATCGGGCGCCATGTTGCCAACAGCGGTGATTGTTGCAATTTCAATAGAATGATACATTTTTTCGGCAATAGCGCTGTTCCGGGCAGCAGCTGAAAAGCCGTTCAGCATTGTTTTCAGTTCATCATGGTTCTTCTTGTAGCGGAAATACATGTAGGCTATATAAGCGTTGATATCTGATTGCGGATGCGCTTCCAGCCATTTAGTGGCAATGGCAGTACGGACGGAATCAACAACCGGCGACAGCGAACGCAGTTCGGGAAGCAGTTTGTTGCGCAACACCGTATCCTTATTTCTTGAAGCTGTATTGTATTGTTCGCTCAGCGCTGCATACTTTTTCAGCAGAGAATGTTTTTTCATGGTCTGGCTGAACCTGTCAAATTCCCTGATGTAAGTGCTCCCGGAAAAGCGCGCATCAGTCAGGGTTTTCCCTTTCAGCATAACCTTGCCGGGTTGCAGGTACAACATAACGCTACTACGTGTTGCACCAACACTCCGGATGGAGTATAAGCCTCCTTTTTCGATTGGTGTAGTGAACGAAAATATTTTCCCCGTTGCAACCAGCGAGTCAGAAAAATCTCCGCCAATTGCCTGCTGCAGGTATACCTTATCGCCTTTTACCAGCGATTCAATCTTTCCGGTAATGGTTACAGTTTGCTGTGCAGTGGCTGTCATGGATACCATCAGGGTGACCCACAGGATTGAATACCTCATAATAGTGTGTTGTTTTCTATGTTAGTAAAGCTTGTTGATTGCTGATGTAACGCTTCGACGACGGAAGTGCCGCATGCATGGCGGCAAGACTGCAACTTTTCTCTGGTCAGTTTCCAATGCAAGAAGCATACGGTTAAAATTAATCAGCAAGCCTTTAAAAACAGCTTAAAAAAGGAAGAACGGTTCCCGTGCAGGAACTGTTCTTCCAATGGGCTTTAGTAGGTATTTTGTTCAATGACACCCTGACTGGAAATGATTTCCGTTCTTGGTATCGGTGCAGCAAACCTGCGACTGTCTTTCGGCAGCGAATAAACCTTTGGTGTCTGGTCCGTCTGTACACTGGCAATGTTGTAGGGATAGAAGGTCCTTGTCAGTGTTACATCATCTGCAGGGTCTTCATTGTTGTTGAAGCGACGGATATCGTACCAGCGGCGTGTAAAGGGCATTTCTCTTCTTCTTTCTTCGAGAATCTTCTGCACCGCTTCCGCTTTATCAGCTGCGGTCAGGTTTACCCACGGACCGGGTTCCATGCGGGCAGCGCGCAGAATATTTACGGTATTCATCGCTTCCGTTACTTTATTGTCGCGCGCCAGGCATTCTGCTTTGATCAGCAGCATTTCAGCAACCGTAGGGCCTGTAGGAATCCGGTCTTTGAAGAAGAAGATATAGCCCGGATAATCGTATGCTGGTTTGGTCATACCGCGGTCGTAGCTGTAGCCTTCCACGATGTGGTAGCGATAGCGCAGGTCGTGGTCCTGGTCATACAGGGCCAGCAGTTCCTGGCTGGGTACATACCACCAGCTCTCGTGGTAGAGCATACGAAAATACAGGAACTCTTTCCAGCCGAACATATCGGTCATGTCGGTCTGGTTGTTGTGCGTGTAAGGATATTGCAGGGTTACGGTCTCCTGTTCTGGCGTGCCCGGGTTGATGTTGATGTTCTGGGGGTTACCATACGTCATTTCAGTATTGTAATCTACCAGCACATCATAATCTTCCAGAGCGGCATTGGCATACTTCAGCGCTTCGATGTAATTGTTGCGCTGCAACCAGTAGCGGGCGGCAAAACCATTGGCCGCTGCTTTGCTGGCCCGCCAGTGACGCGCCACACCATCCTGTACCAGGGGCACAGTAATTTTCAATGCTTCTGCCAGATCTGCTTCGATCTGCTCATACACTTTGTATAAAGGCTGCCTGGCCACCGGTTCTTCAAAACTGGTGGTGAGTTTGATCGGAAGGCCTGGTTGGTTTTTGTTGGCTTCCGTATAGGGCACACAATAGGTGTTGGCCAGGATGAAATAACTGTAAGCCCTGATCAGGTGCGCGTCGGCACGCAGCCTGGCCGCTTCCTGGTCAGTGGTGCTTACCTTGCTGAGATATTCCAGTACGAGATTGGCATTGAAAATTTTCCGGTATTCACCACTCCAGAAAGTTTCGCGTGTATCGTCCGGCAAATACTCGGTATCCCATAAGGCAAATTCTATAGCTGCCATACTAAATGTGCCGGGACGCGCATTGTACAGGTCCATGGTCAGCCCGTAATCATCGGTGCTGTAAATGGCGGTACGATTGCCTTCCTGGTAAAATGTGCTGTAGTTGTTCAGCAGGCCGTTCAACTGTTCAACAGTTTCAATCGGCAATGAAGTGGTTTTGCTGGGCTGTTCATCCAGGAACTTGTTACACGAGGCAGCCCCGGATGCTATCGCCAATGCAAGTGCGTATGTAAAAAGTGTTGATTGTTTCTTCTTCATGAGTGCAGATTTTAGAATTCAAATTTTACGCCCATCGTCAGTTTCGGCCGGGGATTCAACGTGCCCATCCTGTATTCTGGATCTTCTCCGGCATCGTTGGCCAGGATAGTAAACAGGTCATTGCCCTGTGCATATACCATCATACGGCCTACATTCAGTTTCTGCAGCAAAGAGCGATTGAAATTGTACGTAATATTCACTTCCTGCATCCTGATATGGGAAGCGCTCTGCACCAGGTAGCTCAGGTACTGGTGGAAGCGGTCCCAGAAATAATAGCGGTCTTCGATATCGTTCAACGGCAACGGCACAATCTTCATCGGATCGCCATTCATTACCTGCGCCAGTTTGTTGTTGGGCAGTACACGGCTGGTCCAGGTAGGCGGATAGTTGAAGCCCAGTGTCTGGAACACGTGCCCGAACTTGCCGGTAATGATGAAGGAGATATCGAAATCATACACTTTGAAGGAGTTCACAAAACCGAGTGTGTACGGGGCTACCGTGGTACCGGTATTCACCATATAATCCCTGCCATCGCCGGGTGAGAAGGCGCCGAAATCATATTTGGTATGATCGGGGCCCTGTATCATCGGCTGTGTATTTTCTATACCAGCATATACAAAACGCCACAGGCTGTTGGCATTTTCACCTTCCACGTAAGCAGCGCTGCCGCCACCTGCCAGTGTAGAAGCTGTATATTGCGCTACAAACAGTTTGGTGATCTTGTTATGGTTGTAAGAGAAGTTCAGGTTGCCGCGCCATACGATGTCATTCCCTTTGATCTTCATGGTGGTACCGAGGTCCATTTCTATACCACGGTTCAGCATTTCAGCATTGTTGATCTTTTGTGAAGTGGTACCATTTACGGAAGGAATCGACAGTGTTGCCAGCAGATCCTTTCCATATTTCCTGTACAGATCGAAACGGCCATACAGTTTGCCACGTAACAGTGAGTAGTCGATACCCAGGTTCCATACGCCTGTTTTTTCCCAGCGCAGGGTGGGGTTGCCATAACTGCTTACAGAAGCAGTATAGTCGTTTGTATAGGTATTCGGTGTGGTGCCCAGCGAAATGAGCGGTTTGAAAGAAGTGCTCCTGTCTTCGTTACCATTATATCCAAATGTCAGGCGCACCGACATACGGTCGATCCAGGTAACCGGCATCATGAATTTTTCCTTGTACAACTGCCAGGCAGCGCCTACAGACCAGAAGGGTGAATAACGGTACTTGGGATCGTCAGTGATATAGTTGGAAGCATCCGTTCTCACACTTCCGCTGATGGTGTATTTGCTGTTGAAAGTATAGGAAGCATTACCATACAGGGAGAAATACCGGCCTGCAGTATATCTGAAAGTATTTACATAACTGAAGGTCTGGTTGGAGCCCATCCAGTTTTTGATCTGGTAGAAGGTACCGCCGGGACCATTCGGGAAGGTACCGCTGCTCAGCGTTTTATCGTTGTATCCATACGTAGTGGGATGGTTAAAAGTTTGACCTACGCTGCTGTTGGTTTCGGTACCGGCCACTACGGCCACTTCATGTTGTCCGAAGTGTTTGTTGAAGTTCAGCTGGTTGCGGAACACCGTCCTGGTAAACTGTGTGCGGCTCTGCTGCAGGATGGCCCCTTCACGCAGGTTGGGCGTCATTGCATCAGTAGCGCGGTTCCAGGTGGTGGCATGGTTTACGGTGCTTCTCACATAATAGGTCTCTTCGCCGTAAAGGTTGCGGTTGGTGGTGGTAAACAATTCGTACTGCAACCGGCTGTCAAAGGTCAATCCACGCATGAGCTTTAACGTTATACCTGCATGTATGCGGGTGTTGAGGTCGGTTGACTTCAGGTCGCGGTGTTTGATTTCCTGGATAGGATTGTAGGTCCAGTCTTTATACGGGAATAAATGGGTAGGTACATACCTTTCAATGATGGGCATGTAGTACTGGTGAATATTGGTTAAGGAACCATCTTCATTCACCAGCATTTCATAGGGCGACATCCCCTGGATGGTTGAAAGGTCCACGCCATTATTGTGCGCTTCATTGTATTGCAGCATGGCGCTCATGTTCACATCCAGCCACTTGGTAAACGAGGCGGTGGTGCGGTAGTTCGCCATGTAATTTTTGTTCCAGGTTTCTTTGAAGTTTGACTGGTTATAGCCAAACATCACAGAGAGACTGTTGGTCATTTTGCCGGAAGAACCGAAGAGCGACAGGTTGATCTGGTGGTTAACGGGGTTGGCCAGCAGGTAGTCCTTGATTTGCTGGCGGTTGTCCTGTTTGGCCAGTTGTGCCAGGATGGCGTCGCGCTCCTGTTCGGTGATGTAGCCGAGGTAATGTTCGCTCAGCGCTACGGTTGCCAGCGACCAGTCTTTTCCATAGTCGGCGTCCAGCGAACCGGTGTTTACGCGGGCGCTCCATTTATTGAAGGCCATTTTTTCATATTCCACCGTCAGATCGGAAGGAGCTAATGGTCTTGAATAATCGAGGTCGATTTTGGCGCCCACGCGGGTAAAGGCAGAAAGTTCCACTTTCAAAGGAATGCCTTTGCGGGCATTGCGGGTGCTGATCACAATCACACCATTGGCTGCTCTGGCGCCCCATACCGAAGCGGCTGCTGCGTCTTTGAGAATGGTAACGCTTTCCACATCGTTGGGGTTGATAGAACTGAAACCGCCTTCTACCGGAAATCCATCTACCACTACCAATGGCTGCGACACAGTGCTCAGTGAAGTAAGACCACGGATCTGGAAAACCGGGTTACCGTCTGCATCGAGGCTGAGCGCCTGCATACCGGCAGTGGTGCCAATCAGGCGCTGTGCTATATTGGTGCTGGGTTTTTCCAGTTGCTCACGGCCAATATTATTGAAAGAGCCGGTGGCCCGTTCCCGCGGAACTTTATAGTAACCAACATTGGCTTCTACTATAACATCGCCAAGACTGTTGGCCAATATTTTAAGCGTAACATTTATCGTAGAGCGGCCGTTTACTTTTTCTTCAACGGTTTCATAACCTACGCTGGAGATTACCAGAATGGCATTTTCATCAACGTTTTGCAGGGTAAATTCACCGGCAAAATTGGTGGCGGTTCCGTTGTTGGTGCCTTTCACGCGCACACTGGCGCCCACCAACGGTTCCCCTTCCTCCGATAATACTTTTCCTCTTACCTGGAGGGCCGGCGCACGGTAGCCCTGTTCGGTAATTACAATCAGGTTTTCCATTAACCGGTAGGTAAGCGCCGTGTTTGCCAGCGCCAGTTTGAGCACCTTGCCAATAGGTTCTTCCTTTACATCAATGTCCACGCGCATGTTGTCAGAAAGCAGGTTGTTGCTGTAAACAAACCGGTAATCAGTCTGCTTTTCAAGGGTCAGGAACAATTTCCTGAGCGTGGCATTTTCCATCTTCAGCGTTACCTTCTTTTCCTGGGCGAAGCCATTGGCGGAAACTTGCAGACAGCCAATGATCATCAACAAGACTGTCAGTTTCATAATGCGGAAAGCTTTGGTTAGGTATCGGCATGGAGGGATTGCTACCATCGGCCGACCCAAATGGTTTTTTTGCATAACTTCACTAAGTTTTAAAGTTCCAGAAAAGGAAACAACGCGTTGTTTCCCGATTATTGGGGGATGTTGGCAGCATCCCCTTTTTCATGCGGACAAGGTGCAAACAGTTTTATATAAAGTGGTGTCAGTCGCTGATCACCACGTTTCCTTCCTTATCGAGCCGGTAATGAAATTTTCCATTGGCCAGCTGCAGCGCTTCCATTACGAGTTCCAGTTTTTCATTGTGAAAGGTGGCCGTTAACCGTTCTTCTCTCAGTTTATTGGCCACTGCTTCATTGTCGAACAACACTTTAATATTGTACCACCGCTCGATCTTTTTGATCATGTCCGGAAAAGCTTCTCCGGCAAAAGCGAGTTTGTCTTCGGTCCATGATATTTCCACAATGCTGCTGTCGCGGTCGCGGGTAACAGGTTGCACGGTAGCGATCTTTTCCGGCACGCTCTGTTGTTTGGGAGCAGCGGTTTCACCATGCACGGCTGTAACGGCATTGTTGTTCAGGCTGATCTTTTCATTCGGGTGCAGTACTACTTTCTGACTGCTTCTTGCCAGCGTTACTTCCACCGACCCGCGTATGACGGCCGTTTCAAACACATTGTCTTCTTCATAGGCCTTCACATTGAAACTGGTGCCCAGTACTTTAATCTGCATCTGGTTGGTCGTAATAATAAAAGGCCTGGCGGCATCGTGCGCTACATCAAAAAATGCTTCGCCTTTCAGCGAAACGCTTCTTGTTTTCTTCGCAAAATCATCCGGCACGGTCAAAGAGCTGTTGCTGTTCAGCTTAACGGTAGTGCCGTCGGGCAGCACGAATGTTTCCCGTTCACCACCGTTGCACTGGTATTCAATATGGGAAGCGGCCAGGGGCATGGCGGATGGCGAATCCGCTGCCGGCCATAAATACCAGGCTGTGAAGGCAAGCAATACGGTAGCTGCCATCCCTGCTGCATAGCGCATCCATTTCGTTCCCTTTATTACCCTGCCCACCGGTTCCGCAGCTTCCTGGTGTTGAGTGATATACCGGAAGATGGCGTCGGCGCGGTCAGGCGCCTGTTCGTACTCCGGCAAATCCTCACTCCAGCTTTCTTCGATCAGATCCTTTACATGCTGGTCGTACTCAGACTGCCTCAGGTATTCCATCAATTCTTCCCGCTCTTCTGCTGTATAGGTCTTGTCAAAAAATCGCCGGAACAAATAATTAATTCGTTCTGTAGATGGCATAAGAATCTTGATTAAGTATATGGCGTAGGAAAAAAGGCTTGGTGCTATTTGATTAGACTGTTGTGAAGAAAAACAGGATTAGGGCAAATAAAAAAAATTCAGGGTTGCAGCTTTCGGGGGAGAAGTTTCTCTGCAGAGGCGATAGGGGATACGCCCGGCACAGTGTTGGGCTCACGATATAGGTTTCGTTCCAGATGCAATGTTGTACAAATTCCCGCTCAGTGCTGGCGGCTTATCGGGTAAGGTCTCGTTCCTGATGCATGATGTGGCATAACCCCTGCGCAGTGCTGCCGCTCCCCGGTGAAGTTTCATTCAGGATGCAATAAGAGAAGCCTTTGCCGCTACAGAAAAATTTGATACCAAATCCTGCCAATACCAGTCCCGAAACCCAGCATGATCGCCAGTTCCAGTCCTGTATGCTGGCGCACATGGGCGCGAATGGTTTTCAGGGCATTCACCATATGCACTTTTACCGTGTTGGGCGAGATGTTCAGCCGGGTGGCAATTTCATCGTGTTTCAATCCCTGGTGACGGCTCAGGTGATAAATCAACTGTTGTTGTGCCGAGAGTTTGCTGATGGCTTCACGCAGGATTTGTTCGTTTTCCTTGGTCAGGAGCCGATCTTCCACGCTATTGCCGGCAACCGGTGTGCCATCAAGAAATTTGCTTCTTACGGAAGCTTCTCTTGCCATGCGTTTTAAAGCGTCAAAAATACAATTGCGGGCAATGGTATGCAGCCAGGTGCTGAAGTAAGTGACGGCAGGGAGTTTGGAGCGGTGCATCCATACTTTCATGAAAACTTCCTGGATAATTTCATCGGCCTGCGTTTCCGATTCGGTAAGATGGAGAGCAAATGCATAGATTCGTTTCCGGTAATGGTCATAAATAATCCGGTAGGCCATTTCGTCCCCACGAGCTACCCGCAGGAGTAGTTCTTTCTCATTATGCAGTGTCTGGTGATTCACTCGCGTTTTGGTTGGTTGGTCCGGTAAAGGAATTTGCACGAATTTAAATCATAAGATTGAATAATATGTACCGGTTGTCACAATTGTGCATTTTAACCGCCTTGGTTCAGGCAGCATTGATGATGAGGCAATATGGTGCAGGCGAAGGTGGCATATGGTCACACCAAAGAACGGAAATATATTGTTGTTCACCAGATAGCTATACTGGTGTTCTCAAAATATCGCCGGCGCGCGAATAAATACGCAACAATGCTCCGATAAAGCGCAACAATAGAAGTAACCAGGCAACAAGTTACCATTTCCAGGCGCAATCCGGATGTAAGCCTGGCCCCGCTGGGCGGGGGCGCCAGCAGTAACTTACAGCACTAACCTGTTTCATGGACGGGGGTGGTCCTGAAATGGTCCACACAACAGCCCCGGCGCCAGCAGGCACATACTGCATCAACCTCACCCTTGCTGCACTTCATTCCCCTGCGCTTTTTCCTCCAGCTTCATTCGCTGCAGCCACTCCGACGGCGTCATCCTGTACGATTTGAAAAACCGCTTGGTAAAACTGCTTTGTCTCTTGTAACCCACCAGTATGGCGGCCTGCTTGATGGAAGTCTTGTCCTGCGACAAGTACTCTTTGGCTTTCTCCATTCTTAAATGCACCTGGTACTGGTAAATACCCGTCTGATATACATTGCGGAAGGCTCGCTTCAATGTCCGCTCGCCAATACCAATGCTCGCAGCAATTTCGGCGATGGTGATTTTGTTGCGGTAATTGTTTGTCAGAATCTCCTTGGCGGCCTGCGCGTATTGATGATCGTGAGCACGTGCATGCATCGGAAAAGGTTTTAATGATTAATGATTTAAAAAGGTAACTGATGTACATAAACAGTCTTGGCCACTGCCGTACAACAGCGGTTTATTGGTGCTATATCGAAGTAAACGGGTCCTGCGAAGCTTTTGCATGCATCAGGCCAGGGACCCGGCGACAGGGAGAGGCAATATCGTTTAACAAAATCGGTTAACGATACAGTATAAAGCTAACACAAAAAAAGCAATGCAACATCAATCATTGCCATACCCATTCTATTATCAGTAATCTCTTGCCGCGCATGCAAAAAAATGTTTTATCCGATCAGATCATCTCCATGATGCAACCGACGATTTTATAGCGCCTAACATATGTGTTGATAGCGTGGGAATAAAAAAAACAGAAATTTTTTGCTAAATCGATTTAATTAACAATATTTGTTCCATGGCTTTGATAGCCTATTAATACGACTGCCCCTAAAAATGCTGCAACTGCTATGAAACGATTCTCCGTGCTGATATGCACATTGCTTGCTGCCAGAGTTGGCTTTGCCCAGGTTCACAGAGCGCCCGCCTATCCGCTGATCACCCACGATACCTATTTCAGCATCTGGTCTTTTTCCGATACGCTTAATAGAGATGTGACCCGTCACTGGACAGGCGCTCCGCATGCGCTTACCGCGTATTTGCTGGTAGGCGATACTGCCTGGCGCATTGCCGGAAAGCCAACAAAAAATTATTCCGCCATACTGCCTGCTTCCGATGAAGGCCCATACGAAGTGCGTTATACGGAACGCGAACCGGGCGCCGACTGGATGCAATTGCAGTACGATGACAGCCGCTGGAGAAAAGGACGCGCGCCCCTGGGAAATGGCAATGAATTTCTTACACAGTGGAGAAGCAATCGCCTTTGGGTGCGCCGCAGTTTTACGGCAAGCGAGCTGCCTGCTCATCCGGTTTACCTGAAGCTCAATCACGATGATAACGTGGAAGTATACCTGAACGGGAAAGGCATTTACTCCCGCAAAGGCTGGACACATGAATACCTGTATATTCCCATCAATAATTATAAGGATATCATTAATACCAACGGCAACAATGTGCTGGCCATTCATGTGGCCAATACCGCCGGCGGACAACACCTCGATGCCGGCATCGTGCAGGAACTACCTGCGCAATACGCATTGCCCGTGGCTGAAGCCCGCCAGGTGGGTCGCGAAGTGCGCGCCACCCAAACCATTTACCGCTTTCAGTGCGGAAAGGCTGAAGCTACGCTCACCTTTACTTCGCCGTTGCTGATGGACGATCTTGCCTTGTTTGCCCGTCCGGTTTCTTATGTCACCTGCCGGGTGCGTTCAACAGATGGCAATACCAGGAAGGCGCAATTGCATTTTACCGTTTCTACTGATCTTGCAGTACACGAACCTTCGCAACAGGTGCTGGCCGCAGCGCAAAAAACTTCCTCGCTCAGTATGCTCCGGGCAGGAACTATTGCACAGCCGGTGTTGCAACGAAGAGGCGATAATGTTCGCATCGATTGGGGACATGTATATGTAGCCGTACCGAATGCGCTGGGAGCAAAACAATATATTACCGGGCCCGACAGCAAAATTTTTGCAGGAGATACCGATGCATCAGGCTGGCCTGTAACCGGCCGCAGCCTGCAACTGCATACCGTGCTGCAATTCGACAATGTGGGTAAAGATTACAGCGCGCAGTACATCATGCTGGGTTATGATGATCTGTACTGCGTTCAATACTTCCACCAGAACCTGCAATCGTGGTGGAAACTGACGCCCGGCGCTACCATAGAAAAAGAACTGGCAACCGCTGCGGCACAATACCGTGAAGTACTTGGCCGCTGTGACGCCTTCGACAAAAAAATGTATGAAGATGCAAAACTGGCCGGTGGCGACGCATATGCAGACCTTTGTGTGCTTGCCTATCGCCAGAGCATTGCTGCGCACAAGCTGACCAAAAGTCCCGAAGGAGAAATTCTTTTTCTCTCTAAAGAAAATTTCAGCAACGGGTCTATCAATACGGTGGACGTTACGTATCCTTCGGCCCCACTGTACCTTATTTACAATCCCGAACTCCTTAAAGGAATGCTGAACGGCATTTTCTGGTATTCGGAAAGCGGCAAATGGAAAAAGCCGTTTGCAGCGCATGACCTCGGCACCTATCCGCAGGCCAATGGACAAACTTATGGGGAGGATATGCCCGTGGAAGAATCAGGCAATATGATCATACTCACTGCTGCCATTGTAAAGGCAGAAAATGATATTGCCTATGCAAGGAAACACTGGACAACGCTTACAACCTGGGTGCAATACCTCGAAAAGGAAGGATTTGATCCGGCCAACCAGTTGTGTACCGACGATTTCGCCGGGCACCTGGCGCGCAATGCGAACCTTTCGGTAAAAGCCATTGTGGCCATTGGCTGTTACGCCATGATGGCGGAAAAAATGCAATTGCCCGACGTGGCGGCCAAATACAGCAAGATGGCCCGTACAATGGCCCGCCGTTGGATGGCCATGGCGAAAGACGGCGACCACTTTGCGCTTACTTTTAATGATAAAGGCACCTGGAGCCAGAAGTATAACCTCGTATGGGACAAATTGCTGAACCTGAACATATTTCCCAAGGAAGTGTACAACCGTGAAATCAACTATTACCTCGGCAAGCAAAACGAATATGGATTGCCGTTAGATAGCAGGAAAACTTACACCAAATCAGACTGGATACTCTGGACCGCTACGCTGGCAGGAAGGCAGGAAGACTTTTTGAAACTGGTTCAGCCCGTACACAAATTTGCTGTTACTACCACTTCGAGAGTGCCATTAAGCGACTGGCACGAAACCACCAATGGCAAACAGGTAGGATTTCAGGCGCGCAGCGTAGTGGGTGGCTATTTTATCAAGTTGCTCGAAGCAAGATGGAAAGCTAACAGTAAAAAATAACCATCACGAGCTTTTATGGGAAAAATGTTTGCGTGCAGACCAGCACTGCCCGTTGGTTAGTTACAACGATCTGCAAAGCGATTGGGATTTTTAAAGTATACACGCAAAACACCAATCAATCGAACGTTATGAAAAGTAAAACCCCTCAAATACATCTCATCACAATCTGTTGCCCGTGCGAAACACCGGCTGGTAGTAGCAAATGCGGTTGTACTGTCTGTTTGCAGTTTCAGGCAGTACAATCTTTTTGGTAAGTAAACAGCGTTATTATGAAAATCCTGTTGAGCCTTTTTATCCCTGCCCTGATGGTGGCCACCAATTATGTCAAGGGTGGAGATTCACTGCCCGCTCCGGCATTGCCCAATTTCAAAGCGGCAGACGCCACCGCTGCATACAATTCCTTTAACGCTGCTTTTTATGATCCCGTTAAAAAATTGTACTACAGTACAACCGACCGTACCGACCTCGCGTCCATATGGACGCAGGCCATCTACTGGGATATTGCCATGCATGCCTATGAGCGTACCGGTAAACGTGCTTACCGCAGGCTGATCGATGATATTTACCAGGGAGGATATGAAAGATATGATGGCTACAACTGGCATAATACCAAAGAATGGTTCATTTACGATGATATAATGTGGTGGGTGATCGCACTGGCGCGCGCGCACCAGCTAACCGGCAATCCGGTATATCTTGAAAAATCGAAATCCGGTTTTGAGCGGGTGTGGAACGGATACGATTCTGTATATGGCGGCATGTTCTGGATGTTTACCCATACTTCCAAACATGCCTGCATCAACTATCCCACCGTTATTGCGGCAGTGCGTCTTTACCAGGTCACCAAAGACACCAGTTATCTTGCCAAGGCCAAAAACGTATATGCCTGGTCGAGAGAACATCTTTTCAACAAAACCACCGGACGTGTGGCAGATCACGTGAACAGGCGGGGGCATCATCCCGGATGGGAAGATTATACCTATAACCAGGGCTCCTGCATTGGTGCGGCCGTGATGTTGTTCAAAGAGACCGGTGACAGCAGTTATCTTGCCGACGCAATACTGGCGGCTGATTATACGAAGAACGTAATGAGCAAGGGCGGTTTGCTGCCGGCCGAGGGCGACTGGAATGAACAGGGCGTGCTGAAAGCAATTTTTGCGCACTATATGTTTGTGCTGATCAACGAAGGCGGACAAAAGCAATACCTCCCCTGGATACAGCAAAATGCTACCGCGGCCTGGCGCAACAGGGACAAGAAGCGGAATCTCATGTATCGCAATTATGGAGTGCCCTGTCCCACCGGCCGCATTCAATCCTATGAAGCAAGCAGCGGCGTGGCCTTACTGCAACTGTGCCCGCCGGTAAAAAGATGAATACAACCATAATGAATATGCGAAGAGTACTCAAACCAGCGATTGCTATTAGCCTTCCGGTAGCGCTGTTCTGTCTGCAGCCTGTAGCACAGCAGCCCGTACCCGCCCGTGAAAAAACAGCCTTCCAGGTAGCCGATGGCTGGAGTGCCGATTACGATGTGCGCTCAGACGTTGCTATAGTGTACGGCATCAACGATGCCGGTGGCAACTTTGAAGAACGCGTAAAAAGCTGGCGTGAAAAAGGATATACCGTGCATTTCATGACAGGCATTGCCTGGGGACAATACCAGGATTATTTCCTGGGAAAATTTGATGGTAAAATGCATCTCGATGAAGGACAGGTGCAACGCAACGGCGATACCATCTGGCATGGCCGCCTGGTGCCTTACATCGTTCCCTCTTCTTCCTATCTTACTTATATCAAAACCCATGTAAAACGCGCTATTGACGCCGGCGTTACCGGTATTCACCTTGAAGAGCCGGAGTTCTGGGCAAGGGCAGGGTATAGTGAATCATTCAAAAAAGAATGGCAACAATATTATGGAACGCCCTGGCAGCCGCAACATGAATCGCCGGAAGCCACCTATCTTTCCAACAAACTGAAATATCAATTGTACCTGAACGCACTGAAAGATGTAATCGGGTATATCAAAGCATACAGCAAGAGCAAGGGCGTGGATGTAAAATGCTATGTGCCCACGCATTCGCTGCTCAACTATTCTTCCTGGGCCATTGTAAGTCCTGAAGCAAGCCTGGCGCAGATTGAAGGCATGGATGGCTACATTGCGCAGGTATGGACCGGCACTTCCCGCGAACCCGTGCATTTTAATGGCGTGGAAAAAGAACGCGTATTTGAAAACGCTTTTCTCGAATACGGTTCAATGGTTTCCATGACGGCGCCTACCGGACGCAAGATTTTTTTCCTTACGGACCCCATTGAAGACCGGGCGCGTACCTGGGACGATTACAAACGCAATTACCAGGCTACTTTTACGGCGCAACTCCTGTATCCTTCAGTGGCCGATTATGAAGTGATGCCCTGGCCACCCCGCATTTACCGTGGTCGTTTTCGCATGGAGAACAGTCGCGAACGCCAACCTATGTCGAAGGAATATGGCACACAGATGCAGGTGATGGTAAACTCGCTCAACGACATGCCGGTTTCTTCCAACAAGGTAAACGGCAGTCATGGCATTGGCATTTTGGTCAGCAATTCCATGATGTTTCAGCGATTCCCTACGCATGCAGATTATGATGATCCGCGACTGGCCAATTTCTACGGCATGGCGATGCCCTTGTTGAAAAGAGGCATACCGGTAGAAACCGTGCATATGGAAAACCTCGACAACGCCAATGCTTTGAAAAATGTAAAGGTGCTGGTGATGAGTTATGCCAACATGAAACCGCTGACGCCATCAGTGCATACACAACTGGCGGCATGGGTAAAGAATGGCGGCGTGCTGATTTATTATGGTCGCGACAACGATCCTTTCCAGACGGTGCGCGAATGGTGGAATACCAATGGCAACAACTATGTATCACCTTCTGTACACCTGTGGGAACAATTGCAGATCAAACCGCAGGAAGGAACGATGGAATATACTTATGGTAAAGGAAAAGTATTCCTGGTGCGGCGCGATCCCAAAGAACTGGTGTTGCAGGCAGGGCAGGACAAGGAATTTGTAGAACAGGTTAGAAAAGGATATGAACAATATGCCAAAGCGGGTAAGCTCATCACCAAAAATCATTTCCTGCTGAGCCGTGGCCCTTACGATATTGCCGCAGTGCTTGATGAAAATGAAGACAAGCAGCCGTTGGTGATCAAAGGTCCTGTAATAGACTTGTTCGATCCGGAATTGCCCGTGCTGGATGAAAAAGTGGTAAACCCCGGTCAGCAGGCATACCTGTACCAGGTTAAACGCGTAAAGAATAATAAACAACCCCAGGTGTTGGCAACCGCTGCGCGCGTATACGATGAAAAAAAGCAGAACGGGCTGTACGTATTTACTGTCAAAAGTCCTGTCAATACCATCAATGCCATGCGCATACTGCTGCCGGCGCAACCGAAAGAGGTGAGGGCCGTTCATGCAGAAGGGCGCACCATTGAGTTACTGAAGCATGATTGGGATGCAAAAACAAAAACCGTACTGCTGAAATTCGACAATTACAGTGAAGGGGTGCAGGTCACCATTAAATGGTAAGTACAAACAATGTTGTATGTTGCAATGATAATTGTCAAATTAACAATTGAAATAAAAATTTGCAGTTGATTAAAGGATAAATTTCACCATAAATACCAACAGGGATGAAACGAAGAACCTTTGTGCGTACAACCGGCCTGATTGGCGCCGGGCTGATGCTGAATAAATTTTCCTGGGCCAGGCAATCGGAATTTCCGGTGGTGCGGGTGGAACCTGCCAAAAGGAAATTCCGTAGTGAGGCCGTGGAAGCAGCCATCAGGGAATTTCAAGCTGCAGTGAAAAACAAAGAGCTGGCCTGGCTTTTTGAAAACTGCTTTCCCAATACGCTCGATACCACCGTTACTTTCCATACTACCGACGGAAGGCCCGATACCTATGTGATCACCGGTGATATCGACGCCATGTGGCTGCGCGACAGTACCGCACAGGTGTGGCCTTACCTGGCATTCATGAAGCAGGACCAGCCGTTGCAACAATTGATTGCCGGCGTCATCAACCGGCAAACGCGTTGCATCCTGAAAGATCCCTATGCCAATGCATTTTACGACGACGACAACAAAACAGGTTACTGGAAAAGCGACCTTACCGATATGAAGCCCGGCGTGCACGAACGCAAATGGGACATAGACTTGTTGTGTTATCCCGTTCGCCTGGCCTATCACTACTGGAAAATATCCGGCGACACTTCCGTTTTCGATACGCAATACAAGGAAGCGGTGAAAACCATTCTGCAGGTTTTCCGCGACCAGCAACGGAA
>Ga0182741_1000103_pt1 | contig 137469 bp, 136 predicted proteins | sample eDN5th37CBELigOP_FD_128874 | JGI IMG/M metagenome (GOLD analysis project Ga0182741, IMG submission 128874) | Enriched Organic Plus compost microbial communities from Emeryville, California, USA - eDNA 5th pass 37_C BE-Lig OP (version 2) (version 2) ...
CACGACCTGGTGGCCGTCGCCGATGCCCATGGCGCGCATGCGGCTGATGAACATCTCGGGCTGCGGCGCCATGTGCGGCAGCTCGCTGCGCTTGTCGGCGATCTCGTCGATGTCGAAGAAGCGGGCGCCGGGGATATGCGCGGCCATGTATTCGGCCCGCGCGTCGCGGCCCGGCTCCAGGAACCAGCTGGCGTCGATGATGCGCAGGTCGGGATCGTTCAGATGGGCCGCGAGCCAGCCGGTCGAGACCAGCACTTTCGGATCGTCGGAATCGGTGGACATCGGCCTTCCCCCCGCGCGCGCAGAAACGACACCGATGTAACCGCAGCCGCGCGGGGCGGCAAGGCTTAACCCTGCTTCAGCAAACGCTGTTTCTGCCGGTTCCAGTCGCGCTTGGCGGCGGTTTCGCGCTTGTCGGCGACCTTCTTGCCCTTGGCGACGCCGATCTTCAGCTTCACCTTGCCGCGGTCGTTGAAATACATCACCAGCGGCACCAGCGTCATGCCCTCGCGGCCGATGGCCTGCCAGAGGCGGCTGAGTTCCTTTTTCGACACCAAGAGCTTGCGGCGGCGCCGTTCCTCGTGGCCAAAGACGCCGGCCTGCTTGTAGGCGGCGATATAGGCGTTGATCAGCCACAGCTCGCCCTGTTCCACCGAGGCATAGCTTTCGGCGATGTTGGACTGGCCGGTGCGCAGGCTTTTCACCTCGGACCCGGTCAGCATGATGCCGACCTCGAGATCGCTTTCGATGAAGTAGTCGAAGCGCGCCCGGCGGTTCTCGGCGATGATCTTGTAGTTCGGGTCGGATTTCGTGGCCATGATCGGGCAGAGATAGGGCGGGGGGCCGTGGCTGTAAAGGCCGGACTGTTTCGGCCAGGCGGGCCGCGGCGGACCCGCCTGCGCCGGCCGGCCACCCTGCGGGATCAGCGCGGGACGCCGGTGCGGAAGCGGTCGAGCTGCGCCGGGGACAGGCCGCGCGTCGTTCCGGCAGGGGTGCCGAAGCAGGCCGCCTGGGTGCCGACATCCTCTCCGCTGACCCCGACCACGCCGATGTTCAGCGCAAGCTCCGCGGGGAACTGCACGATCCGCTCGCCTGCTTTTTCGAACCGGACCTCGCTGGTGGCGATCGGCGCGCCGCCTCGGGGTTCCCACAGATAGACCGTCGCCTGCGTCTCGCCCGACGCGCGCAACGTCAAATGCAGTGCGCCATAGGGCCGCCATTGGCTTGTGGTCTCGTCGATCGCCATGACCAGCGGGGGGTAGATATCCGCCTGCAGCGTGTTCTTGCCGTCGATCCTGGCGATCTCGTAGGGGCCCAGCAACCCGCTGACCATGAAGCCGTCGACATATCCGGGCTCATGCGTGCCGACCGCCATCCGCTGGAAGGCGACGCAATCGGGATAGCCGGGCGGCGGCTCCAGGACAGGTTCGCATCCCGCCAGGACCAACGGAACGAAAAGACAGATCAGCTTGCGCATTTCATTCTCCAAAGGTTTGAAAAACTTGGGAAAGCGTAATCACATCTCCGTGATTATCAATGATTCTTCCGCCTGCGGGGCTGGCGGGCTAAGCTGCCGGCGGTCCTTGAGGACCGATGGGTGCGAGGACAGGGAGGCGGCGGCGATGCGGCATGGCGGGCAGATTCTGGTTGATGCGCTGAAGGCGAACGGGGTCGGGCGGGTGTTCTCGGTTCCCGGCGAAAGCTTCCTGGCGGTGCTGGACGGGCTTTACGCCTCGGGCATCCAGAACGTCGTCTGCCGGCACGAGGGCGCCGCCGCGATGATGGCCGAGGCGCAGGGCAAGCTGACCGGGCGGCCGGGCGTGGCTTTCGTCACCCGCGGTCCCGGCGCCAGCAATGCCAGCGCCGGGGTGCATGTGGCGCGGCAGGATTCGACGCCGATGATCCTGTTCGTCGGCCAGATCGCCCGCGCCGACCGCGACCGCGACGCCTTCCAGGAGGTCGATTATCGCGCCATGTTCGGCCCGTTGGCGAAATGGGTGGCCGAGATCGACCAGACCGAGCGTATCCCGGAATATGTCTCGCGCGCCTTTCACCTGGCCATGTCGGGCCGGGCCGGCCCGGTGGTGCTGGCGCTGCCCGAGGACATGATCTCGGCCCGCGCCGAGGTGCCCGACATCGCCCCGCCGGCCGCGCCGCTTTCCGCTGTCGCCGGGGAATCGATCAAGGCCGTCGCCCAGGCGCTGGCCGGGGCCGAGCGGCCGCTGGTCGTGCCTGGCGGCACGCTGTGGTCGCAGGCGGCCGCCGACGACCTGGCGCGCTTTGCCGCAGGCTGGGGCCTGCCGGTCGCCGTGCCCTTCCGCCGGCAGAGCCATATGGACAATGCGCATCCGAACTATGTCGGCGACCTGGGCGTCGGCATGAATCCGGTGCTGGGGCAGGCGCTGTCGCAGGCGGATTGCCTGTTGTCCCTGGGCTCGCGGCTGGGCGACACGCTGACCCGCGGCTACGAGCTGATGGACCCGGTGCGCCCGCATGCGCGGGTGATCCATGTCCACCCCTCGCCCGATGAGCTGGGACATCTCTGGCGGCCCGATCCGGGGCTGGTGGCCGATCCGCGCGCGGTGGTGGCGGCGCTGGCCGCCTTGCCGGCGCCGCGGCGCTGGGACGGCTGGACCGCCGGGCTGCGCGCGGGTTACGAGGCTTGGCAGCAGCCTCGGCCCACCCCCGGCGCGGTGCGGATGGAGGCGGTGATGCGCTGGCTGTCCGACCATCTGCCGCCCGATGCGATCATCGCCAACGGCGCCGGGAACTACGCCGCCTTCATCCATCGCTATTACCGCTTTCGCCGCTGGGGCACGCAACTGGCGCCGACCTCGGGCTCAATGGGCTATGGCCTGCCCGCCGCCATCGCCGCCAAGCTGCAGCATCCTGATCGCATCGTGGTCTGCATGGCCGGCGACGGCTGTCTGCAGATGACGGTGAACGAGCTTTCTACCGCCGCCCAGCACGGTGCCGCCGTCATCGTCATCGTGGCGAACAACGGCCATTACGGCACCATCCGCATGCATCAGGAGCGCAGCTATCCCGGCCGCGTCTCGGGCACGGCGCTGGCCAATCCCGATTTCGCGGCGCTGGCCCGCGCCTATGGCGGCCATGGCGAACGGGTCGAGAGGCAGGAGGATTTCGCCGAGGCCTTCGCCCGCGCCCAGGCCGCCGGTACCCTGGCGGTTCTGGATCTGGCGCTGGACCCCGAGGCGCTGAGCACCGGGGCCACGCTCTCGGAAACCCGTGCCGCGGGCGAGGCGGCGTTGCGCCGCGCCTGACGGGCGGCAAGCGCGGCCGAGGGGCCGCAGGCGGCGGCATCAAGCCTCGCGGTCCGGATCGGGCGCCGGCTGCCGCGTGCAGGCCGAAGCCGGGCAGCCGGGCGCATGCCGGCCCGGCCAGAGCCCCCGGACATGAGGTTTCCCCGGAAAGCTCGGCCCTAGAACCCGCCGATCCAGACCAGCGCCGCGGCCAAAACCGCTGCCGCCGGCACCGTGATCAGCCAGGCACCGAGGATCATCCGCATGTAGGAGCGGCGCACCAGGTGGCGGCGACGGCGCTCTTCGGCGGGCAGGGGTGGCTGGCTGGCGGCCAGCCGCCGGTCACGCCATTCGCGGTAGAAGCCGACCCCGAACACGCCCCCCACCGCGACATGCGTGGTCGAGAGCGGCAGGCCCAGAAGCGAGGCGCCCAGCACCGTCGCCGCCGTCGCCAGCGACACGCAAAGCGCGCGCGATGCGTTCAGCCGGGTGATGCGGCTGCCGACCATATGCACCAGCCGGCGCCCGAACAGCAGGATCCCCAGCGCAATGCCCAGGCCGCCCAGCAGCAGTACCAGCCGGCCGCGCAGGGCATCGTCCCCCCCGGCCGACAGGCTGTCGAGGATGATGGTCAGCGGCGCGGCCACGTTCGATGTGTCGTTGGCGCCATGGGCAAAGCCCATGACCAGCGCCGCGGCGATCAGCGGCACCGCCAGCAACTGCTTCATCGCCAGCCGGCCGCCGGCCTCGCCGCGCGACTGCCGGTCGATGCGTCGCCGGGTATAGGCCCAGCCGAGCGCGCCGCAAGCCAGCGCCAAGACCGCATTCGCCGCCAGCCCCGTGCCATGCCAGGCCAGCTCCGCCACCCCCGCCAGCATGGCCGAGGCCAGCCCGACCACCACCGGCATCCAGGTGCGGGCGGCGGCGACGCGATCCTCGCGGTCCAGCACCAGCACACGCAGCAGCGCCATCAGCCCCGCCGCCGCCAGGCCCGAGACCAGCGGCGAGACGATCCAGCCAAAGGCGATCATGCCCATGGCCGGCCAGTTTACCGCCTCCAGGCCAAAGGTCGCCATCCCCGCCCCGGCGATGGCGCCGACCACCGAATGCGTGGTGCTGACCGGTGCGCCGAGCCAGGTGGCAAGGCTGATCCAGCTGCCCGCCGCCAGCAGCGCCGCCAGCATCATCCGCGCCGTCGCCTCGCCTTCGCCCAGCGTATTGCCGACCAGCCCCTCGGTCAGCGTGGCGGTGACGGCGCTGCCGGCGATGACCGCGCCCATGACCTCCATCGCCGCGACCAGGATGAGGCCGGCGGTCATGCCGATGGCGCCCGCGCCCACCGCCGGCCCCAGGGCGTTGGCCACGTCGTTGCCGCCGATCGACAGAGCCAGATAGGCGGCGACCGCCAGGCTGGCCGCCAGGATGCCGATGGCCGGCTGGCCGGTGAAAAGGCCGGTGCCGACATAGCTGGCGGCGGCGATGAAGATCAGCGCCAGCCCCAGCCGCAGCAAGGGCCGCGCCGAATGCAGCACCGCCCGCTCGGTATTGGTGACGCGGCTCAGATCCTTGTCGAGCGTGCGGTATTCGCGGGGTTCGCGCCTCATTCCGGAGGATGCCGCCGCTCGGCGGGCAGGCGGCGCAGGATCTGCTGCAGCCCGGTCTCGGCCACCATGCGGGCGGCGTCCTGGGGCGCGAACCAGCGGCGCTGACGCTCCTGCGCCTCGGGGAACTGCGTTTCCAGCGCCTCGACATACAGCGGAAAGACCCGCACCTCGACCGGGATGGCAAAGCCGCGGTCCTGGTCCTTGTCATAGTGATAGCGGCCGATCTCGACCTCGCCGACGCGGCCCTTGACGCCGGCTTCCTCCCAGGCCTCCTGCCGGGCGGCATCGGCCAGGCTGCGGCCGGCCATGGGCCAGCCCTTGGGCACGATCCAGCGCCCGGTGCCGCGGCTGGTGACCAGCAGCACGTCGCCGCTCGCCTCGTTCAGGCACAGCGCCGCGACCTGCATGTCGGGCGGGCGGCGGCCGATCAGCCGCGCCAGCCTTTCGCGGAACTCGACGATCATGCCGGATCCTCCGCGTCGCGGATGCGGCCGCGCATCGCCTTGACCGCGCCGCGCTGGGTCTTGGCGGCCAGCCGGCGGCGCTGGCTGCCCAGCGTCGGCCGGGTGGCGATGCGCTTGCGCGGCGCGACCAGCGCCTGGCGGATCAGCTCGGCCAGCCGCTCGCGCGCAAGCTCGCGGTTGCGGGCCTGGCTGCGGGTCTCCTCGGCCCGGATCAGCAGGGCGCCGTCCTGGGTCCAGCGCCGCCCGGCCAGCCGCTTCAGCCGCGCCTTGACCGGTGGGGCCAGATGCGGCGACCGCTCGGCCTCGAAGCGCAGTTCCACCGCGGTCTCGACCTTGTTCACGTTCTGCCCGCCCGGTCCCTGGGACCGGGTGAACTGTTCGGACAGTTCCCATTCCTCGATGGCGATCTGGTCGGTGATGCGAAGCATGGTGCGAATATGTCGCAAATCCCGGTTAAGAAAAGGCCAAGCGAATCGCGAAGCGCGCAAATTATGTCAGTGCAGCCGGATTGCCGCACTGGCCGAGGCGCCATCGGCATCCACCACCGTCAATTCGGCAAAGCCGGGGCCGGGATTGGGCAGGCTGGCCGTGGGCTGCGGCCGGGCGATGGCGGCGGGCGCGCCGTTCAGCAGGAAGGTCCAGGGCCCGCGCCCGCCCCGCGCCTTGGCAGTCAGCGGTCCTGCTGCGTCGATCTCGGCCCCGTCGGGTGGATAGGTCAGGCGCAGCGCATCAGGGGCGGCGGGGCCCGCCGCCATGGCGCTGGCCTCGCCCGGCGGGGCAAAGCGGCGCAGGGGCAGTGGCAGGGCGCTGTTCGGCAGGGTCAGCGCCTGCGGCGGAGGCGGCGGCAGCGCCACCGCGGGCAGGGCGTCGAACAGGTCGAACAGCACCGGCGCCGCCAGCTCGCCGCCAAAGGCGCCGGGCACCGGTGTGCCGTCCGGCCGCCCCAGCCAGACCGCGCCGACCCGCGCCCCATCGAAGCCGATTGCCAGCGCGTCGCGATGCCCATAGGAGGTGCCGGTCTTGTAGGCCAGCGCGCGCTGCCGCGCACCCCGCGGGGCGGGGTTCTGGCTCAGGATATGGCCGACCTGCCAGGCCGCGACCGGGCCGAACATCGGCGCGGCCAGTTCCCGGCTGCCGCCCGGCAGCGGCGACAGCGTGATGCCCCGGCCGCCGCGCGCCAGCGCCGTATAGCCCTCGGCCAGCCCCTCCAGCGTCACGCCCGCACCGCCCAGCACGATGGCCAGCCCCGGCGCCTCGCCCGGCAGGCGCAGCTCGACCCCGCCGCGGCGCAGCGCCTGGGTGATGCGGTTCGGCCCCACCGCCTCGGCCAGCTTCACCACCGGGATGTTCAGCGACCAGACCAGCGCGTTCTTCAGGCTGACGGTGCCGCGGAAATGATGGTCGAAATTCTGCGGCTGCCAGCGGCCGAAGGCGGTGGGCCGGTCCTCGATCAGCGTCTCGGGATGCGCCAGCCCGTCGTCGAAGGCCAGCCCGTAGACGAAGGGTTTCAGCGTCGAGCCCGGAGAGCGCCAGGCCCGCGCCATGTCCACGAAACCGGCCGAGGCGCCATCCGTCCAGTCCGCCGCGCCGACCTCGGCCAGGATCTCGCCCGTCCGGTGATCGGCCAGCACCACGGCCGCCGAGAGCCGCCGCCCGGCGCCGCGCACGGCGCGCGAGGCCAGCTCCTCGGCCCGGCGCTGCAGGCGCACGTCGATGGTGGTCTCGATCCGTGCCGCGCCGGGGTTTTCCCGCACCAGCCGCGCGGCCAGCAGGGGCGCCAGCGCCGGAAAGGCGCGGCGCATCCGCGGCACCGGCTCGGCCATCGCCGCCCGCGCATCGGCATCGGAGATCAGCCCGGCCCGCGCCGCCCGCGCCAGAACCCGGTCCCGCGCCGCCTTGGCGGCTGCGGGGAAACGGTCCGGCCGTCGCGTCTCGGGCGATTGCGGCAGCGCCACCAGCAGCGCCGCCTGGGCGGGCGAGAGCCGCCGCGGCTCCTTGCCGAACCATTGCAGGGATGCCGCCCGGATGCCCTCGACATTGGCGCCATAGGGGGCAAGGCGCAGGTAAAGCTCCAGGATCCCGCGCTTCTCCAGCCGCCGCTCCAGGGCCAGGGCCAGCCGCATCTGCCGCGCCTTGCCGGCCCATTGCCCGGTCGGCCCCTCCTCGATCAATCGCGCCACCTGCATGGTCAGCGTGGATCCGCCCGAAACCACCCGCCCCTGCCGCAGCGCCTGCCAGCCCGCGCGCAACAGCGCCCGTCCGTCGACCCCGGCATGGCGCTGGAACCGCTGATCCTCCCACAGCAAAAGCATGTCCAAGAACAATGGATCGACCGGCCCTGCATCCAGCCGCCAGCGCCCGTCGGCCACCTGGAAGGGCCGCAGCAAGCTGCCGTCCCGCGCCACCACCTCGACGCCGACGGGCACATCGAGCCGGGGCAGCGCGGTCGCATCGACCCAGACATCCAGCCGGTCGCGAAGCCCGGCGCCCAGCCCAAGCAGCAGCACGAAAGACATCAGCAACAGGGCGGCACGGCGCGCTCTCATGCCGGATTTATACGCCAGCACGCCCCGACAGGAAACGGTTGCTTCTTTGCTCTGAAAATACCCGGCCGGCGGTGCAGATGCGCGCGGCCGGATGGGTATTGGGGGAGCAAAGAAGACGAGCAGGCCCTGCGCGTTTCACCGTTTCTCAAATACCCCAGCAACGGGGCGCCTAGCGCGGCTCATCCTCGCCGAACAGCCCCTTCAGCCCGCGCGCGATCAGGTTGCCGACCCGCGGCCTCGGCTGGTGGATGAAGGGCAGCGGCCGGCAGACCTCCATCGCGGCGATGCCGACGCGGGCGGTCAGGGCGCCGTTCACCACCCCCTCGCCGAAGCGTTTCGAGACCTTGGCGAGCAAGCCGCCGCCGGCCACGGTATGGATCAGGTCGTCGCCGGCGGCGACGGCGCCGGTGGCGATCAGATGCGTCATCACCGTGCGCGCCAGCCGCCAGCCGCCGACAGCGCCGGCGCGGCCGCCATAGATCTCGGCCATGCGGCGGATCATGCGCAGGTTCGCCGCCAGCGCCGCGATCACGTCGGCCAGCGCCAGCGGGATCAGCGCGGTGGCGGCGGCGACGGTGCGGGCGGCGGCCTCGATCTCGCGCCGGGCCTCAAGGTCCAGGGCGGCCAGCAACTCGGTTTCGGCCAGCGCGATCAGCGTCTCGGCATCATAGGCGTCGGGCTTACGCTCCTTGAGCCGGGTCAGCCCCCATTCCAGCTCCGGCCGGGCGCGATACAGGCCCTCCATCCGCGCCACCACATGCTGCGCGGCCTTCAGGTCGCCCGAGGCCAGCGCCGCCCCCGCCTCGCGGTTGATGCCGTCGATGGCGGCAAAGCGCGACCAGGCGCGGTATTCGCGAAACGCCATCCCCAGCGCCGCGAGGCAGAACAGCACCATCAGCGCGATGCCGATCCAGCCCAGCAGCGGATAGCTGTTCAGCAGGTCGGTCAGGTAGCGCAGCGCCGCCACGGACAAAAGGAAGGTGAACAGCGCCACCCCGGTATTGATGAAGAAGCGCGTCAGCCGCGACGGCCCGCGCCCGACCAGCCGGGCGACAAGCTGCATGGTGCGCGGCTGCGGCAGGGGCGGGGCCAGCCCGTCGTCGATCATCGGCGCATCGGCGGGCGAGGGCGCGGGTTCGCCCTCGCGCCACTCGGCCCGCGGCGCCTTGCGGTCGCGCTGGTCGGGGCGGGTCGGAGCCACGGCCAGGGGACCGGGCCGCTCCGGTCCGGCACCAGGACTCGGGGCGGCGCCCGTCGCCTGCGCGGGGCTGGCGGCCGCGGCCTGTTCGCCCTGCGCCTCGCCCATCTCCTTCAGCACCGGCCCGCGCCGTTTCGGAGGTTCAGCCATGGCGCTCTCCTATAGCCTGTCGCCGATCAGGAACTCGGCCGCGCGGTCCAGCCGGATATGCGGCGGCCCGTCGCCCGGCCGCAGCGTGCCGGGCGCCGGGGCGAAATCCATGATCGCGTAATCGCCCTCCAGCCAGCGGGTCGCGCCCTGGCTTGCCGGCACCAAGAGCTCGGCCGGATTGGCCGGCAGCTCGCCCGGATAGAAGGCCGCCTGCCGCCCGTCCATCAGCGTGCCGCGCACCGCGGGCAGCTCCTCGCCTGCCTCTCGGATCATCTCTTCGGTGGTGGTGCGCAGCGAGGCAATGGACATGGCCTCGGTCCGCGCGCCCGAGAAATCGGCGCGGTCGCGGGCCTCGCGCAGCATGGCGGCGGTGATCGCGGTCAGGCGCGGATGCTGGATGTGGTGCAGGTGGTCGGCCTTGGTCGCGGCGAACAGGATCCGCCCCACCCGGCGCGAGCCCAGAAGCTGCGCCAGCCAGCCGGCGCGGCCGGGGCGGAAGGCGGTCAGGATGTCGGCCATGGCGCGGCGCATGTCCTCGACCGCCTGCGGCCCGGCATGGATGGCGCCCAGCACGTCCATCAGCACCACCTGCCGGTCGATGCGGGCGAAATGGTCGCGGAAGAACGGCTTCACCACCCGCGCCTTGTAGGCGCCGAAACGGCGCGCGAACTCGCGCCCCAGGGACGTCGCCTGCATCTCGTGCGGCAGGGGGGTGAAGGTCAGCGCCGGCGAGCCGTCCAGCTCCCCCGGCATCAGGAAACGGCCGGGGGTGCAGTCCGACCAGCCCGCCTCGCGCGCCAGGTGCAGGTGCCTCGTATAGGCCGCGGCCAGCGCCTGCGCGGCGGTCTCGTCAAAGCGGCCCGGCTCGGTCGCCGCCAGCGCGGCGCGGAAATCCCCGGCACCGGGACGAGCGGCCATGCGCTCCAGAACCTCTTGCGACCATTGGTCGAAATCCTTCTCTATCAGCCGCAGGTCCAAGAGCCACTCGCCCGGATAGTCCACGATGTCAAGATGCAGCACCTGCTGGCCGCGCCAGCCGGCGATCAGCCCGCGCGGCTGGATGCGCAGCGACAGACGCAGCTGGCTGACATGGCGGGTGCCCTCGGGCCAATGCGGGTCGGGGCCGGTCATCGCCGCCAGATGCCGCTCGTAATCGAAGCGCGGCACGGTGTCGTCGGGCTGCGGCTGCAACCACGCCGCCTTCAGCGAACCGTCGGCCGCGGCCCGCAGCGCCGCCATGCGCCCGCGATCCAGCAGATTCGCCACCAGCGAGGTGATGAACACGGTCTTGCCGGCCCGCGACAGCCCCGTCACCCCCAGCCGGATCACCGGGTCCGAGATGCCCAGGCCCTGCATCAGATCGTCGGCGATACCCATTCCGTCCCTCGCTTTGGCCGGGTCAAGATAGGCAGGCCGGCGGCGGATGTGTAGGGGCACCTCTTTTCGCCCCGACGGCGCTTTGCCATAAGGCGGGGATGCAGCTGCCCATCGACGCCGTATTGCCCGACCTGACCGCCGCGCTGGCCGCGCATGGCCGTGCCGTGCTGATGGCGCCGCCCGGCGCCGGCAAGACCACCCGCGTCCCCCTGGCGCTGCTGCCCGCGATTTCCGGCCGCATCCTGATGCTGGAGCCGCGCCGCCTTGCCGCCCGCGCCGCGGCCGAGCGCATGGCCGAGACGCTGGGCGAGCCCTTGGGCCGCACCGTCGGCTATCGCATCCGCGGCGAGGCGGTGGCGGGCACCCGCATCGAGGTGGTGACCGAGGGCATCCTGACCCGGATGATCCAGTCCGACCCCGAGCTTTCCGGCATCGGCTGCGTGATCTTTGACGAATTCCACGAGCGCAGCCTGAACGCCGACCTTGGCCTGGCCCTGGCCTGGGAGGCGCGGGGGGCGCTGCGGCCCGACCTGGCGCTGCTGGTGATGTCGGCGACGCTGGATGCAGAGCCGGTCGCGGCGCTGATGGAGGGCGCGCCGGTCATCCGCTCGGAAGGTCGCGCCTTTCCGGTCGAGACGCGCTGGCTGGACCGCCCCCTGCCCGCGGGCGCCCGGCTGGTCTCCGAGGCGGCGCGGCTGATTACCCAGGCCGAGGCGGCGACGCGCGACACCGGCGGCACCATCCTGGCCTTCCTGCCGGGCGAGGGCGAGATCCGCCGCGTCCAGGCCATGCTGGACGTCGATGCCGAAGTGCTGCCGCTTTACGGCGCCATGGATTTCAAGGCGCAGCGCGCCGCCCTGCAACCCCCGGGCGGGCGGCGGCGGATCGTGCTGGCGACCGCGATCGCGGAAACCTCGCTGACCATTCCCGACGTGAAGGTGGTGGTCGATGCCGGCCGGGCGCGGCGGGCGCGCTTCGATCCCGGCTCGGGCATGTCGCGGCTGGTGACCGAGCGCGTCAGCCGCGCCGAGGCCGAGCAGCGCCGCGGCCGTGCTGGCCGCGTCGCGCCGGGCATCTGCTATCGGATGTGGGCGCGGGCCGAAGAAGGCGCGCTGCCCGCCTTCGCCCCGCCCGAGATCGCCGTGGCCGACCTGGCCGGGCTGGCGCTGGAACTGGCGATCTGGGGCTCGGACGGGCGCGACCTCGCCTTCCTGACGCCGCCGCCCGAGGCGGCGCTCTCCGAGGCGCGGGCGCTCTTGCGCGACCTCGGCGCGCTGGACGGGGACAACCGCATCACCCCGCACGGCCGGCGTCTGGCGCCGCTGCCGCTGCATCCGCGACTGGCGCATATGCTGGTCACGGCCGGGCGCGAGGCCGCCGACCTCGCCGCGCTGATGGCCGAGCGCGACCCGCTGACCGGCGCACCCGCCGACCTGACCCTGCGGCTGGCGGCGATCCGCGACCTGCGCGCCTATCAGGACCGCCACCCCTGGCCGGCCAACCCCGGCACGCTGCACCGCATCCGCGACGAGGCGAAACGCCTGCGCCGCATGGCGGGCGAGGGCGCCGGCCTGTCGCCGGGCGCCATGGCCGCGCTGGCCTATCCCGACCGCATCGGGCTGCGCCGCAAGGGCGAGCAGCCGCGCTATGTGCTGTCGGGCGGCAAGGGCGCGGTGCTGCCCGAGGGCGACGCGCTGGCCGCACAGCGCCTGATTGTCGCGACCGACCTTGACGGCGATGCGCGCGAGGCCCGCATCCGCATGGCGGTGGCGGTGGATGAGGACGAGATCCGCGCCCTGTTCCCCGACCGCATCGAGACCGTCGAGCTGGTGGAATGGTCCCGCCGCGACAGCCGCGTCCTTGCCCGCCGGCAGGAACGCCTTGGCGCGCTGGTGCTGGCCGACCGGGCGCTGGACGATCCCGACCCGCAGGCGCTGGCCCGCGCCGCCTTCGAGGGGCTGCGCGCGACCGGGCTGACCTGGAGCCCCGGCGCCGCGCGGCTGCGGGCACGGGTCGCGCTGATCCCGGAACTCGGCCCGGTCGATGACGAAAGCCTGCTTGCCGATCCCGACTGGCTGCTGCCCTGGCTGGGCAAGGTGCGGACCCTGGCCGACCTGCGCGGGCTGGACCTGAGCGAGGCGCTGAAGGCGCGCATCGGCTGGGACGGCCAGCGCCGGCTGGATCAGGCGGCGCCGGCGCATTTCGTCACGCCGCTGGGCCGCAGGGTGCCCATCGACTACGACCACGAGACACCCTCGGTCGAGCTGAAGCTGCAGGAACTGTTCGGCCTGTCGCGCCATCCGGTGGTCGGCAACCGGCCCTTGCGCATCACCCTGCTGTCGCCCGGCGGCAAGCCCGTCGCGGTGACCACGGACCTGCCGGGTTTCTGGGCCGGGGGTTACGGCGATGTCCGTAAGGACATGCGCGGCCGCTATCCGCGCCATCCCTGGCCGGAAAACCCGCTGGAAGCCGACCCGACCACTCGCGCCAAGCCGCGCGGAACCTGATCATTTCACCGTTTCCCAAATACTCCGGCAACCGCGCAACCTAGACCGGCTTCAGCCCCTTCAACCGGAAGGCCAGCACGATCATCGCCACGCCGATCAGCAGCGCGAACAGGCCGATCAGCCAGGCGATGCCCAAGAGCCCCGCGGCCGGCACCAGCGCCATCAGCACGCCCCAGACGACCAGCAGCAAGCCGCTGAGCCCCAGCGCCCATTCGCCCTCGATCTCGTCCCGCAGCCGGAGGGCGGCGATGATGCGCAAGACGCCGGCGACCACGCCCCAGGCGGCCATCCAGATGATGAAGGCCAGCGCCGTCGCCGCCGGCCAGAACAGCGCCATTAGGCCGATGATGATCGACAGGACGCCGTCCAGCCCCCAGGCCCACCAGCGGTCGTCCTCCGCCTTGCGCCGGAAGGCCGTGACGATCGCCATCACCCCGTCGAAGATCGCATAGGCGCCAAAGACCAGCAGCAGGGCATAGACGGTCAGCCCCGGCCAGATCAGCGCCATCAGGCCGAACAGGATCGCCGCGATGCCGCGCAAGAGCGGCATCCACCAGTGATCGGCCATCACCCGGATCAGGTTTTCCATCGCCGCACCTCTTGGATCATACCATGCGCGCGATTAGACCGCATACCCGTGCAGGGTGCAAATGCCTGGCGAGGCGGGGGCATGCGGCACAAATTTGTCCGTTTTGTCCTTGCCCTGTTCCCGCACCGGGAGCCATGGTCCGGGGAAAGAGGGTAGCAATGGGCGCAGGCAATACCGCGAGGCCGGTTTCCGCGATGCGGCTGGTGATCCATTTCTTCGGGGTCTGGTTTGGGGGGATGGTCCTGTTCGGGCTGCTGGCCTTCATGGCGGCGGGTCATGGCATCGAGTTGCGGAACGACGCGGCGGGCCTGATCCTGGTCTTCATCGCGAGCCTGACCTCGGGTCATCTCTGGTATCGCCGCGAAAACGCCGTTCCCGCGCCGGGGCGGATGTTGCGGGCCGCGCTGCTCTGCATGCTGTTCTTGGCGATCTTTCACGCCGCGGTGATCGTGGCGATCCCGGCCCGTATCCCGCAATTTCCGGCCTTTGGCCGGCTATCGCAATCCGGGCGCGAGATGCTTTGGGTCGTGCTGGCGGGGGCGGCGCTGTTCTTGGTGCCGGTCGCCCGCATCGGACTGGGCCTGGGCATCCGCCAGGGCTGCAAGGCGGCGGAAAAGGTCGCCGAACGGGCTGCCCGCAAGGTTGCCCGGCAGGGCTAGCCCAACCGCTCGGGCAGGGTCATGCCGCGCAGGATCTCGGCCGCGGGCATCGGGCGCTTCCCTTCGCGCTGCGCCTCCAGCACCTCGATGGCGCCCTCGCTGCAGGCGATGGTGAAGCCCGACAGCACCCGGCCCGGCGCGCCCGGACCGGCGGCGAGGCGCGAACGCAAGAGCTTCACCCGCTCGCCCCCGATCAGGCACCAGGCGCCGGGAAAGGGCGAGAGGCCGCGGATCTGCCGGTCGACCTGCGCGGCCGGCCGCGTCCAGTCGATCCGCGCCTCGGCCTTGTCGATCTTTTGCGCATAGGTCACGCCCTCGGCCGGCTGCGGCCGGGCGGGCAGGGGCAGGCGGTGCAGGGTCTCGACGATCAGCGCCGCACCCATCTCGGCCAGCCGGTCGTGCAGGTCGGCGGTGGTGTCCTCGGGGCCGATGGCGGTGCGCGCCTCGGCCAGCACCGGGCCGGTATCCAGCCCCGCCTCCATCTGCATGATGGCGACGCCGGTCTCGGCATCGCCGGCCATGATCGCCCGATGGATCGGCGCCGCCCCCCGCCAGCGCGGCAGAAGCGAGGCGTGGATGTTCAGGCAGCCCAGCCGCGGCGCCTCTAGCACCGCCGGCGGCAGGATCAGCCCGTAGGCCACCACCACCGCCACATCGGCGGCGAGCGCGGCGAAATCCGCCTGGTCCTGCGGCGCTTTCAGCCGCTCGGGCGTGCGGACCGGCAGGCCCAGTTCCTCGGCGGCGCGATGCACGGGCGAGGGGCGGGGCTTCTGTCCGCGCCCGGCCGCGCGCGGCGGCTGGGAATAGACCGCGACGACCTGGTGCCGCGCGGCGATGGCCCGCAGCGCCGGGACCGAGAAATCGGGTGTGCCCATGAAGATGACGCGCATCGCTGCCCTCCGTTGTCCTTGCCGCCTCATATCCCGGTCGCGGGCGCGGCAAAACCCTGCATGAAGGCGCGGATGTCGCGGGTGGCCTGCGCCCGTGCTGCCGGGTCGAACTCCAGCGGCGAGAGCGACGAGCGTTCGCGCTGGTCGAAGCCGTGATTGATGCCGGGATAGGTGATGACGGCCAGATGCGCGCCCTGCGCGACCAGATCCTCGCCCATCCTCTGGCAATCGGCGGAATCGGTGATCGAATCCAGCTCGGCCAGCAGCATCAGCCCCTGCACATGGCCGGGCCACGGTCCCTTGGCCGCGCCGTTCAAGAGGCCGCAATAGGGATAAAGCAGCACCACCGGGCCAAGCGGCGCGGCCAGGCTGCCGCGCGGCGCGGGCCAGGCGGTCAGGCCGGGCGGCGGCTCGTCCTCGCCGAGCGCGCGCAGCAGTTCCATCACCGTCCAGCCGCCATGCGAGGCGCCGAGCAGCGCCACATCCGAGGCGTCGATGCCCGGCATCCGCCGCAGCGCCGCCAGCGCCACGGCCAGGTCTCCGGCGCGCTCGGCCCCCGGCAGCACCTGCCCGGCGCAGAGCGCCCGCCAGGCCTGCGCCTTGTCCAGCAGCCGCGGCGCATGGCTGTCCAGGATCAGCGCCGCCCGGCCCATGGCCACGAATTGCTGCGCCCAATAGTCCATGTTGTCATGCACGCCGTCGCAGCCCGACAGCAGCACCGCGGCGGGATGCGGGCCGGGACTGTCCGGCCGCAGGATGCGCCAATGCGGTTCCAGCCGGGCCAGCCGCTCGGCCGGGGTCTCGGTCGCGGGCTGCCAGCCGGCATAGTTGCGCGCCGTGTTCAGCGCCAGCGCCAGGGCCACCAGCCCCAGCAGCGCCGCCGCAAGGATCAGCCGTTTGCGCATCCGAGTCGCCCTTCCTGGCCGCAGATCGCCTTGAGCCGTTCGGTATCGGCCGCCGTCCAGCCCGCGGGCGCGGTGACCGCCACCCAGCCGTCGATATAGTCGCGGGCGTGATAGCTATGGCCGAAGCCCGGCGGCGCCGAGGTCGAGACCAGCATGTCCACCGCCAGCTGCAGCTGCGTCACCACCGGGGTAAAGCGCAGCCGGGGCGAGACATCGGGCGCCGGCGCCTCGCGCATCCATTCCGGCGCCCGCCACAGCGAGGCCGGATCGTAGAACACGATCGGATCGCTGGCATATTGCAGGAACAGGATGCGCAGCCGCCCCCAGGGCCGGCCGATGCGGTCGGGCGGCGCGTATTGGCTGGCATAGCGGATCACCTCGCCCTCATCCAGCTCGGGCAGGACGAAGCGGCTGCCGGGCTGGCGCGCGCCGTTGGCCTGCCGCCACAGGGTCGAGGTAAAGGGCGGGCCTACCCAGAAGGCGCCGGCGACCGGCTCGTTCATCATCTGGAACGGGTTGAAGGCATACATGGACGACCAGGCGCCCAGCGAGATGCCGTGCAGATACAGGCGCGGCCGCCGGTCCGGGGGCTGGTGGCGCCAATGCTCGTAGACCGCGCGCATCAGCGCCGTGGTCTGCTCGAGGCCGGATTCGGTCTCGAAGATCAGCGCCAGCGGGCTTTGCAGATAGGAATATTGCACCGCTACCGTCGCCACGTCGCCGCCATGCATGTATTCCAGCGCGTCATAGCTGGCCGGGTCCATCCAGCCGGTGCCGGTGGGGCTGGCCAGCACCAGCACCTTGCGCTCGAAGGCGCCCACCCGCAGCATCTCGTCCAGCGCCAGCCGGGCGCGGGCCTCGGGGCTCTTGTCCTGGGCCAGGCCGACATAGATGCGCAGCGGCTCCTTGGCCGGGTGGCCGGTGAAGCCCGAGATGGCGCGGGCGCGCGGCCCGCCCAGCACGAAGTCGCGCCCCGGCTTGCCCATCAGCTCCCAGTCGATGCCGGACGCGGCCGAGCCGGGCTGCCAGGATTCGGCGGGTGCTGGCACGCTGGGATCGGTCAGGTGCTGGGCCGCGGCATAGGAACTGTCGGCGATGCGCATCGCCCCGTTCACCACCCCGTCGCGGGTCAGCGTCACCACGATCAGCGCCGCCAGCAGCAGGCCCAGCACATTGGCGCTGCGCACCGGGATATAGCGCGCCAGCCGCAGCCGCAGCAGGTCGAACAGCGCCTGGATCGCCTTGCCGATCACGAACAGCGCCAGGAACACCGCCAGCGCCAGGGCCAGCATCTTGGCGGTATTGTTCACCTCCAGGTCCGGCATGCCCATGCGGGCGCGGATGCTGTTCTGCCATTCGCCCGACAGGATCACCCCGCGGCCCAGCAGGACCAGCACCGGCACCGCCAGGACCGCATGGGCGATGCGCGCCGGCCGGCCCCGCAGCACCGGCAGTTCCAGCGCCCGCCACAGCGCCAGCAGGAACTGGGTCATCACATAGCCCGCCGCCATCGAGACACCGGCCAGCACGCCCTGCATCAGCCAGTCCCTCGGGATCAGCGAAGGCGTGAGCGAGGCGGCGAAGAACAGCAGACCGGCAAGAAGGGGCAGCACGGAAAACATCTCTGGCCTGGCGTCCCTCGGGCTATGCCCGCACGGGCGGCGGGCAGGTGGCAGCGGGAAAGGGCTCCGGCCCCAGGATGCACAGGGGGCGGGGCCTGTCGGAGGGCGCGTTCCCTCCGCCCGTTCGCCCCCGAGGTTAAGGGGGCGGGGCGGCAAAGAAAAGCGCTTGCCGTCGCGGTCCCCTTCCCGCGCCCCGCGCCGCACCCGGCTCCTTGCGTGCAGAAAGCCCGAGCTTCACCCGCTGGTGAAGGCGGGTCTGGGCTTCGGTCGTGTCGCGCTCGGTCCTGACGCTGATGCCCGTCATTGAAAATCCCCCGTTTCAGCGCGATATTCGTGGCGTGGGCGAGCCAGACAGGTGATGTGTCCAGATAGCCCTCCGCGCGACGGTCGGATCACCCCGGCCGTCATTTTCGTTTCCAGCGCGATTTCCCGCCGCGCCTGGATACCATTGGCGTCGGGGATGCCCATGCGGTCCTGCTGCGCCAGGCAGATCGTGACAGGTTCCCACCCCCGCTCACCGCGCGCAGAAAACCCTCGTCCTCCAGCGCCGCGCCGGCGGGCAACTGCCCCGGCCGCTTGCGCAGAAAGCCCTTTCACCGTTTTCCAAATACCCCTGCGGCCTTGCACTCTCCCCAGCGCGCCCAAATGGGGCGACAGCGGTTCCAGCTAGACCCGCGCTGTGCGTGGCGCGCGATCCGGTCAGCGGCGGGCCAGCTTGGCCGATTTCGCCACCAGCATCTTGCGGCGCAGGGGCGAAAGGTGATCGACATAAAGCCGCCCGTTCAGGTGGTCGATCTGGTGCTGCACCGAGGTCGCCCAGAGGCCGACGAAATCCCGCTCCTCGATCTCGCCATCGGCATTGAGGAAACGCACGGTGACGGCGCGCGGCCGCTCGATCCGGGCCGAGACGCCGGGCAGGTTCGGACTGGCCTCCTCATGGGCGCGCAGCTGCACGCTGGCGTGCAGGATCTCGGGATTGGCCATGCGCAGGGCCTGGCCGCGCTTGTCGGATGCGTCCACCACCGCCAGACGCTGCATGATGCCGATCTGCGGCGCGGCAAGGCCGACGCCGGGCATCGCCTCCATCGTGTCGATCATGTCGTCCCAGATCATCCGCACGGTCTCGGTGATCGCGGGAACCGGCTCGGCCGGCATGTGCAGGCGGCGGTCGGCATAGGGCAGGAAGGGGCGGACGGTCATCGGGGCGGCCTTGTCAGGGATGGCCGCCCGGCTACCACGGCGGGGAATGAAGGTAAATCCGGCCCGGACTGTCCACCCGCCGCGAATCGCGCCGGACATGGAAGGCGCCCTGCCCATAGGCACGCCATTCGTCGTGGGACGGCTGGCATCCTTCGCGGCGGCGGGCCAGCCGCCGGCCGAGCCAGAGGCCGGCGAGAAAGCAGAGAATCTGGGACAGCGGGAACAAGCGGCGACTCCGGCGGCGGCATCTGCTCCCCCGGTCTATCGCGAAACGGTTAAGGCCGGCTTAACGCACGGTGGAATCCCGGCCGTCCAGCGCATCGAGGATCAGCCGGCCGTCCAGATGGTCGGCCTCGTGCTGGGCGATGCGGGCCTCGATGCCGGCCAGGGTCAGCAATTGCAGCGTCCCCATCAGGTCGAAGCAGCGCATCGAGACCGTCACCGGCCGGCTTACCGCAGCCGGCCGGCCGGGGATCGAGAGGCAGGCTTCCTCCAGGGTCTCGACCATGCCGCCCAGGGGCAGGATTTCGGGGTCGAGAACCACGCGGGGCAGGGGCGCGCCGGCCTTCCAGCCGTGATCCATGACGAAGATGCGCCAGCACTCGCCGATCTGCGGCGCGGCCAGGCCGCGGCCGCCGGCGTCATACATGGTCGCCAGCAGGTCGGCCGCAAGCTGCGAAAGCGCGTCCCAGCCCAGCCGCCCCACCGGCGCGCAGACCTGGCGCAGCGCCGGGTGGGGATGGACCAGGATCGGGCGGATGCGCCCGCGGGCGGCCAGCGCGGCGGGGTCGGGCCCCCTGGACGCCTGCGCGGCATCCTGGCCCGACAGGGGCTCAGGCACGGCCGCGCTCGCGCTTAAGCTTGACCATCTTGCGGGTGATCATCTGGCGCTTGATCGGGCTGAGGTAGTCGATGAACAGCTTGCCGTCGAGATGGTCGATCTCGTGCTGGGCGCAGGTGGCCCAGAGCCCCTCGAAATCCCGCTCATGCGTCTTGCCGTCCAGGCCGAGCCAGCGCACCTTGACCTCGGCCGGCCGCGTCACGTCGGCATATTGCTCGGGGATCGACAGGCAGCCTTCCTCGTAGGTGTTCAGCGCCTCCGAGCGCCAGGTGATCTCGGGGTTGACCATGACGATGGGGTTGCGCGGCGCCTCGGGATCCTTTTCGCAATCCATGACGTAAAGCCGCGACAGCACGCCCACTTGCGGCGCGGCCAGACCCACGCCCGGCGCGTCATACATGGTGGCCAGCATGTCGGCGGCCAGGGTCTCGATCTCGGGGGTGATGCGGGCCACGGGCTCGCAGGGCTTCTTCAGCCGCGGATCGGGGTGGAGGATGATGCTGCGCAATGTCATGACCGTGATCTAGGGCAAGCCTTGGCCTTGCGCAACAAGCCGCTATGCTGCCCCCGAACAGAAAGCGCCCGAACGGAAAACGAGGGGAAACCATGGTCCAGCCCGATTTCGACGAGATCATCGACCGCACCGGCACCCATTGCTCGAAATGGGACGACATGCAGGCGATCTACGGCGTTTCGCCCCAGGACGGGATCGCGATGTGGGTCGCGGACATGGATTTCCGCCCGCCGGCCTCGGTGCAGCGCGCGGTCGAGGCGATGGCGGCGCATGGCGTCTATGGCTATCCCGGCGCCAACCCGGCCTATCTCGAGGCGATCCGCTGGTGGATGGAGACACGCCACGGCTGGCAGATCGAGCCGGACTGGATCCTCTCGGCGCATGGGCTGGTCAACGGCACGGCGGTCTGCGTCGATGCCTTCACCCGGCCGGGCGACCGGGTGATCGTCATGACCCCGGTCTATCACGCCTTCGCCCGCGTCATCCGCGCGTCAGGCCGCGAGGTGGCCGAGTTCCCGCTGGCCATCCGGGATGGGCAGTATCGCATGGACTGGGAGGGCTGGCGGAAGCTGCTGACCGGGCGCGAGCGGATGCTGATCCTGTGCTCGCCCCACAATCCCGGCGGCAGGGTCTGGAGCGCCGAGGAACTGCGCGAGGTCGCCGATTTCTGCGCCGCCCATGACCTGATCCTGGTCTCGGACGAGATCCACCACGACCTGGTCCTGCCCGGCAGCCCGCGCCATTCGGTGCTGGCGACCGTCGCGCCCGAGGCCGCGCCGCGGCTGGTGACGCTGACCGCCGCCACCAAGACCTTCAACATCGCCGGCGCCCATATCGGCAACCTGATCGTGGCCGACGAGGGGCTGCGCAAGCGCCTGCAAACCCGGTTGATGGCCCTGGGCATCTCGCCCGGCCTGTTCGGGCCGGGCATGGTCGCCGCTGCCTATTCGCCCGAGGGCGCGGCCTGGGTCGATGCGCTGGTGGCCTATCTGGACGGCAACCGGCGGTTGTTCGACGAGGGCGTGAACATCATTCCCGGCCTGCGCTCGATGCCCTTGCAGGCGACCTACCTCGCCTGGCTCGACTTCTCGGGCACCGGCATGGAGCGCGCCGAGTTCACCCGCCGGGTCGAGCATGGCGCCCGCATCGCCGTCAACCACGGCGGCAGTTTCGGCACCGGCGGCGAGGACTTCCTGCGCTTCAACATCGCCACGCCCCGCGCCCGGGTGGCCGAGGCCGTGGCGCGGCTGCAAGAGGCGTTCCGCGACCTGCAATGAGACGGCTGGGCGGGCTCTTCTCGGTGCTGTGCCTGGCGGCGGTGCTCTGGGGGCTGTGGCTGATCTGGGCGCCGCAGCCCGCGCCCGTCCCGGTGCCGCAGCCGCCGGCGGCCGGCTGGCACTGGCCGCGCCTGCCCGATCTGCGCCTGCCCGAGTTCCGGCTGCCGCGCATCACCCTGCCGCCGGTCTTCCAGCGCCCGCCGGCAAGGCCGGAGGCGCCCATCGCCTCGCCGGTCCAGCGCATCCTGGTCGAGAAATCCGCCCGCCGCATGACGGTGTATCAGGAAAGCGGCCCGCCCCGGACCTTCCGCATCGCCCTGGGCTTCGCGCCCGAGGGCGACAAGAGCCGCGAGGGCGATGGCCGCACGCCCGAGGGCATTTTCCGCATCGACCGGCTGAACCGGCAAAGCGCCTATCACCTGTCGCTGGGCATCGACTATCCGCAGCCCCGCCACCGCGAGGCGGCGCGCCGGCTAGGCGTCAGCCCCGGCGGCGACATCATGATCCACGGTCAGCCGAACCAGCTGCCCGACGGCTTTCGCGTCAAGGGCGACTGGACCGCCGGCTGCATCGCCGTCGACAATGCCGAGATCGAGGAGATCTTCGCCCATGCCCGCATCGGCACCGAGGTCGAGATCCGGCCCTGAGCCGTGACGCGGCGCGACGCCTTGCCGCAGCCCTTGCCCAAGGATAAGGCAGGGGCATGACGTTTCACCGCTACGCCCCGCATCTGCGCGCGACGCTCGCGCTCGGGCTGCCGCTGGTCGGCAGCCACCTGGCGCGCATGGCCATCCATGTCGCCGATACCGTCATGGTCGGCTGGTACGGGGTCGAGGAGCTGGCGGCGCTGGTTATCGCCGTGTCCTTCTTCAACATCCTGTTCTTCCTGGGCATGGGCTTCGGTATCGGCGTCATGGGGCTGATCGCCACCGCCATCGCGCGGGGCGACGAGGTCGAGGTGCGCCGCTCGGCCCGGATGGCGCTGTGGCTGTCGCTGGGTTTCGCCGTGGCGGTGATCCCGGCCATGTGGCATTCCGAGCCGATCCTGCTGGCCATCGGCCAGGAGCCGGTGGTGGCGCGGCTGGCGCAGGACTACCTGCGCATCGCCGGCTTCGGCCTGATCGCGATGCTGTGCCAGCTGACGCTCAACAGCTACCTGGCGGCGATGGAGCGGCCGCAGGTGGTGCTGTGGATCACGCTGGCGGGTCTGCCGCTGGTGATCGTGCTGAACTGGCTGCTGATCTTCGGCAATCTGGGCGCGCCGGAACTGGGGGTGCGGGGCGCCGCCATCGCCGCCATCGCCGTGCAGTTTTCGCAGCTTCTGGCGATCGCCGCCTATGCGGCCTGGCTGCCGGCGGCGCGCAAATACCAGCTGTTCCGGCGCTTCTGGCGCCCCGACTGGGCGGGGATGCGGGCGGTCTTCGTGCTGGGCCTGCCCATCGGGCTGACCATGGTGGCCGAGGGCGGGCTTTTCGTCGGCTCGAACGTGATGATGGGCTGGATCGGCACGCGCGAGCTGGCCGCGCACGGAATCGCGCTGCAGCTCGCCTCGCTGACCTTCATGCTGCATCTGGGCATGTCGAATGCCGCCACCGTGCGCATCGGCCAGGCCAAGGGCCGGGGCGACGGCCGCTGGATGCGCGACGCCGGCGTGACGGTGACCGCGGTTTCGGTGGTGATCGCCGCGCTGGCCATGGCGGCTTTCGAGCTGTTCCCGCGCCAGCTGGTCGGGCTCTACCTGGATGCCTCGGATCCCGAGACCCCGGCCATCGTCGGGATCGCGGCCGGACTGCTGTTCTATGCCGGGCTGTTTCAGCTGACGGATGCGATGCAGGTGATTGGGCTGGGGCTGTTGCGCGGGGTGCAGGACACGCGCGTGCCCATGGTGATCGCGGCCATCAGCTATTGGCTGGTAGGCATCCCGGTGGCCTACGGGCTGGCCTTCGTCGCCGGGATGGGCCCGGCCGGCCTGTGGCTGGGGCTGGTCGCGGGGCTGAGCCTGGCCGCGGTGCTGCTGATGCGCCGCTTCTGGCGCGGCTTCGCGCGCGGGGACTGGACCCGCGAGGCGCGCGCGGTCTAGTCTGACGCGGCAAGAGATCGAGAGGTTCGCCATGCGCCCGGTTTTCGTCCAGTTCCGCTGCTCGCCCGGCAAGACCTACGAGGTCGCCGATGCGATCTATGACCGCGAGATCGTCAGCGAGCTTTACTCGACCTCGGGCGATTACGACCTCTTGGCCAAGATCTACGTGCCCGAGAACCAGGATGTCGGGCATTATCTCTCCGAAAAGCTGTTCGACATCCCGCATATCGTGCGCACGCTGACGACGATCACCTTCAAGGCGTTCTAGGGGCAAGGCTTTCCAGGGGGTGTCCCCGCCGCGCCTGCTGCGCCCTGGGGCTTCGCCCCGTTCGTCGCTGAAAAAGGTCCGGCGGACCTTTTTCCGGGCGCTCCTCACCCCCCAGGATATTTGTCCAAGGAAGAAGCCGGCAGGCCGGCGCGGCCCTTGCGCAGGGGCGGAGTTTGGGGTTTCTGTGGCGCCATGATGCGCTTTCGCTTTGCCCCCATTCCCGCCGCGCTGCCCGCGACCGTTCCCTTCACCGGCCCCGAGACGCTGGAGCGCCGCCGTGGCGCGCCGTTCCGCGCCCGGCTGGGCGCCAACGAGAACGGCTTCGGCCCCTCGCCCAGGGCGGTCGCGGCCATGGCGCGGGCGGTGGCGGAGGTCTGGAAATACGGCGATCCCGACACCCACGACCTGCGCCATGCGCTGGCCGCGCATCACGGCGTCGCACCCGAGAACATCATGGTCGGCGAGGGGATCGACGGGCTCTTGGGCCTGCTCGTGCGGCTGATGGTGGCGCCGGGCGAGGTGGTGGTCAGTTCGGACGGGGCCTATCCGACCTTCAACTATCACGTGGCGGGTTTCGGCGGCCGGCTGGTCAAGGTGCCCTATCGCGACGATGCCGAGGATCCCGAGGCGCTGGCCGCCGCCGCGCATCGCCATGGCGCGCGCCTGGTCTATCTGGCGAACCCCGACAACCCGATGGGCAGCTGGCATCCCGGCCGGCGCATCGAGGCCATGCTGGGCGCCCTGCCCGAGACGAGCCTGCTGGTTCTGGACGAGGCCTATGCCGAATTCGCTCCCGCCGATGCCATCCCCCGCATCGAGCCCGAGGACGCGCGGGCGATCCGTTTCCGCACTTTCTCCAAGGCCCATGCCATGGCAGGGGCGCGGATCGGCTATGCCATCGGCCCGGCGGAACTGATCGCCGGCTTCGACCGCATCCGCAACCATTTCGGCATCGGCCGCATCGCCCAGGCCGGCGCGCTGGCCGCGCTGGAGGATCGCGACTGGCTGGCCCATGTCCTGGCCGAAACCGCCGCCGCCCGCGCGCGCATCGCCGCGATCGCGCGCGAGAACCGGCTGGAGGCGCTGCCCTCGGCCACGAATTTCGTCGCCGTCGACTGCGGCCGCGACGGCGCCTTTGCCCGCGCCCTGCTGGATGCGCTGGCGCAGGAGGGCATCTTCGTGCGCATGCCCGGCGTTGCGCCGATGGATCGCTGCATCCGCGTCTCCTGCGGCCCCGAACCCGAGATGGCCGCCTTCGCCGAGGCGCTGCCCAGGGCGCTCAGGGCGCTGGCCTGAGCGTTTCACCGTTTCACAAATACCCCTGCGGCCGCGCCGCCGGCGGCGGTCAGTCCAGGGGAAGCGCCGTGGTCGCCTTAAGCTCTTCCATCGAGAGAAGCGCCGTGACGTTATGGATCCTCACCTCGGAAATCAGCGCCTGGTAGAAGCGGTCATAGGCCCGCGCATTGCGCACCCGCACCTTCAGGATATAGTCGATGTCGCCGGCCAGCCGGTGCGCCTCGATCACCTCGGGGCGGGCGCGCACCGCGGCCAGGAAGCGGCGCGCCCAGTCCGGGTCGTGCTCGCTGGTGCGGATCAGCACGAAGAAGCAGGCGTCGAGCCCCAGCGCATCGGGGTCGAGCAGCGCCACCTGGGACCGGATCACCCCGGCCTCGCGCAGCTTGCGAATCCGGTTCCAGACCGGGGTCTTCGAGGCCCCCACCCGTGCCGCGATGTCGTCGAGCGACAGCGTGGCGTCCTCTTGCAGCAGGGACAGGATTTTGCGGTCGGTGTCGTCCAGCCGGATGGGAGTTTGCCTGTTGTCGCTCATTGTGAAACCTCGTCCTTGCTGCGCGGCTGACATGCGGAGATGTTTCTTATTTTTCTGCCCCACTCGTCAATATGGGGGATTTTTTTCTATATAGATGCCAGAGGAAACGAAAGGCAAAGGCCATGTCCAAAGGCTTCACCCCATCCCCCGCGACCCCCGGCGTCATCACCGCGAATGACCTGCGCATGGGCCATTGCGTGTGGATGCGCGATGGCAAGTGGACCGCGGACCCCCGCGAGGCCGAGCTGTTCGAGGACGAGGCCATCGCCGAACTGGCGCTGCTCGACGCAACCTCTCAGGCCCATCTCGTCGTCGGCCCCTACCTGGTCGAGGCGAAGCGCGGCGCCGACGGCCGCCCCGAGCCGGCCCATTTCCGCGAGGCGTTCCGCCGCAGCGGCCCGACCCACAAGCATTTCCAGCAAGCCGAGTTCGAGGCCAGCAATGTTTGACGCGCGTCCCCAGCACAACGACCAGCATCGCGAATACCTGCGCCACCGCACGCAGCAGTTTCGCCAGCAGGTCCAGCGCCGCCTGGACGGCAGCCTGACCGAAGAGGAATTCCGGCCGCTGCGGCTGAAGAACGGCGTCTACCTGCAGCTGCATTCCTACATGTACCGGGTGGCGATCCCCTATGGCGCGCTGACCCCGGACCAGCTGCGCATGCTGGGCCATGTGGCCGAACGCTGGGACCGCGGCTATGGCCATTTCACCACCCGCACCAATATCCAGTTCCACTGGCACAAGCTGGTCGACATCCCCGATTCCATGGAGGCGCTGAACTCGGTCGGCATCCACAGCATCCAGACCTCGGGCAACACCATCCGCAACGTCAATGCCGACGCTTTCGCCGGCGCTGCCGACGACGAGCTGGAGGATCCGCGCCCCTGGGCCGAGCTGATCCGCATCTGGTCCACCGACCATGCCGAGTTCCAGTTCCTGCCGCGCAAGTTCAAGATCTCGGTCTCGGCCGGCAAGCAGGACCGCTCGGCGGTCTCGGCCTATGACATCGGGCTGCGCATCGTCGAACAGGACGGCGCGCGCGGCTTCCAGGTCTGGGTCGGCGGCGGGCTGGGCCGCACGCCCTATCTGGGCCAGGTGATCCGCGATTTCCTGCCGCAGGCCGACCTGCTGCCTTACCTGGAGGCGATCCTGTCGGTCTACAACCTGACCGGCCGGCGCGACAACAAGTGGAAGGCGCGGATCAAGATCACCGTGAACGAGCGCGGCCTCGACGTGTTCCGGGCCGATGTCGAGGAAGAGTTCAAACACCGCCGCCGGCAGTTCTCGGGCCTGGACCAGGAGATCCTGCGCGAGTTGCGCGCCCGGTTCGCGCCGCCGGAATTCCGCGATGCCCCGGTCGAGGGCTATGAGGCGGCGCGTGCCGCGAACGGCGCCTTCCGGGCCTGGACCGACAGCAACCTGCATCCGCACCGCGTTCCGGGCTATGCCAGCGTCATCGTCACGCTGAAGGCGCCGGGCGCCACGCCGGGCGACATGAGCGCCGAGCAGATGCGGCTGGTCGCCGACCTGGCCGAGCGGCTGGCCCATGGCGACATCCGGGTGAACCACGACCAGAACCTGGTGCTGCCGCATGTGCGCAAGGCCGACCTGCCCGAGCTTTACGCCGCGTTGCGCCAGGCGGGGCTGGCCACGGCGAATTTCGGCAAGATCACCGATATCATCTCTTGCCCCGGCATGGATTACTGCACCCTGGCCACCGCGCGCTCGATCCCGATCGCGCAGGACATCGCCGCGCATTTCCGCGCCCGCGGCCTGGAGGACGAGATTGGCGAGATGAAGATCCGCATCTCGGGCTGCATCAACGCCTGCGGCCATCACCACCTGGGCCATATCGGCATCCTGGGCCTGGACCGGGCCGGGGTCGAGAACTACCAGATCACGCTGGGTGGCGACGGCTACGAGACCCCGACCCTGGGCCAGCGCGCCGGCGCCGGCTTCCCGGCGGACGAGGTGGTGCCGGCCATCGACCGGCTGATCGACGCCTACCTGGAACTGCGCGAATCGCCCGAGGAGCGTTTCATCGACGCCTATCGCCGTCTGGGGGTGGCTCCGTTCAAGGCGGCGCTGTATCCGGCCGATGCTTGATCAGGCGCTGGATGCCCGCGCGGCGCGGCTGAACGACCGCTATCGCCACCACGCGGCGACCGAGGTGCTGCGGCGCGCCCTGCGCGACCCCGACCTGGGCTCGACCACGCTGGTTTCCAGTTTCGGGGCGGAATCGGTGGTGCTTTTGCACATGGTCTCGGTGGTGGCGCCGGGAACGCCGGTGCTGTTCATCGACACGATGATGCTGTTCCAGGAGACGCTGGACTATCAGCTGGAAGTGACGGAACGGCTGAAGCTGACCGATGTGCGGGTGATCCGCGCCACCGAGCGCGAGGTGGCGCTGAACGACCCGGACGGCACGCTGCACCGGTTCAACACCGATGCCTGCTGCGATTTCCGCAAGACCGTGCCGCTGGAGCGCGAGCTGTCCAGGTTCGACGCCTGGATCACCGGCCGCAAGCGCTTCCAGGGCGGCGAGCGCCAGCAGCTGGAGTTCTTCGAGGCCGAGCCGCCGTCGCGGCTGCGCATCAACCCGCTGGCCCATTGGCGTCCGCAGGACGTCCAGGACTACATGGCCGAGAACAACCTGCCGCGTCACCCGCTGGTCGCCAGGGGCTATGCCTCGATCGGCTGCGCGCCCTGCACCTCGCCGGTCAAGCCGGGCGAAGACCCGCGCGCCGGCCGCTGGCGGGGCAGCCAGAAGACCGAATGCGGCATCCATTTCATCGGCGGGCGCATGGTCCGCACAGGAGCGAAGGCATGAGCGATTTCATTCTGGTCCGCGATGACGGCTTCCACCCCCATGACGGGGCCGAGCCGGTCACCCTGGCGCCCGATACGAGCCTGGCCGATCTCGAGGCCTATCTGGCGCATGACCTGATCGCCATCGACTTTCCGGCCATGACCGACGGGCGCGGCTTCTCGCTGGCCCGCATGCTGCGCCAGAAGGGCTACAAGGGCCGGCTGCGCGCCGTGGGCAAGCTGATCGCGGACCAATATGCCATGGCCCGCCGCGTCGGCTTCGACGAGGTGCAGATCCCCGCCGCGCTGGCCGAGCGCCAGCCGCAGGACCAATGGCTCTATCGCGCCGATTGGCGCGACTGGGACCATCGGTCGCGGCTCGCCGGCTGAAACCTGGGGTTTCGCCCCGTCCTCCCATGCATTAGATAGACCGGGAATCCCGAATATGACACTGGATCTTTCCGTGGACCTTGCCGCCAAACCCGCCAAGACGCTGCCCGACGCCCAGACCGTGACCTCGGTCAGGCACTGGACGGACCGGCTGTTCTCGTTCCGGGTGACGCGGCCGGCCAGCCTGCGCTTCCGCTCGGGCGAATTCGTGATGATCGGTCTGCCGGACGACAACGGCAAGCCGATCCTGCGCGCCTATTCCATCGCCTCGCCCAACTGGGACGAGGAGCTGGAATTCTATTCGATCAAGGTGCCGGACGGGCCGCTGACCTCGCGGCTGCAGAACATCCAGCCGGGCGACCAGATCATCCTGCGCCCCAAGCCGGTGGGCACGCTGGTGCTGGACGCGCTCCTACCCGGCAAGCGGCTGTGGTTCCTGGCCACCGGCACCGGCATCGCGCCCTTTGCCAGCCTGATGCGCGACCCCGAGACCTATGAGCGCTACGAGCAGGTGGTGATGATGCATACCTGCCGCACCGCCGACGAGCTGGCCTATGGCCGCGAACTGGTCCAGAACCTGCGCCACGACCCGCTCTTGGGCGAGCTTTACGGCGAGGAATTCGCCAGCCGGCTGCTGTATTACCCGACGACGACGCGGGAAGCGACGCAATACACGGGCCGGATCACCGACAACCTGACCTCGGGCAAGGTGTTCGCCGACCTGAACCTGCCGCCAATGGATGCGGCAAATGACCGCGCCATGATCTGCGGCAGCCTGGCCTTCAACACCGATGTGAAGGCGGTACTGGAAGGCTTCGGCCTGCGCGAGGGCGCCAACAGCGATCCCAAGGAGTTCGTGGTCGAGAAGGCCTTCGTCGGCGACGGCATCTGACGCCGCAGCCGGGGGCTTTGCGCCCCCGGACCCCCGCAGGATATTTGGACAAGAAAGAAGCCCGGCGTTGACAGTTCGCCGGGCGACGCCCATGTTCCGGCGCCGAATCAAGCGAAGGAATCTTCATGCCCGTCGTCGTCGTTGAATCACCGGCCAAGGCCAAAACGATCAACAAATACCTGGGCGACGACTATACGGTTCTGGCCTCGTTCGGGCATGTGCGCGACCTGCCGCCCAAGGATGGCAGCGTCGATCCCGAGGCGGATTTCGCCATGAAATGGGAAGTGGCCTCGGAATCCAGGAAGCACGTCAAGGCGATCAAGGATGCGCTGGCCTCGGACCCGAAGCTGATCCTGGCCACCGACCCCGACCGCGAGGGCGAGGCGATCTCCTGGCACCTGCTGGAGACACTGGCGCCGGCGCTGAAGAAGGGCGCCGAGGTCAGCCGCGTCACCTTCAACGCCATCACCAGGAATGCCGTGACCGAGGCCATGGCCAATCCGCGCCAGATCGACCAGCCGCTGGTCGATGCCTATCTGGCGCGCCGGGCGCTGGACTACCTGGTCGGCTTCAACCTGTCGCCGGTCCTGTGGCGCAAGCTGCCGGGCGCCAAGTCGGCGGGCCGGGTGCAGTCGGTCGCCCTGCGCATCATCGTCGACCGGGAAATGGAGATCGAGGCCTTCAAGGCCCGCGAATACTGGTCGGTCCATGCCCGGCTGGCGACGCCGCGCGGCGACGAATACGATGCGACCATGACTGTCTTCGGCGGCAAGAAGCTGGAACGCTTCGACATCGCCACCGAGGAGCAGGCGAAGCTCGCCGTGGCCGCGATCACCTCGCGCGACCTGAGCGTCGCCAGCGTCGCCGCCAAGCCCGCCAGCCGCAATCCCTGGCCGCCCTTCATGACCTCGACCCTGCAGCAGGAGGCCAGCCGCAAGCTGGGCCTTGGCGCCCGGGCCTGCATGTCGGCGGCGCAGCGGCTCTACGAGGCGGGCCACATCACCTATATGCGGACCGACGGCATCGACATGGCGCCCGAGGCGGTGATGGCGGCGCGCGATGCCATCAAGGCGCGGTTCGGGGCGGAATACCTGCCGAAATCGCCGCGCATGTACAAGAACAAGGCCAAGAACGCGCAGGAAGCGCATGAATGTATCCGGCCGACCGACATGATGCTGTCGCCGGACCGCCTTCCTGTCGCCGACAAGGACCAGAAGGCGCTTTACGACCTGATCTGGAAGCGGACCCTGGCCAGCCAGATGGAATCGGCCCGCATGGAGCGCACCACGGTCGAGCTTGCCTCGGCCGACGGGCAGGTGGGCCTGCGCGCCAATGGCCAGGTGATGCTGTTCGACGGCTTCCTGCGGGTCTATGATCAGGGCCGCGACGACGAGGAGGACGAGGACGGCCGCCGCCTGCCGCTGATCCACGAGGGTGAGACGGCCGAGAAGCGCGCGGTCACCCCCGAGCAGCATTTCACCCAGGCCCCGCCGCGCTATACCGAGGCCACGCTGGTCAAGCGCATGGAGGAACTGGGGATCGGCCGGCCCTCGACCTATGCCTCGATCATCGGCACGATCCAGGACCGCGACTATGTCCGCAAGGAGCAGAACCGCCTGATCCCCGAGGACAAGGGCCGGCTGGTCACCATCTTCCTGCAGAAATACTTCCCGCGCTATGTCAGCTACGACTTCACCGCCAACCTGGAGGGGGAGCTCGACGACATCTCCTCGGGCGAGCGCGCCTATCGCGAGGTGTTGCGCCGTTTCTGGCGGGATTTCACCGCCGCGCTGGAGGGCACCAGCGAGCTGCGCATCTCCGAGGTGCTGGAGGCGATCGACGAGGCGCTGGCGCCGCATCTCTACCCGCCGCGGCCCGACGGGTCGGATCCGCGCGAATGCCCGCTGTGCCACAAGGGACGGCTGCATCTGAAGACGGCGCGCTCGGGCGGGGCCTTCATCGGCTGCTCGATGTATCCCGATTGCCGCTTCACCCGGCCTATCAGCAGCCCGGATGCCGATGTGGTGGGCGATACCGTGCTGGGCGTGGACCAGGGCGACGAGATCAGCCTGAAGAACGGCCGCTTCGGGCCTTACGTCCAGCGTGGCGAGGCGACGGCTGAACAGCCGAAGCCGCCGCGCGCCTCGATCCCCAAGGGCTGGGATCTGGCCTCGGTCGACCTGGAGCGGGCGCTGGCGCTCTTGTCGCTGCCGCGCGAGATCGGCCTGCATCCCGAGGACGGCGTGCCGGTCGAGGCCGGCATCGGCCGCTACGGCCCCTATGTGAAGCATGGCGCGAAATACGCCAACCTGCCGGACGTGGACGAGGTCTTCACCATCGGCATGAACCGCGCGGTCGAGGTGCTGGCCTCGAAGCAGGTGCGGGGCAGGGCGGCTGCCGCCGCGCCGTTGGCGGAACTGGGCGAGCATCCCGAGGGTGGGCCGGTGCAGGTGATGAGCGGCCGCTATGGCCCCTATGTCAAATGGGGCAAGGTCAATGCGACGCTGCCCCGTGACCTGGAGCCCGGCGCGGTCACGCTGGAGCGCGCGCTGGAGTTGATTGCCGAGAAGGCCGCGAAATCCGGCAAGAAACCGGCGAAGAAGGCTGCCGCGAAAAAGCCCGCCGAAAAGAAGACCGCTGCCAAGAAGCCGGCTGCGGCCAAGGCGAAGAAGGCCGGCTAAGACGCCCGGCTGCGCGGCTGCGTCATGGGTATTTGAGGAACGAAGAAGCGGCGATTGCGCTGAAAATCGGGTGCTGCACAGGTCTTCTCTGTTCTTCAAATACCCATGACACGAGCGGGACGCTGGCGCGGCGCCGCGGTTTTGGCTTTTTGATCCGAGCCGTTCTGCTGCTAGGCTCGACCCGCAAGGGTTGAGTGGAGGGCGCCATGAAGGAACGAATCGTGGGGATGGGTCGGGTGTCGGCCGTCGTGCTGGCCGGCTGCATCGCATTTCCAGCGGCAGCGCAGGAGGCCGCGATCTTCGACGTGATGGACCGGATCCATCCGGTCTGGGCGGAAAGCGGCATGGTCTCGGCGCAGGAGCGGCTGGCAGCCGAGATCGGCCGCGACATCATGGCCCAGGGCGGCAACGCGGTCGACGCGAGCGTGGCTGTGGCCTTTGCCCTGGCCGTCACCCTGCCGCGTGCCGGCAATATCGGCGGCGGCGGCTTTATGCTGGTCCATGATGCCGAGACCGGCCAGACCCATGCCATCGACTATCGCGAGATGGCGCCGCAGGGCGCCTCGCGCGACATGTTCCTGGACGCGGCGGGCGAGGCGGACAGCGAGAAGTCGCTTTACAGCGGCGCGGCCTCGGGCGTGCCGGGGACGGTGGCGGGGATGAAGCTGGCGCTGGACAAATACGGCAGCATGGACTGGGCCGAGGTCATCGCCCCGGCGATCCGGCTGGCCGAGGAGGGGATCACCGTCACCCCGGAGCTGGCCGACAGCATCGAGGCCGAGCGCGAGCATCTGGAGAAGTTTCCCTCGAGCGCCGCGATCTTCTTCAAGGAGGGTGGGGCGGCCTATCGGCCCGGCGACCGGCTGGTGCAGGCCGATCTGGCCGCGACGCTGAAGAAGATCGCCGCCGAGGGGCCGGACGGATTCTACAAGGGCGAGGTGGCCGAGGCCATCGCCCGCGCGGTGCAGGAGGCCGGCGGGCTGATCACCGTCGAGGACATGGCCGCCTACAAGCCTGTCGAGCGCGAGCCGGTGCGCGGCAGCTATCGCGGCCATGACATCGTCTCGATGCCGCCGCCCTCGTCCGGCGGGGTGCATCTGATCCAGATCCTGAACGCGCTGGAAGGCTATCCGATCGGGGCGCTGGGGCAGAACTCGGGCGAGACGATCCACCTGATGGCCGAGGCGATGAAGCTGGCCTATGCCGACCGCTCGGAATATCTGGGCGATCCGGATTTCGTTGAGGTGCCGGTGGCGGCGCTGACCAGCAAGGATTACGCGGTCGAGATGCGTCGCAAGATCAGCGCCGATTTCGCCACGCCCTCGGTGATGATCAAGCCGGCCGATCTCGCGCCCTACGAATCCGACCAGACCACGCATTTCTCGGTGGTGGACAAGCAGGGCAACGCGGTCTCGAACACCTATACCATCAACCTGAATTACGGATCGGGCCTGGTGGCGGCGGGCACCGGCGTCCTGATGAACAACGAGATGGACGATTTCTCGGCCAAGCCGGGCGTGCCCAATGCCTTTGGCCTGGTCGGGGGCGATGCCAATGCGGTCGAGCCGGGCAAGCGTCCGCTGTCCTCGATGACCCCCACCATGGTGCTGAAGGACGGCAAGGTCTGGCTGGTTACCGGTTCGCCCGGCGGTGCACGGATCATCACCACGGTCCTGCAGGTGGTGATGAACATGATCGACCACGGCATGAACGTGGCCGAGGCCTCGACCGCGCCGCGCATCCATCACCAGTGGCTGCCCGACGAGCTGCGGGTGGAAGAGGGCATCAGCCTGGACACCATTCGCATCCTGCAAGGCAAGGGGCATGGCGTCGCGGTCAAGGAGGCGATGGGCTCGACCCAGTCGATCATGCGCGACCCGGCGACGGGCACGCTTTACGGCGCCTCGGATCCGCGCCGGCCGGACGCGGCGACGCTGGGCTACTGAGCCAGGTAATCGCGCAGGGCGACGGCATTGTTGTGCTCGGTGTCCCTGGCGCCGTAGAGCAGCGTCACCGGGCCCTTGCGGATCAGCGCCCGCAGCTCGCGCAGGGATTCGGGATTGGCATCCAGTTCCGCAGCATAGCGGCGGCGGAACTCGGGCCATTTCTCGGGGTCGTGTCCGAACCAGTGGCGCAGGTCGTCCGAAGGCGCGATGTCCTTGAGCCAGAGATCGGCCCCCAGCGTCTCGCGGCTGATCCCGCGCGGCCAGATGCGGTCCACCAGCACCTTGCGCCCCTCATGCGGACGGGGCGGATCATAGGCGCGGCGGAGAAAGATGTCGGTCATGGCAAGCCTCTTTTGCAAGGGAAATTCCCGGACGGCCCGGCGGGTTCCCTGCCGGTCGCCGGGGGTTCCGCGCGGGCGGGACCATGGTTTCTCGGGGCGGCGAGCCGGCAAGGGCGGTGCCGGCGGGTGTGGGCCGTCCTTGCGGGCATGGGCAAGGGGGGCGGGCTCGCGCCGGCAGGAAAGCCGACTGAAATACCCCGCGATCCGGCGCCGGGGCGCGCGGTTTTGTCGCGTTGCAGGGGGCGCAAAGCCGGCCTGACGCCGGGTGGCACCGTTGACCATATCCGCGACCGGGGATAAACGGACCTTAGCCAAACCCATCGCGGGACGCCAGTCGGGTTCCTGCGAGCGAAAGGGAGCCCAACCCAGTGGAATACCTGCTGCAAGAATACCTGCCGATCCTGGTTTTTCTGGGAATGGCCTCGGCGCTTGCCATCGTGCTGATTCTGGCGGCCGCGGTCATCGCCGTGCGCAACCCGGACCCGGAAAAGGTCAGCGCCTATGAATGCGGCTTCAACGCCTTCGACGACGCGCGGATGAAATTCGATGTCCGTTTCTACCTGGTGTCGATCCTGTTCATCATCTTCGACCTGGAAGTCGCGTTCCTGTTCCCCTGGGCGGTCAGCTTTGCCAGCCTGTCGGACGTGGCTTTCTGGGGCATGATGGTGTTCCTGGCGGTCCTGACCGTGGGCTTTGCCTATGAATGGAAGAAGGGGGCGCTGGAATGGGCGTGATGACCGGATTGAATACCGCCGGTGCCGACCGCGACGTCGCCACGGCCGAGCTGAACCGCGAGTTGCAGGACAAGGGCTTCCTGCTGACCACGACCGAGGACATCATCAACTGGGCCCGCAACGGCAGCCTGCACTGGATGACCTTCGGCCTGGCCTGCTGCGCGGTCGAGATGATGCAGACCTCGATGCCGCGCTATGACCTGGAGCGTTTCGGCACTGCGCCGCGTGCCTCGCCGCGCCAGTCGGACCTGATGATCGTCGCGGGCACGCTGACCAACAAGATGGCGCCGGCGCTGCGCAAGGTCTATGACCAGATGCCCGAGCCGCGCTATGTCATCTCGATGGGCAGCTGCGCCAATGGCGGCGGCTACTATCACTATTCCTATTCGGTGGTGCGCGGCTGCGACCGCATCGTGCCGGTGGACATCTATGTTCCCGGCTGCCCCCCGACCGCCGAGGCGCTGCTCTACGGCATCCTGCAACTCCAGCGCCGCATCCGGCGCACCGGCACGCTGGTGAGGTGAGCCATGTCCGAAGCCCTCTCTGACGCCGCCCTGCTGGAACTGGCCGAGCATATCGCGCTGCGCCGCGGAAACGACGTGATCTCGACCCAGGTCGCCTTCGGCGAGCTGACGGTGAACGCGACGCTCTCGGGCGTGATCGGCCTGATCGAGTTCCTGCGCAACGATCCGAACTGCCGTTTTTCCACGCTGATCGACATCACCGCTGTGGACAACCCGGCACGGCCGGCGCGCTTCGACGTGGTCTATCACCTGCTGTCAATGTATCAGAACCAGCGCATCCGGGTGAAGGTCCAGGTGCGCGAGGACGAGCTGGTGCCCAGCCTGACCGGCGTCTTCCCCGGCGCCGGCTGGTATGAGCGCGAGGTCTTCGACCTGTTCGGCATCCTGTTTTCGGGCCATGCCGACCTGCGCCGCATCCTGACCGATTACGGCTTCCGCGGCCATCCGCTGCGCAAGGACTTTCCCACCACCGGCTATACCGAGGTGCGCTGGAGCGACATCGAGAAGCGGGTGGTCTACGAGCCGGTGAACCTGGTTCAGGAATACCGCCAGTTCGACTTCCTGTCCCCCTGGGAGGGCGCGAAATACGTGCTTCCGGGCGACGAGAAGGCGCCGGAGGCGAAGAAGTGACCGCAGCCGCGCAGCCTGCCTGCGCGCCACGCATCGGATTTGAGGGCTGACCATGGACGGCGACATCCGCAAGAACAGCTATGACGACGGCTCGATGGACGCCCTGACCGGCGAGCAGAGCATCCGCAACTTCAACATCAACTTCGGTCCCCAGCACCCGGCCGCCCACGGCGTGCTGCGCATGGTGCTGGAGCTGGACGGCGAGATCGTCGAACGCGCCGACCCGCATATCGGCCTGCTGCACCGCGGCACCGAGAAGCTGATGGAGAGCCGCACCTATCTGCAGAACCTGCCCTATCTGGACCGGCTGGACTATGTGGCGCCGATGAACCAGGAACATGCCTGGTGCCTGGCGATCGAACGGCTGACCGGCACCACGATCCCGCGCCGCGCCAGCCTGATCCGGGTGCTTTACTCGGAAATCGGCCGCATCCTGAACCACCTGATGGGCATCACCACCGGCGCCATGGACGTCGGCGCGCTGACCCCGCCGCTCTGGGGTTTCGAGGCGCGCGAGGAGCTGATGATCTTTTACGAGCGCGCCTGCGGGGCGCGGCTGCATGCCGCCTATTTCCGCCCCGGCGGGGTGCATCAGGATTTGCCGCCCGACCTGCTGGACGACATCGAGGAATGGTGCGAGCGTTTCCCGAAGCTGGTCGACGACCTCGACACGCTGCTGACGGAAAACCGCATCTTCAAGCAGCGCCTGGTGGATATCGGCATCGTGACCGAGGACGATGCGCTGGACTGGGGCTATACCGGGGTCATGGTGCGCGGCTCGGGCCTGGCCTGGGATCTGCGCCGCGCGCAGCCCTATGAATGCTATGACGAATTCGACTTCCAGATCCCGGTCGGCAAGAACGGCGACTGCTACGACCGCTATCTGTGCCGCATGGCCGAGATGCGCGAATCCTGCAAGATCATGCAGCAGGCGGTCCGCAAGCTGCGCGCCGAGCCCGCGGGCGACGTGCTGGCCCGCGGCAAGCTGACGCCCCCCAAGCGCGCCGAGATGAAGCGCGACATGGAAAGCCTGATCCATCACTTCAAGCTTTACACCGAGGGCTTCCGGGTTCCGGCCGGCGAGGTCTATGCCGCCGTCGAGGCGCCCAAGGGCGAGTTCGGCGTCTACCTGGTCGCCGACGGCACCAACAAGCCCTGGCGCGCCAAGCTGCGCGCGCCCGGTTTTGCGCATCTCCAGTCGATCGACTGGATGTCGCGCGGTCACATGCTGGCCGACGTTCCGGCGATCATCGCCACGCTCGACATCGTTTTCGGAGAGGTTGACCGCTGATGCTGCGCCGTCTGTCCCCCATCCAGCCGGACTCCTTCGAGTTCACGCCCGCCAACCTGGAATGGGCCCGCGCCCAGATGACCAAATACCCGGAAGGCCGCCAGCAATCGGCGATCATCCCGGTCCTGTGGCGCGCCCAGGAACAGGAAGGCTGGCTGAGCCGCCCGGCCATCGAATATTGCGCCGACCTGCTCGGGATGCCCTATATCCGGGCGCTGGAGGTCGCGACCTTCTATTTCATGTTCCAGCTCCAGCCGGTGGGTTCGGTCGCGCATATCCAGATCTGCGGCACCACCACCTGCATGATCTGCGGCGCCGAGGATCTGATCCGGGTCTGCAAGGAAAAGATCGCGCCCGAGCCGCATGCGCTGTCGGCGGACGGCCGGTTTTCCTGGGAAGAGGTCGAATGCCTGGGCGCCTGCACCAACGCGCCCATGGCCCAGATCGGCAAGGATTTCTACGAGGATCTGACGGCCGAGAAACTGTCGGCGCTGATCGACCGCTTCGCGGCGGGCGAGGTGCCGGTGCCGGGCCCGCAGAACGGCCGCTTCTCGGCCGAGCCGCTGGGCGGTCCGGTGGCGCTGGCTGCGCTGAAGGGCGGCGAGACCTATAACGCCAGCGTGGCGCGGGCGGTGCAGCTGGGCGACACGATCAAGCGCATCGACGGGACCGAGGTGCCGATCACGACGCCTTGGCTTGCGGCGCAGAACGGCGCCTGATCGAAGGGGAGCGGGCAGGACGCGATGGAACGGGCAGAATGCACCAGGAACTGCTGGATCTCGGCGGCGATCGCCGGGGTGGTGGTGCTGCTGTTCACCGCCGGCATCGGCGAGCTGCACTGGCTGGCCGGGCTGTTCCTGGGCGTCGTGACTTTCGTGCTGTTCGGGGCGCTGATGGTCTGGCTGGTCTGCCACGAGCGACCCGAGCTGTTCGGGGACGGGGCAGGGCTGACCGGCACCGACTGGCAGCGCGCCGCGGTGGACCGCCAGCCCGAGACGCTGCTGGTCAGCGGCTCGCTAGGGCCCGAACCCTTCACCTCGGGCACGCAGATGCCCATCGTCGCCGGGGCGATGCTGTCGCCGGGGCCGCGGCCCGCTGCCGCCGTCAGACCCATGCCGGGTGCCGACGACCTGAAGCGGATCAAGGGTATCGGCCCGAAGATCTCGGACTGGCTGAACGCGCAGGGCGTGACGCGCTATGACCAGATCGCCGCCTGGGACGCCGCCACCGTCGCCGATTTCGCGCAGCGGCTGGGCCGGATGGGCGGGCGGATCGAGGCCGATGACTGGGTCGGCCAGGCGAAATTGCTGGCGGCGGGGGGCGAGACCGGCCATTCCCGCCGCGTCGACAGGGGCGAGGTCGGCTGATGGCCCGCCCGGCAGGACATGCGGCGTCGCAGGCGGACAGGGCCGCCGCGGCGGATGCCCGGCAGATGCGGCTGGTGGCGGTGGTGATCGCCGCGACCATGGCGCTGTGGCTGGGGGTGCAATGGCTGGGGGGCCAGCAGGGCTGGCCCGCGAAATACGCCTTTCTCGCCGATCTTGCGGCGATTGGGGCCTTGATCTGGTCGCTTTTGGTGACCTTTCGGATCTGGCGGCGGCGCAAGGCGTCCTCGCAGGGACAAGGATAAGACGATGCTGAACGATCAGGACCGGATCTTTACGAACCTTTACGGCATGGGCGACCGCAGCCTGGCCGGCGCGAAAAAGCGCGGCCATTGGGACGGCACCGCCGCGATCATCCAGCGCGGCCGCGACAAGATCGTCGAGGAGATGAAGGCCTCGGGCCTGCGCGGCCGCGGCGGCGCAGGCTTCCCGACCGGCATGAAATGGTCCTTCATGCCCAAGGAATCCGACGGCCGCCCCTCCTACCTGGTCATCAACGCCGACGAATCCGAGCCCGCGACCTGCAAGGACCGCGAGATCATGCGCCACGATCCGCATACGCTGATCGAGGGCGCGCTGATCGCCAGCTTCGCCATGGGCGCGCATGCCGCCTATATCTATATCCGCGGCGAGTTCATCCGCGAGCGCGAGGCGCTGCAGGCCGCCATCGACGAATGCTACGACGCGGGCCTGCTGGGCCGCAACGCCGCCGGGTCGGGCTGGGATTTCGATCTTTACCTGCACCACGGCGCCGGCGCCTATATCTGCGGCGAGGAAACCGCGCTGCTGGAATCGCTTGAGGGCAAGAAGGGCATGCCGCGCATGAAGCCGCCCTTCCCGGCCGGCGCGGGTCTCTATGGCTGCCCGACCACGGTGAACAACGTCGAATCCATCGCCGTCGTGCCGACCATCCTGCGCCGCGGCCCGGAATGGTTCGCAAGCTTCGGCCGCCCGAACAACGCGGGCGTGAAGCTTTTCGGCCTGACCGGCCATGTCAACACCCCCTGCGTGGTCGAGGAGGCCATGTCGATCCCCATGCGCGAGCTGATCGAAAAGCATGGCGGCGGCATCCGCGGCGGCTGGAAGAACCTCAAGGCGGTGATCCCCGGCGGCGCCTCCTGCCCGGTGCTGACCGCCGAGCAATGCGAAAACGCGATCATGGATTACGACGGCATGCGCGAGCTGAAATCCAGCTTCGGCACCGCCTGCATGATCGTCATGGACCAGTCCACCGACGTGGTGAAGGCGATCTGGCGGCTGTCGAAATTCTTCAAGCATGAAAGCTGCGGCCAATGCACCCCCTGCCGCGAAGGCACCGGCTGGATGATGCGGGTGATGGAGCGCCTGGTGCGCGGCGACGCCGAGATCGAAGAGATCGACATGCTTTTCGACGTCTCCAAGCAGGTCGAGGGCCACACCATCTGCGCGCTCGGCGATGCGGCGGCCTGGCCGATCCAGGGCCTGATCCGCAATTTCCGCGAAGAGATCGAGGACCGGATCAAGGCCAAGCGCACGGGCCGCATGGGCGCGATGGCGGCGGAGTAGGCGATGACGGCGACCGGCCCCCTTTTCCCGGCAAGGCGCCTCCCCCAGGGGGAGCGCCGGCGCCTGCGCGCGCGCCGGCCGGGCCGGATCACGGCGCCCTCACGGCTTGGTGCCGAACCTTCGGGGCGGCCGCATGTTATGGCAGGAGGCCATGACAAGGAGGCTATTGCCATGAAGCTGATCCCCGCCGCGCTGATCGCCGCGACGCTGGCTGCACCCGCCGCCGCGCTGGAGCCGCTGGCCCAAGAGAAATACATCAACGACCGGCTGATCGCCGCGCGCATCGCCGACCGCATCCGTCGCACCTGTCCCAGCATCGACGGCCGCATCCTCTATGCCTATGGCGAGGCGCGCAAGCTCAAGCGCTATGCCGAGGACAAGGGCTATTCGCGAACCGAGATCGACGCCTTCCTGGACAGCAAGGCGGACAAGGCGCGCATCTATGCCGTGGCCGAGGATTATCTGGCCCGCCAGGGCGCCAGGGCCGAAGACCCCGAGAGCTTTTGTCGCATCGGCCGGCAGGAGATCGCGCGAAATACCGTCATAGGCAGCCTGTTGGTGGCGAGATGAAGACTTGGATGAACCGGATCGGCATCGCCCTGATGGCGGCGGCAGCGGCGGCGATGATCGCCGCGGACGGCTTTGCCGCCGAGCCGGCGCTGCGGCCGGGACAGGATGGCGCCCGCGCGACCGTTCCCGTGCAGGAGGCGCAGCCATGACGCCGGGACGGATGGGATCGACAGGGCCACAGCAAACCGGGCCAGCCTTCGGCCAGCATTTACATCGCGCAAAACCTGCCGGAGATCGTTCCGGCGCGGTTTCCGGGCGCGAGGGATAAGGGAAGACAAGATGGCGGATCTTCGCAAGATCAAGATCGACGACGTGGTTATCGAGGTCGATCCCAACATGACCCTGATCCAGGCCTGCGAACTGGCCGGGATCGAGGTGCCGCGTTTCTGCTATCACGAGCGGTTGTCGATCGCCGGCAACTGCCGCATGTGCCTGGTCGAGGTGGTGGGCGGCCCGCCCAAGCCCGCCGCCTCCTGCGCCATGCAGGTCAAGGACTTGCGCCCCGGCCCGGATGGCGCGCCCTCGGAGATCCGCACCAACAGCCCCATGGTCAAGAAGGCCCGCGAGGGGGTGATGGAGTTCCTGCTGATCAACCATCCCCTGGACTGCCCGATCTGCGACCAGGGTGGCGAATGCGACCTGCAGGACCAGGCCATGGCTTACGGCGTCGATTTCAGCCGCTATCGCGAGCCGAAGCGCGCCTCCGAGGATCTGAACCTCGGCCCGCTGGTCGAGACGCATATGACCCGCTGCATCTCCTGCACCCGCTGCGTGCGCTTCACCACCGAGGTGGCCGGCATCACCCAGATGGGCCAGACCGGCCGTGGCGAGGACAGCGAGATCACCAGCTATCTGAACCAGACGCTGGAATCGAACATGCAGGGCAATATCATCGACCTGTGCCCGGTCGGCGCGCTGGTCTCCAAGCCCTATGCCTTCACCGCCCGGCCGTGGGAGCTGACCAAGACCGAATCCATCGACGTGATGGATGCGCTGGGGTCCAGCATCCGCGTCGACACCAAGGGTCGCGAGGTCATGCGCATCCTGCCGCGCAACCATGACGGCGTGAACGAGGAATGGATCAGCGACAAGACCCGCTTCGTCTGGGACGGGCTGCGCCGCCAGCGCCTCGACCGGCCCTATATCCGCGAAAACGGCAAGCTGCGCCCGGCCAGCTGGCCCGAGGCGCTGGAAGCCGCCGCCCAGGCGATGAAGGGCAGGAAAGTCGCGGGGCTGGTCGGCGACCTGGTCCCGGCCGAGGCCGCCTTCAGCCTCAAGCAACTGATCGAGGGGCTGGGGGGCCGCGTCGAATGCCGTACCGACGGCGCCCGGCTGCCCATCGGCAACCGCTCGGCCTATGTCGGCACGGCGCGGATCGAGGATATCGACACCGCGAAGCGCATCCTGCTGATCGGCACCAACCCGCGCGACGAGGCGCCGGTGCTGAACGCCCGCATCCGCAAGGCCTGGGCGCATGGCGCGCAGGTGGCGCTGATCGGCGAGCCGGTGGACCTGACCTATGACTACCAGCATTTCGGCAATGACCGCGCCGCGCTGGCCCGGCTGGCGGACGAGGATCTGTCGAACAAGGACGGCACCCCCGGCATCGTCATCGTCGGCCAGGGCGCCCTGCGCGAGGCGGATGGCGAGGCGGTGCTGGCCCATGCCATGCGCATCTGCGAGCGCGGCGACAGCAAGCTTCTGGTGCTGCACAGCGCCGCCGGTCGCGTCGGCGCCATGGACGTGGGCGCCGTGACCGAGGGCGGGCTCTTGGCCGCCATCGAGGGGGCCGAGGTGATCTACAATCTCGGCGCGGACGAGGTGGACATCGCCGCCGGGCCGCTGGTGATCTATCAGGGCAGCCATGGCGACCGCGGCGCGCATCGCGCCGACATCATCCTGCCCGGCGCCTGCTATACCGAGGAAAGCGGGCTGTTCGTGAACACCGAGGGCCGTCCGCAGCTGGCCATGCGCGCCAATTTCGCGCCGGGCGAGGGCAAGGAAAACTGGGCGATCCTGCGCGCGCTTTCGGCCGAGCTGGGCAAGACCCAGCCCTGGGACAGCCTGGCCGGGCTGCGCCGCAAGCTGGTCGAGGCGGTGCCGCATCTGGCGCAGATCGACCAGGTGCCGCAGAACGACTGGCAGCCGCTCGACCGCTTCGACCTGGGGCAGGCGAGCTTCCGCTATGCGGTCAAGGATTTCTACCTGACCAACCCCATCGCGCGCTCCTCGCCGCTGATGGGCGAGCTTTCGGCGATGGCCGCGGCCCGCAAGGCCCCGGCGCTGGCGGCGGAGTGAGCGTCATGCGGGTCCGCCTTGCCCTGCTGACCGGGATCGGCGCCCTGGCGCTGCTGGCCGGCTGCGGTGCGACCAGGGATGCGCGTCCCCAGCCCAAGCCGGCCCAGCTGGGCGTGGCAGTGCTGCAAAGCGACGCGGGCGCGCCGGACAAGAAGGTGCTGACCAAGGGCCGGATCTCGACCAAGTCGGGCGAGATCCTGATTCTCGAACCCGACGGCTCGGTCAGCGGAATGGCGCTGGACAGCCCCGAGGGCCGCGACGCCTTTGCCGTGACCGAGGCCGACCTGATGGCGCTGAACGCGAATCTGGACCTGGACCTGTCGGGCCTGCCGGACATGGGCCCGCTGCGCAAGCGCGAGCCCACGGCGCAGGAAAAGGCGCTGGCGGCATTCGCGGCGCGCACCCGGCCGCTGCGGCTGAACCTGCCGGCCAGTTTCCAGGCCGATCCCCAGGATTTCCAGGGGGCGCAGATCGCCTCGCTGGCCGGTTCGCGCAAGGGGACGGACAGCCTGGTGGAAGTGACGGCAAACCTGCGTAGCGGGGTGGACGCCGACACCGCCTTCGCCTATGCCACATGCGCGCTGGCCAGCTGGGCCGATGCGAAAGGGGCGCCCTATGCCCGCCACATCCGCACGCTTCGCGACAAGCGGGGCGGCAAGATGGTCGTCGGCTCGGTCTTCACGCTTTCCGAAAGAAAACCGATGGGCCTGACGGTGATGACAACGAAACAGACCTTGCAGGAATGCAAGGCACGCGGCATTCCCGCGGCGTGATGAGAGGGACGAAAGATCATGGCTGAATTCTGGGCCTCGCCCTACGGTTTCGCACTCAGCCTGCTCTTGCAGGGTCTGGCGGTCATCGCCTTCGTCATGGGCTCGCTGATCTTCATGGTCTATGGCGACCGCAAGATCTGGGCGGCGGTGCAGATGCGCCGCGGCCCGAACGTGGTCGGTCCCTGGGGCCTGTTGCAGACCTTTGCCGACGCGCTGAAATACATCGTCAAGGAAATCGTCGTCCCGGCCGGCGCCGACAAGTTCGTCTATTTCCTGGCGCCCTTCCTGTCGATGATGCTGGCGCTTTTCGCCTTCGTGGTCATCCCCTTCGACGAGGGCTGGGTGATGGCGAACATCAACGTGGGCATCCTGTTCATCTTTGCCGCCTCCTCGCTGGAAGTCTACGGCGTCATCATGGGCGGCTGGGCCTCGAACTCGAAATATCCCTTCCTCGCCTCGCTGCGCTCGGCGGCGCAGATGATCTCCTACGAGGTGTCGCTGGGCTTGATCATCATCGGGGTCATCATCTCGACCGGATCGATGAACCTGACCGCCATCGTCGAGGCGCAGCGCGGCGATTATGGCCTGCTCAACTGGTACTGGCTGCCGCACCTGCCGATGGTGGTGCTGTTCTTCGTCTCGGCCCTGGCCGAGTGCAACCGCCCGCCCTTCGACCTGGTCGAGGCCGAATCCGAACTGGTGGCGGGCTTCATGACCGAATATTCGTCCACGCCCTATCTGCTGTTCATGGCGGGCGAATATATCGCCATGTATCTGATGTGCGCGCTTTTGTCGCTGCTGTTCTTCGGCGGCTGGCTGTCGCCGGTGCCGTTCATCGCCGACGGCTGGTGGTGGATGGTCATCAAGATGTGGTTCTGGTTCTACATGTTCGCCATGGTCAAGGCGATCGTGCCCCGCTATCGCTACGACCAGTTGATGCGGATCGGCTGGAAGGTGTTCCTGCCCCTGTCGCTGGGCTGGGTGGTGCTGGTGGCGATCCTGGCGCGCTATGAAGTGCTGGGTGCGTTCTGGGCCCGTTTCGCGGTCGGAGGTTAAGCCATGTATTCCAACAAGCTAGCCGAGGCATTTGCCAAAGCCAGTGAGACCGACAAGGTAGAGCTGGCGCATTTCCTCGCCAACAATCTGGACAGTGCGGAGCAGGCGCGGGACAGCGCCCGCATCCGCGACTATGTCGCCGCGTTCGACCGTTTCGCGGCGCCGCGGGAAGGGGAGCGTTTCTGATGGCCTTCGATTTCGCGCGGGCGACCAAGTATTTCTTGATGTGGGACTTCATCAAGGGCTTCGGCCTGGGCATGCGCTATTTCGTCTCGCCCAAACCGACGCTGAACTATCCCCATGAAAAGGGCCCGCTGTCGCCGCGCTTCCGCGGCGAGCATGCGCTGCGCCGCTATCCCAACGGCGAGGAACGCTGCATCGCCTGCAAGCTCTGCGAGGCGGTCTGCCCGGCCCAGGCCATCACCATCGACGCCGAACCGCGCGAGGACGGCTCGCGCCGGACCACGCGCTACGACATCGACATGACCAAGTGCATCTATTGCGGCTTCTGCCAGGAAGCCTGCCCGGTCGATGCCATCGTCGAGGGGCCGAATTTCGAATACGCGACCGAAACCCGCGAGGAGCTGTTCTACGACAAGCAGAAGCTGCTTGCGAACGGCGAACGCTGGGAGGCCGAGATCGCCCGCAACCTGCAACTGGATGCGCCCTACCGATGACCTCCGTCGCCGCATATTCGCGCGGCCGCGCCCTGGCCGAGCATCTCAATCCGGGGATGGAGGCGGCCCTGCGCGACCGCTATGGCCATTGGCTGCCCGATGCGGTGGCCGAAACGGCCGTGGGTCACGGGATGGGCGAGGTCTATGCCCGCGAGGGGCTGGACCTGAAGACCCGTCTGCTGGTCACGGTCGGCGCGTTGGCGGCGATGGGCGGGCAGACCCGGCCGCAGCTCAAGGTGAACGTGGCCTCGGCCCTGCGCGCAGGCGCAAGCGCGCGCGAGATCTGCGAGGCGATCTTCCAGATGCATCTCTATGGCGGGATGCCGGCGGCGATCAACGCGCTGAATGCCGCCATCGAGGTTTTCGAAGCGGAGGGAACAAGTCCATGACCGATGCCTTCCAGAAGCTGTTCCAGCAGATGCTGCAATCCGGTCAGGAGATGGCGCGCGCCTTCAACCCGGCGCTCGAGCATTTCGACATGCGCGCCATGGAAAAGCTGGTGCCGACGATTCCCGCCGACATGCTGGAAATGTGGTTCGGCAAGACCTTCAACCGCGAGGGGCTGGACGCCAAGACGCGTCTGCTTCTCACCATCGGCGCGATCACCGTCCAGGGCGCGCTGGCCGAGCCGCAGCTGCGCATGACCGTGCGTCAGGCGCTGGCGGCCGGCGCCACCAAACGCGAGATCGCCGAGACGATCTTTCAGATGAGCATGTTCGGCGGGCTGCCCGCGATGCAGAAGGCGCTGGAAATCGCCCAGAGCGTCTATGCCGAGGAGGACGAGGAATGATGACCTTCGCTTTCTACCTGTTCGCGATCAGCGCCTGCGTCGCGGGCTTCATGGTCGTGATCGGACGCAACCCGGTGCATTCGGTGCTGTGGCTGATCCTGGCCTTCCTCGCCTCGGCGGGCCTGTTCGTGCTGCAGGGCGCGGAGTTCGTCGCCATGCTGCTGGTCGTGGTCTATGTCGGCGCGGTGGCGGTGCTGTTTTTGTTCGTCGTCATGATGCTGGACGTGGATTTCGCCGAGCTGAAGGGCGAGCTGGCGCGCTACCTGCCGCTGGCGCTGGTGATCGGCGTCGTGTTGCTGGCGCAGCTGGGCATCGCCTTCTCGGGCTGGACGCCCTCGGACCAGGCCGAAGGCCTGCGGGCCGCGCCGGTGGATGCGGCGGTCGAGAACACCTTCGGCCTGGGCATGGTGCTGTATGACCGCTATGTGCTGATGTTCCAGCTGGCCGGGCTGGTGCTGTTGGTGGCGATGATCGGGGCGATCGTGCTGACCATGCGCCACCGCAAGGACGTCAAGCGCCAGAACGTGCTGGAGCAGATGTGGCGCGACCCGGCCAAGACCATGGAGCTGAAGGACGTGAAGCCGGGGCAGGGGCTTTGAACGCGGCAAGCTGGACCGCGACAGCCATCGGGATCGCCGCGGCGGTCCCAGTAGCAAACGGATATTTCAACGGGTGAACGACCCGGAGGGACCAGGACGATGATCGGATTGACTCATTATCTTGTTGTGGGGGCGATATTGTTCGTCACCGGCATTTTCGGGATCTTCGTGAACCGAAAGAACGTCATCGTCATCCTGATGTCGATCGAGCTGATGCTCCTGGCGGTGAACATCAACTTCGTCGCCTTCTCGACCCATCTGGGCGATCTGGCCGGGCAGGTCTTCACCATGTTCGTGCTGACCGTCGCCGCCGCCGAGGCCGCCATCGGCCTGGCGATCCTGGTGGTCTTCTTCCGCAACCGCGGCACCATCGCGGTGGAAGACGTCAACGTGATGAAGGGATAAGCGAGCATGGAAAAATTCGTCCTCTTCGCGCCGCTCATCGCGTCGCTGATCGCCGGGCTGGGCTGGCGTGCCATCGGCGAGAAGGCCGCGCAATACCTGACCACGGGCGTGCTGTTCCTCAGCTGCCTGATCAGCTGGTACCTGTTTTTGTCCTTCGACGGCGTGCCGCGGCACATTCCGGTGCTCGACTGGGTCGTGACCGGCGATTTCCATGCCGAATGGGCGATCCGGCTGGACCGGCTGACCGCGATCATGCTGATCGTCGTGACCACCGTCTCGGCGCTCGTGCACATGTATTCGCTGGGCTACATGGCCCATGACGACAACTGGACGCATGACGAGCATTACAAGGCGCGCTTCTTCGCCTATCTCTCGTTCTTCACCTTCGCCATGCTGATGCTGGTGACGGCGGACAACCTGTTGCAGATGTTCTTCGGCTGGGAGGGCGTGGGCGTCGCCTCCTATCTGCTGATCGGCTTCTACTACAAGAAGGCCAGCGCCAATGCCGCGGCGATCAAGGCGTTCATCGTCAACCGCGTCGGCGATTTCGGCTTCCTGCTGGGCATCTTCGGCCTTTACTGGCTGACCGGCTCGGTCCAGTTCGACGAGATCTTCCGCCAGGTGCCCGAGCTTGCGCAGACCGAGATGCATTTCCTGTGGCGCGACTGGAACGCCGCGAACCTGCTGGGCTTCCTGCTTTTCGTCGGCGCCATGGGCAAATCGGCGCAGCTTCTGCTGCACACCTGGCTGCCGGACGCGATGGAGGGCCCGACCCCGGTCTCGGCGCTGATCCACGCCGCGACCATGGTGACCGCGGGCGTGTTCCTGGTCTGCCGCATGTCGCCGCTTTACGAATTCGCGCCGGATGCCAAGACCTTCATCGTCATCATCGGCGCCACCACCGCATTCTTCGCCGCGACCGTCGGTCTGGTGCAGAACGACATCAAGCGCGTCATCGCCTATTCGACCTGTTCGCAGCTGGGCTACATGTTCGTGGCGGCGGGCGTCGGCGTCTATTCGGCGGCCATGTTCCACCTGCTGACCCATGCCTTCTTCAAGGCCATGCTGTTTTTGGGCGCCGGCTCGGTGATCCATGCCATGCACCATGAACAGGACATGCGGAACTATGGCGGGCTGCGCAAGAAGATCCCGCTGACCTTCTGGGCGATGATGATCGGCACCTTCGCCATCACCGGCGTCGGCATCCCGCTGACCCATCTGGGCTTCGCCGGCTTCCTGTCCAAGGACGCGATCATCGAAAGCGCCTATGCGGGCAGCACCTATGCCTTCTGGCTGCTGGTTATCGCTGCCTGCTTCACCAGCTTCTATTCCTGGCGGCTGATCTTTCTGACCTTCTACGGCAAGCCGCGCGGCGACCATCACGCCCATGACCATGCGCATGAAAGCCCGCCGGTGATGACCATCCCGCTGGGCGTGCTGGCCGTGGGCGCGGTCTTTGCCGGCATGGTCTGGTATGGTCCCTTCTTCGGCGACCATCACAAGGTGACGGAATATTTCCACATCGCCGGCGCGCAGCATGAGGCCGCCGAGAGCGAGGAAGCGGAGCACGCGACCGCCGAGGCTGCGGTGGAGCATGTCGCCGCCGATACCGCCGAGGGCGAGCCGACTGACGAGGCCGCCCATGCCGAGGTCGCGGCCCCGGTCGGCGGTGCGATCTACATGCATCCCGACAACCACATCATGGACGAGGCGCATCATGCGCCGGCCTGGGTCAAGGTCTCGCCCTTCATCGCGATGGTGCTGGGGCTGATCACCGCCTTCTTCTTCTACATCGCCGATCCGTCGTTGCCCAAGCGGCTGGCGGCGCAGCAGCCGGCGCTGTATCAGTTCCTGCTCAACAAATGGTATTTCGACGAGATCTACGACTTCATCTTCGTCCGCCCGGCGAAATGGCTTGGCCGCGCGCTGTGGAAGGGCGGGGACGGTGCCGTCATCGACGGCACCATCAACGGGGTGGCCATGGGGTTGATCCCGCGGCTGACCCGCGCAGCGGTCCGGGTGCAATCGGGCTATCTGTTCCACTACGCCTTCGCGATGGTTCTGGGCATCGTGGGCTTGCTGATCTGGGTGATGATGCGGGGCGCGCACTGACATGACGAACCTTCTTTCCATCATCACCTTCCTGCCGATCGTCGCCGCGATCATCATGGCGCTGTTCCTGCGCGGCCAGGACGAGGCCGCGGCCCGCAACGCCAAGTGGCTGGCGCTGCTGACCACCACGGCGACCTTCGTGATCTCGCTTTTCGTGCTGTTCCGCTTCGACCCGGCGAACACGGGCTTCCAGTTCGTCGAGGATCACGCCTGGATCATGGGGCTGCGCTACAAGATGGGCGTGGACGGCATCTCGGTGCTGTTCGTGCTGCTGACCACCTTCATGATGCCGCTGACCATCCTTTCGACCTGGGCGGTCGAGGACAAGGTCAAGGAATACATGATCGCCTTCCTGGTGCTGGAAGGGCTGATGATCGGCGTCTTCACCGCGCTCGACCTGGTGCTGTTCTACCTGTTCTTCGAGGCGGGGCTGATCCCGATGTTCCTGATCATCGGCATCTGGGGCGGCAAGGACCGCATCTATGCGTCCTTCAAGTTCTTCCTCTACACCTTCCTCGGCTCGGTGCTGATGCTGGTGGCGATGATCGCCATGTATCGCATGGCGGGCACCACCGACATTCCGACGCTCCTGACCTTCGACTTCCCGTCGGACAACTTCCGCCTCTTGGGCATGACGGTGGTCGGCGGCATGCAGATGCTGCTGTTCCTGGCCTTCTTCGCCAGCTTCGCCGTGAAGATGCCGATGTGGCCGGTCCATACCTGGCTGCCCGACGCGCACGTCCAGGCGCCCACCGCCGGCTCGGTCCTGCTGGCGGCGGTGCTGCTGAAGATGGGCGGCTACGGCTTCCTGCGCTTCAGCCTGCCGATGTTCCCGGTCGCCAGCGGCGTGGCCCAGCCCTATGTCTTCTGGCTGTCGGCCATCGCCATCGTCTACACCTCGCTGGTGGCGCTGGCGCAGTCGGACATGAAGAAGGTCATCGCCTATTCCTCGGTCGCCCATATGGGCTACGTGACCATGGGCGTCTTTGCCGCGAACCAGATCGGCGTCGACGGCGCGATCTTCCAGATGCTGTCGCACGGCTTCATCTCGGGCGCGCTGTTCCTGTGCGTTGGCGTGATCTACGACCGCATGCACACGCGGGAAATCGACGCCTATGGCGGGCTGGTGAACCGGATGCCGGCCTATGCGGCGGTGTTCATGTTCTTCACCATGGCGAATGTGGGCCTGCCCGGCACCTCGGGCTTCGTGGGCGAGTTCCTGACGCTGATGGGGGTCTTCCGCGTCGATACCTGGGTGGCGCTGGTCGCGACCTCGGGGGTGATCCTGTCGGCGGCCTATGCGCTGTGGCTTTATCGCCGGGTGACGCTGGGCCAGCTGATCAAGGAAAGCCTGAAGTCGATCACCGACATGACCCCGCGCGAGCGCTGGGTATTCGTTCCGCTGATCGCGATGACGCTGATCCTGGGCGTCTATCCGCGGCTCGTCACCGACGTGACCGGCCCGGCGGTCGCAGCACTCGTGCAAGACTACAACCAGAGCCAGCCGGCGGCACCCGTCGCCACGGCCCAAGCCAGCCACTAGGGGACGGATATGACCTCGCTCGATTTCTCGACCATTCTGCCCGAGGTGGTGCTGGCCGGTTACGCCCTTGCCGCCCTGATGGCGGGGGCCTATCTCGGCAAGGACAGGCTGGCCCGGACGCTGCTTTGGGTCACGGTCGCGGCCTTCCTGGTCGTCGCGGCCATGGTGGGCCTGGGCAACCATGCCGACGGCACCGCCTTCCATGGCATGTTCATCGACGACGGCTTCTCGCGCTTTGCCAAGGTGGTGACGCTGGTCGCCGCCGCCGGCGTGCTGGCGATGAGCGCCGACTACATGCAGCGCCGCAACATGCTGCGCTTCGAGTTCCCGATCATCGTCGCGCTGGCGGTGCTGGGCATGATGTTCATGGTCTCGGCCGGCGACCTCTTGACCCTCTATATGGGGCTGGAACTGCAATCGCTGGCGCTTTACGTCGTCGCCGCCATGCGCCGCGACTCGGTGCGCTCGTCCGAGGCGGGGCTGAAATATTTCGTCCTCGGTTCGCTCAGCTCGGGCCTGCTGCTCTATGGCGCCTCGCTGGTCTACGGCTTTGCCGGCACCACCGGGTTCGAGGGCATCATCTCGACCATCCAGGGCGGCCACCTGTCGCTGGGCGTGCTGTTCGGGCTGGTGTTCATGCTGGTGGGCCTGTCGTTCAAGGTCTCGGCCGTGCCCTTCCACATGTGGACGCCGGACGTCTATGAGGGCTCGCCGACGCCGGTGACCGCCTTCTTCGCCACCGCGCCCAAGGTCGCGGCCATGGCGCTGATCGCGCGGCTGGTCTTCGACGCCTTCGGCCATGTCATCGGCGACTGGAGCCAGATCGTCGCGGCGTTGGCGGTGATGTCGATGTTCCTGGGCTCGATCGCCGGGATCGGCCAGACCAACATCAAGCGGCTGATGGCCTATTCCTCGATCGCGCATATGGGCTTTGCCCTGGTCGGCCTTGCCGCCGGCACCGCCATCGGCGTGCAGAACATGCTGCTTTACATGACCATCTATGCGGTGATGAACATCGGCACCTTCGCCTTCATCCTGTCGATGGAGCGTGACGGCGTGCCGGTCACCGACCTTGCCGCACTGAACCGCTTTGCCTGGACCGATCCGGTCAAGGCGCTGGCCATGCTGGTGCTGATGTTCAGCCTGGCGGGCGTGCCGCCGACCCTGGGCTTCTTTGCTAAGTTCGGCGTGCTGACGGCGGCGGTCGATGCCGGCATGGGCTGGCTGGCGGTTCTGGGCGTCATCGCCTCGGTCATCGGTGCCTTCTATTACCTGCGCATCGTCTATTACATGTATTTCGGCGGCGAATCCGAGGGCATGACCTCGCGCATGGGCGCGGTGCAATACCTGGCGCTGATGCTGCCGGCGCTGGCCATGCTGGTGGGGGCGATCAGCATGTTCGGCGTTGATGCCGCCGCCGGCCGCGCGGCCGAGACCCTGGTCGGTCCGGGCGCCGCTGTCGAGCAGCCCGCCGCGCAAGCCGAGCCCGCGCAAGGTGAGTGACGCCTGGCCCGCGGGCGTGGCCCGGCATGTGCTGGCCCGCACCGACAGCACCAATGCCGAGGCGCTGAAGCTGGCGCCCGGCCTTTCCGCTCCCGCCTGGGTGATGGCCCGCGAGCAATTCGCGGGCCGTGGCCGTCGCGGGCGCGAATGGGTCATGCCGGCTGGAAACTTTGCCGGCACGCTGGTCCTGCGGCCGCAGGGCGGGACGCTGGCGGCGGCGCAGCTGTCCTTCGTCGCGGCGCTGGCGCTTTACGATGCGCTTGGCCTGGCCTGCGGGCCGGCCGCGCGGCTGGCGATCAAATGGCCCAACGACGTGCTGCTGAACGGCGGCAAGGTGGCGGGCATCCTGCTGGAAAGCGCGGGCTCGGGTCCGGGGGTGCAGGCGGTGGCGGTGGGCATCGGCGTGAACCTGGCCGCCGCGCCGGATGCCAGCGTGGTCGAGCCGGGGGCGATCCCGCCGGTTTCCGTGCAAGGCGAGACCGGCCATGCCGTCGATCCCGAGGATTTCCTGGACCTGCTGGCCCCGGCCTTCGCGCGTTGGCAGGCGCAGCTCGACAGCTATGGCTTCGCGCCGATCCGCAACGCCTGGCTGGCCCGCGCCGCACGGCTGGGCGAGCCGATCATCGCCCGCACCGGCGCGACCGAAAACCACGGCATCTTCGAGGGCATCGACGACAGCGGCGCGCTGATCCTGCGCGGCCCGGCCGGGCGGCAGGTCATCCCCGCCGCCGAAGTCTTTTTCGGAGGCTGAGCGCCATGCTGCTTTGCATCGACACCGGCAACACCAACACGGTCTTTTCCGTCTGGGACGGCGAGAAATTCGTCGGCCTCTGGCGCATCTCGACCGACCACCGGCGCACGGCGGACGAATATTTCGTCTGGCTGTCGACGCTGATCTCGCTGCAGAAGCTGGAACTGAACATCGATGCCTGCATCATCAGTTCGACCGCGCCGCGGGTGGTGTTCAACCTGCGCGTGCTCTGCAACCGCTATTTCGACACGCGCCCGCTGGTGGTGGGCAAGCCGGACTGCCTGCTGCCGGTGGCGCCGCGCGTCGATTTCGGCACCGTGGTCGGGCCCGACCGGCTGGTGAACACCTGGGGGGCGTTCCAGCGGCACGGGCCGGACCTGATCGTGGTCGATTTCGGCACCGCGACCACCTTCGACGTGGTAGACACCGACGGCGCCTATGTCGGCGGGGTCATCGCGCCGGGGGTGAACCTGTCGCTGGAGGCGCTGCACATGGGCGCGGCCAGCCTGCCGCATGTCGACGTGACCATGCCGGCCAAGGTGATCGGCACCAATACGGTGGCCTGCATCCAGTCCGGCATCTTCTGGGGCTATATCGGCCTGGTGCAGGGCGTGGTGGACAAGATCCGCGAGGAACGCGGCAGGCCGATGAAGGTTATTGCTACGGGCGGTCTGGCGCCGCTGTTCGACCAGGGATTTGATTTGTTCGACGCGATCGAGGACGATCTGACCATGCACGGCCTGCGCCTGATCCATGATTACAACAAGGAGATGGGCAATGGCTGAGCGCCTGATCTATCTGCCGCTGGGCGGCGCGGGCGAAATCGGCATGAACGCCTATGTCTACGGCTACGGCCAGCCGGGACGCGAGCGGCTGATCGTCGTCGATCTGGGCGTGACCTTCGGCGACATGGATTCTGCGCCGGGTATCGACCTGATCATGGCCGATGTCGCCTGGCTGGAGGCGAACCGTGACCGCATCGACGCCATCTTCATCACCCATGGGCACGAGGATCACGTCGGCGCGCTCGGCCTGCTGTGGCCCAGGCTGCAAAAGCCGGTGCATTGCCGCCGCTTCACCGGCGCGCTGGCGCGGCTGAAGCTGGAAGAAGCCGGCCAGCCGGTCGATCAGCTGCATATCCACGCCCCGCGCCCCGACGTGGTGACGGCCGGCCCGTTCCGGGTGCAATTCGTCCCGGTCAGCCATTCGATCCCGGAAAGCTCGGCGCTGATCATCGACACGCCGGCGGGCCGGATCGTGCATACCGGCGATTTCAAGCTGGACGGTACCCCGGTGGTGGGCGAGGCTTTCGACCCGATCCTGTGGCACGACATCGCGAACGAGGGGCAGGGGATCAAGGTGCTGACCTGCGATTCCACCAATGTCTTCTCGCCCCATCCCGGCCGGTCCGAGGCGGTGCTGGCCACTCCGCTGCTGGATTTCGTCATGGCGCAGCGGCAGATGGTGGTGGCGACCACCTTCGCCAGCAACATCGCCCGGCTCAAGACCCTCGCCGAGGCCGGCATCGCCGCCGGCCGCAAGATCTGCCTTCTGGGCCGGGCCATGCGTCGCATGGTGACCGTCGGCATCGAGACCGGCATCCTGACGAATTTCCCCTCGTTCATCAGCCCCGAGGAGGCTTCCGAACTGCCCCGCGACAAGGTGATGCTGATCGTCACCGGCAGCCAGGGCGAGCGCCGTGCCGCCAGCGCCCAGCTGTCGCGCGGCCGCTACCTGGGCATCGAGCTGAAAGAGGGGGACAGCTTCCTCTTCAGCTCGCGCACCATCCCCGGCAACGAGCGCGGGGTGATCCGCATCATGAACGCGCTCTCGGAAATGGGCGTGGACCTGTATGACGCCGATGACGGGCTCTATCACGTCTCGGGCCATGCCAACCGCCCGGATATCGAGGCGGTGCATGACCTGCTGAAGCCGCAGATCGTCATCCCGATGCATGGCGAGCACATGCATCTGCGCGAACATGCCAAGCTGGCCGAGGCGCGCGGCATTCATTCGGTGGTGGCGACCAACGGCACCATGCTGGACCTGTCGGGCGAGGCGCCGCGGGTGGTGGATCAGATCGACACCGGGCGGATTTATCTCGACGGAACGGTGCTGATCGGCGCCATGGACGGGGTGGTGCGCGACCGCATCCGCATGGCGCTGAACGGCCATGCTATGGTCTCGGTCATCATCGACGAGGACGACACGCCGCTGCCCGATGCCTGGGTGGAACTCTCGGGCCTGCCCGAGAAGGGCCGTGCCGGCGTGCCCCTGGCCCGCAATATCGAGGCCGAGCTGGCCGGGTTCCTGGAACGCGCCGACGACCGCACGGTGATGGACGACGACCGGCTGGAGGAGGCGATCCGCAAGATCACCCGTCAGGTCTCGATGGAGGAGATCGGCAAGAAGCCCGAGGTGACGGTGGTGATCTCGCGCCTCGCCGCGGAATGACTTGACCCTGCCGCATGGGCCGGGCAAAGCCCTCCGCCAAGGAAAGACCATGAGCGAATTCGACCCGAACCCTCCGCGCCGCAATTTCTACGGCCGCCGTCACGGCAAGACCCTGCGCCAGAGCCAGAAGGGCTACCTGTCCGAGGATCTGGGCAGCCTGCGCCCGCGCGGCATTACCTTCGCCGAGAACCCCGAGAGGAAGCCCATCGACCCGGCGGCGATCTTTGGTGACGACCGGCCGGTCTGGCTTGAGGTCGGCTTCGGCGGCGGCGAGCACATGGTCCACATGGCGGCGCGCTATCCCGAGATCGGCATCATCGGCTGCGAGCCCTTCATCAACGGCGTCGCCATGCTGCTGGGCAAGATCCGCAATGCCGGCGTGCAGAATGTCAGCGTGCATCCCGGCGATGCGCGCGACCTGATGGACGTGCTGCCGGATGCCTCGATCAGCCGCGCCTTCCTGAACTATCCCGACCCCTGGCCCAAGGCGCGCCATCACCGCCGCCGCTTTGTGACGCCCGAGCATCTGATCCCGCTCGCCCGCGTCATGAAGCCGGGCGCCGAATTCCGCGTCGCCACCGACATCCCCGATTACGTCCGCCAGACGCTGGAGGAGGTGCCGCAGGCCGGGTTCCAGCTGATCGGCGAAGGCCCGGAGCCTTGGCACGACTGGCCCGGCACCCGCTACGAGCAGAAGGCGCTGCGCGAGGGCCGGGCCCCGCATTACGTCACCTTCCGGCGCCGATCCTGAAGCGGCGCTGATCGCCACCGATTGCAACCCCCGCCCGTGACCGCTATCACCTTGCGCGACAAGCACGAGGGGGCCTTCATGTCACATTCCGCCGAACCGCTTCCGATGACCGCCCGCCGCTCGGGTCCCCTGTCGGGCGAGGCCAAGGTGCCGGGCGACAAGTCGATCAGCCACCGCGCCCTGATCCTCGGCGCGCTGTCGGTGGGCGAGACGCATATCACCGGTCTGCTGGAGGGCCAGGACGTGCTGGACACGGCATCGGCGATGCAGGCCTTCGGCGCCCAGGTCGAGCGCCTGGGCGAGGGCGAATGGAAGGTCAACGGCGTCGGCGTCGGCGGCTTTGCCGAGCCCGAGGGCGTGATCGACTGCGGCAATTCCGGCACCGGCGTGCGGCTGATCATGGGCGCCATGGCCACGACGCCGATCACTGCCACCTTCACCGGCGATGCCAGCCTGTCGCGCCGGCCGATGGGCCGCGTTACCGACCCGCTGGAACTGTTCGGCTGCGAGGTCACGGCGCGCGAGGGCAAGCGGCTGCCCGTGACGATCAAGGGCGCGGCCGATCCGGTGCCGGTGCGCTACAAGACCCCGGTCGCCAGCGCCCAGATCAAGTCGGCGGTGCTGCTCGCGGGCCTGAACGCGCCGGGCGAGACGGTGGTGATCGAATCCGAGCCGACCCGCGACCATACCGAGCGCATGCTCGCCGGCTTCGGCGCCAGCATCCGCACCGAGACGACCGACGAGGGCCATGTCATCACCCTGCAGGGCCGGCCGGAACTGAGGCCGCAGCCGGTGGCGGTGCCGCGCGATCCCTCCAGTGCCGCCTTCCCGGTGGCGGCGGCGCTGATCGTGCCGGGATCCGAGATCCGCGTGCCGGGCGTCAGCCGCAACCCGACCCGCGACGGGCTTTATGTCACGCTGCTGGAAATGGGCGCCGACATCCGCTTCGAGAACCCGCGCGAAGAGGGCGGCGAGCCAGTCGCTGACCTGGTGGTCCGCCACGGCCCGCTGAAGGGCGTGACCGTGCCGGCCGAGCGTGCCGCCAGCATGATCGACGAATTCCCGATCCTCTCGGTCATTGCCTGCTTTGCCGAGGGCAAGACCGTGATGCAGGGCGTCCACGAGCTTCGCGTCAAGGAAAGCGACCGCATCGACGCCATGGCGGTCGGCCTGCGCGCCAATGGCGCCGAGGTCGAGGATACGCCCGACACCATGACCGTCCACGGCAAGGGCGGGCTGAAAGGCAGCGCCACCTGCGCCACGCATCTCGACCACCGCATCGCCATGTCCTTCCTGGTCGCGGGGCTCGCCTCCGAGCAGCCGATCAGCGTGGATGACGGCGGCCCCATCGCCACCTCCTTCCCGGATTTCCTGCCGCTGATGCAAAGGCTCGGCGCCCGGATCGACTGATCCGTCGCGGCCGGGGCTGTCTGCCCCATTGGCCATTGGTCCTCGGACCGATGGCGGACCAATGGCTAACCCCCGAGGATATTTCGACAAGAAAGAAAAAAGGAGAGCGGCGCCGGACGGGCGCCGCCTGTGGTCTTTCTCTGTTGCTCAAATACCCATTGCGGCCGTGGCCGCCGGGAGCGGCCTAGCCCGCCTTGGCGGCCTCGGGATAGCCGAGCCCGGCCAGCGCCTCGCGGATCTCGTCCAGGATCGCCGGGTCGTCGATGGTGGCGGGGGTCTTGAACGGTTCGCCGTCGGCGATCTTGGCCATGGTGGCGCGCAGGATCTTGCCCGAGCGGGTCTTGGGCAGGCGGTCCACCACGCAGGCCGACTTGAAGGCCGCGACCGGGCCGATCTTGTCGCGCACCAGCTTGACCACCTCGCGCGCCACCTGCTCATGCGGCGTCGCGACCCCGGCCTTCAGGCACAGGAATCCGACCGGCGACTGGCCCTTGAGGCTGTCCGCCACGCCGATCACCGCGCATTCCGCCACGGCAGGATGCGAAGCCAGCACCTCTTCCATGGCTCCGGTCGACAGCCGGTGGCCGGCAACGTTGATCACGTCGTCGGTGCGGGCCATGATGTAGAGATAGCCGTCCTCGTCGATATAGCCCGCGTCGCCGGTTTCGTAATAGCCGGGGAAATGCTCGAGATAGGACTTGCGGAAGCGGGTTTCGGCATTCCACAGCCCAGGCAGCGTGCCGGGCGGCAGCGGCAGCTTGACCGCGATGGCGCCCAGCGTGCCCGCCGGCACCGGGTGGCCGGCCTCGTCCAGCACCTGCACGTCATAGCCGGGCATCGGCACCGAGGGGCTGCCGAGCTTGGTCGGCAAGGTTTCGATGCCGATGGGATTGGCGGCGATGGCCCAGCCGGTCTCGGTCTGCCACCAGTGATCGACCACCGGCACGCCCAGATGTTCCTGCGCCCATTTCACCGTGTCGGGGTCGGCGCGCTCGCCGGCTAGGAACAGGGCTTGCAGGTCGTGCAGCTTGTAGCGCCGGATCCATTCGCCCTCGGGATCCTCGCGGCGGATGGCGCGCAGGGCGGTGGGCGCGGTGAAGAAGCTCTTGATGCGGTGGTTCTGGATGATGCGCCAGAAGACGCCCGGATGCGGGGTGCCCACGGGCTTGCCCTCGAAGACCACGGTGGTCGCGCCGGCGATCAGCGGCCCGTAGCAGATATAGCTGTGCCCGACGACCCAGCCCACGTCCGAGGCGGCCCAGAAGCGGTCGCCGGCGGCGATGTTGTAGATGTTGGTCATCGACCATTGCAGCGCCACCAGATGGCCGGCGGTGTGGCGCACCACGCCCTTGGGCTGGCCGGTGGTGCCCGAGGTATAGAGGATATAGGCCGGGTGGTTGCCCTCGACCGGCACGCATTCGGCGGGCTTCACGCCGTATTGGAAGCCGTGCCAGTTGAAGTCGCGGCCCTCGACCAGCTTGGCCACCTCCTGCTCGCGCTGGAAGATGACGCAGAATTCGGGCTTGTGCTGGGCCATGTCGATGGCGGCGTCCAAGAGCGGCTTGTAATGCACCACCCGGTTCGGCTCGAGCCCGCAGGAGGCGGCGATGATCGCCTTGGGCTGGCAATCGTCGATGCGCACGGCGAGTTCGTTTGCCGCGAAGCCGCCGAAGACGACCGAATGGATGGCGCCAAGGCGGGCGCAGGCCAGCATCGCCTCCAGCGCCTCGGGGATCATCGGCATGTAGATGATGACCCGGTCGCCCTTTTCGACGCCGCGCATCCGCAGCGCCCCGGCCAGCGAGGCGACGCGCTCCTGCAACTGCCTGTAGGTGATGCCTTTGGTCGAAAGCGTGATCGGGCTTTCATGCTGGATGGCGATCTGGTCGCCGCGCCCGGCCAGCACATGGCGGTCGACCGCGTTCCAGCAGGTGTTCACCATCCCGTCCGAGAACCATTCGTAGATCGGGGCCTTGTCGTCGAACAGCGCCTTCGAGGGCTTGCGCTCCCAGTCGATCGCCCCGGCGGCCTGCATCCAGAAACCCTCGGGATCCGCCTGCCACGCAGAATAGACCTCACGATATCCCATGAAACAACTCCTCCCCGGATGAATGGGGCGGAGTTATGCGCGCCGGACGGCGAGGCGCAAGGATGTTATCGCCCACAGCCGGGGGGTGCGACAGAAAGTTTTGCAGAATGGCGCTGCGCGGCGCGGATTAATTTGCAAACGGCGCGGGACTTTGCTGCAGGCTGAAAAAACCGCGCGGTTTTGCAAAGCTGCGCGGACAGGCTGGGCCGCGGCAGAATCACCGCGGCCCCGCTGCTTGCGCCTAGCGATAGTGATCGACCGGGGTGCCGGCGATCGCGCTCATGTTCAGCAGCCCGCGGGTGGTGATCGAAGGGGTGACGATATGGGCGCGGTTGCCCATGCCCATCAGGATCGGCCCGACCTCGAGCCCGTTGGCCTTGAGCTTGAGCGCGTTGCGCACCCCCGAAGCCGAATCGGTGCCCGAGAACACCAGCGTATTCGCCGCGCCCTCGATGCGCGAGCGCGGCAGCAGGCGTTCGCGGATCGCGGGGTCGAGCGCGGAATCGACATGCATCTCGCCGTCGAAGATGAAATCGACGCCGCGCGCCTCGAGGATCGCCATCGCCGCGCGCATCTTGCGCCCCGACTCGGTGTCGAGGTTGCCGAACTGCGAATGGCTGCACAGCGCCACCTTGGGCGTCACGCCGAAGCGGCGCACATGGCGGGCGGCGCCGATGGCGGCCTCGGCGACCTGTTCGGGGGTGGGGGCGTGGTTGACCTGGGTGTCGGCGATGAACAGCGGCCCGTCCTCCAGGATCATCAGCGACAGCGCGCCATGCGGGCGCAGCCCGTCGCGGGCCAGGATCTGGGTGATATAGTTCAGGTGCCAGCTGTATTGGCCGAAAGTGCCGCAGATCAGGCTGTCGGCCTCGCCGCGATGCACCATGACGGCGCCGATGGCGGTGGTGTTGGTGCGCATGATGGCGCGGGCGATGTCCGGCGTCACGCCGCGCCGCGCCATCAGTTCGTGATAGGTGCCCCAGTAGTCGCGATAGCGCGGGTCGTTTTCCGGGTTCACGATCTCGAAATCGCGGCCGGGGCGGATCGGCAGGCCGGCGCGCTCGGCGCGCATCTCGATCACCTCGGGCCGGCCGATCAGGATCGGCGCGTCGGTGGTTTCCTCGAGCATGGCATTGGCGGCGCGCAGCACCCGCTCGTCCTCGCCCTCGGCAAAGACGATGCGGCGATTGGCGGTCGCCGCGGCCTCGAAGACCGGCCGCATGATCAGGGCCGAGCGGAAGACCGAACCGTCCAGCTTGCGCTTGTAGGCGGCGACGTCCTCCAGCGGCCGGGTGGCGACGCCGGTTTCCATCGCGGCCTTGGCCACGGCGGTCGAGACCACGCCGATCAGCCGTGGATCGAAGGGCTTGGGGATCAGGTAGTCGGCGCCGAAGCTCAGCTTTTCGCCGCGATAGGCCATCGCCGCCTCGGCGCTGGTGGTGGCGCGGGCCAGCGCGGCGATGCCCTCGATGCAGGCCAGCTGCATCTCGTCGTTGATCGTGGTCGCCCCCACGTCCAGCGCGCCGCGGAAGATGAAGGGGAAGCACAGGACGTTGTTGACCTGGTTCGGATAGTCGCTGCGCCCGGTGGCGATGATCGCGTCGGGGGCGACGGCGCGGGCATCCTCGGGCAGGATCTCGGGCGTGGGGTTGGCCAGCGCGAAGATGATCGGCCGCTTGGCCATCCGGGCCACCATCTCGGGCTTCAGCACGCCGGGTCCGGACAGGCCCAGGAACAGGTCCGCGCCCTCGATCACCTGATCCAGCGTGCGCAGGTCGGTCTTTTGCGCATATTCCGCCTTTTGCGGCGTCATCTCCTCGGTCCGGCCTTCATGGACCAGGCCGGCGATGTCGCAAAGCCAGACGTTCTCGCGCTTCACGCCCAGCTTCAGCAGCATGTTGAGGCAGGCGATGCCGGCCGCGCCGCCGCCGGTCGATACCACCTTGATGTCCTCGAAACGCTTGTGGGCGATGTGCAGGGCGTTGGTCGCGGCGGCGCCGACGACGATGGCGGTGCCGTGCTGGTCGTCATGGAAGACCGGGATGTTCATGCGCTCGCGGCACAGCTTCTCGACGATGAAGCAGTCGGGGGCCTTGATGTCTTCCAGGTTGATGGCGCCGAAGGTCGGCTCCAGCGCGCAGACGATCTCGGCCAGCTTCTCGGGGTCGGGCTCGTTCAGCTCCAGGTCGAAGCAGTCGATATTGGCGAATTTCTTGAACAGGACGGCCTTGCCCTCCATCACCGGCTTCGAGGCCAGCGCGCCGATATTGCCCAGCCCCAGCACGGCGGTGCCGTTCGAGACCACGGCGACAAGGTTGCCGCGCGCGGTATAGCGGGCGGCGGTGGCGGGGTCGGCCTTGATCTCCAGGCAGGCTTCTGCCACGCCGGGCGAATAGGCGCGGCTCAGGTCGCGGCCATTGGCAAGGGGCTTGGTCGCGCGCACCTCGAGCTTACCGGGGCGCGGGAATTCGTGATAATCCAATGCCGCCTGCCGGGCGTTGTCCTGTCTGCGTTCTTCCATCGCCAGACCCTCTCCTCTCAAGATGGTTCAGCGTTAAACTATTTTTTCGGCGGAGAACAGGGGGCATCGCGGCCGGGGGCGGGGATGCGCCGGACTTGCATCGCGATGGGCGGGCGCGCAAACTCGCAATCCGGTCGGGTGGCAGGCGAAAGGTGGGGTAATGGCGCTTCTGGATGCGGCGCGCGAGGTGCGCGAAAGGGCCTATGCGCCCTATTCCAATTTCAAGGTCGGCGCGGCGGTGCGCGGGGCCTCGGGGCGGATCTATGCCGGCTGCAATGTCGAGAACGTGGCCTATCCCGAGGGCACCTGCGCCGAGGCCGGCGCCATCGCCGCCATGGTCGCGGCGGGCGAGACCGAGATCGTCGAGGTCGCCGTCATCGCCGACTCGCAGGGCCCGGTGCCGCCCTGCGGCGGCTGCCGCCAGAAGCTGGCCGAGTTCGGCCGCCCCGAGACGCCGGTGCTGCTGGCCACGACCCGGGGCCACGAGCTGGCCACCACCATCGGCGAGCTGCTGCCGGGGCGCTTCGGCATCAGCCACATGTCGGGCACCGAATGAGCCCTGCCGATCCGCGTCCGGTGATCGCCGCCGTCCGCGACGGGCGCGGGCTGGACGCGGCGGGCGCGGCGCTGGTCGCGCGCGGCCTGGCCGATGGTTCGGTCAGCGATGCGCAGGCCGCAGCCTTCGCCATGGCGGTGCTGCTGCGCGGGCTGGACGAATCCGGCCGGGTGGCGCTGACCCGGGCGATGCGCGATTCCGGCCATGTGCTGCGCTGGGACCTGCCGGGGCCGGTGGTGGACAAGCATTCGACCGGCGGCATCGGCGATGCGGTCAGCCTGATCCTGGCCCCGCTGGTGGCCAGCTGCGGTGCCTATGTCCCGATGATCTCGGGGCGGGGGCTCGGCCATACCGGCGGCACGCTGGACAAGCTGGAGGCGATCCCCGGCCTCCGCACCGCGCTGTCCGAGGACGATTTCCGCCGCGTGGTGGCCGGGGTCGGCTGCGCCATCGTCGCAGCCGGGCGCGACCTTGCGCCGGCCGATGCGCGGCTTTACGCGATCCGCGACGAAAGCGCGACGGTGGGCTCGGTCGACCTCATCACCGCCTCGATCCTGTCGAAGAAGCTGGCGGCGGGGCTCGATGCGCTGGTGCTGGACGTCAAGCAGGGCAGCGGCGCCTTTCTGCGCGGACCGGATGCGGCGCTGGGGCTGGCCCGCGCGCTGGTCGAGACCGCGACGGGCGCCGGTTGCCGCACCCGCGCCTATGTCACCGACATGGACCAGCCGCTGGCCCGCGCCGCCGGCAATGCGCTGGAGCTGCGCGAGGCCATTGCGGTCCTGAAGGGCGGACAGGGCGCGCTGCGCGAGCTGTCGCTGGCGCTGTCCTCGGCCTGCCTCGACCTTGGGGGCCTGTCCGATGGCGCCTTGCGGGCGCTGGAGAGCGGCGCCGCGGCCGAGCGTTTCGCCCGCATGGTCGCGGCGCAGGGCGGGCCCGCCGACCTGCTGGAGCATCCCGACCACCACCTGCCCTCCGCGCCGGTGGTGCGTGCCGTGCCCGGCCATGGCCGCGTCGCGGCCATCGACACCGAGGCGCTGGGTCATGCCGTGGTGGCGCTGGGCGGCGGGCGGCTGCATGCCGGCGACCGGATCGACCCGCGGGTGGGGCTTGCGCAGATGCTTCGCATCGGCGAGGAGGCGGGCGAAGGGCGCCCGCTGGCGCTGGTCCATGCCGCCTCCGAGGCGGCGGCCGAGGCGGCGGTCGCCACCGTCGCGGCCGCCTATCTCATGGGTGATGGCCCCGAGCCCGGCCCGGTGATCCGCAGCGAGGTAACATGACCGACAGACGCGCCTTCCTGATCGTGATGGATTCGGTGGGCATCGGCGGGGCGCCCGATGCGGGCGCCTATTTCAACGACGGCCGGCCCGATACCGGCGCCAATACCGTCGCCCATATCGCCCGGGCGCGGCCGCTGCACATGCCGCATCTGGACGCGCTGGGCCTGGGCGCCGCGATCCGGCTGGCCAGCGGCGAGGCGGCCCCGGGCCTTGGCGCCCGGCCGCAGGGGCTCTGGGGCGCTGCGACCGAGATCTCGCGCGGCAAGGACACCCCGTCCGGCCATTGGGAGATCGCGGGCGTTCCCGTGCCCTGGGACTGGCATTATTTCCCCAACATCCGCCCGGCCTTTCCGGCCGATCTGACCCGGCGCATTGCGCAGGCGGCGGGGACCGAGGGCATCCTTGGCAACGAACATGCCTCGGGGACCGAGATCATTGCCCGGCTGGGGGCCGAACATCTGCGCAGCGGCTGGCCGATCTGCTATACCTCGGCCGACAGCGTGCTGCAGATCGCCGCGCATGAGGAAGGCTTCGGCCTCGACCGGCTTTTCCGGCTCTGCGAGCAGGTGGCCGCCCTGGTCCACCCGATGCGCGTGGGCCGCGTCATCGCCCGGCCCTTCCTGGGCACCGAGGGCAGTTTCGTCCGCACCCCGAACCGCCGCGACTATGCCATCGCCCCGCCGGCGCCGACGCTTCTGGACGTGGCGCAAGAGGCAGGGCGGGCGACCCATGCGGTCGGCAAGATCGGCGACATCTTCTCGCATCGCGGCATCGACCGACTGCACAAGGGCCGCTCCGATGCCGAACTGGCCGATCATCTGCTGGCGCTGGCCGATCAGGCCGAAGCGGGCAGCCTGACCTTTGCCAATTTCGTCGAGTTCGACAGCCTTTACGGCCATCGCCGCGACGTGGCGGGCTATGCGGCGGCGCTGGAATGGTTCGACGGGGTGGCCGGCGCGCTGATGGCGCGGCTGCGGCCGGGGGATCTGGCGATCTTCACCGCCGACCATGGCAACGACCCGACCTGGCACGGCACCGACCACACGCGCGAGCGCGTGCCGGTGCTGGGCTGGGGCCATGGCGCGCGGGGCATCGGCCAGGTCGGTTTCGCCGATATCGCCGCCTCGGTCGCCGCGCATCTCGGCCTGCCACCGGTCGGGCCGGGGAGGTCGTTCCTGTGAAATCGCTGAAGAAGATCGAGCTGCACCTGCATCTGGAGGGCGCGGCGCCGCCCGGTTTCATCCGGGCGCTCGCGGCCGAGAAACATCGCGACATCGCCGGCATCTTCGATGAGAAGGGCGCCTATGCCTATCGCGATTTCAAGGACTTCCTGCGCGTCTATGAGGCAGCGACCTCGGTTCTGACCACGCCGCGCGACTATGCCCGGCTGCTGTCCGAGGTGCTGGCGGAATGCGCCGAGCAGGGCGCGATCTATGCCGAGCTTTTCGTTTCGCCCGAGTTCTGCGGCGGCGCGGACCTGCCGGCCTGGCGCGACTATCTTGCCGCCATGGAGGAGGCCGCGGCCGAGGCCGAGTGCGGCGGCATCGCCAGCCGCGCCGTGCTGACCTGCATCCGCCATTTCGGCCCGGACCGCGCCAAGCGCACCGCGATCTGTGCCGCCGAGACCTCGGGCGGCTGGGTCGCGGGCCTTGGCATCGGCGGCGCCGAGGACGTGGGCGAGCTTGGCGATTTCGCCTGGGCCTTCGACTGTGCGCGCGAGGCCGGGCTGGGCCTGACCGCCCATGCTGGCGAGTGGCGTGGGCCGCAGTCGATCCGCGACGCGCTGGCGCTTGGCGCGACCCGCGTCGGCCATGGCATCCGCGCCGTCGAGGACGCGGCGCTGCTGCGCGACCTGGCCGAGCGCGGGATCACGCTGGAGGTCTGCCCCGGCTCGAACGTCGCGCTGGGGCTGGTGCGGGACTGGGCCGCCCATCCCATTGCCCGGCTGGCCGATGCCGGGGTGCGCGTCACCGTCTCGACCGACGATCCGCCCTTCTTTCACACCACGCTGTCGCAGGAATATCAGCGGCTTGCCGATGCTTTCGGCTGGGCCGAGGCCGAGTTTCGGCAGATGAACCTCTGGGCCGTCGACGCGGCCTTTTGCGACCAGACCACCCGAACCCGCCTGCGAAAGGAACTGACATGACCCAAGCGCATCTGACCGTCGTCGATCACCCGCTGGTGCAGCACAAGCTGACGCTCATGCGCGACAAGACCACCTCGACCGCCGGCTTCCGCCGGCTCCTGCGCGAGATCAGCCTGCTTTTGGCCTATGAGGTCACGCGCGAGCTGGAGATGACCACCATCCGCATCGAGACCCCGCTTTGCGAGATGGAGGCGCCGACGCTGGAAGGCAAGAAGCTGGCGCTGATCTCGATCCTGCGGGCCGGCAACGGGCTGATGGACGGCATCCTGGAGCTGATCCCGGCCGCGCGCGTGGGCTTCATCGGGCTTTACCGCGACCCCGAGACGCTGCAGCCGGTGCAGTATTACTCCAAGGTTCCCAAGGAGTTGGACGCGCGGATGACCATCGTCGTCGATCCGATGCTGGCCACTGGCAATTCCTCGGTCGCGGCCATCGACCTGCTCAAGGCGGCGGGGGCGCGCAACCTGCGCTTCTTGTGCCTGCTCGCCTCGCCCGAGGGGGTGGCGCGGATGCGCGAGGCCCATCCCGACGTGCCGATCGTGACCGCCGCGCTGGACGAGCGGCTGGACGAGCACGGCTATATCGTGCCGGGCCTGGGCGATGCCGGCGACCGCATGTTCGGCACGAAATGAGCCGGCGTTAACCGGGCCTTCAGGGCTTTCGGCCTATCACCGGGTCAGGCGTGATTCGAGGATGGGGCGATGCGGGTTGTTCTGTGGCTGATGCTGGCGCTGCTGCCGGGGCTTGCGCTGGCGCAAGCGCCGCGCCCGGCCGAGGAGCCGCCGGCGGATTTCACATCGCGGCAATATATCGACAGCCGCGGCTGCGTCTTCCTGCGCGACGAGCTGGGCGGCTGGGCGGCGCGGCTGGCGCGCGACGGCACGCCGATCTGCGGCTATCCGCCGACGCTTTCCGCCCGCGGCGCCCAGGGCGAGCCGAAGCTGCGGGCGCTCGCCCCGGCGGCCGGACGCGGCCGGGCCGAACTGCTGGAAGAGGCGCTGTCGCAGCAGGTCATCACCAACCTGCGCCCCGGCGAACTGGCCAGCGACCCCCGGCCGATGGAGCGCCTGCCGGACCTGGGCCCCGAGCCGCATCCTCCGGCCCCGGCCGATGCGCTGCGGGCGGCGCTGACGGCCGCGCCTGCGCTGCGCCAGGGCATGGGCGCCGCCCTGCATCCGAACCGCCGGCTGTGCGAGCTGCTGGGCTATGACGGCGGGCCGGGCGCGGCCGGGCTGGACGATCCGACGCAGGGCTATTGCGGGGGATTGCCGAAGTCCGAACTGTCGCGGCTCAGCTTCATGCGCCCGGTGGGCAGCGCGGCGGGGGCGGGGATGATTGCCCCGCCCGACCGCGAAACCGCCGTGCCGCCGCCGCCCGCAGCGGTCCGGCCCGCGCCGCCCCCCGCCGCAAGGCCGGCGCCGGAAAAGCCGCTTCCCGCCGGGTCTGCATCCGCATCCGCACCGACGGCCAAGGCATCCGCCCCGGCCCGCGGCAAGGCGCCGGCCGCTGCCCCCGCCGCGCCGTCATCGGCCGGGATGATCCCGGCCGGGGCGCGCTATGTCCAGGTCGGCACCTTTGCCGATCCGCGCAATGCCGAACGCGCGGCCGCGCGCATCGCGCAGATGGGTTATCCGCTGCTGCGCGGCAGGGACCAGGCCGGCGGGCGCGAGGTGCAATTCCTGGTCGCCGGCCCCTTCCCGGATCGCGAAAGCATCGTCCGGGCGCTCGACGCCATCCGCAAGGCGGGATTCCGCGATGCCTTCCCGCGCTGACCGGCGGCTACTGGTCGCAGATCTCTTGCAGCGCGACCCATTCGCGGTCGGCAAGCACCGGGCGCGGCTCGGCCGTGCGAAAGGGATCTGCCTCGATCAGGCCCAGCACCGCCTCTCCGGTCGGATCCAGCGAGCGGGCATAGGGTTCGCTCGAGATGCCGGCGCGGGTGAAATAGGCCAGCAGCGGCTCGTCCTCGGGGCGGGGCGGCGGGCCGGCCAGCAGCTTCTCGCCATAGCCCGACAGCGATTTCTCCGGCAGCGTCCCGGCGGTCAGAAGGTGAAAGGTCGCGCGCGGCCCGGCATGGCGCAGCGCGGCCAGCAGCGGGTCGTCCCTGACCGCCGCCGCCTGCGCGGCCAGGATATGGCCGGCCGCGACCTCGGGCGTGATCTCGCCCGCGATCAGGTCTTCGCCGATGACGGTGATCGGGCCGGGCAGGCGCAGGGCGCCGCGCAGGCTGGCCGGCACCACGACGATCTGCGCATCCGGGCCGATCAGCCGCATCGCCAGCTTCTGGCGCACCATGTCGCCGGCCGGGCGCGAACAGGGGCTGCCGGTGGTCTTGGCGATCTCGGCCAGCACCATGCGCCCGATCTCGGCCCGCTGCGCCGGGGGGGCGATGTCGGCGGCGTGGCGCACCAGCGCCGGCGGCACCCAGAACACGGCCAGCAACGCCATGACCGCGGCCGCGCTCAGCATCAGCCCGCCGCGCAGCCGGCCGGGATGCGGCTTGCTGGCCTCGATCACCTGGTGCACCTTGGAAATGGCCGAGATCATCAGTTCGTCGTCGATCTCCAGTTCCTCGCCGGCGTCAAGGCCGCCCGGCGCATAGCGCGCCGGCAGCTTGCCGGGGTTGAGCCGGGTGACGGCGGGCAGCGACCAATGCGCCAGCGGCACCTCGGAACGCGGATCGGTCAGCACCAGGGTCGCATCCCCGAAGGAAACGATGACGTCGCGCAGCTGCGATCTGGGCGATTCGCGCCAGATCCCTGCGGCTTCCAGCCGTTGATATTGATTCAGCGCCGTCATGTCCGCGCCATCGGCCCTTGCTGTCCTGTTTTGACCATAAGCCAAGCCGGGCGCCGGTCAACTCTGCCCGCTGTCACGATAATTTCCGCATCGGCGCCATGGTCTGCAAGGGGCGTCGCGCCGGAAAATCGCCTGCCCTGCGCAGGGATCGCCCGCCCGGCGCCGCCTGACCTTTCTGGCCGGACCCCCGAAGCCCTTTCGGTTCCTGCCGCCGGGAAGGAAGGCGGCGCGGGCAAGGTGGAGGTTCGCGCCGAAATCCCGACGCCCCCTCTGCGCAAGGGGGCGCCAGCGGCTGCGGGGATGGAGCGGGCGGGCCGGCGCCAAGACCAAGTCAGGCGGTTTCGGGCACGGTCATGCCTCGCTCGCGCGCCAGTTCGCGGATGCGGTTCTGCAGTTTCTCGAAGGCGCGGACCTCGATCTGGCGGATCCGTTCGCGCGAGACCTCGTAGCGCGTCGACAGATCCTCCAGCGTCATCGGGTCGTCGCGCAGCCGGCGCTCCATCAGGATGTCCTTCTCGCGGTCGTTCAGCACGTCCATGGCGGCGATCAGCATCTCGCGCCGCGCCGAAAGCTCGTCGGCCTCGGCAAAGGCCTGGGCCTGGTCGGCATCCTCGTCCTCCAGCCAGTCCTGCCATTGCGCGGTCGATTCCCCGTCGCCCGACCCGACCGTGGCGTTCAGCGAGGCATCGCCCCCCGAAAGCCGGCGGTTCATGTCGATGACCTCTTGCTCGGTCACGTTCAGGTCATGCGCGATCTGGGCGACGTTTTCGGGGCGCAGGTCGCCTTCCTCCAGCGCGCCCAGGCGCGACTTGGCCTTGCGCAGGTTGAAGAACAGCTTCTTCTGCGCCGAGGTGGTGCCCATCTTGACCAGGGACCAGGACCGCAGGATGTATTCCTGGATCGAGGCGCGGATCCACCACATCGCATAGGTGGCCAGGCGAAAGCCCTTTTCCGGGTCGAAGCGCTTGACTGCCTGCATCAGGCCCACATTCGCCTCGGAGATGACCTCGGCCTGCGGCAGGCCGTAGCCGCGATAGCCCATGGCGATCTTGGCGGCCAGCCGCAGGTGGCTCGTCACCAGCTTCTGCGCGGCCTCGGCGTCCTGGTGATCAACCCAGGCCTTGGCCAGCATGTATTCCTCTTCCGGCTCCAGCAGGGGGAACTTGCGGATCTCCTGCAAATAGCGGTTGAGGCCCTGTTCGGGGCTGGGTGCCGGAAGGTTGGTGTAGTTCGCCATCTGAAAATTCCCTGTCCCGCGCTTGGGCGGGTAATTGTGAACGCTGTCGGCGCGGTCCGGGTTCCGTCAGCCCGGCGCGCGGCGCAAGGTCGCCAGCAAGCCGGCCATGTCGGGCGGCAGCGAGCTGGCAAAGGTCAGCGCCTGGCCGCTGACCGGATGTTCGAAGCCCAGCTCGGCCGCGTGCAGCGCCTGGCGGGGAAAGGCGGCGACGGCCGCGGCACCCTCCGGCCCCAGCGCCCGGACCGAGGCCCGCCTGTTGCCACCATAGACCGGGTCGCCGACCAGGCCCAATCCCGCATGGGCCATATGCACGCGGATTTGATGCGTGCGCCCGGTCTCCAGCCGGCATTCGACCAGCATGGCGGCGGGAGGGGCGCCGAAGGTCTCGATCACGCGGGCGCGGGTCACGGCATGGCGGCCGTTCTGGAAGCTGACGGCCTGGCGCTGCCGGTCGCCGGGATGGCGGCCGATCAGCGTGGCGATGCGCAGCACGCCGCCCGGCTCGAACCCCACGCCCGGCAGGCCGCGCAGCCGCGCATCGGCCGGGTCGATCATGCCATGCGCGACGGCCAGGTAGCGCCGCTGCGCCGTGTGATCGGCGAATTGCCGCGCCAGGCCCTGATGCGCGCGGTCGGTCTTGGCCACCACCAAAAGGCCCGAGGTTTCCTTGTCGATGCGATGCACGATGCCGGGCCGCGCCGCGCCGCCGATGCCCGACAGGCTGCCCGCGCAATGCGCCAGCAGCGCATTGACCAGCGTCCCCGAGGGGGCGCCGGGCGCGGGATGGACCACCATGCCGGCGGGCTTGTCCACCACGATCAGGTCGGTATCCTCATAGGCGATGGTCAGCGGGATCGGCTCGGGCTGCGCGTCCAGGGGCTCGGGCGCGCCGATCTCGACCAGGTAGACGCCGGTTTCCGCCCGTGCCTTGCCGTCCGTGACCGGGCCCGAGGGGCCCCGGACCGCACCCTCGGCGATCAGCCGCGCCAGGCGCGAGCGCGACAGCGCCGCCTGCTCTGGCGCGGCAAGGGCAAGCGCCTTATCAAGGCGCTCGGACAGTCCTTCGGGGATGGTGATGAGGATTTCGGCCATGGCACGGGATGATAGGCTGGATGCGGGGCCAGAGGAAGCGTTGCCGATGCTGCGCTGGCTGCGCATCCTGGTGACGGCCCTGGCGGCGGTGATGGGCATCGGCATGCTGGTGATCGCGGCGCTTTTGTGGCTGCGCCTGTCGCAGCCGCCGCTGCCCGAACTGCCCGAGCAGGTCGCCCTGCCCGAGGGCGCGGTGCCCGCCGCCGTCACCTTCGCCCGCGACTGGCTGGTGGTGGTGACCGAGGCGGGCGAGGTGCTGCTTTATGATCGTCAGGGCCGGCTGCGCGAGCGGGTTCAGCCCTGAGCGTCGCCGGTGCCGAGCGGGCCGGTCGCATTGACCGAGGCCACGCCCTTGCCCTCCAGCGCGTCCAGGCGGGCGCGCAGCTCGGCGTTTTCGGACCGGGCCTTGATCGCCATCTCGCGCACCGCCTCGAATTCCTCGCGGGTGACGAAATCGCGCTCGGCCAGCCAGCGGTCGATCCAGCCGTTGAAGGCGGTCTGCGCCTCGTCCTTGGCGCCCTGGGCCACGCCCATGGCATTGGTCATCAATTTCGAGAGATCGTCGAGAAAGCGGTTGTTCGCGGTCATGGCGGGCCTTTCGGTTCAGCGAGACCCCCTATATGGCCCTGCGGGCGCGGCTGTTCAATTGCCTGACAGCGCCGGTTGACACCCGGCTGCCCCCGCGTAGCCTGCCCGCGCCGAAACGAGGAGCCCATGATCCCCTTTCCCGACATCTCGCCCGAGATCTTCACCATCCATGTTTTCGGCATGGCCTTTTCGCTGCGCTGGTATGCGCTGGCCTATCTGGCCGGGCTGCTGATCGGCTGGCGCATCATCGTGGCGCTGATGCGGCGGCCGCGGCTTTGGGGCGACGCGGCGCCCATGCGGCCCGAGCGGGTCGAGGAATTGCTGACCTGGGTGATCGTCGGCGTGGTGCTGGGTGGGCGGCTGGGCTTCGTGCTGTTCTACGAGCCGGCCTATTACCTGGCCAATCCGGGGCAGATCCCGGTGATCTGGCAGGGCGGCATGTCCTTTCACGGCGGCTTCCTGGGCGTGGTCTTGGCCTCCTGGTGGTATTGCCGGCGCCACGGCATCCCGGCGCTGCGGCTGGCCGATGCGTTGTCGATGGCGACGCCCATCGGGCTCGGCCTCGGCCGGGTGGCGAATTTCATCAATGCCGAGCTGTGGGGCCGGCCGACCGATATGCCCTGGGGCGTGATCTTCCCGGGCGAGGCGGCGCAGAACTGTCCCGGCATCGCCGGCCCCTGCGCCCGCCACCCGAGCCAGCTCTACGAGGCGGGGCTGGAGGGCGTGCTGCTGGCCGCGGCGCTGTTCCTGCTGGTTCGCATGGGCGGGCTGCGCCGGCCAGGGCAGGCGCTGGGGCTGTTCCTGATCGGCTATGGCCTGTCGCGTTTCGTCGTCGAGTTCTTCCGCCAGGCCGATGCGCAATTCATCACCCCCGACAATCCGCTGGGCCATGTGCTGGGCGGGCCGCTCTGGGGCGTGACCATGGGCCAGCTTCTGTCGCTGCCCATGGTGCTGGTCGGGCTGGCCTTCCTGATTCGCGCGCGCATGCGGCCGGCCCTGCCGCAGACGGACGCATGACGCCGCTGGCCCGCCTGATCGCGGCGCGCATCCGGCTGTCGGGGCCGATGGGCCTGGACGAATACATGCGGCTTTGCCTGCTGCATCCCGAGCATGGCTATTACGCCACCCGCGACCCGTTCGGCGCGGGCGGCGATTTCACCACCGCGCCCGAGATCAGCCAGATCTTCGGCGAGATGGTCGGCCTGGCGCTGGCGCAGGCCTGGCTGGACCAGGGCGCGCCCAGCCCCTTTACCCTGGCCGAAATCGGACCGGGGCGCGGCACGCTGATGGCCGACATCCTGCGCGCCATCCGCATCGTGCCCGGCATGGCCGAGGCGGCGCGGGTGGCGCTGGTCGAGGCCTCGCCGCATCTGCGCCGGATCCAGCGCGACCGGCTGGGCGCGGTCGCGCATCTGGACGACGTGTCGCAACTGCCGCAGGCGCCGCTGTTCCTGGTCGCCAACGAGTTCTTCGACGCCCTGCCGATCCGGCAGTTCCGGCGCGGCGCCCGAGGCTGGGCCGAGCGGGTCGTGGCGCTGGACGGGCAGGGCGGGCTGGAGATGGGGCTGGTCCCGGCCTCCGATGCCGCGCTGCCCCCGGCGCCACAGGGGGTGATCCGCGAAACCTGCCCCGAGGCGTTGCCGATCGTCGCGCAGCTCGCCGCGCGGATCGCGGCGCATGGCGGCTGCGCCATCCTCATCGACTATGGCGGCTGGGACGGGCAGGGCGATACCTTCCAGGCCCTGCGCCGCCACCGGCCCGAGGATCCGCTGGCCAATCCGGGCCAGGCCGACCTGACCGCGCATGTCGATTTCGCGCCCCTGGCCGCGGCGGCGCGGGCGGCGGGGGCGCGCGTCTCGCGCATGGTCGCGCAGGGCGACTGGCTGAAGCGGCTGGGGATCGAGGCGCGGGCGCGGCGACTGGAACGCGCGGGCGACGGGGGGGCGATGGCCGCGCTTCATCGCTTGACCGCACCCGATGAAATGGGACAGTTGTTCAAGGTGCTGGCCTTCTGGGCTCGCCATGCGCCCGTCCCCGCCGGATTCGAGCCCCTGGACGACGATGCAGACGACGCTTGAGATCCTGACCCATCCGCTGCTCGCCTCGGTGCGGCATGGCTTCTTCACCCGCCGCGGCGGCGCCTCCTCGGGGCTGTTCTCGGGGCTGAACTGCGGCTACGGCTCCAGCGACCAGGCCGAGATCGTCAGCATCAACCGCACCCGCGTCGCCGAGGCGATGGGCGTGCCGCCCGCCGGCCTCGCCACCGTGCACCAGGTGCATTCCCCCGACATCGCGGTGCTGCGCGTGGGCGACGATCCCGCCGGTCTTGCGGGGATTCGCGCCGACGGCATCGTCACCGACCGGCCCGGCGTGGCGCTGGCGGTGCTGACCGCCGATTGCCAGCCGATCCTGCTGGCCGATCCCGAGGCCGGGGTGATCGGCGCCGTCCATGCCGGCTGGCGCGGCGCGCTGTCCGGCGTGATCGAGGCGGCGGTGGGCGCGATGAACGACCTGGGTGCCAGCCGCATCCGCGCGGCGATCGGCCCCACGATCAGCCAGCGCGCCTATGAGGTCGGCGAGGATTTCATGGACGAATTCCTGGCCGAGGATCCGGATTACCACCGTTTCTTCGCCGGCGGGCCGAACGGGCGGCCGATGTTCGACCTGCCCTCCTTTGGCCTGATGCGGCTGCGCGAGGCCGGGGTTGAGGCGGAATGGACCGGGCATTGCACCTATTCCGATCCGGAGCGGTTCTTCTCCTATCGCCGCAGCACGCATCAGAACCAGGCCGATTACGGCCGGCTGATCTCGGCGATTGCGTTGTAGGTCGGGGGGATGGCGCGCGGGCTACGGCATTCGATGCCGGGGCGGGTGGCCGCGGGATGTCTGGCCGGTTTCCGCGATGCGGGACGAAGCTGTCAGTCACCCAGATATTGCGATGAAGATACCGCGTTGCGGATCGAAAACGGCGACATTCCCGCTGTGGTCAGACGAGATCATTGGCTGTACGGCTTTGGTATAGTGCCAGGGGTCAGGCGAACCACTCGCTTTGCGGATTTCCGCATCCCAACATTCGCCAGCATTGTTTAGGGCTCGCAGTTCAACCGCTGTTTCGTTCACCCGATCAGACAATGGAGTCGAGCTCCATGGCTCGAAGCCGTTAGCCAATTCGGGTGGTTTTATGCTGGGCGAGGCACGATAGATGGCAACCACGCATACAAAAGACTGCGCTTCGCTGGCCAAGAGAGACAAAGGTTTCGCGTTTCCTTTGGCCACAAATCGGTAAGCAATGTCCTCCTCTACGCACCCAGACAACACGGCGAGCGCAATAAGTGACAGGAGCTTCAAGTGGGCCTCCAAGACATAGCCGCTGTCGGCAGAGTATGCGTATCATGACCGTCGGCTAAGAACTCAAAAGCTCTCGCCGTCACCGCATCCCCTCACCCCAGCGCCGCCGCCCGCTCCTCGACCACGCTGAAGGGCACGCCCGGCTCGTCCTTGGCGCAGCGGATCACCAGCGAGGTCTTGACCGAGGCCACGTTGGGCGCCGCCGTCAGCTTCTCGGTCAGGAAGCGCTGGAAGCTGGTCAGGTCGGGCGAGACGCATTTCAGGATGAAGTCGATCTCGCCGTTCAGCATGTGGCACTCGCGCACCAGCGGCCATTCGCAGGCCAGGGCCTCGAAGGCCGACAGGTCGCGCTCGGACTGGCTCAGCAGCCGGACCATGGCAAAGACCTGCACCTCGAAGCCCAGCTCGCGCGCATCGATGTCGGCATGGTAGCCGCGGATATAGCCCATCTCCTCCAGCGCGCGGACGCGGCGCAGGCAGGGCGGGGCGGAAATGCCGACGCGGCGGGCCAGTTCGACATTGGTCATGCGGCCGTCGGCCTGCAACTCTGCCAGAATTTTGCGGTCGATTTCGTCAAGTCTGGCGGCGGTCATCGCATCCCCTGGCTTGCCTTGCGGGCAAAAAACATGCCGGAAACTATCCCGCGGGGCCGGGTTGCGCAACATTCTTTCCACCGATGCGGGAACGGGCCTTATGGATTGCATGCGGGGCCGGCGGTGATTAGCTAAGGCTGCGCCAAGCGAAAGGTTCCCTGCCATGTCCCATGTTCCCGCCGAGATCGCCGCCGATACCAGCCTGCCCGCCCACAGCCGCGTGCTGATCGTGGGCTCGGGACCGGCCGGCTATACCGCCGCCGTCTATGCCGCGCGCGCGATGCTTTCGCCGGTGCTGATCCAGGGCATGCAGCCGGGCGGCCAGCTAACCATCACCACCGAGGTCGAGAACTGGCCCGGCGAGACCGAGATCCAGGGCCCCGACCTGATGGTCAGGATGGAGGCCCATGCCCGCGCCATGGGCGCGCGCATCTTTACCGATACGGTGACGCGGCTGGACCTGGGCCAGCGCCCCTTCCTGGCCGAGCTTGATTCGGGCGCGCGCATCACCGCGGATGCGGTGATCCTGGCCACCGGCGCCCAGGCGCGCTGGCTGGGCCTGCCCAGCGAGGAAAGGTTCAAGGGCTTCGGCGTCTCGGCCTGTGCCACCTGCGACGGATTCTTCTATCGCAACCGCGAGGTCGTGGTGGTGGGCGGCGGCAATACCGCGGTCGAGGAGGCGCTGTTTTTGACCAATTTCGCCAGCAAGGTGACGCTGATCCATCGCCGCGACAGCCTGCGCTCCGAAAAGATCCTGCAGGAGCGGCTGTTCCGCAATCCCAAGGTCTCGATCCTGTGGGATCACGAGCTGGTCGAGGTGCAGGGCGAGGACCAGCCGCCGGGCGTGACCGGCGTGCGCGTGCGCCATGTCCGCCAGGGGACCGAGCAGGTGGTGCCCGCGGACGGTGTCTTCATCGCCATCGGCCATGCGCCGGCCTCGGAACTGGTCAAGGACCAGCTGGAGCTGCATCACGGCGGCTATGTCAAGGTCGAGCCGGGCACGACCCGGACCTCGATCCCCGGCGTCTTCGCGGCGGGCGACCTGACCGACCACGTCTATCGCCAGGCGGTGACCAGCGCCGGCATGGGCTGCATGGCGGCGCTGGATGCCGAGCGTTACCTGGCCGAGCATGACATGGCCGGCGCGCCGAACCCGCATGCGGCCGAGATCCTGGCCTGAGATGGCCGGTTCTTTGCCGGGGCCCGGCCGATGAGCTTGCCGCATCACCAGCCGATCCGTGCGCTTCTGGTCAGCCCCGAGGCCGGCCAGAAACTGCGGGCCGAGGCGGCGCGCATGGCCGCCTGGGATCTGACGCCCCGGCAGTCGGCGGACCTGGACCTGCTGGTCGGCGGCGGCTTCTTGCCCTTGCGGGGCTTTCTGACCCAGGCGGATCACGATTCGGTGCTGGCGGGGATGCGGCTGGCCTCGGGCGCGCTCTGGCCCATGCCGCTGGCGCTGGAGGTCGATGCGGATTTCGCGGCCAGGGTCGAGCCGGGCGAGGACATCGCCCTGCGCGGCCCCGATGGCATGGTCATGGCCATCCTGTCGGTCACGGACAAATGGAGCCCCGAGAGGGCGGAAGGCGCTGAGATGCCGGGCGTGGCCGGGCCGGTCTGCCTGGGCGGGCCGGTCAAGGGGCTGCCCGGCGCGGATGAGGTCCGCCTGGGTCCGAATGCCTGGCGGGCGCGCTTCCGTGCGCGGGGCTGCGAACGGGTTCTGGCCTGCGATCCCGCCGATGCGGCCGCTGGGGCGCGGTTGGCGGCCGAGCTTGGCGCCGAACTGCTGACGGCCGGGGCCGAGCCGCGCCATGCCGGCCCGCGCGAGGCGTTGTGGCAGGCGCTGGTCCGGCGCAACCATGGCGCCACGCATCTGCTGCTGCCCGCCGATCCCGCCGCGCAGGCGCTGCTGCGGCAATACCGGGCCGAGATCGGGCTGGAACTGGTCGAGGCCGGGATCACCCAGGCGCACGGCATGTGACGGCCCTTGCCGCGCGCCGTCCCGGCATTTGCTGATGGTGTTGGAAGGGTGGACGGCCGCCCCGCGGACGGCGCGAATGTCGCCATCGCCGCCGCCTTGCCCGGCGGCGGCATCGGCATCCTGCGGCTTAGTGGACGCTGACCGGGGTCAGTTCGTTCTGGCGGGCCAGCATGAAGGCCAGGCTGCGGTCCTTGACCAGGGCCAGCCGCTCTCCGTCGGGGCCATGCACGGCGTAAAGCGCGTCGGCTCCGGGCACCTGGCGGCGCACCTCGTCGGGCAGGCTGTCCATCGCGACGCGGCGGATATAGACGATGTTGCCCGCGTTTTCCGGGCCGAAATCGAATTTCTCGTTCATTTGCGATCCCCTTTCACTTGCGGCTGATCGGTATGGTCTGCACGATGCTGTCAGGCACCGAGCGGCGCAGGTCGATGTTCAGAAGCCCGTTTTCCAGTCCCGCCGACACCACCTCGACCCCGTCCGCCAGCACGAAGCTGCGCTGGAAGGCGCGGGACGCGATGCCGCGGTGCAGGAAGACGCGGCCTTCCTCGGCCTCGGCCTGGCGGCCGCGAACCACCAGCTGACGGTCCTCCAGCGTGATCGACAGGTCGTCCTCGGAAAAACCGGCCACGGCCAGCGTGATGCGAAAGCCGTTGGGCCCCTGGTGTTCGATGTTGTAGGGCGGATAGCCCTCGGCGCCCTTGGCGGCCCTTTCGGCCAGGCGTTCCAACTGGTCGAACCCCAGCAGGAACGGATGAGCGGCCAGACTGATCTTGGTCATTCCCAAGCCCTTTGCATCAAAGCGACTGTCGGCCGGACCCCGGAACGGCGATCCGGCAAGACCAATATGTGGATGGATGCCGCCGGAAACAAGGGCTTGCCGCATCGCGGCGGCGCGATCTCAGGGCCGCAGGCCGCAGGCGGCCATCGCGGCCCGGATCGCCCGGCCCGAGCCGGCCAGCGGCAGGCTGCCCCGGCCGCGATCATCCGCAAGCTCGACCCCGCTGCCGCCCAGCAGCCCCGCCAGCAGCGCCGAGCCGCGCGCCGCCTGCGCCGCGCGCATGCCGCCGCTGGCGGCAAAGGGCTGGGCCACCCGCCGGCCGTCGATGCGCAGCACCAGCGAGCCGGGCGATCCGGCCATGCCCTCGACGGCGACCAGCCCCTCGCGGCCGCGCTGGCACATGTAGCTCAGCGCCAGCCGTCCGGATTGCACGCGGGCGTAATGCGTCCTGCCGCCATCTGCGGCGGCGTTGCTCCAGCCCGCGCCCTGTCGCGGCGGCTGGGCGGGCTTTCGGCCGGGCGCCGCCCCCTCGCATTGCTCGGCCACGCAGGCGTGATAGCGCGGGTTCGAGGCGGGACCGAAGTGATACAGGCACTGGTTGACGCAAAGCTGCATTTGCTCGCCCCCGGCCTGCGCAGATGCGGGGCCAGGCGGCAACAGCAGGGCAAGCGCAAGGGCGCAGGGCCTGAGAGGGGCGGTGCGGGGCATCGGCTGCTCCTGCATGGGTTCGGATGCAAGTTTCGGGCCGAAAGCCGCTTCGTGGCAAGCGTTTTCCACACCGGCTGCCTTGCGTTAACGCGTTCCCGCAAAACCATTAACAACGCCCGGAGGCCGCGCTATAACCAAGGCGATCCAGCCCGAGGCCCGAGATGAACGCCCAGCACGAGATGTCCCATGAAGAGATCGCCCGCGCCAAGCTGGAGGTGCTGCGGCGCGAACATCGGGATCTGGACGAGGCGATCGCCGCGCTGTCGAGCCAGAGCCTGACCCATTCGCTGACCCTGCAACGGCTGAAAAAGCAGAAGCTGGCGCTGAAGGACCGCATCGCCCGGCTCGAGGACGAGCTGACCCCCGACATCATCGCCTGATTGCATGATCCCGCCCGGCGCTGTAGGGCGGGGCGCAAAAGGGGGTCGAGCCATGGAAAAAGCCGCCGAAAAACCCGTCGGAATCATCATGGGCAGCCAGTCCGACTGGCCGACCATGCGCGAGGCCGCCGCCATCCTGGACGAATTGGGCATCGGCTACGAGGCCCGGATCGTTTCCGCCCATCGCACGCCGGACCGGCTGTGGGACTATGGCAAGACGGCGGTGGCGCGCGGGCTGAAGGTGATCATCGCCGGCGCCGGCGGGGCCGCGCATCTGCCGGGCATGATGGCCAGCAAGACCCGGGTGCCGGTGATCGGCGTGCCGGTGCAGACCAGGGCGCTGTCTGGCGTCGATTCGCTTTATTCCATCTTGCAGATGCCCAGGGGCTACCCGGTCGCCACCATGGCCATCGGCGCGGCGGGTGCCGCCAATGCCGGGCTGATGGCGGCGGGGATCCTGGCGATCTCGGACCCCGGACTGGCGGCGCGGCTGGAGGCCTGGCGCCAGGCGCTCAGCGATTCCATCCCCGAGGAGCCCAAGGATGAGTGAACTGGAACCCGGCGCCACCATCGGCATCCTGGGCGGCGGACAGCTGGGCCGCATGCTCTCGGTCGCGGCCAGCCGGCTGGGCTATCGCTGCCATGTCTATGAGCCGGGCGCCGCGCCGGCGGGCGATGTGGCGCATCGGCTGACCACCGCGCCCTATGAGGACCAGGCGGCGCTGCGCGCCTTCGCCGAATCGGTCGATGTCATCACCTATGAATTCGAGAACGTGCCGACGGCGGCGCTGGACCTGCTGGAATCGATCCGCCCGATCCGGCCGAACCGCCATGCCCTGGCGATCTCGCAGGACCGGCTGAGCGAAAAGGATTTCCTGGCCGGCATCGGCTTGCGCACCGCGCCCTATCGCAATGTCGAAACCGAATCCGACCTGCCCGAGGCACTGGCGACGCTGGGCGCGCCCGCGATCCTCAAGACCCGGCGGCTGGGCTATGACGGCAAGGGGCAGATCCGTTTTTCCGATGCCGGGCAGCGGGACTGGACCGGCGCCCCCTCGGTGCTGGAAGGGTTCGTGGAGTTCTCGGCCGAGATCAGCGTCATTGTGGCGCGCGGCGCGGACGGGCAGGTCGCGGCCTATGATCCGGGCCTGAACGTGCATCGCGAGGGCATCCTGCGCACCACCACCGTGCCCTGCGGCCTGCCGGCCAGCCTGCTGACCGATGCGGTGCTGATCGCGGCGCGCATCGTCAACGCGCTGGACTATATCGGCGTCATGGGGGTCGAGCTGTTCGTGACCGCGGACGGGCTGGTGGTGAACGAGATCGCGCCGCGCGTGCATAATTCCGGCCACTGGACGCAGGCCGGCTGCGCCGTGGACCAGTTCGAGCAGCATATCCGCGCCGTGGCCGGCCTGCCGCTGGGCGACGGCCAGCGTTACGCCGATGTCGAGATGGAGAACCTGATCGGCGACGACGTGCTGCGCCTGCCCGAGCTGCTGAAGCAGCCGCGCTGCCAGGTCCATCTTTACGGCAAGGGCGAGGCGCGCCCGGGCCGCAAGATGGGCCATGTCAACCGGGTGCGGTAAAGGCGCCCGCCACGCGGTCGAATTCCGCGCGATTGCCGGGAATGCCCAGGCGAATCCAGCGCGGATGCCAGGGAAAGATGCGGCTCCAGATGCCGGCGCGGGCCAGCCGCTCATGCGCGGCCTGCGCGTCGGGCGTATCGTAGAGCCGGAACAGATGCGTGCCGCCCACCAGCGGCCAATGCGGGGTGACGATCTGGTCGAGATGCAGCGCCGCCTCGGACAGCCAGACCACGGTGTCGTCGATCCATGCCGCGTCGGCCAGCGCCTGCGCGCCGATCTCCAGCGCCGGGCCGCTGACCGACCAGGGGCCGGTGCGCTCGGCAAGGCGCGCCAGCAGATCAGGGGCGGCGATGGCGAAGCCCAGCCGCAGCCCCGCGAGGCCCCAGAACTTGCCGAAGCTGCGCAGCACGGTGACGTTATCGGCACGCGTCGCGGCTGCCGACAGGTCGGGGCGCGGATCGGCAAAGCTTTCGTCCACCACCAGATGCCCGACCGTGGCGGCGATGGCGGCGATCTGCGCGGGCGGGAACTCGCGCCCGTCCGGGTTGTTCGGGTTCACGATCACCGCCAGGTCGGCACCCTCCAGCGCGGCCGGGTCGGTGGGCTCTGCCACCTCCCAGCCGGCGGCGCGCAGGCTGGCGGCGTGTTCGTTATAGGTCGGGGACAGCACCGCCGCGCGCCGGCCCGCCAGCACCTGCGGCAAAAGCTGGATCGCCGCCGAGGCGCCGGCCAGCGGCAGCACCTGGTCCTGCGGGCAGCCGAATCGGGCCGCGGCCGCGGCGCAGAGCCGGGCGGCATCGGCCCGCGTCGGCAGCGCGGTCAGGGCGTGGGGCGAAAGCGGCCCGGCAGGCCAAGGCCGGCGGTTGATTCCCGTGGACAGGTCGATCCAGTCCGCCCGGCCGAAGCGGCTGGCCGCCTTGTCGATGTCGCCGCCGTGGTCGCGCATGGGCAGGTTCCTCCTTGGCCGCCGTTGAACCTGCATGAAGGCCGGCGGTCAAGCGGCGGAGGCTGGCCGTCGCGCTCCGGTAACGGAATTTTCGCTTTACACCCTCGTGGAACCGGCACACGATATGTTGTAGGCACATCCCGGATACTACGCCGGGTGTAGTCTGGGCCACCAAGGGTTGGGGTTTTGACCTTGCCCCGCTCTCAGACAGGCAGGGGGACAGGATATGGCACAGCTGGACTTCATCCATAGCGATGACATCCATCCCATCGACATCGTGGAAACCGTCGCGGCGCATCACGAATGGGATTTCGACCGCCTGGCCGAGGACCAGATCGCCATGGCGGTCGAGGGCCAATGGCGCACCTATTCCATCACGCTGGCCTGGTCGCCGCGCGAGGAGGTGCTGCGGCTGATCTGCACCTTCGACATGGATCCGCCGGCCGAGAAGCTGCCGGCGCTCTACGAAGTCCTGAACCTGGCCAACGATCAGGTCTGGGACGGCGGCTTCACCTTCTGGGGCCCGCAGAAGCTGATGGTCTGGCGCTACGGGCTGGTGCTTGCGGGCGATGCCATCGCTGCGCCCTCGCAGATCGACCAGATGATCGGCAATGCCATCCTGGCCTGCGAGCGGTTCTATCCCTGTTTCCAGTTGGCCTGCTGGGGCGATGCGACGCCGGATGCCGCCATGGACATCGCCCTGTCCGAGGCCTACGGTCGCGCCTGAAATTTCCGCGGCAGCGCGGACAAGATCAGGGGGCAGGACATGGATTTTTCGGATCTGAATGCGCGCGGGCTGGTGCTGGTCGGCTGCGGCCGCATGGGCGGCGCGCTGCTGGACGGCTGGCTGAAGAACGGGCTGGCGGCGCGGGCGGTGCATGTGGTGGACCCCAATCCGCGGGCGGAACTGTCGGATCTGGGTATTTCGGTAAACGGAAAGCTGCCCGCGGCGCCCGCCGTGCTGGTAATCGCCGTCAAGCCGCAGATGATGGCGGATGTGCTGCCGCGGCTTTCGGTCGGGGCGGGGACGCTGGTCATCTCGGTCGCGGCAGGGGTGACGCTGGCGGCCTATGAGGCGGCGTTTCCGGCCGCGCCCATCGTGCGCGCCATGCCGAACACGCCGGCGGCCATCGGCCAGGGCATCACCGCCGTCATCGGCAATGCCAGGGCCGGTGAGGCCGAGATGGCGCTGGCCGAGGCGCTGCTTTCCGCCGTCGGCCGCGTCGTGCGGCTGGAGGGCGAGGACCAGATGGATGCGGTGACGGCGCTTTCTGGTTCGGGTCCGGCCTATGTCTTTCACATGATCGAGGCCATGGCGGCGGCCGGCGAGGCCGAGGGGCTTTCCGCCGCGCTGGCGCTGGACCTGGCGCGGGCCACCGTGGCCGGGGCCGGCGCGCTGGCCGTGCATGAGGACGCGGATCCGGCCAGGCTGCGCGAGGCCGTGACCTCGCCCGGCGGCACCACGGCGGCCGGTCTGAAGGAGCTGATGGACCCCAAGGCCGGCCTGCCGCCGCTGATGCGCCGCACCATAGCCGCCGCCGCCGCGCGGGGGCGGGAGCTGGGGAAATGAGCGAGCCGATCGCCTGGGCGGATTTCGAGAAGATCGAGATCCGCGTCGGCCGCATCACCCGTGCCGAGCCTTTCCCCGAGGCGCGGCGCCCGGCCTTCAAGCTGTGGCTGGATTTCGGACCCGAGATCGGCGAGCGGAAAAGCTCGGCCCAGATCACCCGGCATTACGCGCCGGACGGGCTGGTCGGCCGGCAGGTGCTGGCGGTGGTGAATTTCCCGCCGCGCCAGATCGGCCCCTTCATGTCCGAGGTTCTGGTGCTGGGCCTGCCGGACGAAGATGGCGAGGTGGTGCTGATCGGTCCCGAGCGCGAGGTGCCGGTCGGGGGGAGGATGTATTGATGAAGCTTCTGGTGACGCGCCGCATGACACAGGCGGCGGAACATGCGCTGTCGACCCGGTTCGAGACCGAGATCCTGGATCGTCAGGACGGGCTCAGCGTCGACGAGGCGGCGCGGGCGCTGGCCGATTACGACGCGATCCTGCCGACGCTGGGCGACCGCTTCACGGCCGAGGCCTTTCAGGGCCGGCCGCGCTGCCGCCTGCTGGCGAATTTCGGGGCCGGCTACAACCATATCGACGTGGCGGCGGCGGCGGCGGCCGGCGTCGCCGTGACCAACACCCCCGATGCCGTGACCGAGGCCACTGCCGACATCGCCCTGACCCTGATCCTGATGACCGCGCGCCGGGCGGGCGAGGGCGAGCGGCTGCTGCGCCGCGGCGCCTGGACCGGCTGGCAGCCGACGCAACTGCTGGGCCGCCATGTCACCGGCTGCACCGTCGGCATCATCGGCATGGGGCGCATCGGCAAGGCCATCGCCCGGCGCTGCCATTTCGGCTTCGGCATGGACGTGATCTTTCACAACCGCTCGGTGGTCTCGTCGCTGGATTTCCCGGCCCGGCAGGTGGCCAGCCTGGACGATCTGCTGGCGCAGTCGGATTTCGCCGTCATCGCCGTGCCCGGCGGGGCCGAGACCCGGCACATGATCGGCGCGCATGAGCTGGAGCGGCTGGGGCCGCGCTCCTACCTGATCAACATCGCCCGCGGCGACGTGGTCGAGGAGGCGGCGCTGGTCGAGGCGCTGGCGCAGGGCCGGATCGCCGGGGCGGGGCTGGATGTCTACGAGTTCGAGCCCCGTGTCTCGCCCGCGCTTTGCGCCATGGAGAACGTGACCCTGCTGCCGCATCTGGGCACCGCGGCCGAGGAGGTGCGCACCGCCATGGCCATGCGGGCGATGAACAACCTGGTCGCCTTTGCCGAGGGGCAGGCGCTGCCCGACCGGGTGAACTGATGGCGCCCGGCGACCGCGCCATGGCGCTGATCCGCGCGGGCATCGCCGCCGCCGATCCTGCTGCCGCGGTGGCGCGCGGCATGGCCGAGGTGCTGGCCGATCCGCCGGGGCCGGGCGGGCGCTGGCTGGTGATCGCCGTCGGCAAGGCCGCCCGCGCCATGGCCGCGGCGGCGCTGGAGGCGCTGCCGGGGGCCGAGGCGCTGGTAGTGACCAATGCCGGCAATGACGCGGCGCTGGCCGGGGCGCGGGTCATGCGCGCCGGCCATCCGCAGCCCGACGCCGATGGCGCGGCGGCGGCCGAGGCGGTGATCGCCAGGCTTGCCTCTGCGGGGCCGCAGGACCGGGTGCTGGCGCTGATCTCGGGCGGCGGCTCGGCCATGCTGCCGGCGCCGGCCGAGGGCATGGCGCTGGCCGACAAGCAGGCGGTGAACCGGCTCTTGCTGGCCTCGGGTGCGGATATTGCACAGGTGAACCTGATCCGGCAGGGCCTGTCGCGGCTCAAGGGCGGCGGCTGGCTGCGGCTGTCGCGGGCGCCGCTGACGGCGCTGATCCTGTCGGATGTGCCGGGGGACGACCTGCGGGTCATCGCCTCGGGACCGACGGTGGCGCCGGTCGGCACGCGGGCGCAGGCGGCCGATCTGGCGCGTGCGCTGGGCATCTGGGAGCATATGCCCGAGGCGGCCCGCGCGGCGCTCAAGCGCCCCGAGGACCGCCGCGCCCTGCCGCAGGCCAGGAACATCCTCGTCGGCTCGAACGCGCTTTCCGTCGCGGCCATGGTCGCGGCCGGGGCCGATCCCGCGCCGATCCTGCTTTCGGGCGACGTGCAGGATTGCGCGCAGGCGATCTGGGCCTTGGCACCGGGGTTGCGGCCCGGCCAGGCGCTGGCCTTCGGCGGCGAGACCACGGTGAAACTGGTCGGCGATGGCATGGGCGGGCGCAACCAGGAACTGGCGCTGCGCCTGGCGCTGCTGGCCGAGGCGCAGCCGGTGGATTTCGACTGGGCCTTTGCCGCGGTCGGCAGCGACGGGCGCGACGGGCCCGGCGAGGCCGCGGGCGGGCTGGTCGGCCCCGCCACGCCGGCGGCGATCCGGGCGGGCGGCATCGATCCCGCCACGGCGCTGGCAAGGAACGATTCGACCCCGGCGCTGGCGGCGGGCGATGCGCTGGTGGTGACGGGCGCGACCGGCACCAATGTCGCCGACCTGGCGGTGCTGGTGCGCGGCTGAGCGGCGCGCGGTCCCGGGTTCGCCTGCCTGCAAGGCTGCCCTGCACCCGCCCGCCTTGCCCGTCCTTCCGGCAGGGCCTAAGACCGAAAGGCACGAGCCGCATGACGGGGAACCCGATGAGATCCACCCTGAGCTACATGACCTGGCCCTTCGTCGTCACCGGTGCGGGCCTGGCGCTGGCCGCCTTCCTTGGCTGGGAATATCACGGCACCGGCTCGGGGGCCTTCGCATTCTTCCTGATCGCCGGCATCCTGGCGGTGCTGGAAATCTCGCTCAGCTTCGACAATGCGATCGTCAATGCCAACAAGCTCAAGCAGATGGTGCCGAAATGGCAGCGCCGCTTCCTGACCTGGGGCATCCTGATCGCGGTCTTCGGCATGCGGGTGATCTTTCCGCTGCTGGTGGTGGTCATCGCCGCCCATCTCGCACCATGGGAGGCCATTCGTCTGGCCGCCACCCAGCCGCAGGAATATTCCCGCATCATCCACGAGGCGCATCTGCCCATCGCGGCCTTCGGCGGCTCGTTCCTGATGCTGGTGGCGCTGAACTATTTCTTCGACGAGGCCAAGGACGTGGACTGGATCAAGGGCGTCGAGGCCGCGCTGCGCAAGCTGGGCGAGATCCGCGGCATGGAGGTCGGCTTCGTGCTGGTCTGCATGCTGGTGATCGTCGGCCAGCTGCCGGCGGAAAAGGAGCATGCCTTCATCATCGCCGCGATCTGGGGGGTGATCACCTATCTGCTGGTGGACATGCTGGGCCATGTTCTGGACCGCTGGGGCGGCGGGCCGCAGCCGGTCGACATGGCGCGCGGCGGTTTCGGCGCCTTCCTCTATCTCGAGGTGCTGGACGCCTCTTTCAGCTTCGACGGGGTGATCGGCGCCTTCGCGCTGACCCAGAACCTGTTCCTGATCGCCATCGGGCTTGGCATCGGCGCGATGTATGTGCGCTCGATGACGGTGATGCTGGTCGAACGTGGCACGCTCGCCGCCTTCCGCTATCTCGAACATGGTGCCTTCTGGTCGATCTTCGTGCTGTCCATCCTGATGTTCGTCCAGACCCTGCGGCCGATCCCCGAAGTGGTCACCGGCCTTCTGGGCGCCTGTTTCATCGGCATGGCCTTCCTCAGCTCGCTGGCCTGGCGCCGCCGTCACCCGCACGGCTGAGATTGCCGCTCTTTCCGTTTTCCAAATACCCATGCTACGGCGCCCAGGGGCGCGGTTGCCGGGGTATTTGGGGAACAGAGAAGGCGCGCCGGGATGTCCCACCGGGTCGCGCCTTGCCGGTTGCGCCGTTCGGATGAGTATTTGGGAAACGGTGATAGCGCCGGTCTTCAGGCCCTGCCGTCCAGCGGCCGGGTCGCGCGATGGAGCCAGTCGCGCACCTCGCCCTCGACCAGGGGCGAGATCTTCTCCCAGACCTGCGCGTGATAGGCGTCGAGCCAGGCGATCTCGGCCGGGGCGAGCAGTCCGGGCTCGATGAGGCGACGGTCGATCGGGGCAAAGGTCAGGGTCTCGAAGCCCAGCATCTCGCGGCCATCCGGGCTTTCGCGCTTCTCGACCACGATCAGGTTCTCGATGCGGATGCCGAAGGCGCCCTCGCGGTAATAGCCCGGCTCGTTCGACAGGATCATGCCGGGCTGCAGAGGAATCTCCGAGATGCGCGAGATCCGGACCGGCCCTTCATGCACGGACAGGCCGGCGCCGACGCCATGGCCGGTGCCGTGGTCGTAATCCATGCCCTCGGACCAGAGCGGTGCACGGGCCAGCGCGTCGATATGGCAGCCGGCGACGCCCTTGGGGAACTGCACCTGCGAGATGGCGATCATGCCCTGAAGCACGCGGGTATAGGGCCGCCGCGCCGCCGGATCGGCTGGGCCCATCGGCAGGGTGCGGGTGATGTCGGTGGTGCCGTTGGCATATTGCCCGCCGGAATCGACCAGCAGCACATGGCCGGGCAGGATGCGCAGGTTGCTTTGCCGGTCGACATGGTAATGCGGGATCGCGGCATGCGGGCCTGTGGCTGCGATCGTGTCGAAGCTGATGTCGAGGATGCCGCGCGCCACGCGCAATTCCTCAAGCCTTTGCGCCACGTCGATCTCGGTCAGCGGCTCGGCGTCCAGATGCGCGGCGCGGGCGTCGAGCCAGCACAAGAGTTCCGCCACCGCCGCGCCGTCCTGCAGATGCGCGGCGCGCATGCCGGCGATCTCGGCCGGGTTCTTGCAGGCTTTCGGCAGGATCACCGGGTCCGGGCCCTCGGCAATGGGGGTCTTCATGCTTTCGATCAGCGCGAAGACCCGGTCGGGCGCGCTGGCCGGATCGACCCGCACCGGGCCGGCAAGGTTGGTCAGCGCCGGGGTCAGCGCATCGAGCGGCAGCACCGAGACCGCGTTGCCAAGCGCCGCCCGCACCTCCGCGCCGAACTTGGCCGGGTTGGTGAAGACGGCGACATGGCCGTTCTCCTCGATGATGGCGAAGCATTGCACCACCGGGTTCTTCGGCACGTCCGCCCCGCGGATGTTCAGAAGCCACGAGACCGAATCGGGCAGCGTCAGCACCGCCGCCTGCTGCCCGGCCTCGCGCAGCGCCTGGGCGATGCGGGCGCGCTTCTCGGTCGCGGTCTCGCCGGCGATCGCGTCGGGCCAGAGCCGCACCGCGCCCACCGGCGCCTCGGGCTGGTCGGGCCAGATCGCATCGACCGGGTTCGTGTCGAGCGCGATCAGGGCGATGCCCGAACCGGCCAGGCCCTTTTCCATCTCGCGGATCTCGCGCCGCGTGTGCAGCCAGGGGTCGTAGCCGATGCGCCCGCCCTCGGGCAGCGCCTCGCGCAGCCAGTCGGCGGGCTTGGTTTCCGGCCAGGGCACCGGGGTGAAATGCGCGGGGTCGACCTCGGCCTTGACCTGCACGCGATAGCGGCCGTCGATGAACACCCCGGCGCGGTCGGGGGTGACGATGCAGAAACCGGCGCTGCCGGTGAAGCCGGTCAACCAGGCCAGCCGCGCGTCGCGCGCCGCGACATATTCGCCCTGATGCGCATCGGCGCGCGGCACCAGGAAGCCGTCGAGCCCGCGCGCCGCCAGTTCGCGGCGCAGCGCGGCCAGCCGGGGCGGATGCGCGGCGGGGTCGGAATGGCTGTCGTAATTCTGGAACATGCTTGCCTCTGGGTCTTGTTCTGGGTGTCAGGCGCGGGCCAGCGCCGCGCGCGCGCCGGGCAGGGTGCGCGCGAGGCCGTCGGCCAGGGCCTGGGCGCTGCGGCGGTGGTGGAAATCGGCGGCGACGCGGGCGCGGGACGCCTGGGCCAGCCGCCGCGCTTCCGCGGGATCGGCGTGCAGCCGGGCGATCTCCTCGGCCATGATCTCGGGGCGTTCGGGCGGCACCAGGATCGCGTCGCGGCCCGAGGTGATCAGCTCGTGATTGCCGCCGACATCGGTGACGACCACCGGCATCTCCATCGCCATCGCTTCCATGATCGCGACCGAGATGCCCTCGTTCAGGCTGGCCAGCGCAAAGATATGCGCGCGCTCCAGCCCCTCGCGCACCCGATCCTCGCTGACCGCGCCCAAAAGCGTGACCGCGTCGCCGAGGCCCTTCCCGGCGATCAGCGCGTCGAGCTGGCGGTGATAGCCCGAACCGCCCTGCTCGTCCTCGCCGGCGATTTCCAGCCGGGCGTCGATGCCCTGGGCGCGCAGCAGGGCGACGGTCTCGATCAGGTGGTCGTGGCCCTTGACCGCGTTCAGCCGGCCGCAGCTGAAAATGCGCAGCGCCTCGCCGGGGGCAGGAGGCTGCCAGGGCGTCCGGCGCCGGATCTGGTCGAGGTCCACGCCCATCGGCGCGACATTGATGACGGCGGGGCGGTCGGTGCCGATCTCGCGCTCGGCCACCCGCGTCAGCAATTGCGAGATGATGGTGGCGAAGCGCGCATGGCGCCATTTCTGCCGCTGGTTCGGCCCGTAGCCCTCCAGCGTCGGCCCGTGCAGGGTCAGGCTGTAGCCGGGCCCGCCCAGGCGTTCGGCGAGCATGGCGATATTGGCGCTGTCGGCGCAGCTGTGGACATGGACATGGTTCCAGCCCTGCTGGCGGGCGATACGCTTCAGCCGCGCGCCCATGGCCAGCAGCGCCAGCATGCGCAGACGGCCCTTGACGCCCTGCGCCTCGGCGGTCAGCGCCGCGCCCAGGCCGCGCGCCCAGCCGGCGGGCCCCGAGCGCAGGAATTCCGCAAGGATGCCCAGGCCCTCGCCGCCCAGCGGCATCAGGTAGCGGGTCCGGGCCTGTGCCTCGGCCGCCCAGGCATGCGAGGCGACGGCGCGCGGCGGCGGCCGGGTCGAGATCAGCTCGGCCTCGATCCCCAGTTCCGCCAGCGCCTGCCGCTCGCGCCACAGGAAGATATGGGTCTGGCCCGGAAATTCGGGAATGAAGAAGCCGATCTTCAGCACGTCAAATCCTTTGGCCTGTCAGGCGGAAAGCGGCCCCGGTCCGACGAAATTGGTCGCATGGGACGCCGGGCAGATCAACCAGCCCGAAAGAACAGGTTCAGCCGGCGCGGCGCAGGTTCATGGCGCGGGCGCGTTTCCTGGGATCGGCCTCGAACAGGGCGGCAAGCTGCTCGGTCATGGCGCCGGCCAACTGTTCGGCATCGGTGATCGTCACCGCGCGCTGGTAATAGCGGGTCACGTCATGGCCGATGCCGATGGCCAGCAGTTCCACCTGCTTCTTGCGCTCGATCATCGCGATCACGTCGCGCAGGTGCTTTTCCAGGAAATTCGCCGGGTTGACCGAAAGGGTCGAATCGTCCACCGGCGCCCCGTCCGAGATCACCATCAGGATGCGCCGCGCCTCGGGCCGCCGGGCCAGCCGCCGATGCGCCCATTCCAGCGCCTCGCCGTCGATATTTTCCTTGAGGAGCCCCTCTTTCATCATCAGGCCCAGGTTCGGCCGCACCCGCCGCCAGGGTGCATCGGCACCCTTGTAGATGATATGACGCAGGTCGTTCAGCCGCCCCGGCTGCGCCGGCCGGCCGGCGGTCAGCCATTTCTCGCGGCTCTGGCCGCCCTTCCAGGCGCGGGTGGTGAAGCCCAGGATCTCGACCTTGACCTGGCTGCGTTCCAGCGTCCGGGCCAGCACATCGGCGCAGATCGCGGCGATCGAGATCGGCCGGCCCCGCATCGAGCCGGAATTGTCCAGCAGCAGCGTGACCACGGTGTCGCGGAACTCGGTGTCCTTTTCGACCTTGAAGGACAGGGGCGTCGTCGGGTTCGCCACCACGCGGGCCAGGCGGCCGGCGTCCAAGACCCCCTCCTCCTTGTCGAATTCCCAGCTGCGGTTCTGCTGCGCCTGCAGGCGGCGTTGCAGCTTGTTGGCCAGCCGCGAAACCGCGCCGCGCAGGGGCTCCAGCTGCTTGTCCAGATAGGCGCGCAGCCGCTCCAGCTCGGCCGGGTCGGCGAGGTCCTCGGCGCGGATCTCCTCGTCGAATTCCTGGGCATAGACGCGGTAGTCCGGGCTCGCCTCGCTGACCTGCGGCGGCAGGTCGGGCGGCGTCTCGGCCTCGGACATCTCGGCCTCGTCCACCAGTTCCTCGTCGGACTGGTCGTCCATGCTGACCTGGGCCTGGCGTTCGTCCTGGGTCTGGTCCTGGGTGCGCTCGGGGCTGGCCTCGGCGTCCTCGTCCTGGTTCTGGTCGCGGGACTGGTTGTCGCCAGCCTCCTCGTCCTGCTCGGCGTTTTCCTCGGCCTCGTCTTCCTGCGGCTCGTCGGGGTCTTCGCCCAGCTGGTCGCCATAGCCCAGGTCGGCGATCACCTTGCGGGCGAGCCGGGCGAAGGCCGCCTGGTCGGCCAGCACCTCGCCCACATGATCGAGATCGGCGCCGGCCTGTTCCTCGACGAAGGGGCGCCACAGGTCCGCGACATGCTGCGCGGCCGAGGGCAGGGCGCGGCCCGTCGCCGCCTGCCGCACGATATAGCCCGCCGCGACGGCCAGCGGCGCATCGGCCGGGGCCTTGATCTGGCCATAGCCCTTGCGCTCGGCCTCCTGGCCCAGCTTGGCGTCGATGTTGCTGAGCGCGCCGGGCATGTCGCGCGCGCCCAATGCCTCGCAGCGCGCGGTCTCCATCGCCTCGTAGAGGTCGCGCGCCATCGGCCCGGCGGGGGCGTATTTCGCATGGGTCGCGGCGTCGTGGTGGCGCAGCTTCATCGCCAGGGCGTCGGCGGTGCCGCGCGCCAGCAGCACCTCGTCTCGGGTCATGCGGCGGCTGACCTGCGGCAGGCGCATGGTGTCGCCCGCCACGCCGGACGGGTCGGCGGTGAAGGTCACGTTCAGCTCGTGATCCTCGGCCAGCGCGCGGGTGGCCTCGGTCAGGGCCTTCTTGAACGGATCGGCGGGGTTGTCGGATTTTTTCATGGGCTGTTCCAGAAATCGCCTTTGTCCGCCATTGCACTACATTCGCAGCAAAAGGCCAAGAAACGAGCGTAGCGAGGTTGCTCTTCCATCATTCGTAAAACCTCAGCAGCGGTGCGCAGGAGGCTTTGTCTTGTGCGTAGATTGTCGCCGTGGGTTCGGGTTGATGGACGTCGAAGCCGCCGAATGCGTCAAGATAGGCTTTCGTAAAGCTGGTCTCCGTCATCGGCGAGGCCAGCGGGAAGCTCTTGACCGTATCGACCTCCAGAGCCCAACGAACGGAATCCCCGCGCTTTTCGTCGCGCCCGGTCACCGGATTGCTGCGCAGAACCATCCCGACTGCAATTGTAGCTTGCACGAAGTCCCGGCAACGGGTCTGCACATAGGCCGCGTCGTCAGCGTTCGGGTCGGCCGAGAGGGGTATCAGCGTTGCAGCCTTATCCTCGTTCGGCATGCCCGCGGTCAGGGCTGCGGCCATCGCCGGCAGGGCCATGGCCATCGTGCAAATGCTGACCGCCCCCCGCATCACCCCGCCTTGACCGCCGCGCTTTCCGGCAGTTCCTCGTCGAAGAGCCGCTGATAGAACTCGGCCACCGTCTGCCGCTCCAGCTCGTCGCATTTGTTCAGGAAGGTCAGGCGGAAGGCATAGCCTACGTTATCGCCGAAGATCCGCGCGTTCTGCGCCCAGGCGATCACCGTCCGGGGCGACATCACCGTCGAAAGATCCCCCTGCATGAAGGCCGTGCGCGTCAAGTCGGCCAGCGTCACCATCTGGTTGATGATCTTGCGGCCCTTCTCGGTGTTGTAGGTCGGGTTCTTGGCCAGCACGATGGCGGCCTCGGCGTCGTGGCTCAGGTAATTCAGCGTCGAGACCAGCGACCAGCGGTCCATCTGGCCCTGGTTGATCTGCTGCGTGCCGTGATAGAGGCCCGTGGTGTCGCCCAGGCCCACGGTGTTCGCCGTCGCGAACAGGCGGAAATAGGGATTGGGCGTGATGACCTCGTTCTGGTCCAGCAGCGTCAGCTTGCCATCGGCCTCCAGCACGCGCTGGATCACGAACATCACGTCGGCGCGGCCGGCGTCGTATTCGTCGAAGACGATCGCGGTCGGGTTGCGCAGCGCCCAGGGCAGGATGCCTTCGTGAAAGACCGTGACCTGCTTGCCGTCCACCAGCTTGATCGCGTCCTTGCCGATCAGGTCGATGCGGCTGACATGGCTGTCCAGGTTCACCCGCACGCAGGGCCAGTTCAGCCGCGCCGCCACCTGCTCGATATGCGTCGATTTGCCGGTGCCGTGATAGCCCTGGATCATCACCCGGCGGTTATAGGCAAAGCCCGCCAGGATCGCCAAGGTGGTATCGGGATCGAACTTGTAGGTCGTGTCGATGTCGGGCACCCGGTCCGAGCGTTCGGCAAAGCCCTTGACCTTCATGTCGCTGTCTAGGCCGAAGACCTCGCGCAGGTCGATTTCCTCGGTCGGTTTCGCGTTCTGATCCAGCATGGGCGGCCCTTTCGATTGTCCCATGCTTGATGAATGATTCCCCGCACGGGTGCAAGCCGGGCAAGGGGCGGGAACCGTCGCCGGGGCCGCGAATTGCGCATGGGCGCGCCGCCGCCTAGAGTGCGGCGCGGGAAACCAGGGACGGGAAACGGGCATGAGCGGATTGCTGGCGCTGCTGGATGACGTGGCGGGGATCGCCAAGATCGCGGCGGCGTCGATCGACGACGTGGCGGGGCAGGCGGTCAAGGCCGGCAGCAAGGCCGCCGGCGCGGTGATCGACGACGCGGCGGTGACGCCGAAATACGTGCACGGCTTTTCCGCCGCGCGCGAGGTGCCGATCGTGATGAAGATCGCCCGCGGCTCGCTTTACAACAAGCTGGTGATCCTGCTGCCCATCGCGCTGCTGCTCTCGGCCTTTGCGCCCTGGGCGATCACGCCGCTGCTGATGCTGGGCGGCTCCTACCTGTGTTTCGAGGGCGCCGAGAAGGTCCTGCATGCGCTCAGCCACCACAAGGTCAACGAGCCGCATCTGAAGACGACCGCCGAGGGCGCCGCCGGGCTGGAAGAGGAACGGGTGCGCGGCGCGATCAAGACCGACTTCATCCTCTCGGCCGAGATCATGACCATCGCGCTGGCCACGATCCCGAACGGCGACGCGATCTGGATGAAGGCGCTGATCCTGGCCGTGGTGGCCCTGGGCATCACCGTCGCGGTCTACGGCTTCGTGGCGCTGATCGTGAAGGCGGACGATTTCGGCCTGCACCTGCACGAGCGCGGCGGCCCCGGCGCGGCGCTGGGCCGCGGCATCGTCCATGTCATGCCGGGCTTCATGAAGGTGCTGACCGTGGTCGGCACCGCGGCGATGATCTGGGTCGGCGGCCAGATCGTCATCCACGGGCTGCACGAACTGGGCCAGCACCAGCCCTATGAATGGATCCATGGCATGGCCGCGGCCGCGGCCCGGGCCCTGCCCGCTGCGCCCGGCTTCGCCGCCTGGGCCGCCACCGCCTTCTTCGACGGCATCTTCGGGGTGCTCTGGGGCATGATCCTGATCCCGGTGGCGCATTACGCCGTCACCCCCGCCATCGAGGCGGTGAAGGGCGCGGTGGGCGCCAAGTCCTGACCCCGGCTTGCCCTTGGCCGGCTGCCGGGACTATCAACTGCCATACCAATGCCGCAGGAGATCTCCATGCCGATTCCCGCCCCGGCCCTCGACGCGCTTTCCGCGCTTCTGGGCGCGCGCCTGTCCACCAGCGGCGCCGACCGCGAGTTGCACGCCCAGTCCGAGACCTTTCACCGCGCCCCGCCGCCCGATGCCGTGGCCTGGCCGGTCTCGACCGAGGAGGTCTCGCGCATCGCCGCCATCTGCCACGCGCATCGCGTGCCGATGATCGGCTGGGGCACCGGCACCTCGCTGGAGGGGCAGGCCCTGGCGCCGCAGGGCGGGCTGGTCATCGACCTGTCGAAGATGGACCGGGTGCTGGAGATCCGGGCCGAGGACATGCAGGCCAGCGTCCAGCCCGGCTGCACGCGCGAGGCGCTGAATACCGAATTGCGGGCGACCGGGCTGTTCTTCCCGGTCGATCCCGGCGCCAATGCCTCGCTGGGCGGCATGGCGGCGACGCGCGCCTCGGGCACTACGGCGGTGCGCTACGGCACCATGCGCGACAATGTGCTGGCGCTGGAGGTGGTGCTGGCCGACGGGCAGGTGATCCGCACCGGCACGCGGGCGGCGAAATCCAGCGCCGGCTATGACCTGACCGGGCTTTTCGTCGGCTCGGAGGGCACGCTGGGCATCATCACCGAACTGACCCTGAAGCTGCACGGCCAGCCCGAGGAGGTCGCCGCGGCGGTCTGCGGCTTTCCGACGCTGGAGCAGGCGGTGGAATGCGTCACCGCGACGATCCAGTCGGGCATCCCCATGGCGCGGATCGAGTTCATCGACGCCGACGTGGTGCGTGCCTTCAACCGCGCCTCGGGCACGCAGATGCACGAGGGCCCGCACCTGATGGTCGAGTTCCACGGCGGACCCGCCTCGGTCAAGGGCGATGCCGAGGCCTTCGGCGCGCTGGCGGGCGAGTTCGGCGGCACCGGCTTCGACTGGGCGACCACGCCCGAGGCGCGGGCGGCGCTGTGGAAGATGCGGCATAATGCCTATCGCTCGTGCCTGGCCTTGCGGCCGGGGGCGACGGCGGTGGTGACGGATGTCTGCGTGCCGATGTCGCACCTGCCCGCCGCCGTGGCCGCGGCGGCCGAGGACATCCGCGCCGAGGGCCTGCTGGGCCCCATCGTCGGCCATGTCGGCGACGGCAACTTCCACGCCCAGATCCTGGTGATGCCCGGAGACGAGGCCGAGCTGGCCGCCGCCAAGCGCGTCGCGCTGCGCATGGCCGAGCGCGCCATCGCGGTGGGCGGCACCATCACCGGCGAGCATGGCGTGGGCATCGGCAAGAAGCCCCTGATGCCCGCCCAGCACGGCGCTGCCATCGGCGTGATGGCGGCGATCAAGCTGGCACTGGACCCCCAGGGGGTGCTGAATCCCGGCAAGCTGGTGCCGGAGGTGGGCTGAGGCGCAAGGCGCGCCGGCACAGTCCGGCCGGGGCGCCGCCCGTCCGCATCGGCAGCGCATCCCGGCAAGGAGGAACGGGAAATGCCAATGCCATGGACCTATCGCCATGCGTCCAAGGAATGGCGCGCGATTCTCGACGATCTCAAGGACCGCATGGACCTGGTCTCGGACAACAGCGCCTATACCGCCCTGGACGGCGTACTCCAGGCCTTTCGGCGCCGACTCACGGCGCAGCAGGGGCTGGACTTCGCATCCGTCCTGCCAGCGATTCCCAGGGCGATCTTCGTCGCCGACTGGAAACCCGACGAGAAGCCGGTGCCCTTTGCCGACCGCCGGACCATGACCCGAGAGGCGCAACAGCTCCGGCCGCATCACAACCTGACCCCGGACAACGCCATCGAGGCCGTGGCCTGGACCATCCGCCGCTATGTGAACAAGGCGGATTTTCAGCGCGTCCTGGAATGCCTGCCGCCGGGCGCAGTCCAGTTCTGGCATGTCGATGTGGCCGACCCCAGGGAGATCGGGCCGCGGATCTTCTGAAACGTGCCGCACAACCTGCGGTGGAGATGCGCGCCGGCCGGGGTGTCCCTGACAAACTCGTGACTGTCACGCCATCGTGACAGAGCGTCGCACCTTTGCGATAAGGACACGAAGCGCCGAGTACAGGCGCAGGGGCAGAGCGCGCGACATGCGCGCAGGCAGAGGGCAGAGATGACATTCCTGGGCAAGATTTTCACGGCGTTGGCGCTGGTCGCGCTGGCCTCCTGCGGGGGGCCTTCCAGCGGGCCGGCGGTGATGGCGGGGCAGGGCAGCGGCCCGCAATTCGGCGACAGCGCGCCCCATCCCTGGATCGGCGGGCATCCCTATGACCACCCGATCCACGGCATCGACATCTCGCGCTGGCAGGGCGACATCGACTGGCACCGGGTGCGCGGCTCGGGCATCAGCTTCGCCTTCATCAAGGCGACCGAGGGCGGCGACCATGCCGACCCGAACTTCCGCCGCTACTGGCGCGAGGCGGCGCAGGCGCGCATCCCGCGCGGCGCCTATCACTATTTCTATTTCTGCCGCTCGGGCTCGGAGCAGGCGGCCTGGTTCATCGCCAACGTGCCCAGGGAGCGCGGCGCCATGCCGCCGGTGCTGGACCTGGAATGGACCGCCTCCAAGACTTGCCCGCATCGCCCGGCCAGCCATGAGGTGCTGCGCGAGGCCAAGATCTTCAAGGACATCCTGCACCGGCATTACGGCCAGCGCCCGATCATCTACACCACGGTCGATTTCTACCGCGACAACAACCTCGGCTCCTGGCCCGAGGAGTTCTGGCTGCGCTCGGTCGCGGGCCATCCGCGCATCGTCTATCCCGGCCAGCGCTACACGTTCTGGCAATATACCGGCACCGGCATCGTGCCGGGGATCCGCGGCAACGTGGACCTGAACGTCTTTGCGGGCTCGCCCGCGCAGTGGCGGGCATGGCTGAACCAGCGCCTGCAATAAGGCGCGGCCTGCTCTGGGCCGAGTTCGCGGCGCTCTATGTCGGGACGCCGCTGGTGATCGCGCTGTTCCTGCCCGGCCATATGCTGTTCGAGGCGCTGGCGGTGTTCAGCCTGGCGGGGCTGGGCCTCTTGTGGCGCACCGGCGGCTTTCACTGGCACAGCCTGGTGCGCGGCTGGAGCCGGCTGCCCTGGCGCGAGATCCTGGCCGTGGCGCTGGCCACCCTGCTGGTGGGGCTGGCGATCCTGGCGCTCGACCGCCCGAACTCGATCTTCCAGATCGTGCGGCAGCGGCCCGAGTTCCTGCCGGTGATCTGGACCTTCTATCCGATCCTCTCGGCCCTGCCGCAGGAACTGATCTTTCGCCCGCTGTTCTTTCACCGCTACGCCGCACTGCTGCCGGCGGGGCAGGGGGCGATCGCGCTGAACGCGGCGGTGTTTTCCTTTGCCCACCTGATGTATTGGTCCTGGGTGGTGGCGGTGCTGACCTTCGTCGGCGGCTGGGTCTTTGCCCGCGCCTATCTGGAGCGCGGCTTTCCCTCGGCCTGGGTGCTGCATGCGGTGGCGGGGAACGTCCTCTTCGCTGTCGGCATGGGCGCCTATTTCTACACCGGCAACGTGGTGAGGCCGTTCTGATTGCTTGACTTCGCCGGCGCGGCGCGGTTCATGCGGGGCCGATACGCAAGGGGAAAAACGATGAGCGCCTATCGCAGCCATACCTGCGGCGAGCTGACCGCCGCTGCCGCCGGGTCCGAAGTCCGTCTGTCCGGCTGGGTCCACCGGGTCCGCGACCATGGCGGGGTGCTGTTCATCGACCTGCGCGACCATTACGGGATCACACAGGTGATCGCCGACAGCGACTCGCCCGCCTTCCCGGCGCTGGAAAAGCTGCGGGCCGAGACGGTGATCCGCATCGACGGCCGCGTCAAGCTGCGCGACCCGAGCCTGGTCAACCCCAAGCTGCCCACCGGCGAGATCGAGGTCTATGCCACCGCCATGGAGGTGCTGGGCGCCTCGGACGACCTGCCGCTGCCGGTTTTCGGCGATCAGGACTATCCCGAGGAGACGCGGCTGACCTATCGCTTCCTCGACCTGCGCCGCGAAAGCCTGCACAACAACATCATGCTGCGCTCGCGCGTGGTGAAATGGCTGCGCGACGCGATGTGGGATCAGGGCTTCACCGAGTTCCAGACCCCGATCATCACCGCCTCCTCGCCCGAAGGGGCGCGCGACTTCCTAGTGCCCTCGCGCCTGCATCCGGGCAAGTTCTACGCCCTGCCGCAGGCGCCGCAGCAGTTCAAGCAGCTGATCATGGTTGCGGGCTTTGACAAGTATTTCCAGATCGCGCCCTGCTTCCGCGACGAGGATCCGCGCGCCGACCGCTCGCCCACCGATTTCTACCAGCTCGACATGGAGATGTCCTTCGTCGAGCAGGAAGACGTGTTCCGCGCCATCCAGCCGGTGATCCAGGGCCTGTTCGAGACCTTCGGCGGCGGCCGCCGCGTCGATGCGACCTGGCCGCGCATCCCCTATGCCGAGGCGATGCTGAAATACGGCTCGGACAAGCCCGACCTGCGCAACCCCATCGAGATGCAGGTGGTTTCGGATCATTTCCGCGGCTCGGGCTTCGCGATCTTCGCGAAGCTGCTGGAACAGGAGGGCACCGAGGTCCGCGCCATTCCCGCGCCCACCGGCGGCTCGCGCAAGTTCGCCGACCGCATGAACGCCTTTGCGCAGAGCCAGGGCCTGCCCGGCATGGGCTATATCTTCTGGCGCAAGGCCGAGGACGGCACGACCGAGGCCGCCGGCCCCATCGCCAAGGCGCTGGGTGCCGAGAAGACCGAGGCGATCCGCATCCAACTGGGCCTGGGCGAGGGCGATGCGGCCTTCTTCCTGGGCGGCAAGCCCGAGACCTTCGAGGCCGTCGCCGGCCGCGCCCGCAACGAGATCGGCCGCGAGCTGGGCCTGATCGACGAGAACCAGTTCAAGTTCGCCTGGATCGTCGATTTCCCGATGTATGAAAAGGGCGAGGACGGGCGCATCGACTTTAGCCACAACCCGTTCTCGATGCCGCAGGGCGGGCTGGATGCGCTGGAGGGCGACCCGCTGGCGGTCAAGGGCTATCAATACGACCTGGCCTGCAACGGCTATGAACTGGTCTCGGGCGCGATCCGCAACCACCGGCCGGAAATCATGTTCCGGGCCTTCGAACTGGCCGGCTATGGCCGCGACGAGGTGGAAAAGCGGTTCGGCGGCATGGTCAAGGCCTTTCGCTATGGCGCGCCGCCGCATGGCGGCTGCGCGGCGGGGATCGACCGCATCGTCATGCTGCTGGCCGACGAAGTGAACATCCGCGAGGTCATCATGTTCCCGATGAACCAGCGCGCCGAAGACCTGATGATGGGCGCCCCCAGCGAGCCGACGAACGAGCAGCTGCGCGAATTGCGCCTGCGGGTGCTGCCGCGCGAGTAAGCGTGGCGGCGCTGCGTCGGCAGTCTGTTGCCGCATCGCCGCATGCTGAAGAAAGCGTGAACTGACCTTGGGCCGAGGCCGTGCCATAACCCTGTGCATGGGGGCGATTTCCCCTGCAAGGATGATTGCATGAGCTTTGGATTTCCCGAACTGGCGGCGATCCGGCTGGGCTTTGGTCTGTCGCCGCTGATGCCGCCGCCCGCCGATGTCGAGGCGGTTCTGGCCGGTCCCGCAAGCGCCGGTCCTGGCCCCGAGGCGATGACCACCGAAAAGGCCAGCGCCTTCGCGACGCGGTTTCGCGAACTCCGCCTGGCCCGGCGCGAGGAGCGGCCCGAGCCGCCCGAGGGGCAGGAGGCCGAGCGCCGGCTCGGCGAACTGCCGGTCGAGGGCCTGCGCCTCCGGGTGATCCGCGCCCTGGACGACCCGATCGGCTTCGGCGAAAGGCTGGTGCAGTTCTGGGCCGACCATTTCACCGTCCGCGCGACCGACAAGATGAACAATGCCCTGGCGCTGGCCTTCGTGGACGAGGCGATCCGCCCGCATGTGAACGGCCGGTTCGAGGACATGTTCCTTGCCGCCGACACCCATCCGATGATGCTGGTCTATCTGGACCAGATCTCCAGCCGCGGACCGGGCTCGCCCGTCGCCCGGCGCCGCCCGGATCGCCATTTCGGGCTGAACGAGAACCTGGCCCGCGAGGCGCTGGAGCTGCATTCGCTGGGCGTGGGCGCCGGCTACGACCAAAAGGACGTGCGCGAACTGGCCAAGCTGCTGACCGGGCTCAGCTTCTCGCATCAGGCGGGCTTCGCCTTTCGCCCGCTCTGGGCCGAGCCGGGCGCCGAGACGGTGTTGGGCCGGGCCTATGGCGGCGGCCGGCGCGACGGGCTCGACGCCATCCGCGACGCCTTTCGCGACATCGCCCGCCGGCCCGAGACCGCGCGGCACCTGTCGCGCAAGCTGGCGGTGCATTTCGTCTCGGACGACCCGTCCGAGGATCTGGTCGAGGCCATGGCGGCCACCTGGCGCGACACGGGCGGCGACCTGCCGCAGGTCTATCGCGTGCTGGCCAGCCATCCCGACCTGGCGTCCGGCCTGCGGCAGAAGGTGCGCCAGCCCTTCGATTTCTGCGTGGCCGGGCTCAGGGCGCTGGGCATCCGCGGCGAAGGGATCGCCCGGCTGGAACTGTCCGCGTTCCGCCGCATCGCCTGGGGCCCGCTCGAGGCCATGGGCCAGCCCTGGGGCCGGCCCAAGGGCCCCGACGGCTGGCCCGAGGCGGCCGATGCCTGGATCGCGGCGCAGACCCTGGCCGCGCGGATCAACTGGTCGCTGCGCATTCCCCGCCTGCTGCTGGACGAATTGCCCGACCCGCGCGAGATGCTGGTCTCGGCCTTCGGCGGCACGCAATCGGCGGAACTGGCCTGGGCCGTACCCAAGGCGGAATCGGCGGCCGAGGGCGTGGCGCTGATCCTCGCCTCGGGCGATTTCAACCGGCGATAGGAGGATGGTCAGATGCTGACACTGGACCGGCGCCTGTTTCTGAAGGGGGCGGCGCTGATCGGCTGCTCGGCCGCGGCGCATCCGCTGATGAGTTCGATGACCTTCGCGGCGCTGCCGGGCGAGAACCGGCTGGTCGTCATCATCCTGCGCGGCGCCATGGACGGGCTGGACGCGATCCAGCCCTATGGCGACCCGATGCTGCGCAAGCTGCGCCGCAGCCTGTCGGTCGGGCCGGAAAACGGTGCGCTGGACCTCGATGGCTTCTATGCGCTGCATCCGCGGCTGGAGCCGCTCTTGCCGCTGTGGCAAAAGGGCGAGCTGGCCTTCGCCCATGCCGTCTCGACCCCCTATCGCGACAAGCGCAGCCATTTCGACGGCCAGGATCTGCTGGAGGCGGGCACCGGCAACGACCTGCCGGTGGACCGGCGGGTGGGTGGCTGGCTGAACCGACTGCTGCAGGCGATGCCGGACGCCACGGCCGAGACCGCCTATTCCGTCGGCGTCGAGCAGATGAAGATCCTGACCGGCAAGGCCGCGCATCTCAGCTGGGCGCCGCGGGCCTGGCTGAAGCTGTCGCCGCAGGCGCAGATGCTGCTGGAGCATGTCTATCACGACGACCCGCTGTTTCGCGACGCGGCGCAGGATGCGACGCAGATCAGCGCCGAGACCTCGGACCTGGGCAAGATGCCGGGGCCGACCGCCGATGCGCAGGCGCTGGCCGCATTTGCCGCCAGCCGGCTGAATGCCGCAAGCCGCATCGCCGCCTTTTCGCTAGCCGGCTGGGACAGCCATGCCAACCAGGCCGCCGTGCTGGGCCGGGGGTTGGACCGGCTGGCGGCGGCGATCCTGAAGCTGCGCGAAGGCCTGGGGCCGAACTGGGATCGCACCACGGTTCTGGCCATGACCGAGTTCGGCCGCACCGTGCGCGAGAACGGCTCGGGCGGGACAGATCACGGCACCGGCGGCGCGCTGTTGATGGCAGGCGGCGCGATTCGGGGCGGGCGCGCCTTCGGCGACTGGCCGGGCCTGGGCGAGGGCCAGCTTTATGCCGGCCGCGACCTGATGCCCACGCGCGACATCCGCGCCTATGCCGCCTGGGCCATGCATGGGCTGTTCGGGATCGCGCGCGACAGGCTGGAGCGCGAGATCTTTCCCGGCCTTGACCTTGGCGGCGATCCGCGGATGCTGGCCTGAGCCTTCGCCGGAGCTCTGCCCATGTCCCAGGATCACCTCGACCGCGCGCCCGCGCCTTCGGCCCAGGGCGGCGGCTTGCGGCCGACCGGCCCGCTGGTCGCGGGCTTCGTTCCGCCGTCCCCGCCCGGTCCTGAGCGGATCGAGGGCCGCCATGTGCTGCTGGAGCGCCTGGACCCCGACCGCCATGCCGAGGATCTGTTCGCGGCCAACCAGGGGCAGGATTGGGTCTGGGACTACCTGGGCTATGGCCCCTTCGCCGATCTGCCGGCCTATCGCGCCTGGCAGGCCGGGATGGCGGCCAAGGCGGACCCGTATTTCTATGCCCTGCGCGACCGCGCGACCGGCAAGGTCGGCGGGCTTGCCTCGTTCCTGCGCATCGACCCGGCCAATGGGGTGATCGAGATCGGCCATATCGAGATCGCGCCGCCGATGCAGCGCAGCCCGGCCGCGACCGAGGCCATCTCGCTGATGATCGGCTGGGCCTTCGATGCGGGCTATCGCCGGGTCGAATGGAAATGCGACGCGCTGAACGCCCCGTCCCGCCGGGCGGCACTGCGCTATGGCTTCGCCTTCGAGGGCGTTTTCCGCCAGCACATGATCTACAAGGGCCGCAACCGCGACACGGCCTGGTATGCGATCATCGACCGCGACTGGCCTGCCCTGGCGCGTGCGCACCAGGCATGGCTCGCGCCCGGCAATTTCGATGCCGAGGGGCGCCAGCGGCAAAGCCTGTCGGCGCTGACCGCGGGCTAGGGCTTATGCGTTCCGCGCGCTTGCCAGCCGGTCCTGCACCAGCCCGCTGATCCGCGCCAGGCCGGTGGCGAGCGCCCGGCCCTGTGCATGGTCGCGCGCCAGCGTGGCCGCCGCATCCTCCAGCATCCGGTCATGGGCCGAGCGCGCAACCCCGGCCAGGAAGCGCGCGATATAGTCGATGGCCGCGGTGTCCTCGGCCTCTGCCAGCACGTCGGCGACATGCGCCAGATCGTCGCGCAGCGCCTCGGGATCGGCGGGGATCGTCTCGTCGGGCAGGATGCGCAGTCCTTGCGGCCGCGCATCGGGCGGCAGGGCGGCCAGGATCGCCTCCTGGAACAGCGCCAGGCTTTCGACGGGTTTCGCCAGGAAACCGTCCGCGCCGGCCGCGATCGCCGCCTCGCGCCTGGCCGGGTCGCCCGAGATGCCCAGGATTACCGGCACCCGCGGCATGGCGCGGGCGATGGTGGCGATCATGTCGGCACCGTCGCCGTCGGGCAGGCCCATGTCCACGATCACCGCCCCCGGCCGGTAGGTCTTTAGATGCCGCAGGGCCGAGCGGATGCTGTCGGCCCGCCGGATGCGCGCGCCCGAGCGCAGGCACAGCAGCCGCACCGCCTCCGAGGCGACGCGCGAATCCTCGACCACCAGCACCGTCAGCCCGGTCAGCGGCCGGTTCGGTAGGGTGGCCCGCCAGGTGGGAAAGTCTTCCGCACCGATGTTTTCCTGTTCCATCTCGTAAAATCCTAACTGGGAATCACATTCTGTCCCAAGGATTGCGCGTTTTCCCTAAGAAGCGGTTAACGGCGGCTTCTTTTCCTTTCCCCCGCGGGGCTCTGGCCTTAGAAGGGCGCAAATGACGGAGGAAGTGATGATCGGACGCCTGAACCATGTCGCCATCGCCGTGCCCGACCTGAAGGCGGCGGCAGCGCAATATGAAAACAGCCTTGGCGCCAGGGTGGGCGCGCCGCAGGACGAGCCCGATCACGGCGTCACCGTCGTCTTCATCGAATTGCCGAACACCAAGATCGAATTGCTCTATCCGCTGGGCGACGAAAGCCCGATCAAGGGCTTCCTGGAAAAGAACCCCTCGGGCGGCATCCATCACATGTGCTTCGAGGTCGACGACATCCTGGCCGCCCGCGACAAGCTGAAGGCCGAGGGCGCGCGCGTGCTGGGCAATGGCGAGCCGAAGATCGGCGCGCATGGCAAGCCGGTGCTGTTCTTGCATCCCAAGGATTTCAACGGCTGCCTGATCGAGCTGGAGCAGGTCTGATGAGCCTGACCGGGGGCATCGTCCTTTACGCCGTGCTGTGGTTTCTGGTGCTGTTCGTGCTGCTGCCGATCGGCCAGCAAAGCCAGGCCGATGTCGGGCAGGTGACGCCCGGCACCCCGGCCGGCGCCCCGCATGAGCCCAAGCTGAAGAAGAAGGCGCTGTGGGCGACGCTGATCGCCGCCCTGGTCTGGGGCGTGATCGCCTATGTTATCATCGCCGGGGTCATCACCCGCGCCGACCTCGAGGCCTGGACGCGCTGAGATGGTAGAGGTGGGTGAAGCCCGCCGCCGCTAGCACCGGGACGACCACGTTCAGGACCGGCACCGTCAGCAGGGCCGCGATCAGCACCCCCAGCGCCGTGGCCTGCACCGCCAGGCCGCGGCGCAGCGCGGTCGCCTGCGGCTCGTGCAGGTGGCGCCGCGCCGCCATCTGGAAGAACTCGCGCCCCAGCAGCCAGCCGTTGCCGCCATAGAACAGCAGCGAGGCCAGCGGGCCCAGGAAGGGCGCCAGCGCCAGCGTGACCAGCGTGACCAGGATCACCGCGCCCATGACCGCCAGCGATTCCCAAAGCCCGTCCCAGAAATCGATGGGCAGGCCCTTGTTGCCGGGATAATGCGTCTCTTCGACCGCTTCCGAAACCCGCTCGGCGAACAGGCCCGAAAAGCCCGCGGCGACCGGGATCATCAGGAAGATGCTCATCAGCGGGAACAGCAGCAGCGAGCCCCAGGACAGCGCCGGCGCCAGCGGCACCGGGCCGATCCAGGGCAGGGCCAGGGTCTCGGGCGCAAAGGCGCGGATCGCCCAGAACGCCCCGACCTGCAGCGCCACCAGCAGGGCCAGCGTCAGCGCCACGCCAAGCGCGACCACGCCGAAGATGCGCGGCCGCAGCAGGTCGCCCCAGGCCAGAATCAGCGCCCGCAGCACCATCACAGGAAGGTCGTCTTGGCCGCGACATCCGGGCGCGGCCGCTCGGGCGGGGTCGGGCCGCGCCGGCCGATATGGATCAGCCCGACGATGCGCTCGCCCGCGCCCAGGCCCAGATGGGCGCGGGCGAAATCCGGCTCGGCCGCCGGGCCGGTCAGCCAAGCCGCGCCATAGCCCGCCGCCAGCGCCGCGTTCACCAGCTCCAGGCAGACCGCGCCCGCGGACAGGAACTGCTCCCATTCCGGCACCTTGGGGCTTTCGACCGGGGTCGAGACCACCGCCACGATCAGCGGCGAGCCAAAGGCGGAGCGCGCCTTTTCCGCCGCCGCCTCGTCCCCGCCCTTGGTCAGCACATGCTGGGCCAAGACGGGCGCCAGCCGGTCCAGCGTCGCGCGCTCCAGCACCGTGAAGCGCCAGGGTTCCAGCTTGCCGTGGTCGGGCACGCGGGCGGCCAGTTCCAGCAGTTCCATCAACGCCTCGCGCGAGGGGGGCGGGCCGGTCAGCAGTTTCGGCGGGTGCGAGCGTCGGCGTGCCAGGAAGGCCAGGGTGGCGGGATCGGCATATTCCATTCGGTCCTCGTCGGGTTCGCGCATGTCCTGCCCTTCAGATAGCCGCGCCGGCCCGCCGGCACCAGCCGGCATTGCCTTTTTCGCCGCGCCCGGCTTGAAAGGGGCATGACCGACCTGAGCCATCTTGCCCGGCCCGGCGCCGAAATCGCCGTCCGCGTCACTCCGCGCGCCTCGCGCAATGCGGTGATCCTGGACGGCGAGGCGATCCGCGTCACCGTCACCGTGGTCCCCGAGGACGGCAAGGCCAATGCCGCGGTGGTCAAGCTGCTGGCCAAGGCGCTGGGGGTGGCCAAGTCGCGGCTGGTGCTGGTCCGCGGCGCCACGGCGCGCGACAAGCTGTTCCGCATCGACTAGCCGGCCCGACTGGCTGGACCGACGAGCTAGCCGCGTTGCAGCCGATAGTTGCCCTCGGGCAGGTTCAGCGCGGCGCGCAGCTCTTCCAGCTGCTCGATGGTCAGGACGATCTGCGCCAGCTCGCCGGTATCGGGGTCGAATTGCTCGACCACGACGCGGTCGTCGAAGCTGTGGATGACCACATCCTCGTTCAGCGGGCGCGAACCGATCTCGCCCTGCGGCAATTCGTCGATCAGGGTGATGACGGTCGCGTCGAAATCATGCTCGATGGTGAACATCGGGGATCCTTCCCGTTCGGCTTTCCCCGACAATCGCGTGATATTGCGGCCGGGGCAAGTCCGGGGCTTGGCGCGGGGCGGCCGCCACGGCTAAAGTGGCGCAAACACCGGGCAGGCGAGGGCGGCAGATGATCAGGACATGGCAGGCGGTGGCGGCGGTCGTGCTGGTGCTTGCGGGCTGTGTCGCCGCGCCCGTGCCGCAGCCGGGCGGGCCCGATGTCGTCATCACTCCCGCCCCGGACACGCCGGCCAATGCCTCGGCCTCGGCGCGCACCTTCGTCTCGGTCGTCAGCCGCATGGAGCCGGCGGTTGAGCGCGAATGCCTGCAGCGGCGCACCCAGCCGATCAACTGCGATTTCCAGTTCGTCGTCGATGACCGCGCGGGGCTCGAGCCGAATGCCTTCCAGACCGTCGATCCCAGCGGCCGGCCGATCATCGGCTTCACCCTGTCGCTGATCGGCGAGGCGCGCAATGCCGACGAGCTGGCCTTCGTCATCGGGCACGAGGCGAGCCATCACATCCTGGGCCATATCAGCCGCAAGACCGGCGCCGCGACCGTGGGCGCGGTGATCCTGGGCGGGCTGGCCAGCGCCTATGGCGGCGATCCCGAGACGATTCGCACCGCGCAGGATTTCGGCGCCCAGTTCGGCGCCCGCTACTACTCGAAGGATTGGGAGCTTGAGGCCGATTACCTGGGCGCGATCATCACGCTGAATGCCGGTTTCGATCCCGAGCACGGCGCGCTGTTTTTCGCCCGCATCCCCGATCCGGGTGATAAAATTCTGGGCACCCACCCGTCGCGCAGCGCGCGGATGGGGCAGGTCGCGCGGGCGGTGGCCGATTACCGGGCGGGCCGGGTGCGCTAGCGTGGCCGCCGCGGCATTGCCGCAAGGGCTACGATCCGAACGGAACGGTTTGTTTTTGCGAAGGAAAGTTGCGATCCTGGCAATCTGCGGACGTAAAAGATCAATTTGCTTGCCGATTCTGCCCCGAACTGAACTGTTCCGCCAAAAATTGCTTTCATAGGCGAGAAATTGCCGATAGTTTCCCGCTTGGGTTGGGTCACGTCCTCGTTTGCCGGGCGGCTTTGTGTTTAGGAGCTTTCATGATCGGGGTTATTTTATGGAGCAGTCCGGCCAAGGAAAAGGCCGTGATCTGGTGCGAGGATCATGGCGCCCTGGCCTATTTGCAGGGCAGGGAGAACCTGTTCGTCCCGACGGAATGGCCCGAGGCCGGCGATCTGGTCGAGCTTGAGTTCGAAATGCAGGCCGACCTGCGCCATGCCCGCCTTGTCAGCATCGTCGGGGGCGACAAGCGGTCGGAACTGCCCGGCCTGCTGCGGGACATGGGCGAAAGGAACAGGGACGGAAAGGCCGCACCGGCCCGTCCTGTGTTGCGGGTGATCTCGAACGCCGAAGGCGAGGCGCAAGAGCGGCCACTGAAACTGGTGGCCGCCCGCTGATTCGTTCAGGCGCCGCGCGCCAGCGCGGCGACGCCGGTCCGGGCCTGGTCCGACAGGCCCAGCGGCCGCATCAGCTCGGCGAAGGCGTCCAGCTTTTCGGGCGTGCCGGTGATCTCGAAGACAAAGCTTTCCAGGGTCGAATCGACCACGCTGGCGCGGAAGATCTCGGCGATCCGCAGCGCCTCGACCCGCTTGTCGCCCTTGCTCGTGACCTTGAACAGGCCCAGTTCGCGCTCGACGCAGGGGCCCTCGACGGTCAGGTCGTGGACATCATGCACCGGCACGATGCGGCCAAGCTGCGCCTTGATCTGCTCGATCACCGCGGGCGTGCCGCGGGTGACGATGGTGATGCGCGAACGGTGGCCCAGGTGGTCCACCTCGGCCACGGTCAGGCTGTCGATATTGTAGCCGCGCCCGGAAAACAGGCCGATGACCCGCGCCAGCACGCCCGGCTCGTTCTCGACCAGCACGGCAAGCGTGTGGCTTTCGATGATCTGGGCGTTCGGGTCGCGCAGGTCATAGGCCGAATGGCTGGATGCGCCTTTCTGGATGTTCAGTGCCGCCATGTTCTTCTCCTAACCTCAGACCAGGGCCGCGCCGGCGCCGGTGATGGCGCCTTCGGTCGATGCCTCGCCCAAGAGCATCTCGTTATGCGGCTTGCCCGAGGGGATCATCGGGAAGCAGTTCTCGTGCTTTTCGACCAGCACGTCCAGGATGAACGGGCCGTCATGGTCGATCATCTCCTGGATGGCCGCGTCCAGGTCGGCCGGATCCGAGACCGTGCGCCCGCCGCAGCCAAAGGCCTCGGCCAGCTTGACGAAATCGGGCAGGCTTTCCGACCAGCTCTGGCTGTAGCGTTCGCCATGCAGCAACTGCTGCCATTGCCGGACCATGCCCAGGCGCTCGTTGTTCAGGATGAACTGCTTGACCGGGGCGCGGAACTGCACCGCCGTTGCCATTTCCTGCATGTTCATCAGCCAGGACGCCTCGCCGGCGACGTTGATCACCAGCGCCTCGGGATGCGCGACCTGCACCCCGATCGAGGCGGGCAGGCCATAGCCCATGGTGCCCAGCCCGCCCGAGGTCATCCAGTGGTTCGGATCCTCGAAATGCAGGAACTGCGCCGCCCACATCTGATGCTGGCCGACCTCGGTGGTGAAATAGGGCTTGCGCGCAGCGGTCAGCGCCTGCAGGCGCTGCAAGGCGTGCTGCGGCTTGATGACCTTGTCCGAGTTGCGATAGGCAAGGCAGTTGCGCGCCTTCCATTGCTCGATCTGCGCCCACCATGCCCGCAGCGGCTCGGCATTGGTCTTGCGGCCGCGGGCCTTCCAGACCTTCAGCATGTCTTCCAGCACATGGCCGACATCGCCGACGATGGGCAGGTCGACATGGATCACCTTGTTGATCGAGCTGGGGTCGATGTCGATCTGCGCCTTGACCGAGCCGGGGCTGAAATCCGCGACCCGCCCGGTGATGCGGTCGTCGAAGCGCGCGCCGACCGCGATCATCAGGTCGCAATCGTGCATGGCCATGTTGGCCTCGTAAAGCCCGTGCATGCCCAGCATGCCGATCCAGCCCTTGCCCGAAGCCGGATAGGCCCCCAGCCCCATCAGCGTCGAGGTGACGGGAAAGCCCGTCGCATCCGCCAGTTCGCGCAGCAGCTGGCTGGCGCCGGGGCCGGAATTGATGACGCCGCCGCCGGTATAGAAAATCGGCCGCTCGGCCGTCTCCATCAGCTCGACCAGCCGGGTGATGGTGGCCAGGTCGCCCTTTTTCGCCGGCTGGTAGCTGGGCGTCTCGATCTGCTTGGGGCCGACATATTCGCCGGTGGCGAATTGCACGTCCTTTGGGATGTCGATCAGCACCGGCCCCGGCCGGCCCGAGGTGGCAATGTGGAAGGCCTTGTGGATCGTCGCCGCCAGCTCGTCCGTTTCCTTCACCAGCCAGTTGTGCTTGGTGCAGGGTCGGGTGATGCCGATTGTGTCGGCCTCCTGAAAGCCGTCGGTGCCGATCAGGAAGGTCGGAACTTGGCCGGTCAGCACGACGATGGGGATCGAATCCATCAGCGCGTCGGTCAGCCCGGTGACGGCATTGGTCGCGCCGGGACCGGACGTGACCAGCACCACCCCCGGCTTGCCGGTCGAGCGGGCATAGCCCTCGGCCATGTGGACGGCGCCCTGTTCGTGGCGCACCAGGATGTGCTTGATGTCGTTCTGCTGGAAGATCTCGTCATAGATGGGAAGTACCGCCCCGCCCGGATAGCCGAATACCGTATCGACGCCCTGATCGCGCAGAGCCTCGATAACCATCCTTGCACCCGTCATCTGTCGGGACATGCCCATTCTCCATCTCTGAACAAAAACGCGGCGGGGATGCCGCCCCGCTGCGACGCGGAAAACTATGGGTCTGGCGCGGTGCGGTCAATGGCGATTGTCCAAGAAAATGACCCGCTGCCGCAAAATCTTGAAATATTCTTACCGAAGCCGCGCTTTTTCGGTAATCATTTCCGGCTCGCGGGCAGGTTGATGCGCGCCACCTGCTCGACGATGGGGTCGATGGACAGCGGGTGAATGTCGGAGGTGTGCTGCGCCGGGTCGCCGATCGGCTGCCAGACGCCGCCCTTGTAGATCTCCAGCGCCGAGAACTTGGCCTTGTAATCCATCTTGCGGCTGCCCGGCACCCAATAGCCCAGATAGACGAAAGGCAGGCCGGCGCTGCGCGCCAGCTCGATATGGTCCAGGATGATGTGGGTGCCCAGGCTCATGCCCTCCAGCGCCGGGTCGTAGAAGCTGTAGACCAGGCTCAGCCCGTCATCCAGCACATCGGTCAGGCAGACCGCGACCAGCCGGTCGCTGCCGGGCGGGGGCGGAGTTTCGCTGCTGTCGCACTGGTGCGTGCGATATTCGATGACGCGGGTGCGCACCGGCGTCTCCTCGATCATCGCGGCGAATTCGAAGATGTCCATGTCGGCCATGCCGCCATCGGCGTGGCGTTCGTCCAGATAGGCGCGAAACAGCTCATATTGCTCCTCGGTCGCCCAGGCGCTGGTGGCGAGGCGGCGCAGATGCGCGTTCCTGCGCAAAACCCGGCGCTGCGTGCGCGAGGGATGGAACTCGGACACCCGGATGCGCGCCGACATGCAGGCGACGCAGCTTTCGCAACTGGGCCGGTAAAGCACGTTCTGCGAGCGGCGGAAGCCCTGGCGCGACAGGGCGTTGTTCAGCTCATTGGCCGAATCGCCGGTCAGCGCGGTGAACAGCTTGCGCTCGGCCCGGCCATGCAGATAGGGGCAGGGCTGCGGCGCCGTCACATAGAATTGCGGCGCATGAGGCAGGCTGTGCCGCATCAGCCGCGCCCCCGGCGTCTGGGGCGCGCCGCGCCTGGCGGCGCATGCTGCGGTCGGGTCATTCTCATCTCGGCGCGCATTGGCGGCGGTCGGGGCTGCGTTGTCGATTGCTCTCAGGCCGAGCCTAGCAACAGTTGCACCTCGCGCCAAGCAGGGAAAGCCGCAAGCATTGAACCTCTCGGTCCATTCGCGCGGCATTGACGCGGCCTTGGCTGCGGCTAGGCTGCGGCCATGGATTTCGTCGCCCGCATCACCCGCCTGCCCATCCCTGCCGACCCTGCCCGCGGCCTCTCTGCGCTGCAAGCGACCGGGATCGCCGATCCCCGCCTGGGCGAGCTGATCCGGGGCGCCGCCGGGTGCAGCCCCTATCTGGCCGGGCTGATCGAGCGCGAGGCCGACTGGCTGACCGGCGCGCTGGCGCATGAGGATGTCGTCACCCGCGAAACCGCGGGGTTCGAGACGCTTTCCGCCGATGCGCTGGGCCCGGCGCTGCGCCGCGCCAAGCGGCGGGTGGCGCTGTGGACGGCGCTGGCCGACCTGGGCGGGGTCTGGCGGCTGGAACAGGTGACCGGGGCGCTGACCGACCTGGCCGACCGGGCCACCGACCTGGCCCTGCGCGCCCATGTCGCAGCCGAGCAGGCGCGCGGCAAGCTGCCCCCGACCGGGGCCGAGGCCGGCGGCATCGTCGCGCTGGCCATGGGCAAGATGGGCGCGGGAGAGCTGAACTATTCCTCGGATATCGACCTGATCGTGCTTTACGACGACGGCGCCTATGCGCCGGACGACCAATATGAAGCCCGCGCCGCCCTGATCCGCGCCACCCGCAAGGCGGCGGCGACGATCTCGGATAATACCGACCAGGGCTATGTCTTCCGCACCGACCTGCGGCTGCGGCCGGATGCGGCGGTGACGCCGGTCTGCATCTCGATCTCGGCGGCGCTGGCCTATTACGAGGCCGAGGGCCGCACCTGGGAACGCAGCGCCTATATCAAGGCGCGACCCTGCGGCGGCGATCTGGCGGCGGGCGCGCGCTTCCTGCGCGAGCTGCGCCCCTTCGTCTGGCGGCGGCACCTGGACTTCGCCGCCATCCAGGACGCCCACGACATGCGGCTGCGCATCCGCGACCACAAGGGGCTGCACGGCCGCATCGAGGTGCCGGGCCACAACATGAAGCTGGGCCAGGGCGGCATCCGCGAGATCGAGTTCTTCACGCAGACCCGCCAGCTGATCGCCGGTGGCCGCGACCCCGACCTGCGCGCGCGCGGCACGGTCGAGGGGCTGGCGCGGCTGGCCGAAAAGGGCTGGGTGCCGCCCGAGGTCGCCGATGAACTGACCGCGCATTACCGCGAGCATCGCGAGATCGAGCACCGCATCCAGATGGTGAACGACGCCCAGACCCATTCGCTGCCCGCCTCGGCCGAGGGGCTGGACACCATTGCCCGCATGATGGGCGAGGCCGACACCGCCGCCTGGTCGGCGCGCCTGGCCGGACGGCTGGCGCGGGTCGAGGCGCTGACCGGCGATTTCTTCGCCCCCGGCGAGCAGCGGGCGCGCCCGAAGCTCTCGGCCGAGGCCGAGGCGATGGTGGAACGCTGGCGCAGCTATCCCGCGCTGCGCTCGGCCCGCGGCCGCGAGGTCTTTGCCCGGATCGAGCCGGACCTGCTGACCCGCCTGACCGCCGCCGCCCATGCCGAGGAGGCGCTGGCGCGCTTCGACGCCTTCCTGGCCGGGCTGCCGGCGGGGGTGCAGCTCTTCTCGCTTTTCGAGGCCAATCCGCAGCTGATCGAGTTGATCGCCGACATCTGCGGCACGGCGCCGGGGCTGGCGGCCTATCTGGCGCGCCACCCCGAGGTGCTGGACGGGGTGCTGGCCGGCAGCTTCTTTTCCGCCTGGCCCGGCGCGTCCGCCCTGCGCCGCCAGCTCGACCAGGTGCTGGATGCGGCGCTGGCCGCGCCGGACGGCGGCTATGAACAGGCGCTGGACGCGGCGCGGCGCTGGGCGCATGAGGGGCAGTTCCGCATCGGCGTGCATCACCTGCGCAGCCTGATCGGCGCCGAGGAGGCGGGCGGGCAATATGCCGATGTCGCCGATGCCGCCGTGGCCGCGCTGTTTCCGGTCGTCGCGGCCGAGCTTGCCCGTCGCCACGGGCCGCTGCCGGGCCGGGGGGCGGTGGTGCTGGGCATGGGCTCGCTGGGCGCGCGGCAGCTGAACGCCGCGTCGGACCTGGACCTGATCGTGATCTACGACGCCGCCGGACAGGACAGTTCGGACGGGCCGAAGCCGCTGGCGACGCGGGCCTATTACGCGCGGCTGACCCAGGCGATGATCACCGCGATCTCGGCGCCGACCTCGGCCGGGCGGCTTTACGAGGTGGACATGCGGCTGCGCCCCTCGGGGCGGCAGGGGCCGGTGGCGACCTCGGTGCAAAGCTTCCGCGACTACCAGATGACCGAAGCCTGGACCTGGGAGCATCTGGCCCTGACCCGCGCCCGGGTGATCGGCGTCTGCGGCGCCGATGCCGCCGCGCTGGCCGAGGAGGTCGAGGCGCTGCGCGTCGAGGTGCTGCAAAGCCGCGGCACCGACCCGCGGGTGATGCCGGACCTGTCCGGGATGCGGGCCCGCATCTTTGCCGCCAAGGCCCCGGACGGCGCCTGGGAGGCCAAGATCGGCCGCGGCCGGTTGCAGGACATCGAGCTGCTGGCGCAATGTTTCGCGCTGCGGGCCGGTTCGGCGGCGCGGGCGGTGCAGGCGCAGTTGCGCACCGGTTCGCGGACCGGGCTGATCGGCGGCGCGGAGGGCGAGACGCTGGCCTCGGCCCGGCGTTTCCTGTGGAGCCTGCAATGTGCCGGCCGGCTGCTGACGGAAAAGCCCTTGGACATGGACAACCTGGGCAAGGGCGGTCAGGCCTTCCTGTTGCGCGAGACCGGCACGGCCTCGCTGGAGGAACTGGCCGCGCGGCTGGCCGCGACGGTCGAGACCGCGGGCGCGATCATCGACGGCGTCCTGGCCGGGGTCGAGGCGCAGGCCGGATAGGTGCCGGGGGGATCCGGCGTCGCCGGTTCGCGACCGGTCGAGCCAGGCAGGAAGCCCGCGGTGGGTCAAGCGCCCGCCTTAGTCGCCCATGCCCGCGGGGCGCTGCGACAGGCATTGCGCCATGCGCTGCGAGCGGGAACCGGGCGGCAGAAGCATCTGGCCCCGGCCGGTTCTGTCTGGTGCCAAGAAGCCGTTGCAGGCTCCGCCACCCGCGCTGCAGCCGATGCCGAGCCCGGCTTGGCCGCTCCTGCCTGCCGGGTCTGTGACGGGCTTTGCTTCGCATGCTGCAAGTGAAAACAAGGCGGCAGCAGACGCGCCCGGTCCGGCGGCGCCTGCTCGCATCCGGAAGCCGCGGCGGGGAGGCGCCCGCCCGTGGTTCAGTCTGCACCGAGCGCCCGGCTTGGCCGCTCCTGTCCGCAGGCGGTCGCGACGGGCATCGCTTGGCGCGCGGCAAGCGAAAACCGGGTAGGAAACGCACCCGGCTTGGCTGAACTGCGCGACGACCTGGTCCGCCTGATGCAGGACTTGGTCCGCATTCTGACCCTGAATTCGCCGGGCCGCAGGCCCGCGAAGACCTGCAGGCGCGGCTGGCGCCCCCAGGGCTGGGCCTGTACACTGGTTCGCGCCCATCGCGCGCCCGGCGGCAGCCAGAGCTTTCCGCGTCGGAACCTGGTCGCTGGCCACCGGGCGCATGCCCGCCAGGGCTTTGCTCCGCGCCAAGGGGCCCCCGCAACCCGCGGTTCGCGCGGCCGGCGTCGCCAAGCAGCAGCATCGGCTCAGTCGATCTTGCCCAGCAGGGGGACCAGCAACGGGTCCGCTGTGGCGGCGATGGCGCGCGCGGGCTGCCCGGCGGCGGTTTCGCGCAGGGGGATCAGCCGGCCGGCGGGCGGCGGGGCGGGCTCGGGCGGCTCGTCCAGACTGGCCTCGAAGATGCCGTGCTGGGTCTTGTCCCAGTAGAAGGGCTTGACCACAACCTCGTAGATCGCCTTCCAGGCCGCCAGGCAGCCGAGCGGGAAATATAGGTGCAGCGTCGGCACCCAGGGCAGCAGGTGGCGATGCGCCCGCCCGCGCACCGCCCAGAGGCCGATGGCGATGTTGAGCAGTTCCGAAGCCACGAACAGCGCGAACAGCAGGGCGATGGCATGGCCGCCCAGCAGGCCCGACAGCATGTCCCGCATCGGATGCGGCAGGCCCAGGCTGAGCAGCCAGAAGCTCCACAGCACCGGCGCCAGCAGGTATTGCGAGACCGAGGCGAAAAGCTGCACCTGCAAGCCGACGAAGCGCCGCGTTCCCAGGTCGCGCCACAGCGCCGCCGGGTCGCGCATATGCACGCCCCAGGTCATCGCGAAGCCCTTGAGCCAGCGCGAGCGCTGCTTGACCCAGGGGATCAGGCGGCAGTTCGCCTCTTCATGGGTCACGGTGTCCAGCATCTGCGTGCGATAGCCGCGCCGGGTCAGGCGCACGCCCAGGTCGGCGTCCTCGGTCACGTTCCAGGCGTCCCAGGCACCGATCTCCTCCAGCGCCTCGCGGCGAAAGAACAGCGTCGTCCCCCCGAGCGGCACCACCAGGTCCAGCGCCGCCGCCCCGGCCAGCGTGGCGCGGAACCATGATGCGTATTCGATGGTGAAGGCGCGGGCCAGCCAGTTGGTGCGCGGGTTGTAATAGTCCAGCACGCCTTGCAGGCAGGCCACTTCGGGCGGGGCGAAATGAAAGCCGCGCGCGACCTTGTGCAACTGGCCGGGCTCGGGGCGATCCTCGGCGTCCCAGACCCCGATGATCGAGCCGCGGCAGAAGTTCAGCGCATAGTTCAGCGCCCGCGGCTTGGTGCGCACCGGCCCGTCGGGCACCTCGACCACGCGCAGCCAGCGCGGCAGCCGGACGCCACGCAGCGCCTCGCAGGTGACGCGGTCGGTCTCCTCGACCACGATCAGGATGTCCATCAACTCGCGCGGGTAGTCCAGCCGCGACAGCCGGCCGATCAGCTTTTCGGCGATATCGGCCTCGGCGAACAGCGGCACCATGACCGAGATCACCGGCAGCGGCGCCGTCATCTCGGGCTGCGGCCGGGCGCCGCGCGCCGGCTTTTGCAGGCGGTCCTGCCGGTGCCGGCGCAGGATGGCGGCAAAGGAGAACAGCTTCAGCGTGGCCGAGGCGACCAGCGTCAGCACCGCCCAGGCCGTCAGCAGCGCGATCACCGCAGCAGGCGCCAGCACCAGCCCCAGCGCCGCCGCCGCCATCAGGCCCAGGGCGATGCGGCCCAGGCGGCGCTCGTTGCGGGTGCGGCAACTTTCCTGGGCGGGCACGCGGGTTTCGGCCTGGCGGATCAGCGCGGTGCGGCGCAGGGCCAGGATCGCCTCGCGCGCGTCGTTTTCCGAACACAGCAGCATGCGCACCGCGCCGAAGCCCCTGGGCAGGCGGTCCTGCAATGCTTCGAAGCCTTCGGGCCGGGCGGTGGCGATGAAGGTGACACCGCCGACCCGGCGCCAGGGCACCGCGCCCTCGGCCAGGCAAAGCTGGGCGCCCATCGCGTCGACCAGCCGCGGATCGGGCGGCAGCGCCTTGAGGTCCAGCACGCTGGCGCGCCATTGCCGGGACAGGGCGCGCAGCAGCGCCTCTTCCCGCACCCAGCCGTTCGCCAGGAGGATCTCGCCCAGCCGCGCGGATTGGCGCTGGCGCATGACCAGGGCCTTGAGCAGGTCGCGCGGCTCGACCGCGCCGTCCTCGATCAGTATCTGGCCCAGCGGGCGCAGGTCGCGGGTCGCGATTACCGTGCCGGTCGTGGCGGGCGCGGCGTCCTCGGCCGGGGCGCCGGCAAGGGGCCAGATGAGGGCGGTGCGGGCCATAGGCGATTCCCGGTCTGGGTCGTTCCGACCCCCTCTCTGGCATGCAGAGGGTTAAGAACCGGTTAACCGCGGTCTGGCCCGTCCTTAGCCGGCGTTTCGATCAGCCGCGCCGGCTGCGCATCGCCTCGGTGAAACGCTCGAACAGATAGGCGCTGTCTTGGGGACCGGGGCTGGCCTCGGGATGGTATTGCACCGAGAAGACCGGCTTGTCGGCCACGCGCAGCCCGCAGTTCGAGCCGTCGAACAGGCTGACATGGGTCTCGATCACGCCTGCGGGCAGGGTCTGGGCATCGACGGCGAAGCCGTGGTTCATCGAGGTGATCTCGACCTTGCCGGTTTCCACGTCCTTGACCGGGTGGTTCGCGCCGTGATGGCCGTGGTTCATCTTCACGGTATGGGCGCCAAGCGCCAGCGCCAGCATCTGGTGGCCCAGGCAGATACCAAAGATCGGCAGGTCGCGGTCCAGCAGTTCCCGGATCATCGGCACGGCATATTCGCCGGTTGCGGCCGGGTCGCCCGGACCGTTGGACAGGAACACGCCCTCGGGGTCATGCGCCAGCACCTCCTCGGCGGTGGCGGTGGCGGGCAGCACCGTCACCTCGGCGCCGCTTTGCGCCAGCGAGCGCAGGATATTGCGTTTCGCACCGTAATCGACGGCAACGACGCGGAAGGGCTTCTTTTCCTCGGACTGGCCGAAGCTGCCGGGCCAGGACCACAGCCCCTCGCTCCAGCGATAGCTTTGCCGGCAGCTGACCTCCTTGGCGAGGTCCAGGCCGACGATGCCCTTCCAGCCGCGCGCCTTGGCGACCATGGCGGCGATGTCGAAATTGCCCTCGGGGTCATGGGCCAGCACGACATGGGGCGAGCCCTGCTGGCGGATCGCGCGGGTCAGGCGGCGGGTATCGACGCCGCCGATACCGATGCGGCCGCGCCGGGTCATCCAGTCGATCAGGTCGGCGCTGGCGCGCCAGTTCGAGGGCTCGGTCGGATCCCATTTCACCACGATGCCCGAGGCAACGGGCTCGGGCGCCTCGTCGTCCTGTTCGGTCACGCCGGTGTTGCCGATATGGGGGAAGGTGAAGGTCACGACCTGGCTGGCATAGGAGGGATCGGTCATGATCTCCTGATAGCCGGTCATCGCGGTATTGAAGACCAGTTCGGCCACCACTTCCCCGACCGCGCCGAAGCCCTGGCCGTGGAACACGGTGCCGTCGGCAAGCGCAAGACATGCGGTCGGTTTCTGGGGCATCGTCACTCTCCGGGTAAATCGGCGGGAACCTAGGTAAAGGGCGCAGGCGCGTCAAGGCGGGAACGGGCGGCATGCGGAACTTTGCGGCCGGGGCGGGGTTGAGCGCACGGCTTGACGGCGGGGGCGAAGCCGGGCACCACCCGGCGGAATACATTCAGCGAGGATCACATGGGACTGCGCGAACGCATTCTGGCCGATACGAAAGAGGCGATGAAAGCCAAGGACTCGGCGCGGCTCTCGACGCTGCGGCTGATCTCGGCCGCGATCAAGGACCGCGAGATCGCCGCCCGCGGCGAAGGCGGCGACGAGGCCGGGCTGGCCGAGGCCGACCTGACCGCCATCCTGTCCAAGATGGTCAAGCAGCGCCAGGAATCGGCCAAGGCCTATGAGGAGGGCGGCCGGCTGGAACTGGCCGAGCGCGAGCTGGAGGAGATCAAGGTGATCCAGTCCTACCTGCCGCGCCAGCTGGACGCCGAGGAAACCCGCGCCGCCATCGACAAGGCCATCGCCGAGCTGGGGGCCGAGTCGATCCGCGACATGGGCCGGGTCATGGCCGAGCTGCGCGCCCGCCATGCCGGCCAGATGGATTTCGGCGCCGTCGGGCCGATGGTCAAGGACCGGCTGATGAAGTGAGCTGATTCTCGGGCCTCACCGGGTCCGAGCATCGCCGCAGCTCCGCCGCGCATAGCTTTCGCGGCTCAGGGCTGATACAATTATTCTTCTGATGGGCAAAAGCTCGCGCGGCGCGCGGGTTTTTGTTTACAGTGGCCCCGACTCGCCGCCAAAGACGCGAGTCGAGGGCGCCCGAAGCGCGGCGCGGCCATCAGGAGGACGGGCGATGAAGGCATTGGTGCTGGAAGAAAAGGGCAAGCTGTCGCTGCGGGATTTCGACATCCCCGCCACGCTGGGGCCCAGGGACGTGCGGATCAGGACGCATACGGTCGGGATCTGCGGCTCGGACGTGCATTATTACACCCATGGCAAGATCGGGCATTTCGTGGTCCGCGACCCGATGGTGCTGGGGCATGAGGCTTCCGGCACGGTGATCGAGGCCGGGGCCGAGGTCACGAACCTGAAGCCCGGCGACCGCGTCTGCATGGAGCCGGGGATTCCCGACCCGACCTCGCGCGCCGCGAAGCTGGGGATCTACAACGTCGATCCCGCCGTGACCTTCTGGGCGACGCCGCCGGTGCATGGCTGCCTGACGCCCGAGGTGATCCATCCCGCCGCCTTCACCTACAAGCTGCCCGACAACGTGAGCTTTGCCGAGGGCGCGATGGTCGAGCCCTTTGCCATCGGCATGCAGGCCGCGCTGCGGGCGCGCATCCAGCCGGGCGACGTGGCGGTGGTGACGGGCGCCGGCCCCATCGGCATGATGGTGGCGCTGGCGGCGCTGGCCGGTGGCTGCGCGCGGGTGATCGTGGCCGATCTCGCCCAGCCCAAGCTGGACATCATCGGCGCCTATGACGGCATCGAGACCGTCAACATCCGCAACCGCTCGCTGGCCGAGGCGGTGGCCGAGGCGACCGAGGGCTGGGGCGCGGATCTGGTCTTCGAATGCTCGGGCGCCGCGCCGGCGATCCTGTCGATGCACCAGCTTGCGCGGCCGGGGGGCGCCATCGTGCTGGTCGGCATGCCGGTCGATCCGGTGCCGGTGGACATCGTCGGGCTGCAGGCCAAGGAACTGCGGGTCGAGACCGTATTCCGCTATGCCAATGTCTACGACCGCGCCATCGCGCTGATCGCCTCGGGCAAGGTGGACCTGAAGCCGCTGATCTCGGCCTCGATTCCCTTTGCGGACAGCATCGCCGGTTTCGACCGCGCCGTCGAGGCGCGCGAGACCGATGTGAAATTGCAGATCGTCATGCCGGAGTGAACGCCATGTATCTGGGGATCGACCTTGGCACCTCGGGCATCAAGGCGATGCTGGTGGACGAGACCTTCGCGACCGTCGGCGTGGCCCATGCGGGCCTGACCGTCAGCCGCCCGCATCCCGGCTGGTCCGAACAGGCGCCGGCCGACTGGATCGCCGGGGCCGAGGCCGCCATCGCCACGCTGCTGCGCGAGCATCCCGAGGCCATGGCGCGGCTGCAGGCCATCGGCCTGTCGGGGCACATGCACGGGGCGACGCTGCTGGACGCTTCGGACCGGGTGCTGCGGCCCTGCATCCTGTGGAACGACGGCCGTTCGGGGCCGCAATGCGCCGAGCTGACGGCGCGGGCGGATTTCCACGGCATCGCCGGCAACCTGGTGATGGCCGGGTTCACCGCGCCGAAGCTGCTGTGGGTGGCGCAGAACGAACCCAAGATCTTCGAGCGGACCGCCAAGGTGCTGCTGCCCAAGGATTACCTGCGGCTGTGGCTGACCGGCGAGCATGTGGCCGAGATGTCGGATGCCGCGGGGACGCTGTGGCTGGACGTGGGCCGCCGCGACTGGTCGGATGTGCTGCTGGCCGCGACCGGGCTGACGCGCGCCCAGATGCCGCATCTGGTCGAGGGCAGCGACGTGTCCGGCCATCTGCGCGCCGATCTGGCGGACCGCTGGGGCATCCCGCGCGTGCCGGTGGCGGGCGGCGGCGGCGACAATGCCGCCACGGCCTGCGGCATGGGGGTGATGGTGCCGGGCACCGGCTTCCTGTCGCTGGGCACCTCGGGCGTGCTGTTTGCCGCGACCGAATCCTACGCGCCGAATACCGGAGACGCGGTACATACCTTCTGCCATGCCGTGCCGGACATCTGGCACCAGATGGGGGTGATCCTGTCTGCGACCGACAGCCTGACCTGGCTGTCCGAGATCACCGGCAAGGCGGTGCCCGACCTTGCCGCGCTGGTCGGCGAGGTGACGGCGCCCTCGCCGGTGCTGTTCCTGCCTTACCTGTCGGGCGAGCGCACGCCGCTGAACGATCCGGGCGCCACCGGCGCCTTTCTGGGCCTGCGCCGCGCCACCGGGCTGGCCGACCTGGCGCAGGCGGCGATGGAGGGCGTGGCCATGGCCTTCGCCGATTGCGTCCATGCGCTGCGCAAGGCCGGCACCCCGATCGAGGCCGCCTATGCGGTCGGCGGCGGTGCGCGCTCGCGCGCCTGGCTGCGAATCATGGCCTCGGCCACCGGGCTGACGCTGCTGGAGCCCGAGGACGGCGATTTCGGTGCCGCCTTCGGGGCGGCCAAGCTGGCGGCGGCCTGCGCCACCGGCGACAGGTCCGAGCGCGTCTTCGCCAAGCCGACTGTTCGCGCCGAGGTTGTGCCAGATGCCGGATTGGCGGATGCCTATGCGAAAAAGTATGAGGCCCATCACGCGGCTTATCCGCGGCTGCGGGATCTGGCTGCGCCACACGAGCGATAGCGTTAACAGCGGGTTTTTCCGAAAAAGCAGGCCCATGACGCTGCGGTGCGGCATGAATTTTCTGCCGTGCAGAAAGATCTTGCCGCGCCGATTTCCTTGGGCCTCTTCAATTCCCGCGCGATTTTGGTCAAAAAAGTATCGGTATTTTTTTCGCCCTGATGTGGATCGCCGCCGGGCATGAAGCCTATGGTTCCTGAACGTCCGCGGCAGGCCCGGCAGGGCCCGCGACGTGCAGGGAGGAAGGCGAATGCAACCCGATCTGGAACTGGTCCACATCCGCAAGGGCGAATCCTTCGCCGCGTGGATGCACGGCTATCCGTTCCGCACGGTGCGCTGGCACTACCATCCCGAATACGAAATCCACCTGGTCGTCGCCACCTCGGGCACATTCTACATCGGCGACCATGTCGGCAGCTTCCAGCCCGGCCAGCTGATCATGACCGGGCCGAACCTGCCGCAGAACTGGATCAGCGACATCCCGCCCGGCGAGGCGGTGCCGCTGCGCTCGCTGGTGATCCAGTTCCCCGAAGCCTTCATCGAGGAGGCCAGCGCCGCCATGCCCGAGATGGAGGCGCTGCGCCCGCTGCTGGACCGCTCGCGCCGCGGCTTGCTGTTCGACGACGCGACCAGCGCCCGCGTCCGCCCGCTGATGGAACGGCTGGTCGAGGCGCAGGGCCTGCGCCGCCTGGCGCTGTTCTGGGAGATCCTGGACCTGCTGGCCCATGCGCCGGAATACGAGGTGCTGGCCAGTCTCAGCTTCGAGCTGGACCTGACGCGCACCCATGACGGCGGCATCAACCGCGCGCTGGCCTATCTGCGCGAACACCTGACCGAGCAGGTCGAGGAGGGCGAGCTGGCCGAGATGGTCGGGCAAAGCCAAAGCGCCTTTTCCCGCGCCTTCAAGCGCCATACCGGCACGACGCTGGTGCGCTATCGCAACCAGCTGCGCGTCGACCTGGCCTGCCAGATGCTGCTGACTGATCCCGACATCAAGGTAGCCGAGATCTGCTATGAGGTCGGATTCTCGAACCTGTCGAACTTCAACCGGCATTTCCTGAAGCTCAAGGGAATGTCCCCCTCGCAGTTCCGCGCGACATTCGCGGCCCAGAAGGCGCTGGTCATGGCGGACTGACAAGAACCGACATTGCGAATTTCACCAATTCGGGCGGCGCGGCGCCGCCCGGAGACGCGCAGGCTTTGCCTGCTTTCATCCAGATGGGAGGGAACCCAGATGAAATCGAAACTGCTTACCGCCTCGGCCGCGCTGGCGCTCATGGCGGCCCCGACGCTCGCGCAGGACAAGCTGAAAATCGGCATGACCTTCCAAGAGCTGAACAACCCCTATTTCGTGTCCATGCAGGAGGCGCTGAACGAGGCCGCCGCCAGCCTGGGCGCGGATGTGGTCGTCACCGATGCCGGTCATGACGTGGCCAAGCAGATCTCGGATGTCGAGGACATGCTGCAGCAGAACATCGACATCCTGCTGCTGAACCCGACCGACAGCGCCGGGATCGAGGCCGCCGTCCACGCCGCCAAGGCCGCGGGCGTCACCGTGGTCGCGGTCGATGCGAACGCGAACGGCCCGGTCGATACCTTCGTCGGCTCGAAGAACCGCGATGCCGGCTACATGTCCTGCAAGTATCTGGGTGAGGCGCTGGAGGGCAAGGGCGAGGTCGCGATCCTCGACGGCATTCCGGTGGTGCCGATCCTGCAGCGCGTCGAGGGCTGCAAGGCCGCGCTGGAAGAGTTCCCGGATATCACCCTGGTCACCACTCAGAACGGCCGCCAGGACCGCTCGGTCGCCCTGGGCGTGGTCGAGAACATGATCCAGTCGCATCCGAACCTGGCCGGCATCTTCTCGGTCAATGACGGCGGCGCCATGGGGGCGCTGGCGGCGATCCAGGGCGCGGGCAAGGACATCAAGCTGACCTCGGTGGACGGCGCGCCCGAGGCGGTCCAGGCCATCGCCGCGGGCGGCCCCTTCATCGAGACCACCGCGCAATTCCCGCGCGACCAGGTCCGCGTCGGCCTGGCCATGGCGCTGGCGCAGAAATGGGGCGCCCGCGTGGTGCCGAAGGAAGTGCCGATCGACGTGATGATCGTCGACGCCGAGAACGCTGCCGAGTTCAGCTGGTAAGGGTTCCTCCCCGCTCCCGTCCCCGCATGTCGCGGGGGCGGGACATTTCCCAGCCATTCAGGAGGGCATCATGCTGGAACTGAAGGGAATCCGAAAAAGCTTCGGCAAGATCGAGGTGCTGCACGGCGTCGACATGCAGGTCCGCGCCGGCGAGGTCCATGCGCTTCTGGGCGAGAACGGCGCGGGCAAGTCCACGCTGATGAAGATCCTCTGCGGCATCGTCCAGCCCAGCGAGGGCATGATCCGCATCGAGGGGACCGAGCGCCATTTCGCCGATTACGACCAGGCCATCGCGGCGGGCGTCGGCATCGTGTTCCAGGAGTTCAGCCTGATCCCCTATCTCGACGCGGTCGAGAACATGTTCCTGGCGCGCGAGATGCGCGGACCGCTGGGCATGCTGGACCGCAAGGCGATGCGCGCCCGCGCCGCCCAGATCATGCGCCAGCTTGCGGTGGACGTGGCCCTGGACGTGCCGGTGCATCGCCTGTCGGTGGCCGAGCAGCAATTCGTCGAGATCGCCAAGGCGCTGTCGCTGAATGCCCGCATCCTGGTGCTGGACGAACCGACCGCGACCCTGACCCCCTCCGAGGTCGAGCACCTGTTCAAGGTCATGCGCGAGCTGCGCAAGCAGGGCGTGGCGATCATCTTCATCTCGCATCACCTCGAAGAGATCTTCGAGATCTGCGACCGCATCACAGTCCTGCGCGACGGCGAGTTCATCGGCTCTTGCGCGGTTTCCGAGGTCGATAACGACCGGCTGGTCGAGATGATGGTCGGCCGCCGGATCGAGAGCAACTTTCCGCCCAAGCCCGCCACCGCCCCCGCCGCCCCGCTGGCGGTCGAGGTCGAGGAGGTGCAGTTGAAGAAGGGCGGCCCCGTCTCGCGCTTTGCCCTGCGCAAGGGCGAGATCCTGGGCTTTGCCGGGCTTGTCGGCTCGGGCCGCACGGAAACCGTGCTGGCCATGCTGGGCGCATACCCGGCCCAACGCTGCAAGGTCAGGGTGGACGGGGTCGAGACGCGCTTTTCCGGCCCCGATCAGGGGCTGGCGCATGGCATCGGCCTTCTGCCCGAAAGCCGCAAGGAACAGGGGCTGATCACCAGCTTCTCGATCCTGCAGAACGTGTCGCTGAACAATTACGGCAAGTATCGCAAGAACCGCTGGTTCATCGACCTCAAGAAGGAGCTGGCCGCGACCGAAACCGCCATGGCGCAGGTCCGCGTCAAGGCGCAGGGGCCGCATGCCCGCGTCGACACGCTGTCGGGCGGCAACCAGCAAAAGGTCGTCATCGCCCGCTGGCTGAACCACGACATGAATGTGCTGATCTTCGACGAGCCGACGCGCGGCATCGATGTCGGCGCCAAGGCGGAAATCTATGCGCTGATGCGCGCCTTCACCGAGAAGGGCGGCGCCATCATCATGATCTCGTCCGAACTGCCCGAGGTGATCGGCATGTCCGACCGGGTCTGCGTGTTCCGCTCGGGCGGGATCGTGGCCACGGTCGAGGGCGCCGAGATCGATTCCGAAACCATCATGACCCATGCCACGACCGGGAGAGTTGAACATGTCGCATGACGCAAACACCGGCGCGGCCGGGAAAACCGGCGGCTTCTCGTTTGGCCGCCTGCTGCATTCGCCCCTGGCGCTGCCGTTGATCGGGCTGATCGTCGTCTCGATCCTGATGGGGCTGGCCAGCGAAAATTTCTTCAGCCTGAACAACATCATGAACGTGCTGCGGCAGGTGTCGGTCGTCGGCATCCTCGCGGTCGGCATGACCTTCGTGATCCTGACCGGCGGCATCGACCTGTCGGTCGGCGCGGTCATGGCGCTGGTCGGCACGCTAAGCGCAGGGTTGATGGTCAACATGGGCCTGCCCGCGCCGGTGGCGCTGCTTGTCGGGCTGCTGATCGGGCTGGGCATCGGGCTGGCGAACGGCGTGCTGGTCGCCTGGGGCCGGATGCCGGCGATCATCGTGACGCTGGCCACCATGGGCATGGCGCGCGGCCTGGGCCTGATCTATTCCGGCGGCTATCCGATCAGCGGCATCCCCAGCTGGATTTCCTGGTTCGGGGTGGGGCGCATCGGCGTGGTGCCGGTGCCGGTCATCATCATGGTGGTGATCTATGCCCTGGCCTGGGTGCTCTTGCAGCGCACCGCCTTCGGCCGCCATGTCTATGCGCTGGGCGGCAACGAGACCGCGGCGCGGCTTTCCGGCGTCAAGACCCAGCGCGTCAAGCTGGTTGTCTACGGCATCTCGGGCCTGACCTCGGCGCTTGCCGCGGTGATCCTGACCGGGCGGCTGATGAGCGGCCAGCCCAATGCCGGCGTGGGCTTCGAGCTTGACGCCATCGCCGCCGTGGTTCTGGGCGGCACCGCCATCTCGGGCGGGCGCGGGCTGATCCTGGGCACGCTGATCGGCGCGGTGCTGCTCGGCATCCTGAACAACGGCCTGAACCTGATGGGCATCAACCCCTATCTGCAGGACGTCATCAAGGGCGCGATCATCCTGCTGGCCATCTATATCGGGCGCGAATGGCGCTGAGCCCCGCCCAACCCATTAGAAAGACAGGAGAACGGAATGTCTGAATCGCTGGACGGCAAGGTCGCCGTCATCACCGGCGCGGCCTCGGGGATCGGGCTGGCCACCACCGAGCGGCTGCTCGCGCGCGGCGCCACCGTGGTCATGGTGGACTGGAACGAGGCGGCGCTGGCCGAGCTGGCCGGCAAGCTGGGCGACAAGGCGATCCCGCAGGTGACGAACCTGCTCGACCCCGAAAGCTGCAACGCCATGATCCCCGAGATCCTGGCCAAGGTCGATCATATCGACATCCTCTATTGCAACGCCGGCACCTATATCGGCGGCGAGCTGACCGAGACGACGCCCGAGGCCATCGACCGGATGCTGAACCTCAACGTCAACGCGGTGATGAAGAACGTCCGCGCCGTGGTGCCGCACATGAGCGAGCGCAAGACCGGCGACATCGTCGTCACCTGCTCGATCGCCGGCCATTTCCCGACCTATTGGGAGCCGGTCTATTCCGGCTCGAAATGGGCGATCACCAGCTTTGTCCAGGGCATGCGCCGGCAGATGATCCCGCATGGCGTGCGGGTCATGCAGGTCTCGCCCGGTCCCGTCGTCTCGGCGCTTCTGGCCGACTGGCCCGAGGAGAACCTGCGCAAGGCCAGGGAATCCGGCAGCCTGATCGACGCGGAGGAGGTCGCGGATGCGGTCGAATACATGCTGACCCGCAAGCGCACCGTCACCATCCGCGACATGCTGGTGCTGCCGACCAATTTCGACCGCGTCTGACGCCCGGCACCCGGAACGGAGTAGCGCCATGGACCAGTATCTGATCGGCATCGACGTGGGCACCGGCTCGGCGCGGGCCGGGGTCTTCGACCGCGCAGGCCGCCTGCTTGCCACCGCCAAGCGCCCCATCGAGATGCATCGCGAGCGCGGCGTGATCGCCGAGCAGTCGAGCGAGCAGGTCTGGCGCGCGGTCTGCGACTCCGTCCGGGACAGCGTGGCCCGCGCCGGGATCGACCCGGCGCAGGTCGCGGGCATCGGCTTCGACGCCACCTGCTCGCTGGTCGTGCGCGGGGCGGGGGATGCGACGCTGCCGGTGGGCGATCCCGCCCATCCCGAGCGCGACATCATCGTCTGGATGGACCATCGCGCCGTCGAGCAGGCCGAGCGCATCAATGCGCAGGGCCATGACGTGCTGAACTATGTCGGCACCCGCATCTCGCCCGAGATGGAGACGCCGAAGCTCTTGTGGCTCAGCGAGAACCGGCCCGAGGTCTATGCCGCGGCGGCGCATTTCTTCGACCTGACCGATTTCCTGACCTGGAAGGCGACCGGCGCGCTGGAGCGGTCCGCCTGCACCGTCACCTGCAAATGGACCTATCTGGCGCATGAGGGGCGCTGGGACGCGGATTATTTCCGCCAGATCGGCCTGGGCGATCTGGCCGATGAGGGTTTCGCCCGCATCGGCGCCCGCGTCGTCGATCCCGGCACGCCGCTGGGGCAAGGGCTGACCAAGGCCGCCGCCGGGGCGATGGGACTGCGCCCCGGCATCGCCGTGGCGGCGGGGCTGATCGACGCCCATGCCGGCGGCGTCGGCACGGTCGCGGCCGGGGGTGATGCGACGGCCTGCCTGGGCTATGTCTTCGGCACCTCCTCCTGCACCATGACCACCACGCGCGAGCCGGCCTTCGTGCCGGGCGTCTGGGGGCCCTATTACTCGGCCATGGTGCCCGGCATGTGGCTGAACGAGGGCGGCCAGTCTGCCGCCGGCGCCGCCATCGACCAACTGGTGCAGCTGCATCCCGCCACGGCCGAGGCGACGGCGCTGGCCGTGGCGGCGGGCAAGTCCCTGCCGCAATGGCTGGCCGACCGGGCGCTGGAACTGGCGGGCGAGGCCAGCGCCGCCGTGCGGCTGGCGGATGAGCTGCATGTGGTGCCCGAATTCCTGGGCAACCGCGCGCCCTTTGCCGATCCCCATGCCCGCGCCGTCATCATGGGGCAGGGGATGGAGACCGGGCCGGATTCGCTGGTCGCGCTTTACGTCGCCGGGATCTGCGGCCTCGGCTACGGGCTGCGGCAGATCATCGAGACCCAGGCCCAGAACGGCGCCCCGGTCGAGACGATCAGCGTCAGCGGTGGCGCCGGCGCGCATCCGCTGACCCGGCAGCTGCTGGCGGATGCCACCGGGCTGCCGGTCGAGGTGACGGAATGCCCCGAGCCGGTGCTGCTCGGTTCGGCCATGCTGGGCGCGGTGGCGGCGGGGCTGTTCCCCGACCTGCACAGCGCCATGCCCGCCATGTCGCGCATCGCCACGCGCTGCGCCCCCGATCCCGCCAGCCGCGCGCGGCAGGACGCGCGCCATGCCGCCTTCCTGGCGCTGCAATCCACGGCGCGGCAGATCCGCGCCGCCATGGCGGCCTTGCCGCAAAACTGAACACGGGCGGCCCTGCCGCCGAACTGGACATGCGAGGAACCATGCAATTCTCGGGCAAGACCGTCATCATCACCGGCGCGGGCAAAGGGATCGGCCGCGCCTGCACGCGCCTGATGGCCGAGCGCGGCGCGAAGGTCGTGGCGCTGTCGCGCACGCAATCCGACCTCGACAGCCTCGCGGTCGAGATCGGCGCGCGCGGCATCCGTGTCGACCTGGCCGACCCGGCCGCCACCCGCGCCGCCATGGCCGAGGCGGGGACGGCCGACTACCTGATCAACAGCGCCGGCATCAACGTGCTGGAAAGCGTGCTCGACATGACCGAGGCCGGCTATGAGGCGGTGCTGGGCATCAACCTGCGCGCGGCGCTGATCTGCTGCCAGGCATTCGCCCGCGCCCGCGTGGCGGCGGGCGGCGGCGGCGCCATCGTCAACATCACCTCGATCGCCGGCCATCGCGGCTTCCAGGACCACCTGTGCTATGCCGCCTCCAAGGCGGGTCTGGAGGGCGCGACCCGCGTGCTGGCCAAAGAGCTTGGCCCGCACAACATCCGCGTGAATGCTGTGGCGCCCACCATAACCCTGACCGAACTGGCCGCCGAAGCCTGGAGCGATCCGGCGAAAAGCCAGCCGATGATGGTGCGCCACCCGCTCAACCGCTTCGCCGAGGCCGGGGAGGTCGCGCAAGGCATCGCGCTGCTGCTCTCGGACGACAGCCGCATGGTCACGGGCGCGGTGCTGCCGCTGGATGGCGGTTTCCTGGCCGTCTGACCGCTTCAGGCCGGGGCGTGGAACCGGCGCCGCACGTCGCGGCTTGTCTCTCGGCGCCAGAACCGGCGCGGGCCGGGGGGACAGCCATGCTCGAAGACCTTCACCGCATCTTCCTGGGCGATCAGCAGCTGGGCTTCGCCTGGGAGGTCTTTTTCCGCACCGTCATCATCTATTTCTACACGCTGGCCCTGATGCGCTGGCTGGGCGGGCGCACGGTGGCGCAGCTTTCCATCGTCGAGTTCCTGCTGGTCATCGCCATCGGCTCGGCGGTGGGCGATTCGCTGTTCTATCCCGACGTGCCCCTGCTGCCGGCGATGTTCGCCATCTTTCTGGTCGCGGCCTTCAACAAGCTGGTGGACGAGGCGATCCTGTCCTCGGACCGGCTGTCGCGGATCTTCGAGGGCCGGCCGCGCATCGTCGTCACCGAGGGCCGCGTCCACCACGACCGCCTGCGCCGGCAGGGCATCGGCATCGGCGAGCTTCACGCCAAGCTGCGCGAGAAGGGCGTGGCCGACCTTGCCGATGTCAAGTTCGCCATTCTCGAGGCGGACGGCACGCTTTCGGTGCTGAAGCGGGACCGGGACGGCGCGGCGGGACTCTATCGGCCGCCCGCCCTTCCGCCGGGCGAGATGGCCTGGGCCGACAAGACATGACCGGCACGCGGCGCACCCTCAAGCGGCGGCTCCGCACCGCGCAACCCTTCTGGGCCGAGACGCCGCATATCGCCGTCGCGCATCGGGCGGTGCCCTCGCAGCGGCGCTGGGACGTGGTGATCATCGGCACCGGCATTTCCGCGGCGCTGCTGGCCGAGCGGCTGACGCGGCGCAAGCGGCGGGTGCTGCTGGTGGATCGCCGCCAGCCGGTGCGGGGCTCGTCGCTCGCCTCGACGGCAATGATCCAGCACGAGATCGACGTGCCGCTGAGCCGGCTCATGCGCCAGATCGGACCCGACAAGGCAGCGCGGGCCTGGCGACGCTCGGTCAAGGCGGTCGAGGAACTGCTGCGCCTGTCGCGTCGCCTGGGCCTCGATTGCCAGATGCAGCGCAAGCGGGCGCTCTATCTTGCCGGGGACGAGATGGGCTTTCGCGCGCTGCGGGCCGAGGCGGCGCTGCGCCGCGAGACCGGCATCGCCGCCGAGTTCATCCCCCGCCAGCGCCTGCTTGCGGAATACGGCATCGACCGCACCGGGGCCATCCTGTCCACCGATTCGGCCTCGGCCAATCCGGCGCAGCTGACGGCCGGGCTGCTGCGGCTGGCGCAGGAGCGCGGGGCCGAGATCGTCTCGCCCTTCGAGGTCACGGATTTCGCGGAACTGGTGGACGGGGTGGCGCTGGCCTCGGCCGGCGGGCGCGTGGTGGTGGCGGGGCATGCGGTGTTCTGCACCGGTTACGAATTCCTGCCGCAGCTTGCCTCGGCGCATCACCGGATCATCTCGACCTGGGCCATCGCCTCGGCCGAGGGGGTGCGCCGGCCGGACTGGCTGGCCGAGCTGCTGGTTTGGGAGGCGGCCGATCCCTACCTGTATTTCCGCGCCACGCCCACCGGCCGGATCATCGCCGGCGGCGAGGACGAGGCCGGCGCCCATGCCCATGAGGATGCCGGCAAGCTGCGCCGCAATGCCGCCGGGATCGCGCGCAAGCTGGCCGAGACCGCCGGCATCCGCATCGGCCGGCCCGCCTATGCCTGGGCGGCCGCCTTTGGCGACAGCGACGACGGGCTGCCCATCATCGACCTGGTGCCGGGCTGCCGGCGCTGCCATGCGGTGATGGGCTTTGGCGGCAACGGCATCACCTATTCCGCCATCGCCGCCGAACTGACCGCGCGGCGCATCGACGGGCGCAGCGATCCCGACGCCGACCTCTATCGCTTTCGCTGAGCGGGGCGGCATCCCTGGCCTGCGCAGCCGGAATTTGCCGGGCGAAAGGGCAATGACGCAAGGCCGCACCGGCTTCGTCGCCTGCGTCTTGGCCGGCGCTCTACAAGTGAGTTGCATTCCCTGACGGGCGCTGCTTACTGTTGGCGGGCGGAACGAAGAACCAATAGAAACAGGGAGCCCGCATCGTGACAGCAGACCCCGGCAACGACGCTTTCGTTGTCTTCGATCACGTCCAAAAAAGCTATGACGGGCAAACGCTTGTCGTCAAAGACCTGAACCTGACCATAGGCAAGGGCGAGTTCCTGACCATGCTTGGCCCGTCCGGTTCGGGCAAGACCACCTGCCTGATGATGCTGGCCGGATTCGAGACGGCCACGCATGGCGAGATCAGGCTGGACGGGCGCAACATCAACGACGTGCCGCCCCATCGGCGCGGCATCGGCATGGTGTTCCAGAACTACGCGCTTTTCCCGCATATGAGCGTGGGCGAGAACCTGTCCTTTCCGCTGGAAGTGCGCGGCATGGGCAAGGACGAGCGCGAAAGCCGCATCGCCCGCGCGCTCGACATGGTGCAGATGGGCCAGTTCAAGAACCGCCGCCCGGCGCAGCTGTCGGGCGGCCAGCAGCAGCGCATCGCGCTGGCCCGCGCGCTGGTCTTCGACCCCAAGCTGGTCCTGATGGACGAGCCGCTGGGCGCGCTCGACAAGCAGCTGCGCGAACACATGCAGTTCGAGATCAAGGCGCTGCACGACCGGCTGGGCATCACCGTGGTCTATGTCACCCACGACCAGGGCGAGGCGCTGACCATGTCCGACCGCATCGCCGTGTTCAACGACGGCCGCATCCAGCAGCTTGCGCCGCCGCCGGTGCTGTACGAGCAGCCCGAGAACAGCTTCGTCGCCGGCTTCATCGGCGAGAACAACGCCCTGCGCGGCACCATCGAGCAGCTCCAGGGCGACAAGGCGCTGGTCCGGCTGGGCAATGGCGAGCTGATCGACGCCACCGCCGTCAATATCCGCGAGACGGGCCAGGTCACCACGGTCTCGATCCGGCCCGAGCGGGTCGAGTTCAAGCCCGAGCTGATGCCGGCCGGCGCCCATACCATCGAGGCGCAGGTGCGCGACGTGATCTACATGGGCGACATCCTGCGGGCGCGGCTGCATGTCGCCGGCCAGGACGATTTCGTGATGAAATACCGCAATACGCTGGGCCAGGTGAAGCTGTCGCCCGGCCAGACGATACGGATCGGCTGGCATCCCGAGGATGCCCGCGCCCTCGATCCGGTGTGACCGTGCATTATCCAAGGAACCAGGGAGTTATGATGAAACGCACGCTGATACTGTCCTCTGCGCTGGTCGTCGTCGCGGCTGCGGCCCAGGCGCAGGACAAGCAGGTGAACCTGCTGTCCTGGGGCGGCGCCTATGGCATGAGCCATGTCGAGGCCTATGCCAAGCCCTTCGAGGCCCAGACCGGCATCAAGGTCGTGGTCTCGGATGCCGACAACCCGGCGACCCCGGTCAAGGCCCAGGTCGAGGCGGGCAATGTCTCGATCGACCTGGCTTCGGTCGAATATGCCGATGCCGTGCGGCTTTGCGACGAGGGGCTGCTGGAGGAAATCGACCCGGCGATCCTGACCCCCGCCGCCGACGGCACCGCCGCCGCCGATGACTTCATCGAGGGCGCGATCACCGAATGCTTCGTGGGCACGGATGTCTATTCGATGATCCTGGCCTATGACGACAGCAAGTTCCCCGATGCCAAGCCCGCCGGTGCGGCCGATTTCTTCGACACGGCCAAGTTCCCCGGCAAGCGCACCATGCGCAAGGGCGCCAAGTTCAACCTGGAATTCGCGCTGATGGCCGATGGCGTGGCGCCCGACCAGGTCTACGAGGTGCTGGGCACCCCCGAGGGCGTGGACCGGGCCTTCGCCAAGCTCGACACCATCAAGAACGACGTGATCTGGTGGGAAGCCGGCGCGCAGCCGCCGCAGCTGCTGGCCGATGGCGAGGTCTCGATGGCCTTTGCCTTCAATGGCCGGATCTTCAACGCCGCCCAGCAGGAGGGCAAGCCCTTCAAGATCGTCTGGGACGGCCAGATCTACGAGATGGAGGGCTGGGTCATGCCGAAGGGCGCCCCCAACCCCGAGGCCGCGAGGGAGTTCATCGCCTTCTCGACTGCGCCCGAGCAGCAGGCCCGCGCCGCCGAGTTCATCAGCTACGGTCCGCCGCGCACCTCTGCCGCCGCCCTGGTCGGCAATATCGAGGGCACCGACGTGCCGATGGGCCCGAACCTGCCCACCTATGCCGAGAACCTGGAAAACGCGCTGGCCTCGAACCTGGATTTCTGGGTCGATCACGACGCCGAGCTGCAGGAACGCTTCAACGCCTGGCTGGCAAACTGACGCATGCGGTCCGCGGCGGGCAGATCGCCGCGGCCATCCCCAAGCCCGAAACGGGCAGGAAGCGGCCAAAGAGCCGCAAACACCAACGGGAGTAGAACATGAAAACCACATTGATCCTGACCTCGGCGCTCTGCAGCCTTGGCCTGGCGGCGCAGGCCCAGAACAAGGAGGTCAACGTCGTCTCCTGGGGCGGCGCCTATGAGCGTTCGCAGGTCGAGGCCTATAACATCCCCTTCGCCGAGCAGACCGGCATCAAGGTGAACATGCTGGCCGCCGACAACCCGGCCACGCCGCTGAAGGCGCAGGTCGAGGCGGGCAATATCACCGGCGACGTGTTCGACATCGAGGTCTCGGACGCGATCCGGCTTTGCGACGAGGGCGCGCTGGTCGAGATCGACCCCGCCATCTTGCCGCCCGCCCCCGACGGCACCCCGGCGACCGAGGATTTCATCCCCGGCGCGCTGCAGGAATGCGCAGTCGCGAACATCTTCTGGGGCACGGTCATCGCCTTCGACACCACGAAGTTCGACGGCGAGAAGCCCTCGACCGCGGCGGATTTCTTCGACACCGCCAAGTTCCCCGGCAAGCGCGGCCTGCCCAAGAACCCCAAGCGCACCCTGTATCTGGCGCTGATCGCCGACGGCGTGGCGCCCGACCAGATCTACGAGGTGCTGGCCACCCCCGAGGGCGTGGACCGCGCCTTTGCCAAGCTCGACACCATCAAGCGCGATGTGGTCTGGTGGGAGGCCGGCGCCCAGCCGGTGCAGCTGCTGGCCGATGGCGAGGTGGTGATGGCCACCGGCTATAACGGCCGCTTCTTCGACGCCATGGTCGGCGAGGGCAAGCCCTTCGAGATCATCTGGGACGGGCAATACATGGACATGGACATGTTCGCCATTCCCAAGGGCTCGCCCAATCCCGAGGCGGCGCTGGAATACCTGAAATTCGCCACCGCCACCGAACAGCTGGCCAACCAGGCGAAATACATCGCCTATGGCCCGGCGCGCAAAAGCTCGGCGGCGCTGGTCGGGCTGTTCCAGGACGGCAAGACCGAGATGGGGCCGCATATGCCCACCAGCGAGGAGCATATGAAGACCGCCGTCATGGACGACCCGGAGTTCTGGGCCGATCATTCCGCCGAACTGGCCGAGCGTTTCAACGGCTGGCTTGCCAACTGACCTGCGCAATGCCGCGGCCCGGACCGTCCGGGCCGCGGCCTCGACCCCGGATTGCCCGACAAAGGACCAAGATGGCCAAAGCCCTCGACCCCCATGCCGCCATCGTCACCGAGGCCGGCGGCCTTGACCAAGGCGGAACGCTGAAAACCGCGGACGGCCGCCCGTTGAAGGCAGCCTTGGCGCGCAGCTCGCGCCGGGCGCGGCGGCGCGCCTTCCTGCTGGTGCTGCCGCTTCTGCTGTTCGTCCTGATCACCTTCGTGGTGCCGATC